>Ga0187892_10000055_pt1 | contig 241767 bp, 200 predicted proteins | sample MA1701073metaG_FD_139345 | JGI IMG/M metagenome (GOLD analysis project Ga0187892, IMG submission 139345) | Bio-ooze microbial communities from a basaltic lava cave in the Kipuka Kanohina Cave System on the Island of Hawaii, USA - MA170107-3 metaG ... | reverse complement strand
GGCAACAGTAACTTCTGCTCCGGATCGTAGCTCAGGTAGATTCTGCTCATAGCCCTCACTATAATCCGTCTGGCTTTTCTTTGAACACGAATCTTTAAACATTATTCCGACAGACTCCTAGCTATGCTTAATAGTACCAATAGAAATCTAATCGTCGCAATCGCAATTTGTGTTCTCATGCTCTTGGCGTCGCTGATTGGAACTCTTTTAAGTGCAAGACTGGAGTGGAGTTTGTACCGACAACAGGCTCAGGTGACCTCGAATTTTTCCGGCAACTTAGCGATTCGCCAAGTACAACGGGTAGTTGCGCCGCTTATTTTTCTGATTCAGTTCGCATTCATTATGGCCCCAATCTTCAAGCTCGACTGGACCAGCTCGGAGACTCTCAAACGCGAGCTGCCTTCAAACATGAGCTGGGCCACTTTCTTGGCCTTAACCACACTACCAATGCGACAATAATGTCGCAACCGGCACATTGCCTGGAGTCAATTGCTGTAACATTCGTTTTGGAAGCCGATGCGGTAAAAGCGGGCCAATGCATGCAAGCCGGAACTCCCTGTCCAACACCAACCCCTACGCCATCGCCGTCGCCGACACCATGCGTTACGGGAAACTGTACAGGTTCAATTCGAGCAGAGTTTGAGGCTAGTCACTCGCAGCCAATATGTAACGCAAGCGTTAATTACTGTCTCTGGGGGCCAACCGGTTGCCCTGCCTTTAAATATAATTGGGAAGACCAATGCTGTTGCAATCAGCCGTACTCACCAATTGTCTTGGATGTGTTGGGTAACGGTTTTCAAATGACCTCGAACGCCAATGGTGTGAGGTTTAATCTGAATGGCGTGGGAATCATTGAGAAGTTATCTTGGACAGCCGCCGGTTCTGATGAAGCGTTTTTAGTACTTGATCGTAACGGGAACAGTTTGATTGATGACGGAATTGAACTGTTTGGTAACTTCACTCCTCAACCAGTGCCGCCGGCGGGCGAAGAGAAAAATGGTTTCCTTGCCCTCGCTGAGTTTGACAAGCCCCTCAATGGTGGGAATAGTGATGGCAAGGTAAACCAAAGCGACGCCATCTTTACATCTCTGCGTCTGTGGCAGGATACCAACCATAACGGAGTCTCGGAGGCTAACGAACTTCATACATTACCAGCGCTTGGGCTGAGAACGTTGGATTTGGACTATAGGCGGTCAAGGAGAGTTGACGAATACGGTAACGAGTTTCGATACCGAGCCAGGATAAGAGACGCTCAAGATGCTTAACTGGGACGCTGGGCCTGGGATGTGTTTTTAATCAGCGGGGGGCAGTAAGAGTCCCAAGCAGGTAACCGGAAAGGCCACTCTACGGGGTGGCCTTTTAACTTGGCGTTCACCGCGAAAAGCAACACAGCGTGTGGACGAGACAAACGCTTGGCAACTCGGGGAGTTCATAGCTTGATCAAAGCCGCGGTAACGTGAAGCTGAACCTCGAGCCGCGTCCGACTTCGGTTTCCAGTCCCACAGTTCCGCCGTGCTGTTCGACCACCTCACGCACAAACGACAACCCAAGTCCCGTAGACTCATCGTCCTTGTCTTGTTCGTCACGTGCTACCCGGTAGAACTTCTCCCACACTCGATCGACTGCCTCTGGTGGAATTCCAAAACCCCGGTCTTCCACGCTGACTCGAACCTCTTCGGCTTCCAACGCGGTCGATACCGTAACCGTCGTCCGTTCAGGACTGTATTTGATCGCGTTGCTAACCAGGTTTTGTACCGCCTGTGAGATTAGACTTTTGTCGGCGGCCACGGGCGGAATTCTCTGGGCGGGTTGTTCCACCAGGCGAATGCGTTTCTTCTTGGCCAGCGGTTGCAGGTTCAATATGGTTTCACGAACGACATCGTCTAACTTTAACGGGATCTTTAAAACTTCCTGTTTGTCCTTCCGTTCCAGCTGAGTTACTGCCAAAAAGGTATTGATCATTCGAGTTAACCGCTGCGACTCGCTGGCGATTATGTTCACGAATTCCTTCGCGGGCGCCGGGAGCTGGTCATCGGCAATCAGCAGTTCGGAAAAGCCGTTGATACTGGTGATCGGTGTCCGCAGTTCGTGAGACATCAGCGAGATCATGTCGCTCTTCATTTGCTCGAGTTCTTTGTGACGCGTGAGGTCTCGAAGACTTACAACCAGGCAAAGCGGCTCCCGAGATTCTTTAATGTCGGTTGATTGACCTAGAACGAGCGATATCTTCAAGCCCAGAGTTTCTTCGCGATCAGCGACTTGCAACTCGCGTTCATAAGCGTCACCAGTCTGCAAAACTCGTCGCACCGCCAATGCCGGCTCGTCAAAAACTGAAGTACGCAATGCGCTCAGCAGACTGAATATGTCGTGCTCTGCTATTTGATCCGGACGGAGGTTGGCAAACTGGCAGAATGCGGGATTGACGTAGGCTAAGGTGCCGTCCAGATACCCAATCGCCAAACCATCTGTGATTTCCGAGAGGGCACTAATGGCAAACCGCTGTTCTGTTAGGACCGAATTGAGCACGTCGATCAATTCAAGTTGCCGCTTGTGACCTCGGGAAGAGACATGTGACGTACGACCAGGCGCGGGAGCTGTTTGAGCACCTTCACGCTGGAGATTACGCGCCATTTGCCCTCCCACCGCCGAAAGGAGTTCGAGCTCTTCATTTGTGCAATCGCGGTCAACTCTCAAAAGGAGTGCTCCTACCGCGCGGTTTTCGTGTGTGAGCGGCAAGGCCAGGTCGCTTGAAGACTCGCTGTTTTCCGTCTGACTCTTTGCTATTTGACGCGTACGTATAGCTTCTTCACAAAGACCAATGCCCTGTCGCCAGACTGAATTGCGGGTTGAGTCGGGATCGCCGTTGGCCGCCCGAAGACGTGCAGCCGGAACCAAGGCTCCGTCGAGAGATTGAAAAACAACAGCTTCCTGCGGTGAGAGAACTGTGTCGAGAAGTTTCAATCCCGTCATCAGCCGTGAGCCGGCTTCTACGTCGGGATTGGGATTTGATTTGCTTGAAGAATCGATTAGCTTTGCCGTGAGGGTCTTGTCTGACTGCCAAAGTCTTCTGCCTTGAATCAAGATCACTCCCAGCGTCGTCGCGAACAGTGTTGGTGCGAAGAGTACGTCGAGTGAAAGGACGCGAGACGCGATCAGGCTGAGAATCGCCAAGGCTAGAAAGCCTCCGCCGAAACAAGCAAGCGCTTTGCGTACTCCCAGGCGTTCAACTACCAGCGACGCTGTTAGTCCGGCCAAACCCAGGAGCAGCGTTGCTGTCCACCAGGCGGGGTCGTCGACTGCGATGTTTTGACGATTGGGTTTATGAACGAATGCAAACTGAAGCCAGTCGATAGATCCGGTACGAAACAGAAGCAGCGCCAGGGTTGCGGCCAGAAAAGCCGAGACACTGGAGAGAACAACGCTTTTGAAGGAAGATTTTCGAAACAAGGTACGGAGGAAAAATCGGGCAGGTTAGGAGTTAATGCTTTGCTGGTTACAAAGCGAGACCGATTATACCTTGGCGGGCGAAGGTTAATCCACAGAAAAGGTCGGCAGGGTAGTGGGGGTTCAATCTGGGGCTGAGTTCGTTCGCAAAACTTGAAAGCACGATCTACGCGTATTACACGAATCGCCACGAAACTCGGCTCTAGTTAGTGTAGTTTCGTGTGATTTCGCGGATCGTTCGCTGGCACCGAGCCAGAAAAGCACTGGAGGAAATCTTAGCCGCTGAGGCGTGCCAAAGCGTCGATTAGTTCGGCCTCTTCTTCGACGGCCACGGTTCGCAGATCAATCAAGACACACGAATCGGCAATGCGAGCGACTATTGGAGGAGTTGATTGTCTAAGACGACGTTGAAGTTCTTCGGCAGAAAGAGTTTCGTGGCGCAATGAAATCAGGGCAGTTTTCGGATGCGTATTTGGTCCTGACCCTCCGCCCACAGCCGACTCACCGTCAACGATGGAAATGTCAATTCCTTTACCAGCGATTCGGTCGACCAATGACCGGACGACGTTCTTTGCTCGCTCGGCAATAGCCTCCTGGCTAAGTGAGAGCATTTGAAAGGTCGGAATCTCAGTAAGAATGGTGCCACGCCGATGAGTCTCGAGTGTGGCTTCAAGAGCGGCGAGAGTTAACTTATCGGCTCGTAACGCCCGATAGAGTGCGTGCTTACGCAAACGGCCAATGATCTCTCTTCGGCCCACGATCAATCCTGCCTGAGAAGCGCCCAATAACTTATCGCCGCTGAAGCAAACCACATCTGCGCCGTCGGAGATACAGTCCTTAATAATGGGTTCGTCCTGAAGTCCGTATTCGCTCAGGTCCTTAAGCACGCCGGATCCAGCATCCACGAACAGCGCGAGATTGGTTCGATGTGCCAGGAGTGCCAGCTCGGAGAGCAGGGGAGAGGCCGTAAATCCGACGATCCTGTAGTTTGAAGGATGAACTCGCATGAATAAGCGAGTCTTCTCGGTTAGCGCATTCTCGAAGTCTTCGAGACGAGTTCGGTTGGTGGTCCCTACCTCAATCATTCGAGTTCCCGAATTGGCCATTACGTCAGGCACGCGAAAATCGCCACCGATTTCAATTAACTCTCCGCGAGAGACGATCGTCTCACCGTCGCCGGCCAACACGGTTAGGATCAAGAGGGCTGCGGCCGCACAATTGTTAACGATCAGCGCGTCTTCAGCTTCCGTTAATTCGATTAGCAATTCCTCGACCCGCGCTCCTCGTCGTCCCCTCGATCCTGAGGCTGAATCGTATTCAAGCGTGCAGTAACCGGCGGCCTCTCGCGAAACAGCTTCCCGTGCCGCAAATGATAATGGCGCCCGGCCGAGGTTCGTATGGAGGATCACGCCGGTAGCGTTTATGACATGTCGAATCCCGGATTGCTTTTCGCGATCGAATGCGTCCTCGAGTCGTTTGACCGACTGAGATAGCAGGTAATCTCTGTCGTGGCTGTCGGACCCGGCGCGTGTTTGGATCTCGGTCCTCAGTCCTTCTACGATGCTTCGGGCGGTGTCCGTTGCGCGTTGCGCCCCAACCAGATCCCGCAATCTCACGGCAGCTTCGGTTCGAAGCAGCTGGTCAACAGACGGAAGCGCACTTAGCTCAGTTTTTTTAGCCCTTGTTGGGTCAGACATAATTTCAGACGGCCGTTAGTCGACCGGCTTTGTAGCATAACTTCTGGCGCTTTTCCCGGCAAACTCATGAGCCATCAGGCCGTTTGCATCGAACTTTTAATAAAGTGATTGACACATTGGTTTTCAAGCACCTAGACTCGAACAGCGCGTCGTTTCAGACGCCCCCGCCAGTAACCTCCAAAGTCGGGAGATAATCTTTTCAGGTGAGAATCCGAGACAATAAGCTTCGCCGCGCTCAGCTAAGGGCCCAGGGCAGGAATAAATATGCGACGGGAGAGAACCAACCAACGGTTGATGAGCTCTTGTCGCGTCTGGAAGATGACATTCGTCGATTGAAGATTGAATTCGACGTCTACTTTAACGGCGCCGCAAAACGTCCACCTTATGACACCAAAGGCCGGGTCGAAACCCAAATCAAACGACTGGGCGACGATCGCGCGCTGTCGTTCGCTCATCGCTACCGCTACAACTCTTTGGCCGCAAGATACACAGCGTTCCGCGATCTCTGGAGACGAACAATGCAAGGACGGGAGGAAGGAAGAGACCCGGTTTCAGCTGCCAGAGCCACCGCCAAACAAGAAGCCGTAGAAGGATTCACCCGGACGACACTAGTCTGTGCCGATGCCCATAAGGACGTTGAAACGATCAAGCATCTTTACAACGCTTTGATTGAAGCAAAAGCTAAGTGTGGCGAACCCACGGCGAATTTCTCCTTTCCTCGATTTCATCGGCTTATTGCTTCGAAGGCCGACAGTCTGAAGGAGCGACTCGGCTGCGAATCAGTCTGTTTCTCTGTTGATGTAGAAGGCGGACACGTAAGCCTGAAGGCCAAGGGCGAGCGCGACTAAAGAACGAACGGAGCGGTTAAGCAATAAAGGCGACCCATTTGGGTCGCCTTTATTAGTTTTGCTGCGCTTGCCGGACTCATTGACCGGCAGCAGTCAGTGGCCTTGCCAAGGGCAAGCCTGGGGAGACTTTACATCTTGGTTACTTTTTCGGCTTGCGGCCCTTTTGGACCTTGCGTCACTTCGAATTCGACTTCCTGGCCCTCTTCGAGGGTTTTGAAGCCGTCGCCCTGGATGGCGCTGTAGTGAACAAAGATGTCTGAAGAGCCTGGCTGTTCAATAAACCCATAACCCTTCGAATTGTTAAACCACTTGACCTTACCGGTTATTCTAGACATGACAACGAATCCTCCTAACGATTCGGTAAAACGGGGGCGAGAGAGACAACTATGACTTCGTGTCGGGGTTCGATTTGAAGTCTCTAAGTTTGTGCTACTCCGCGCCGACCTGAGGTTAATGCTTGTGAGCCGGACGCGCTTCTTGTAGGGGCGCTACTCGGAAACACACAACCAACAAAAATGCATGGCGGAAAGCGCGGGTTGCGCAATTCCATCATGCATACTTACGGGGGCGAAACTACTGGAACTCATTACTGTAAAGCCTGGGAAATCTATATGCTTGGGGTAGTCGAAAAGGAGAACCCTGCATTGGAACGAGGCGCATACTAAGCGAAACTTCTAGAGCCTGTCAAGAAGAAATGTCCTTAAAATGCAGGTTTGCTGAGGTTACGGGCCCAGGCAGACTCGAGTCCGAAAATCCGGCTACCGGCCCATTAACCTAAGGGTTTCTCGTTAACAAGTATTGTAGCGGGTTTACTGGCTCATCATTAATGCGCACTTCGTAATGCAGGTGCGGACCTGTTGAACGCCCAGTCGACCCCACCCTTCCTAGAAAATCTGCCCGTTTGACCATTTGGCCGAGGGAGACAGTGATTTGAGAGAGATGGCCATAACGGGTGGTCAACCCGCTTCCGTGGTCGATGACGACCAGCTGCCCGTACCCGTTCTGCCAGCCGACAAAACTGACTCTTCCCGTTGCGCCCGCGATGACCGGGGCGCCCCACGGCGCGTCGATGTCCTGCCCTGAATGAAACTCGTAGGAACCTCCGCCGAAAGGATTCCGCCGGCCTCCGAACCCGCTTTCAAGTTTGCCTTCGACTGGCCAGACAGTGGGCGTATAGCCTCGCCCGAGCAAAACGGTTTCGTAAGTATGTAAGTCTCTTTCGAGTTGAGTGGTCTTCATGGCGAGTGCGGTCAAACCATCCGCCTCCAATGGCCAGGCCGGACCGCCTCTTCCTGCAGAACTATTCTCGCGAACAACTCCCGACTTCTCGGCCAGTTTCCGCGATGTGTCTTCCACAGCATCAACTCGACTACTCAGTTCGTTGAGTTCCTGCCGCTGACGTTCGTTCTCTGCCCGCAGACGCGAATTCTCAATCTCAATCCAGTAATGCTTTGCTTCCTGGGTCAATCCGTAGAAGCCATATACGCAACTACCAAGAATGATCAGCGCCGTTACAAAGAACAGCTTGAGCCACTTTTTTTCAACGCAGATGCGTCTTATTTGGGAACGGGACCGGGATGTGTGGGCAATGATAAAAGCATAGAATCGGTCGTCTCGGGGCATGATGTCTCTCCAAAATTGCATCGCGCATATGGCTCGGGGCTACGCGGCAATCGGCTAGGCACAGTCCGCCGTACGGCAGCTTGCGCATCTATCAAAAATTTTGCGAGGGTCTTTCGACCTGCTTGAGCTTTGCAGCGGATGAGTTGAAACCCTGTGTAGTTAATACCCCGCATCCGGCCGGTGCCACAAAGTGGTCTGACCGTATCACACGGGCGCGCGCGTTTGCAAACCGAGAGTGAGTTGAAAACAAGGTAAAAACGGCAGGTTAAAGACTGAATCGAGGTACTGAGGGGTCCTAGAATTCGTTTGCTTCTCTGCGGCGGCGGGAGCGGTCGCGCCAGATCGCGAGCACGATCATGATCACGACTGCCACGAAGATGACGATGATTGCAATCTTCACAGCGGCGAGCAACAAACCCACCAGAACCGTTAGTTGTTTGAGTAGAGCAACCACCAAAAGAATGAGGGCCACGATACTTCCAAGCCGTGAAAAAATCGAAAGAATGCTTGCCATGTTCTAGTTCCTACCGGTCAAGATCTGCGCTCGAAAGTTGCTGTTTCGATTTGCCTCCGAGGCAGCTGGGTGGTCTCACCGGTGCGAAAGCGCGAATGGGTCGTTGCGACAACCGAAGGCGGAGGCGTTCTCGAATCAAATCTAACCACCCGGTCCGAAGATTTACGCCGTCGAATGTAGTCGAACAGCATGTAGGCGCCAAGTGCTACCAAAGCCACCGGCAGCAGCTCGCGAATTGGAAGCTGTACACCTAGCAGTGTATGCAGAAGAAAGATGGTGCCTATAATAATCAGCGTAACGCCCCACGCAAAAGGATTTCCGTAAAGCCGCCGGGCAATCACGTCTTCCTCGGCCTCAGGAGTCAAACCAGCGCGCATCAACTGCGCTGTCCGACATGCGTCAACCGCCGCGAACAACCAGGTACCTAGAACGCCCAGCACAAAGAAGTGTACTCCCTGGGTGAGCACCGCCATTTGAAAGAAGCTGGCGAAAATCGCGAAGTGAACAATCGCTTTCGAAGTCTGTCCGTTGTAAGCGGCGCCCAGGCCTGGCACAAATGACAAAAGCGTTGCCACGAAAGGGGAACTCTTGCGACGCACCACCTGAGAAGCATCCGCCGGTGATTGCTGACGCAGGAGTTCCACGCCGGCCACTATGCAGTCCTGACAAAACGGAAACCCACGAATGCGATGATCGCACGCCGGACAGAGAGGCCGTCCACAGCGATTGCACTGAACCACCGCCGGACTTTTCTGATGATACGTGCAGTACATCATTTGATGCGCTTGTCCCTGAGTTACGGTCAACGTTTGTTCTGGTCCCCTCCGTTGGCGCTGTTATCAGTTTGCTGAGTTCCACCGGGTCCTTGTTGTTGCGTAGACCCATTGCTGGAATTCTGGGTCTGACCACCGAGTAAAGGCTTCAAACCGGCCGTCTGCTCCGCCAAACGAACACCCGCACCATAAACTCCGCTGATCGAGCCATCGGCTGAAACCGTGCTCGTAAGAACTAGAACGGCCACGAGCAGCATAGTTGCAACCGTCGCAAATTGCGGCGAGACAATTGGGTCGAGCCAAACTCGCAAACGTGATGCTAATCGGGCTGCCAGTGGGGCACGAACCTCCTGTGCCCTTAGCGTGCCGATGGTGGCTTGCAGAATCCTCTCCTCGAGACCGGCTGGCACAGACCTTTCTTCACTGATGTAGGTGTAGCAGGCTCCGATAGAGCGAACCACCTCACCGGGAAGCTCCGTGCAGCGATCACAAAGAGCAGCATGGCGTTCCCATCGGTGATAGGAAGGGGCAGGCAGGAAGCCGTCGAGATAGTCGGTAAGAGATTCTTCAAACTCTCCACAGGTCATCGCTGTTTCCGGCATCGTCTTTTCAATGATGCGCGCTTCCAGCTGAAGAGTCGGCGGCGGAACCGTCGCAACGCGGCACGCCTGCAAAGTATTCTTGACCTCGCCTAAAGTCTGATGGCAGACCGGGCAGCGCATGGCATGCTCTGAAAACGCCAAATGCGTCTCAGAGTCGAGCGCGCCTTCGAGATAATCGCTAAGTCTGTTTTCGAAGTCTGCACAAAGCATTATTGGCTCTTTTCCACCCCTCGGTAACCTCCGATTTGGATTCGTTCTTTCCCGCCGGAGAACGATCCGCTTCACCTATACCTGACTCATCGCAACTACTTTCATCCGCCGAAGTATTTTGGCCAGCTCAATCCGGCCTCTATTGATTCTGGACTTGACAGTGCCTTCGGGTATTTTCAACAGGTCCACAATCTCCTGATAACTCAATTCTTCAATGTCTCGCAGAATGACGCACGTCCTTAGATCCGGCGAGAGCTTATCTATACCTTCCTGAACCTGGGCCCCGAGCTCGCGACGTTCAATCTCTTGTTGGACGGAGCGGCTGGAGCTGTGGAGATGGTAGCTGTGATCAGCCAGGTCGTCGGCATGGTTATCGTGGGGCGTCCGTTGTCGCTTTCGGTAATCATCGATTATCAAATTACGCGCGAGTCGCATCAGCCAGTTTTGTAAGTCGCCCTGTTTCGAATCGTACTGGCTTAATGAGCGGTAGACCCTAACGAATACTTCCTGGGTCAAATCCTCTGCGGCATCAGCGCGCGACGTAAACCGATACGCCAGGTTGTAAATCCGACGGGAGTAACTTTGGACAATCTCCTCCCACGCCGCACCGTCTCCGGCGCGACACCTGCGAACCAGTTCGGCTCCTTCGCTGGCAGCCAAAGTTCTTGCAGCCCCCACCTTAGTTCTCCGCGTCTGACTTATCCTAACTCCAAGGCTTTCAATCAAGGTGGAAAACTCCCTTGTCGAGAGCGGTTACGATGGCCTTGAAGCTAAAGTTCCGGCAAAGACCTACGCGTCCATCATCCACTTACCTGGATGTCAATATCGCATCAAAACAGCTGAAATTGTCATCTGGAACCCCGCCCGGACGGGTTTCTTGCCGCTCATAGGAAACTGTAGTAGCCTCTCTCGTCGGCCCCATATCTTGTGGTTTGCCTTTAATCGAAGTCAAGTTTTCCCAGATTTTCACTCGGCAACTCGACGCGCTTGAAATCCTCGTCTCGCAAATATCTTGAGTTTGGCATCCTCTGCGCCCTGGCCATCGGGATTCTCTGGTGGTTTGGCCGGCGTCTCGATTGGGAGGAGGTAAGGCTAGCTGTCAGCCAGTCGAATCCTTATTTGCTGACGTTAGCTGTTCTCATAATTTGCCTGGCCTACGGATTTCGCGCCTATCGCTGGGGTGCACTCCTGGCTCCGCTGGGACCGACAAGCATAAGCCACCTGTTTGCCGCGACGACAGTCGGATTCGCAGCAGTTTTCCTGGTTGGGCGCATGGGCGAGGTTGTTCGGCCAGTTGTATTACCGATGCGCGATCCAAGAGTCCGCGCCAGCGCTTCGTTCGTCACCATCATGGTTGAGCGAATCTACGACATGATGGCGGTGATCATCTTGTTTGCCGCAAATCTGTTGTGGTTTCAGCCCCCAGCTCATCTGGAAACACAGTTTTCCCGAGTTCGAATCGCCGGGGTGGTTCTGCTCATTTTGGCAGTCGCGGGAGTCGGCTGTCTCACGTGGTTCAGGAAGAGATCCACATCGGCCATTGGCTGGTTACAAAAGATCTTGACTCGGCTTCGGTTCATACCCAAACGGCTGACGCACGCAGTCATTAGCATCCTGGAGCAACTGGCGAGAGCACTTAGAGTGTTGGTTGACGTGCGCGAATTGGCAGTGACGATCGCATGGACAGCTGCAGTTTGGGGAGGAATTGCGTTTGCTAACTTTCTTGTATTGCGCGCGTTCAACCTTCCGTTCGGGTTCAGCGAGACGATATTCGTGCTTGGCTGGTCGCTAGTGGGATCGCTCGTTCCAACACCCGGCGGCGCAGCAGGCGCGTTTCACGCCGCAACTGCCGCGGGCCTGATTTTCCTCGGGGTTTCACCTGAAACCGCGGCGGCAGTTTCCATCGTGACGCATCTGGTGGATTTTGGCCCGGCGGTGCTGTTTGGCTTTTTCTATGTCATTCGTGGCGACATAAACCTGAGTCGCCTCCGGTCATCAACTTCTCCGGAAGCAGTGGAGCATGCGGTCGAGGATGAAAGCATCTCACCCGAAGAGAATCAGATGGATCAGCAACTTGAAACCCTTGCCTCGGCCGATTGAGGTCCTTTGGAAAATGGCTGCGCAAAATTCTCCTCTTGAAGGCTACCCGATATGAAGTGTCCATTCTGTGGCTATCTCGAAGACAAAGTTGTCGACTCGCGTGAGTCGCGCGAGGGCGAAGCAATTCGACGCCGGCGAGAGTGTCTGCGATGCGAGCGGAGATTCACATCCTACGAGCGTATCGATGAGATACCATACATGGTTGTAAAGAAGGATGGCCGCCGCGAGACATTCGATCGCAACAAAGTGATGGCAGGATTGCTGCGTGCGTGTGAAAAGCGGCCGGTGCCGTCTTCCAAGCTCGACGCGATTGTCTATGCCATTGAAAAGTATGTACAAGAATCTCCTGAGCGCGAGCGACCGACGAGTAAGATCGGCGAGATGATCATGCGCCGACTTAAGGAGCTCGATAAAGTTGCTTATGTACGGTTCGCCTCGGTTTACCTGGAGTTTGAGGACGTTTCCGAGTTCATGACGGAACTGAAGCATCTGGTGCGTACTCGTGCCAGTAGCTCCGCCGGAAAGAAAAGTTGATTGACAGAGCCTAGTCAGCCTGCCACGAAGCGGGTTACCAATGCTTAAGCCTTCTCGACCAACAGGGCTCGAACGCCTGGAACTGAACCGACTCCGCGACCGTGTCGGCAGGTTGTTCGCTGCTTTGCAGGAGGCCACTGTTGCCGAGGATCCGCTCGCGTCCGGCGCGTGGGCTCCGCCGGTAGATCTCTGTGAATCGTCTGACGCAATCTATCTTCGGGTTGAGCTTCCCGGCGTCAAGGCCGACCAGATCAGCATTGGCATAAGCAACACTCAATTGCGGATTTGGGGTGACAAGAAAAGGAAGGTGCCGCGAACTCGCATCATTTCACACCTTTGCTCCGAACGAAGCTATGGCAAGTTCAATCGTGTGGTCGCGTTGCGTTGGACCGTAAGCGTGCGTGAGGCCACCGCAAAACTTGCCAACGGCATACTGCGTATTCGTCTCCCCAAAATTGAAGATCGTCGGGGCGCTGAATTCAGACTCTCTGTCGAGGAAGCAACTGAAGAATAACTTTTCGTAATCGTAACTTCTGAGCGCGGATCAAGTAGAATCAAAATTATGGCAATCATCAAAGAAGCAGACATAAACGATGGAATCGAACCAGCCGATAGCGATCAGCAGTTGCAAATACCCAATGAACTGCCGGTGTTGCCCCTGCGCGACATCGTAATCTATCCGTTCATGATCGTTCCGCTTTTCGTCTCGCGCGAAAAATCGATACGCGCGGTAGACGAGGCTCTGGGCGAAAACCGAATGATCCTGCTGGCCTCGCAAAGGGATCTCGACAAGGAAGAACCGTCGGCCGAAGACCTTTACAAGGTAGGCACCGCCGCTGTGATCATGCGCATGTTGAAATTGCCTGACGGCCGCATCCGCATACTTGTGCAGGGACTCGCCCGAGCAGAAATTGAGTCGGTTGATACTAGCGGTCAATACATCCGATCGCGAATCCACGTTATGCAGGAGGTGCTTCCGCCCGAGCGTTCGCTAGAGGTTGAGGCGCTGATTAGGAATGTTAGGGCGTCGATGGAGAAGGCCATCAATCTGGGAAAGAACATTTCCCCGGAAGTGATGGCGATAATCGCGAATCTGGATGATGCTGGACGACTAGCTGACCTCTCAGCCTCAAATCTTGAGCTAAAAGTGGAAGACGCCCAGTCAGTTCTCGACATAGCGGACACGACCGCGCGGCTGCGTCGTGTCAACGAGCTGCTCAACAAAGAGATTGAAGTTCTGACCGTGCAACAGGAAATCAATACCCAGGCACGTGCTGATATCGATCGCTCGCAGCGCGAGTTCTACCTGCGCCAGCAGATGAAGGCGATTCAAACTGAACTGGGCGAGGGCAATGAACTGGCTGAGGAGATCGCTCAGTTTCGAGAGAAGATCGAGGCTGCGAGCATGCCGAAGGTGGCGGAGGATGAAGCTTTGCGGCAGCTGAAGAAACTCGAACGCATGCATCCCGACGCCGCTGAGACCGCAACCCTTCGAAACTGGATGGAGATCATGACCGATCTCCCATGGTCAAAAGCTTCAACCGACAACCTTGATCTGAAGAAAGCCGAACAGATCCTAAACGAAGACCATTACGGACTAGAGAAAGTGAAGGATCGGATCATCGAAGCCCTGGCTGTTCGCAAGCTTAAAGAGAAGCCCAAGGGCCCGATTCTGTGTTTGGTAGGGCCGCCGGGCGTAGGCAAGACTTCTCTTGGCCGTTCCATTGCGCGGGCGCTTGAGCGCAAGTTTGTCCGTTTGTCGCTCGGCGGCGTTCACGACGAAGCCGAGATACGCGGACACCGCCGAACGTATGTTGGCGCGATGCCGGGTAGAGTCATTCAGGCAATTCAACAAGCCGGCACCAACAACCCGCTCATCATGTTGGACGAGATCGACAAGGTTGGCGCCGACTTTCGTGGAGATCCGTCATCAGCGTTATTGGAGGTGCTGGACCCGGAACAGAACAACAGTTTTCGCGACAACTACCTGGGCGTCACGTTTGATCTCTCGAACGTCATATTCATGACTACGGCAAATGTGCTCGACACAGTACAGCCGGCATTGCGCGATCGCATGGAGGTTATTCGTCTCGCTGGTTACACAGAGGAAGAGAAGCTGGAGATTGCTCTACGCCATCTAATGCCGAAACAGATGGAAGAAAATGGCATCACGGCGAAAGATCTGCATATTTCCAGAACCGCACTCGTAGCTATTGTCCAGCAGTACACCCAGGAAGCCGGGCTACGGCAGCTTGAGCGAGAGATTGGCAGAATCGCCCGCAAGGTGGCGAGGCGCATGGCCGAAGGGCACAAGGGTTCCGTCAGAATCTCCCTCAAGAATCTTCACGAGTTTCTCGGCGCACCGAAGATCATCCCGGAAGAAGTGCTCAAGAAAGATCAGGTTGGAGTGGCTACCGGTTTGGCGTGGACAGCAGTAGGCGGAGACGTGCTGTTCATCGAATCATTAAAAATGAAAGGCAAAGGCAATCTGGTACTTACCGGCCAACTTGGAGAGGTGATGCGCGAGTCGGCCCAGGCTGCATACTCCTACGCAAAATCCCGGGCTAAAGAACTCGAGATCCCGGAAGAAGACTTTGCCAACTACGATCTCCACATTCATATTCCCGAAGGGGCCATCCCCAAAGACGGACCATCGGCTGGAATAACGCTGGCGACAGCGATGGTGTCGGCGCTTTCCTCGCGGCCCGTACTGAAGAGTGTTGCCATGACCGGGGAAATAACTCTTCGAGGCAATGTCCTGCCCGTTGGAGGAATCAAGGAGAAGGTTCTGGCTGCTCGTCGTGCGCGTGTGTCTACGATAATTCTCCCGCAACAGAACCGGCGCGATCTCGACGAAGTGCCCAAAGAACTGTTCAAGGACATTCGTTTTGTCTTCGTCGAGAATATGCGTCAGGTGTTTCGCGAAGCTTTGAAAGAGAAGGTTAGTCCCCCAGTGCCTTCGAGCGGTCGTCCTCAACGTTTGCCTCAAGCTGCATCAAGCAGGAGTGTCTGAAAGCGGCTGGATGGTGAACAAAACCAAGAGACCGTTCTTTGTTGGGGGGGGTCTTTTGGTTTCACCATCGGGCAAGGACGGCGCCTACGGACGATAAGACAAACACCGAAATAACTGCATTGCCTCAAAAAGACATGCGCCACGTGCGTCGCGGCTTTGCCGCCTGATGTGAGGCGGTGGCTCGGCCCCGCCGTAAGAACGTTCTTAGATTCTGGGGCTATGCCCCGGTTCCTGTGGCTTCGGAACTCCGCGACAAATCTGGGAAAGGAGGGCGTAGCCCAATCAAAAATAGAGCACCGTACGGCGGGGCAGAGCCACCGCCTCAAATCAGGCGGCAAAGCCGTTGGATCGACAGCTTATGACTTTGAGGCAAAGCGTGAAACGACACGAAGCAGTTCGTGTTGGTTCGTGTGACTTGGTGGATCGTGTCTCAGCCGAGGTTTGGCTCAGATCAAGATAACCAGTGGACGTTTCGCAGAGCCGACCTCACTGGTAAACGTAGGAAAAACTTTTCTTCTGGTCCCATTCGATGCTCTCTATGTTCTGCGCGTCAACGGCAAGTAGTTGTTCGCTCAATTCATCCGTGCTTACGTTGGGACTTATATCAACGGAGTAAACGAGCGTTCCCGTTTTGGCCTCCTCGGTGGGACCACTCATCACGCGTAGTTCCGAGCTGAAGTTGTGTCGCCTCAGTGCCTCTTTGAGCGCTACCTGAGTGACCTCAATGTTCCTGGTTGCTATCTTGACATTCATGGTGCGAAGCACTTGATCGGGCTCACGATATTCAAGGATCCACAAGACAATCAGAGAGAAAATAGTCAGCGTTATCGAGAGATCCCAACGACCCACACCGGTTCCCAGACCAATCGCCAGACTTATGAGCAGCACGGTTATTTCTTTCGGATCACGAATGTTGGTGCGAAATCTGACCAACGATACCGCCGCGAAAATTCCAAAGGCACGCGCGGCGTTGTCGCCCACAATGATCATCAATGCTGACGCCACTACCGCCAGCAATATCTGTGTCTGCGGTACGTAAGGATTCCGTTTTATAGCCACCGCTCGCCGGCGCGGTCGGTAAGCCAACACAGCACCCAAAAACGCCGCTAGTGAAAGCCTGAGCGTCAACCCGGCGATGATCTCGGCCCAACTTTCTCGTTGAATCTGGGTCCTGGTCTCCGGTGGTTCGCCAAACATTCGCTCGACCATGCTGTCGGCAGATCTTTCCGGCGTCGCCCGGCGCTCGGCTGGTGTTGGCTCAGGCGAGGGTTCCCTGCCAATTTGCTGATTCGACTCCGCAGCAGTTTCAGGTCGAGCTGTCCTGCTGGCTAAGAAGTAAACCGCAAAGGCACTTATCAAAAGGACGCCAAGAAACACTACGATGAGTGTGAGCGTCTCTTTCTTCCGTTTGGAATTGAGATTGAGCATGGGAGTATCGAACTGCTATTTCTGGGCCCCGGCAGATGACTGTCCAACGAAGAATTGTTGGCTGTTGAAGTTGTGGTCGTCGCTCGAGGGCAGACGCACGTATGTGCCATCGGCCTTGAGTTCTCGCGCTTTCAGGTGGTCGCGGAGATAGGCGTCAAGTACGACATCCTTCAAATAAGTCTTCAAGGCAGGCTCGGTGACAGGAGCTAATACCTCTATCCGATGCTTAAGATTTCGTGACATCAGGTCGGCGCTACCAATGTAGACATCCGGATTTCCGCCGTTGGCGAAGAAGAAAACCCGGCTGTGCTCGAGGAATCGGCCCACAACGCTTCTTACGGTGATCGTCTCAGAGAGACGCTCGACACCTGGACGCAGCACACAAATGCCTCGAACAATCAGCTCGATTCGCACACCGGCCCTGGAAGCTTCGTACAGTTTGTCAATCATCTGTTGATCGGCGAGTCGATTTAGCTTCGCTACGATTCGGGCTGGTCGGCCGGCACGCTGATGATTGATTTCACGATCTATAAGAGAGTTGATCTTGTCGCGCATGTTGACCGGCGCAACCAGGAGCTGGCGATAGTCCGTTTGGCGGGAGCAGCCAGTCAAATAGTTGAACAGTTCAGTGGCATCCGCGCCGATTTGCTCATCGGCCGTGAAGAGTCCAACGTCGGTATAGGTGCAAGAAGTGGTCGGATTGTAGTTACCCGAAGCAATGTGCATGTATCGCCTCAGAGAGTCTCCCTCTCGCCTGACGACCAGAGTAAGCTTGCAATGAGTTTTCAACCCCAGGACACCGTAAACGACGTGAACCCCGGCGCGATCCAATTTTCTGGCCCATTCGATATTGTGCTCTTCATCAAACCGCGCCTTGAGTTCGATCAACGCTGTAACCTGTTTTCCATTTTCGCTGGCGCGAATCAGGGCGGGCGGAATAGGTGAATCTGGTCCGGTGCGGTACAGGCATATCTTGATTGCTAAAACATCTGGATCATCCACGGCCTCGTTTATGAAATCTGTCACGCAGTCGTAGGAATCGTATGGATGGTGAATCAAAAAGTCGCCTTCTTTGATGGCGTCAAACACTGATCTGCCATTGGCGAGTTTGCTGCAGAACATCGGTTCGAAGGTCGCATCCTTGAGCTCGGGTCGATCCAAATCGTAAAGCGACATCAATTCCTGAATCGCGAGTGGACCGTTAACCGAGTAAACATCATCCGGCATCAGACCAAGAGACTGCATCAGATAGTCGACCAACACTTGGGGCATTTCAGATGCAACTTCCAGTCTGACCGGAGTACCAAAACGTCGCTGACCGAGTTCGCTTTCGATCACCCGCAGCAGATCTTCAGCTTCCTCTTCGCGAATCTCGATGTCCGCGTCACGGGTGACGCGGAAACAGTGAGAGACTCCCGTCTCCATTCCCGGAAACAGGAGACTGAGATTTGAGCCAATCAGATCTTCAACGAGGATTAACTTCGAAGGGTCGCCATCGATGGAAACAAGGCGCGACACCACCGAAGGAATCTTTATGCGAACAAAGCGCGGCTCGTTGTTGAACTTTGGCGGGTCTGCAGGTGAGGACTCATCAGGCGCCTGCACAACCAAACCCAGATTCAAGCTCTGCGGCGAAATGTAAGGAAATGGGTGCGTCGGATCCACTGCCAGAGGAGTCAGAACGGGAAACACCTTTTCCCGAAAATATGCATCTGCTTTGCGCTTCTCAAACTGGTTCAAGGAAGCATAGCTGACTATGTTGATCCCCGCCGTTTTCAGTTCATGAAAGATGTCGTTTCTGAGGCATTCCATCTGCTCCTCAATCATGGGTAGGAGTCGTTCTCTTATGACTGCCAGTTGTTCAGCCGGTGTCAATCCGTCGGGCGACAGTTGAGTGACATTCTGGTCCAACTCTTCTTTAAGCCCGGAAACGCGGATCATGAAGAACTCATCCACGTTGGACGCAAATATTGAGAGAAACTTCAGTCGCTCCAGGAGAGGGTTTCCGTTATCCTGCGCCTCTTCCAGCACACGGCGATGAAACTCGAGAAGGCTAAGCTCCCGGTTTATGAATCGTTGCTCGCTACGCTCAACCTGCCGATCCAGCGAGAGGATCTTGTCAGAGGGCGGTATCTCTTTTTTGATTGCTGTAGACATTTGAATTCAAAAGTTCAGTGTCACGACGTGGTCGTCACCGCGTCAGTTTCACCCACCTTGAGTCTGGTCTAAGGCTCATGAAAAGTACCAAACGAACCGAGCCTCATGGGAGAGAAGTGTTTATCGGGGGAGATTACGGGAGAGATTTGGCAATAACTGTTCCAAAGAAGATACGAAGCAGCCCTGTTTCAAAGAGTTGCTGGCTACTAGTCTCGGCAGGGGATTGGTTCACAAATACAACATATTTGCTGTATTGATTTGAGTCTTTCGTTGATTGAAATCGACCGGTTACGCGGGGTTTGTTGAGATGGGCTGTTTAGGTGGATCGTAAGCTTGTTTGGCATCAACACTTATGAATTCGTCACTTTCGATGATGTATGCAGTAAGCCGATTTCCGTAAACGCAACCAGTGTCCAGACCAATCGCGCGCTTTTCGCGACGTGGCTCCGCAAAGGGCCAATGGCCGAAGAGAACTATTTTCTCGCCGTCATAGACTTCGAACCAGGGAGTGCCTTTTCGGCTGGTTCTGTCCTCACCCAAAGTTCGGAGCTCGGTTAAGTCTTCGAGCGACTGTGAGTTCAACGGAACTCCCGGTCTCACTCCAGCATGAACCACCACATGCGACGCAAGATCGATCATTAGCGGCTGCGAGCTGAGATAGTCACGATAAACGGACTCATCCGAGCTCAATTCTTCCAGCGCCTTTCTTTGAGATTCCTTAAGGGATGTGGTTTCACCCCGCCAGAAACGAACGAGCGCCAAGTCGTGGTTTCCGACGACTGAGGCAAGCCGCGGGTCTCGGATGAAAAGATCAAGCACTTCCTTGTTCTTGTTCCCTTTTACGACAAGGTCTCCAACCGCAACCACGCGGTCGTCATTTTGGAGATTCACCTTCTCCAGCAGCATGGCTAGTTCGTCAAAGCAGCCATGGATATCACCAATTACTATCGTTCTACTCATAAGGATCTACACCTGTCCTCTACTCGCCCCGGATTGGCGCCTGGCTTTTGGGCAACCGCCGAACCACTTTCAGGAACATACTCGGCAGCCTCGCCGTTTAATACCCACACCCACTTGGAGGGTGGAAAGGGTCCATTTTCTGATGGTGAGAGCACAACCTCAAAGCGATCGCAGGCATCTCTTAATGGCCTGCTTTTTCTGGTGGAAAATCTCACGGTTTAGCCGTCTAACTGAGGTAACGATTGTTTGACACCCCCAAAAACCGTGTGATACGCTCCGGGCGGATTTTGGCTCCGCTTTCGAGCAGTTCAAGTCATAAAAGGGGCCGTAATTACCTCGCAAATCTTGATGAATGCCGCAGTCGCGACTTTGCCCGAAGGGTCGCTCGGAATTCGCAGTACAGCTGGTTAAGGAGAACATATTGATTTTGCCGAGCTACCCTCGTCTGAAAGCGTGTCTGGGCTTGTTTATCGCTTTTGCTGTTCCCGCTCCTGGTGTTCTGGGCCAGATTCCTGCCGGGTCGTCCGCGCGAAACATTCCCACAGAGGTTGAGAAGGCCGATGCCCGTGTCGCTCAAATAATCGCACGTGCCGAAGACCACTTCCGAAAGGGCCGTCTGAATCTCGAAGACAACAAGCGAGAGCAGGCTCGCGATGAGTTTGATCGAGCGGTAGATTCAATTCTCGAATCGGGTTTGGACGTTCGCGCCAATCAACGACTGCAGACATTTTATCTTGAGTTAGTCGAGCGTATTTATCGGGAAGAAGTTCCGGTTCTGCAAACGTCACCACAGGTCAGTTCTACTGCGCTGGTAGCGCAGAATCAAACATCTACTCAGACCAGCCCGGCGCCACAGATCGGATTTCTCGACCAGAGATTTGAACCGTCTCCATTGGACGATCTTAGCAAGCTGGTTCTGACGCCCGAGGAGCAGAACGTTTCTGACTCGGATGTTCTTGCTCTCGAGCAGGCAAAGCACAACGTCAATTTTTCCTTTACCATCAATCCGCTGATTCAGCAGTTCATTAATCATCATACGGGTCGCGGTCGGACGACAATGGAGCTGGGACTCCGGCGCTCCGGACGATTCATGAAGATGGCGCGCCAGATCTTCGCCAAGGAAGGTGTCCCTGTTGACATAATCTGGCTAGGCCAGGTTGAGAGCACATGGCAGACCAGGGCACTTTCGTGGGCTTCAGCTTCAGGCCTGTGGCAGTTCATTCCCAGCACGGGCCGAATGTACGGTCTAAAACAAAACGCCTGGGTTGATGAGCGCAACAGCATCGAGCAGGCGACGCGTGCGTCGGCGCGCCACTTAAAGGATCTGGCCGCGCGTTACAAAGGCAATTGGGAACTGGCGCTGGCTGCGTACAACACAGGCGCCGGTAACGTCGATCGTGCAATTTCCCGCGCAGGCAGCGCGAACTTCTGGGCCATCTATCCCTACATTGCTCGTGAAACGCGCGATTACGTTCCAAATATTCTGGCGACTATTCTGATCGCGAAGAATCCCGAGAAGTATGGATTCAAGGGAGTTCGTCCCGAACCGGCCTGGGCTTACGACACAGTTCAGGTAACGACCGCTACGAGCCTTCAGTTGGTAGCCGAAGCTACCGACAGCACCGTCGACTTCATCCGTACAATTAACCCTGAATTGAAGAGGGATGTGACGCCGCGTGGTGAGCCCTACAACATCCGCGTTCCTGGAGGAAAGGCTAAGCAGTTCGTGGCAATTCTTCAGCGAATTCCCGGAGACCGTCGCGATAGTGCTAGAGTGATTTCGGTGGCGCCGGGCGAGGACCTGCAAAACGTTGCGAACCGCACGGGCGTCAGCGTCACCCAGTTGCAGGCGATGAATGGCGGCGTCGATCTGAAATCTACCAACAAGCTGGTGGTGCCAAACAGTTCGGTTCGTTTAACGAGTTGGCGCCGAGCGAAGCCTGGCACGGCCGAGACTGCTGCTGCTCAAGGCTTAACCAAGGTTCGCGCGCGCAAAGGCGATACGATTGCCAAGATCGCAGCCGCTCGCAATCTCGATGCGAACGAAGTTGCTCGAATGAACGGCGTTTCAGCTGAATCCGAGCTAAGAGCTGGTCAGGAAATCAAGCTGCCCTCGACGGCGCCGGCTGCACCCTCACGACGTCGGTAGTTTAGTTTTGTCGTTTGCCTCGAAAGAATCGAGGCGACAGAATTCTCGCGAGCGCGCTTTAGCACAAAGCGCGCTCGTCGTGTTTTCACGACCCGGATGACACTCGATACAGAACCGGGAGCGGTAGCGACCGCACTCAAGTTATGCAGCATGCACCGCCCAGCTATTAGGTCTGCCTACTCTATCCGGATGCGTGAGGGATTTCGCGGGTTGAGTGCGGTCGCTACCGCTCCCGGTTCTGTATTGAGCGATTCCACGCGAATGCCATGCTGCCGCTCGATTCTTTCGCGCCAAAGGCGTAAACTCCCGTTGCTTTGCTACCTCATAAGTCTCACGGAGTTCTCCTCACATGCTCTTTCGCACACTCTCAGCTGCTGTTTACGGAATAGACGCGGATCTGGTCGACATCGAAGTTGATCTCACTCCGGTGCGCGGTGAATCAGAGAATCCATCGTCAGTTACAATTGTGGGTCTGCCTGACGCGGCCGTCCGCGAATCGCGGGAACGGATACGCGCAGCGATTACCAATTGCTCGTTCTTCTTTCCCTTTCAAAGAGTCACAATCAATCTCGCTCCCGCAGATGTGCGGAAAGAAGGCGCGAGCTTCGACTTGCCAATCGCCTTGGGCATCCTTGGAGCGAACGGCGACCTCGCAGAGCAAGACGGATTGATTCAGATGCTATGCGTGGGCGAGCTCTCGCTCGACGGCCGTGTACGACCGATCAAAGGAGCTTTGTCGATTGCCATCCTCGCGCGCGAGGCTTCGATCAAATACGTAGTGCTACCGGATGAGAATGCCAAAGAGGCTGCGGTCGTGTCAGGCGTTGACGTTTATCCGGTCACCGATCTACGCTGTGCTTGCGAGCTCGTAGCCGGGCTGCGTTCATCGGATCCTCCGCAGCCGTTGCGAATCGATCCTGCCGAAGTGTTGCTTAAGGCGGACCATTACTCCGTTGATTTCCGTGAGGTGCGAGGACAACTGTCTGCCAAGCGTGCGTTGGAAGTTGCCAGCGCCGGTGCCCACAACATTCTCTTGATAGGCCCACCGGGTTCTGGCAAGACGATGCTGGCCAAACGTCTGTCGACTATTCTGCCGCCGCTGGAATTCGAAGCCGCGCTGGAACTGACGAAGATCCATTCAGTGGCCGGACTCACGGGACGAGCTGGTCTGGTCAGCGAAAGACCCTTTCGCTCTCCTCATCACACCATCAGCGACGCCGGGTTGATTGGTGGCGGAGCAGTGCCGCGTCCAGGTGAAGTTTCACTTGCACATCAGGGCGTGTTGTTTCTGGATGAGTTGCCGGAGTTTGATCGAAGTGTGCTTGAAGTTTTGCGTCAGCCGCTGGAAGACCAGAAAGTGACGATCAGCCGGGCCTCGATGTCGCTGACATTTCCCGCCTCATTCATGTTAGCTGCGGCTATGAATCCGTGTCCCTGTGGATTCTGGAACGATCCGACACGCGAGTGTCGCTGCACTCCGTTGCAGATTCAAAGATATGTGGGACGAATCTCAGGGCCGCTGTTGGATCGGATCGATATTCATGTAGACGTCCCGGCCGTGAAGTTTTGCGAACTCGCCGGCGACCTTGCCCCTGATGCAGAAAGCTCTGCGGCCATCCGCGAACGCGTCCTACGGGCGAGAGATCGCCAGCACCGACGCTTCGTCGACGAAAAAATCTTTTCAAACTCCGCGATGCCGCCGCGGATGATCCGGCGGTACTGTCGCATCGACGCCGACAGCGAGGCCATGCTCGAGCGCGCCATGACCCGCCAGGGTCTCTCGGCCCGCGCCTACGACCGAATTCTAAAAGTCAGTCGCACCATCGCCGACCTTGCAGACTGCGACAAGATTCTCTCAACACACGTTTCCGAAGCGGTGGGTTATCGTTCATTGGATCGGACGTACTGGACGTGACAAAAGTGCTAACGAAAGGGAACTGTCGGCGTCTGATCTAAGAGTTTTTCAAACCTCAAAGACGGATCACAAATCTAAACCGTACTTGAGGTTTGGAAGTCGAAAATCACACCTCGCCTAAAAATTACGACTCACCTCTTGACAGCTTCAGCTGTTGTGATTTAGATTTCGCGCACCTCGCAACCTTATCTCGTTCTCTCGCGACTCTCACGCCGCTCGCGTAAGCCTCGCGTCAACGACCACTACCTTGAATTCGACTAAGCTTCATTCGATCATATTAGGAGCGTTCTTGAAAAGTTAGTGAAACTCGGAATCGAATAAAGCGGTATTTGGCGGTAACTAAGCATCCATAACTTCTCACGCCATGCGAAAGCTCAGGCAACTTTAGGAGCAGGACGATGACAAACAGGCGCCTTGGATACTCACTAAGCTGCAGTGCGGGTTGGACAGTCTCATTTGGGCTGGCTGTTGTATTAGCCGGAGCAACGGCCTACGCCCACCTGGTGAACGGAACAGCGGCCGATGAGCCCGGCGGAGATCGCGTTTCCTTGCTCGCCCCCGCCGTTGTCCTGACGCCGGCGACGCAGTCGCGAATCGACACTGAGATCATTACGCTCCGTCCGAGTGGTTTTGAACCAGCTTCGATAACTCGTCAGGAAGGAAGGTTCTTGCTGGCCCTCGAAAACCGCAGTGGCCTCGAAGAGATCGAGCTGCGCTTTGAACGAGTTGGCAGAGAACACAGGGTGCGCATTCCGCGGAATAAGATCGATTGGCGCGGCTTGGTGAATCTACGACCCGGAGAGTATATGCTCCGCGAAGTCAATCACCCAAACTGGACGTGCCGAATCACTGTCACCGAACGGCAGCGCTAAGAAGCGAATGCCTAACGACTCTACTTACCAACAGGAAACTGCCATGAGAAGCAATCAGTCCCTTTGTACTCGCGTCATAACTAGAGGCTTTGCTTTACTGATCTTTTTTCTGTGGGTAATTACAGCGGCGATGGCTCAGAAGTCTGTTACCGACGGACTTACTCCTTTGGGTCTATCACCAGGCACGCCCGCAGGTTCTTACGGGCTCAGTGGTTTTGATAACGTCAATCTCTATAATGGCAGCTTAAACTTTCAGTTGCCATTATTGACTGTCGGTGGCCGCGGCAGCGCGGGGTACAAAATGACGTTGCCGATTGAGCAAGTGGCGCGTCTCGGTCACAGAGATCCCCCAGATTATAATTTTCGATGATGGTGGCGGTCCGCCCCTACCTCCGCCGCCGCCACCACAATTGATTTACACGCCAATTCCTAACTGGTGGGACGGCATTAAGCCTGGGTACGGGCCCGGTGCTATGCACGGCCGGGTTGCTATGTTTGGCCCGCAATCGTGCCCGGACGGCCGAACCCAGGCTTATCAGACCTTGACGCGGATCACATTTACCGCCGCAGACGGCACCGAATTTGAGCTGCGCGATCAAGCTACGGGTGGCGCGCCGGCCACCGTCACTCCGTGCGCAGGCAGCGGACAATCTCGGGGGACAATCTTCATCACCGCTGATGGCACAACCGCAACTTTTATTTCCGATACTACAATTATCGACTACATCGATCTGCCAGACGGCGGCAACGATCTCTTTTATCCCTCGGGCTTTTTGTTAATGAGAGACGGCACCCGATACCGATTCGACAATGGCGTGGTTTCATGGCTCCGCGACCGAAACGGCAATCGAATTTCCTTCACGTATGATCCGAGCAGGCGCGCCCTTACGATTACGGACTCGCTGAATCGTCAGATCAGCGTGAGTTACAGAACGGAGACCATCCCGTTCGACGAGATTGTGTTCAAGGGATTCGGTGGCCAGACGCGAACAATGCGGGTGAACTATGCAGCTATGGGAAGCGCATTGCGCAGCGGCTATTCGTTGCAGACTTATCAACAACTGTTTCCGGAGTTGAATGGGTCCTTTTCGGGCCAATATAATCCTTCCGTCATCACTTCGGTCACGCTACCAAACAACAAACAGTTTGAGTTCAAGTACAACCCATACGGAGAATTAGCGCGCGTCGTCTTACCCACCGGCGGAGCTACAGAGTATGACTATGCAGCTGGTGTCACTGACGGATATCCCAGCGGCGTCACTCCTGGCGGCGACTATGGATTCGCCGTTTATCGTCGGGTGATTGAACGGCGGATTTACGTCACCGGCGGCAGTGGAAACTCGTTTGACCACAAGATGACCTACAGCCGTCCAGAAACTTCGATGACCAACGTGGGATACGTGACGACTGAGCAGCTCAGTAATGCTGGCGCAGTATTGAGTCGCAGCAAACATTACTTTCACGGCAGCCCCCGCCTCTCGTTCGCCCTTGAACCCGTCAGCTACCCGGCATGGAAAGACGGTCGCGAATATCAGACCGAGGCATTGGATACCAGTGGCGCGACCGTGCTTCGACGAAGCGTGAACGAATTTGCGCAACGCGCGCCGGTCAGCTGGTGGACCGGCGGCGCAGCGTACGAGCCGCCGAACGACACGCGTCTGATTGAAACGGTAACCACACTTGAACCCAGCGGCGCGAATCTGGTCTCTAAACAGACTTTCGGCTTTGACGATAGCGTGCCATACAACAATCAGAACAATGTTAAAGAATTTGACTTCGGTGTTAGTGCGCCGGGTGGGTTAGTTAGGGAAACGCGAACAACTTTCGCAACGGCAAGCAGCTACACTAACACTGCCGTGCATCTTCGCAGTCTGCCGCTTCAAGTCTCAATACATGATGGCTCGGGAACAGAGCGTGCGAGAAGTCTTATCGAATATGACAACTACTCGACGCAAACACATCACGCAGGACTCCTGGATCGAACAAACATCTCCGGGCTCGACCCGACCTTTGGAACTACCTACACAACTCGTGGGAACGCTACAGGAACTACTAATTATCTCTTGGTAAACGGAACAGTCACTGGCTCTATCTCCTCCTTCTCGCAGTACGACATCGCCGGAAATGTGGTGAAAATGATTGACGCACGCGGCAATTCATCGATGTTCGAATATGACGATTGTTTTGGCGCCCCCGATGGGAACGCTCGTCTGAATTCTGCACCCCTTGAGCTCAGCTCTGTGGGAAAAGTTACCTTCGCCTTCCTGACCAAGGTTACGAACTCTCTGGGTCACACCGTATACGGACAGTTTGACTATTACCTTGGTAAGCCAGTTGATGGTGAGGATGCCAACGGCGTGGTGACGAGTGGTTTCTACAATGATCCGCTTGATCGCCCGAAGCAAATACATCGGGCCGTTGGGGTTCTCCAAATACAAAATCAAACCACTTTTAACTATGACGACGTAGCGCGTAGCATCACAACCTCGAACGACCTGAACAACTTCAGCGACAATGCGGTGGTGAGTAAGGCCTTTTATGACGGTCTCGGCCGCACCATCGAAACGCGCGAGTACGAAGGCGGAACGAACTACATAGCTACACAGACGCAATATGATGCGTTGGGACGACCTTTCAAGACGTCGACTCCTTATCGTCCTTGGCAGAGTGAGTCCGCAATTTGGACTACGACGACCTATGATGACCTGGGACGGGTGCTGACCGTAACCACTCCCGACAATGCCATGGTGAAGACCGCCTACAGCGGCAATCGCGTCTTGGTTGCAGACCAAAATAGTTCTGACGACCTACGAAGGAAACGAATCAGCGAAACCGATGCGCTAGGTCGTTTGAAGACCGTGTGGGAGGTCACGGCGGCGGATGCCTTAACCGAATCGATAACTTTTCCCGACTGGCCCAGCGTGACAGCTGGTTATCGCACCAGCTACGCATACGACGTACTTGACAATCTGAACACGGTGACTCAGGGTGCGCAGACGCGCACCTTTGTCTACGACTCTTTGAAACGTTTGACCTCGGCCACCAATCCGGAAAGCGGAACTATCAGCTATCAGTACGACAGCAATGGGAATCTCACACTGAAGACAGACGCGCGAAGCATTTCGATTACCTACGCGTACGACGCCCTCAACCGAAATACCACGGTGGACTATTCCAACACCACTGTCAATCCGGACATCACGCGCATTTACGACACTGCAACCAATGGCAAGGGGCGTCTGCGCGAAAGCTATGCAGGCGGAACGGATACGACCGGAACCATCGTCGACCACACCAAGATCATGACCTACGACGTTCTCGGGCGGCCGCTGGATCAGCGCCAGCGATTTAAGTCTGGTGGTACCTGGAGCGGAGAGTATCAAATACAACGCGGCTACAATCTGGCAGGGGGAATAACCTCCCAGACCTATCCTTCCGGCCGAACTGTAGGTTACACATATGACAGTGCGGGTCGCAGCAGCAGCTTCACCGGCAATTTGGGCGACGGCACCAACCGCACCTATTCAACCGGCATCATCTATTCGTCTCTGGGTGGAATGACGAAAGAGGAGTTTGGCACCACCACGCCTCTCTTCAACAAATCGTTCTACAACAGCCGCGGGCAGTTGTCTGAGATCCGAGTCGGGACTGGGCCGACGGATTCAAGCTGGAACCGCGGCGCCATCATCAACCATTACAGCAATAGCTGCTGGGGCTTCTGCGGCGGCACCAATAGCACGACTGCGATGACTGACAACAACGGCAACCTGAAGAAGCAGGAAGTCTACGTTCCTTTGATCGATCAGCCGCAGCCAACCAGCTACACTACCTGGTGGCAGGGATTCGACTATGACAATTTGAATCGCCTGCAGCGCGCGCACGAGTACACCGGCGATCCAGCCAAAGACTGGCAACAGGAATTTGTCTACGACCGCTGGGGCAATCGGACAATTCATCAAACGAACACCTGGGGTCTTGGGATTAACAAGAAGGAGTTTACTGTCCAAACGGTCAATGGCGTCATCGTTAACCAATTGGGCGTACCGGCTGGGCAACCTGGAACGATGACTTACGATGCTGCCGGTAACCTGACGACCGACACCTATACCGGAGCAGGTGATCGCGTGTACAACGCGGAGAACCGTATGACGAAGGCCTGGGGTGGGAATAACCAGTGGCAGGAATACACGTACAACGCCGACGGGCAGCGTACGCGGCGGAAACTTGATGGAGTGGAAACGTGGCAGATCTACGGGATGGATGGGGAGTTGCTGGCTGAATATGCGGCGAGCGGCGCCGCTGCGTCGCCGCAGAAGGAGTATGGTTATCGGAACGGACAGTTGCTGGTGACGGCAACTCCGGCTACTGGCCAACGGGTAAACCACGCGCTGGCTACCAACGGCGGATTCGCTACCGCCTCGTCATCTTTTAGTTTAGGTTTCACGGCAAACGCGACCACCAACGGCGATCGCAAAGGACTTCACTGGGGTAGTGGTCCACTGACTGGCAGCGGTTGGGTCGATGCTTCGAGTGGCAGCTTTCCCGACTGGCTCCAGATCGATTTCAACGGCTCGAAAACAATTGACGAGGTCGACGTAGTTACGGTCCAGGACGACTACTTGAATCCAGTAGAGCCTACGGAGACGATGACCTTCAACACTTACGGTCTGACGGCTTACGACGTGCAGTACTGGAATGGTTCCACCTGGGTCACGGTAACTGGCGGCAGCGTGACCGGAAACAACAAGATCTGGCGCAGACTGACATTCGCAGCTATCACGACCAGCAAGGTCCGCGTGCTCACGAATGCGGCGGCTGACAATGGCAATAGTCGAATGGTGGAAGTGGAGGCCTGGGGCACCGTGGGCGGAGGACCTTCAGAGGTCAACTGGCTAGTGACGGATCAGTTGGGCACGCCCCGCATGGTCTTTGACAAGACGGGCTCATTTGCGTCAACGAAGCGTCATGATTATCTGCCGTTTGGTGAAGAACTCCTCGCCGGCACGGGCAACCGCACGCCGCAGCAAGGCTACGTCGCTGATAATGTGCGGCAGAAGTTCACCTCAAAAGAACGGGATAATGAAACGGGGTTGGATTATTTTGGAGCGAGGTACTTCGCTTCAACACAAGGTCAACTGATAAGGAGAAGCGGAATGTTGACATTATTCTTGTGTCTGGCAATTGCGTGAGTATGACGCGGAAAACAAGATGACCAAGGCCCAGGGCGGGAGCGGCCAGTGGCAGGAGTACACCTACGACGGAGAAGGCCAGCGGGTGCGCCGCATGTTACAGTCAAGGAAATCCTCAACGACATACTCCGCAATCGATACTCTAACTTCTGGAAGTTTGAAATTAGTGGGCATGGCAAGAAGCGCTTATCAATCTGGCTGTGACAAGGTCCACTCGTCGATTGGTCACGAGTAAGATGGTTCACAACTCCGAAGTATTCATCTACCCTCCCTATGACTTGCCTTGAACCGCCCTCATCGACTAGCTTCTAGCTTCGCATTAAATTAGGCCAAAGTCTGGTCCCCTGCTTTTGAGGATGTCTGCCAACAGATATGCCGTTTAGCTCGCTAAATTTAGTCTCGGTCGCCGTGGCCTTTGCCCTGGCGCTGGTTCTTACGCCAGTGGTCCGCATGCTGGCTCGGCGATTTGGCGTGGTGGCCAAGCCGAAGACTGATCGTTGGCATAAGCAGCCGACCGCAATGATGGGGGGTGTGGCGATCTGGTTGGCTGTGGCGATCACCTACCTGGCGTTGATTCCGCACACGCCTATCGGTTGGAGGATTGTTGCGGCCAGTACTTTCTTGTTCCTCGTTGGTTTGGTTGACGATCTAATTCACACCAAGCCCTATCAGAAACTGATCGGTCAAATCCTTGGCTCGGCGTTCATCATCTATTACGGACTAGCCCTCCCCTGGACCAGCTCGCACCCTGTGAACACGGTCCTCACGATCTTTTGGCTAATCGGCATCACGAATGCTCTAAACCTGCTCGACAACATGGACGGGCTGGCGGCCGGAATAGCGATCATTGCGTCATGCTTTCTGGCTTTGAGCTTTATGCATTCCGGACAATCGGTCGAAGCCCTGATGGTTCTCACCTTCGCCGGCGCGCTTCTGGGATTTCTGGTTTACAACTCCACGCCCGCATCGATCTTCATGGGCGACTCCGGATCGCTCTTCATCGGTTTCTTTCTGGCCAGCACGGCGCTCGTCAATGTCTCAGGTGGACGCTCGAGAAGCTTTCTTCCGGTATTGGCGGTCCCGATCCTGGTGCTCTTCATTCCCATCTTCGACACCACCTTCGTCACGATCCTGCGAAAGATTTCCGGACGAGCCGCCTCGCAAGGTGGACGTGACCACACTTCGCATCGACTGGTGGCGCTGGGAATGTCGGAGCGTCATGCGGTGTGGATGCTTTATGGCTTCGCAACTCTGTCCGGAATTCTGGCTCTGATGGTCCAGCGGATGAAGGTGGACGTCAGCTTGGCGGCGATCGCGGGCTTCACAATCCTACTCACGTTGGTTGGAGTCTACTTGGCCGGTGTCAAAGTCTATGAGTCTACCGAAGACACAATTTCGCTGAGAGACAAGTCGCCTTATGCCTTCCTGATCGACTTTTCCTACAAACGGCGAGTCTTCGAAGTTCTGATGGATGTTGTCCTGATCATCCTCGCTTACTGGAGTGCTTACGCCATAAAGTTTGGCGCTCTCTCCGATAGCGCAGCCTGGAAACTGTTTCTGCGCACGTTGCCCGTCCTCGTGTTCGTAAAAATGGCTTCGTTTCTGGTGATGGGCATCTATCGCGGACTCTGGCGGTATACCAGCATTGACGACCTTTTGGTATTCGGAAAGGCGATCGTGCTCAGTTCAATTGCGAGCGTGCTCGCAGTCCTTTTTGCATTTCGTTTCGAGGGCTTCTCACGCACGGTTTTCGTGCTCGACGGGCTTTTGATGTTTATGTTTCTGGCCGGCAGCCGCATGGCCTTCCGGCTTTTCCGACTGCTCATACCGGTAACTAACGGCCGTGAAGGACGCCGGGTGTTGATTTATGGGGCCGGCGACGGTGGTGAGTTGCTGTTGAGAGAGCTGCTGAACAATCGCAGTCTTAAGTATTCTCCGGTTGGATTTCTGGATGACGATCCGGCCAAGACGGGTAAAGTGATTCACGGATTAAAAGTGATTTCCGGAAACGGCGATCTAGCGAAGGTATGCAAGAAGTTTGAAGTTGATGAGTTGCTGATCTCAAGTTCAAGAATGCCCGACCAACGCGTGAAGGAAATTGTGCGTTTGTGCCAGGAACAGGAGATCGCCGTCAAGCGGATGCGGATTACGATCGAGGAATTGTCTTTGACCGACACACTTTAAATAAGAGTATGCCCGAGTTGATACAAATTGACGCCACCAGGCCGATCGCGCGCGCGGTGACGATCGGGGCGATCATCCTCTCGTTGCTCGCGTCGTGGTTCGTCGGGCGTTGGTATCTGGGCAACACCCTGGCTGAATATCTTGACCCCGATGAGCATGAGCTCAGTATGGCTCGAACCGCGGTGTCACTGGCTCCGAATGATCCGTTGACCCACTGGCGACTCGGGATCATGACGGAAAAAAGACTCACTCCGGATCAAATGCAACACGCCGTCAGCGAGTATGAGAAAGCTGTGGCGCTTTCTCCAAACGACTACAGGTTTTGGAGTCAGTTGGGAATGGGTTTAGAGCAATTAGGAGATGATGCCAGAGCTGAGAAAGCCCTTCGAACAGCGACGGACCTGGCGCCGTCCTATGCCTATCCACGTTGGAATCTTGGGAACCTGCTGTTGCGGGACGGACGCTATGAAGACGGGTTCGCCGAGCTTCGACGAGCGAGTACTGCCGATCCTGTCTTTCGGCCTCAGCTGTTTAACCTGGCGTGGGAAGTCTACAAAGACGATATCGAGTCGTTGAAGTCTGCGGTGGGCTCGACCTCGGAAGCGCGAGCTCAGTTCGCCAGTTACCTGGTGAGCCGTCAAAGAGTCGAAGATGGAATCCGCTTGTGGCACACCCTTACCGTTGCTGAGAAGCAGACAAATCGATCAGCAGGTGAGACGATCGTAGGTGCTTTGATTGGTTCTCACCGCTACTATCAAGCAGCGGAAGTTGCCAACAATCTCGTGCCGGGACCTGCCTATCACGCCACCGAGGGAAAAATCATCGATAGCGGATTGGAAGAGAACCTGTCCCCGCAAAAGGGGGCCGTTTTCGGCTGGCAGGTGACTCAGATGCCGCAGACGCAAGTCGGGATCGATGCGGGCCGCAGTCATAGCGGAAGCCGGAGTCTGCGACTTGTTTTTCAGGTTCGCGCGCGACTGGATGCGATCAAGGTGTCGCAGCTGGTTCTCATAAAACCAGATTCTGAATACGAACTCGAGTACTACGTAAAGACTGAAAAGCTCCAGAGTGGTGCAACTCCCTACATCGAGATTTTTGACCCGGCCGCCGGCGCCGTAATCGGCAGCTCTGAAGTCGCCCAGGACAGAGATTCGGATTGGAAGAGAGTTGCGCTTACTTTTAAGACAGGAAACAAGAGTGAGGCGGTGACCCTGAGGGTGGCTAGAGGTTCCTGCGGTCAGGATCCTGTTTGCCCCATTTTTGGCACACTGTGGTATGACGACTTCAATCTCAAGCGCCGAAATTAGTTCTCCGATCGAAGAACAGTTAGACACGCCTTTGCCGAAAACAGAGGCGACGGCACCACGCGTTCAACACACGTTGGGCAGCAGGTTCATTTTCCTCAACCTGTGTGTAGCGATTGTTCTGAGCGCACTTGCTTTTGGAACCGTACACTCCTGGACGCTTGGCCTTTTCGCACTGGGAGCGCTCGCGACTGTCGTGCTCTGGGTTCTTGACGCGTGGAGATTAGGCACACTCAGAATTAGTCGCAACCCGTTGCAGCTGCCTCTCCTTGGAATGCTGGGGCTCGGTTTGATCCAATTGCTGCCGCTACGCCAGTCATCCGGTACGGGGGCGCTCACGATCCCAACATCCGGTACGCTCTCTTTAGATCCTTACTCAACCCGACTAGTGGTGATGCAAGTGGCAGCGTTGACTATTTACTTCGCAGCGACACTGGTCTTCACAGACACACCACACCGGTTAAGATTGCTGGTTCGGACGATCACAATTTTTGGCTTCCTGCTGGCTATCTTTGGCTTGACGCAGTCCTTCGCCAGCCCGAACCGGGTCTATTGGGTCCGAGAACTGGCCCAAGCCACCGCCTTCGGTCCTTTTATCAACCGCCATCACTTTGCGGGGTACATGGAGTTGACCATGGCAATACCCCTCGGCCTGCTGTTTGCCGGATCGCTGGAGAAAGAGAAACGGTTTATGTATTTCTTTCTAGCCGGATTGATGGGCGTAGCTCTGATCCTGACCAATTCACGCGGTGGCATTATCGCCATGGTGGCAGAGGTACTTTTTCTGGTCGCCTTTGGCGGGTTCCAGCGACGCAAAAAGGGGGTTGTAGAAGAGAAATCCCTGCGAATCAGGAATGCGGGATTGCGGGCTGCGGCCGCGCTGGTTTTGATCGTTGGCCTTTTTGCGAGTGTAGTGCTACTTGGTGGTGAATCGGCATTGACGCGGTTCGTCGGCTCGGTTAATTCTGACGACCCAAGTACAGGTCGAGCCCACTTTTGGAGTGTCACCCTCGACATCATCAAAGAGCATCCGATTGTCGGCACGGGGCTGGGCGCATTTGCTGTGGTCTACACGCGTTATGATTCGCGCAATGGTCTTTACCGCTTGGAGCAAGCTCACAACGATTACCTTCAAGTATTGTCTGACGGCGGAATAGTCGGTGCCTTGCTTGGTCTCTTCTTTGTGGTGATGTTATTTCGAATGGGGTTTGAGCGACGGGAGTCTCGCGACGACTACCGTAGCGGGGTCGCGCTGGGCGCCCTGGCCGGCTGTTTTGCGGTGCTCGTTCACAGTTTTTTTGATTTCACTCTTCATACAACGTCGAACGCGCTCTTGTTTCTAGTGTTGGCGGCACTTGCCACAATGAACGGCCGCGTCGAGAAGGTGAGAAGTCGGCGCCGAAGAAGGCGCGTCAACAGTCAACAGGACCCGATAATGATCCGGCCGTGAGCGGAAGCGGGTAGCAACGAATCTTCCCAACACAAGCTTATGAGGATTCGCTGTTACTGATTAGCTTCGTCCCCGATCGAATATCAGAGGAGATCCCAACTCGTGGCTTCGGCGACTACTGCCAAAATTGACGTGAACAATCAACGTGAGCCTTCGCAGTCGTCGGTTCCCGAGATGTGCCTTGACGCTGCCATGAAATATGGGAAGCCGGACGCGCTGAACCATAGGGTCGATGGGGAATGGATAAACACGAGTGCGTCAGAGTTCGTCGAACGAGTCCGCCACGTAGCGCTAGGCTTGTCGGCCCTTGGAATCAAGCCTGGGGATCGTGTCGCACTCCTCTCGGAAAACCGTCCCGAATGGTCTATCGCCGACCTGGCGATTCTGAGCCTCGGCGCCATCAATGTCCCTATCTACACAACCCAGGCCGTCGATCAGATTCGCTACATTCTGACCGACTCGGGTGCTCGCGCGATCTTCGTTTCCAACAGACGCCTTTTCAAACATGCTCGTAAGGGACTTGAACGACTCGGCTTTCTGGAAAAGGTGATTTTCTTTGACGACGACGCCGGCGAGGAAATTGAGCATTCGATGTCGCTGAAGACACTCGAGGAGTCGGGCCAGGAACAAATGAGAGAACGGCCCGAAGCGTTTGCAGAACATCTTCGTAGCATCCGGCCTTCGGATCTGGCAACTATCATCTACACGTCCGGCACCACAGGCGAACCAAAGGGAGTGATGTTGACCCACAACAACTTCATTTCCAATATGCGATCGATCACTGAAGGACTCCCGATTACTTCGTCTGATGTCGCGCTCTCAGTGCTTCCTCTGTCACACATCTTCGAACGAACCGGTTTCTATGTTTTCTGTTACGCCGGAGTCTCCGTCTACTACGCGGCATCGTTTGACCAGGTCGGAGAAAACTTGCGCGAGGTGCGGCCCACGGTGATGACTGCGGTGCCACGCCTGTTTGAGAAGGTGTACCACCGCATCGTGAAGAAAGGGATGTCGGAGAAAGGCTGGAAGCGCAAAGTGTTTATCCGCGCCCTGGCCGTGGGCCAGCGATACGCAGAATTGAAGGACAAGCGCGAACGCGTGCCTACCTCGCTGGCTATCAAACAAAAAATTGCCAGTCGGCTGGTCTTCTCCAAATGGCGAGAAGGAGTTGGAGGACGGTTGAGATATTTTGTTTCCGGCGGCGCACCACTCGCACCAACGCTTTCCTACGCTTTCCTGGCTGCCGGAATCCCTGTACTCCAAGGCTATGGCGCGACTGAAACGTGCATCGTGACTGCCAACCGCCCTGAGAACAACCAGGTGGGTTCAGTAGGCGTGCCATTTGAGGGAATCAACATCGCCATCGCGGATGACGGCGAGATTCTTATTCGCGGTGAGAATGTTATGCAGGGTTACTACGGTCAGCCTGAAGCCACCGCAGCTGTTCTGAAGGATGAATGGTTCGCTACCGGCGATGTCGGATACCTGGATGAGGCTGGGCGTTTGTACATCACGGATCGCAAGAAGGATTTGTTCAAGCTCTCCAATGGCAAGTACGTTGCTCCCCAACTGATCGAGAGTTTGCTAAAGGAAAGCGAATTCGTGACCCAGGTGGTAGTTGTTGGTGCCGGCCGCAAACAACCGGCTGCCTTGATTGTTCCGGATTGGGAACCACTAAAGCAGGCGCTGAAAGAGGCTGGAGAAGATTTTCCGGAAGACCGCGAACTGTTGAGCCAGTATCCAGCCGCAATTAAGATCGTGCAGCGTGATGTATCTGCGCTCACCGCCTCACTTGCTGATTACGAGCGCATTAGACGAGTTGCCTTGTTGCCTGAAGACTTCAGTATCGAAAAAGGCGAATTGACACCCACCTTGAAAGTGAAGCGGCGAGTTATCGATGAGAAGTTTGGAGACGTGATCGAGCAACTCTATTCGTGAATCTTGTTCCACACAGTCTTTTTTGCTACCACGCCACAAAACGAGAACAGTTTCACGCAGAGACATCAAAGCGGCAAAGACGCCAGGATGATTTTCTCTTTTTCTTTGCGACTTTGCCCCTTTGATGCGTCTTTGCGTGAAATGCGCTTTTCCCGCTCGGGCCATTCACACGGAGTTAACATCGCGTTAAGGTTGAGTTCACTCAACAGAACTAATCTGACCACTCTCATTTATCATGCCTCCGGGAGGACATCATGCCAAACACGTCGAAGTCGGGGCTTTCTCTGATGCTGTCGACGCTAGCCCTCTGCTTGATCGCGGGACAGAGTGTCTCAGCGCAAACAAGCGCGAAGGCCCAACCTATTTCTATCGAGGGAATTGAGGCAGCAGGCGGCACGGCTGCGCCAACCTCGTCCCGGCCAGGACCAGCGAGTGATGCCGAGAGAATGACAGCATTGGAAGAAGCGCTTCGTCAACAGGCTACTCAATTAGATGAACTGCGGAAACTGTTGATGGAACAGCAGCGAACCATACAGTTGTTGGCAGGAAAAATGGGTGGGGCAGGATCAGCAGCTGGTAACGAAAACCGGGCACTTGTCAAAGAAGGGCCGACTCCGGCCGTGTCGACGACGATAACCCAGACTCAAACACCTACAATCGAAGATCGCATGAAGAAGATCGAAACCCGCGTCTCCGAAATCGGAGCCATCAAGTTCAGCGGCGACCTGCGTCTTCGTGGAGAGTCGTTCTTTGGTCTAACGAACAGTTTGGCGACCGGCGGTAATCCGACTGTTTTCGGTAACGAGCTGAGCTCGCGTCACCGAATGCGCATTCGCGCGCGCTTGAGCGTGCGGGGCACCATAGGCGATGAGTTTGATTGGGGCTTGCGTCTGGCCAGCGGGAGCTTCGCCGACAATATCTCAACTAACCAGACCCTGACGGACTTCTTTAACCGCAAACCATTTGCACTGGATCAAGCGTTTGTTAGCTATAAGCCAAGGAAAGTACCCGGTCTGCGGCTGCAAGGCGGCAAGTTCGAGCCGCCCTGGATCTTCACCGAAATGACGATTGACAACGATCTGATGGTGGAAGGATTTAATGAGTCATACTCGCGTGCGTTTAAGAAGTCGGCGGTGAAAGAACTTACGTTTGTGGCCTGGCAGCTGCCTTTCCTTGAACGCAATTCGGCCTTTGTTCGCAATGCTGATGGCACCGTCAATATTGAACGGTCGCGACGGGATGGTCGAGATCTCGCACTTTTCGGAGGACAAGTGCGTGCGCGAATAGAGCCAAGCGCGAAAGTCGCGCTGACACTTTCGGCAGCCGACCTGTTTTACTCAGGTACGCAGTTCATTTCACCAGTACAAGTGTTTGGCAGTCAGTTGCAGCTTCCGATAACTATTACGATTCCCGCTACCGCCACGACCCCGGCGCAAACGGTTACAACCCAGGTATCGATTCCCAGGGATCTGTTGGTGGCCGGCAATGGCAACCTGGGGTTGACGAATGCCAGTAACAACGCCACAAATCGCGACGGACGCCTGTCATCAGGTTTCAATTTAGTCGACTTGATGGGTCGTCTCGAGCTAAAGCACAGCAAACGCTTCCCGGTCTCAATCATTTTGAATTTCGTTACCAACACGCAGACCCACGATGTAGTTACGGCTGGACCGGGAGGCGCCGATCTACTTATTCCTAATCACGAAAACAACGGCTTCTGGGGAGAAGTGCAGGTTGGATCGACCAGAGCTCGCGGCGATATGCAGTTTGGTTACACGTTCGTGAGGGCTGAGAAGGACGCTGTACTGACCCCATTCAACTTCTCTGACATCACGCAGCAGTCAGACATGCGGGTTCAACGTTTGGCATTTTCCTATGTTGCCGATCCGCGAGTGATCTTTACCATCACCGGCATCGTTACCGAACGACCCAACGGATTGTTCGGTCCATTCATACCGACTCCGCCCGGTTCCATGAATCGTGCAACGACGCGTTTGCAGTTCGATACGGTGCTGAGGTTCTAGGAACTCGTCCAGTCTTGTCTCCCAGCGGCCATGCCTCAAAAGTCATGCGTTACTTGCGTTACGGCTTTGCCGCCTGATGTGAGGCGGCGGCTTTGCCCCGCCGTAAGAGTCCTTCATTTGACCTTGGGGCTACGCCCCTTGCACGACTCTGCCAAACTGCAAGGCTAAGCTGGGAAAAGGGGCGTAGCCCAAGATCAAAACAGAGCGCCGTAACGGCGGGGCTGAGCCGCCGCCTCACATCAGGCGGCAAAGCCGTAGCGCTAACAGCTTTGATATTTGCGGCAACCTCTGCGAACGCTCCCGTCCTGGGTAAGTTTCAATTGTCCGCTAAACCGAGGGCACGGAGTTAATGAGTTAATCAGAATTTAAGGCGAAGATAACTGGCTGTTAGCATCCAGCGCTCACAGTGGCGAGCAGGTACGTCGTTACGGGTAGTGCGCCAGCAAACACGTTGCTACCGTGGATCGAATTTCAGTCGTCGTGTCGGCATTGATTCGGGGGACTGAGCCGCATTGGCGAATAACTGAAGGAGATCAACCCGTGAAACGTGCTCCTGCCAACCCCACCTGACACGCCTGGCTTGCTCGTCTACCAGGTTTGTTGCGGCCCGAATTGCTCCTTTGCTTTCAGCCCCGGCAGAAGCCGACCTGCCGGGGCTTTTTCTTTTTCCACTCACGAAACCTCGATGTCAAGATTTAGGAAGATCTTCACCTGAGCTTAATCCTGCCTTAATACTCAAGAACTAAGTTCGTCGTGCAAAAGTAAGATCGAAGCGGAGCTGCAAATGGATAGTCAATCACTGCCCACAATTCTGATTGCGGAAAGCGATGAAGACACACGCTATCTGCTGAAGTCGTTGCTTGAACTCAAGGGGTTTCACGTTTTAGAGGCAGACGACGGCCGGCAAGCGATCGATATTGCGTTACGCAAACGACCTGATCTTCTCCTCATTCAGTTGAAGCTGCCCGTCGTCAGCGGTTTCACAGCTATTCGCAGCATCAGGAAGCACGCCGATATGCGCGAGCTACCAATCGTCGCTGTGTCAGTCAACAATCCCAAAACGAATCACAATCTGGCCCTTGCCGCAGGCTGCAATGCACACATCGAGGATCCTCTCGAATTCGATCGTCTCGAAGGCCTAATCGATCAGCTTTTGCCAGGCGAGCGAATTCCGCTGTCGTCAGTTTTGATTCAATAAGACGCGCTGGCTGAGGGAGAGTGGTCATGCAACTTACTGATCATGGCATTTACCGACTTCCTGATGGCAGAGAATTTCTTGTCCGGGCCGGACAACCGGGTACCTATTGTCTTCATGATCTTCGTCTCGGTGTTAATTGTGCGCCCGTATACTTGATCGACAGATCCGGTCAATTCCTATCCTGGGGAAAGCGTACGCGATGGAATCTCGACGACCTTTTGGACACTGGTCGCCGATCGATACCGGAGATCCAGAAGCTAAGGCTCCTTTAACGTGTCTTTAGCTATCTCGTGAATGCGTCGACGTAGTTCTGCGCTCAGATCGTTGGTCTGCCATTTACACCATCGATCAAGCGAGTTGCGGAAGTGTTTGGTGCGAAGCTTGACGAAGTAGGTAAGTAACCAAACTTCAGCAGGCCCATCAGGATCCTGGGCTCGACTCTTTTTCCTGTCTGGGTGCTGGTCAGACACAGAAAGCATACCGCCGAAGCTATCAATCCATATGTCGCAATCGTGAAGTTCACCGAGCGACGATTGGAGCTGAGCTACCTCACGGGAAAACTCGCTGATCGACTTTCCCCAACAGTGTTCGACTAACTCCAGTGCGTAGCGCAGATGCTTTGCTGCAATACGCATCCTGTGAAGAGGTTTGATCTTCAAAGGGTGATACAAACTGCCACTCAGTTTTTCCAACTCATCCAGTCGTTTCAGGATTGTGGAGCGCGCCAACTCGCGGTAAGTCGGATGGGAGGGTGCCGCTCCGCCTTGTTTTCTCACGCGCCTTGGTGCTCTTACGTTTGTCTGGAGGGCGGCCTCGAAGTCTGATTGAAGCCTACTTAGATTCGCAGGTTTCAAAGCCTTCATAAGCTGTTTCCGTGCCTGCTTCTGTTTCTCGCGGTGCACGTCGATAAATTTTTCAATTCCAGTTGAGATTTCGGGAAGTGCTTTTTTGGTCACTTTCTCCAGACCAATAATCGCCACATCCTCATCTCTAACCTGTCCGAGGACATCAGCCAAATTCTTGATTCGCTCGAGCAACGCCTCGAGCCGATGTTTTCGAAGCTGAGGTGTGAAGTCGCGCAGAGCGGCACGCAGGCGGCGCGATGCTACACGCATGTCGTGAACACCTTCGGGATCGGACCAGTTCAGCGCCCCCTCTCGCAGAGCACACATCTCTTCCAATCTGCTGGTCAGCACAAGCCGTATCCCATCCGCGGCGGAGCGTTCACAATCAATACCCGGAATGTTTGCTGCCTTAGCCATGGTGCAAGATTAGACGTTCTTGGCTTTTGTCCGTTGAGCGCTGAAGGTGACTCTGCATCCGAAGCCATGCTCGAACATGTCAGACTTGCGCTCCGCCTCGAGCAGTTCGTTTTCGACGTCAAGAGCACTTTTCAGCTCGATGTGAATACCGTCATCATCGCGAGAACTATTCACTTCGCTAACACGGCAGTCATGACTTCTGTCGAGAGCGTCGGCAATTCGCACGATAGCTCCCAACCGGCACACGCTTTCTCTATCGGCTTCGTTCAACGCTGCGTATTCGGGATGACGTTCCTTCGGTAGCGAACCGCGATGATAGCGGGCAATGTTGGCGATTACCGCGCGCTCTGCTTCTGAGAAACCAGTAAGCTCAGAGTTCTCGATCAAATAGAGTGTGTGTTTATGATGCGATTCATCGGCGATGTGATAACCGACATCATGCAGGAGGGCGGCGGCTGACATCAGTGTCCGTTGATGCCGTGTAAAATTTTCGGCCTCAGCCAGACTATCAAAAATTTTCTCAGCTAACCTGGCAACCTGATGTGAATGCGCCTCCTCGTATCCGAAACGCAATCCTACTGCGTGAACGCTGAGTAGTTTTGGATCACTAAAGTGAGGCATCGGAGGTCGTGCTTCAGACTCAAACTCTCGCAGCCAGTCGATCAGCACTCCTTCGCGCAGGGCCCAATCACAAGTTCGTATTAAGTTAATTCCCAAAGCACGCATGGCACCTTCCAGGATGTGACCGCCAGCGATAATGATCTCCGATCGCTGCGAACTGATTCCCGGCAGACTCCGACGTTCAGGTGCACTCATGGAGGCGAGAGAAGCGTTAAGCCGCGAGAGTTGGCTCAACACGATATCCGCTTCCGCCGGCTGGGCAGCCTGGCTCTTTCGTTCAGTTTCACTGGTGCCTCGTGACCTCAAGGCAGCGCCAACCGCCAGAATCGTTCCCGACGTGCCCGACGCCTGTTGCCATTTCACTCCTTTCAATACTCGAGCTGGTCGTTGCAGCGCTGCTCGGACCTCGTTGGTAAGATTGCTCAATTCCTTTGCTTTGGGTGGATCGCTGAAAATGAACTTCTCGGTTAAGGCCACGGCCCCAATCTTCATCGATAGCAATGTCAGGGGAACCCCATCCCGAAATACTGAGATCTCGGTTGAGCCTCCACCTATGTCCAGGTTGATGTTTGTGGTGCCACGGCCTGCACAACCGTGTGACGCCGCCAGTCCAATTAACCTGGCTTCCTCAATTCCAGATAGAACTTCGACTTTTATTCCGGTTTGTTTCTCAACTTCTTTAATGAAGACGGCGGCATTGCTTGCCTCGCGAACTGAGGCCGTGGCGACGGCCATGATCTTTTCTGCTCCCCGGGCTTCAGCAATCGAACGGTAGCGTTTAAGGCACTCAACCGCGCGTTCGATCGCGGCCGGCGAGAGACGGCCCTTCTTGAGAGTCTCGTGGCCGAGCCGGACCGTGTCTTTCTCACGAGTAAGCACGGCGAACGAATCGCTAGCGGCTGCATCAACCACCGCCAGCTTGATTGAATTGGACCCAATGTCGATTGAGGCGAGCTTCAATGACCTGCCGTCTTCTCCAGTTTTTCTTGAACTGATGTTGTTTTCGAAGCAACCTCGATGGCGGGTTTAGTTTTGACGGGGGGATTGGCCTGCGATTGCGGCGCAGGCTCGTCGATCACCTTTGCCACTGCGCGGCGAAGTTCGGCCGCCACGCTTCGCACGGAACGCGAAGCATTCAGCACATGAAAGCCATATTCACCGCTCATCCGATCGAAGACCTTGAGCATTCGAGTCTGATACTCAATAAAACTGTCGTAAAAATCTTCGCCGAGGTGAAGGTCCATGCCAGATTCCCAATAGTCGAAACCGCGGCCGGATGAGAGCACGCGTTCAACTAACTGCTGTGCGGATTCGATTCTTAAATAGAACACCGCGTCTGGCACCAGCGACATTCCATAAATTGATCGTACCCAGGCCGAGTCAATGCCGCGAACCTCCGCCCGAGCCATTGCTGAGTAAATATAACGATCAGTCAATACAATAAAGCCGGCGCGAAGGGCGGGCAGCATTTCATTCTCAAGGCGGTCAATGAAGTCAGTCGCATAAAAAAGCTGCATGGTCAGACGGCCAAGTGTGTGCCCAGTCTTAGCTTCTTTGATTCCGCGGCCGGCCAGCACCGATCTGGTCATGCCGGTATCCAGCACAGCGTGACCGCGCGACTCTAACCAGGTGCGAAGCAGAGCGATGTGAGTGGACCGTCCGACTCCATCGGTTCCCTCGACTACGATCAGCTTCCCACCGTATTTCTCTTCTTCCTCAATCCCCGGAAGTGGTGTGCCGTAAAAGACGCTATTTCGAATGAACTTTGAACCGCCTTTTCCTTAAGTGTCGACTGATGATGTTTCGCATTTCTCTCTGCTGCGCCTCAATCGAACGCGAGGCATCAATTAGTGTCAGGCCAAACTCATCAACCATTCGATCATATTCCTGAAGAATCTTGCCTTGAAAAATTGTAAAACTCTCCTCCGGATCGTCAGCCCAACCCATGTCAAGACCCGCTTCATAGTATTTGAAGAGCGGGCGTCCCGACACAATTCGATCAATGGCGACGTCGAGCGGCGCTCTGAAGAAAAAACCAACCGTCGGCTTGACTGCGAACTTATAGACATCGCGGACCCATTCCCGGTCGCATCCTCGCGCCACGTCGCGCGCAAACGCGGTGTAGATATAACGGTCAGCAAGAACAATCGCCCCGGCCTTTAAAGGGGGAATGATGTCGCGTTCAGTACGATCGGCGAAGTCAGTTGCGTGCAAAAGAGAAAACGTCGCGGGTGTAAACAAGTGTCGTTTCTTGGCCCGTTTCGTCGTATCCTTCACCAATGGCGACGAGTTCCACTCAGAGTAGAAGACTGGGTATCCTTCGGCGCTTAGCCACTGGTAAAGAAGTGCCAGCTGAGTGGACTTGCCGCTACCATCGGTGCCTTCAACGACAAAGAGTCTGCCAGGGTAGCGGTGATTTCCGTATGAAATCATGTGAACTTAATATGAAGGTGTAATGTTACAGGTTTGTAAACGCCCTGTATTGTCTTCCGGGAAACGGGAAAGATGAAGACTCTATTTATCCTACGGCATGCGAAGTCAAGTTGGAAGGACTCGTCCCAGCCAGACTTCGACCGACCATTAAATGGTAGGGGCAAGAGGTCAGCAGCCTTAATTGGGGGCTTCATTAGAAGGCAGGAGATTAAGCTCGATCTGATCTTGAGCTCTCCAGCAGTTAGGGCGCGCGAGACGGTCGAGATTGCGATGAAGAGTGCAGGCCTCCCTGGCGAAATCCGTTACGATCAGCGTATCTACGAAGCCGGACCGGTGCGGCTGCTGGAGGTAATCTCTCAGATCGATGAGGACAAGAATGCTGTATTGCTTGTAGGTCACAATCCGGGGTTGGAAGAATTAGTTGAATCGCTCACCGGAAAGTGGGAACGCATGAATACCGGAAGTCTGGCCAAGGTGAGGATTGGATCAACCAAGTGGAGCAAAACGGTTGGGAAAAAGGGTGACCTCGATTGGTTAGTAAGGCCTAAGGAGCTTGAGAAGGGCTAGCGTCACACCTTATCGATCGCTGGCAAACTGATTCAGGCTTGATGGGACTTGAGCATTTAGTTCATTCCCCACCATTTGGTAAAAACAATCGAGGCAGGTTCCGAACGAGTCTTCATTGCGGTCACTTCGAATTTCGACGCCACACCAGGTACAAAGAACCGTGAAATCTTCGCTGATGGGATTTGCACTATCTTCCATGTTTACTTCTCCTTGAGACATTGCTTTGGCCCAACTTAGATTGGGGCGGTTACGGAGACGTAACCCCAAAGTTAAATCATGATTAATACTGCTCACCTGGTTGAGAGCCCTCCCGCCTGCGTTCAGGAGCATGTTCAGTTCCGCTTCAGCTGGCCCGATGGCAGCTAAAATTTTCCACAGCGCCCGTTAACATTTTGGTAACATGGGCGCAGCTGCCGCCCCCGCGATGCCGCTCTTGAATTATCTCAACCGACGCTTGCTCAAGTCTTCGCCGGTGAAATCTGGGAGGAAGCTAATTGCTACCCAGACCACGAACAATCGTCTTCTTATCTCGAGCTGTTCTGCTCGTCGCCTTTTTTCTGTTTTCTTCAATCGAGTCATTCGCTGATACTCCAAGCAATGTTATTTGTCGCAATGAGATCTCCGTGTCGCGTCGCGATGAACTTGCTCGCAAGCTGAGACAGATCACCGGCTGGCCCAACCTCACCTTCGATCTGAATGGGCAGTTGCGTCTCGGAACAGAATCACCAATTGCAGGTTCAAAGAGTGCGCGTGACCTAATTGCGCGTGTAGTTCATGGACAGGAAGTTGTGGTTGTTGAGGACGTCAGTGGCAGCTCGGAGGTGGCGTTTTGTCGAGTCGTCCCTGGTGCCTGGAAAGACTCAAACAGCAGCGCACCTCCCGCTCATGTTGTACAAATCGATTTCACCGACTTTGAGCATGTTGTCGGCGATCGTGAGGCTCTACGGGCCTTTGACGTCGGCTGGGGTTTCCTCCATGAGCTGGATCACATTGCCAACGATTCAGCTGATGCGGTCTCTCAGGCGCATGCGGGCGAGTGTGAAAGTCATATCAATCAAATGCGTCGCGAATGTAGTGTCCCGCAAAGAGCCGATTACTTCTTCACTTTCCTGCCGGTTCCGGTCGACAGCGTGTTCGTAAGCCGCCTGGTTCGGATGGCGTTTGAGCAAGAACCTACGCAGGCTCGTAAGAAAAAACGTTACTGGCTGGTTTGGGATGCGACGCTGGTTGGCGGATTGAACGACCGAAAAGAGATCGCCTGGGTTAGGTAACTTCTTTCTTCTCGCGCAACAAGTAGCACAGGCTTCAGCTTTGTATCGGCTACGCACTACGTCGGTTGTAGTGTCTTAGTTTGCGGCTTCGCGCTTCGCTCGTCAGACAGTAAGAACGATCCACGACATAACACGAAATCTCACGAAGAAAGCTTCGTGTTTCTTACTGTGACTTAGTGGATCGTTGACTTGTACTTCAGGTTGCGAAACCAACACGTTCGTAGGGTAACCCCACTGTCCACAGACTAAAGCTTGCGTAGCGTAAAGGCGCGGTACTTCGACTAGTTTTCCAAACCGGCGGTCATGCTGCGTGCGCGTGCTGCGCGACGCTCTACGCGAGCACCTTCAGCCAAGCGCTCAAGAGTTATATGAACTTTAAGGACGAGATCTTTCAAATCGTCCAGTTCTCGGGGGGATTTTTCCTTCGCGGTCAAAAGGGCAGCAGCAATATCGCTGCTGAGTTCATGTGAAATTGCCATAGGAGTCACGGTGTCCGGAGGCGATAAAGACGAGATTAACAGTGAGATGCCATCCTACAGATCCTCTGTTACGCCGATGTTAACTTCGTGTTAACTTATCGACTCCTTTCTCGTCACCTCATTCTCAAGCGACTTGCCAATCCGAAAACTTTGTCCCTCAAAAGTCCGCGAGAAGCCAACAATAGGTTGTCTTCAAACCCAGTAACAAACATTTAAGGCGCCATTCCCAGCACCTTAACCTCACGCAATTAGGGTCAGTCTTTGAAATTCAAAGCGACACTTCAACAGGTTTACTGGTCGAGAGCGCGCGGCTCTTGAAAAAGAAAGCAATCATCTTCAGTCGATGTTTAGATCCGCTTCAGAATCCAGAGGAGAATCTTATGTATAGGATGGCCCCCGCTCGACGTAAGGCAACGGCGCGAATGATGTTGGGAATCGCGGTGCTCGTGTTTGTTCAAATGGGTGTCCCAGCTGCTTTTGGTCAATCGAGTTCCACCGGCACCCTTACCGGCGTGGTCCAGGATCCGAATGGAGCAAGTTTGCCGGGCGTGGTTATTACCCTGAAAAATGTGGCGACGGGAGCAACGCGTACCGTTAACAGTAACGACGAAGGTCGTTGGACAGTGCCGGCGCTGCCGGTGGGAACTTATGAGATCGCTTACGAGCTCACGGGCTTCAAGAAGCTCGTCAGAGAGAGAGTCGATGTGGAGGCTAGCGTCCCGCGTACCTTGGAAGACAAGCTTGAGGTTGGTGAGGTGGGGGCCACGATAAACATCGTGGAAGGCGCGACACTTGTGACTCCCGAGACCGCCACTACATTCCGTCAGCTATCAGCTGATGACTTGGTGGCGGTACCGACGTCGACACGTAGTTTTACACAGTTGCTTTCGACTGAGGCCGGTGTCAACACAGAGTTGTCGCCAGTGCTAACGAATGGCAACGGCAATCAGTCGCCATCAGTTAACGGCACGCGAACGACAAGTACGAGTCTGTTCTTTAACGGAGTGGATGCCACGAATATCACCACTAACGAAGGCTCACTGAATGACAACATTGCTCCCGCGCCGGAGACCCTACAAGAAGTGAAGTTGCAAACGAGTCTTTATGACGCTTCTACCGGCCGTTCGGGAGGCGGCAACTTCCAGCTCATCACCAAAATGGGAGGGAACAGTTTCCACGGCAGCGCCTACTACTACATTCAGAACGAGAAGTTCAACGCCAATGACTTCTTTTTCAAGAAAGAGGGCATTGACAGACCAAAGGCACGGCGCAACGAGGGGGGCTTCACCATAGGTGGTCCAGTCATCAAGGAGAAATTCTTTTTCTTCGGTGGCTATCAGTACACGAAGGCCGTTACCGGTTTCGTCCCGACGGCTCGCAGCACCTCGGTCCTCCCGCTAGCATTTGGTCTGTTAGGGGCCGACCGTTCGCCGCAAGCTATTGCAAACGCCTTCAACCAGGCGCGAGATATATTCCGCGCCTCGCAGCAGGGCGGCCAACTGCCCGCGGTTTGCAGCGCCATGCCGTTACCGGCCGGCTGCATGACTGCCGCAGACGTTTCAGCTGTGGCCCATGCGCTCCTTAATTTGCGTAACCCTGCGACCGGAGGATTCATTCTTCCGTCGCCGCGAACAGGCGGGCGAATCATTGGTTACGATCGCATCAATCGCACAGGCACGGGATTGATTACTACTCGCGGCTTTCAGTTCGGCTCATTCCCAACCGTCGCGACGCGCGCTCTGTTTGAGGACAACCCGCTTGCGCAACAGCTAACAGTGCAGCCATCCGAGTTTGAACAGCATCAGTTTACGACGCGACTCGACGGGCGACTGACCAAGAGCAATTCGCTTAGCGGCACTTTCTTCTTTAGCAACTTCCCCGCGCTGGACTCTTTCCCGGATCCGTCCAGCCTAGTTTCGCCCTTTGTGTTGCAGCGGGCTGATCGCAATCGGACATTGGCCATCTCCGACCAGCACATTTTCACCCCCACTCTGATTAACGAAGCGCGATTCGGTTTCTTCTTCCTTAACAACACGCGTTCTCTTGACGACCCGTACCTGACGGAGGAACTGACTAGCGAGGCAGTCGGTATTAACAACCCGGCACTGCTATTTGACGATACCCCCGGCACCCGGCGCCTCGGCCACTTCATTGGCCGGCCGGGTACGAACCTGTCGCAGTTTTCATTCGGCGGCCCAAATGACTCTTTCAATCGTCGCAAACAGACCACCTTCAGTTTCTCGGATGGCGTGACCTGGATTAAGGGAAGTCACGCTTTCCGCTTCGGCGGCGATTACAAGAACCATAAGTATGATTCCAGCTTGCCTGAAGAACAGGCCACGGAATTTGAAAAGTTTGACAGTATTACGCAGCTGATTACCGGAAACGCAACCGAGGCTGACACTCAGTTCGGCATTACGGAAAAGAGTTTTCGTTTCCAGGATTACAGTGGCTACATTGCCGACGATTGGAAGATCTCAAGAAAGCTGACGCTGAATCTCGGCCTGCGTTACGAGCTGTTTATGTGGCCCACTGAAAAGCAAGGGCGGATTGGCAATTTTGATTTCGCAGGATTCGAGCCGTGCTTCACGCAGGCCGGAGGCACCCTCGCGAATTGCGACAGACCTTCGCGCGGCTTCATCGTGCCGGACAATGTACAGAACACGGGCCTCGGCAATGTTGACGGCGCGATCGCGGCGACTGCGCGTGCGGGCAACAATCACACCCTGCGCGGTCAGGACCGAAACAACTTCGCCCCACGCATCGGTTTCGCCTATTCGCCGTTTGAAAGCAACCGCATGGTTATCCGTGGCGGTTTCGGAACCTTCTACGACCGTCCATCCGCAGCGTTCATCAACACGATCTTTAGCAACTATCCGTTCCTCCGCGAGATCGAAATCACCGTGCCATCGGGCAATGTTCCGATCACGACCGCGTTCTCAGCTCAGCCGACCACGCTTCCGCTGAGCAACTGGCTCCCGTTCCGAATCGTGCGCGCGTCGGGAGCGGGCGGCACGTACGTTGTCCGCGACAACACGGGTGTCGCGTTCGACGCGCGCGGCAACCCGAGCACCGCCGCCAACCTTGGCAACATCGCTGAGACGTTTGAGTTTCGAGCCGTGGACCGTGACCTCAAGACGCCCTACGTCCAGCAAGTGAACCTCGGTGTCCAGTACGAGCTGACCAAGAACCTGCTTTTCGAGGCCCGCTATGTCCAGACGCGTGGTCGCAATTTCCTTCAGGCGCTGGCTTTCAATCAGGGCTTTGATCTGAACGACACTTCCACTCCCGATCACATCTTCGAGCGCTTCAACCAGGCGTATTCAGCCGCAGGATCTCCTAATGGTCCTCTCAACTCCGGCTCAACGGCGCGCGAGCGTGGCTTGGGCCGGGCCTTCGGATTCGCAAATCCATATCGTCTCGGCCAGTCGGCCACATGCGCCGGCGGAGTGCTCGGTGGAGTCGCAGGCTCTCCGCTCGACTTGAATCTCGCCAATGCGATTACCTGCTCAGGCAGCACAATCGGTGGAGGACAGATCATCAATTTTGAAGCGCGCGTCCCGGTTCTCGGCTTTAACGTACCGGAAGCGCTGCTCCTGCGCTCAAACGGCGAGTCGGATTACCACGGCGCGCAATTCAGTCTCAGCCAGAGACTCTCGCGCGGTCTTCACTTTAACGCCGCCTATACCTGGTCTAAGTCAATGGACACCAGTTCCAGCGATCCCGGTAGCACGGCTGGTTCTGGTAAGCCAGATGTTCCCAACACCGGTTTCGTGGTTCAGGGTGATGTCCGGAATCTCGAGTCGAATCGGGCGGTCTCTGATTTCGATCGAACGCATCGCTTCAGTCTCAGCTTTGTCTATGATGTACCGACCTTTGGGTCAGGAAGTAAATTCTTGAATGGCTGGCAGCTCTCTGGTTTCTTCCAGGCGCAGACCGGCGCTCCCTACAGCATCTTCGCCCCAGAACCTGAACTTCAAACCGCGCCGCAATATCTGGATCTCGTGCGCGGTTCCGGCGGTCTCTATCGTCTTGGTTTCGGAAGGCCTTCCTTGTGCGGCTCGTTGGACCAGTTAGGCCAGGCAGGCGCTGACATAACCGAAGACGCGTTCGATAGCTCAGCACTATGCACCGCGTTCGGCCAAAACGGCAGTCTTGGCCGGAACGTTCTGCGGGCTCCAACGCAGTCGCGGTTTGACCTGGGAATTGTGAAGAGCACGAAACTAAGTGAGAACGTAACAGTTGAGCTTGGTTGGGACGTCTTCAATGTTTTCAACCGAGCAAACTTTGCGGCTCCGGATTTCGAATTGGGTAGTCCCGACTTCGGCCGCATCACCAGCACGGTAGGTGGGCCGCGCGTAATGCAGTTCCGAGCTAAGCTGAAGTTCTAGCGGTCCGATAGATCGTGACAGTTGTCTCAAGATAGCGAGACCCGCTTCGGTCGTTGATTCCTGGCAAGCCTGTGCAGACCAGCTGGTGTCTTGCCAGACTTGGTTGAAACGGTTCGACTCTGGAACGAGTTCTTATGTCTATTACAGCGATGTCGCTTGCTAACCTGCAGAGCCAGAATCTTTCAATGGACGACGTCTATGACGACGGTTTTCTTAGAGTCGAGCACAGGAACTATTACGTGGCCTGCGGAGGCCAGGCACTGAAACTTCCCCGGACGGAGTTTTTGATTTTCTCGCGCTTAGCGCGCTCTCCCGAAAGGATCGTGACGGTTGAAGAGCTCTGGGAATATGCCTGGGGAAATACCAAACCGCTCAATACGGAAAGCCTGCATGTCTATATCTACCGACTTCGAAGCAAGCTCATGCCGTACAACCTGAGTATTGATACGATGGTCAACGTGGGTTATCGGCTCTTGTTGAAAGACTCCGGCTCGGGCTGATTCGGCTCGATAATCCGACGCTTGCGACACAGTAAGTTCAGCCCAAGTTCAGACCGATGTAACACCCAGCCGTTAAGCTTCTGACGAAAACAAATCCGTCCTTTTAGGAGAAATGTTATGTCCCCTGACTGGAAAAGTTCCAGATTGCTGTGTTTGCTCGCGTTCGTAAGCTTCGTCTTAACAGGATTTTCGTGTGGTGGAGGACCAGCCACTCCGAGCTCGGGAGGGCCGGCCGTAATCAAGATTGATGGCTCGAGTACCGTATTCCCCATCACTGAGGCGGTGGCTGAGGAATTCCAAAAGGAAAAGAGGGGGCAGGTGAACGTAACGGTAGGAATTTCAGGAACGGGGGGCGGATTCAAGAAGTTCGTTCGTGGGGAAATCGACATAGCGGACGCCTCTCGGCCGATTTCCAGTGAGGAGATGGCTAGCGCCAAGGCCAGTGGGATTGAGTATCTCGAGCTGCCGATTGCGTTTGACGCGCTGACCGTTGTGGTTAACAAGCAAAATGACTGGGTCACTTCCATGACGGTTGCAGAATTGAAGAAAATCTGGGAACCGGATGCGCAAACTAAGATCACGCGCTGGAACCAGATTCGTCCTGAGTGGCCCAACGAAAAAATTGCACTCTTCGGCGCCGGCTCCGACTCGGGAACATTTGATTACTTTACAGAGGCCATCGTAGGAAAAGCGAAGGCCAGCCGAGGCGACTACACAGCCAGCGAAGATGACAACGTTCTCGTTCAGGGCGTAGAAGGAAACAGGTACGCGCTTGGCTACATTCCTTACGCCTACTTCGCACCTCATAGCGATCGCATGAAGGCGGTAGCCATCCAGTGGGAAAAGAACAAGGTTAAGGAGCCGGTCTTGCCGAGCCCGGAAAATGTCCTGGCTGGAACCTACAATCCACTGTCACGTCCTCTTTTTGTCTATGTCAGTCGCAAGTCTATGGACAAACCAGAGGTGAAAGAGTTTGTCGAATTCTATCTTAAGCATGTTGGCACACTTGCAAAGGAAGTGAAGTACCTGCCGCTCCCTGATGCAGCGTATCAGTTGGCAATGCAGCGACTCACCAACATGCAAACTGGCACAGCGTTTGGAGGCGTGCCCGAAGTGGGATTGCCGGTGGAGGAGATTCTCAAGCGAACGCCCAAGGCTTGAGCCGCGGGTCGAGGGTGAACGCTTCCACGTCTACCCTGATAGCAAGGCTGGAGAATCGCCATGAAAGATATACCTGTCCTCAGTCACCCTATTGCGGTCGCCGCTGATGAAGCCGTTCGTCGTCCGCCAGGGCCCATTCCGTCCGCCGCCCGGCGTTTGTCTAATCTGAAGGAACGGATCATAGAGTCGCTGCTGTTGCTGGCAGCTTTTTCGTCGGTGGCGATTACTTTGGGGATCGTTGGCACACTGGTCTACGAGTCTGCGACGTTCTTTGCTCACGTTTCTCTGAGAGAGTTTTTGACCGATACACTCTGGACACCTCTCTTCGCCTCACCTCGATTTGGAATTCTGCCATTGATAGCCGGGACGCTCGTCACTACAGCGGTCGCTTTGGTCGTCGCCCTACCAATCGGCACCATTGTCGCCGTCTATTTGAGCGAGTTTGCTCCTGCCACCGCTCGCGAAATAATTAAGCCAACGCTTGAACTTCTCAGCGCGGTGCCAACCGTGGTTTATGGATACTTTGCCTTGCAGTTCATGTCGCCGCTGCTCCAGAAGCTGTTTCCCGGTTTGCCTACCTTCAATATGCTGAGTGCCGGCGTCGTCATGGGCATCATGATCATCCCTTACGTGAGTTCGCTCAGCGAAGACGCGATGCGTGCTGTTCCAATGTCCTTGCGTGAAGGTGCGTATGCTTTGGGTGCTAATCGAATCATCACTTCGCTAAAAGTTGTGTACCCGGCTGCGCTATCAGGCATTGTGGCTTCTTATATACTCGCTATTTCCCGAGCCATTGGCGAGACGATGATTGTCGCTATCGCCGCGGGGATGCAGCCTAACTTAACAGTCGATCCGCGCGAGCCGGCCGCCACTATCACTGCCTTCATAGTGCAGGTCAGTCTCGGTGATCTACCCCACGGCAGCATTGGCTATCAGTCGATCTTCGCGGCGGGTATAACGCTTTTTCTCATGACGCTGGCATTCAACATTGTGGGATACATTCTGCGAAAGCGTTTCAGAGAGGTGTACTGAGTGAGCGAGTTCGGACGGATCATTGCGAAGCGCAAACGCCAGGATTTCCTCTTTAATATCGTCGGCATAGTTTGCACGCTGGTGGGCATCGTGACACTGGGAGCGCTCCTGGCCGATCTCCTAATCGATGGGTTGCCGCGGCTCAACCTCGCTTTTCTCACCTCGTTCCCGTCGCGGTTTGCCGACCAGGCCGGAATTCTTTCATCATGGGTTGGGACGCTTCTTATCATGGTGGTGACGGCGTGTACGGCCGTGCCGCTTGGAGTTGCTGCCGGGGTTTATCTTGAAGAATACGCGCGCAAGAATTGGCTTACCAATCTCATCGAGATAAACATTGCCAACCTCGCCGGAGTGCCGTCAATTATCTACGGCCTGATGGCGCTTGGTTTGTTGGTTTATCAATTCCGTTTGGGCCAGAGCATTCTGACAGGCGGCCTAACGCTCGCATTTCTCATTCTGCCGATCGTGATCGTCGCGACGCGCGAGGCCCTGCGCACCATTCCTCAGGGAATACGAGAGGCGGCCTACGCGCTGGGCTCCACCAAATGGCAGGTGGTGCGCCATCACTTACTGCCCTACTCAGTGGGTGGCACAATGACGGGTATCATCATTGCCCTGTCGCGGGCCATCGGAGAGACCGCTCCATTGATAACAATTGGCGCGCTGACTTTCATTGCTTTCCTGCCACCGGCTCCATTGCAGTCGCAGCCGCCGTTTATCTCGTTTAGCTGGCTTTGGTCGCCATTCGCAGTTCTTCCTATTCAGATGTTCAACTGGGTGTCTCGCCCTGACCAGGCCTTTGTGGTCAATGCAGCCGGCGCCGGGTTGGTGCTTATCTTGGTAACGTTATCGCTTAACGCAGTTGCGATCTTGATACGTTATCGGGTTCGGAAGCGAATCAAGTGGTAGAAGAGAAGGGATCGGTAACGCAATTTGGTCGTGAGCATCGCGTGCGCAGAAATGATAACGATGAATGATCAGCGACAGCGTTCGACTAGTTCGGTGGTCACGTCTCCAGCGAGCTTGCAGCGAGACGAGTCATTCGAGATCAAAGCGAGAGTCGATAGCCTCAACTTCTTTTACGGAAAGCTTCAGGCCTTAAGGAATATCAACATGGTCTTTGGGGCGAATCAGGTTACCGCGATCATTGGTCCTTCCGGATGCGGCAAGTCGACCCTGCTTCGGTGCTTCAATCGAATTCATGACCTTTATCCGGAAACACGCTATGAAGGAAAGATCACCCTTCAGCCAAGCGGTATTAATGTAATTGGGCCGGAAACGGATCCGATCGAAATGCGGATGCGGATGAGCATGGTGTTTCAGAAACCGAACGCATTTCCGAAATCAGTCTTCGACAATGTGGCGTTTGGTCTTAGGCTTAAAGAGATCAAAGGCAGAGATCTGGAGCACCAGGTCGAACGCTCGCTCCGTGCAGCTGCTCTTTGGGATGAAGTAAAAGACCGACTTCGGGAATCCGCTTATACGCTATCAGGTGGCCAGCAGCAACGGCTTTGTATCGCCCGCGCGCTGGCGACAGAACCTGAGATGCTGCTGTTTGACGAACCAACTTCAGCGCTGGATCCCATAGCAACATCCAAGATCGAAGAGCTGATTTTCGACCTGAAGCGTGATGTCACCGTAGTAATCGTAACGCATAACATGCAACAGGCGGCGCGAGTCTCGGATTTTACCGCTTTCATGTACCTGGGCGAGCTCATCGAAGTTTCCCCGACAAAGGAGATGTTTGAGAATCCGACTAACAAGTTGACCGAAGAATACATAACCGGGCACTTTGGTTAATCTCGAAATGGCAGCTCCATCCTTAGCCCCAATGATACGAACCGCACCACTAGAAGCCGGGCACACCGAGGAAGCTGTCGGCGTCCCGGCGCCGTCAAGCAAGATAAGTGTGCGCAACTTGAACTTCTATTACGGTCGCGCGCAGGCTCTTCATCAGATTTCTTTGGAGATTCAGGAACGAGTCGTGACGGCGTTTATCGGGCCCTCCGGTTGTGGCAAGTCGACGTTTATCCGGACGCTCAACCGGATGAATGATGTAATTCCGGGAACCCGTGTCGAAGGAGAGGTGCTGATCGACGGCCGGGATATTTATGCAGCTGGAACAGATGTAGTCGAATTGCGCCGCAATGTCGGCATGGTATTTCAGAAATCCAATCCATTTCCCAAATCAATATTTGATAACGTAGCCTATGGCCTACGCATTAACGGTCTTACTTCGAGCAAATCGGAACTACATAGCAGAGTAGAGCAGGCACTAAGAGATGCGGCCATATGGGATGAAGTGAAGGATCGGTTGAAGTCCTCCGCCTTGGGACTGTCTGGCGGGCAGCAACAGCGACTATGCATCGCACGGGCTCTGGCTATCCGGCCTGAAGTAGTATTGATGGACGAACCCGCTTCGGCGCTGGATCCGCTTGCCACATCAAAAATCGAGGAACTGATTTTCGATCTGAAGAAGCAGTACACAATTGTGATCGTGACCCACAACATGCAGCAGGCCGCGCGAGTGTCGGATACGACGGCGTTCTTCTGGTTGGGTAAATTAATCGAGGTGAATTCAACCGAGAAGATGTTTACCAATCCCGATGAAAAATTGACCGAGGACTACATTACTGGAAGATTTGGCTAATGAGATTCCCGATTCCAATTGCTAACTGCCGATTTCAAATGAACTACAGAGGCTTCTGTTGCCTTTCAACTTGCAGTTGGAATTCAACAAGTGCCGAACAAGCAATTGGCAATCGGCAATCGGCAATCGAAAATAACCTATGGAATACCACAGACATCTTGACGACGAACTGAATTCGCTCCGCGATCGAGTATTGCTGCTCGGTGGAGAAGTCGAGGCGGCCCTAAAACGGGCTATGATTTCGCTGATTGAGCGCGATAGCGACCTCGCGCGGGGCGTGCTCAACCACGACGATGCGATAGACCGGATTGAGGTCGAGATCGACCGTCAGTGTATTGACATCATCGCCCTCCGGCAGCCGGCCGCTCGCGACCTGCGCTTTGTAATTTCCGTCGCAAAGATGGCGCCGGTACTCGAGCGAATCGCGGATCATGCCTGCAATATCGGCCGCGCAGCGATCGACTTGAACAACGAGCCGGAGCTAAAACCAAACGTCGAGCTCCAACAGATGGCGGAGCACGCGTCATCAATGTTGAGATCGGCGCTGGACGCCTTCACGACAAGTGATGCGCGAGCGGCGCGAGAGGTGATAACCCAGGATACTGAAATCAATGAGCTCTACAACCAGGTGTTTCATAGCTTGATTGAGAAAATGGTGTCGGAGCCTGACACCGCCACCCGTAACGCTCGATTGATATTCGTAGCTAAGCACCTGGAACGGATAGGCGACTACGTAACTGATATCTGCGAGCTGACGGTTTACATGGCCGAGGCGGCCTTCATCAAGCACAGTGGTTAGCGTATGTCGCGACCCGTCTTAATCATTGAAGACGATCCGGATATTTCGGAAAGTTTGAAATACAACCTCGAGCGGGAGGGCCTTCAGACCGTGGTCGCGGCGACTGGCGAGGCCGGTCTCATCGAAGCCCTGAGCGAACGCAATCCGCCGATGTTAATCCTGCTGGATCTGATGCTTCCCGGCATGAGTGGCACCGAGTTGTGCCGCAGATTGCGAAGAGAGCCCTCGACGCGTCGAACCCCAATCATTATCCTAACTGCCAAAGGCTCAGAGTCAGACAGGGTTTCGGGTCTGGATCTGGGCGCCGACGACTACATAACCAAACCATTCTCCGTGCGAGAACTGCTGGCTCGGATCCGGGCCGTGTTGCGTAGGCTGGACGAAAGCGCCAACAAAACTTACGAAGACGACCACTTGATGATCGACTTCGCTGATATACGCGTGGTCTGCAATGGTCGCAAGGTCAAGCTTACCAATAAGGAGTTCACCCTGCTCTCGGTGTTGGCCAAAAGCGCTGACCGAGTAGTAACCCGACAACAGCTTTTGGATAACGTCTGGGGCTACAGTTACTATGGCGACGCGCGCACACTGGATGTGCACATCCGGCGTTTGCGACAAAAGCTCGAAGATTGTGGTGCCTGTATTGAAACTGTGGTTGGTGTGGGGTACCGCTTTACCGGCTGTTCAGACAATCCCGAGCAGTAGCACGATTGGGAATGAACTGTGTCGAGAAATCAAATCTTTCTGCTCGTCGCTCTGGTTGTGTTGTCAGCTGCATTCTTAATCATCCTCACGCCCAGCGTTAGTAGTATCGCGATTGCTCTCCTGGCTTTCGTCGCCGGTGCTTTAGTTCTTCGTAGTTTCTACGGCAAACTTCAACCTCGTCCTTCTGATTTCCTGCCTCAGGACGATCGGCTTGGTTCCGGCACCACCGAAATCTTTGCGCTCGGCAAGCTTTTCGAGGCTACGCTCGACGGAATGCGTGAAGGCTTGCTCGTGGTCGACAACGACATGCGAGTCGTAGCTTCTAACCCAGCCGCCCATCGACTTTTCAATTTCTCTCCAGCAAAGCTCAAGTCTCAGCGTCTGACCGAACTGACGCGGAATCCTGCGATCTACGATGCATTTCTCGACGCTCTCAGAGGTAACGAACGGTCGGGAGTTGAAGTGGAAACACACGATCCTGCGCGTCGAATTTTTGACTTGAGAGTAATTCCATTAGGCGGGCGAGACGGACGAGAGACGTCGGGGGCCATCGGGGTTTTCTTTGACGTCACGCAGCTTGAGAGACTCGAACGGGTCCGCCAGGAATTCCTGTCGAACGTGTCGCACGAGTTGCGCACACCGCTCACGGCGATCCTGGCCTTCGTGGAAACACTTGAATCCGGTGCGCTCGACGATAGAGAGAACAGCGAACGATTCCTGACCATAATCCGCAAGAATGCTGAACGTATGCAAAACCTCATTGACGACATTCTTGAGTTGAGCGCTATCGAAGCCGGGAATGTTGGTGTGCGACCGGAGCAAATACAGTTAACGCCGCTGGTCAATGATGTGATGACGTCTCTGGCAGCGAAAGCGTCACCGCGCAACATAGAGCTTCGCAATGAAGTCCCTACCGGAACCGTGGTTCTGGCCGATCCCAGGCGACTCGAGCAGATGATCACCAACCTGGTTGAGAACGCTATCAAATTCAATCGTGACCATGGAAGAGTAACGATCGGCTGCCTCGTTGGGCATCGCACAAAAATCCTTGTGCAAGACACAGGTGAGGGCATTCCGGCGCAGCATCTCGAACGGCTCTTTGAACGTTTCTACAGAGTGGACCGGGCCCGCTCGAGGGAAATGGGTGGCACTGGCCTGGGGCTGGCAATAGTGAAACACCTTGCGCGAGCCCACGGCGGCGAAGTCAGAGTTACTTCTGAACTGGGGCAAGGGAGCCTTTTTGAAATTGACTTGCCTGGGTTGGATGGAGTTGGCAGGAGTTGAAGTCGCAACTAATTCCGGTTCAACCGTCAGTTAGCGAAAGACCAAACTTGAGGCCTTTGGTTTCTGCACGCCTTGGAGGTTTTTGACGCCTTCCTAGTAACGACTCAGCCAGGATTCTCAGGTTGATCGGAATCTCTGGTGCCTTAGAATCCTCACGCGACGGCTCCTGGTAATGGCTCAACAACGGGATTTCAGCGCCGCAAAATTCACACGAAGCCAAGTGGTGTTTGACGAGAGTCCGGATTTCAGGTGAGAGCGCGTTCAGCCGAAACGACAGTAGGATCCTGGACGAAGGGCACGCTACAGTTTTAGTAAATGAGGCTACGCTTGGCGCTTTCATTCATACCCCGGGTGCCGCACAACGTTCAGATACCTGCTTCGAGATGGAAGAACTTTCGCACGATCCGCCTGACGAAGAGTTAGGGGCATTTTAACGCTTCGCGGGATGGTCAAGAAGCTTTGTTATTCAACATCAGAAAAAAGGTCAATTTGGTCTTATTTCCAGAGATTTTGTTGTTTCACCTAAAGCATTTCCTCAATGTTATCAATGCTTTTGCTGAGGTGTAAAAAGATGTTGCCCGTGCTTTAAATTCTTGCTAAGATGTCCCCCGTCAGTCAAAGGGCTTCGGCACTTTGACCCTCTCTTTCCAGGAAGAGCTTCACCTGCAAGGGCTCAAGTTTGAGCCAGCTTCCCATTTTTGCACCCTGATTGGTGGCGCATCTTCTCCAAGAAGCACCCTGAAATCGACTAGTTAGCCCCCCAGGGGGTTGATTGCGGTTCTTGCTCCCGATCCTCCCGTATTTCAACTTCGTACCCGCAAACGACTTTCAAACAACCTTTCGGGAAATGACAAGAGGTTTCTAGCACCGAGAAACAAAACGGCCCAACACCCTTAGGGCTCCCCCACCCTTGAAGTACCAAATTCAGACGAGCGACCGGGCCACAACGGTCAAACCCGAGTGAAATCCAAAAGTCACGAAATGGAAAAAGAACTGGAAGTTAGTACCGTGGAAGAGCAACCGCAGCAGCAGCAACGCGCTCGACGTCCTTCGGAGCGTCAGGCGAAGAGCGGCAAGTGGGTGGAAAGCCTCCGTAGTTCAGACGTCGGACGCCTGTGGACAGAACTCCATCGAATCGTGTCCCACCATCCCCTTGTCAGGGCCTCGCGAAGCGCGGGACTCCTGATAGAGGAAGGCGCCGCGTCGGCCTACACAGATCTAACCCAGGAATTGTTTGTTCAACTGTTAAGCAAGAACCGGTTCGAGCACTATCTCGACACCGAGATGACGGATTACGAGATCGAGTGCGAGATAAGCCAGATCGAACTGACGAACCTACTAACGGCTGAACTTCGCAAGCGTCATCCCGAGAGTTACCGTCTGGCTCGGCGGATTTCGACGCTCATCCAATCAAGCTCTAACTTCCGTCGTTTTGATTCCAGTGGAATCAACGATGAACCTCATCGGAGATTAGCCGATCGTGTCTACGGTCTGAGTGAGTGGCCGGATGGGAAGCGCCGGCGTGATTCGCACGATCTGGAGCAGCGCTCCCATATGGTTCCCGTTCGTGCACGCGACACTCGCATGGTTGGCTGCACGGGTGATTCACAAGTAGTGATCAGCAATTCAGATTTAGAGGATCTAATAGTTTCCATTCTGGATGCGGCTGACTCGCCGGCTGACATCAGGACCTTGCGCAGCCTGGTGATGTCGAGACTTCCGGTAATGGACATCTACCTTGTTCCGCTCGACGGCGACGACGGCGACAATGAGAACAGTTTCGAACCGGTAGACAAGCGGGAGAATCCCGAACAGGGATTGCTACGTCGTGAGTCGGAGGATGAAGCTGCAGGATTCGTCGACCAGTTTCTTAAGAATCTTCATGAAACGGTGCGGGGAAAGATCAAACAGTACAACCGCATCCTCGGCGTACTCTGGCACTGCTATCTTAGCCCCGAGCAGTCTACCCAGCTCGAGGTTGCCGCCATTCTGGGTGTGTCTGATTCGCTGGTTTCTGATTATCGCCGGCGCATCGAACAGGAGCTCCGTGCTCTTTCGTTTTCTGAGGTTGAAGAAGCCCGACGCTTCGAAAGCGCCCTCCGCGAGCGTGTGAAAACGCTTGTCATCGCCAACCAGCAGGAAGGAATAGCTGTCTAGCCAAGCGGCAAGTTCGGTCGCAAATCCCGGCCATTTTCCCGGAAGCTGCCGCGCTAATTGCGCCGCAGCTTCTTTTGCTTTTTGGGGAAGCACTCTAAGATTATCGCCGTTACCACTGACTGGTTCGGGGATCCCTAACGATGTCGCCGTTCGTGAGCGACAACGTCAAGCGTCGTCAGGCTCTCAATTTAATGATTGCCGCAAACTCTAATTCAGTTCTGAAATAGGAAATTGTTTCCCTTAATCGCAGAGTTGCTCTTCTGGCTGAGCGTTGGTGCTCTGATATACACCTACCTCGGATACCCGCTGTTATTGGTAGTCGTCAGCAAACTACGTCCTCGTTTGGTTGCGAAACGCGAATTCAGCCCTACCGTAAGTGTCATCATCACGGCTTACAACGAAGAGCAGGATCTCGCCCGGAAACTGGAGAACACATTGTCGTTGGACTATCCGAAGGATTTGGTGGAGGTGATAGTGGCGTCGGATTGTTCAACTGACGGGACTGACGAAATCGCCCGTAGTTTTGCCGCGCGTGGCGTTAGCCTTCTTCGCCAGGGTCAGCGTTTGGGGAAGACAGCGGCGCAGAATGCGGCCGTTGAGCAAGCGCGCGGGGAGATAATACTTTTCTCGGATGCGACCACCATGTATCAGCCGGATGTGCTCCGCTTGATGCTTCCTGCCTTTGCCGATTCGACGGTCGGTTGCGTTGCCGGCCGCCTGATTTATGTAGACCCTTCCGAGTCAAACGTGGGGCGCGGAGCAAAATCGTATTGGGGCTACGAGACTTTTCTCAAGCAACACGAGAGTCGAGTTTGTTCCCTGATCGGCGCTTCGGGATGTCTTTACGCTGTACGTCGCTCGGCGTACGTGCCTCTCTACAGTGAAGCCTGTAGCGATTTTATTATTGCGACGAAGATGGTCGAGCAGGGCTTGCGCGCAGTATTCGAACCGGAGGCGGTTTGCACCGAAGACACCAATCGGGGAAGCGACCGGGAATTGAGGATGAGGGTACGCGTCATCACACAAACGTTCACAGACCTGTGGCGACACCGAGCGATGATGAATCCATTCAAGAGTGGATTCTATGCGGTGCAGCTGATCTCGCATAAGGTGATGAGATACATGATGGCGTTCTGCTTGTGCATCACCTTGCTAACTTCGGCAGTCCTCGCTTTCAGCTCCAGGTTCTTTATGCTGGTTTTTGGCGTGCAGGTGGCGCTTTACCTGACGGCTGCCTGTTCCTGGCTGCTGGAACGAGCGGGTGTGCGGAGTAGAGTCCTGGCTTTCCCTCAATACTTCGTGCTGACAAATCTTGCGACGATCGCGGCTTGTTACCAGTTTATTTGCGGTGAACGTTACGCAAGCTGGCAGCCTATTCGTGAACCAGATTCAACACACTCAAGTGCCGTCGTCATGCCGAGTCGAGCCGGCGATAAGTAAAGACTCGCGCCTACCGCAAAACAGATGTCGCCTAACGCAAATTCCAGCCCGACCGTAAGCGTCATCATTCCCGCGTACAACGTAGCCGGCTACGTCGGAGAAACTCTGGAATCAGTGTTTGCCCAGACCTTTACTGACTACGAGGTTATACTCATAAATGACGGGTCGCCTGACACCGCTGACATGGAGCAGGTGATTGAGCCTTATCGAGACAAAATCACATATTTGACGCAGCAAAACCTCGGCGCCGGAGCGGCACGAAACAATGGTTTGCAGGTAGCGCGCGGTCGCTTTGTAGCGTTCCTTGATGCTGACGACATCTGGCTGCCGAGCTTCCTCGACCAGATGGTCGAGTTCATCCAGACAGGTCCAGGATATGATCTCGTGTACGCTAACGCACTTCTCTTCGGAAATTCACCCGTTGTCGGCAAGACTTACATGGACACGAATCCTTCCTCCGGAGATGTCACGTGCGAAAGCCTGTTAGCCGAGCGTTGCAACATCATTACTTCGGGAGTGCTGGCTCGCCGAGAGCCGATAATCGAGCTGGGGATGTTCGACGTGGATCTCTGGCATTCTCAGGACTTCGACATGTGGGTGCGACTCGCAAAACGACCCGGTGCTCGCATGGCTTTCCTTCCCAAAGTACTATTGAAACAGAGGCATCGCCCTGGCAGCCTGGCCTCAGACTCAATCAAATCAGTGGAGAGCGAGCTGCAAGTGATGGCCAAGACCGCGTTGAGAGACGATTTGACGCCCGGTGAACGCCAGGCGTTGGAAAACACGGTGGCGATGCGTCAAGCGAGCCTTGAGGTGGACCGCGGAAAACTGAGCCTGTCTGCGGGTGACTTTGCTGCCGCTAGACATTCGTTTGAATACGCCTACGATTACTATCGTAGTTGGAAACTTCGTTTCGTATTGCTGTGGCTGCGTCTCTCGCCGGGAACGCTCCAGCGATTCTACCGTTTGCGCGCTACTTGACGAGGAGTCATGAGACTCAGGCGCGATTAGCGATCTCATTTCGCGAATTAGATGGCTTCAGAAGTGCTGAACATGACCGGGGAAGGACGACGTGTGAAGAAGATTCGCGCGACGGCCTTCTCTCCGTTTGCACTGCTGGGACATTTGAAGGATCTAACTCAGTATGTGGATCTCATTTATACGCTGAGCCAGCATCGCGTGCGGGTCCGTTACAAGCAGTCAGTGCTCGGCATTACCTGGGCCGTGATGCAACCACTCTCGTTGATGTTGATCTACACGGTCATCTTCTCGCTAGTGGCTAAAATCGAAACCGGCGGCGCGCCATACGCGATCTTTGTATTCGTCGGCTTGTTGCCCTGGACTTACTTTTCAACCGCCCTTACCAGCGGAACGAATGCGCTGACGAGTCACATTCATCTGATCACGAAAGTTTATTTTCCCCGTGAGATTTTGCCCCTGACTTATGTGATCGCTGCGTTCTTCGACTTCATTATCGCCTGGATCGTTCTGGCACTCATGATGCTTTACTACGGCGTTCCCCTAACGCCCATGGCATTTTACGCAATCCCGATTGTGGCCGTGATGACTGTGTTCGTGATGGCGATGGCCCTCATTTTTTCCGCAACCCACGTCCGCTTTCGCGACGTGGGAGTCGGAATCCCGCTGCTGATGCAAATCTGGATGTTTGCTACACCGGTGGTGTACCCGCTTTCGGCCGTGAAGTCGCTCCCGCCTACGCTGCGCTTTATCTACATGCTCAATCCAATGGTAGGCGTGATCGAGAACTTCCGCCGGGTAGTGCTTCAGGGAGTAGCCCCGGACCTTCAGTCCCTGGCGGTGGCCGCAGCGATATCGCTGGTGCTGCTGCCGATTTCTTACGTTTACTTCAAGCACGTCGAGGCCACGGCGGCCGATATCATTTAGAGATGATTGACCTGAAGTTTGATCGAGTTTCGAAGCGATATCTGATTCGTCAGGAAACTGACGAAGCGAGTCGGAGTACTTTGCTGCGCAAACTCAAAGGCTTCTGGACTGCGCGGCAGGAGTTCTGGGCCGTGCGCGACGTAAGCTTCGATGTGCGTCGCGGCGAGGCTCTGGGAATCATAGGTCAGAACGGCGCCGGCAAGAGCACCATCCTCAAGTTGCTTTCGAACATCACCACGCCGTCATCGGGCGAAATCACGATCAACGGACGGCTGGCGGCATTGATTGAGGTCGGTTCAGGTTTTCATCCGGAGCTCACTGGACGAGAGAACGTCTACCTCTCCGGGTCGATCCTGGGAATGCGACGGGGCGAGATTACCAGGAAGCTCGAGAGCATCATTGACTTCGCCGGCATCCGGCAGTTTATTGACACTCCTGTCAAACGATACTCCTCCGGAATGTTCGTCAGGCTTGGTTTCTCGATCGCTGCCCACCTCGAGCCCGACATTCTTTTGCTTGACGAGGTGCTGGCGGTTGGCGACGCAGCTTTTCAATCCAAGTGTCTCAATCGGGTCGACGCCCTAAGGGAGTCGGGGAAAACGATAGTCTTCATCTCTCACGATCTGACCGCGGTTGAACGTCTTTGCGATCGCGTTCTGCTGCTGGAAGGTGGACAGATCGTGGCAGATGGATCTCCGATAGATGTGATTGAAGCCTACAAGACGAGCGTCGGTCAGGGTGGGTTAAGTGCATTTCCCAATGTGAGTTCGCTCCGCAGGTGGAGCGACCCTAACTCGGCGCCCGGCGACGAAACAGTGCGTTTACGTAGTGTTCGAGTCTGCACTGATGACAAGGAAACCGCTGCGGTGATAGACATACGCCGTCCCGTGGGTATTGAGATCACATACGACGTGCTGACATCAGGCCACGTCCTCGTCCCAACTGCGCACTTCTTCAACGAGGCGCGGGTGCATCTCTTCGATGTTTTGGAATTGAATCCAGAGTGGCGTCGAAAGCCGAGACCTGCGGGGACCTACGTGAGTACGGCATGGATTCCGGGCAATTTCTTTTCTGAAGGCAGTATTGTCTTGGCCATAGGGATCGGCACGCACTGGCCAGCGACTATCAGTCACATATTCGAGCGCGACGTAGTCGCCTTTCGACTGTTTGATGGGCTCCAGGGAGATTCCGCTCGCGGAGATTTCTCGGGTCCGATGACCGGCGTAGTTCGACCCGTCGTAGACTGGACAACCGAGTTTGAGCCCCGCAAGAATGCACTTCAGGAGCAATCGGTAGAGCTCAAGAGCGTTTAGCTTCCTACTGATCTCTTGGACAACTCGCACCTATTCCATCAGCGCGTCACTTCGACTCGGAATTTGAAGGACTGATGAGTTCAGCTGTGTTGTTCTCTTATGCACGATAGACGGTCTCGAATCATCGATCCAACCACTTGAGCCGAAAAAGTTGCCTCGATCGTTTGTCGGCCGCCGCTTCCCATTCTCAGACACAAGTCTGGATCAGTTTTGAGCCTCCTCATTTTGTCAGCAGCTTGAGACACATCTGGATCGGCCCACACCTGGCCGGCCTCGTAAGGACCGTAATCTCGCTCTAGCTCTATCAATTGATAGTCGATGCCGATTGAATTGTCGTCGGTCATGTAGTCGGTATTACCGGACCATCGAGTCAGAATCACTGGCTTGCCCAAACTCATGAGCTCCGCCGGAACCAAACCAAAACCTTCAGAACGATGTAGAGAGACAAGACAATCACTCATTCGCAGCAGCGAGCTCGTTTCTTGGGGCGTCAGAATTCGATCTATCAGCCAGATGTTTTCGTAACCCTGGATCTCATCGTGGATAGATTTCCAATCGGGCTGCCGATGCTCAGGACCACTAATTTTGAGAATAAGTCCCGCACTCTTGTCTTGCGCGGAGAAGGCTTTCTTGAAGGCCGCCAGGGCGGCAAGGGGATTCTTTCTTTCAAAAAAGCTGCCGGTATCGCATACCGTCAAGAACAAGAAGCTGTTCTCGGGCAGCCCGAAATAGCTTCGCGGTAGCGGCTGGCAATTTTTCACTGCCACCACGGCGGGAATGAGGGTCACTGGAACTGTCGCTTGGGCGACAACCGCTTGTTCCACAAACCGCGAAGGAACCCAAACTTCATTCACCAGAGAAAACGCGGGTCGCCATTCGGCGGGCAGGGCGGGGAGCTCCCAAACCCAGGATCCAATGACGTAACGCTTGTCGAAAATGGTTTTTGGTAAGCGAGCTCTCGCGTTGAAGATGTTGTCAGGATTGATAACCAGGATTGTGACGTCGTAATCCGAGTTCGTAACTTCCTTGTGAGCCCAGGTCGTATCACCATGTCGTCCTCGGTTGCCTGCTTCGAAATTAAGGATATTGAATGGTACTCCCGCTGACTCAAGCGCCTCGGCCATTCCGCGGGCAGCCTGTCCGAGGCCGGTTTCGGATCTAATGTATGCAACCAGATTGACACCGTGCTTCCCATTTCGTGAGAAGCCTCGGAAACGAAGGTTCCGCTCCCGGAACAGAAACATCCTCCTCTTCGCGGCGAAAATAATATCCGCAGGTCGGCGTCTAAGAAAGGTAGTGAGTTTCGCCAAGTCATTTTATCTTCGCAGGTCTGGCTGTTCAGATCAATAACTTGTGCATGCATGGCAATGAGTGCCTTCACCGCCATTCGCCTTGCCATTGGAAGATCTCGTGCTTCATCATAAATCGTGAATTGTCAGCTGGGGTGAGTGTCGGTATCTCACCAAAAACATGAATTGTCAGCCTGATTAATTCTCTTATGACATTTACGTTCAAGGTATGCCAAAGTTACGGAGTACTATGGGGACAAATATAGCGGTAGTGGGGTGTGGAAACTGGGGGCAGAACCATGTCCGAAATTTTGCTGGTTTACCCGGGTCTACGATGATTGCTGCAGTAGACGCTGACGAGACACGGAGATCCCGAATTTCAGAGATGTTTCCCGGCGTTCGCACGGAACGAGACTATCATCAGTTGCTAAAGGATCCGGGTGTGGACGCCGTGGTCATCGCAACTCCTACCGATACACACTACCAGCTTGTACGCGACGCACTGTCCGCGGGTAAACATGTCCTTTGCGAGAAGCCGCTGTGCGAGACTACCGAACAGGCCCAGGAATTGGATGAACTGGCCAGGAGTCGAAAATTGATCCTGATGATCGGCCACGTTTTCTTATTCAATCCGGGTATTGTGAAGGTAAAAGAGCTTCTGGATTCCAACGAATTGGGCAGCCTCCATTACCTTTCCTCGGTACGTACAAACCTTGGTCCCATTCGCAACGACGTCAATGCCGCTTACGATTTAGCCACTCACGACATCGCGATTTTCAATTGGTTGTTGGGAACCGAACCTGAGTTTGTATCGGCGACGGGAGCTTCAATTCTTCAACCTGATATTGAAGATGTTGTGTTTGCGTCACTGGTATACCCTGGCAATGTAATCGCGAACATTCGTTGCAGCTGGCTCGACCCGAAGAAAGTGCGTCAGATCACCGTCGTGGGGAGCCAAAAGATGGTGACCTGGGATGACCTCGATACCAACACGCCTGTTGCGATCTATGAAAAAGGCGCCAATGCTAATCCGGATTACAATGACTACGGTGAGTTTCTTCGCATCTCTATGTGGGATGGTGAGGTGCGCCTCCCAAAGGTTCATGCAGAAGAACCACTTAAGGTTCAAGCACGTTATTTCCTGGAGAGCTTACAAAAGGGCAGTCTAGAACGCTCTGATAGCGCCTTTGCGTTGGGAGTAGTAAGAGTTTTGGAAGCAATTACTGAGTCGCTTAAGGCTTCCGGAAAACCATCAATGGTGGCTAAGGAGACTACTAGATGACGCTCGTTCCGTTTGTTGATCTGGCAGCACAATACCGCTCGATCGAAACTGAAGTGTCTACTGCGATTGAAAACGTATTATCGTCGTGCAGCTATATTCTTGGATCGCAGCTGGACGAGTTTGAACAAGCCTTTGCTGAGTTTACTAACACTGCCCACGCTGTGGGAGTCAGCAGTGGACTTGACGCTTTGCGGATGGCCCTCTGGGCCTTGGATATCGGTTCTGAAGACGAAGTGATCATCCCAGCGAACACATACATAGCGACCGCACTAGCCGTGAGTGACGTGGGGGCTAAACCAGTGCTGGTCGATTGCGACCCTCTCAGTTACAACATCGACGTTTCGCTGATTAAAAGCTCAATCACATCTCGCACCCGCGCCATCATTCCGGTACATCTAACCGGTCAAGCCGCCGACTTGGATCCTATTCTCGAAATCGCCGATGAACACGGTCTCCACGTCATCGAAGATGCGGCTCAGGCTCATGGCACGCTGTATAAGGGGCAGCTGTGTGGCTCGATGGGGGTGATGGGATGCTTCAGTTTTTATCCTGGAAAGAATTTGGGAGCCTATGGAGACGCCGGCATGGTAACCACCAACAACGCGGATCTGGCTGCCAGATTGCGGCGAATCCGCAACTATGGACAACGAGCCAAGTATGAGCACGTTGAGAAGGGTGTCAATGCGCGGCTTGATACGCTCCAGGCCGCGATCCTGAACGTGAAATTACGACACCTGCCGGCCTGGAATGAAGCCAGAGTTAACAACTCCGAAAAGTACAGGAAACTTCTGAGTGGAACGGGTGACTTAACACTGCCACAGACCATGTCATACTCCACGCACGTTTACCACTTGTTCATGATTGAAACAGACAAGCGCGATGATTTGCAAAAACATCTGGGCGCCGCAGATATTCAAACGGGTATACACTACCCCAGGCCGATTCATCTACAAGAGGCCTATAGCGAATTGGGCCATCAGCGCGGTGACTTTCCTAAAGCCGAACGGCTGTCGTCTCGGGTTCTTTCACTTCCTATGTATTCGGAATTGACCGATCAACAAATCGGAAGGGTCGTACACGAAGTGCAGCGCTTCTTCAACGCGAACTGATCATCTTTAGTTTCAAATGAATAAAGAACAACCGCTGGTAAGCGCCCTTGTTGCTTGCTACAACCAGTCCAAGTTCGTTTATGAGAGCTTGGAGAGTATTCGCAAGCAAACATACCCGAACATCCAAATAATCATCATTGATGATTGCTCGACAGACGATTCAGTCGAGGTTATTCGAAACTGGATTGCAAAGAATTCGGTGGAGTGCGTTTTTGTTGCTCACCGTGAGAATACAGGGGTCTGCAAAACATTTAACGAGGCTCTCTCTCACGCGAAGGGTAAATACATATCGATAATTGCTGCGGACGATGTTTGGTTGTTGGACAAGCTTGAGAATCAAGTCGCCGCGATGGAAAAATTACCTGAAGATGTGGGGGTTATCTATAGCGATGCCTGGCAAATTGATGAAAACAGCGAATTGCTCCGACTGAAGTTTATCGAGTCGCACAGACAGTTTTCCCGCATGCCTGAGGGGGAAATTTTTTCAGTGCTGCTCGAAAAAAACTTCATACCGGCAATGACACCGCTCATTCGTAAAGCATGTTATGAGACGGTTGGGATCTACGACGAGAATCTTTGCTACGAAGATCTCGACATGTGGCTGCGTATTTCCCAGCACTATAAATTCGCCTTTTCACCTGTCATCTCCGCAAAATATCGGATTGTCTCAAACTCCATCACGCGAAAAGTGTTACACAAACGAAGCTGTGATAATTTGCGTTCAAGGTTTCTTATCTTCCTGAAATGTCTGACTCCCAAGGCCAACGCCCCGAAAAGAGTTATTACCGATCATCTGAACGAGATTGCAGAAGAGATGTATAAACTCAACTGCAAGAATCGCAATACGTATTTGTGGAAAGTGCTTCGCCACGATCTAAGGCGGCATACGTTAGCGATGTTAGTTTCCTCTCTCCTTGGCATTCCATACAATCGGTTCAGCAGTTTCGTTTCATGGCAAGCCGGTACGACTCCGTCGGACGGAGACTAATAAGATGAGCAACCGACTGCTTGAGCGAATGCGCACTCGCCTTCGTCGACTCCCGAAGAACCCAGAAGAGCTCAGAGATCACTGGCTTTACAATCAGTGGTGGTATTACTCGGTCGAATTGCTTCCCGATGTCGTTACCAAAGGAATATACCCTGCCAGCTTTCCCCTGTTGCCGCGAATAATGATGCGTAGATGTGAGCTGGAAGGTGCTTCCTGCCTTGACCTGGGCAGCATGGAAGGGCTTATGCCTGTCTTAATGCGAAGAGGAGGCGCGAAAGAGGTTTTGGCGACTGACGCCATTGATCACTGTGTAGAAAAGATGGAGGCCGTTCGACGTTACTACCAAGCCGACTTTGACTATAAAAGCGTCGGCTTAATGTACAACCTATCTCAGAAACTCGGCGGTCGCGGCTTTGATTTTATTAACTGCTCAGGCCTTTTGTATCACGTGTTCTCACCGCTTATGGTGTTGTCGGGAATCCGACCTTTGCTCAAAAGGAACGGTTTGATGGTCGTCTCAACCAATGTCCTTCTAGATGATAGCTTCTCCATGGATTTCAATAACGCCGGGAGGATGCAGACGGAAGCGAATACCTTCTGGTATATCTCGATCGGGTTACTCGATTACCTCCTTCGCTACTTGAGGCTGGCTCCCAACGACTGCATATGCGTTCCCCATTCTCAGATCAGCTCTGACCGGAGGTATGTCTTCGATAAACCCTCAGGCTATGTTTCTGTATTGTGTCGCGCGGTGGATACTGCCTTGGCGACGGCGGACGATCCGTGGATGGCTTCTTCAGTAAGCGGCTCCTGGGAATATAAAGATATTCCCGACTGGAAGCTGGCCGAAAGTCAACCAGTGTCACGAATGAAATACAAAGGTCAGGTGAATCAGCAGATAGTGAGGCCAGAGCTTGAGTGTATCGATCTCTCGAAAGCAATCAAACAAAGTGATTCTCTTATCTCCGTGGTGATGGAATCGGATTCTCATACGTTGAGGTTGTCAGATAGGTCTTGATCATGCCTTGATCCTTTCAGTGGGTCTATTTCTCGACTCGCGGCGCAGCATCGGTAGGTACGTATCCTCTAACGCGCGCCGGATTGCCTACGACAATAGCATCTGGCGCGACGTCCTTGGTTACCACTGCCCCGGCACCTACCATTGCGTTTCTCCCCACAGTAATTCCCGGCAATAAGGTCGCATTGGCTCCAATCGATGCTCCCTGACACACCAGGGTCCTCGGAAACTCAGGGCGGTGTTTACTTCGGGGAAACGGATCATTCGTGAAGGTTGCATTAGGGCCAATAAAAACATCGTCTTCAAGGCTGATTCCATCCCAGACCTGGACCCCATTTTTGATAGTCACCCGGTCACCAATAACCACGTCATTTTCGATGAAGACCCCATCACAGATGTTGCAATCGGCTCCGATGACAGCTTGTGCCAGAATATGTGCAAACGCCCACACGCGGGTTCCCGCTCCTATGGTGGCTCCCGATTCGACTAAAGCTTTCTCATGGATAAAGGCAGACGAACTCATAATGCCATCCTCTAAACCCACGCACTTCGTGGGTGCTAGTATCGATTCTAATCAACGCGTCTAATCAACGCGCGATTTATTTACTCGAATAGACTCATCCATGCAAGAAGAGCCGGTTGAGACGCTGCTCAACATAACATTTTCTGATAGTATCCCTGCACGAAATTCGATCTCGCATTCGCGGCAAAGAAAGCGGGTGCCAACGTTTCTCCTTGAAAACGGTTGCGTTTCTTTCACTCGTCACCCAGGTATGACGCCCCTGCTCATTTCAACCAACAAGCGCTTCACAAGACCCATGGTTTCGGTAGTAATTGCAACCTTCAACGGCGCAAACTTCGTGGCCGCCAGCCTTCAGTCAGTTCTTAGTCAGACGCAAAGGCCTGCTGAAATCGTTGTGGTCGATGACCGATCGACCGACAACACCTCCTCCATCGTGCAATCGTTCGCCTTGAAGTCGTCGATACCCTTTCAGTTCATTCGTCTTTCCGAAAACAGCGGCGGCCCTTCGCGACCGATTAATGTGGGCATCGAAGCTGCGAAGAGCGAATACCTGGCGCTGCTCGATCAGGACGATCTGATGCGACCTGGAAGAATCGCCGCGCAGCAAGCAGCGCTCGATGACTGCCCGCAATGCAGCATCGCCATCGGACGGTTTTCAATCATTGGCGAGGACGAGAATGATCTGACTCCAATGTGGCCTGTATCCCAGCTCGATGGATTAGAGCACCGCTTCGAAGAAGACTCTGAATTCACGGTGGTTGATTCCGAGGCAGCATTCAGGCCTCTGCTGAAGAGGAATTACGCCGGCAGCAGCAGTAACTTTTGTTTTAGCAGAGACTGGTGGCAGAAGATTGGTCGCTTCGATGAAACTGTAAGAACGTGTCCTGATCTGGATTTTATGTTACGGGCGGCCATGGCCGGACCTGTGGCTGTGCTCAACCAACATCTATTTGAATATCGCTGGAGCAGTAGTAGTCTCCAGCGCCGAAATGTCACGCGGTCACTGCTTGAGGCCACCATGGTGAGGTTGAGAGCCGCCTCTGAAAAACCGGAATGGGCCGGTGACGATCTGAAGGAGCTAAGACACTCGGCGTTGATTCTGGCTAACGCCTCAGTCAGAAAAGGCGACTTCCAGGCGGTGCGCGCGATTGCGGAGACCCTTTCTAAACACAAAGGGCTGGAGGCGGTTAAGGAAAGATTAAATGAGAAGGCGCGACGCTTGATGGGCCTACCGGGCCGTTAGGGTTGCCGATGGCTAAAGAAAACCCGATTTCGGCCCTGCCTTAAAAGTCATGCGTTACTCGCGTGACGGCTTTGCCGCCTGAGGTCAGGCGCCGACTCTGCCAACGATTTTCTGAAGAATCAAAAAGCCGACGCTAACTCATGACTGCTGTGACAGGATCCTCTAAACCAAGCGTTTGCGTAGTCACCCCATACAAGCCATCGATCACAGAAACCTTCATCAGCAGCCACATCGAGAGATTACCGGCACGAGTTACGACTGTTCATGGCTGGCGCCCAACGATTGGTGATCGGCCGGTTTTGCCCTGGCCGCGTCTCGCATTCTATAAGCTTTGGCGCACTTTGAGCGGTGCGGGTCTTGAGAGAGAGACCACGGCTGCCTACCTGAAGGTTTTCCAACGCCACCAGGTCGAAGCCGTGTTAGCGGAATATGGTGAGACTGGAGTCGCAGTTATGGACGCATGCCGCCTGGCCGGAGTGCCTTTGATTGTGCACTTCCACGGCTACGATGCGAGCGTAAAAACGGTGCTCGAGGCGAACGCCGAAACGTATCCGCGTATGTTGAAGCAGGCGGCAGCCGTTATCGCAGTCTCGCTTGCGATGCAACGGAAGTTAGTCTTGCTTGGCGCGTCGGAGGAAAAGGTACACTACAACCCATACGGAATCGACTGCAGCCAGTTTAGAGGCGCCGATCCAGCCAGGGCGCACCCGGTCTTTGTTTCTGTCGGCAGGTTTGTAGAGAAGAAGGCTCCTCAAATTACGCTGCGAGCATTTGCCGATATGCATAGAGACTACCCGGAAGCTCAGCTGCGGATGATTGGGGACGGCCCACTGTGGTCAGAATCTCTGAAACTGGCCGGTGATCTGGGAATCAGTGACGCGGTAACGTTTCTCGGAGCGCAATCGCCTGCAACGGTCCAGAAGGAGATGCGTGGAGCACGCGCTTTCGTGCAACACTCGGTTGAGGCCACTAACGGCGACTGCGAAGGAACACCGGTGGGAATCCTCGAAGCCGGCGCAAGCGGCTTGCCGGTAGTTTCAACGCGGCATGCCGGCATACCCGACATAGTTATCGATGGCGAAACTGGATTGCTGGTAGACGAGCATGACGTTGAGGGCATGGCGGCGCACATGCTCCACTTGGCTCGAGATCCTGAACTGGCAGCAAGTCTGGGTCAATCGGCGCGACGCCGGGTTGAGGAAAACTTCACGATGGAACAAAGTGTCAATCGTCTTTGGAAAGTGATATCGGGTTGTATCGAGCGAGCCTGACCTTCAGACGCAAGCGCGACTTCCAGTTCGGCTTTGCCGTCAGATGTGAGGCGGTGGCTCTGCCCCGCCGCTATCGTTTCTTTTGGTTTTGGGGCTAGGAGTTGTTAGGCTCCAGTATTGTCGATGAAGGAACTCAACGACCCAGCTGACGGTTCGCTGTCGCTACTCGTATCGGTCATCATACCTTGCTACAAGCAGGCCCACTTTCTGGCCGAATCCATCGACAGCGCGAATTCCCAAACCCACGCTCCCGTGGAAATCGTGGTCGTCGATGATGGCTCGCCTGACAATGCGGCCGAAATAGTCCAGGCTTACCCGAACGTCCGTTACATTCGCCAGGAGAATAGTGGAGTTTCATCCGCGCGCAATCGTGGCTTAGGGGAAAGCCGAGGCGAGTATGTTGTCTTTCTTGATGCCGACGATCGGTTGCGTCCAAACGCTCTCAAGTTAGGCATCGAGCAGCTTCAAAAGCATCCCAACTCTGCCTTCTCGTACGGACGCTGCGACATCATCGCCGAGGACGGCCGGTTTCTTACCACTTCCAATCAACCCCACGTTGAGAAAGATCACTACCAGAACATGCTCCGCGGCAACTTCATCACCACTCTGGCCACAATAGTATTCAGGCGGGAGCCGCTTGAGAGTGTTGGCGGTTTCAATAAGGAGGCTGAGACAACTGAAGACTACGAACTGTTCCTACGGTTGATGCGTCGGTTCGCTTGTGTTTCGCACCGGGAGGTGGTGACTGATTACCGCCTGCACGACAAAGGTGTTTCGCGCAGTATTGAGAGGATGACCGAATCAGTTCGGAGAACGCTTCAGGCTCAGTTGCCGCACGTCGCGGGAAATGAGTCATACCAACGCGCGTGGAAAGACGGCATGCGAAATTGGCGCCGGGACTATTACGCAGAAATGCTTGCGGCTCGCACTAAGGGCAGTGCACGCGAGGGGCGCTGGGGCCGGGTTGGGCGTGATGTGCTCTGGTTAATCTGCTTCGAACCTCGGATGTTGTTGGGGGGGTTCGGTAGAAAGGTCTGGTTGGAGGTTAAGAAAAGACAAACTCCCCGCAAAGGCGCAAAGTCGCAAAGAGGTGGCGCACCAAACTGACTCTTTGCCCGCATTCTTTGCGTTTTTCTTGGCGCCTTTGCGTCTTTGCGGGAAACCCCCTCGTCAAATCTGGGTATTTGATGACTCACGACAAGCCAAACCATATCAGTCATCTCGCCTTGGATAGTCGCAATATTGGCAGTATATACTTCATGTAGTGTGACTTCTGCTCTCCGTGGCGCCGATACCCGGGTTGCGACCCGCGGCCCAGTGATTCGATTCAGACGATGTGTGGAATAGCAGGATTTATTGATCTTTGGGAGACGGGCAACTCGCGCTCGCGCGAGAGCCGTGCCCAAATCCTGTCAAAGATGTGTGAAGTGATTCGTCACCGTGGTCCGGACGACGACGGTTCACTGCTCGAAGACGGAGTTGCGCTCGGGATGCGCCGCCTCTCAATCATCGATCTGACCGGCGGACATCAGCCGATTGCGGGTGAGCACAGGCACGCAACGATTGTCTTCAATGGAGAGATCTACAACTACCGGGAGTTGACGCCAGACCTCGAAGCCCGTGGCCATCGCTTCACAACCCACTCCGACACCGAAACAATCGTTCATGCTTACGAAGAGTATGGGCCGTCGTGTGTGAACGAACTCCGCGGCATGTTTGCTTTCGCCATCTGGGACCAACGCGACCGGAAGTTGTTTGTCGCGCGCGACCGGGCAGGGAAGAAACCTCTTTACTACTCGGTGACACGAGGCGGCACGTTCGTGTTTGGTTCTGAACTGAAATCGTTGCTTGAGCATCCTGACGTTGAGCGCGAAATCAATCTGGAAGCACTCAACGCCTACTTCTCGCTGGGCTATGTACCAGACCCGTTAAGCATCTTTCGCAGCGTCAAAAAGCTGCCGCCCGGCCACTACCTGACTTTCGCAAACGGTGAAGTCTCCACCAGATCTTATTGGGATTTCGATTACACCGCACAGAGCAGTTCACGCCGAGAAGAAAACTACCTGGATGAGTTGCGCTCGCTCATCGACGACGCGGTCAAAGTGCGTCTTGTCTCCGATGTGCCGCTCGGAGCTTTTCTTTCAGGCGGAATTGATTCGAGCACGGTGGTGGGCATGATGGCGCAACACATGGATCAACCGGTTAAGACTTTTTCGATCGGCTTCCATGAAGATAGTTACAACGAACTAAAGTACGCGCGACTGACAGCAGAAAAATTTGGCACTGATCACCATGAGTTCTTCGTGACCCCGGAGATTTGTGACGTCGTTGACGAACTGGCCTGGCATTTTGATGAGCCGTTTGCCGACTCATCGGCGATTCCTACCTACATGGTTTCAAAGCTCGCGCGCGAACACGTGACCGTGGTTCTCTCCGGCGATGGCGGTGATGAACTATTTGCCGGCTATACACGCTATCTAGTTGAGCAGGGGCGGCGGGTCTTTTCGATGTTGCCGGGCCCCATTCGCGCGGGGTTGATGGAACCACTCAGCCGGCGCCTGCCGCACGGAGCCTGGGGTCGCAATTTCATTCATAACGTTGCTTTGGATCCGATTGACCGGTACCTCGACAGCGTTTCGATCTTCACTCGCCTAAACAAGGAAGAGCTTCTCACGGAAGACTTCAAACGCAGGCAGCGACCCGGGGATTCAACCAGCGACACATTTCGCGAGCTGGCAGCCAGGGTGAAAACCGGTGAGGATCTTGATCGACTACTTTACATCGACAGCAAGACCTATCTTCCCGGAGACATACTTACCAAGGTGGATCGAATGAGCATGGCCGCATCTCTGGAGGCGCGTACGCCACTGCTGGATCACAAACTAATAGACTTCGTGACCAGAATTCCGGCCTCCCTGAAACTCTCCGGGCTCGAAACCAAACATCTGTTCAAGCGTGCCGTGCAAGATCTGGTGCCTGCCGAGATTCTCAATCGTCCCAAACAGGGGTTTGGTGTGCCTATCCAGAAGTGGATCAACCAGCAGTTGCGCCAGCGAATTCGAGATACGTTAAGTGACGCGCGCACGCGCCAACGGGGATATGTAGAGCCCAATTATGTTGACGTGTTGCTTGATGAGCACGAGCGTGGCCGGCGCGACCACTCGATGGCGCTGTGGTCGTTGCTGATGCTCGAATTGTGGCATCGTGAGTTTGTCGATCAGACCGGCAAAAGAGCTCGTACCAGCAGACACGATTCGAATCTCGTGCCGGCGGCCGTCTAATTCGGAGCTTTCAAGTTTTTGAAGCCAGTTGTTCTTCAACTTATCGACAGTTTTAATGAAGGCGGATCTGAGCGTCAGGCACTACAGCTCACCCGCCTTTTGCGTCTGAGCGATCGGTTCCGAGTTCGACTCGCGAGTTTGAGTCCGGAAGGGGTTCTGCGCGGCGAGGTCGCCGATCTGGATCTTGGCGAAACGCCGTCCTTTCCACTCAACAGCTTTTACGATCGGAACGCGTTTCGCCAGCTGCGACGGTTAGTGCGGTTTCTGAAGTCAGAGCGCGTTGACATAGTCCACACGCATGATTTCTACACGAACATCCTCGGGATGGCTGCCGGGAAATTGGCTGGAGTTCCGGTTCGTATTGCCTCAATGCGAGAGACCGGCGGAATGCGCTCAAACTCGCAGTTGCGCGCTCAACGCTGGGCCTACTCTCTGGCGCACCAGGTAATGGCTAATTCGGAGTCAGTTCGCGCCGAGCTAATGAAACGGGGAGTGGCGCCGCACAGGATCACAGTGATTTACAACGGTCTCGATCTGAATCGAGTGAGCTTGGGCGCTTCGTCAGGACGGAAGGATTCCTTCACGCAGCTCGGTTTGTTTTCGGAAACAAACGGACGAGAAAAGATCGTCAGCATCGTTGCCAATATGCGTCATGAGGTCAAGGACTACCCGATGTTCCTCCGGGCGGCCAGGCGGGTGAGTGCTGCCATTCCGGACGCGGCGTTTCTGCTGGCTGGTGAGGGCCAACTAATGGAGTCTACTCGACAACTAGCTGACGAATTGGGAATTGGTGATAGCACAATTTTTCTGGGCCGCTGCGACGCGCTGCCTCACTTGTTGAATGTTTCGGACGTGTGTGTGCTGAGCTCGAAAGCGGAAGGGTTTTCCAATTCTATTCTAGAATACATGGCGGCTTCGCGACCGGTCGTGGCTACCGCCGTTGGCGGCGCCGGTGAAGCGATTGTCGACGGGCAGACGGGCTATTTGGTGCCCCCGGGAGACGATTCGACAATGGCCGAGCGTATTATTCGTTTGCTGAGTGACCCGAACGCGTCGGCGCAAATGGGAAGAGAAGGCAGACAAGTCGTCGAAAAGAAGTTTTCCTGCCAGGCTCAGTTGGAAAGCACGGAGCAGTTGTACGAGGAACTGCTGAAAAGGAAGTCCGGAAAGCGGTGAGAGTTAGAGTTGATTAATAGTCTTTTATCTGAATGGTCGTTTCGAACCTTCACTGTGACTGCGCTCGATTGTCGACACACTTTAGTTTGTCGTTGCTCCCGCCAGTCGGTGCCGACGACAACTGAAGGAAGCTCTGATTAAGTGGAGTTCGCAGTTCTTTGGAGTGCGGTGACCTGACACCGCTTTCGTATTACGCGACCTGTCGCGGCTACCGCGGGTTACGTTCCAGCGGATCACCGGCGTCAAGCCGCCTCAGACCAAAGCTTCCCGACGCGTCGGGACGCACTCCAAAGGTTTGCGCAGTTTCGCCTAGTTTGTCGCAGACGGACGCAAACGACAAACTGAAGTGTGTCGGACAACCGGATGTCAGGTAAGGAACCTAAATTGGATACTGACTTACTAAGTTCATCAAACAGCGCTACCCAGATTGCACGACCGCTTCGTGTTCTCTTTGTCGCACCTTCCATGGACATTCTGGGCGGTCAGGCTGTGCAAGCCGATCGCTTGATGAATCGATTGCGACGAGAGCCGTCACTCGAAATCGGTTTCCTTCCCATCAATCCGCGACTGCCTGGTGTGCTCAGAAAGCTTCAATTGATCAAATACGTCAGGACTGTTGTGACTTCGATCTTGTACGTTTTAACTCTCCTTTTACGAGTGCCAAAATACGATGTGCTACATGTTTTTTCCGCGTCGTATTTCTCTTTTGTCCTCGCACCTACGCCGGCGATCCTCGTAGGCAGGCTCTACGGCAAGCGAGTTCTTCTGAACTACCACAGCGGCGAGGCGGATGATCATTTGAGGCGTTGGCGTCGTTCCGCGATTCCAACCATCAGGCTGGCTGATGAGGTGGTTGTGCCCTCGAACTATCTTGTTCGAGTGCTGGCGCAATTTGGACTACCGGCCCGTGCGATACTCAATCTCGTTGAAACCGACAAGTTTCAGTTTCGGCAGCGCCAGCCGCTGCGTCCGCTGTTCCTTTCCAATCGGAATTTCGAGTCGCACTACGGAGTCGATCGCGTGCTACGTGCGTTTAAGATTATTCAGTCGGAACAGCCGGATGCGCGGTTAACAGTTGCCGGTGATGGGCCGGAGCGGCGTTCTCTCGAAAACCTCGCACGCGAACTGGAGCTGCGCAATGTCACATTCACCGGCAGAATCGATCATGATCAAGTACCGGCGCTCTACGACGGTTCCGACATTTTCCTGAATGGTTCGGAAATCGACAATCAGCCGCTTTCCATTCTGGAAGCGTTCGCCTGTGGCCTGCCCGTAGTCACGACGAATGCCGGCGGGATACCTGACATCGTTGACCATGAGCAAACCGGTCTGGTCGTAAAGCGCGGTGATTATCAATCTCTGGCAAACAACGCGAGGCGTTTGCTCGATGACGAGGCGCTCGGACAACGTCTCGTGCAGCAGGCGCGTGAAGAGTGTCGAAAATACAGCTGGGAACCGCTCCGCGATCAATGGTTAGCGGTCTACAACGCGCTGGCAAGTGAAACTGCACAGGCGGAGAAAACCAAACTGGCAAGAGCCTGAGCCTTGAGAAGTTCACGCAAGAAAAGAGTTTTGGGCTTCGACGAAATCCGCGTGCGCGGTGCGCAGGCGATCGCTCGGTTTCGCGAGCGACGTGGCTGGTCGTCACTTGGCAAACTGCCTACGGATCTTGCGATGTTGAATATGCTTGGTGTACAGAGCTCTTCCGGCGGCGGTGACATTGCCGCTACCTGGTTGAAACACCTTCAGACCCGCACGGATCCACACTTCTTTGACGCTTTTGCGAATCGAAAGTCCACCACTGCCGAGTTTCAAGTGCGTTGGCCGCAGACGGCTGCGTCAGTCGTTGATCGAGCAGACCGCATTGTCGAAGGTGAGTTTGATCTTCTCGGTTTCCGGGGCTTGAGTTTTGGAGATCCAATTGATTGGCATTTGGAGCCAGTTGCCGGTAAGCGAACTCCGTTGTCGCATTGGAGTCGTTTGAACTACCTGGATACTGAGCTTGCCGGCGACAAAAAGATTCTCTGGGAACTAAATCGGCACCAGTACTTTGCCACGCTGGGCCAAGCTTACTGGCTTACGGGTGATGAGAAGTACGCACAAACCTTTGTTGCGCACCTCGAGTCGTGGATGGATCAGAATCCACCGAAGCTTGGTATTAATTGGGCCAGCAGTCTGGAAGTCGCTTTTCGATCCATTTCATGGATTTGGGCATTCTACTTCTTCAAAGATTCACCAACGTTAGGCGCCAACACTTTTCTCCGGTCATTGAAATTTCTCTACCTTAACGGCCGGCATCTTGAAACGTATTTATCCACCTATTTCAGCCCAAACACCCATTTAACCGGCGAAGCCCTGGGCTTGTTCTATCTTGGAGCTGTTCTACCAGAGTTAACGGGCGCTAATCGCTGGCGAGAACTAGGCAGACGGATATTGCTGGAACAGCTTCCGCGTCATGTAAAGACCGACGGAACTTACTTTGAGCAATCGAGCTACTATCATCGCTACACCACAGACTTCTACACCCACTTTCTACTGCTCTCGATTGCCAATGGTTATGAGCCGGGTGGTGAAGTTGAAGATAAGCTTAAACGGCTGATGGATCATTTGATGTTCCTGACGCGACCGAACGGCACCACTCCGTTGTTCGGCGATGATGACGGAGGACGTTTGATGATGCTGGATCGAAGATCATCAAACGACTTTCGTGCCCCGCTTTCCACTGGTGCGGTTCTTTTCCGCCGCGGCGATTACAAATTCGTGGCGGCTGATGCGGCTGAAGAAACACTTTGGCTGCTGGGTTCGAACCGTCTGACCGAATGGGATCGCTTGCCGACCCGTGAGCCAGGTCAAGGATCGGTTGGGTTTTCGTCCGGTGGGTATCATGTGATGCGTGATGGATGGACACCTGAGTCAAATTATCTCTTGTTCGACAGTGGTCCGCATGGCTATGGCAATTGCGGCCATGCGCATGCCGATGCGCTATCGTTCGAGCTGGTTGCGCGAGGACAGACATTACTCGTGGATCCGGGCACGTTTACTTACACGGGCTCACCTGAGTTGCGCGATCTCTTTCGCAGTTCCGCGGCGCACAACACGCTGACTGTTGACAACGAGTCCTCGTCGGTCGCAGCCGGACCGTTTTCATGGGAGACAATTGCCGAAACCAAAACCGATGCCTGGATCAGTCGGGAGCGGTTCGACTATGTCGTCGGAAGCCACGATGGTTATTTGCGTTTGACGGCGCCTACCACCCACCAACGCAGCATTCTGTTTCTCAAGAATGATTATTGGATCGTTCAGGACGATGTGAGGTCATCGGAGGAGCACCGTTACGACTTATGGTTTCATTTTGCGGCCGATGCGAATGTTCTCGTTGAAGGCGGGGAAGGTCTTACGGTTTCCTTCCCTGGTAAGGAAAACAACCTGAAAATTCACACATTCGCGGCCGCCGGACGCTGGCGAAGGGAAGAAGGGTGGATTTCGCACTGTTATGGAGAAAGAGAGCGGGCGGAGGTGTGCGTCTTTTCGGCACGCGCCAGGAATGAGAAATTTGTTACTTTCATGCTGCCGCTGGCAAGCGACAAGAGAGATCTGCAAGTGACAGCCATCGAGGCAATTGGCGGCCGAGCGTTTGAAGTTATTTCAGATTCGACCATCGACGTAGTTATGATCCCGGATCACAGCCGAGTTGAGACCGCTCGTCTGGCTTCCGACTTCGACCTGACGTGGGCGAGATTCTCCCATGGGACAGATGCCTTACCCGAGGAGCTGGTGCTTCTCGGTGGCTATAGGTTGGAGTTGGAAGGCCGAGAGATTCTAAAGTCGGAGCGTCGAATCGACTATCTGGTGGCGGCGAGAAAAGGTGAGCAGTTTCGTGTCGAGACTGATGATGGCGTATTGGATTTGACCCTGCCCGTCAGCGACCTGAGATCACTTTTCGTTAATATGAAATCTGAAGCCTGAGCGAGTTGCGAAATTCGCAATTCGAAATTCGAAATCCGAAATTCCAAATTCCAATGTGTGGCATTAACGGCATAGCGATATCAAGCAAGTCGCATCGCAGTCTTGACGTGGCGACGCTCGAACGCATGCGCGACGTCATCACGCATCGTGGTCCTGATGATGATGGTGTGTTCATCGATGGACGCATCGGTTTGGGCCATCGGCGGCTGAGCATTGTTGACGTTTCGCGCGGCCACCAGCCGATGACTAATGAAGATGGAACTATTCACATTACTTACAACGGCGAGATTTATAACCACGCAGATTTTCGCGAGAGCCTGGAAGCGAAGGGCCACGTCTATCACACACACTGCGATACTGAGACTATCCTGCATCTATACGAAGAGCATGGCGAGACGTGCGTGGAACATCTGCGCGGCATGTTTGCTTTCGCCATCTGGGATAAGCGAAAGCGTGAGTTGTTCATTGCCCGCGATCGACTGGGAGTCAAACCCCTCTACTACGCACACACCGCCGACGGTTCGCTCTACTTCGGTTCAGAGATAAAAACCCTGCTTGAAGCAGGAGCTATCAAACCTGAGCTGAATTTCGCCGCTCTCCCCGATTACCTTGCCAATCACGCACCGTCGGGCGAGGACACCTTATTCGTCGGCGTTAAGCGGCTTTCGCCCGGTCACACTTTGGTTTGGCGAGATGGCGACGTCAAGATCAGACGTTACTGGGACGTTAGTTTCGCAAGGAACACAGATGAAGGGCTCAGCACGCAAGATTACATCGCCAAATGGAGCGAGTTATTCCGCACTTCAGTGCGACTGCGTTTAATGGCCGACGTGCCACTGGGAATGTTTTTATCCGGTGGGATTGATTCGTCGGCGATCGCTGCCGTGATGAGTGGCATGGTCGACGAGCCCATCAAGACTTTCTCCGTGGCTTTTGCTGAACGCGAAGCAAACGAACTTGAATATGCGCGGCTGATCGCCAAAGCCTATCGGACAAATCATCACGAGATCGTAGTTAGTCCCGATGATTTCTTCCAGGCTTTGCCGAAACTCGTTTGGCATGAAGATGAGCCGCTGGCTCACCCTTCCAGCGTAGCGCTCTACTTTGTCTCCCGCCTCGCCGCGAAGCATGTGAAGGTGGTTTTGACGGGCGAGGGGAGCGATGAACTACTGGCGGGGTATGGGCGCTATCGGAAGACAATTTACAACCTCGCCCTGGGAGCGAAATACAACAGCCTCACGCCGGTCGCGGTGCGTGACGCTATTCGACATCAAATAGCGGGTCTGCCTGCCGGGTCGAAAGTGCGGCAGAAACTCCGGCGAACGTTTCTATCGCTGGCGCCGGACATTGAGAGCATCTACTTCGATAACTTCGCCGTGTTTCCGCGAGTCACGCAGCCTGAGCTGTTGAGTCCGGAGACGCGTGATCGGGTTGGGAGCATTGATCCTTATGCAGGTGTACGCGCGGCTCTCGATCAGACTGATGCTGAGTCTCTACTCGATCGATTGCTCTACGCGGACATCAAGACCTACCTCCACGAGCTGCTCATGAAACAGGATCAAATGAGCATGGCGACCTCAGTTGAGAGTCGAGTGCCGTTTCTGGATCACAAACTGGTGGAGTTTACCTGCAGCTTGCCGGAAAGATTAAAGCTTCGCGGGTGGACTACGAAGTACGTGCTGCGCCAGAGCATGAAGGGAATTCTTCCGCGCGAGATTCTGTCCCGACCGAAGATGGGCTTTCCAGTTCCAATCGGATCGTGGTTCCGAGGGCGGTTTAGTTCTGTTATCGACGAATATGTTTTGAGCGAACGCGCTCTCAATCGAAATATTTTTGAGCCGAATTTTGTTCGCGGGTTGGTTAAGCATCACCAGACAGGTGGCGAAGATCATTCAGAACGCCTTTGGGCGCTGGTCAATTTCGAGATGTGGCAGCGCCAATTCTTCGATGGCGAGGGCTTGAGCGAGGCAAGGCTTGAGTCGATGGAGGTAGTGGCGACGAGTTAATAAGGGTCTTGGTCGCCGCAGACAGCCGAATGGGAATAATAGGTGGCACAATTGGTTATCGCATGCTCCGGTTTCTCAGCGGAAGAACCAAGGGTAATAATGAGTACACTGCTTACCAGGAGCGAAGCAAAGTCGAGGTTCTGTTTGGACCTGAGATCTGGAAAGAGTTCGAGGGAAAGTCAGTAATAGATTTCGGCTGCGAAGGCGGTCACGAGGCGATCGAAGTAGCGAAACACGGAGCCAGGAAAGTCATCGGCTTAGATATTTATGAGCCGTCGATTGCGGGGGCACGGAGGAACGCCGAAGCCGCAGGAGTTGCTGATCGCTGTGTCTTTGCGTTTGAAACGAGCGAACAGGTCGATGTGATCATGACCCTCGACGCTTTTGAGCACTTTGACGATCCCCCTGAGGTTTTAAGAGTGATGGCGGGGTTGTTGAGACCCGGTGGCTATGTGCTGGCGTGTTTTGGACCAACTTGGTACCACCCCCTTGGTGGTCACGGATTCTCGATCTTTCCCTGGGCTCATCTGGTATTTACCGAAGGCGTATTTATGCGCTGGCACCGGGACACCTGTAAGGACAATGTTCGGAGGTTTAGTGAGGTTCGGGGAGGACTGAATCAAATGACTGTCCGGTCTTTTGAAAAAATTGTCGCGCAGAGTCCATTTCGGATCGAGAGTTTCGAGGCGGTGCCGATTCGTAAGTTGCGCCTGTTTGCAAATCGTCTAACGCGCGAATTCACAACCGCGGTGGTGAAATGCAGACTCGAACTGAAGGATAACGGCTTAAGCTCTTAGCCTTGGAATGCCCTACCTTCCTTACCAGGCCCGACGAATTTAATCCACTAACTAGAAATGCGGATCCTTTGGCTTAAAACAGAATTGCTCCATCCCATAGATAAGGGTGGGAAGATTCGCACCTATAACATGCTTAAAGAGCTGAAGCGTGAACATCATGTGATCTACCTGACTCTGGATGATGAGGTGCAGAACACTGAAGCGCGATCTCTGGCGTTTGAATACTGTCATGAGTTGATCACCGTTCCACACCGTCAGAACAAAAAATTCACCGCAGGGTTTTACCGCGATTTGGCGCTGAATCTCTTCTCACCGATGCCATATGCCATAAAGAAGTATGAGTCGGCAGCTATGCAGGAGAAGATCCGGGAACAGCTGGGTCGAAAAGCATTCGATGTTTTGATCTGCGACTTTCTGGCTCCAGCAGTGAATCTGCCAGGCTATCTGCCATGCCCGACAGTTTTATTTCAACATAACGTCGAAGCCATGATCTGGAAGCGTCATTACGAGGTGCAAACAAATCCAACCAGGAAGGCTTACCTTCATGGCCAGTGGACAAAGATGCGTAAGTTCGAACAGCAGATGTGTGGCCGCTTTGACACCGTCGTGGCAGTTTCACGAGAAGATAAGGACCAGATGAAGGATGAGTACGGAGTCGCCAGAATCTACGATGTTCCTACTGGAGTGGATACAGCCTATTTTCGTCCCAGCGGCCGCGAGTCGCTCAGTCCCCATAGCGTCGTGTTCACGGGATCGATGGATTGGTTACCTAATGAAGATGCGATTCGCTACTTCGTGGAACAAGTAATGCCGCTGGTAAAACAATCGATACCAGACTTCAGCCTGGTGGTAGTGGGACGCGATCCTTCGTCTGCAGTGGTCGAGTTGGCGCAGCGAGACCGGTCGGTCGTGGTTACGGGACGTGTAGAAGATGTCAGACCCTATATTGAACGTGCGGCTGCTTACATCGTGCCATTACGGATCGGTGGCGGCACTCGTCTCAAGATCTACGAAGCGATGGCCATGGAGAAAGCGGTTATTTCAACCACTATCGGCGCTGAAGGCTTGGCGCTACGTGACGGTACCGAGTTGTTGTTGGCAGATACTGCTGAATCTTTCGCACAGACCGTGGTCAGAGTTCTGTCTGATGAAACTCTTGCTACGAGTCTTGGTCAGCAAGCTGCCTCCAAAGTGCGAGAAAGTTTTGGCTGGCCGAGGGCCGCAAAGTACTTCGCGGACTTTTGTAAACAAGCGGTAAATGGAGCGCAAGCACGCTCGCTCAGCTAGCCTCGCCACAGATTTGATTGACACGAGAACGGCCGTCAAATTTGAACGATTCATGACGACACCTGTAAGTTGCAACGCTTGCAATGGCGCTCTGATCACGCGTTTCGGTGCCGTGCTTGACCCGCAGACGCGCGAGACGTTCTCAATTGCCAGCTGTGAAGTCTGTGGTCTGGGCCATACAACTCCTCAGCCTGACGACCTGAGTCGTTACTATGGCGCCACCTATCACGGCGGTCGGCATGGCTTAACAGCCAACTACTGCGCCAAGAGGCGAGTACGAATAATCACTAGTGTGGTTGGCTCGGGGCAAGACCGCCGCTTGTTGGACGTTGGCTGTGGAGACGGCACATTCCTGTTGGCTGCACGAGCGCACGGCTGGAATGTGACGGGTACGGAAGTGAACCCCGACATCGCCCGCGCTGCCGGGTTGGACGTGAGAAGTTCTCTTGACCAGGTTCAGAACGATGGTCAGTTTGATTGCATTACTCTATGGCACAGTCTTGAGCATCTACGCGATCCGCTCGCCACACTAACGCAATTGGCCGGCATCCTTAAGCCTCAGGGATCGTTAGTTGTGGCAGTTCCAAACGCGCAAGGATTACAGGCCAAAGTTTTTGGATCGGGCTGGTTTCATCTGGATGTGCCGCGTCATCTGTATCACTTTGGCGATCGCTCACTTACGCACGCGCTCAGTGAAGCGGGGTTGACGGTTCTACGCCGTTGGCATCAGGAGTTTGAATACGATGTCTTCGGTTGGGCGCAGAGTGCGCTTAACAAAGTATTACCCGAGCCTAACCAGTTCTTTAATCGTCTCACTGGTCGCGAGACTGACTCGCAGAAATCTCCAGCGATAAGCGTTTTATTGGGATTGGGTGCTACTGCGCTGGCATTGCCGGCCACAGTTTTTGGGACGTTATTGGGTCAAGGGGGCACTCTCATTGTCGTTGCGCGGCGTTAAACCACGACGGGAACTCGAAAACGGTTTACGATTAAATCTTTATTAGGGTAGCATTCGGTGTGCAGCCAAGTGCCTTCGTGAGGTAACCAGGCGTCCTTCAAAGGCGCTAATGACTGTCGCGAACATCCAACAGCTTTTTGGATTTCCAAGGAATAAAGAACAGATGGCCTCCAGGAAAAAGCGGATCGGCATATTCGTCATCGCATACAACGCGGTGAATAAGCTGGATTGGACTCTCGATCGAATTCCCAGGGAAGTTTGGGACAAGGTCGAAGAGGTATTTCTCTTTGATGATTGCTCAACGGACAACACTTATTACGCAGCCGTCGGTTATAAACACGCCAAGCAGATCGACAAGTTCACCGTCCACCGCAATACGCAGAACCTGCGATATGGCGGCAATCAGAAAGCCGGATATCAATACGCCATCGCACGTGGGTTCGACATTGTCGTAATGCTGCATGCTGACGGTCAGTATGCGCCGGAGTATTTGCCGCAATTGCTGGAGCCTCTCGAGAACGATACGGCTGACATGGTTTTTGGCTCACGAATGTCTGCCGGGGGCGACGCTCTGGGTGGCGGAATGCCTTTTTATAAGTACGTCGGCAACAGAATTTTGACTTGGATGGAGAATCAGATTGTCGGCATGGAGCTTTCCGAGTTTCACTCTGGTTATAGGATTTATAGTTGCGAGGCGTTGAAGAAGATTCCGTTCATGTTGAATTCCAACGAATGGCACTTCGACACCGAAGTCTTGATTCAGTGCTACGAAGCAGGATTGAGGATTGAGGAGCGACCCATTCCAACCTTCTATGGCGATGAAATATGTTACGTCAATGGGATCGCCTATGCTTTCAATTGTCTCAAAACCGCTTCGAGATACAGGTTGCATAAATCCCGGATTATTAATGAAGCGAAGTACGAGATAACCGGGGAAAATGGTTATCGGAGGGCTGATCCCTACAGTAGCCATGCGCAAAAAGTGAGATGGATCGAGCGCGAACGACCTGCACGTGTTTTGGAGATCGGTACAGGTACCGGCGAGCTTAGTGCCGAGATGACCAGACTTGGTTGTGCCGTTACTGGAATTGAGCAGGATCCAGAAATGGTCAGGATCTCCAGTCACTATTGCGCTGAAATGATTGTTGGCGATATTGAGACAATGGATGTTGAGAGTTTAGGTCGTTTTGACGCCATCGTATTCGGCGACATTCTCCGGCACGTTCGAAATCAAAGGGAGATTCTGCAAAAGGTACACGGATTACTGAAACCGGGCGGACGAGTTCTGTTGTCTTTACCTAATGTATCGAATCTCTGGGTGCGGCTGTTTCTCCTACTTTTCGGACGTTCAGATCACAGTCGCGTGGGCATTATCGATGACATCCACTTGCGTTACTTCACTCTTAAGTCCATAAAACAACTCGCCAACGAGTCCGGTTTCAGCGTTGTCAGCATCGATGTTACTCCGGTTCCGCTTCCTGTTATCCTACCCGCTACTGGCAAAGGAAGATCGCTGCGGTTTCTCCACTTTTTCAACTGGGGCCTAACCAGGTTTAGAAAGACACTCTTCGGATATCAATTTGTACTCGTTTGCCAGCCCAAGTCGTAAGCATCAAACCACCACTTGATGAAGCGCAGTAAAACCCTAACTGCCGGTTACAATATTGCGACTAAAGAACCGGCGGTCCGACTGTTCACACGTGTCTCTACTTTCTGAACCTCAATGAAGAAGGCAAGCCAAGAATGGTTATCGGGAAGATACGTCTCGATGTACCAATGGGCCATCCTGGTCGTGGCATACATTCTGGTAACTTGGTTGACTGACGCCTACTTCATGGGAGACACGTGGATTTATGTTAATGACGTCGTAAAGGCTCAAACGCTTGGTGAGACGTTTTGGGACTTTGGCCATCCTTTGTGGCGGCCGCTGGGTTGGTTGGTTGCCAAAATCACGAGTCCGGTGAGTCACGCCCTGGGTCTTGATGCAGCCACGAACGTGACAATGGCCCTGCTCGCAATAAACTGGGTTGCCGGATTGCTAAGCCTGGCGCTCGTTTTTCTCCTGGCAGCGAGGTTTTCCACTCGCAAGTGGGTGCCCTACCTGGTAGCGGCGACCTTTCTTTTTTCGAATGCGATTCTGAATTATTCCCAAACGGCTCAACCTTATGTGCCGGGAATTGCCCTGATGATATTTGGTCTCTACACGCTCGTGAGGAGTGAGAGTACTGCCGGTTCATGGCGAAGGTCCGTTCTGGTGGGAACTGCGTTGGCAGTGGGGGTATGCCAATGGCTTCCGTTGGGACTTTCGCTTCCGGCGATAGCGCTCAGTCCGATTTTCTTGTTCGGATTCAATAAGGCCAGGTTGCGCGAGCTCTTTCAAGTGGCCGGTGTTTGCTCACTTGCCCTCCTGATCATTTTTGTTTTGATGGCTATCAATCTTGGAATCCAGGACGCCGTCGCATTCAAAGCCTGGGTTGGATCATCCTCCCACGGCGTGTTACCCGATGCACCGTTGAAAGCGATCCAGCGCATGGTGTTTGCCCTGGCCCGAAACCTGGTCAACATGGGAAATGACGGCAGGCTTTTCAAACGCTATATCGTCGGCGATCCATTCAGCCCGGTATCACTATCCGATCTCCTTCGACTCAGCTTGTGGAAACTGGTTTTGTTCTATGTATTCTTAGGATCGGTTCTTCTCAACTTGCTCTTTTTTAAGCTTGGGAGAAGGGTTTTTGCTCTTGTCTTCCTGAACGCAATTCCGCTGCTACTTTTTGCCGTTTTCCTGTTTGAGTCGGGTTCAATTGACCGTTACTTGCCGCTGTTCCCAATACTTCTGCTTGCTTTATCAATGTCATTAGGATCTGAAACGTCGAGGCGCTGGAATCGTTGGATTGCTTCGGTATTCGTGGCGGTACTAGTCGTTTCCAATGTTGGAGCTATGGCCAAGGTAACCTTAGATCGTCAACAAGAGAGTGTAGCCTTGAGGATCAGAGAGCTCGCGCCGAAATTGAGGTCGCCTAGTCGAGTGATTACGGTTAATCAGCAGGACGAGGTGTACGCATTCAACCAGAATTTTCCTTTCAACCCGATTAATCGGTATGGTCATCTCGGCGTGGACATGCTCGTTGATCCCGGTACGACGCAGATCGACAGGTGGAAGCAGATCTTTGCGACCAAGACGCTCGCGCTTTGGGAAAATCAAGGCGACCTTTGGATCACCAAGCGAGTTAAATCTGACCGCCCGAAGCCCGAATGGAACTGGGTGGAGGGCGATGACCCTCGGATCTCCTGGCAACAAATCCACGAGTTGTTCTTTCAGTTGGAGACGGGTGACTCGGCCGGCGGCGACGACGGATTTGTCTTGGTGTTGCCTTCGTCGGCTAACAAGGAATTGCTAGGCTCCTGGGCCAGGGAAAACAATGCCCAGATTGGTCACTAAAAACTAACGGAAGGCAGTTTGATCTGAACTACCAGAAATGAAGCTGAGCATATTTGGTTTGGGTTATGTTGGTTGCGTTTCAGCGGCCTGTCTTGCGCGGGAAACTGATGTCACCGGCGTGGATGTGAATCCGCTGAAGGTTGAGATGATCAACGCAGGTCGCAGCCCGATTGTCGAACCTGGCGTTGCTGAACTGATCGCCGATCGGGTGGCGGCAGGCAGTCTCCGCGCAACCACCAATTCGCGAGCAGCTGTGCTGCAAACAAATATTTCGTTGGTCTGCGTGGGCACGCCAAGTAATCCGAATGGTTCCCTCGATCTCCGATACGTCGAGCGGGTTTGCGCGGAGATCGCCGAAGCTCTGAAGGCGAAGAACGAACGCCACACAGTTGTCATCCGCAGCACCATGTTGCCGGGCACAGTCGACAGTTTGATTGTTCCAACTTTGGAGAAACACTCAGGAAAGACGGCCGGAACTGATTTCGATGTCTGTGTGAACCCTGAGTTTTTGCGTGAAGGATCGTCACTGAAAGACTTCTATTCGCCGCCGTTCACCTTGATTGGCGCTGAGAATAACGAAATCGCCGAAAGGGTCGGGCAACTCTACGCGAATATCGAAGCACCGGTTTTCCTAACGCCACTGAAGACCGCCGAAATGGTGAAATACACTTCAAACTGCTACCACGCCTTGAAAGTTGCGTTCGCAAACGAAATCGGAAACATCTGTAAGGCCGTGGGCGTGGACAGTCACGAAGTGATGAAAGTTTTCTGTGCAGATACGAAGCTCAATATCTCGCCTTACTACTTGAAGCCTGGATTCGCTTTCGGCGGATCGTGTTTGCCTAAGGACCTGCGCGCCCTCAACTACAAGGCCAAAGAAGTTGATGTTGAAGCGCCTGTGCTGTCTGCGATTCTACCCAGCAATCGTTTGCAGATTGAGCGCGCCGTGGAACTGGTTGTGAATACCGGCCGCAAGCGGGTAGGTGTCCTGGGTTTTAGCTTCAAAGCCGGAACTGACGATCTGCGCGAGTCGCCGATGGTAACTCTGATCGAGACACTCGTCGGCAAGGGTTTTCAGCTGGCAGTTTACGATCGAGACGTTTCCATGGCGCGGCTGGTTGGGGCGAACAAGGAATACATCGAGCGAGAGATTCCGCATATCTCACAATTGATGCGGGCTACGGTTGACGAGGTGTTGGCCGATTGTGAAGTGATCGTCATAGGTAACAAGGGCGAAGGGTTTAGTCAGATCGAGTCGAAATTGCGAGGGGATCAGATTGTCGTGGATCTGGTTCGCTTGTTCGAACGACGTTCGGACGATTTCTACCAGGGCATCTGCTGGTAGGTGATTGGATGTGACTCACCGAATAGGAACAAATCAACTTACAGAACCGCTTGCGGTAGCCAGCGGATGCTATGCTCAACTTTAGCCTTAAATTGAATGCCAACGCGGCCGTAGCTCAAGCGACTTGCTTTCCAATCAAGCCGTTTTGTAGTCGTAAGATTTGGCGGAGTTTGATTGCTCTTAAGTTGAGCATAGCATCCGCTGGCTACCGCAAGCGGTTCCGTAATCGTCCGCACTGACCTTTAGACCCTACGTTGTGTGTGTCTGTAACTCCTCCCAAAATGAATGTGCAAAACAAGAGCCGGCAAAAACGGCGGAGACTGCTCACCCTTGCCGGTCTTCTTCTGTCGTGGCCGTTTGTTTCATGGGCCGCTGCGAAACTCCTGATTGTTAGGGCGCCTCTTGAACACGCGGAGGCGATCGTCCTGCTTAGCGGCTCGTCCACTCTCAGGGAAAGAGCTCTCCGAACCTCAGAATTGTTCCGCGAAGGGCGTGCCCCGAAGATAATTCTCACCAACGATGGATTTCGTGGATCGTGGTCAAACGCGGAACAGCGCAACCCGTCTTATTACGAAGCCACGGTCGCTGAGCTAACCCGTCTGGGAGTCCCGCGAGACAAGATTGAAATTCTCCCGACACAGGTGTCGAGCACTTACGACGAGGCTGTTCTGCTGCGCCAGCATGCTCAAGGACAGAACCTGTCGGCAATTCTGGTGGTAACTTCCCCCTATCATTCGCGTCGAGCTTTATGGGTCTTCCGGCGGGTGTTTCGTGATTCAGGGAAGCAAATCGGGATGGAGCCTGCCAGTACCGGCTGGCAGACGCCGTCACCGGCCAACTGGTGGCTCAAGCGACGCGGTTGGCAGAGCGTGCCGATTGAGTATTTGAAGATGGTCTACTACGCCATTCGGTACCATTGAAAGACCCGTGCCAGTGCGATCCACCCAGTCACGACGGCAGCAACAAGCTAAGGGAGACTGCGCAACTCTTTGGAGTGCGGCGCTTTGTCGCCGCTTTGGTCCGAGGCGGCTTGACGCCGTTGTCTCGCTAGAATGTGTGCCCCAGGCAGCCGCGACAGGTCGCGTACGAGCAAAGCGCTGACAGATCAGCGCACTCCAAAGGGTTGCGCGTTCCACTTGATCAGAGCTTCCTTAGATTGTCGTTGGCTGCGATAGGCTCAACTCTCAAGGATTCCTACAACCTTGAATTTGGCGCCGCCAACGACAAACTAAAAGTGTGTCGGACATAGACTCGCCGTGGGTAGGATCTTGAGCTTTGAACAACCACGTTTTATTGGTAAATCAGGTCTATTAGCTGTTTGAACCTCTCCAGAAGTCTTCGCATTAGCTTGCGTTTTCACGCAGCGGTTAGGACCTGAAAACAATGGAAAAGCTTCGCATCGCTACACTACTCTCGCTCGTGCTTTTGGCCGGTCTCGCGGTCGCTCCCAGCGTTCACGCTGATCCGCTATTCTTCAGCAACACAGTTGCGCTGCAAAACAACAACACCACGCAGGTAGATCTATTTTCAAATCAGGGCACTACCTTGTTTGGTCAACAGATCACCTTCCTGGTAGACATTACCGGGACACTTCCACCCGGTGTGACCAATACGCTCTTGATAACCTACACCGCTGCAGGCAGCGCACCGATTGTCCAAAGCTTCCAGATCCCTTTGTTTGGAACAGTGCAACCGCCGTTTACTCACTTGTTCACGATTACGCCTACCGGAGCCACTGAATTGGGTACGGCAGCGACGTTGACTATCGATATTCTCGGTAGCAATCCAGACTTTGTCATACCCGGAGGTCCCGGGGCAGGAATGCGAGTTGATTCGTTTACTTATTCCTTCCAGGTTGCCCAGGCCGTTCCTGAGCCTGCCACGATCACTATCCTCGGCTCCGGACTGTTTGCCCTCGCAGCTCGTCTCCGGCGAAGGCACCGAGCCCGAGCCGATCAATCGTAGGATGTACCCTTCACCTGTGCGGCCCTCCTTCGAACGGCAGCGTTCTGTAGTATATTTTCCAGTTGACGTCATGAGTGTGCACGCAGCGGAGATCCAGGAAGGCCAGCGGTTCGAATTCGGCAAGAATTGGAGCAGGTTTCTAACCCTGCTCGATGAGGACCGCATTCAACAAGCCGAAGCGTCTCTGAAGGAGATGCTTGAAGTTTCGGATCTAGAGAACAAGAAGTTTCTGGATATCGGCTCCGGTAGCGGTTTATTTAGCCTCGCAGCTCGACGCCTCGGCGCCAACGTTCACTCCCTCGACTACGACCCACATTCGGTAGCCTGTACCAGGGAACTCAAGCGCAGGTACTTCCCCAACGACAAGAGCTGGACCTTGGAAGAGGCTTCGGTACTAAACTCCGACCACATAAAACAACTCGGTAAGTTTGATGTCGTCTACTCGTGGGGTGTGCTGCATCACACTGGTGAAATGTGGCAGGCCCTGGAGAACGCGCAGATGCCGGTGACGGTCGGCGGGAAACTTTTCATTGCCCTCTACAACGATACGGGCAGCCAAAGCGCGCGTTGGAAAGCGATTAAGCGTACCTACAACAAACTGCCAACAGCTCTCCGTCTTCCTTTTACACTCGCCGTAATTGCACCCGGGGAAGCTAAAGCAATTATTCGATCACTGGTGACACTGAAGCCCGCTCAATACGTTCGCTCCTGGTCTGAATATGATCATCGGCGCGGAATGAGTCGTTGGCGCGACATCGTCGACTGGGTAGGAGGATATCCCTACGAAGTTTCGACGCCGGATGAGATCTTTGATTTCTATCGGGCTCGTGGATTCGTGCTTACGAAGTTGAACTGTGGCCGCGTAGGCCTCGGGTGCAATCAGTTTGTCTTTGAGAGAATCAGGGAAGTGTGATTCAAGTGAACCTCGAGAAACACAACCGGCCATTTCCAGGTAAAGTCATTCAACTGAGCCTGACTAGCGTCCTGGTAATATGGTCGTTTACCTCATGCTCGGCCCAGCGGCGAAATGAATCGCCGACTCGGCCGCGCCGCGCGGAGGTCCAGAATCCTGGAAGTTCAAATGTCATCAACGTCCGCGCCGGCGAAAAGCTCCAAGCGGCGATCGACCGAGCAAAATTTGGCGACACCATAGTCCTGCAGGCTGGGGCAACCTTCGTCGGACCGATCATGCTTCCGTACAAGGGACCGGGAACGAACACAGACGCTGACTACATAACTATTCGCACTTCGAATCTTTCCGGTATTCCTGCTGAAGGCGTTCGCGTTCGCCCGGCGCAACATGCGGCAGCGATGCCAAAGATCGTCGCTCCGCGCCATAGTTCGTCAATAGCCACCGCACCGCAGGCGCATCATTACAAGTTCATTGGGGTGGAGTTTCTGCCGGCTGCTGAGGCTGACTACGTCTATCACGTGTTGTGGTTGGGATCGGATGATTACAAATCTCTGTCTCAGTTTCCGCACCATCTCGTGTTTGATCGTGTCTACGTTCATTCCACGGGTTTAGGAAAGGCGCGACGAGGTTTCGCTCTCAACGATGGAGAGACCTGGATCCTAAACTCGCACATCTCTGGATTCGCAGGTGCCGGAGATGAAACGCAGGGAATCTGTGGCTGGGCCGGTCCCGGACCTTTTCACATTATCAATAATTACGTCGAGGGCGCCGGGCAAAACATCTTCTTTGGGGGCGGTGATCCCAGTGTCAAAGACGTTGTGCCCTCCGATATCGAAATCCTGCGAAACCACATTTACAAACCCGCTGAGTGGTTTGGTCGCGTCACGATTAAGGCAATGTTCGAGATGAAGAATGCGAGACGTCTGGTGGTCGATGGCAATCTGATTGAAAGCGGAGGGCGCACCAGTGCATTCTCATTAGTAGTGGCCAATCAGGGAGGAACGGCCCCTTGGAGCACTATCGAAGACGTTGAGATCGTTAATAACATCATCCGGCACGCCGGCACGGCCTTTAACATTTCGGGTCGCGCCACATCCGATAAGCCCAGTTTGCAGGGTAGGCGAATCCGCATCGCCAACAATCTGGTTCTCGACGTCGGTCCGGATTATTCGGCTTTCTTCGTGCAGTCGTCAGGAGCGGATTCTGTTACTGTCGAGCACAATACCGTCGACCACACTGGAAACCTGATCGTCACCCACGGCGAGCCGACCACAAACTTTGTCTTCCGAAACAACATCGTGCAGCACAATCAGTACGGCGTAGTTTGTGAAGGCGGCGTGCGTGTCTGTTTTAAGGCAGGTGCGTTTAAGGGGAACGTCATTGCGGACAACAATGATTCCGCGGCCTCCGGCTATCCGATCGAGAGAAATTTCCCGCCCGGCAACTATTTTCCGCCGTCCTTCAAGCACGTTAAGTTCGTGAACTATACTCGGGGAGACTGGCGCCTGGCCGACGACAGTCGGTTCAAAGGCAAAGCCACCGATGGTAAAGATCCTGGGGTCGATTTTCAGAGCTTCAAAGCTTCTGAAGAAGCACTGCGGCTGGGGCAGGGCAGGTAACAAGGGTTTGAAGTTGAAAACGAGCTGTCAGGCAAATTGAAAGGCAGGTTAAGCGTGTCGGTGCTGAAACAGGTGGCGAAGAAATCAAGGACGGCGATTATCGCCCATAAGATCTACGAGAACTGGCGGATGAAACGGCAGTTCCGTTCCGGGAACTTCGAGTCGCTTCATGGGTCCACGCACAGCACGATCATCAAACAGCTTTCCGAAAGTATTGATTACATCAACGTCCAGTTTGACGACTATCTAAAATACTCCGGCCTCGCATCCGAACGGCTTCAGGGAATGAAGATCTTTGAACTGGGTTTTGGCGACAATGTGGGCGTGGCGCTGAAGTTCATCGCCGCCGGAGCTGCCCAGGTAGTATGTCTTGACAAGTTCTATTCCAAGCGCGATCTCGAGCAACAACGTTTGATCTATCTCGCCCTCAGAGAAACGCTGACCCCTGAGGGTCAGAAGCGTTTTGATGAAGCCATCAATCTTGAAGGTGATGTCGAAATAAATACTGCGAAGATCGTCTGCCTTTATGGAAAGGACGTGGAGGATGCGGAAGATCTTGACGGGCTGGGACCGTTCGATCTCGTCATTTCGCGCGGCGCCATCCAGGATATCTTCAACCCTGACGCCGCTTTTGAAGCGATGGACAAGATGTTGATTCGCGGCGGTTGTATGCTTCATAAGATCGACCTCAGCGATCAGGGTATGTTTCGCGCGAATGGTATGAACCCGCTGACTTATCTGACTGTCTCTGATTCCGTCTACCGTCTTATGGCGATCGACTCAGGAAAGCCAAATCGAAAACTCATGAGTTATTACCGAAATGTGATGAATAGGTTGGGATATCAGACCGAGCTGCTGGTGACAGGTATTATCGGTGTAGGAGAGTGCGGAAAAGGGGATCTTCATCCGCACAAGCCCAGGGTCGAATTAGGTGTCGATTATCCGCAGTCGACTCTCGATCTAGTCAATGAGATCCGTCCGCGGCTGGCTACGCAGTTCAAGAGCCTTCCTGACGACGAGTTGATTGTTGATGGGGTTTTCATCGTAGCGAAGAAAACTGCTTAGATGCGCCCAAAGAAAAACAAAATTTTGGACTATGAACCGGTTACTCGCAGCGGGCGCGCGCGAATTGAAGAACCGGAGGCCCCCAATCTCGATCCCTTTTTCGCGGGTGAGAGCCCACGAGAAACGGACGGTGGGCGGCAAATCAAAAACTCTGATTCTGACGTCCTGGCTATCTCCTCTGAGCGTCACACGAATTGGCTGGTCCGCCGCGGGCACATCGTGAGCTTTGCCGGGATATTCCTGTTTACGATTGCTGTCTATTTGCGCCCGTATGAACTGATCCCGGCACTAATGCCACTCCACACGATGGCTTTCTGGGTTGCCCTGGCAACGATCCTTGTTTTTCTTCCGATACAACTCGGACTCGAAGGCAATCTGACATCGCGCCCACGCGAAGTTAACCTGCTGCTCCTGCTTTGTGCGGCGGTCTTGTTATCTGTGCCGCTGGGAGATGACCCGGCCAATTCCTTCAATTCCTTTTTTGATTTTCTTAAAGTGGTTTTGATCTTCGTGGTGATGGTGAACGTTATCCGCACAGAAAGTCGGTGGAAATTCCTGGTGCTGCTGTTGCTGCTTATCAGCTGCTTCCTGGGCGTGAGCGCGGTATGGGACTATCGCGCGGGCTTTCAACTCATCGAAGGCGATCGAGTCACGGGAAGCATCGGGAACATGTTTAAGAACCCAAACGATCTAGCGCTTCATTTGGTAACGATGGTGCCTATTAGCGTGGGACTATTTCTCAGCACTCGCAATCCGTTTACTAAAGTTTTCTACGCTTTTTGCGCAGTCTTCATGCTCGCTGGAATCATGGTTACGCAATCTCGGGGGGGACTGGTGGGCTTAGTCTTTGCCGGGGGCGTGTTGCTTTGGAAGCTGATACCCCGCAGCCGGATGCTTGCGTTGGCTGCGTTGTTGATCCTTGGAGGAGCGTTTGTTGTGTTCGCCCCTGGAGGCTTCGCCGGTCGCTTCAGCACCGTTCTTGAAGACGGCAGGTTCAGCTCGGCCGGAGCGCGAAAAGACGACCTCAAGAGGTCCATCATCGTTACGTTGAGGCATCCGCTTTTCGGAATCGGGATCGGTAACTATCGCTTTCGCTCCAATCGAGCGGTGGCCACCCATAATTCCTACACGCAAGTTAGTGCTGAGGCGGGGATTGCCGCCATGGTGATCTACATCATGTTTCTGCTGACGCCGCTAAAGCGACTGCGGGCCCTGGAGCGGGACACAGTCTTAGACCGAAAGAAAGCACGGTTCCACTATCTTGCGATTGGAATGCAAGCAAGCCTGGTTGGCTACATGGTTTGCAGTCTTTTTGCGTCCGTCGCCTTCCTCTGGTACGTCTACTATCTGGTGGCCCTTAGTGTCTGCCTTTATCGCTTGTACGAGATTGAGCAAGGTATCGCCGTGAAAGGCCGGACCAACGATCGAAATGTGGCCGCCTTGCCCGACCAGCCTCGAATGGCTGTAACGTGATTTGCGGCTGAGAAGATCTGCAAGATGGAAAACAAAGCGCCCGGTACTCTCGATAAATTCCGTTGGTCGCTTCCGTGGTTAGTTCGTTACCCGGGATGGCGCGCCAAAGAGTTTGTCGGACGTGTGCTTAACCCGCAGAAGTTCACCCACGTCGTTGTCGCTGTGGCGAATCACTACGAACCTGGCCTCGGTGAACAAGCGGTGAGACGCATTGAGGGTTGGTGGAAACAAGCCCGTCTGCTTGGTAACACGGTGCGAGATCATGACGGAACTCCGTTTCGCCATACGAACTTCTATCCGGCTGAGCAGTATGATCACCATCTGTTGGAGTTGTTATCGGGAATGCAAGCGGAAGGCTTTGGCGAAGTCGAGGTCCATCTGCATCACGGTATCGACGAGCCGGACACAGCCGAGAACACGAGACGGATACTGAAAGATTTCCGTGACGTTCTTGTCGAAGAACACAAATGCCTGTCAAAGGAAATCGCTAGCGGCGAGTCGCGTTACGCATTTGTTCACGGTAACTGGGCACTGGCCAACTCAGCGGGTGGGCGATTCTGCGGCGTTGACGAGGAAATGCAGATCCTTGCCGACACAGGTTGCTACGCCGACTTCACTTTGCCTTCTGCTCCTGACGAATCGCAGGTGGCACGCATCAATGCCATTTATCAATGCGGACGCCCGCTTAATGAACGAAAGCCTCATCGCCGGGGGCCCGATCTGAAGATTGGAGACCATCCAAAGCTGCCACTCATATTCACCGGACCATTGGTGTTCGACTGGCAGAGAAGAATGCGTGGAGTTCCAGTCCCAAGGGTTGACGACGGCTGTATGGCCGCAAACTACCCGTTGACGGTCGATCGGTTCAATCATTGGCGCGATGCAGGCATCGGAGTTGGCGGCAGACCTGACTGGGTGTTTGTAAAACTCTACTGTCACGGGTTCTTCCCATGGGATTACGACATGATGATTGGCGAACCGGTGAAGAAGTTCTGGTCAGAAGTAATGGAATTGGCCGAACGGGGTAGAGAATTCAAACTGCACTTTGCCAGCGCGCGAGAAGCTTTCAATATGGTTATGGCCGCGGTAGAAAATCGAGATGGCGATCCGGGACAATACCGCGATTACCGGCTCGTCCAGGTCATGAAACATGACCAACTGAACCAGACTCCGCGTAAACAGATCGAATCTCAACTGGTCTTGAGTTAACGGCCCCGCTTGTGAGAAATGGCCAACTCATTTAGCAGCACAAATACAAGCGCCTTTGAAGACGTTACGCCGGTGAGTCGCGATGCGACTGTCGATTCGTCACCTGAGGTGGATCGTCTCGCGTCCGAACTCGAAGAGAACGGCATCGTGGTGCTGCCGAAGTTGTTGACTTCGCAACAGCTCAGTGGCATGCAGCAGGCCTTTGCGTTGAGGTTGCGCCGGTTGCGCTGGAACAACTTCGACGGATACCAAAAGACCGAACCATATCGTCACATGGTCGAAGACGTGCTGACTTTAGATCAGGGGTTTGTCGATGCCGCACTCGACGCACGCGTCAAAGAAATTCTTGGACGGTATTTAGGCGATCAATATGAGTTAACCGAGGCCAAAGGGTGGAAGTCGATTCCGACCAAGAGAGATTTTCATGGCTGGCATGGGGACGCCTGGTATGACCAGGATCGTCACGCCGAGATTCCCAGGGAAGTGAAGCTCGCAATTTACCTGACGGACGTTAAGAGTGGAGCATTCAATTACATCAAGGGAAGCCACCGGAAACAGCATCCGCGCATGGTTCGCGGCCGTGAACTAGGAGATATTCCGGCATCACAAATAGTAGAGCTGCTTGGTCCGGCGGGAACTGCATTTCTCTTTGATACTTCCGGCATTCATCGCCAGGGCGTGCCGATGCTCGAGCCCCGGCAAGCCGTGTTTTATAACTATCACGATCCGCAGGTTCGCCTTCAGAGGGAAGACGTCGATCTATACCGGTACCATCCGCTATTACTCAACGCGAGTTTTCTCGGCGGCTTATCCAGCGAGGACCAGCGCATTCTCGGTTTTGGTAGCAAGGCGAACTACATCCCAGCGTGGGAACGACCCATGCAGCATTCGATCTTTCAGGGTCTGTTCCGCACTGCCTTCGGTGGAAAACTCTGGGCGGGCAAGTACAGGGAACGAATTGCCGCCAGGCTCAGAAACACTTTTAAGTCTTCGTAACCAGTTTCTTAACCCAGAGCTCTTCAGAACTTGCTCGCGACAATCCTTCAATCATGAACACGGTAGTCTCGGTTTTCGGCGTTGAGCCGCGCCGGATCGGAGGCAATGAGAATTTCGCACGCGAGTTGTCGAGACAGCTCGGTGAACACGGTTGGAAAAGTGTCCTTTGCTTCCTGACTGCACCTTCTGAAGAAGTCCGTCGTTACCTCAGTTTGCCAAACGTCTCAATCGAGATTTTGGAAGACTCCGTGCAACCAAACCTTTCGTCAGCTAAGCAGCTGACAAAGATCTTACGACGATATCACGCTACGATTCTGCACCTTCATTTCGTTGGCTTTCTCGGATTCCTGCCCTGGGTTGGACGTCTCGCTTCCGCGAAGCAGGTGTTCTTCACGGATCAATCGTCGCGCCCGATGGACTACCGAGCCCACCGCGCTCCGGCCTGGAAGCGGTTGCTCGTGAGAGTGATTAACTGGCCAATGTCCAGGGTTATTGGCGTGAGCGACTACAACTATCGCTGCCTGACGACTCTGGACGTGTTACCCGCCGATCGCTTTGAACGAATCTACAACAGCGTGGATCTATCGAGAGTCTCGGAAAGCGCGGAAGCGTCCGCCCGTTTTCGTCTCCGTTATGCGATTCCATCCAGCCGGAAGCTCGTAACTCAGGTCAGTTGGATAATTCCCGAGAAGGGAATTCCCGATCTTCTGGAAGCAGCGCGGCTCGTGTTGGCAGAGGAAGACGATTTTCAGTTGGTGCTCGTGGGAGACGGGTCTCACATGGACGTATACAAACAACTAGCGACCGAGAAAGGACTAGGTGATCACGTCACGTGGGCCGGGCTCGTTCATGATCCTTTCGCTGAAGGAGTTTATGACGCAGCGGATATAGTTTGTCAGGTGTCTCGTTGGCAGGAAGCGTTCGGTTGGGTGATTGCCGAAGCGATGGCCTACAGAAAACCTGTGATCGGAACTACGGTCGGCGGCATTCCGGAGATAATCGAGGATGGTGAAACTGGTTTCCTGGTTGAACCTGGCAATACCCGCCAGATAGCCGACCAGCTTTTGTTTCTGCTCCGAGATGAAGCGGTGCGACAACAAATGGGTGATGCCGGTCGCAACAAAGTCAACAATAAATTCAACCTGAAGACGAACGTTGCCCGCTTGCTGGAGCTTTATGGGATCTTGCCTGCCAAAAACCAACACTTGCTGGGGAAGTAAGAACTGAATTCTGACGCACCAATGAAAGCCGCTTCCGCTGAGCGAGTCGACCAACCGAAATCAACTCGCGAGACGGTCGCGTTCCTCCTGGATTATGCGCCGAAGAACTGGTGTAGCCGAGAGGACTACCACGTGCGTCTATGTGAGGCGCTTAGTGCCGCCGGAGTACGTTCCGTGCTCGTTTTCGCCAAACAACTTCCTGATGAGCTAGCGCGAGCGCTGCAGCAGAAAGGTGTTCACACCGCCACTATTGATTACGGCAAAGGCGTTTTCCACTATTACAGAGAACTTGGGAAACTGGTCCGAAAGTATTCAGTCACCGCCGTGCATATCTGCTACTTCGATTACTTCAGCGCGATCGCCTGGATGGCCCATCGCCATGGCGTCAGGACGATAATTTATGAAGCGGTGAACAGTGGATTCTTTAGCGCAAGATCCTGGAAGAAAGCGCTCCTGAATCTCCGCACGCAACTGATGACGAAGCCCCTGACGCGGGTGATTGCCATTTCCGACTTCGTCAAGCGCCAATTGGTGGATAGCGGAGTTAGCTCTGAGAAGATTGACGTCAGACATCTCGGGGTGGACAACAAACGCTGTTCGCCTGCGCCTGATGCGAGGCAGGCGTTGGCTAAGGACTATTTGATCGACAAGGATGAAGTTGTCGTCAGCACAGTCTCTTTCCTTAATCCGTTCAAGAACCCGCATACAATCGTCGAGGCTTGTGGGCTGTTGGCCAGCGAAGGCGTTCGTTTCAGGTTGTTTGTGGCCGGTGAAGGCCCGCTAAGAACTGAACTGGAGAGCTTAAGCCGCCGGATCGGTATCGCTGGTCGAGTTCACTGGCTCGGACACGTCGGTGATCCGGGACGTTTACTGCAAGGCAGCGACATTTTCGCGCTCGCTTCTGTGGGTGAGGCATTTGGTTTAGTGCTAACGGAGGCAATGGCGTGTGGTCTGCCGGTCGTTGCGACCCAAAGTGGAGGTATTGTTGAGATAGTCGAGGATGGTGAAACTGGTTTTCTTGTTTCGGCTCTTAACTCGGAGGCTTTTGCCGCCGCGCTTAGACGACTAATCGAAGACGCGCACTTAAGAGAAGACATGGGCGACCGAGGTCGCGCCCGGGTGGCTGAGATGTTCACCGTTAACAGGGTAGTTTCCCGAACAATGGAAATCTACAAATCGATGAATCTGGTAAGGGGAGACAGTTCAACTCAGGAAAATTGCAGTTGGGAAGAGGGCAGTTCAAGTTGAGAAAATTGCAGCTGGGAAGGGGGCAGTCGTCATAGCGAATCTTCCTAGAGCTCAAGGCGCCCCCGCTCAAGTGGCGGAGGCTCGATCATTGAATCAGCCTATCAATGTAGATAGCAATAGCTCCCGAGTAATTGGGATGCTGCAGGGCATTCAACGTTGAGCGGGGGCGCCTTGAACCTTGCCAACCTTCAATCTAACGGCTGCCCCCTTCCCAACTGCAATTTTCCTGACTTGAACTGCCCCCTTCCCAGCTGCAATTTTCCTGAGTTGAACTGGGTATCTGCCTGTTTCATGGTTTGGAACGCCCCGATCTCATGAACGCCCACTGCATCTCTTCTTCTCTGAATTCCGCCACCGCGACACGCTGGTCCCAATCACTGAAACTCCGTAGTGCATCGTAGAGAGTTGGATCACGTTCCTGTGTGTCGATCATCGAGACATCGTGCGTTTCGGCGAAGCGCGAAACAAGTGTGGGTGAAATACTACGGTCGATGAAGTCGTGCAATTCCACCAACAGGTCACATGAAGTGAGACCTGGGACTACCGTTGGATCAAGCAAGTGAAGCTCGCAGCCCTCACAATCGCAAATAATCAAGGTCCGATCGTCGATCAAGGCCGACAACCTCTCGTGATTACACTCGCCCTCGACCAGCACGCGTCCGGTTACACCGTTTACTTTTGCCATCTCGAGACATAACTCACGTGCGCGTGGATCCGTGTCGAACGCAAGAACACGCACGCCGGGCACTCTCACGGCAAGGCCAACTGCGTAGTAACCTTCAGCGCAGCCTATATCGATGATTGTTTTATACTCGGACTTGATGATCGCGGAAATCGTCTCGTGAAGTTCAGCTTCATAACAACCGAGTAGCTTGGGTAGAAGGCTGCTTCCCGCAGATTGCTTCACATACTGCATGCCAGCGAAAGGACCGCCTTGAACAACCAGACCGTGGCGGCTTACGACGGCTTCGGTGACTTTATTTGTCCTGTAGGACGTCCAGGCTTCTTGCAGACTACCGTAAAGAGCGGGCGCCGCTCGATGGAAGCTGCTCTTCAAGCTTTCGGTAAGAGACATTCGTTTGGTGATTAACTGCTATTCGATGGGTGGAATGGCCTTACGTTCGGACGTGGCAAGTGAGTCATAACAGTGCATCACAATCTCTAAATCTCTACGTCCATCAGCTGCTGAGGTACTGGGCGGACGTTCCTCAGCGACCGCGGCCACGAATTCACGCATCTCTCCGAGGTAACCGGTAACGTCTGACTCGCGAAGCGGCGTGCGCACACGCTGCAGGGTGGGTCGAAGAAACTTTTCCTGCAACCAGTATGGACGGACCATCGACACGACCCGAGTCAACGGCTTGGGCGCAACAGGGTAGTAGTCAAAATAGCGAGCGCCGGGCCACAGATGAAGCGTGCCTTTTTCTCCTGTGACTACGATGTCGGGGAGATGTCCGCGTTGAGATGCCCAGCTAAGCAGCATATGAGCTTGCCATCCTGCGCGACTGAAGAAGAGAAGCTGGACACTATCCTCCGCGGCCACCCTGGTGTTGATTTGCATCGCCCTGGTCGCGAATACGCTATCGGGTTCGCCAAGCAACAATCGCAATCCTCGAATGTAGTGCACGCCGATATCTATCAACACGCCCCCGCCCATCCGATCTTTCTCGGCGGCCCACCCGCCGGGTCGACGAATGCCACCTGCATGCGCGAGGAAGTAGAGCGGTTCGCCAAGGTCACCTCGCTCAATGCGATCCAAAGCTGCATGAACGGCAGGCCGGAAGTGCATGTCCTCGGCAACCATCAGGATTGTGCCGGCATTCTGCGCTGCGGCAATCATCGCATCCGCGTCTTCCAGGTTTGTAGCGATGGGTTTTTCGACCAGCGTGTGCTTGCCGGCCGCTGCTGCCTGCTCGACAGCCTCTCGATGCAAGTCGTGAGGCAACGCCAAGGTCAGAGCTTGCACCCGCGGATCTCCGATCGCCTGTTCGAGACCAATGAAATGGCCATCAGCGCCCACGGCTCGCGCTAAATGTGCGGTTCGTTCAGGGTTTCTGCCACACACAAAGAGACGCACTTTGGAACTTGCCTGACGGAGGTATCGACAGTGGAGGGTGCCCCATCCAGTGCCAACCACGCAGACTCCAATCTCTCTACTCAGAATTGCCGGCGCAGGCGGCGATGCCAGATGGCGGCTTGAATCAAGCGCGCCGTATTCCAGAATTCTGCTCAATTCTTCTTCAGTCGCTCCTGCTTCTTCGTATGTGGTGCGAGCGATATCCGGCGCCGATGGAGGTCTCAATTTGTACCGGAACTTCTTTGCCAAATCCATGGCGCCGGACTTGATCGAGACCTTTCGTATTGCTTTACGCAAACCGAAAAAGGACGAGTGACCACCAGTCACTTCCCCAAACAACAGTGGTCGCTCGCCCGCCGCAGCTGGGTTGATCCTGGATTCCAGAACTCGACCGACGTATAGCCTGCGATCACCTGCTTCGATTATGCCTTCGACTTCGCAGAACACCACGCGAAGCGCGCGCTCAAGAAAGGGAATCTGATGCTTGTCACTCGAGAGCTCCACTCCCAGCACTCTAGCCTTCCCGGGCTGGCGACGTCGCGCCTTCATCAGAGTGATCATCAGATTTCGATCAGAGGCAGCCAAAACATTGACCGCAAATCTCCCTGCTTTCCGGATGGCCGGTTCTATCGGGTAGGTTCGATTGGGGTTGATGACTACTCGTGGAGGGTCCAAGGTGACCTGCCCGAATGAAGCCGACCCAAAGATTTCCGGCTCAACTTCACCGCGTGCGCTGATAATGCCGCAAACGGACTGCGCTCGGGTGTCCCAGATTGTCCGGCCTGGCCAAATCATAGAAACCTTACGACTCCCGTAAGTCAGATAAGAGAAGATGTCTCAAATGCGCTGTTCGAGAATTGAGGTGCGTTTCAATAATGTCGGCAATGAAAAGCGTGTGGTCGTCAAGGTCTATGCTTTCTCGCACCTTGCAAGCGGTTGAGGAGAGAGCCCCTCGAAGAAACAGGAAGTTGTCAGGCCCACGATAAAGATCCAGCAAATCGCATTTGTTATGCTTGCGTCCTGAGACAGTGCCACATGAGATTGCAATGCTTTTTTGATCGGAGTTAAGTATGGCCAAACTGAACCGTCCGGATTTTGTGATTAGCTCATGTGAGAACGCGTTCTTAGAGACTGAAATCCATAGAGTCGTTGGGTGATGTGCTGCCTCCGAGAACAGGGAAATGGTCATCGCGTTGGGGTGACCGTCCACCTCGACCAGGAGAAGCCCGATAGCACTGTCAACGACGGAATAAGCTAGATAGGGGCTATTCACGAATCTCTTCACTAGGTGGTCGGAGTGTCCGGCGCCTATTTTGAAACCCCAACGTGCGCTAAATAACTCACGGAAAACGTATTGGAACGGCTCTGCGCAGCTTCCAGAAAAGTATTGTTGACAAAGATAGGCCAACCCTGTTTAATTGGCTAACCCCTCGTTCAGTCAGAGGGAAGTTCTTTCACAGCATACGATTGCACACGATAAAGGCAAACCTGCCGTGAGGCAGGGACGCAAAGCCGTGAGTCTTCCTGGTGAAGTTTAGTCGGGAGATTGTCTGGTTGCCGAAGGCATCGGAGACGCTAAGGTAACCACCAGCGTTACGCGCCCTGCATTCATTGCCCTTGCTTTGTGCAACCTCATTTTCTCCGATACGCCCTCAATTATTTAAGACAAAACTCGCAAGCTTTCTGCAACCTGCCTTTCACTAGGATCGGTTTGGATGTTGACGTTTTAGTCTGTTCAGCATTCCTCAATGTGCCGACCGTGCGCATGAGTATCTCCCGATAAATGGCAAACCTGTCGCGAGGCAGGGACGCAAAGTCAGGAATCTCCTGTAGGAGATAGTCCGATTACCGAAGGTAGATAATGTTCCCCTCCATCCCCCAAGATATATCTGCACCCTCACGCTTTTATATCAAACATCTGGTCGTTTCACTTGCGGCCATACTTCTGTTTTTGGGGCTAAGTGGCGCGAATTACGCCGCGACTATCACCGTGCCAGCCGGCGGCAATGTTCAGGCTGCAATCAATGTGGCGCAGTGTGGGGACACGATTATCTTGCAGTCCGGAGCCACGTTTCGAACTGAAGGCCCGTGGGTTCCGTTCACGCTTGTTGCGAAGCCGTGCGGCGCAGGTGTTGACGACCCTTTTATTGCGATTCAGTCTTCTAACCTCGCCCTTTTGCCGAACGGACGTGTATCACCTGCGGATAGAAGCAACATGGCCAAACTAGTTGCGTTGGGACCAGGTGGTGCAATCACAGCTCAGGCGGGGGCTCATAACTACAAACTCATCGGCCTGGAAATCACCACGGAGCTCGCACCCAACGAGACCATTCCTGACATAGTAAGCCTGGGCGGGTACACCGAAAACGTCTCGAATATCTACTTTGACAAGTGTTATGTTCACTCCCAAGAGGACGGTTCATATCATACCCTCACAACCAGCGTCCGGGCCTTTGGATCGAGCGTCAGGAACTTCAAGTTGACAAACAGCCACGTCTCCGGCTTCTACGGCTACCAGGCGAACTCTCCGGGTACACTACCAATCACCGCTACGTTCCTTGATGCAGGTGGAACCGGACCGATCTTGCTGGAGAATAATTTTCTGGAGGCGATGTACACGCCAATTTTCTTGGGCGGGGGCGGCGGATCGCCCGGCTTCACCGGTGTCGTGCAGTCCGGGGCCACCCTTAACAGTGTCACGCTGGATAGTGTGAACAGCCTCCAGGTGGGCGACTTCGTTACGTTCCCGCAGCCACAGGAGTGCTCGAGCACGCCGGTGGACACGGGCGGGCCGCTCGTTCCCTGCAGCACACCAGGTGCGTTCCAGCTTCCCAACTACAATGCCAATGGCAAGATTGCTGCTATCAACGGCAACACCGTGACTTTTGCTTCTTCTTTGCACCACTGGACCAACCAGCCCACAGTCTGCCCCTGTGTACCGGCGGCGGGCTCCGTGGCCGGATGGCGGGGGGTGTCCATCAGTAATGTCAGGATTTTGCGAAACACCATTCAGCAACCAACTCAGTTTGCCCAATCCCTTTACGACGCCTCAGGCATCAACACTGGACACAAGGGCTACTGGGAGGTGAAAAACGGCGACAACATTTGGGTCGAGGGAAACATCTTTCGAGGCTGGTATTCGAGTCTGACCTTCACTGTGGCCAACCAGACCGGCAATACCCCTTGGACCACTATCAACAACCTCACGATCCGAAACAACCTGATGGATGGCTTCACGGTTTTCGGAATCATGGTAGGCGGCGGGTACCACCTAGCCGACGACATGCACAATATTTTAATCGAGAACAATCTAGTAATTGGCCCCACGAACCTGGCAGGAGAGGCCGGTTACTCATATTTTGCGACGACAGGGAAAAACGACGGCATGATCCTTCGTCACAATACCGTCGTGAATAATCAGGGCACACAAGTCATTAAAGGCCTAAGCCCGAGTCCGGGTACGGTAATCGAGGACAACATCTTCTATCATAACTTACGCGGCATCCAATGCGCTTACGACGCCAACCCCACGATGGCCGGCTGTTTCCCGGGCCTGGTGGAACGCAAGAACGTTTACATCGATAACAGTGCTGAAGAAGGATCACAACCCCGCTACCCTAATAGTTACTGGGTGAGCCGTGCGACCTACCTCGCGAACCCGACCAACCCGGTCGGCTGGGTCGACCCGTCCAGCGGCAACTACGCTCTCAGCCCGACAAGCCCCTACAAGAACATGGCCTCTGACGGGACTGACCCAGGCGTGAACATGACACAGCTCGAGGCAGCCCTGGCCGGGAACATCCCACCACCTCCAACTCCGACACCGACTCCATCACCGACCCCACAACCGAGTCCGACGCCAAGTCCAGGTCCCGGCTCCGACTTTGTATGGTTCGACGATGATGTTCCAGCTGGCGCAAGTTTAAGCGCTGACCTCGATGCCTGGACGTGGGTATCTTCAAACCCAGCGCCATTCTCCGGAAGCGTCGCGCATCAGTCGAGTATTAATGGCGGCCATCACCAACACTTCTTCCAAGGTGCTAACAATACTCTTGCTGTGAATAGCGGGGAGAAGCTCTTTGTCTACGTGTTTCTCGACCCGCAAAATCTTCCAGCTGAGATCATGTTGCAATGGAAAGACAACGGTAGTGCCTGGGAGCATCGCGCTTACTGGGGGGCCAACCTGATCAGTACCGGGTCGGACGGTTCTAACAGCCGGCGTTTCATGGGACCCTTGCCGCCTGCGGGAGAGTGGGTGCGCCTTGAAGTACCTGCGAGTCAGGTCGGACTCGAGGGTAGTGTGATCAACGGCATGGCCTTCACCCTGCACGGAGGACGTGCAACGTGGGATCGCGCCGGCAAGACTTCACAGTCTGCTCCCAGCCCAACGCCAACACCAACACCGTCTCCTACCCCTATCACCCTGTTAGGTCAAAGTGTCTTGGTGGCAAAGAGGGATGGTCAGGATTTAAGCAACGAGCTGGCAGCTTCCAACGGGACGAACCAACCTGGCACTAGCATGGATCCGGTCACTGTTGGAGAACTCCAGGTGTTCGTGATCGAGATCCAGCAGGCGATGATCTTCTTCAACGTTGAACGAAACTTGTTCCCTGCGGCAGCCAGAATCGAGGTGGAACTCAATAGTGCGCTCGCAAGCGGAGTTGATGCCACTGCTTCCGCGATTCAAGGGGATGTAATTGGCGCCAGAGGCCACCTGCGAGCGGCAATCAATCATTTGGAATTGACTGTCGCACTGATTTCACACGGAAACATTTCTAATGCGATCGACGTGACCAGCTTCGTGGTCCGCCAGCACTACGTAGACTTCCTTGATCGCGAACCAGACCAGGGGGGCGCCGATTTCTGGGCCGCTAACATCGACAGTTGCGGCAGCAATGCGCAGTGTATTGAAGTTAAGCGAATTAACGTTTCGGCCGCTTTCTTCCTGTCGATCGAGTTTCAGAACTCAGGGTATTTTGTTTACCGTTTGTATAAGTCTTCCTACACCCGAATCCCTTTGCGTGTGGAGTTCTTACCCGACAGCCTTGCTGTGTCGCGCGGTGTAGTCGTCGGCACACCTGGTTGGGAAGCAAGACTTGCGGCGAGCAAGCAAGCCTTCCTCGATAACTGGGTGCAACGACCTGAATTCATAACCTGCTACGGATCTTTGACCAATGAACAATTCGTTGGCGCTTTGATCGCGAACCTTGGCGTTCAGATAAGTTCCGTCGAGCAAGATTCATTAGTGATGGATTTGCAGACCGGAACTTCTCGTGCGACTGTGCTGGGACGACTGGTTGACCACCCGGCCTTCGTCGACGCACAAACGAACCGAGCGTTCGTCTTGATGCAGTACTTCGGTTACTTAAGGCGCGATCCTGACGGGCCGGGTTTCAACTTCTGGCTAGACAAACTCAATCAGTTTGGCGGGAATTACATCGAGGCTGAAATGGTAAAGGCATTCCTGTGGTCGATTGAGTACCGTCAGCGATTCGCTCTATAGCTTGCAACTGCGTTTACACCTTTCTCAAACCAGGGGCGACTCGAAATAGAGTCGCCCTTTTTGATCAGTTTCTGGGCTCCACCGCAGTGAGTGGGAGTGGCTACTATCAAAGTGCGAAATGGAGCGGATCCAAGTGCTCAAGCGGGGTTCCGCTGACCGATCCACGAAATTGCACTAAGCGACACGAAGAATTCTTTTCGTGGTATTTCGTGTTTTTCGTGGATCGTTTCCCTTCTTCCGTAAAAACACCAAGCTTGGCGAAGGCTCCAAGAACGAGCGGAAATCAGCTAACAGCGCATTTCTTTGGAGCGCAAGCGTTGCGGCCGGGGATTCACGCTTCACCTCAAAATGGAATATTCCCAGCTTTACACCTTTACCCGGGATTACCGCGCTCTAATTGGCGGCGGATTCTGCGGGGGCAGTCGGCTGAGCTTGGAGCACTTTGGATTGAACCCTAAAGCCACTTGATATAAGCTCAGGCGCGTTCATCTTTACTGGGCCCGACGAAAGTAAGGTCACCCAGCTGTTTTCGTGAGGAAACTTGCCCTTTTCTTACGAAAGCCTTCAAGGAAGATTTCTGAATGAGTGTCCTGGCCACGAAACACGTTTGGCGAGTCCTCGCCATTTCTGTAGCCCTCATTTTCACTTACGGAGTTGTGCTCTCCAAGTTGGGGCGCGACTGGTGGAATGACGAAAACTATTCCCACGGGCTGCTGATCCCCTTCATCATTGCCTACATTCTATTTGCCCAGCGCGATCGTTTGGCCCAGGAACGATCGAGACCTTCAACCCTGTTCGGTCTCGCTACTGTTGTGCTGGCTCTATTGGCACTCTGGGCGGGAACAGCCGGCGCAGAGTTGTTTATGCAAAGGATCTCAATGGTTCTCGTCCTTGCGGGCACGGTGATCTATTTCTGGGGGCTCCGATTTCTGCGACTGCTGCTCGTGCCTTTGGCCTTGCTTGTCCTGGCTATTCCGATTCCGGCAATCATCTTTAATAAGGTTGCGTTTCCGCTGCAGATTTTTGCTTCTCGCTGTGCCGTATGGACCATGAACTTGTTTGACATTCCAGTATTGCGGCAGGGAAACATAATTGAGTTATTGCCACTGGGTGCGCGCGAGACCAGAAAACTCGAAGTGGTAGAGGCGTGCAGCGGAATCCGGTCGTTGATGACCCTCGTTACTCTGGCAGTAGTCTTCGCCTACTTCACACATCCGGAACCAAAAGACGGATCGACGAGTAACAACCGTTCCTTATTCGCGTGGATCAAGAGTTACGGATTCTGGCGCTCGAGCATACTCGTGGTTTCTGCGGTGCCCATTGCTATCCTGACGAACGCCCTAAGAGTTAGCGGCACCGGCGTACTGTCCCATTACTACGGGACGGAGATAGCTGATAGCTTCTTCCACTCATTTTCTGGTTGGGTGATCTACGTGGTGGCATTTCTTCTCCTCTTCGGCGTGGGTTTCATACTCGATCGCTTCCGACCTGAACGAGACAAGAAGGCACGTGTCGACGCTCCGAAAGTTGGCGATAGCAATGAACTTGCCGGCGCGAGTGTCGGTTCTACAGCGGCTGCGGTGCCCGCAAAGGGAACTGAATAAATGAAGAATTCTCTGCGCTTCGTTCTCTTGCTTGGTCTGCTTTTGATTGGCGGTATCGTCGTCAACGCCTGGCAATATCTCGGCGAAGCGAAGGTCCAACGCAAGGAGTTAAAAGAGTTTCCGCAACAAGTCGGATCGTGGAAGCAGCTGGGATCTGACCAAAAATTCGACAAAGCAACTCTCGACGTTTTGCGGGCCAGCGATTATTTAATGAGGAATTACTCGGCAAAGGATGGCAAGGTCGCGAATCTCTACGTTGGATATTACGCCAGCCAACGAGATGGCTCCACCTATCACAGTCCTTTGAACTGTTTGCCCGGGTCAGGCTGGACCATGAGTGATCCGGCTCGCATCACCATTACTCCCGAAGGAAGGCCCGCGTTCGAGGCGAATCGATACGTAATTCAAAACGGCGATTCCAAAGAGTTGTTGATCTACTGGTATCAGGGCCGTGGACGAGCTGTGGCGAGCGAATATTGGGGGAAAATCTACACGGTTCTCGACAGCGTGAGACTCCGCCGATCAGACGGAGCAATGGTGCGTGTGATGCTGCCGGTCGGAAAGTCTGAAGCAACGGCCCTTGAGGCCGGGGCTCAACTGTCAGCCAGCGCCGCCCTTGCGTTGCCGGAATTTATTCCAGATTAAACCGCCGAATTTGGCTAATAGAAGATTCGGGCGGGAATTTCCTTCACTTTGAGGAAATCGCGTGAAATTGATGTTTTTCTTACGGTGTCTCGCCTGCGTAAACCATAAAGGCGTTGCCCGCTGAGAGGTTTACGAAGTGAGAATAGGCGCGAGCATCAAAATTTGGCTCGCGAGAAAGTCAAAAAATACAAATGAAAACCGAGTGCCGACTCAACCTTAAGTACCTACTCCTCCTGTCTCTGCTGCTGGCGGCTGTTTTCACGCTCGGCGGCTGCTCAAACCCCGAGAAGGCCAAAGCCGACCACCTCAGCAAGGGTGAAGCATTCCTCAAAGACTCGAAGTTCCAGGAAGCAACTATCGAGTTTCGCAACGCCATTCAGATCGACGACAAGCTGGCGGCCGCCCATTGGGGCCTGGCGCGCGCTTACGAAGGCCTCGGTCGGGTTCAAGAGACCGTTGACGAACTGAGGCGCACAACAGAGCTTGATGCAAACAACCTGGACGCACGAACGAAGCTCGGAAACATATATTTGGCAGGGAGCCGGGGACGGACGGAGTACATCGCCGAAGCCGAGCGGATGGCCAAAGAGATACTTCTGAAGGATGCCAATCACATCGAAGGCCACCTGCTTATGGGCAGTGTCCACTTCGCGAGGAACGAAAGAGACAAGGCACTCTCCGAAATCAATCAAGCCATCCAGCTTGACCCAAAGCGAGTTGAGTCGCATTTGGCTTTGGCCAGATTTTATTTAGTGACCAACGACCTGGAGAGAGCCGAATCAGTTTATAAGCAGGCTATTTCAATAAACTACAACTTGTCCGCAGCGCATACCGAGTACGGTAAGTTCCTGGTGCAAGCAAATCGCAGTGCGGAAGCTGAGGCGGAATTTCAAAAAGGAGTGGAAGTCGAACCGTCGAATCGCAATGCGCGGTTTATCATTGCCAGTTACTACCTGGTGAACAAGCGACTGGATAAGGCAGAGGAAGCGTACCGAGCCCTCGCGAACATCGACGCCCACAAGCCTGAAAGTCAGGCTGTCTTGGCTGACTTCTATTCGTCGGTCAATCGACTCGACGATGCCGTGAAGGTTTACCAGGACATCCTGGCTAAGTCGCCCGATTTCAGTCAGGGCCGTCATCGGTTGACTGAGATCCTGGTGATGCGTGGCGATCTTCAGGGGGCCCGCGCACAGGTTGAAGAAGTTTTGAAGAAAGACCCGCAAAACCGAGACGCACTCCTCTTACGTGCCAGGGTTCGAAATCAGACGGGCCAGACTGATGAGATTAAAGCCGCGGTTGAAGACTTGAAAGAAGTCTTGAAGCAGGAACCGACCTCGAAAGTCGGGCTTTATTCGATGGCCCAAAGTTACTTTAGCCTGGGAATGATGGATCAAGCCAAAGTGTTCGCCGGCGACTTAGACAGGCAATACCCTGATTATCTTCCCGTCAAGTTACTTCAGGTTCAGGTGAATCTCGCTCAGGGAGATCCGAAGGGAGCTCTGCGGCTTTCAACAGAATTGCTTGAACGTTTGGCCAAGACTGCTCCCGATCGAGAGACATCTCCTCAGATGTTGTCGGAGATGACGGTGAGAACTCATCTTGCGCGGGGATCGGCTCAAGCCCGATTAGGAAATATCGCCGCCGCAAAGCAGGACTTCACCACCGCCCGCGACCTCTCGCCGAGAAGCACGGAAGCGCATATCAATCTTGCCATCACGGCGTATGTGCAAAACAAACCGGACGAGGCAATCAAGTTTTTCGAAGATGCTCTCGCGATATCCTCGACCGATTTCGGCGCACTCAATGGTCTGCTAACTCTTTATGCGCGACGCAAGGAAATCGACAAGGCCCACGCGAGGATCGATCAAACGCTCAAGGCTTATCCGAACAATGCGTCGTTACACTATCTCAAAGCCCAGATACATGGTTATGAGCAAAATCAGCAAGCCGCTGAAAACGAACTGCGAAAGACCCTGGAGCTTGACTCGAATTATCTGGCAGCTTACTCGGCTTTGGGCGCCTTGTTCGTCAATACGAAGCAGGAAGATCGGGCCATTGCCGAGTACAAGAGAATCATCGAATTGAGACCTGATAACGCGACTGCTTATACCATGATCGGGATGCTCTATGACGCCAGGAAAGAATATGACGCAGCCGCTGATAACTATCGGAAAGCTTTGGAACGTGACCCGAACGCGATGATCGCGGCAAACAACCTTGCCTGGCTGTATGCAGTCGAAGGCAAAGGCAATCTCGATGAGGCTGTGCGTCTCGCTCAGGGCGTGGTTCAGCAGAATCCGCAGGTTGCGGGTTTTGTGGATACCCTGGGGTGGGTTTATTACAAGAAGGGACTCAACGCCGTCGCGGTCGAGCAATTGCAGAAAGCTGTTTCAATCGACGAAACCGCAGCTATCAGGCTTAAGAGTAATGCCAGCCCAACCTACCGTTACCATTTGGGAATGGCCTTGAAAGCCAAGGGCGACCGCGAGGGAGCAAAACGAGAGCTTGGGGTAGCGCTTCGCCTGGCGGACAAGGTTCCTTTTCCCGACGCAGAAGAAGCACGCAAGGCGCTGGCAACCCTTTGAAGTAACATTTCAGTGACTACACAGCTTCCCAGCCATTGCCCGGCATGGAGCCAAGAGCGAACGTCAAGCAACGACGAGACAGGAGTGCTGTATGAGTGTTGAATTTCGGCAGCGAACCCCCGGTGAATACGGCAGAATCATTTGGAGACGAAAGTGGTTAATCATCCTCCCCGCAATTGCGGTGGCTGCTGCGGTTGCCTGGGTAGTCTCTCGTCTTCCTAACGTCTATGAGTCTTCCACTCTAATCGTCGTCAAGCCTTCAACGCTTCCCATTTCAGTCGTTCCCAACATGGGCGAGGACACGATTACTCGCCAACTGAGCAGCATCGCTCAAGTGGTCACCAGCCGCAGCGAGCTGGAGCCGCTCGTTGAAAGGTATGATCTTTACGGTGCTGAAAGAGCCAGAGGGGTGCCGATGGAAGTCATCATCGACTCCATCCGAAAAGACATCAAAGTGGAGGTCAACACCAGCCGTAACGACATTACCAATGGCTTCAACATCAAGTTTCGCGGTCGCGACCCCCGGGCGACTCAGGCAGTGACTGCGGAGTTGGCCAGCAAGTACATCAACCAACAAGCTAAGAACTCAGTCAACGCCACCTTGGCGGCCAAGCAGTTCTTCGATCAACAAACCAGGCAAGCAAAAGACGAGCTCGACGCGGTCGACAAGCAACGTCTGGAGTTCATGCAGCAGAACGTCACCAATCTGCCATCGGGAGTGGGCAGTCTGGTGGGTCAGCTCGGCGGGCTGCGTGAACAGCAGAAGGCTTATATTTCTGAAATCGGTCGATATCAGGACCGTCGTTCTGCACTGGCGGGCAATTTGGCAATCTTGAAGAAGAACTCGGAGGACATCAGAGAAGACATGATCGACAATGTCACTGATCCCAAGACCACTCTTGGGTGGGCTGAGTTGGTTAAGCGCAAAGCAGATCTGGAGGCCCAGCTACAGCGGATGCTGACCGAGCTGCGCCCAAAACATCCCGACGTCCTGGCCCAGCAGGCGCAGATCGATTCCGTAAAGAAAGAGATGGATTCGATGTTGGATGAAAGAGATGAGCGCATCAAGCAGAAACAGGAAAGGGTCCGCAATCGTCCCGATCTGGTGATTGCCAACCTGGAAACTGAAATCAGGCTTATCGACGGCGAGATGAAGAGACAGCAAAAGACCCTTGACGGCATCGAGGTGCAAGTCAATGCGGTTATGCAACGAATAAACACAGTGCCAGGTGTGGAGGTGGCATTGGGCGCGCTTGACCGGGAATACCAAACGAAAAAGGGTACCTACGACGCACTCTTAGTACAGCAGTCGCGGATGGCTCTCAACGCCGACGCCACGTCGCAACAGCAGGGTGAAGGCATTCAAGTGGTCGACGCCGCCAACCTGCCGTCGCAGCCAGTCGCGCCAAAACGTTTATTGCTATTTGCTTTAGGGCTTGGCTTGGGGCTTGGCTTCGGGTTTCTGTTGGCCGGGATCTTTGAAGTACCGAGACTGTTGACGATTCAGACCCGAGAAGACGCTACCCATTACACCGGGTTGCCGGTGTTGATTTCGGTCCCAGAGCTTTTGACTGCCCAGGAAGCTCGCGCGATTCCCCGGCGGAGAAGACTGTTGTTGGCAGCGGGCGTGGTCGCCACAGTGGTGAGTATCCCCTTGCTCGCCATGGCTTTGAGAGCCACGCATCTGCTCGAGTTGTTTACTTCGGGGGGCGCCTGATTCAGGTTGGAACGCCTTTCGTTCCATTACACGGAGGTTTAAGAGAGTGTACGCAGAATTTTACGGATTGAAAGAACTGCCGTTCGCGCTGACACCTGATCCGCGCTTCATCTATTTCACCCCATCGCACACGGAAGTGATGGCCAACCTCCACTATGGCATTGAGAGTGGTAAAGGGCTGGTGGTCGTGACGGGAGAAGTCGGAACCGGTAAGACCACAATCTTGCGCTGGATGATGCAACGATTGGATCGCACTGTGCTGGTTGCGTATATCTTCAATCCACGGCTCTCGGTGGCGGAGTTTTATCAGCACATAGCCACACTCCTCGACATACAGAACTGGGAAACAAAGTCGGACCTGCTCTTGGAGCTGGGGCGCGCTTTGGAAGCGCGTCACTCAAGAGGCTTGCGCACGGTGCTGATCATCGATGAAGCGCAGGGACTTTCGCCTCACGTGCTTGAAGAGATCCGTCTGCTTTCGAATTTCGAGTCAGATACTGCGAAGCAGTTGCAAATTGTGTTGACGGGTCAACCGGAATTGCGCGACGTGCTCAATAACCCGGATCTTCGTCAGCTCAAACAAAGGATCGCACTGCGCTGCGTGATCAAACCCCTTCCTAATGTGGAAGAAACCGATCGGTACATAACCTCGCGTCTGCTTGTTGCCGGCGCCGAACGCACCGACATTTTTTCTCCAGGTGCTGTTGACTACATCTTCCGCTGCTCTGAAGGAATCCCGCGCAACATTAACAACCTTTGCGATAACGCGCTGCTCGCAAGTTACGCCGCAGGCGAATCAATCATTGGTCATAAGGTCATCGAGGAAGTTGCAGATACTTTCGACATGCTGCCGTCCGCCGATCGAGGAATGCAGCCAGGCGAAGAAAGGGAAGCACCGGCGAGAATTTTCTCAGCCGCAGGCCGGTCTGAACTATGGGCCGCCGGCTCGTCTCAGTCGGAAGGTGAATCTGAGACGGTTTCACCGGTGCCCGTCGAACAAAGGTAGATCATTCGTCAGCTCGCCGGCGCGATTCGCAAAATGAGAATGCAGCCCGGTGAGGAGAATTGAGAGGGAAGTCTGATGGGAAGAGTTTTTGATGCACTGAAACGCGCTAGCACCCAGAGCGGGACGGCTAAGCCGCGACCATCATCAAGTTCTGAGCACCGTACTGGGCGGCCCGACCGTGGCTTGCCCTCCGCCAAACAGGTGGAAGAGCAGTTATTCAAGGGCTCTTCAATTCTGTCGAACGCGGACGATACGGTGCGGAGTTCAGCGTCCACTGCGCACACTGCGGATGCACCCGGCGGGTCGGCACTCCCCGGCGGAATGGCTTCGCGTGCTGTTGGGGCAACTTTGGACGCTGCCGGGGCGACGCGTGCCGCGGGATTCGTCTCTTACGACGTTTCCGCGGCCCGCGTCGAACCTCACTTGGTAGCCATCAGTCAACCCCGTTCGAGCTATACCGAACAGTTTCGCTCGCTGCGAACGCGCGTGCTGCAAGCCGGCGAACGGCTGGGAATGCACGCTTTTGTAGTCACCAGTCCGGGAGTGGGTGAAGGCAAGACCTTGAATGCGATCAATCTGGCGTGGCTTTTGGCCCAGAGCGAAGGCGTACGAGCATTGTTGATTGATAGCGACCTGCGCCAACCCTGCGCCACTGACTACCTGGGAATTGATGCGCCGGTGGGACTTTCAGAAGTGCTCGGCGGAGAAATCAGTCTGCAAAGGGCTATCGTGCGCCTCGATCCGGCAGGGCTCTACTTGTTACCGGGTGGTCAGGCTCGTGATGACGTTGCCGAAATGCTTACGGGCCCAACCTTCGCCCGGGTCATATCGGAAGCCCGCCGGATGTTTGACTACATCATCATCGACGCGCCTCCGCTGGGGATCTTCACGGATGCGAACGTTTTGATCAGCCGCGCCGACGGCGCCTTGCTCGTGGTTCGCGCCGGCAAGACCCGCTACGGCGCGGTCGACAAACTCCTTGAGCAGTTGCCGCGGGAGCGCGTCCTGGGCGTGGTGTTGAATCGCGCTGATGAAGAGCTCGACTCCAGTTCCTATTACTACCAGCAACGGTACTACCGTCGCGATCGCGGTCTACCCGCGAACAACGCGGCCGCACGAACGGAAGATCGACCAGAGGAGGTTGCAACGGTTAATTGAGAACGTCGCGCTTCAATGCCCGCACCTCTTTGCTGCTGCTCGCCGAAGCCATAGTTGTGTATGGCGCGGTGGTGGCGGCGGTGTGTTTGCGGCTGGGCTTTGAAGAAGGACGGTCTGAGTTAATTCTGCGGCAGGGTCTTCTCAAAGCGGCGCTGGCCACGCTTTTCTGTTTGGCCGCCTTCTACCTCTTCGACCTTTACGATTTCATCGTGATGCACGATCGCCGCGAACTCGTGCTGCGTCTGGTGCAGGCTTTGGGTCTGGCATGGATCGCGTTGGCTTTGTCGTTCTATGCGTTTCCAGGATTGATGTTGGGACGCGGTATTTCACTGATTGCTCTACCGCTGGCCCTGACGTTGATGGTCAGCTGGAGAGTGTCGATACATTGGTTCCTCGGTCACCCAGGCTTTGGTGAACGGATTCTGATTGTTGGTTCCGGCAACCTGGCCGTGGAGGTTGCCCGCGAAGTTCTTGACCGCCCGGATGCCGGCTATCGAATCGTCGGATTCGCTGGAACTGATTCTGATTTGCTGGGCAAGAGCTTAATCAATCCGAGAGTGATCGGGATTACTTCTGAACTGGAAGACATCGTCGCTCGTGAGGGCATCGACCGTATTGTGGTGGCAATGGGCGAACGACGAGGCCAGCTACCCACAGTCGAATTGTTGAAATTGAGTCTGGCTGGAACTGTGACCATTGAGGAAGGCGCCTCGTTCTATGAACGAGTGACCGGCCGCGTTGCCCTGAGCATGATTCGCCCGTCGTGGCTGATCTTTTCGGGACGAGGCAGGCAGGCCCGTCTGGCAGGGCTCACGCGCAGTGTTGTGCACCGGGGAGTAGCGCTGATCGGCGCCATCCTTTCGCTGCCCGTCGCGCTGCTAACGGCGATATTAATCAAACTCGATTCGCGTGGGCCGGTTCTCTATCGGCAGGAGCGATTAGGCAAGAATGGCCGGCCGTTTACGCTGGTAAAGTTTCGCTCGATGCGCATGGACGCCGAGCAGGACGGACCGGTTTGGGCGAGCAAGGACGATGATCGTGCGACTCGCCTGGGACGGATCATTCGCAAGCTGCGCATCGACGAGATACCGCAGTTCTGGAACATCATGCGGGGCGAGATGAACTTCGTCGGTCCGCGGCCGGAGCGGGCTCACTTTGTGGCCCAACTCGCCCAGGAGATTCCATATTACGAGCAGCGTCACCTGATTCCGCCTGGTCTGACGGGTTGGGCGCAAATCAAGTATCCCTATGGAGCTTCAATTGAAGATGCGCGCGAGAAGCTCCAGTACGATCTCTACTACATCAAGAATCAGAGCCTGATCCTTGACGCGATCATCTTGTTTGAGACGATCAAAATCATTCTTTTCGGACGTGGCGCGCACTAAGCGCCGAGGTTGTTTTTTGGAGGTTTCAATGAAGACAGTGAACATTATTGCAGCGCTCGCCTTAGCGATCGCGTTTACAGTCTCCCCCGCAGCTCTGGCTCAGGAGCCAGACACGTCAGCTAACAAAACGCGAGAACGCGTTACAACCAAACCAGTCGCTCAGGACAAGACGAACCCGCAGGTCAAGACGAAGTCGCCGGGTCAAAAGCCCAACCCGGAGACTCCCCCCGGTGAGCGACTCGAGCCGGATGACCCGACCCGTACTCCTTCGGATGTGCCCACTGAAGCTCAAGCAAACCGCTTTGAGCAGATATCTGAAGAGTCGGAGGTGCTTCCTTTCTACAACAATTTTTTCAAGACTTATCGGCTTGGTCCCGAAGATGTGATCTCGGTCCAGGTCTTCGGTCAGGAACGTTACTCGAGAGGTGCGGTTGCCGTACCGCCCAGCGGACGCATTTCGCTGGCTCTTATTCCTGGTGGTGTTTTCGTGGTCGGTAAAACCGTTGACCAGGTCGCGGCCGAGATCACCAAGCACTACGACGAGTACATCATCGATCCCCAGGTAACAGTGACCCTTGAAAAAGGTCTTTCATATCGCTACGCGGTGATTGGAGATGTCGGCCAGCCAGGCATCCGCCTGATGAGTCACCGCATGACTGTAACCGAAGCGATCAACGAGGCCGGCGGGGTGTTGCCGACCGGTGACCGGAGCAAAGTTAGGGTTCTTCGCAGACAACCAAACGGTGATCTAGCGCCCATTGCCGTGAATGTTTCGGCAATCTACAAAGGCAAGGCTCCTGACAACCTCTATCTCGTGCCTGGCGATCAAATCATTGTTCCAGGTAACAAGTTCAAGACGTTCCAGAAGATCATGTCCTTCACTTCTGTTCTCAGCTTCGCACGCATTTTTGGTATTCCGTTTTAAACGGGCAGGCGGTAGGAAGCAGGAGCAGGCGGCAGCTTTGCCTCAAAAGTCCGTTTATCGGGGTGATGAGTTGGCAGATGACAAGAAACCAGGTGTGTGTTGATTCGTAAATGAGTCCAAAGTCTGATCGTTGTCGCGCGTTCCTGCAGTCTGCTCCTGCCGCCTGCCTCCTGATTTTCACGCTCGCGTCAGTTGCGTCAGCGCAATCAGGTCCCTGGGCGCGGCAACGCACCGGCACGCTTGCCTGGCTCCACTCAGTCTTTTTCTTAAATCAAACTGAAGGGTGGGCGGTTGGCAGCAAAGGCACTCTGTTGGCAACAGAAGATGGCGGTAGAAATTGGAAAGTAAAACCGCGCCCTTCGGAGGATGTGCTCCTCGACATTTACTTCTCGGACGAATCCAACGGCTGGGTTGTTTGCGAGAGAAACTTTTACGAGCTTAAGACCAAAGATGAGCCGCGGACGTATCTCATGAAAACGACCGACGGCGGTGAACACTGGAAGCGCGTTCTGATTCGGGGAGCCGATGCCGATGCTCGCCTGGTGAGAGCCATCTTCAGCCCGGGCGGGCGAGGTTGGGCCTTCGGAGAGGGAGGCGCGATCTACACTTCACACGACTCGGGTGCCAACTGGGTCCGACTTCAGGCGCCGACTCGGCATCTGCTGTTGGGTGGCACGTTCATCGACGATGACCGCGGTTGGCTCGTGGGCGCCGGGGCCACCATTATCCAAACGTCTGACGGCGGCGAAACCTGGCATCTCTCATACTTGCCCGATGCCAAGGGCACTCGCTTTAACGCAACTTCTTTTGTCAATAATCGATTGGGATGGGCGGTGGGAAGTGGCGGCGCTGTATACCGCACCATCAACGGCGGCCGCACCTGGACAGCGCAAAACTCTCGGGTGGACGCTGATCTCTTCGACGTGAAGTTTCTCGATGCAGTTGAAGGCTGGGCTGTCGGCGCTCACGGAACTGTCGTCTACACCAATGACGGGGGACTCCACTGGACAGCTCAACAAACCGGTCTCACTCATCCGCTGGAACGAATTTTCTTTGCCGACCGGACTCACGGCTGGGCTGTTGGCTTTGGCGGAACAATTTTGTCCTACGTGCGTCCGGAAGCGCCTCGTCTGCGCAGGTGATCACGTCCGATACGCTTTAGATGGTTGACGCTTCATATGTCCGACACACTTTAGGAACCTCTGATCAAGTCTCGATTGCAACGGCTCTAGCGCAACGAAGTCAGTACCACCTCGCGGTAGCGGGTGGGTCGTCTTGCCAGAAAACCAAGCATCGATTGCGTAAGAACCCACCCGCTACCGCGAGGTGGTACTGACTCCATCGCGCTAGACTTTTCCGTTATGCGAGTTGATCAGAGGTTCCTTTAGTTTGTGGTTGCGCTCGCCGAGTTCAACGTCCCAGCTGCCTTCAAGGTTGAGGTTAGCGCCGCCATCGACAAACTAAAAAAGTGTGTCGGACATATAAATTGCCGGACAAAACAGATGTCAGACCAAAAACATGAATAGAATTTGCCAAGTCAGGTCATTTCGGTTGCTACTGACGCTGATCGGTGTTTGTCTGTTGGCGAGTGTTGGTTTGTCTCAGAACCCTCCGCCGGCAAGCTCACCGCAGCCGTCGCCGCATCCGGCAACTTCTCCGGCCGAAAAGTCGACCGACAAGACGCCTGTCGCCAAAAACGAAAAGGGCTCCGAAGCTGAGCTGCTGGCGTTGCGAGACGAAATCGGAGCAGCTTCCAACGAACAGGAGCGGCTGCGCTTGCAATTCAAAGTGGTCGACTCATTGGTAGTTGCCGGTAAGAAGCGGGAGGCTATGGCGGAGCTCAATTCGATGAGCGCTGTTGACCGTTTCGACCCGCAGGGTTTTTACAACATCGCCAACGCGCAGGCGCGTTTGGGAGACTCTGAGGTGGCTGTCAGCACTTATCGCAAAGCCATAGACCAGCGAAAAGGCCGCTACTCGCGCGCCCTAAACAATCTTGGCGTCGTGCTGATGCGCCTGGGTCGCTGGGATGAAGCTTACGACTCGTTTCTTTCGGCTTTGCGCCTGGAGTCGTTCCGCTATGCGGAGGCCAGCTACAACCTTGGGCGACTCTACTCGGCCCGCGGGGAACTTGATCTTGCTATTAGAGAATGGCGCCGCGCCTTAGCCGTCGATCCAGAGCATACGGCCGCGTCCGGCGCGCTGGCGAGATCTGGAAGTATGGGAAACATTCGCGTTGCGTCTGTTCCAGCAAGCAGGCCCGTGACCAACATCAACAAAAACCGAGCTGCTGGTCGTCCGGAGAAGGAGCGGGCTATTTCAAGCGCCGCGCCAGCTAAAGCCAAACGCTCTGAACCGGCGGCTGCGTTTACGGTCGATCGGGAAGCTTACACGTTCCTCCAGCGTGCCCGAGTCGCGCGCGATCGAAATCGCAATGAAGAGGCAGTTGAGAATTATCGTCGCGTTCTGGCGGGCATGGGTGGCTACTTTGCTCCTGCCAATCTGGAGCTTAGTTATGCTCTCGTCTCCTTGAAACGGAATGACGAAGCCATCGCGATGCTGCAGCCAGTGGTCGTGAAAGACGGTGCCCGTCTTCCGATTGCCTTTTATCACCTGGCCCGTCTCTATGAACAAAAAGGCGATTTGAAACTTGCAGAGGAGAACTTCAGCCGGGCAGCTGAGTCATACGGTGAGGGCAATGCACAGTTCCTTCTTGATTTGAGCCGGGTGCGTGAAAAGCTGGGGAATCTGTCGGGTGCGCTCGCCAGCCTGGAGCAATATGTGACAAGCATGGAGCGTCAGGGCCAGAAGCCTGATTGGTCGGATGAGCGACTCGCTGCACTGAAGCAGAAAGTTGCCGCCTCACCTGCGTCATCCAAGCCTTAGGACTAGTTAAACCGCCAAGGCGCCAAGAACGCCAAGAGAACAAGAAGAAAGGCAGCGGATATGCCAATCGGTCGCTGCGTTTCTCTCCTGCTGTCTTGGCGTTCTTGGCGCCTTGGCGGTTAGCCTAGCTTTCTTGCTCACTGGACGCGGCCGATTCCTCAGGCTTTCGCTCGGGCCGCATGTGTGGAAAGAGGATCACGTCGCGGATTGAGTGTCGGTTGGTGAGCAGCATCACGAAGCGATCGATGCCGATACCGATGCCTGCTGCCGGCGGCATGCCGTAGGAAAGCGCGCGGATATAGTCTTCATCCATTACCATCGCCTCTTCGTCGCCTCGCTCACGCTGCTTCATCTGATCGTTGAACCGATCGTATTGCTCCCGCGGATCATTCAACTCCGAGAAGCCGTTTGCGCATTCGATCGCGGCCGCGAAGAGTTCGAAACGCTCCGCGATCGACGAATCGGATGGCGAAGCTTTCGAGAGAGGCGAAACAGGTTTTGGAAAATCCGTGATGAAGGTTGGATTGATCAGTCGGTGCTCGACGTGCCGCTCAAATAACTCGACCAGGTTCTCCGCCGAAACATCTACCTCACCCCCAAACTTCTTGACGGCCTCCTTCATCGTTAGCCTCTGGAACGGTTTTGAAAAGTCGATCGTGTGCTCGCCATAACGAAGTTGGATATGACCCAGCGCTTTGAAAACCACCCCGCGCAGCATCTCTTCGCAGAAATCCATCATCTGGTTTACGTCTGCGTAGGCCCAGTAAAACTCCAGCATCGTAAACTCGGGATTGTGAACGCGATCGATGCCTTCATTGCGGAAGTTGCGATTGAGTTCGTAGACCTTTTCGAAACCGCCCACCAGCAAGCGCTTTAGGTAAAGCTCCGGCGCAATGCGGGCATAGAGGTCGATGTGGAGCGCGTTGTGATGTGTCTTGAAAGGTTTGGCGGCTGCTCCGGTAGCCTTAGAGGTCAGCATCGGCGTCTCAACTTCTACGTAACCGTGGTCTTCCAGGAAGCGACGCATCTCGCGAATGATCGCGGCGCGACGGTCGAACACTTCACGCGGAGATAAGTCACCTTCCTCGTGTTCCAGCTTCAAACTACCCGCAATTAGGTCGGCATAACGCTGGCGCTGACGAATCTCCGGATCGTGAATGCCATGCATCTTGTCAGGCAGCGGCAACAACGCCTTGACCAGAAACTGTAACTTTTCGATGTGCACCGAAAGTTCTCCGGTCCTGGTCACAAACAAATAACCTTCGATGCCGATGAAGTCTCCATGATCGAGAAGCTGAAATAGCTCCCAGCCTTTTCCTTCGTCTTCGATCACGGAGCGCGTGTCGTTGTTGACGGCTTTGGCATCTGCACGTTTGACGTAAATCTGCAGACGCGAGACGCCGTCCGAAAGGTGAACAAACGCGGCTTTACCCATCACGCGTGGCGGCGAGGCGATGCGTCCGGCCAGCCTGACGAGGATCTTGTTCAGTTGCTGGTTAGCGAGCTCAATCCCCTCCGCGGCAGGACGTTCACCTTCGGCAGTATTCGGTTCGAAGGACCGAAATTTTTCGACTACTGCGGTGATCGTGTCTTCACGGCCCGGCTCGATGGTCTGGCTCCGCTCGAATTTGTTTGGATAGACGTTACCGACGAGCGTGCGCAAGGCATCGAGATGCTCGTGCCGTACGCGCGTTTGATCGTTTTCTTCGATGAAGGGGATAGACAACTATCTGACTCCTAAGGAAAGCGCTGATTATAGAGACCGTGTAGCTAATTGCCAATTCCCGATTGCACGGACCGTCTGGAGTGCGCCGGCAGAGCGCAGCGCCGACGGCGCTTTGGATCGGATGTCCGACACACTTTTAGTTTGTCGTGCGCGCGTCAAGGTTCAAGGTCGTCGGAACCTAAAAGGTTGGCCTTGTCGTCGCCAACGACAAACTAAAGTGTATCGGACATAAGTCCGCTGCGCTCTGCCGTCGCACTCCAAGATAAGTACCCGCTCGTGCTAGATTGTTTGACGGAATGAGTGGGAAGCTTCTCAGCCTCGAAGATCTGCTTCGGGAGCGCACCCGACTGCGCGCAGAACGCAAAAGCCTCGTTTTCACTAACGGCGTTTTTGATCTGCTGCACGTGGGACATGTGCGCTATTTGGCTGCGGCCCGGGCCCTCGGCGACGCGCTCGTAGTGGCCATAAACAGCGATCGGAGCGTACGAGAGCTGAAGGGTGACGGCCGGCCCGTGATCGTCGAACAGGAACGTGCGGAAGTATTGGCGGCCCTGCGGCCGGTCGGCTACGTAACCATCTTTGACGAAGTGTCGCCCCGTTCGCTGATTGCTACGCTGTTGCCAGACGTGCTCGTGAAAGGCGGCGACTACGGGCTCGACGAGATTCATGGGCGCGAAGAAGTGGAAGCCGCCGGCGGCCGGGTGATTTCGTTGCCTTTCATCGAAGGGGCCTCGACCACGGGAATCATCGAGCGGATGAAACAACGTTGATTAGGTGAGAGGCAGATTGGATGAATTCTCAAGTAAATACGATCCACCAAATTACACGAAGCACCACTAAGAGTATTTCGTGTTCATTCGTATATTTTCGTGGATCGTTTGTCAGAACTACATGAGCAGTACGATCCAAACAACAGGCACTTTGCAGCAAACGCTTCAGCGTGTCAGACAAACACCTGAGTGCCACAAGATACTTGAGGAGCTTCGGCGCGGCAATCGAGTCGTTTCCATCAGCGGCCTGGTCGCCGGATCAGCGCGCGCACTCGTGCTGGCGTCGTTGCAGCGGGAGAGTGGGAAGATGTTTGCCGTGGTCACGCAAGCAAACCGCGATCTCGAACCGCTGGAGCGCGACCTACGGTTTTGGTACTGCGCTCTAAACGGAACAGATCAATGCGATGAGGAAGTGCTGTTGCTTCCTGCGTCCGAGGGTGACCCGTATGCCGGGCCATCGCCGCATGCGGAAACGCTTGAGCGACGCGCGCTAACTCTCTGGCGGTTGGCCCAACACTCTCAGGATTTCGTCCTGCTAACGGCGCGTGCCCTCGCGCGCAAGACCGTCGCCCCGAATGAAATCGCAGGCGCAGGAGCGCAGCTCAAACGCAACGAGGGTCATTCACCCGAGGAACTCGTGGGTAAGCTCCTGGCCTCGGGCTACCGGCGCGAAGATCCGATTGGAGCAATCGGCGAGTTTTCCATTCGCGGCGGCATCCTGGACGTTTGGTCCCCGGGGAGGGACGCGCCGGCACGGATAGAGTTCTTTGGCGACACGGTCGATTCGATTCGCGAGTTTGATCCTGAAACCCAATTATCGACGACGCAGTTATCCCAAATCGAAATCGCTCCGATGCGTGAGCTGGCGGTAACCGGTCGCGACTTTAGGATCTGGGCCGAATCCGCACGCGAGCGCTGGAGCGATTCGCGTTATGCGCGCCAACTTCGCGATCGCACAGCTTTCGCCGATGAAGGGGAAGCGTTCATTGGCTGGGAGTGGTTGATGCCTCTGGTGCGCGAACGCAATTCGACGGCGTTCGATTATCTGAAGGACGCAGTGCTGGTAATCGACGAGCCATCTGCGATCGAATCGTACCTGGGCGAGACATATCAGACTCTTTTAGACAGGTATCGGGAGACTGACGCGGCCGACGATCTCGCCCTCGCTCCGAATGAGCTTTACTTAACTGCGGATGAATTACGCGCCGCCATTGATCAGCGGACCCGCATTGAGCTGCGCACACTGGGTCGGGCGGCTGCCGATCTGGATGAACGGCTGGCGTTGGAGGCGGAGATGCCCAACGTTCAGCTAGGTCGCGCCCGCGGCCCTCGGCAGCCGATGTTTCTGTTTCCTTCAGTCGCGCCGGCGCCGGAATTCGAGTGGAAAACCAAATCTGTGATGCGTTATCACGGCCGGCTTGCCGATCTCGCAACTGACATTGCCCGCAGCCGCGATACTGGAACGACGACCGTATTCGTCATGCCTAGTCTTGGTGTTGCCGAACGTATCATCCAGATCCTCGACGAGTATGAACTCGATGCTCAACTCCACCTCCTGGATGAAGCCGGTCAAATCGATGCGTCGTCGGAACCAGCCCAAACAGTTGTTTCGGTGGGAAGAATCAGCGCCGGTTTTGAAATGCCGGAGGCGCGCCTACTGGTTCATGTTGAAGGAGACTTGTTCGACGAAGCCGCCGAGCAAACGCTGGAAAGGCGTGGCCCGGTGGCGGATAGCCGCAGACAGAAGGCCGAGGCTAAAAGGCGACGTTCGAAGAGTGCGGCCTTTCTTTCAGACTTTCGTGACCTGAAGGGCAACGACTTCGTCGTCCATATCGACCACGGCATCGCGCGCTTTGGCGGCCTGCAAATACTCGATCTCGGCAAGCGGACCGGCGAGTTCATGCTTCTTTACTACGCCGACGATGCCAAGCTTTACGTTCCGGTGGAACGTCTGGACCTGGTGCAGCGATATTCGAGCGCGGAAGGTCACCAGCCTCAGCTCGACCGCTTGGGCGGCCTCGGCTGGCAGAAAACCAAGGCCAAGGCAAAACGCGCTATGCGCGATATGGCCGACGAGCTTTTGCGTTTGTATGCGGAAAGAAAACTGGTTGGCGGCTTCGCTTTTGCCGCTGACACGCCATGGCAGGGCGAGTTTGAAGACGGTTTCGAATACGTCTTGACTCCCGATCAGGAAACGGCAATTGAAGATGTTAAGCGCGACATGGAAAAGCCGACTCCGATGGACCGGCTGCTGTGCGGTGACGTTGGCTACGGCAAAACCGAAGTGGCGATGCGGGCCGCGTTCAAGTCGGTCATGGAAGGAAAGCAAACGGCGATTCTCACGCCTACGACGGTGCTCGCCTATCAACACTACGACACGCTGCGTTCTCGCTTCGCGCCCTTCCCGGTGAAGGTCGAGCTTCTTTCGCGTTTTCGTTCCAGCAAGGAGCAGAAAGAAATTGTTAAGCGGGTGGAGTCAGGCGAGGTTGACGTCATCATCGGAACGCACCGGCTTCTTTCAAAGGATGTTCGGTTCAAGGATCTGGGCCTCGTGGTGGTTGACGAAGAGCAACGTTTTGGCGTGGCCCATAAAGAGAAACTGAAGCAACTTAAAAAGCGCGTTGATGTCCTGACCCTTTCCGCGACGCCAATCCCACGCACGCTAAACATGTCGCTCTTCGGCATGAGAGACATGTCGCTGATCGAAACCGCTCCCAGCGATCGGCTCGCGATCCAAACTCAGGTAGTTCAGTTTTCAGAGAACGTTATCAAATCAGCGATTGAGCTGGAGCTGGCCCGTGGGGGCCAGGTGTTTCTGATCCACAACCGAGTAGAAACGATCGAGACCATCGCCGCCCTGGTCAAACGGCTGGTGCCGCAGGCACGGATCGTGGTGGGACACGGCCAGATGAATGAGAAGGAGATGGAGCGAGTAATGCTCGACTTCATTGAGTTTAAGCATGATGTTCTGGTTGCTACGACGATCATTGAGAACGGAATAGACATCCCCCGCGCCAACACAATCATCATAAACCGCGCCGACCAATATGGTCTTTCTCAGCTTTATCAATTACGCGGTCGTGTGGGGCGGTCAAATCGGCGAGCATATGCTTATCTGCTGATTCCCGGTGAGCAGGAGCTGACGCCTATCGCCCGCAGGCGACTGGCGGCAATCCGCGAGTTCTCGGATTTAGGAGCCGGCTTTCGCATTGCGGCGCTGGATCTCGAGCTCCGCGGCGCCGGAAACCTGCTCGGCGGTCAACAGTCGGGGCACATGGACGCACTTGGCTTTGACCTCTACACCCAGATGCTTGAACGGACAATCGCTGAGCTTCGCGGGGAGGAGGTCGAGGATGAGACCAGCGTCGCCATAAACCTCGGTGTCAATGTGGCAATTCCTGAAGACTACGTTCAGGACATGGGCCAGCGGCTGCGGACCTACAAGCGCGTTTCTTCCGCTCGCGACGACGAGACCCTTGCGGGAATTCGCACGGAAACCGAAGACCGCTATGGACGCCTGCCTCCGACCGTGGAAGAACTTTTTGCCTACGCTCGGGTGCGCCGGTTGGCTGAGGAAATCGGGGTAATTTCGATTGACAAGACCGCGAACGGAATTGCCATAAAGTTTAGCGAGAAGGCGCGTATTTCGCCGGAAAAGCTTGCGGTTTTCGTAACTAACAAAGAGCGAGCCAGCTTTAGTCCCAGTGGTGTTTTGCGTATCGATCTCGGCGAGGAAGAAATCGACGACGTACTGCGAATAGCGCGTGGCGCGTTGCTGGAACTCAGGTTAGAAGATTAGAATTGGCAACTTGTTGCTGGTCATGGTGAGTCATTAGCAATCGTGGGCCAATTAGTATCGCTGGCTATTACATTCCGCGCCTCTGGCGCTCTGGCGCAAAAGGACTAGTTCCCCGACGACAGCTGACAAAGAGATAATTCTTTAGGAGTATTTTCTGTGAAATCAAAATTAACAACATTCATATCGGCCTCACTCATAACAGCGGCGCTCTTCGCGGTTAGCTCCGCAGTTGTCTTCGCCCAGGAGGGCGAGCTTCGCGTGGTCGACGAGGTGATCGTGCAAGTGAACGACGACGTGATCACGCTCTCGATGTTAAAGCGCGAAATGAAAGAACGTATTGAGGCTTTCAAGCAGAGTGGAATGCCCGAAGCGAAAGCTAACGAAGAAGTCAACAAGCGTCAGGCGGAGCTTATTGCCGCGCTTATCAATGAGCAGCTTCTAATGCAGAAGGGCAAGGAGCTCGAACTCTCGAGTGAAATTGAGGCGGAGGTCAACCGGCGCATGCTCGCGGTGGCCAAGGAACAGGGCATCACCACCATCGAGAAATTGGATCAGGCAATGAGGGAGAGTGGTCTGGATCCGGTATCGACGCGCCAGTCTCTAAGAGTCGAGATTATGAAGCAGGCTGTGATCCAGCAGGAAGTTGACCGGAAGATTTTCTTTGGCCTCGGCATGGAGGAATTGAAGAAGTACTTCCAGGCTAATCAAGCGAAGTTTATCGCGCCTGAAACTGTAGACCTCTCTGAAATATTTCTCAAATTCGCCGGAAAGAATGAAGCTGACGTCAGAGCGCGAGCGTTAGAACTGGTCACCCAGTTGCGGGCTGGCGCCGACTTCGGTTCAGTGGCTGGTTCAAACTCCGAGCGGGAAATGAACGGCGTGCGAACGGCGCCACAGAACAAAGGTAAGGTGGGCAGGTTTGAAGTGCCCAATCTCCGCGAAGATATAGCCAATGCGATCAAAGTGGTGAAGGTCGGCGGAGTCAGCGAGCCGCTCCGCGGTGACGAGGGATATCAGATTCTCCGAGTCGACGAGCGCACGCCGGCGGGCACAGCCGCGACCTTCAACGAAAACCAGGTGCGAGAAGCGATTACTATTGAGCGCGCCAACAAGGAACGCGAGGCCTATATGCAGAACCTCCGCAACGATGCCTACATCAAACTCTCCGAAAGCTACCAGGCGACGGTAGAGCCGCTTTTGAAACTGCCTGCCGCGACGGCTGCAACTACGACGGAGAAAGCTGGCGACAAGAACAAGAGTAAGAAGCCGTAGCTCGTGGATAGTGAGTGACAAATGGTAGATGGGAGGCTCGTCTTCCATTGACAATGACAAATGGAAAATGAGGTTTGGGTGTCCACCCACAAATAACCTTCCCCAATGCGAGTGGATCTTTTCCTGAAGGCGAGTCGTCTTTGCCAGCGGCGCACGGTGGCGCAGAAGTTATGCGATGCGGGTCTTGTATTTATCAATAACAAACCTGCCAAGTCGGCCCACTCTGTAAAGCCCGGCGATGAAATCACGATCCGGCGTCGCGACCGCTTAACCCAGGCCCGGGTGATGGCTCTACCGACGTCTCGACAAACGTCACAGCAACAAGCCGGCGAGTTGTGCGAAATTCTGGAAGAGGAAGGCGAAGAGGAAGGCGAAGAGGAAGGCGACCCACTCTCACATTAGCCAGGTGCTTGGCTCGGGGAGTTGAGCCATTTGGAACACCGGAAAAACCGTCACTACTTAACTCTTGTGAATCCTCTTGCTGGCTGGTCCCTAGTATCTTCGGGCTCATCGTCACGCCTATGACAACGATCCACGCGCATCACACGAAATATCACTAAGTTTGTTAGTGTTGGTTCGTGTGATGCGCGTGGATCGTTTTTCTGTTCGATGCGAAATTACGACACTAACTGAATACCTCTTGACTTTAGAGCTGTTGACGATGTGGGCTATCATCAACTCACTTGTTTGATCGTTAGTACGATGAAATATCAAAACGTCAGCTTGGGCTTCGTTCTTATACTCTTGCTAGGCGCCACCGCTTGTCAGCAAACAACTCTGGGGACCCAACCGACCGCCGGGCAGCCGCAACGAAACACCTCGGCGCCCGAGAGGCCGAGTCTGAAACTGCCGCTGAAAGATCCGCGGATAGTAGTTTTGAAGAGCAAGCGTCAGTTAGAACTTTATTCCGATGGTGAGGTAGTGCGCACCTACCGAATCGGCCTGGGACTCAACCCCGTTGACGACAAGCAGCGTCAGGGCGATCGCCGCACCCCCTGAAGGCGAGTTCTACATCTTCACCAAGAACCCAAGAAGTGCTTTTCACCTGTCGCTGGGCGTAAGTTATCCAAATGTAGAGGACGCCGAGCGCGGCCTGCGCGATGGTTTGATCACTCGCGCGCAGCGTGACCGGATTGTTCGAGCGATCAGAAACAAATCGACTCCGCCTCAAAATACTCCCCTGGGTGGCGACATTTACATTCATGGAAACGGCGCCAGAAGCGATTGGACATGGGGATGCGTGGCGTTAGAGAATGAAGACATCGAAGAGCTGTATCGCGTCATCGACACTGGAACATTGGTTACAATTAAGCCGTGACACCGGAAATCAAGCCATTCAAGATTCGCGACATTGAGATTAGTCCGCCGCTTGTCCTTTCTCCGATGGCGGGAGTGACTGACGTGTCTTTTCGACGACTTCTCAAGCGACGTGGCGGGGTTGGGCTGTCAGTTTCGGAGTTTATCTCTGTCGAAGGGCTAACGCGCAGCAATCCAAAATCAAAGCGTCAAATGCGCTTTTATGAAGACGAGCGGCCGTTTGCCATTCAGATCTTTGGAGGCCAACCTGAACGCATGCGTATGGCGGCGGAGATGGCTGAGGAAGTCGGAGCAGACATTCTCGACATCAACTGCGGATGTCCGGCGCCCAAAGTCGTAAAGCACGGCGGGGGCTCAGGCTTGCTGAAGGATCACACCCGGCTGGAGACCATTCTCAAGGAAATCAAGAAAGCGATCACGATTCCATTGACGGTCAAGATCCGTGCGGGGTTCTACGACCACACCATCAATGCCGTGGAGACTGCCAGGCTCGCCGAAGCTTGTGGCGTCGAACACATAGCTCTTCACGGCCGCACCAAAGAACAGGGCTATCGCGGGCTGGCGAACTGGGACTTAGTTAAAGAGATCAAAGACGTTGTGAAGGTGCCCGTGTCGGGGAGCGGCGACGTGACTACCATCGAAGGCGCTTTCAATCGGTTTCGCGAAACTGGGTGCGATGGCGTTTTGATTGGGCGCGGCGCGATGGCCAATCCCTGGATCTTTCGACAGATTGAAGACTCGATGCATGGTCGTCCGATCTTCCAACCAACGCTGGCTGACAAACGAGCATTGCTACTCGAGTACTTCGTCATGTTGCGCGAAGACATGCCCGAGACACCGGCCATCAATCGGATGAAACAACTCGCCGGGCAATTCACGCGTGGCTTGCAGGGCGGCGCACTGTTCCGCACGTCGATTTATCACTCACATTCCATTGACGAAGTTCTGGGTCGTATCGAGGAATACTTCGAGGCGATTGAGACTGGACAACCTTACTACGGTGAAGCCGGAGTTCCAGTCGAAGAAGCCCCAGAGCTGGATTCCTGCGAAGCCGCGGCGTGAAGTCTGAAAAGAATGGCTTTGCCTCATTCCAGCCTATTTGTGATGAGATTGGTTCGTGTTGCTTCGTGTGTTTTAGTGGATCGTTTTTCCTCTTTCACAAACAGAACGATCCACTAAAACACACGAAGCAACACGAACTGATCTTAATCACCCGAACTTGAAATCAGAAGAGAATCATTGAGCCGCGATTGCTTCGCGGGGTTTGGTTGCTGATTTGCCCGTGCCATTGTCCAGATCTACAGGAGCTGGATATCCCTTCCCATCCAGGGCTGCGATTTCTAACGCAACCTCTTTTTGTTTTTTCGCAATAGGCTTCTTCGCCGCTGGCTTTGTCTTGGCGGTGGTCTCAGCGTTTTCATTACCTGTTGATGGCGATGCCTTCGCGTTCGCATTAACTTGTTTCGACGACCCCACTTTCGTCGGCCGAGACGACATCGCATTCACGGCTTCCAGCGCCTGCGTTCGTTCTTCTTCGCTGAGATCTTCCAACCCCACGCCATGCTTTTCCAAGACCGCGCGAAGATTCTCTTCTGTATTCGTGTTCTGATCATAGATGTCGCGGTAGATGTATAACTTTCCGTCTTCTACCACGATTGTTTCGTAGCGAAGTTCCACCGGGACCGCCTGCTCAAGCTTTACGGCACGAGTCTTAGTCCTGTCTTTGAGATAGGCTGCGACTGTCTTTTCGGAGAACTCTTTCCCGACCGCGCTGGCTAAATGCTGGGCGAAGTCCTTCACTTGCGCATTCGTCAATCCCACGCATCCATGCGAAGCAAAGGTGCCGATCTTTGCCAGCGGTTTACCCCCATGAATCAGCGAAGGCATGCCGATTGGAATCTTGATTGGACCGAGTGGATTCAACGGACTGCCCGCTGCCACCTGCTCTCCCACCGCCACATTTTTCATTTTTGCTACCCAGGGTTCATCGGGAGGGGTCCAGGTGGGATTGAATATGATCGTCTGCGCTTTCCTCAGCCCAATCGGCAGCGGGAACTGGGGATAGCCAATGCCTATCTTGTAAGATTTGATGAGCGATCCATCTTTGAAAATGTCCATTCGATATGCAGGGATGTTGACGACGATTCGTGTGTCGGGCGGGATGGCGTTGGGGCCAGGCAGCATCGTTTCTGCAGTTCCCTTGCTTTTACCCGCTTCAAGTTCTGCATCTCCTGTGATCCAACGTTCGCGCACGAGGGCGAACAGTTCCGAAGCTTTCTGAGCTCCAATCGCAGCCTGAATCGCCTGGGCCGCCTGCTCGCGCGCTTCGGCCGCACTCCCGGCTTCCTGTTCAGCATTCGATTGACGAAGCCGTGCTACTTCATCGCCGGCGTTCTTTCGCAGGCCGGCGATCTGCTCGTCCGTGAGATTAAGTTTCGACTTAAGTTCTACCTTGAACGAGTCGTCAGCAAACAAAGCATCCAGCACCGGGAGAGTTACCGGGACCGCAGTTGCTTCTGAAACCGCTCCTGCCGACGGCGCAACAGATGATGTTGGCGACGGACTGGCTGTCGTAACCGAGTTTGAGTTTGATGCGGGTTGGTTTACGCACCCGAGCATCGTCAGAAGAGATGCGATCGGCAAAAGTAACTGTATTCGTAATTTGATTCGTTTCATCTTTGGTTTATCCTCAAACGACCTCTGGGCATAGTGTCTTCGCATGCACTCTGCCTGATTGACGAAACCCTTAGCAACAGGTGTTCCCACAGGATTAGGAGCCCGGTACCCAATCAAAGGTCCCGTGTGTCCCACGACTAAAGTCCCAAACATGCATCATAAACGAACGTGGCAGCGTCAATTTCGAAGCAGCGGGTATGGGTTTATGTTCGCCCCTTCCCAGTAGCGTTTCGGGTCGGCAACCACCGCAATGGAGAAATGTAGGTGGTAGTTTCCGGCGCCGGCGTTTCCTGTGTCGCCGACGTAGCCGATGACATCGCCCTGGCGAACCAACTTGCCTTCGGATATCGCATTGGCATAGCTCTGGAGATGAGCGTAGTAAAAAATGAGTTTGTTGTCGGTGCTGGACTGATAGATCGTAGTGCCTCCACACTCGCTCTGGAACAGTTTGACGATCTTCCCGTCAGCCGCGGCCAACACCGGAGTTCCCGGCGGCGCGGGGATGTCGATCGCATCATGCACTCGTCCTTCCGACCGTGAGTCGGAAAATGTATCCCTCAATTGATCTGCGCGCACGCCTGTCACGGGTACAATAAGCTTAAGAGTCCCCACGAACCCGATCGAAGGCGGCGGTGGACTTGGACTCGACAAATTTTCCGGTGTGGGCGGGGCCGATTCGATCGGTGTAGGGTTTCCTGGTTCAGGACTGCTCGACGTGGACGGCGGTGATAATGTCGGTGCCGCCGACGCTTCGGGAGACGGCAATGGAAGTGTGCTTTGGTCGCGATAGTAGCCGGAACGCTTCTGAAGAAAGACCACCAGCGTTATCAGCGCCGCCAGGCCGATGGTCAGTCCGAGAAAGACGCGTCCGCGCGCGGAGGTGATCACCGGCCTCCTCTTGGTTGCGAGCCGCCGCGCTGAAAACCAAGCGGAACCAGCGGGCGCGGCTCGGTTCCTTCAAAGAACCAACTCGCCCCCACTCGCAGACGGTGATGCCAGGTAGGCAAACGCGCCGTGTATAGAGCGAAGCGCGCCTGCCTGGCGAGTGGCCCCCCAAACGCTTTGCCCGCCGTGAGTACTGCGGCCCGCTCTGTGCCAAGGCTCAGGGCTTCGCCCAGTTCTTCAAAATGCCTGGTTTTAAGTTGGTCACCCGAGATGAAAGCGCGAATGTTGCTCGCAGCCAGTCCTGCCTCTTGCAAGGCGAGTTGGGCAGTCCCGGCGAGGGTAGGGGCAGCATCGCCGTAGTACGCGATATCGCCGAGCGCAAAGATGTTTTCGTGTGATCGCAGCTGTAGCGTCGGCTCGACGAGTATCAAACCCCGATCAGTTTTCTCAATTGAGAGTTTCTCTACCAGTGGATTTACCCGAACGCCGCCCGTCCAAACCACGGCCGCAGTCTCAATTTCGGTCTGTTCGCTGTTGTGTTCGACCGTGACTGTGTTTGGATTGATCTGTACGACTCTGGTCAAAGTGTGCACTTCAACTCGCGACTCTCGCAGAGCTTCTTCAACAAACTTTCGAATCGACTGACCCATTCCGGGGACCACTTTTGGGCCCATCTCGATCAAAAGCACTCTTGGCTCGCCAGTCAGGGCCCGCCGCTCGAACGCATCACGCAGGAGATCAGCCATTTTGGTCGACAACTCAACACCGCTGGCACCGGCGCCAGCTATGGCGAAGGTAAGTGCGCGACGAGTGTCCTGTGGCGGAAGATTTGGAGGTACTTGATCGAGGACTTCAACCATGCGGCTACGCAGGAGATCGGCATGACGAATCTTGCGAAAGGGAATCGCAAATTGCTCCGCGCCCTCGACACCTGCGTAGTTGGTAACGCCGCCCACTGCCAATACCAGGATGTCGTAGTCAACAGGTTCATTTCGCGATTCCACTGTGACTTGTCTCTGATCCAAATCGATTTTGGTCACCGGACTCTGGATTATCTGGATATCCTCGCTGAGCAACTCGTAATACTTCGGCGCGATATGCCACTCTTCCACTTCTCCACTGAAGTATTCGTAAAGCATCGGAGTGAAGAGAAAGTGGTCTTGATCGCTGATGAGCGTGACTTTCGCGTGACCGGCCAGATCCAAAGCCGCAAACACGCCGCCGAAACCGCCGCCGATAATCAAAACTCTGGGTTCTGCCGTTGGCACAAAAACCCTCCTGTCTGAAAATTGACTGTTACTCGTTGAGAGATGGTAACAAACCGTATTCCCTTAAGCACGGAAGCCAATCAGATAGTCAGTAGTATTTCTGGTTTTGGGACTGTGCCTCAAAAGTCCAAAGCCGTGCCGCTCGTTGCGCGTGACTTTTGAGTCAAAGCCGTTTTTTACCCCAAAGGACGCAAAGGCCAACGCAAAGGTCGCAAAGGCAAACTGCGTCAGTACCTCAGAGTGGGTACTGCTCCAAATAGTCTCGGAGCACTACCTCAGAGTCAGAGTAGGTCGGCTGGACACTTCCTGAACACGCGTGTTAAATTGAACCGCTTTTTAAGTTTAGCGGTTGCCGTCTTTACGAGGTTTACTGCTGCCTAGGAGGATCATCTAAGTAGTGGCGTTAGCAAAAGAGACCAAGGAACAGATTGTGGCCGACTTTCGTACCCATGACGCTGACACCGGTTCACCCCAAGTTCAGATTGCCCTGTTGAGCAAGAGAATTAACGAACTCACCGATCATTTCAAGACCCATAAGAAGGACAATCATTCGCGGCGGGGCCTGCTTAAGATGGTCTCGCAGCGCAGGAGTATGCTGGATTACTTGAAGCGTACCGATATTGAGCGTTACCACGAAGTAGTGAATCGTTTGGGTCTGCGTCGGTAAATCGTAACCTTAAAGAACGAGAGATCTTCGAGTCTCACAATTGGAAAAGCCCGCGTCTTTCGAAGCGCTTGCAGCAGTGCCGAACGTGACGGCGATTGACTGATAGCAAGCGGACGTGTTTAGGCCTGAGTTCACATCAAGGGCGGCAAGAGCTTCACGTTTAAGCTCTTGCCGCCTTTTTGATCATTTGACGTTTCGAGCTCTTAGCCTCACGTTGGCCCAGATCGCTCGAAACAAAACATGCAAAGAGGGGCGGATGAGACGCCCCGCACGCCTGATCACCGGGCGTTGTCGTTCGAAGGAGACAAACAATGTCAGATAAGAAGTATCTGAAAGAATCAATCAAGGTAGGTGACAAGGAATTAACCGTGGAGACTGGCCGCGTGGCCAAACAAGCCGACGGCTCAGTGGTGGTTCGTTATGGCGATACGATGTTATTGGTGGCCGCGGTCGGCGCACCAACGCCCCGGGAAGGAATCGATTTTTTCCCGCTAACAGTTGAATACCGGGAAGCAAATTATGCTGCCGGGCGTATCCCTGGAAACTACTTTCGCCGTGAAGGCCGGCCGAATGAAAAGGAAGTTCTGACTAGCCGACTGATCGATCGACCCTGCCGGCCTTTGTTCGCCGAGGGTTATCGCAATGAGACCCAGGTCATCGCCAGTGTCATTTCAGCCGATCCCGATAACAATCCGGATGTAATTGCAATAACGGGCGCGTCTCTGGCGCTCTATCTTTCCGACATCCCGTTCATGAACCCCATCGCCGGTGTTCGGGTTGGTTTGATTGACGGCCGTTACATCATCAATCCGACTTACGATGACGTGCGCGATTCGCGACTCAATCTGATAGTTGCCGGCACCGAAGAGGCGATCGTGATGGTTGAGGCAGGCGCCAAAGAGGTGTCTGAGGAAATCATGGTTGAGGCGCTGATGCTGGCGCACAAGGAGATCAATCGTCTCTGTCGCTGGCAGAACGAGCTTTATAAGGCGCTGGACATAAAGAAACGGGAAGTAACGCCTCCAGTTCTCAACGAGGAGATGATGGGCGAAATTGAGCGAAATTACGCCGATCGACTCCGCGCTACGCTCGATACCACTCGTCAGGAAAAACGCGCCAGCTACGCTGCTGTAGACGCATTGAAGAACGAAGTGGTTGAAGGTTATCCGCCAGACGAAGTGGAACGGCGGCAAATGGCAAAGCTGATCTTTGACCATCTCAAGGAAAAGATCTTTCGCGACGATATCTTGAACAAGCGACGGCGGCCCGATGGACGGCGATTCTCCGAGATTCGTCCGATCACGGCCGAAGTCGGTTGGCTGCCACGAGTCCACGGCTCAGCCCTTTTCACCCGCGGCGAGACTCAAGCACTAGTCACGACAACTCTCGGCACAAAGGAAGACGAGCAGTTTCTTGATGATCTTGAGAAGGGGGAAGTTAAGCGGCGTTTCATGCTCAACTACAACTTCCCACATTACTCAGTCGGTGAAGTGGGCAGATTCGGTAACCCCGGAAGGCGTGAGATTGGACATGGAGCACTTTCGCGACGCGCGATCGAAGCCGTACTTCCGGATGATGCCGATTTCCCTTACACCGTCCGCATCGTTTCCGATATCACAGAATCAAATGGTTCATCATCAATGGCCACAGTGTGCGGAGGGATCCTTTCGTTGATGGACGCCGGTGTGCCTTTGAAGGCACCGGTTGCCGGAGTGGCGATGGGATTGGTGATGGAAGGTAATAAGTACGCCATCCTCTCCGACATAGCCGGAGCTGAGGACCATTACGGCGACATGGACTTTAAGGTGGCGGGAACCAAAGACGGCATCACCGCCCTACAAATGGACATCAAGATTGGCGGCATTAACGCCCAGATCATGGCCGAAGCTCTCGAGCAGGCGAAGAAAGGCCGACTGTATATTCTGGGGATAATGACGCAAACGCTCAGCGAGCCTCGGACGGAGATCTCGTCTTACGCTCCTCGGATCATCCAAATCAAGATCAATCCGGACAAAATTCGCGACGTCATCGGACCAGGCGGCAAAATAATTCGTTCACTGGTCGAAGAGACCGGAGCGAAGATCGACGTTTCAGACGACGGAACAGTCTCCATCGCCACTGCCAGCCGCGATGCCGCCGAGGCCGCGGTAGCCAGGATTCGTGGGCTGACGGCGGAAGCTGAGGTGGGCCAGAGCTACCTCGGAACTGTCTCAAGGATTGTAGACTTCGGCGCGTTCGTCGAGATCTTCCCCGGCACGGATGGCTTGCTGCACATCTCCGAGATCGCGGATCGCAGAGTCAAGGACGTCCGCGACGAGCTCAAAGAAGGGCAGCAAATTCTGGTCAAGTGCATCGGCAAAGAGGGCAACAAGATCAAGCTCTCGCGCAAAGCGGTTCTGCGGGAAGAAGGCCGAAAGGCCGAAGCAGCAAGTACCAGTGAAAGTGATTAGTTAAATCAAAGTTTATTTAGCTTATCTTTCGCGCTGAGGTGTGGAATCAGTCAGACCGGTTCCATAACGTCAGCGCGAAAGTGTTTCAACAAGGTTTCCCAACCGCGGCCAACAATTTTTATCGCTGCTACCGCGAAGGCGATCTAAACGCTGAATTGGAATCCTTTAACTATTGATCGTGTCCTCCTACTAACCAGCGAAGCCTACAAGATCTTGAGGTTACTTAAGGATCTTCGTGTCGCGTTTCGCAGCAGTCATAACGATGCAAAATCTTTCCCGACTGTTAGCGAGTGTTTTGAGGAAAGAGACCAGGAGGACCTTCCACAAGATGAGGAGCCGAGCTTTTCGATCCACAACTGCGATACTCAGCATAATGCTACTGGCCGGTGTGCCAGTACACGCTGGGCCGGTAGCGATCAGTGAAGTGGTACAAGTCATTGGCAGCTATCAGAATCCCCCAGAGCTCCAGCTTCGCAGCTTTCAGTCGACCGGTGCTCCCATTGCGGAAGGATCGCGGGTGGGATCGGGCGTCAAACAATCAGCAGTTGACGGTACAATCGATACTCCGTCAGGAACAGTAGTTTCGAGCGATGGTTCGGATTCACTTCTTTCAGGGGTGGCAACAAGCGAAGCGGATCCGCAGGGTGGCGTCGAGATTATCGATCAAGGCGACGTTGAAGGAACTATTTGTGACTGTGGTGAGATTACGGTACCTGGTGGCGGGTTTCCGAAATGGCCGCTGCTTTTCCTCGCGGCAATTCCTTTCTTCTTCATCCATGATTGCGATGATTGCGAAACACCGACACCGACACCGACGCCTACTCCACCGCCGACACCTGAAGTGCCCATTCCGGAACCAGCTTCACTCTTCCTGTTGGGATCGGGTTTAGCAGCGTTCGGTGCCGGTCTACGTCGGCGATATGCCAGGGCCAGGTTGGCAGCGCAGATCGAGAACACGGAGGAAGGCTGATGATGAAACCAAGCATGGCCCAAAATCGAAATCTGCCGTACGGCAAACTGGTGTTCATCCTACTGCTGGCGTTGGTTTTCTGCGCCGTTCATCCGGCTTCAACCGCTTATGCGAAGAAGCGAAAGCCGGCGAAGTATGGAACCATCAAGGTTCAGACTACGCCAGGTGGTTTCCCCATCGAACTTGATGGCCGCGTCGAAGGCGACACCACAACCAGCTGGCGCTCGTGGGATCGCGATCCCGGAGTGCATACAGTCGTGATCTTGCTTCCCAACGGACAGCGCTGGACACGCGAAGTCAATCTCGAAGCCGGCCGCATCAAGTGTGTCGCCCTAAACTACAGACCAGGGCAACCTCCTCAGGTGACTCAGTCGCCTTGCCCGTATCCAGTAAATCTTTCGGCACCGGTATCGGTGAACGAAGGTGAGGTAATCACTTATACGGCTGATGTGGTTTACAGCGGAACGTCTCCGCTCACTTACACGTGGACAGTTAGCCCGGCAAATGCTCGGCTGCTTAGTGGCGCCGGCACACCCACGATTACTGTCGATTCAACCGGACTCGGCGGCCAACGTATTACCGCGACGCTGGTGGTAGAAGACGGCTCGGGCGAACCTGCATGCCGCCAAGTAGCACAGGCTTCGACAAGCATTGTCCCCCCGCCGCCGCCGCCCACAGGTCGAGAGTTTGACGTCTGTTGCAACTGCTCGTTTGACGATCAGAAGGCTCGTCTGGATAACCTGGCAGTTGAAATGCAAAACGACCCTTCAACTACTGGCTACATCATTGCCTATGGTGGTCGAACTAGTCGCGTGGGTCAGGCTGATCGGCTTTCAGCACGGGCTCGCGATTATATGGTTAGCCAGCGAGGTATCGACCCCTCAAGGATCATCGTAATGAACGGTGGTTTCCGTGAGGAAGACTGCGTAGAGTTGTGGATCGTTCCGAGTGGAGCGACACCGCCTCAGCCGAGACCAACTGTACAAGCCGGCGACGTAAGACCCGCACCCAATGCACCGTCGCGAAGACGCCGCCGGGAGTAGCAAAGGCAGCAACGCCAGGGTTAATGGAGACAGGAACTCTTAATGTTCTCTTTTGATTTTGGGTCTTCAGATATTGACGGTGCCTAAGGCGTGTGGTAACAATCAGACCGCAATCCCCCCTTAATACAGCCCCTTGGATGAATCGTATTTCGACTCGTAGGAGGAGGTATCTCTTCATGGCTGATGAAGGCGGCGGCGGCGGCGGAAGCACAGGCGTTGTCGCCATACTCGCGATATTCGTGATCATTGTGTTGGTACTGCTCTTTGTCTACCGGGGTCGTCTGTTCGGAGGAGGAGGGACCCAGAAGATCGATGTTAATGTCCAGACTCCGAGCAAATAACACCTGCACGAGTTGAGTTCACAAGAGGAGCGCTGAAAACGTGCTCCTCTTGCTTTGTCAATCTTATGGCAGCACCTAATATCGAGACAATCGTCTCTCTCGCGAAACGACGCGGCCTCGTCTTTCCTTCATCAGAAATTTACGGAGGACTCGGCAGCGCCTGGGACTACGGCCCACTCGGCGTCGAGCTTTCCAACAACGTCAAGCAGGCATGGTGGCGCTGGGCGGTTTATGAGCGAGACGACGTTGATGGTCTTGACTCTTCGATAATTCTCCACCGTTCAGTTTGGAAGTACTCCGGTCACGAAGAGACCTTCAACGATCTGTTAATTGACTGCCGCAAGTGCAAGAGTCGGTTGCGCGCGGACAAATTAGCGGATGAAACGATCCAGTTGGTGGCTGGAGAATCGCTCCCGGCGAGTATCAAGTGTCCAAACTGCGGCCAGAGTGACTGGACCGAGGCCCGTCCATTTAACACGATGCTGCAAACCAGGTTGGGTGCAGTGGCTGAGGACGACCCGAACGCTCTGGCTTACTTACGACCGGAAACTGCGCAGGGCATCTTTATTAACTTTCTTAACGTGCAAACCACCATGCGGCGAAAGCTTCCATTTGGAGTTGCTCAACTCGGCAAAGCTTTCCGCAACGAGGTCACGCCCGGCAACTTCATTCTGCGCACACGCGAGTTTGAACAGATGGAGTTGGAATACTTCGTAAAGGCAGGAGAAGACGACGCGGCATTTCAATACTGGGTCGATGCTTATGTGGACTGGTACCAGCGACTTGGACTCGGCCGGGAGAATCTCTATCTGCATGAAGTGCCGAAAGAAGAGCTGGCGCACTATTCGAAGCGGACCGTGGATATCTACTACAGGTTTTTCCCTGAGCGCGAAGAAGGCAAGAAGCAGTTCGAGGAGTTAATGGGGATTGCCAACCGCACCGACTTTGATTTGAAGGCACATTCGAAGAACCCGGCCGACGCGGAGGGCAAACGAGTCAACCCTGACTCAACCGACGATCTTTCTTACTTCGAAGAAGCCACGAAGCAGCGCTTCTATCCTTATGTCATCGAACCATCGGCTGGAGTCAACCGAACCATCCTGGCGCTGCTGATGGAGGCCTACAGCGAAAGGACCAACGACAAGGGTGAGACGCGTGTGATTCTAAAGCTACAGCCGGATCTGGCGCCCATTAAAGTCGCAGTGTTGCCATTGGCGAAGAACAAGCCAGAGATCGTCACGATGGCGAAATCCATCAAGCGATCACTTCAGCCCACGATGCGCGCGGTTTACGATGACACGGGTGGAATCGGAAAACTCTATGCGCGGCAGGATGAAATTGGCACACCTTTCTGTGTGACTGTGGATCATCAATCTTTGGAAGATGAAGCCGTGACCGTGCGCGACCGGGACACCTGGGAGCAGGAGCGGATCAAGGTGTCGGAGTTGCCCGCGTTTCTTCAAAAGAAATTGAAGGCCCCGGGGACCTAAAATCTTACCGGGCGTGACGAGTTGGGTTTCCAATGAGTATTTTCTGGAAAAACGAGAGAGGAGACGATCCATTAAACAACGCGAAATGTCCGAATAAGATTCGTGTTCGGTTGGTGTGAATTCGTGGATCCTTTTTTTCCGGCTGGAGCATAAAACTGACTGGATTCGAGTTGAGACATCAATGCCTGTTGTAAAGAAGCGAAACCTGCAAACTGAAACGCGCCTTCTCCTCGAAGGTGACGAACCAGTTGAGCTCCCACCAGCAGAGATCGAAGACCGCAATGTGCTGGTCCAGTTTGATAAGTTCAAGCCATTCATTGCCGAGCTACTCGAGGAGTTGCGAGACGGCACGATTGCCGAACCAGTTCCAGTCATGAATGATGGGTCTACATTTGCAATCCACGGTGACACTCGAACGTTTTGGGTTAAGTTATGGCATGCGGCGGGAACGCACCTGACCAAAATCGATCGAGCCCAGGTGATTGGCTGCATTCCCTCGACACGGGGAGTTCAAATCGTCGTTGAGTCGCCTGACGAACAGTAATCACACCTCACGAATTAAATTCTGACCTTTGGAGTGCGCTGGCCCGGCAGCGCTTTGTTAGTCCGCGACCTGTCGCGGCCAACGAGTAGATTCTAGCGAAACACCGGCGTCAAGCCGCCTCTCACTAAAGCGTCCCGACGCGTCGGGACGCACTCCAAAGGGTCGCGTTCCACGATCAGAGCTTCCTCTAATTTGTCGATAGTGCGTGGTACCGATACTCAACGACAAACTAAAAAAGTGTGTCGGACATTAAGCCGGCGTCGATCGTTACCCGCATTGACATTGGACATTGGACATTGGACATTGGACTCGATGGCCGAAATTCCAGAAAAGGTGGTTAATTTGTGCAGCGCGCTTCGCGAAGCTGGCGGCCGCGGATTGCTCGTGGGCGGGTGCGTGCGCGACCTGGCTATGGGCAACCAGCCGAAGGACTGGGACCTGGAGGTCTATGGAATTGAACCAACCTCGTTGCGCCAGTTGCTTGAGCGGTTCGGCCCGGTGAATGCAGTTGGCGAAGCCTTCACGGTTTACAAGCTTGGCCATGATCTCGATGTTTCGCTGCCGCGGAGAGAAAGAAAGTCCGGCCGCGGTCATCGCGGATTCGTGATCGAAGGCGAGCCGAATATGCCGGTGGCGCAAGCAGCACGCCGGCGCGACTTCACGATTAACGCGATCCTTATGGATCCGCTGACCAAAGAGATCATCGATCCTTTTAACGGTCAGGAGGATATTAAAAAGAAAACTCTGCGGGCGGTCGACGCCGAAACTTTTCCCGAAGACAGTCTGCGGGTTTTGCGAGCTGCGCAGTTTGCGGCGCGTCTCGAGTTTAATATCGAGCCGCAAACTGTCGCTCTCTGTCAGCGCATAGACCTGTCCGATCTGCCGAGCGAGCGAGTCTGGGGGGAGATGGAGAAATTATTGACGTCGGGTCGCCCGTCTGTTGGCATCGACTGGATGCGAAAACTCGGAGCGACCGAAAAACTGTTTCCGGAAATCAAAACTCTCGAAGAAGTGCCGCAGGATCCAGAGTGGCATCCTGAAGGCGACGTGTATGTTCATACGCTCCTGGTCGTCGATCGAGCTCGCGAGTTGATAGAAGACCTGCCCTGCGCGAAGCGGGTTACGGTAATGCTCGCTGCACTAGCGCACGACTTTGGTAAACCTCCGACAACTGAGTTCATTGAAGGCCGCTGGCGCTCGCGTGGGCACGAAGAAGCAGGCGTAGAGCCAACCGAGCGGTTTCTTGATCGCTTGAACATTCATACGCTCGATGGCTACGACGTTCGCAGTCAGGTAGTCGCCTTAGTGCGTGAGCACTTGAAACCAGGTGAGTTTTACAAGAAGCGCGACGTGGTTGGGGATGGTGCTTTCAGGCGCCTGGCGCGCAGGTGTGAACTTGATCTGCTGTATCGCGTAGCCAGAGCGGATTCGCTTGGGCGCAACGCCGAGTGGGTTCCGCGCGCTAAGTGGTATGGTGCCGAGGCGCAGGATTGGTTCATCCAGCGGGCCAGGGAGTTGGAAGTTGAAAAGCAGCCACCGTCGCCGATTTTGATGGGGCGGCATCTGCTGGAAATTGGGCTTTCGCCTGGTCCGCGAATCGGTGAGATCACCCAGGCTGTTTACGAAATGCAGCTGGACGGTCGGGTTCGTACGCTTGAAGAGGCACAAGACGCCGCGAGAAGCATTTTGGCCACAAATAACGCGGATAAGAACGGATAGAGCAAGAACTAGCGTTTTAGGCTTAAAGGCAAACTCTTTGAGTTATGAGTAGCTAGTTCGTGTTAGTTCGTGTGATGCGCGTGGATCGTTTAATCACTCTTTCCAGAAGAAACGATCCGCTAAGCCACGCGAATCAACACGAAAGCGAACACTTTAGTCACGGATCACGTACCGCAACTGCCTTTTGAGGCAAAGGCAGCGTTTTAGGAACCGGCTCTGAACCTGATGTTATCTGTTCAATGCGTGTCAATCTGTGGCCGCTGTTTGAGGTTGTTGTTGAGTAACGCAGTGAATGGTTCCCATGCCCCAGACCAGCGGCTCGCAGTTGATTCCGACCGCACGTCGATCCCGAAACAGACTCTGAATTATCTCCAAAGCCCGGTTGTCGTTCGCGTGGCCGAAGATAGGAACCAACACGACACCGTTGGCGATGTAAAAATTTGCGTAGCTGGCGGGTAGGCGGTCGAGGTCACGAGCGGAAGTGTCGCCGGATGCGCTGACAACGCCGGGCATTGGCAGGGTTACGATCTCGAAAGTGCTACCCTGGACGTCAGTGGCACGTTTCAATCGTTCATAGTTGTCCTGCAATAGTTTGTAGTTCGCGTCGGACGGGTCTTCTTCAAGAGCACAGACGATCGTGTTCGAGTCTACGAACCGTGCAATGTCGTCGATATGACCATCAGTGTCGTCGCCGACAATACCCTCGCCGAGCCAGAGAACTTTCTGAGTTCCCAGATAGTTTTTCAAATAGTCTTCAATCTCAGCGCGTTTGAGGTGTGGGTTGCGATTCGGATTCAGCAGGCATTGCTCGGTTGTCATGACGACGCCCGTGCCGTTTACTTCAATTGAGCCACCCTCCATGACGATCCCGGGTTCGAAGCGCGGTACACCCAACACGCTCTCGAGGAGCGCGGGAATCGAATCGTCCCGCTTGAGTTCTTCGTATTTGTTACCCCAGGCATTAAAGATCCAATCGTTGTAAGCGAGCCCATGTCCAATAAACTTTAGTTTGTCGTTGGGTTCGTTGTCTCGACCCTCCGCGAGATTAATGAGCTTGTCATTCGATCTTTTGACAGACTTGTGGTGCTGGTCACCGACAAACTGAAGTGTGCCGGACATAAATGGGTCGGACACTAAAAAGTTTGGCCCATAGTCGCGGACCCAGGAATCAACGGTCTGGATTTGATGATAGTGAATATTGGCCGCACCCGGGAACGTGCACCGAGCGCGAACGGATGCTTCAGTCGACTCGTCGTCTACCAGCAGGTTAACCACTTCGTGCGGGGCGAGCGCGGCCATCATCCGGAGAAAAATCTCCTGAACTTGCGGAACTCGATCTGGCCATGTAAGCGGATCCTTGGGCCAGGTGAGCCAGGTGGCGGTGTGTGGGTGCCACTCGGCAGGCATGTGGTAACCGAGCTCGGCAGGCGTCCCTTTGATCATTATTTTTCTTGGGCGGGTTCGATAAAACGAGCTGAGAGCGGCGAGTAGAAATCAATGCGTCGATCGCGAAGAAAAGGCCAGTTCTGGCGGGTCTCCTCAATCTTGCTTAAGTCGCAATCCACCACTAAAACTTCTTCTTTGTCCGGCGAGGCCCGAGCAATAACCCGTCCAAAAGGATCAGCGACAAATGACTGTCCCCAGAAAGTGAGCTGGCCTTCAGTTCCGACCCGATTCACAACCGCGACGTAGACGCCGTTGGCAATAGCGTGCGCACGCTGGATCGTCTCCCATGCCGAGTGTTGCGCTTCGTTGACTTCCTTCTTTTCATTTGGGAGCCAGCCGATGGCTGTGGGGTAGAACAGAAACTGCGAACCTGATAGTGCGGTCAAGCGCGCGGCTTCGGGAAACCACTGGTCCCAGCAAACGAGTGCGCCAACCTTCCCAACTTTAGTGTCGTGTGTCTGAAATCCGAGATCGCCCGGGGTGAAGTAAAATTTTTCGTAATAGAGCGGATCGTCCGGAATATGCATCTTGCGGTATTTGCCGGCAATTTTTCCATCAGCGTCGATGATCACCGCCGTGTTGTGATAAATGCCGGGCGCGCGTTTCTCGAATAGGGAAGCGACGATTACCACCTTATTTGCCCGTGCGACTTTCGAAAGTGCATCGGTTGTGGGCCCCGGTATCGACTCCGCGAGTTTGAAGAGCTGGATATCCTCAGTCTGACAGAAGTACCGCGAGCGAAACAGTTCCTGCAGGCAGACGATTTCCGCTCCCTTTTTTGCCGCCTCGCCAATTCGAGTGATGGCCTTCTTGAGATTGGCCTCTGGTTTGGGACCGCAACTCATTTGGATCAGACCGACAGCCACACTGTTTAATTTCGACTTATTCGGCATGGCGCGAGTATAGCGTCCAAAGTCCAACGTCCAAAGTCCAACGTCGTTTAGACATTGGACTTTGGACATTGGACTTTGGACTCGTTAAGATGACTCGTCATAATCAACCCATAATCGAAAAGAGAGTTCTCCCATGATCGAAATTGAATTGACCGAGGATCATAAAGCCCTCGTGCAAACCGTGCGCGAGTTTGCCCAAAAAGAGATCGCCCCCTACATCAAAGATTGGGACGAAAAGCAGGAGTTTCACGCGGAAGTTTTCAAACAGATGGCCCATTTGAATCTGCTCGGCGTTTGTATTCCTGAGGAATACGGCGGAGCGGGCTTCGACTACATCTCGCTCGGCCTCGTCTGCGAGGAACTCGAAGCAGTCGATACGTTCATGCGCGTCGCGATGTCGGTCCACACCGGACTCAACTCGCTGACGCTCTACAGTTGGGGCACTGAAGAACAGAAGCGCAAATACCTGGTGCCGCAGGCCAAGGGTGAAAAACTTGCCACTTACGGATTGACTGAGCCAGGGGCCGGCTCTGACGTCGTAGGCTCGCGCTCAACCGGCCGCCGCGAAGGCGACGAGTATGTACTCAACGGCGAAAAGATGTGGATCAGTCTGGCGGATGTGGCCAACAACTTTCTCTTCTTTTGCTGGACCGACGAAGAAAAGCGCCGCCAGCGCGATCACAGTGGAATGTCGTGTTTCATCGTTGAACGCGGCATGAAAGGATTCACGTCAGGGACCATTCATGGGAAGCTCGGCATCCGCGCGGGCAACACCGGGTATTTCTCGCTGCAGGAAGTGCGGGTGCCGAAAGAGAATCTGGTTGGCGAGGAAGGCGAGGGATTCAAGATTGCGATGTTCGCCCTTGAACAGGGACGTTACACTGTGGCAGCTGGCGCTACCGGGGTGATTCGCGCCTCGCGAGATGCGTCAGTCGCTTACGCGCTTGAGCGGGAGACCTTCGGCACGAAGATAGCCAATCATCAACTCGTCAAGCAGAAGATTGCGGAAATGGAAGCCGACTACCAGATGTCGCATTTACTTTGGTTGCGGGCGGGTTACTTGAAGAATTCGGGCCAGGCGAACGGCAGAGCTACGAGTCTGGCAAAGTGGCAGGCGACTGTGCGCAGCGAAAAGGCCGCGTCGATGGCCATTGAAGTTCACGGTGCAAACGGTTATTCGAACGACTATCCGGTGGAGCGTTATCTGCGGAATTGTAAAGCGGCTGTCATTTACGAGGGCACGCGCGACATTCACACGCTGATGCAAGCTGACTGGGCTCTGGGTCTGAAAGGTGAGAAACCAGCTCGTAAAACTTTGCCTCCGTGGAAAGCCACCGAGACTCAATCTGTGGCCGCTGATTGAAATGTCGCGTTAACCGGAACACGACGCAGTGAGGAGGTTGATCATGAGACACACTGTCTGGGCGCGAAGTCTTCTGATAGTCAACCTGTGCTTGTGCGGTTCAGCCATTGCTTTAGCCCAGGCGCCGTCGTCTATTCAGGTCTTTATGCCGTCCGGTGGACTCCCTGATGGAGTTTTGCGACTTACACTCGTCCGGGATGACGGCTTCATCGATCGAGTTTTCACTGACTCAAAAGGCAAGTTCGAAATTGCGACGCCGCGGGGTCAGTCAGTTAGCTACACCGTCACTATTGAGAGCGATGGTCAGACCTTCGAAACAACGACGGTTGCCTTCAGCCTGGACCGAAACAGCCCAAACAACTTTACGATTTTTCTCAAGCCGCTAAAGGCCAAGAAGTTGCCCTCCGACGCTGTTCTGGATGTCACCAACTTCGAGGGCAACATTCCGTCCAAGGCTAGTGCTGCCTATAAACGGGCGATGCTGCGGATTAAAGACAGTCAGCTCGAAGACGCGATCTTTGATTTGCAGGAGGCCATTAAGCTCTACCCGCAATACGTAAGGGCTTACAACGATCTGGGTGTGCTGTTTTTGAAGTTAGAACGACTTGACGAGGCCGCCGCCACGTTCAGAAGCGCCATCGAGATCAGCAAACGTTTCTTTCATCCTCGAATGAATCTTGGACTAGTGCTTAACCGGCAGGGCAAGTTTAAAGAAGCTATTGAAACCCTCGCGACTCTCTACAAGGAAAATCATGGGATGTTGGAGGTCCGGCTGGCTTATGCCGACGCTTTGGTCGGAGCGGGAGAGTTCACAGAAGCCGAGCGCGTTTACCGGACCACGCTCGACTCATCAAAGAGCCTTCCTGAAGAAACGAAAGCAACTCTGCAATACAAATTGGGTTTCAGCTTGAGCCGGCAAGGTAAGTTTCCGGAGGCGGTCGTTGAACTTGACCGCGCGGTTATGCTGAACCCCCGCGCCGCCAATTCGCATTTGCAATTGGGAGGCGCTCTGATGCAGGTTGAACAACCGGCACGAGCGGAGAAGGAGTTGTTGAGAGCTTATGAGCTGGCCGGACCCTTAGCGGGCGGTGCCCAGTTGCTGCTTGGCCATATCTACTACTCACAGAAAAGGTACGCGGATGCCCAGCGTGCCTTCGAACAGTACCTGAAGGACGTGCCTAAGGCGCCTAATGCGATGCAGATCACTCAACTGCTCGCCGATCTCAAAGCATCTCTAAAGAACTAAAGAACCAATCCTCGGGGCCCGAGCGGCGGGCCGACGTCTGACTTGTCAGCCCGCCTCAGCGACCTTTAGTGCCTCGCTTCGAAGATTCTATTAAACGGCGTCTCGGTCGCCCGTCGAAATTGAGAGAACCCGCCCGCCAGTACCGTGTCGCGAATTGCGTCTTCACTGGCGACCGCGCCCAATGCTGGACCTCCAAGCGCCATCGAGTTTGCGGTGCAGCAAAGAGTGGAAGCCCCGGAGAAAGTGCGGCCGATGATATTGAAATTCTCCTGGACTGTGTTTCCGGCCATTGGCTCAACGATGAGGGCTGAGCCATCGGGAGCCAGCGTTTCGTTTGCTCGTTTACAAGCACCCACGGGATCGCCCATGTCGTGCAAGCAGTCGAAGAACGCGATCAGGTCATACTGTTCATCTTCGTAGCTGTTGGCATCGGCCACGTCGAAAGTAACTCGATCGGAAACGCCCGCATCCTGTGCGCGCTGACGCGCCGTTTCCACCGACTTCGCGTGATTATCGAACCCCCAAAACTTCGATTTTGGATAAGCCTGGGCCATGATTATGGTTGACGAACCGTGACCGCAGCCGATGTCTGCAACCTTGCCTCCGGCTTTCAGCTTCCCTTCAATCCCGTTCAGTGCCGGAATCCAGGAAGCAATCAGGTGCGTGGCATAACCAGGCCGGAAGAACCGTTCGGTGCCGACGAAGAGATCGGGGTCGTGATCGCCCCAAAGAAGACCACCGCCGGTTTTGAAAGCCTCTTCAATTCGCGACACCGCCGCAGTCATCGCCTTCACCACATGAAAACCACCGCCGACAAAAAACGGGCTGGCATCGTCAGTCAGAGCAGCGGCTTGTTCCGGCGCCAGCGAATAACGACCACTCTCGGCGTCATACTCAACATACCCGCCCGCCGCCTGGTTGATTAACCACTCACGGATATAACGTTCGTTGGTAGAGCTCTTCCGGGCAAGCTCTGACGGCGTCAAGGGCCCTTCAGCAGCCAACATTTTGTACAGTCCTAATTTCTGGCCGATGTAGGCGAGGGACGAACTCAAAGCGGCGCCAAAATCTCCGACGACCTTTCCCAGGAACTCATGCATTTTCTCTTCGTTGATTGGTCTCGTTTGCCCAGCGGTTGCCATAATTTCCTCCTCAAACAATGATCAGAGCGGATTAATAAGGGAGATCACCAGTGCGCTTGTTTATTCCAAATTGCGGCGTCAAGTCAAGGAAGGGAGTTTTTCGGCACTGATGCAGTTTTGACTTTGCGGCCTTTGCGAAATCCTTTGCGACCTTTGCGTTTGTCTGCCTTTTGTTACCGCAAAGGTCGCGAAGGATTTCGCAAAGGACGCAAAGAAACCAGGTATGACTTCTCGGGCACGAACACGGCGGAAAAGAAAGAGTTCAGAACCGGCCGCATTGTCTAAGTCGCTTCTGGGAGAAAGTTAGACGGGTTCGGAATTGTCAGTTGACTCAGTTGCCGGCTCTTCAGCGGAGGATGCATCTGCTTGCTCCTGACGATACGCCAGCGCTCGATCAACTTCAGCTTCGACATCTTCCAGATGAAATGGTTTCCTGAGGTAGGCAAACGCGCCGAGGGCAATCAGCTCTTTAGCGGATTCTTCGTCAGCGTCTCCAGAGATCACAATTACCGGGGTGGCGGGATGTTGTTCCTGAATCCGTTTCAGAATCTCGCGTCCACTTAACCCAGGCATGGCGATGTCTGTTATTACGGCGTCGTAGTTCTCGATCTCGAGGTAGGCGAGGGCTTGTTCAGCTCGATCTGCGGTATGACACTCGTGACTCTGGGAAAGCAATTCATTGAGAGTGTTGCGGACGAGGTTATCGTCATCGACAATCAGGAGCGTCGCCATGTCAGGTCTCTTCTCAACTGCAACTGGGTCGGAGCCAGATGCTTGCAACAAACACTCATTCAAAATTGCTTGTAGTGCTGCATGTTGCCTCTAAAGTGCTTTAGATGCAAGGAAGTTTTTTGACACTTCTCGGGACTTTAAGACGCCAAGATGAGCGCGGAGGGCTAGACTGAGGCTGTGCTTCAAAAGTTAGATTACCTGAGTATTGAGAGGTCAGTTCCGTTGATTCGTGTGACTTCGTGGAGTCCTGTCCTTTTCTCAACAAAAGGAAACGATCCACGAAGTCACACGAATCAACACCAACGACTTTAGTAATCTACCAAATTATCGCCAATGTAAAACTGACTTTTGAGGCAAAGCCTTAGACTGATGCAATCAGCGCAGGTGAGATTGCAGCCGTGGTCCTGGCCGATTCAGGTCTTTTGGGCGCAAGTTCCTGCTCAGCTTCGAGTATCAAGTGAGTGGTTTGCAGCACGGTGTCAGGATTGAGTGAGATCGACGAGATTCCCTTCTCAACGAGGAAACGTGCAAACTCAGGATAGTCTGAAGGAGCCTGACCGCAGATACCTATCTTCTTTCCGGCTCTGTGGGCTGCCTCAATCGCCAGGGTGATCATCCTCTCAACTGCTCCATCGCGCTCGTCGAATAGATGCGCGACCATTTCTGAGTCGCGATCCAGTCCGAGGGTCAACTGAGTGAGATCGTTTGAACCAATTGAGTATCCATCGAACACGCGTAGAAATTCGTCGGCGTAGATGACATTGGCCGGCAGTTCGCACATCGCATAGATCTCGAGTTCGTGCTCGCCTTGCTTAAGTCCAAACTCAGCCATTAAAGCCACGACGCGTTCGGCTTCTGCTACGGTGCGGCAGAAAGGAATCATAGCCTTCACGTTGACCAACCCCATCTCGTCACGTACTCGTTCGAGCGCCAGACATTCCAGCTTAAAGCCCTCGCGGTATCGATCGTCGTAGTATCGCGACGCGCCGCGGAAGCCGAGCATGGGGTTTTCTTCGGTAGGCTCGTACTCCTGCCCGCCGATGAGCATGGCATACTCGTTTGATTTGAAGTCAGACATTCGTACGATCACCGGCTTAGGATAGAAAGCCGCGGCAATTCGCGCGATCCCTTCGGCCAAACGTCGCACAAAAAAGTCCCGGGGGTCTTCTTCACCTATTCGTCTCTCGATCTCGCGAACGACCTCAGGCTTCTGAAGATTGGGATAGTTCACCAGGGCCATCGGGTGAATGCCGATGTGGTTGTTGATAATGAACTCGAGACGCGCGAGTCCCACGCCGTCATTGGGCAAAGATGCAACTTTAAAAGCGTGATCCGGATCGCCGACGTTCATCATCACTTGAGTGCGAGGCCTCTGTTCTTCGCCTACCGCACGCCGGTCGACCGCAAATTCAATTCGACCTTCGTAGATATTTCCATGAGCCCCTTCCGAGCAAGAAACGGTCACGTCCGCGTCAGTCTTAAGTACTTGCGTGGCGTTGCCAGTTCCGACAATACATGGGAGACCCAGCTCACGGCTGATGATCGCGCTGTGACAGGTTCTGCCTCCGCGATCGGTAACGATGGCGGCCGCCTTCTTCATAATCGGTTCCCAGGCAGGATCAGTCATCGATGTCACCAGCACATCGCCGGCTTTGAAGTCGGTCAGGTGATTAGGATCCGCCAGCACGTGAACCCGGCCATGCCCGATCTTTTCGCCAACAGCGATTCCTGAAACAAGTGGCGCGCCGTGCTCGCCGGTTAGCCGGTAGGTTTCAATGTAGTTTTGTCCGTTGGTTGCGTGAACAGTCTCGGGTCTGGCTTGAAGGATAAACAGCTCGCCGGTGTATCCGTCTTTGGCCCATTCAATGTCCATCGGCGTCGGACGTCCAGCCAGCGCTGAGTAATGCTCCTCAATGAGACACGCCCAGCGAGCGAGTTCCAACACTTCATAATCCCCCAGCACGAATCGGCCACGTTGCGCTTCCACCACTTCGCGCGTGCGAGTGCCGCGGCCGTCCAACCCGTAAACCATTTTTACTTCTTTGCTGCCCAGACGCCGGCTCACTATTGGACGCGCGCCGGCTTGTAACGTGGGTTTGAAGACTACCCACTCGTCCGGAGTGGCCATGCCCTGAACGATTGCTTCGCCCAATCCCCACGCGCCGTTGATTACCACGACATCTCTAAAACCGGATTCTGTATCGAGAGAAAACATCACCCCAGAGCACGCCTGGTCTGAACGCACCATCGGCTGAACTCCAATCGACAATGCCACCTCGAAGTGATCGAAGCCACGAGCAGCGCGATACGAAATGGCGCGGTCAGTCCAAAGTGAAGCAAAGCAACGATGGCATGCTTCGATGAGGTGGGTTTCGCCGCGGACGTTCAAAATCGTGTCTTGCTGTCCGGCGAATGACGCGTCGGGCAGGTCCTCGGCCGTCGCAGACGAGCGGACGGCTACTTCCGGCGTCCGACCCAGGCGACTGACTAAGCGGCGATAGGCATCAAGAATCGCCTGATGAACTTCTTTCGGGAGCGGCGTATCCAGCATCAAGGCTCGGGCTTCCCGACCGGCGTGATTTAGTGCGCGGATATCGTGGTAGTCAAGCCCGTCCAGGAGCTCCATTAGCCGGTCCCTCAATCCATTTGTCTCTAACAGGAGCCGGTATGCTTCGCTGGTGGTAGCAAAGCCATCCACCGAGCGAATGCCCTTCGGTGTCAGGGCACGGAACAATTCGCCTAGGCTGGCACATTTGCCGCCTACCAGCTGAACGTCGCCTGCGCCGACTTCATCTAAGTCGAGCACCAATGGTTTTGAAAGTTTCATTCGCCTGGTCTCCCTGCGTCGCCGAGCCTGGGTATTCGGTTGGTCGTGACCCGAGTTTATCCGAAGCCTGATTCGCACGATATCGAAATCTTTTTCCCGTTGGAACAATAGACGGTTTTATTAAGATAAAAGTGCTAATGCCCGTCCATTTTCAGCTGGATTGCTTAGAATTCTCCGATTCCGCAGGGGCGTAACCAGCTGAGAATGTGATGCAAAACTAAGGAGGAAACCTCATGACTAGGAAACGGATAACTCACTACATCACCGCATTGGTGATCTGGCGGGTTTTGGGGCCTTTGCAGGCCACTCCATGCGAGTCAGAAGCGCGGCAGGAATACACAATCTTTTTTAGACCGGTTTGGGATCTAAGGCATGGGCTCTTTCAGCACTTCTTCTATGAACGAATCCAAGGCGAGCTTGTAGTACTTTTCGAGTTTTAGAGCCTCTTTTGTGCCGAGTGGTCTTATACGGAAGTCATCGTCAATCAAAACCGCTCCTGACATGCTGCCGGCGATGTGATAGTTCCCACCAGTCCACTGTAAAAATAGGACATAGGTCTTATTCGAAGTTAGCAACTCGCTTCCTTTCACTCTCACAGATGCTCGATGTCCGTTGACTAGAACCGTCCCGCCCCAGCGCGTGAACCTCAAAGGTGTGATAAGTGGCTCCGGAAACCGCATGCCGATTGACTGAGACAGCCGTCCTGCCTCCGCCGTACCGTCTTTTACTATTCGTTGAACGTCAACTTTGTATCTGGTTGTAATACTGTAGTCGCCGCTAAAGTACGACTCCTCTTCAAGAATGCGGCCGAGCACAATCGCATCTGAGTGCTCAGCGAGCAAGCGCAGATCACCGTATTCGAAGTCGTGCCCTTCGGGGCGGTCAAATTCTATGTCGCGTTCCAGCGCTCTCTCCCGAAGCGTTTTAGGTTTATTCTTGTCGGCGACTTCGGAGTGTTGCTTCCGTCCTAAGGCGGTGGCGCAAGTTGCAAACGCAAGGCACGCAATGAGCAACGTTAGAATTGTTATTGAGCGCAAGAGCTTCTCCTTTAGAGATTTTTTACTAAAGCAGTGAGAGTGATTCATAAAAACTTCCTTTTATTGTCGGACGTCCAGAGGCATAGATGTCCGGACGATTCGCGAGGCAGTTGCAACCGCATCGTGTTGGACACAAAAGGTGAATAAGCCCTTTTAAGATGCCCTTGTTTGAAAGTCAAGAGCTTTGCAAAACCTCGGCGGATACGGAGCAGCACTCTCTCTACACGCTACTTGAAGGCTTTTGTTCCAACTACAAATTCCCCTACCTCTCTGCTAGTATGACGCCGCACTTCACAACCTGCGGGCGGCAGATTCTCGACTGTTTCGCAGCCAACTTCTGGAATCAGGAGAACTAAGCTAATGGGTGGTCATGAGTTATCGAAAGAGCGCGAGCTGTCTCTCGACTTCCTACGCGTTTGCGAGGCCGCGGCTATCGCCTCGGCGCGCACAATGGGCCAGGGCGACCGCAAGTATTCCGATCACGTCGCCGTTGAGGCGATGCGAGAAGTGATGGACACGGTGCCTATGCGCGGCCGAATTGTTATCGGCGAGGGGGAAAGAGACGAAGCGCCCATGCTCTACATTGGCGAGGAAGTTGGCGGAGGCTTCGGCGTAGGCGAAGAGATGGCAGACTCTTGCCCGGAAGTGGATATTGCAGTCGACCCCCTGGAGGGGACGAACCTTTGTGCGTTAGGAGCGAACAATGCAATCTCGGTTTTGGCAGCTGCCGAACGCGGTGGGTTGTTGAATGCGCCAGACATCTATATGGACAAGATCGTCGTCGGACCATCCTCGCGAGGCGTGGTGGATCTCGATGCTCCGGTGAAAGACAACCTCAAGAACATTGCTCGACGATTAGGCCGCGACATCGAAGACTTGACCGTTATCGTTCTGGATCGTTCGCGTCACAAGAAGTTGATCGCCGACGTTCGTGAAGCCGGCGCGCGTATACGCTTGATTGGAGATGGCGATCTGTCGGCTGGTATCTCAGCGGCAGTTGCAGGCACCAACATTCATGCACTGATTGGCATAGGTGGTGCTCCTGAAGGCGTCATCACGGCAGCGGCGATGAAATGCCTGAATGGCGAGATTCAAGCGCGACTTGTTTTTGACCCGGACCGTTTGGGAGTCGACAAAGACAAAGTGCCGGCGAGAGCGGAAGTACTCGAGCGGCTCGAGTCAATGGGAATAAAAGATCCCGACAAGATCTATGACACCAACGATCTGGCGCCAGGCAAGAAGATCATTTTCGCAGCAACGGGAGTCACCGACGGCGCGCTGCTCAAAGGCGTCAGGTTCTTCGGCGCCGGGAAACGGACGCATTCGGTTGTGATGACTACGGAGTCGAGGCATATCAGGTTTGTGGATACGCTACACATCGAGGGTGGCCCGGATACGGTGATTAGATTCTAGGCATTGCCGATTTCCGATTGCCAATTGCCAATTGGCTTTGATCGGCTGCGTATTCAAATCGGCAATCGGCAATTGGCAATCGGCAATGAGTTATTTCGCTCCCGCAAACCAATACATCCCACAGACTGTTTCGGATCGTCGTCCCTGGATTGCCTGGTCGGCTGTAACGCTAGTGTGTCTCTTAGCAATCGCCATGATCCTCGGCGCTCCCCTGGCGCAGGCTAACGGTTTTGCATACCTTTCGTTTCCGATCTACAACGCCTTTAGCTACGTCTGTCACCAGGATCCTGAGCGATCTTTCTTCGTCGCCGGCCAACAATTCGCTGTTTGTACGCGTTGCACTGGAATTTACGCCGGGTTCACCGCAACGATGATTCTCTATCCGTTGCTGTTCTCGCCAAACCGTAGTCAAACACCTGAGAGAAAATGGTTGTTCCTCGCCGCTCTGCCTCTGACAATCGACTTTAGTTTGGGGTTCCTTGGAGTCTGGCAGAACACACATGTCTCGAGGTTTTCTACGGGCGCGATCCTCGGAGCGGCCGCAGTGTTCTTTGTGGTACCTGGCCTTGCGGATTTGAGTCGTCGATTTGCTGCCGACAGAGTTTCCGATACTGGTCTTCCGCAAGAGCGCTCCAGCGAGCCCTCACAAGAGACACCAGCACCAAGCGACTACAGTGCTCCCTTCCGGCGTATCTAAGGAAGCTTCTGAATCACAGAAGCGTCTGAGCCACAGATTTACACGGATTAGCGCAGATCAGAACAAACTAAAGGCATCCTGGGCTCATCTGCTTCTGCTCCGTTCTTGATCTGTGCTAATCCGAGTAAATCTGTGGCTTCATAGCGCCCTTCCCGGTTTCAACTAACCGAGCCTGGTAGGGTAGAATCTCCTGCCTCCTCCGGGAGCCTTTTTAAGAAGCCTATGATTTTCCAGGATCCGATTGGCCCCACGCCAGATGAACTATTCGAGCGATACTTCGCCGACCTCGTCTACAAGACCTGGGGAAACATTAGCCCGCTCTACCAACTCGATGCGTTCGATTGGACGATCTTAATCCTCTACTTCACGATTCTGTTCGTGCTAGCCATCTACGGCGGTTATCGCGTTAAGCAAGTGATCGATTTCTGGCGGTATCGCCGGTTTGTTCCTAAGCCACAAGGCCACTACTCAGAAGCAGAGCTTCCTGTCATCACGGTACAGTTGCCGCTTTATAACGAGATGTATGTTGTCGAGCGGCTGGTGAAGGCCGTTACAGAAATCGATTACCCGAGAGAGAAGCTTGAGATTCAAGTTCTCGACGACTCGACTGACGAAACTGTGAAGCTTGCCGAAGCTACAGTCTCCAAATATGCCCAACTAGGTTTCGACATTCACTACCTGCATCGTTCCGACCGCACAGGTTTTAAGGCCGGCGCCCTCGAACAAGGTCTTAAGGCTGCCAAGGGTGAATTGCTCGCAATCTTCGACGCCGACTTTGTCCCCAAGCCTGACTGCCTGCGAAAGCTGGTTCACTTCTTTACCGACCCGCTGGTGGGATGTGCCCAAATGCGCTGGTCACACATAAACGGTAGATACAATCTGCTGACCCGCTTGCAGACAATCATGCTCGATGGTCACTTCGTCGTCGAGCAGACGACTCGCAATCGAACGGGCGGTTTCTTCAATTTCAACGGGACGGCCGGCATTTGGCGTCGGCGCGCCATCGGCATGAGCGGAGGATGGCAGCACGATACTCTGACTGAAGATACGGATCTCAGTTTTCGCGCTCAACTGATGGGATGGAAATTTGTTTACCTGCTGGATGAGGAGGCACCTGCTGAGATCCCTGTAGAGATCAATTCTTTCAAAGCCCAACAACGTCGCTGGGCCAAAGGGGTAATGCAAGTGGGGCTTAAGCTCTATCCCAGAATCTGGCGTGCGCCCCTGCCCCTGCGCGTCAAGCTGGAGATGTTCTTTCGTCTTACTGGAAACATCAGCTATCCACTTATGATCGTTGCGAGCTTCCTTCAGGGGCCGCTGCTGTTGGTGCGTTACAACCAACCGCTCTATCACCTGATGGTTCTCGACCTGCCGCTGTTGTTCTTCTCCTCAATTTCAGTGTTTCTGTTTTATGGGACAGCCGTCTGGTATCTCGACGAGAAGCGAACGCCGCGTCTTTTGCATCTCCCGTTGGTGATGGCGCTGGGCATCGGCCTGGCGTTCTCAAACGCCCGTGCGGTGATGGAAGCGCTGCTGGGAATCAAGTCGGAATTTGTCAGGACGCCGAAGTACAGCGTGGAGCAGACCAGCGACGAAACCTGGAAGCGGAAGAAGTACAAACGCAAGCGAGGCTTGTTACCGCTAATCGAATTGGCCTTTGCGTTCTACTTCTTGCTGGCGATCCTATACGCGGTTCGGCTGCACATGTGGGGCACGATACCTTTCCTCTCGCTCTTCTTCTTCGGCTATGGATACATGGGGATGATGAGTCTCTTGCAGACTACCAGCGCCAAGCGGTTTCTGTCTCTTTGGCGCCCGGTGCCGGTGGGACCAAAGAATTAGCCTGCTTCCTCTGGCTAGCACAAAGTATGTTGTCGGAAGAGTGCTTGACACCATTCCTACCCTTATATAAGCTGCGGCACGCTCAATGTCTTCGCACGAACCTCCGACTTCGTGCCATTAAGTAACTCGAGGTTTTACGCCTCATCACCTTCACGAGGGTCGCCCAAACCGCGTACCTTGAACCCTTGTAGCTTCAGGTAAAAGAGGACTTGTGTCCTTAACGCGAACATCTCAGGCCTATCTCACGATGGAGAATAGTAATGTCAGTCCCCCGCCGTATCTGCGCACTGATCGCGTTGTCACTTGTTTTAGGTCTCGCGGTTGTTTCGGGAGCTTTACGTTCTAACGCGACTGTTGCCTCACTCTTTAGCACTTCTGTTTTGGACAATTCGGCATTACGAAGCTCACTTACTAAGCAGAGAACTGCTTTGCGAAACTTCATTCGTGAGGTGGCGCTCGAACTCAATTCTCCGCCGGTGGCTAACGCCGATTCATATAACGTTCATGGTTATAAGTTCGTGCCAGGGAATAGTGTTTTGACGAACGATACCGATCCTGACGGAGATACTCTTAGCTTGGCTAACTGCTCGGTAACGATTACTTGGAAGGATCAAACGAAGTGGACTTTCAATCGAATGCCGAGTTCATCCACCTACTCGCTGAATCAAATCACGAACCGCACGGGTCAGAGTGTGAATCTAACCTGGAACAGCAGTAGGGCGCCAATTCAAATCGCGGACGCCGCTACCAGTGCTGTCCTAATTACTTTTACTTATGGCTCCGATGGCAAGCTCTCGAATGTAACTGACACCTATGGACGCAAGGTTGCCTACACCTTCAGCAGCGCAGGCCCAACCAGCTTTCGTCTGTTACAGAGCGTTTCACAGGTCGTTACCTCAGGTACTTCCAATCCTCCAGCCCGTTGGAGCTATGGCTATGCTGTGGACAAAGGCCTTCAACTGAGCACGGCTTTGCCTCAAAAGTAGGACTATGTGCCGACTTATGAGGCAAACTGGATTTCTGCCCCAAAAATCACTTTGACTGATTGGACGGGCTTTCGGTCCTTCTCACCCGGTTGGTAAAACTCTTTCCACAAAGTCGCCGAGCGGCAACGAACACTCGAGGTGTATCGTTGGTGCGACGGCGCCGGAGGCGATTCTCACACGCGATCGACCGCGGCACTGCTCGTTGAGTGTTTCATCGGCGAACGATATCACGTAGCGATCACTGACAATGAGTTGTAGATCGCGCAAGCGAGGCCAACTCGACTCGGGAAGGCTGGCGATTCCGTCCACGTAGAAAAATGTGAAGGTAAAGCGAAGACTGGACCCACCGAGGTCGTAGAGACTCCACATCGAAGCGTCGGCGGGGGTTGGAGACATCGCGTCCGTAACGAAATCAGCGAACACCGTATTGTCGATCGCACTGAGGCGCAATGTGTTGTGTGCACCAGCCATCGAGCTATGAAAGGTAATTGTTGACCGCGCTGCTAGCGGACCTGATCGGGTACCCTTCGATACTTCGACGGAGACCTCAGGCTGCATGCAGAGTGACTCGTTCGGCGAAACGGTGACCTTCAGCGAGCTGCGCGACACTCGACAAACGGTGTGCTTGACTGGAAGAAGGATGGTCGGAAAGCCGAGGCCCATCAAATGCGTCAATCCCGCAGCGGCTATTCTCCCCTCCGAAAAGTCCAGAAAGCCGTCGCTCCTGTGAACGCGGCACGAAGTCTGGCCGGGAGGTGGGCCATCTGGCGGCCCAGGCAGCGGGTGATCCGCAGAATAACAGCGGTAGCCCGGGTGCTGCGCGAACACCCGCGCCAAGTCGTCGTCCGACGCCTCGCTCTCGAGAGTGAAGAATACTCTAAACGGAATGAGCGGTGCCCGGATTGCATCAAGCTGGCGAGCGATCTGAGGGTACTCAAGGGCGGGCATTTCATCGCGAACGTGCGGATGCTTGCGAAGCAGGTCTTCCAGATGCGTGTCAGCCAGAAAGCCAGCAAGCAATCCAATGCCTGCTCCAGCCGCTCGAATTTCGGCCTGCAACTTCTCGCGAAGCGGGGTCGGGGTTACAAAAACCCACCGAGTTATCGAGTATCCCTGCTCCGTTGCTAAAACAGCAGCCTTCCCTAAATCACTCAGCGCCTTCCTGCGATAGTCCGCGGTCTCCGGCTTCTCAGGGCAGTAGATCGCGTAGAGGATTCCCTGTGCGGCGTCATACCCGTCGTTCCCGCGGTCACCACCGCTGTCGTCCGGTATGTGGAAGTCAGTTCCATGTTCGGCCACCATTAGCCGATGTACCAAGGCTTGGAACGTCGTCGGATCGCGAATGTCGGAGATCTTCATGGCAAACTTTCGTTATCCGCACAACGGTTCAGTGCACCCAGCCTGGGGTCCTCGAAACCGTGGCAGATGGCCTTACCGGCTACTGTTTTTCTCGAAACAATATACGACAAAAGCGAGCAGCGAAAAGGCTTTGAAACTATTCACTTCGGTGCCGTAATCCAAGTGCTTTCTTGAGCCGTGGAGAATTCCATTTCGATTTGGCGCAAGATCTTTCTTTGATCTATTATGGGATGAAATACCTGCTCCAAATTGGGTCTCTGTGTTCAATACTTGCAAAAAAGCATTGGTTAGTGAGTTACTCGATTCATCTATGATCTCTTTGCTTATTTCGAGTCGGCGCTGATGCTCCGAAAACAAAAAGGCACCAAGGTTCTGAGCGCAGATTCCATCAATCTGAGAAAGAAACAGCGGAACGCTGGCGATATAATTTCCACTCTCGTGCAACTCGAAAGCAGCTTTCAGCACGTGTTCCCTTTCTGGATACGAACGAATAATCCTAGCGTTGTTCTTACTCCAACTCTCTTTTAAATGAGTGACCATGAACCTATCGACACTTGCTTTACCTTGCTTCAGTGCAACTTCCACGGTAATCGGAGTATTCCCGTTCAGAAACCAGCCGTAGCCCGCGAGTTCGGCCCAGTCTTTCTTGTGGTATTCAGGCCAATTCTTTAGATAATCTCCCGCCCTCTCTAAGAAGCGGGGATTCTTCTCGAGAAACTCGTTGAACTGCTTCGCGGCATCCCTCAGTGGCGTGAAAGCTTTTTGAACATCTGAAGCAAATTTGGTTAAGTTAACTTTTGTCACAAACGCTATCACCTCTCGCAAATAATTAACGCAGCATTCAAATCCAGAACGAGAAGTTTGGCCGTTATCTTAGTTCTGACACTTTCGGTGACCAGCACGCGCAAGGTCAGCAGCCATCTAGCGAAAGAGCACACGCGGGTTTGTGATATACCGCCTTCTTGTCACTCTGCCAAGGACAGTTAACTCACAAACAGGAGAGATACCCAATCGCGGCAGCATACCAATGTATGCACAGCAACGCGTCTTCTGGTCTAAGGTCGGCTGATGGCGTCCTTGTCTTGACATCGCCTTCGAGGTGAACCGCTTCATTAACGATGTTATTAAAGCCCTTCATTACTGCTAGAGCGAATTTTTGGCGGCGAGGATCTCCCGTAACCTGTTGAAACAGGATCTCTAGTCTCTGATCTCGTGGCGTGCCCTTAGGAACGCTAGACATTACTGTGTTCCAAGCGCTCCGGCACGAAGCGGCAGCTCCATTCCAATCACCTCTCGTATACTGTGCTTCCGCTTCGCGAATCTTTGCCAGAGCATCAGCGAATGGTTTGTGAAGATGGCTCGAAGCAACCGGGACTCGAATAACGATCAACTCATATCGGTCCAATCCCGTCCTATTCACGTATTCCAACCAAGCAGATCGCGGAATGACAAGACGCCCCTCGGCAGCGCTCCCCTCATGTTGACTACCACGCAGCAGAGGTGTTGTCTGAAACTGGAAAACCACATCACCACTGCGCGATTTCTCCGCAAGTTGCAAGAACTCGTCAGACCGCAACTCGAAATATCTAGTGACGCTAAATCCGTATCGCTCAAGCTTCCAGGCAGGCTCACTTCTGTCTGGGAGCATCCGTCCCATCAAAACGAAGCTATTCTCGTCTTTGTAGTGGAGATCAATTTCCCAATCGAGCAATGAAATCTCAACATCCTTCTCACGTGGGTAAGGTTCGATCTTAAAACTAAAAACTAACCGATAGCCGAACAGGATTTGTTCGATATTGAAGTCGCAGGTTATGGCCCTGGCGTAACCGAAGCCGCCCTGATCACTGATCCGAATTTCTGGCTGAAGTATCATCGTTCCAAATCACCTTCAATTTATTTGGCAGAAAATCTACGTGTAAGGACAAGCTCCACTCAAATCAGATGATTCCCTTAATCATGACACCTTGTCCTCAAGCCATCCGAGCAAACCAGCATTCAACGCTAGTTGGCCCAGTCGCTGCGGTGAAACAATATCAACGTGCTTAGGAATGTCCGTAGTGCTCATGAGATCCCGCGCGGGTGAGTGAACGACAAAAAAGATTCGCTCAAAATCATCAGACAGAAGTTCGCGATAGTCTCCAAGAGATCCCTTATACCAGCCTGCGACTTGACCCGCACCAAGTACCGTCTACCGGTAATCGGCTCGCGTAGCTCCAAGTCAAACGCTTTTGTCTCTAGCCCAAGAACACCAATTCGTTGCCACCCAGCAGCTCGAAATACAAAGTCAACGAGAGTCTCAAAGTCTTTCCAATGCAGTTCCTTGATCGCATCCTCCAGACGCGCACCAATGACGCTGCGTTCACTACTGATTGCAGTGGCAAGAGCGCTACGAGTTCCGTTGAGCGTTCTTCGCAAAAGGTCCGTGTATTGAACTCGACAGGTAGTCCCTCGAAAGCCTTGAAGCTGCACAATCTTGCCGGGAAGATCGTTAACAACAAGTAGCCGTCCATTTACTGCCCTATCACTCCAAGGCAATGCTGTTTGCCGAAATCTGGATACTCTATCCTGTTCGACGACACCTGTTACCAAACGCGTCCACCACAACTTAGCCTGGTGAAAGGTAATCCAGACGTCATCTAGCGACGAATCGACGATATTCCTGAGCGCGTTCAGGTCATTGGTAGCAACACTCGATCGTTTGCCCTCATGCTCGACGCGGAGCTGACGCTCGATAACCTCCCAACGTCTGTTGTTAATGTCGTCGACACATTGTCCCGCCCAACCAAGTCGCAGCCTTCCTGTTTTGATAGAGTCCTCTTCCCAGACCCCGCCCCGTCCAAGCTTGATGTAAAAAGCCGAAGTAAACTCGATCATCTCTTTTCAGTACCGAATATACGTTACGGCGTTAGAGCGGCCGACGGTCAATACCAATCACCCATCGCCTCTTGCATCTCGTCTAAGCGACCCGCCAACCCACAGTCCAAACCATCGAAGAACTCAAGCATCTCTTCCATCCGTTCGTAGAAGTTGCGAAAGATCAAAGCTGAAGTTAGGTTCCAATGCTGGCTCACCCTTCATCTTGACAGGATATCGAAAATAAGAGGACTTCGGATCTCTGTGTTGGAACTCGTGGATGAGTCTGCCGAAAGCGTCAAGTTCAGCATCCCATTTCCAATCAAGCTGACGGTACAAAGCTTTCAACTCATTCATTAGCTCCGAAAGATTGTGGCTCTTTTTTAGGATTGTCTCTACTCCATTAAACGGCTCGCCTTGCAGTTGTAGAATCTTCGATACCGAAATAAGAACGGCTTTCAGTGAGAGCTCCAAGGAAAGACGATAAAGAAACACGACTGGACACGCACCGATGTCTCGCAATTGATCCTCAGACGATTTCTCAATCAGCGACTTTGCTGCCGAACGATATGCTTCTGAGTAGAGGTCAAGCTTATCAATTGACTGGCCATACCAATTCAACACGACATCCGAGCGATCGCCGGTAGCTGTGAACAACTTACAGCTTTGCCCCTGCTGTTTCACCGAGTTACTCCTATTGAGAGATGTTACAACTTCAGATTAGCTAAAGCCGGGTACTTCTCAACCAGGTGCGGAGCTATTCCAATCTCCCAACTGTGTTGCGATCTTTGTGCGTGTTCTTTGAAGGCGTGGATCACTATTGCGCGAGCTTCAGCATTGCTAATCTCGTTTACTTTGGCTAGGTGCGCAACAACTTGTTCGCCACGCGCATCGATTGAACCTTCAGCACTCCCGACCTCAAGAGCCAGCCCCGCATGCAGGGTAAAGTTACAGTCACTACATGCTAACGCAAAGGCAATGAGGGTTGCCGTACGATCCTGATCATCGTAGTCCCAGACCTCGTGACAAACCATGCCTTTCTCGTACTGTGCGCCACAATATTCGCAAGTGCTGGCCACAGAGTCTATGACTTGTTGGCGAATTGACCGCCATGCCTTCCGCTTAGCACCAAGGACGTGGCAAACACTTCGACCAAACAGTGGCCTCGGAACTAACGCAGGTTTGAGTATTACCTTCTGTGTATCACTCATATCAGTCGAGCCTCCATAACTTAGAAGGAATCATATCTTACCTCTGACCCAAATCCTGCGCGGCTTGAGAGGCCACTTCGATGTCTTCGAGGATATTGGAAAAGTCGGGCGGTGGGCTATTTGGGGAGCGCAGAATCCCGGTCAGGGACCTCTTCCATACCGAGCTACCATCCAGAGTTGAACGGCCAGCCAGGTCAACTGAAAGCCAAGGCGATTACTCGCAGAGGCGTCAGCAAATCGAATGTCAACAAGTCGTACTAAAGAAGACGAGAACCCGATGCAAGCGCGTGAAATCAAGGGCCTTGAAATAGCGGCCAAGTTGAAGTTAGTACGCAAGGGCTGCGTATTTCGGGGCATCGTGGGCACCTTTAGATGAACGCTCGGCTCGTTAATGGAAATGCAGGAGAAGTAAAATGTCTTGTCGCATGAAGCTTCTGTTAACGACAACCATGGCACTTTTGTTGAATATGGCGTGCGAAGTTGACACGAGAGTCTCAATCGATGGCAGAAATCCGCCAACTTTCAGTTTTGACGGCACAGGCTACCTGACCTTCTTCACGGTAAAGGAGATTGCGCCAGAAAACCAAAGTGTACCAAACGTGGAACAAGATCCCTCGAAAAACCGAATTATCTGGTGGGTTTGGCCAACGCAACCATTGGAAAAACCGATGAAGTACACAACGCCCATTACCTACGGCAAGATACCGGATGGTTTCTATCAGAAGGTTCCTGAATCAGGAGTGCCTCCACCGCTAACTGAAGGTAAGGTTTACGAAGCTGGCGGCCAAACAGCAAGTGCTCACGGTGGATACATACGCTTCACTGTACGCGATGGCCAAACAGTGCAGTTGAAAATACCAACCAGACAGTAGGCGACAAATCTGACGTTGTTTTCAGTATTTCTTAGCTTGAAGTCGTGGATAGCGCCTCTCCACCCCAGCCTTGACCTGTCTTCGATAGTTCCTTATAGTCTCGGTACACAGAATCAAATTGCGTTGGTTACCAGGGAATTAAGTCGAATGCATCGCTGTCACCACTACTGCTGTTGTTACGTCTGCCGCGCCTGGTATTGGCCCGGCGATCGGACGAACGATTGCAAGCGTGAGGAGCAGCTAATCTACTAACCAAACGCAGCAAGAGTTTTCGAAGCCGGTCGCGAGCCACAAACGGATTCGCGGCCGGTTTTTGTTTTTGAGAGCAGCATTCAAGGCAACTATGAGAGCGAGCGCAGTAGAGATTGATGCCAACGTTGCTGAAGGCTCAATCGAAGCCAGCATAGGCAACACACCATTGCTCCGCCTGCGACACCTAATCCGGGATATTCCCTCGGGCGTCGAGGTCGCGGCTAAGGCTGAGCACCTCAATCCGGGCGGCTCAGTTAAGGATCGGCCGGCACTGGCGATGATCCTTGATGGCGAGCGAAGTGGAAAACTGCGTCCCGGCATGACGATCCTCGACGCGACCAGCGGAAACACCGGTATCGCGTACGCCATGATCGGAGCCGCGCGCGGATATCCGGTGACAATTTGCTTGCCAAAAAACGCCGGTAGTCACCGCAAGCAGATCCTCCGTAGCTTCGGCGTAACTCTGATCGAGACTGACCCACTGCTGGCTACCGACGGTGCCCAACTAATCGCCCAAAAGATCTTCGCGCAAGATCCGGAAAAATACTTTTACGCTGATCAATACAACAACCCGGCAAACTGGCTCGCTCACTATGAAGGAACGGGCCAGGAGATTTGGGAACAGAGCGCACGGAGGGTCACACACTTCGTGGCAGGCCTGGGAACTTCCGGAACGTTTATGGGAACCACTCGCCGGCTTAAAGAGCTCAACCCATCAATTCGTTGCATATCCATGCAACCAAGTTCTCCCTTCCATGGACTTGAGGGATTGAAACACATGAACTCTGCCTCCGTACCGGGCATCTACGATCCAAACCTCGCTGACGACACCATTGAAGTCGCCACGGAAGACGCTCAGTCGATGGTTACTCGTCTGGCTCAAGAGGAAGGATTGTTTGTGGGTACCAGCTCCGGAGCCAATTTGATTGCGGCGTTGCAGCTTGCCCGACGCGTGCCGGCTGGTTCTTTTCTGGTAACGATCATCTGTGACGGCGGTGAGCGCTATCTGGAATGATTACTCAGGGAATCCTGAGGAAGCTCAACAATGATCCAATTCACGCAGCAAGTCGGGAACGAGATGTCAGCTCATGGTGAGCGGGAGTATCCGTACGAGTGTTGCGGACTTTTGATTGGTAGCTTTTTCGACAACGGCAAGAAGGTGGTAGCTCAGACTCTGCCGATAATCAACGCTCGCGAAAGCGAATCCAAGCATCATCGTTTTCTTATTCCTCCCGACGAGCTCGTACGTGGCGAGCGTTATGCGGCTGAAAACGGTCTGGAGGTAATTGGGTTTTACCATTCGCATCCGGATCACCCGGCCGTTCCCTCGCAGTACGATCTCGAACATGCCTGGCCCGTGTATTCATACATTGTCATCGCCGTGGGGGAGGGCCGTGCCCGAGATCTCCGTTCCTGGGAGCTTCGGCCGGATCGCACCGCCTTCGACGAAGAGGGAATTTCGAAAGGAACCTAATCATGGCAGTCACCATCATAATTCCAACCGCACTGCGCCAGTTTTCGGGAGGGAGTTCACGCCTTGAGGTGGAAGCGAACACCGTCGGCGATGCCTTGGAACGCCTCACCTCAACGTATGCAGAACTCCGTAAACATCTCTACGACGATAGCCACGCCTTGCGAAGTTTCGTCAACGTCTATGTCAACGACGAAGATGTTCGTCACGGCTCCGGCATCGATACCCCTGTCGAGCCCGGCGATACTCTCATGATAGTTCCGGCTATTGCCGGTGGCGCCACGGCCGAAAGTGCCGTTTCTGATCTGCCGCAACTTTCCAACGAAGAAATTGCCCGCTACAGCCGACATCTGATCATGCCGGAAGTTGGACTCAGGGGACAGCAGCGCTTGAAAGCCGCCAGCGTCCTGTTGATTGGCACTGGTGGTCTGGGGGCGCCCTCGGGAATGTATCTGGCGGCCGCAGGCGTGGGTCGGCTCGGCATTGTCGACTTTGACGTGGTCGAGGCATCGAATCTGCAGCGCCAGATTATCCACGGCACTCAGGACATTGGACGTCGCAAGATCGACTCTGCCCGCGACCGACTGCGCGATATCAATCCCCACATTGAAATTGAAACACACGAGACACGCTTGACCAGCCAGAACGCGTTGGGCTTAGTTCGCAACTACGATGTGATCGTCGACGGCACTGACAATTTCCCTACCCGATACCTGGTCAACGACGCGTGCGTCATTGTCGGCAAGCCAAATGTCTACGGCTCAATCTTTCGGTTCGAAGGCCAAGCGAGCGTGTTTTGGGCTGAGCACGGCGCCTGCTATCGCTGTTTATATCCTGAGCCTCCTCCTCCAGGTTTGGTTCCGTCCTGCGCCGAAGGTGGTGTTCTGGGCGTACTGCCCGGAATTATCGGTGCTATTCAGGCGAACGAGACGATAAAGATCATTCTGCGCGCCGAAGACACGCTGGTGAATCGTCTCTTGCTTTTTGACGCGTGGCAGATGAAGTTTCGCGAACTCAAACTACGCAAGGATCCCAATTGTCCTGTCTGTGGTGATCAACCCACTATCAAGGAGCTAATCGATTACGAGGAATTTTGCGGATTGCGGACGCCGGCAGAAGATGTAGTGGCAGAGAAGAAGGAAATTCTTGAAGAAATCACCGCGTCGGAACTCAACCGTCAAATTAAAAGAGGCGTCGATATCCAGATTATTGATGTCCGCGAACCGAACGAATTTGAAATCGCCCGCATTCCAGGCACCAAACTGATTCCTTTGGGACAGATTGCAAATCGCATACACGAAATCGATCCATCAAAGGAAACTGTTGTTCATTGCAAGATGGGTGGTCGGAGCGCAAAGGCCATTGGCATACTGCAGGCTGCCGGTTTCCCGGGACGGTTGATCAACCTGAAAGGCGGTATTACCGCTTGGTCCGAAGAAGTGGACGTCAGCGTGGCAAAATATTAGGGTGCACCGGGAGCGGTAGCGACCCGCCCCTCTACTGAAGCATTGCACAAAAAGCGAAAATCCCACCCACGGCAGTGGGTGGATTATTCAGATCTAACCTATAAAATTGTCACGCACAGGTTCCCAAAATCCCACCAACGGAAGTTGGTGGATCGTTCAGATTCGGCCTACGGCGGAACAAAAAGGGCCGGACTTGAACAATCCACCAACTTCCGTTGGTGGGATTTGCGTCCGCCTCCGCCATCTGTGGCAGGCAGGATCTCAACGATCCACCCACTGCTGTGGGTGGGATTTTCGCTTTTGTGCAAAGCTCTACTCAAGTCAAGCTTGTGCAAGCGGTCGCTATCGCTCCCGGTTCTGTGACGTCTTGCTTTGGCTGTTGAGCTTGAACTAATATCCGCGCATTCCGTTCCGACAATTCTCAGTGCGAGATTGGCGGCCAAACCCTCAACCGAGGGTTGATCGTTTCACTGCAGTTCCAACCAGCGAGGAAATCATGTTTACAAAATCTACCCCCATTACCGGAGTTTGCATTCTATTAGTCTGTCTATCGCTAACAACAGTTAGCGCGTTGGCGCAATCCCAGGCCACCACCGGAAATATCGAAGGACGTGTTGTCGACCAAAACAGTGGAGCCGTGCCGGGGGTGACCGTCACCGCCACCAATCAGGAAACGGGTCTTGCTAAGAGCAATCAGACGAGCGACGACGGCCTGTATCGTATCTCCTTCCTTCAGCCCGGCAGATACAAAGTTGAGACGAGTGGCGCGCAAGGCTTCGCTCCGGCAAGCTTCGGAAACGTCGTGGTGACTGTCGGCGGCCAAACACCGCTCGATATTCAATTGGGCGTTAGTGCGACCACAGCGATGGTAGACATATCCGCTGAGGGCCAAATCGTCGAAACGACACGAACTTCGGTCTCATCAACCGTTAATGAGCGTGCGATACAGAACCTGCCGGTGAACGGTCGGAACTTTCTCGACTTTGCGACGCTTACTCCCAGCGTGGTGCGCGACCCGACTAGGGCGGGCGACCTCGCGGTTGGTGGTCAGAAGGGAACGCTCAACAGTCTCCAGGTTGACGGCGCGGATAACAACAATACTTTCTTCGGTCAGTCGTTTGGCCGCACCGGAACCAGACCGCCGTATCAATTCTCGGAAGAATCAGTTCAGGAGTTTCAGGTCAACCAGAATGGATTCTCGGCTGAGTTTGGCCGCGCTGGCGGCGCAGTGATCAATGTCGTGACTAAGTCGGGGACAAACGATTGGCACGGAAGCGTATTCGAGTACTTCCGCGATGAATCATTGAATTCAAACTCTCCGGTATTGACGGCGCGCGGAGCGAAGCGGCCGAAGTCACAGATTAATCAGTTTGGTGGTACGTTGGGCGGCCCAATCAAGAGAGACCGTGCATTTTTCTTTTTCGCCTACGATGGTCAGCGGTCGACCATCCCGAATATTGTCGATCCGCCCAACTTCTTTGCTCAACCAGCGAACATACGAGCCCTCCTCGGCCCGAAGATCACCACCTACAATATTGGGCGCGACCAGGATGTTTACATGGCGAAGACAGATATCCAGCTGAACGATACGAATCAGCTGGTGCTTAGATTCAATCAACAGAACTTCGCGGGCAATAACAATGAAAACGGTGGGCCTTTGAGTGCTGAAGAGCACTCCGGAAACAGCATTGCGAAAACCACAACATTCTCCGGATCGTTAACGTCTACTCTAACCAATAGTCTGGTGAACGAATTCAGGTTCCAGTTTGGTCGCGACCGTGAACCAGGCACCGCAAATAGCGATGTCACCGAGGCCCGCATTCAAACCGGCGGCGGCTTTTTCCAGATTGGCCGCAACAACTTCAGCCCGCGCGAGACGACGATAAAACGCTTTCAGCTTATCGACGCCATGAGCTACACGCGAGGCACACATAGTTTTAAGTTTGGCGCCGACCTTAACTTTGACCGTATCTTTAATTTCTTCCCGGGTCTTTTTACCGGTCAATACACTTTCAACAGCTATGCGCTGTTTGCGGCGAATACCCCTGCTGCATTCACCCAAAACTTTCCGGGCCCTAACACTTCGGGAGCTGAAACTCATCCTGATATGAATGAGTATGGCTTCTTCGTGCAGGATGATTGGCGATTCAGGCCGAATCTCACGTTCAATTTAGGATTGCGCTATGACCTTCAGGATTTGGCTGATCCGGCAGTTAACAATCCGAGCGCCGCTCTCGCCGCAGCCGGACTGTCCACCACGACGCCTGTCCGTGATCGTAACAACTTCGCGCCGCGAGTCGGTTTCAGTTATGCGTTCGACGAAAAGACGGTCTTGCGAGGGGGTTATGGAATCTTCTTCGGCCGGACACCCGCTATCATGGTTGGTACTGCGCACTCTCAGAATGGTATTCAAGTAACTGGCGTAAGTTTGAATTGCACCCTGGTACCAAATCCGTGCCTCACGTATCCAGCGATCTTTACCGCAGCTCCAGGTGCCGGCGCATTGACTCCGAGTCTTTACCTGTTTGCCAGAGATTACGCGCAACCGTACGTGCAGCAAGGCCGCCTGGGAGTTGAACGCGAACTGGCAGGGAACATGAGCCTCTCGGTAACTTATCTATACTTCAGGGGCATTCATCTCTCGCGCACGCGCGACATCAACCTGAATCCACCGGTGGCTACCACCCTCACTGACCCGGCCGGCCAGACCTTCACCGTCTTACGCCATCCAGCGGCGCGGCCCATAGCGGGATTCACTCGCATTAGTTTGTTTGAGAGCACGGCAGATTCGCGTTACAACGGATTGGCGTTGGAGCTGAAGCGCCGCTTTACACGCGGTCTTCAGTTCATCATGGCTTACACGTTTTCGAGCGCAAAAGACAACCGGCCGGACCAAACAATGGTTGTTGTCGGCACTGACGACGTGAAGGGCCTGGAAAACAATCTGAATATCAACGCTGACTGGGGCAGAAGCGATCTCGACATAAGACATCGGTTCGTCTTCAGTCCCGTCTATGAAATCGGTCGTATAGATCATGACAATGCTTTGGCTCGCGGCCTGCTGAGCGATTGGACTTTTTCGGGAATTGTGACCCTGCAGAGTGGCTTTGCCCATTCGGCTTTGATTTCAGGTGATGCAAATCGAGATGGCAATGCGGCTACCGATCGAGTACCTGGAACGATTCGGAATGGATTCACGACTCCGAACATCTATGTCTTCGATGCTCGCGCCACTAAGTCAATCAGGTTTGGTGAGCGCGCTAAGTTAAGCCTCATCGCCGAGGCATTTAACCTATTCAATCGCTCCAATCTTGCCACGGTAAACACCGGGCGATATGGCATTGCTAGTTCGTCGGCCACGGTGCTGACGAATCCAGCCGCGTCTACCCCATTCGGCGGCCCGCGAACTTTTTTAGGCGAGCGACAGATTCAGTTGGCTGCGAAGTTTAGTTTCTGAATCTGCGGCCCCCTGGAAAGATCAAGAAGACGCCTTTCTAAGGCGTCTTCTTTGATTAGCCAAGTCCCCAACCCCGCCGCGATGTACGATAACGTACATTCGTGTTAAGGTGTCGGCTGCGAATTAGCTTCCGTGACATCTGGATCGAAGTTCCCTCATTTGCCACTCTTGCTCGTTCTCTTACTACCCTAAGGCGTCAAATGCAGCTCTCACGGAGATTTTAGGAAAGTGAAAATCCTACTCTACAACCCAGACAATGGGGTCACCCGCAACTTCATGCCCCATCTCTGGATGTTCTTGCTGCAAGCACTTACGCCAAAAGAACATGAAGTTCTCCTGATTGACGGCAATGCGAAGCCGATGACCGAACAGGAGTTGGTGCGATTTGTGCAGAACGAGGGAATCGGGCTGGTAGGGATCGGGGCAATGACTCGAATGGTGGCCAGGGCATACCGGATGGCCGATGCGATTCGCGCGGTAGGAGTGCCAGTGGTGATGGGTGGACCGCACGTCACGGAAGCAGCCGATGAGGCGCTCGGCCGGGATGGCGGTAAGCGACATGCTGATGCAGTTGCCCTGGGTGAGGCCGATGAGACTTGGCCCCAGATTGTGGAAGACGCCGCGCGCGGTAAACTGCGGGAAACGTACGAACCTGTCGACGAAACTGGTAAGGAACGGAAACCCAACTTACAACCGTATCCGGCTATTCCCTGGGAAACACTCGACCTCCATCAGTTTAATCTTGTGCCGAAGATCGCGCGCTCATTTCTCGAGCGCTATGGAGCTGGGTGGGGAACATTTCACATGGTCCCGATTGAGTCGGGACGCGGTTGTCCTTACGGCTGTGAGTTTTGCACCGTCACAGGTTTCTTTGGCGACTCAATTCGCTTTCGCACGAACGAGAGCGTTGTTGATGAACTCTTGCGGCTGAAAAAGCGTGCTCGCGGGAATAAAGGCCAGGTCGCAGTGTTCTTCATCGACGATAATTTTGCCATTAACATCAAGCGCACCAAGTCGTTGCTCAGAGAGATAATCGCCGCCGGTGCTGAAATTCCCTGGACGGCACAAATCAGCGCGAACTTGTTACGAGATGAAGAACTCGTCGATCTAATAGCGGCCTCGGGTGGTCGCTGGGTTTTCATCGGAATGGAATCGATTGATCCCGCCAACCTTGCGGATGTCAATAAGAACTTCAACAAGCCAGGAGAATACGCGGCCGTTCTGGAGCGCCTTGCCAAACGTAACATCTACGCGATTACGTCGTTTATCTTCGGGATGGACAACGACACGCGCGGCGTGGCGGATCGTACCCTCCAACAGATTGCCAGTTGGCCCCCGGTGTTACCCGTGTTTGGACAGCTTACCGCATTTCCCGGCACGCCACTTTACTCCCGCTTGCTGGCAGCCGGTCGGATGATACGTCCAAAACACTGGATGGACTTTGCTCCCTTCAAGATGGCGCACACCCCATTGAAGATGACGATCGAGCAGGCGCAAAACGAAGTGGACCAGGCTTGGAGAAGATCCTACTGCGCCGAGAGCAACGCGAAAGCGCTAGAGTCGATCAGTGATCGGCCCATCGATGCCCGCATAATGCATTTGGTGGCGCGCCTCTTTTTCCGCGGCATCTATTTCCCTCAGTTGACCAAACTAGCCTGGACAAGATTAGTTGCCCAAAACCGTCGACCGGTGTGGAATCTTTTGAGAGAGGCCGTCGGTTTGTATCGAGCCTCACGAAAGAATAGCGAACGCGCAGACGCTTTGGCTGGGCCAATCCAGTCGCAATAGAATCCACGTTAGAGCTTTAAAACTGACCCACGTCCCACACGGTACAGGGTTCTTGCTTGTATTCTTCCCACATGTTACGGTGCGGTCTCGCATTAAAATCCAATCGCCCACGTATTCGGCAGGATGATTCGATCATTTCGCGGCGTTGAGCCCCAGATTCACAAGAGCGCCTACATTGATGTTAGCGCGCAAATAATCGGAGATGTCCACATCGGAGAAGAGTCTTCCGTTTGGTGCAATGCCGTCCTGCGGGGAGACATGTTCTACATTCGCATCGGAAATCGCACCAACATCCAGGACAATAGCGTCGTGCACACGAGAACCGGCGCTCATCCAACTATTCTGGAAGACGAAGTTACGGTGGGACATAGCGTGGTCTTGCATGGTTGTTACGTCGAGCGTGGCTCATTAATAGGTATAGGTTCGATCGTGCTTGACGATGTACGTGTCGGCGCTCAATCGTTAGTTGCGGCAGGTTCGCTCATTTCGCCCGGCACAATCATCCCACCGCGTTCCCTGGTAATGGGACTTCCGGCAAAGGTAAAGCGACCGTTGACTGATGAGGAAGTTGCCGGGCTCGCGCTGTTCTGGCAAAACTACGTTAACTTTACAAAGCAGTACAAGAACGAGGAATAAATCCGTCGGGTAGATCTCTTCGAAAGTTGGTAACGATCCACTAAATTACACAAATCAACACGAACTCGATTCTTTGTATTTTGTGAGACCTCTGGGATCGTTCACTGATCAGCTGAAGACTTCACTACGAAGCAAATACTTAACTATCAATGTCTAAGACCAAACCAGCTCGTGGCATGCGCGACTTCCTGCCGGACGACGTGCGCAAGCGTGAATACGTCATCGGCGTGATCAAGGAGGTCTACGAGCGCTACGGATTCGAGCCGTTGGAGACTCCGGCAGCGGAGAATATTGAGACCCTCATGGGGAAGTATGGTGAGGAAGGGAACCAGCTCATCTTCAAGATTCTGAAGCGGGGCGTGCATGAATCAACTGGTGAAGCAGATCTCGCGCTCCGTTACGACCTGACCGTTCCACTGGCTCGGGTGGTTGCGGAATATCGCGACAAGCTGCCGAAGTTCTTCAAGCGCTATCAGATTCAACCTGTATGGAGAGCCGATCGTCCGGCGCGCGGGCGGTTTCGTGAGTTTTACCAGTGCGACGTTGATGTCGTCGGTTCTCGATCGATGGTCGTCGAAGCCGAACTAATTGCAGCTGCGAGTGGGGCCCTGGAAAAGTTGGGGTTCCATGATTTCTGCGTGAGGTTGAATCATCGGGAAGCGCTGACTGGGTTGCTTGGTTGTGCTGGCGTGCCGCTCGAACTTCACGAAGCGGCGTTGGTGGCTTTGGACAAGCTCGACAAAGTCGGTCGCGAAGGGGTTGCCAAGGAACTGACCGAGCGCGGGGTTCGCGAGAGCGTTGGAAAGCGTCTGCTCGATTTTTTCACTGACCTGGCTTCGCTTGAGCACGCCGCCGACCTCGCCGTGGGCCACGATCTCTCGGCCCGGCAGCAGGGACTCAACTCTGCGGTCCTTGGCCGGCTGGTAGAGTTTGTTGGTGCCAATGAGAAAGGAGCGAAGGGCGTCGACGAGCTTCAGGCGATTCTGAAGTATGCGGCGGCCAACAACCTGGCGGAGAGAATCAAGATAGACCCAAGTCTTGCGCGCGGCCTGTCTTATTACACAGGAGCGATTATCGAGATCAACGTCAAGGATCTTGCCGGAAGCCTGGGAGGTGGAGGCCGATACGACAATCTGATAGGAATGTTCACTAGTCAGGAAGTCCCGGCATGCGGCTTCTCGTTAGGCTTGGAGCGGATCATTGTTGTCATGAGCGAGCGAGGCATGTTTCCACCATCATTGATGTCCACACCTGCGGACGTCATGGTGACAATCTGGAACGAGGAATCGATAGCTGAATCCATTGGACTGGCACGCGAACTACGCAGCGCGGCTCTGCGAGTCGACGTTTACCCTGAAGCTGACAAAGTTGCCAGGCAGTTCAAGTATGCGTCTGAACGTGGAATTCCATTTGTGATAGTGCTGGGTGATGAAGAACGTGCCCGAGGCGAAATCGCAATCAAGAACATGAAGACTGGCGAGCAGCGGTCGATTAGCAGAGAGGCTGCACCCGGGGTCCTTCAAGACTCTCTGAAAGCACTCTAGCGGCTGAGCGTTGAGTTTGTCCGACACACTTTTAGTTTGTCGATGGCTGCGCCGCGCGCTGGTCAAACTCTTTAGGTCTCGGTTGCGACCGTTAAAGATCCATGTGGAAACATTTTCGGAATCATAGAGAATCCTAACTTTAAGCTTTAGAAAAAAACTGAGAAGTTACCGAAAACTTAGTCATGTCAGCGGGAATGTTCAAACTCCATCACGTGAACGTAACGGTTGGCCGCGACGTCGAGGATGCCACGAAGAAGTTTTACTCTTCGGCGCTTGGCCTTGAAGAAGTGCCGAAGCCCGAGGGGTCGCGGAAAAATGAAGGTGCCTGGTATCAGCTTGGCGACCTCCAGCTCCATCTTTCGCTCGAAGACGACGCTGGTCGACAAACAAGCACGCGACATGTCTGTTTTGTGGTCGAAGATCTGACCCGGACAGAAGAACATCTGAAGACTTCGAGAGTGGAGATTCTTCCTGACCCACGTCCGGTTGCGGGTACCAATCGGTTCTATGTGCGCGATCCTGGTGGCAATCTCATCGAAATTGCCGAACGAAAAAGGCCTTGAAACCGCCAAGACGCCAGGCACGCCAAGAGAAAAGAGAAGGAAACTAGAGAAACGCGCTTGCGACACCGCCAGTCTCTCGGTCTTCCGTCTTGTTCTCCTGCTTGGTGTTCTTTGCGTCTTGGCGGTTAATATCTCCAAACCATGCTGGATAACCTCGGAAACCTGGAGCGCACACACTCCTGTGGCTCTTTGCGCACTGAAGATGTTGGCAAGGCTGTCACCCTGATGGGTTGGGTGGCGAGACGGCGCGATTTTGGCGTACTCACTTTCTTTGACTTGCGTGATCGGGATGGCATCACGCAGGTTGTCTTCAATGCGGAAAACTCTCCGGTTGCGCATACGCGTGCAAAAGAAGTTCGCGGTGAATACGTCGTAGGCGTGGTTGGAGAAGTGGTCCTGCGAGATGAAACTGCTCGCAATCCCAAGCTCAGCACAGGGGACGTGGAAGTGCAGGCGCGCGACCTTTACATTTTCAACGACGCCCGCACTCTGCCATTCCAACTGGATGGCTCACCGGACGCACTCGCCAGTGAAGACCTTCGTTTGAAGTATCGATATCTCGATCTGCGACGGCCGCAACTCCAGTCGAACCTGAAACTGCGTCATAAAGTAGTGTCGGAGATTCGCCACTATATGGGCGAACAAAGATTTCTGGAAATAGAGACGCCGAACCTGATCAAGTCGACGCCTGAGGGTGCGCGCGACTACATCGTGCCGGCTCGCATTCAACCGGGGAAGTTTTTCGCTCTGCCGCAGTCGCCACAGCTGTTCAAACAAATCTGCATGATTGCAGGTCTCGACAAGTATTTTCAGATCGCCCGCTGCTTTCGCGATGAAGATCTACGCGCCGACCGCCAGCCGGAGTTTAGTCAACTGGACGTGGAGCTCAGTTTTGCGACGCCCGATCAGGTTTACCGGCTGATCGAGGGTTTGTTTGCGCGCGTGTTCGTTTTGATCGGAGCCGAGTTGAGGGTGCCATTTCCGAGACTGACTTTTGCGGAAGTCATGCGGCGTTTCGGATCAGATAAGCCTGACCTGCGGATTCAAGGCATGGAACTGATAGACCTTTCCCCCGGACTCGAGGTCACTTCATTTGCGCCATACGCTTCCGCGTTGGAAGGTGGCGGCGAGGTGAAGGGGATTGTTGTTAGTGGTGGCGCGGGCTTGTCGCGAAAACAGCTTGATGAGCTGCAAGAGTTTGCGAAACGCTATGGAGCGGGCGCTCTTGCGTGGATCAAATTGGGAGACGAACTGGCATCGTCACTGTTGAAGGCGTTGGGCGATTCATCCGTGACGCGCCTGGCAGAGATTGCCGGAGCTAAAAAGGGAGATGCCGTTCTGATAGTGGCCGGAAAGGCCAAGACTGTGGCTGCCAGCCTTGGGGCCTTGCGAAACGAAATCGCCAAGCGTGAAAAGCTGATCAGCGAAAACGTGTTCGCGCCGCTTTGGGTCACAGAATTCCCCATGTTTGAGTACCACGAAGACGATGGGCGTTACTATGCGATGCATCATCCCTTCACTTCGCCGGTGGATGAAGATGTTTCGTTATTCGAACGTGCGGTCACCGGAGGTGAGTCGGAGCTTCTGGGGCGGGTCAGAGCCAAGGCATATGATGCGGTGATTAATGGCGTGGAAGTGGCCGGTGGTTCGATTCGTATTCACCGTCGTGACGTGCAGGACATCGTGTTCAAAGCATTGGGCATGTCGGAAGAAACGGCCCGCGAGCGGTTTGGTTTCTTTCTGGAAGCGTTATCTTATGGTACGCCGCCTCATGGTGGTATTGCATCGGGCATCGAGCGGTTAATGATGGTACTTGTTCCGACTGAGAACATTCGCGACGTGATGGCCTTCCCGAAAACCGCCTCGGCCGCTGATTTGATGATTGATGCGCCCGGCGAAGTGGATCCGAAGCAGTTGGAGGAGTTACATCTTAAGATCGTCGGAGGCTGATCGGCGGGGATTGAGCGAGATCAGGGAGGCGATTAGGTCGATTCATTTTCCATTTATCATTTGGCATTTCTCATTTGTTAGAGGCACCAGCCAAGTATCAAAAGCTTGTGTTGGGAAGGGGGCAAGCGAAGCGCGCCCCCGCTTAAGATCCATAACCGTCGACGACTCGGTTACATACTGAATGTCCGCGACTACCCCTTAATGTATTCTGATGCAACTTGAGCGGGGGCGCGCTTCGCTTGCCCCCTTCCCAACACAAGCTTATGAACCTTTGCTGGCTCCTCTGAGAAATGGAAAATGAGAAATGGAAATGATTGGGTCGCTGGACCATGATGGCCAATGCTAAGTCTAAGCCGCCACCAGGTCACTCAACTGATCTCCCACGCCCGAGAGGCTAGTCCTTCGGAGTGTTGTGGCTTGATCGGAGGTTCAGAAGACAACTCCGCGAAGAGTATTTATCGCTTACTAAATGTTGCTGCTGAGCCAGAGATAGCCTATGAGGCCGCGCCCGAAGAACTGTTTGCCGCTCAGCGACAGATGCGTGAGCGCGACGAAAAACTTCTCGCCGTCTATCATTCTCACCCCCGTTCAATTGCGCCCAAACCCTCACAAACCGACGTCCGGCTTGCTTATTATCCAGCTGCAACTTACCTGATTATTGGCTTGGGAGGCTCTGAACCAGTCATGCGGGGCTTTCGCATTTCCGAACGCGAACAATTTTGGGAGCAGGTTGAGTATACGATTGTGGACGAGTAAGATTGGAACTGCGTTGCAAAGACAGTCGTAAAGGCTCCTGATGCCAGAGACAAAGAACACTAAGTACGACACCAATCCGCTCGATCCGGACTACGTCCGCCAGACCGAGGAGGTTTCCAGCGAAAATGACTCTGGACCTCACACAAGTGAAGTTAAGGGAGCAACTCGGCAGGTAAGTTCATCCGCGAACGAAAGTGCTCGCAGCAATATTTACTCCGAGGCGCCGACGCGCCGTTACGATAGTCCGCCACTCAATTCTCCATACCCTTCTGTTTTCATTCCTCCTACACATTCACCGCCTGCGCCCTATCAACACAGCAACCCTTACCTGTCGCCGCAGCCTCTGGCGCCTTCTTCGCGCGCCGTGGCGGGAATAGGACTACCTGAGAAGTGGGCCAGGATTCTCCCTTACACTCCTTTCTATATTGGAGTGGTCGCCTCTCTGGTCGAATTGTTTCTGGTACCGAGGAAGGAAGGACAGGTCCGCTTTCATGCGGCGCAGGGACTGGCTTTGCACATCGCCATCCTGGCAATTCACACGCTCTTCAGTGTGGTCGGAACCATCACCAACAGCTCGATCGGTGGGAGTTTGTTTAAGCTCGGTGCCACAATCTTTCTTATAATTTCCATGGTGCGTGTTTGGAAGGGTGAGCCACACCGGATTCCGCCGCTCAGCGAGCCGGCACAATGGCTAAATGAACACATTGAGCCGCGTAACAAATAGAGCCCGCCCCTTGGCATCAGCCTTGCAGCTACCGGCAGCGGAACTGCCAATCAACCACGATTAGGAGTGGTTGACGTGAAATCGTCCTTGAACGGTGCATTGATGTTGCGATTTCGTGCAGTTAAAATTGTGTGCCGGTAGAGCAAAGTTTTGGCTTTCAGCGAGATGAAACCGGTCGTAGACTAGTTTATCAAGCAGCTTCGGCCAATCCCGCCTCTTCCCTACGGCCCAGCAGTAAATAAGACGAAGGGTTTCAAAAACGGAGGGAGAAATGATTAGACATACCTATCGCAAGACTCAAGGTTTAATCGCGTGGCTTGCAGTAAGCGCGATCCTGCTTTTGCCGGTATCGGCGTTTTCGCAGACGCAGATCAAGTTACATAGCAACAAATACAGTGTTCAAGACGACGTCAAACTGGGCCGTCAGGCTGCTGCTGAAGCTGAACAGCAATTGCCGTTGTTGCGCGACTCAGAGGTCAACGACTACGTTGAGCGTGTGGGCCGCCGGTTAGTGAATGCAATCCCCGCGCAGTTTCAGCATCGCGAATTTAGCTATTACTTCAAAGTCGTCAATGCGCGAGACATCAACGCCTTTGCGCTCCCCGGTGGTCCAATGTACGTCAACCGCGGCATGATCGAGGCCGCGAGGCGCGAAGGTGAAATGGCGGGGGTAATGGCTCATGAGATCAGTCACGTGGCGTTACGTCATGGCACGGCCCAAGCTACCAAGGGACAGAAGTATGGCTTGCTGGCAGGGATACTAGGCATCGGAGGGGCAATCATCGGCGGACCAGCCGGAGCGGCGGCTCAGATTGCCGGTCAAGGTGTAGGTGTCTACTTCCTCAAGTTCAGTAGGGAATATGAAACGGAAGCTGACATTCTGGGCTCGCAAATCATGGCCCGCGCCGGATACGATCCGATGGATCTGGCCAGGATGTTTCAAACAATAGAACGGCAGGGAGGCGGCAGCAGCGGCGGCTTTTTGAGCAGTCACCCCAGCCCGAAGAATCGTTACGCGCGCATTCAGCAGGAGGCTCAATACCTGCGCGTGGCAGGTCCCTTTCGGGACACGCAGGATTTTGCACGGATTCAGGCAAAACTGCGCGGCTCTGGGACGGCGCCTTCAATGGCGGAGATCGCTCGCAGCGGCCAACGTTATCCGAGTGAAACAACAGGCGGGAGCCATCCGGGTAACACTCCGGTGGGCTATCCATCCACGAATTACCGCACCTACAACGAGTTTGGTTTCGTGCGCGTGAGTGCGCCTGACAACTGGAGAGAGGTTCGAGAAACCAATTCAGTCTGGTTCAGTCCTGAAGGTGCGTTTGGGAATTTTCAGGGGCAGACGGTGTTCACGCACGGTGTGAACGTTGGTGTATATCGACCTCAAAACCGCGACCTAAGACAGGCAACGAATGAGTTTGTTAATAGTCTGTCACAGGGAAATAACAATCTGCGTTCAGGTACCGGCTACCAGCGCACAAGTATTGATGGTCGTCCGGCGTTGAGCACGACGTTGACCAACGTTAACGAAGCGACCGGGCAGAGCGAGAACGTGACGCTGGTTACGACACAAGTTCGCAACGGGGATCTGTTCTACATGATTGCCGTGGCGCCACGAAGCGAAGCGAGAAGCTTTAGTGCGGCGTTTAATAACGTCCTGCGTTCGATTCGACTATCCGACTAAGCGTTTCGAACTCATCGGACACAACAAAAGGCCCGCTTCGCAGCGGGCCTTTTGCGTTATGGCGTCCGTACCATTCGACCTTTCCGACGCCCGGCTGCGTCGAAACTTTGTGAATACTGAAAGATGTCACCGTGCTTGATGTCTTCGGAAACAGCGCCAGCGCCAAGATCATCGCATCCGGCTGGGTCGATTACCTGCATCTGGCAAAGTGGAACGGGCGATGGGTAATCGTCAATGTCCTGTGGGAGCTCAAGCCGCAGCCGAAAGGACACTGAGTAGCTAAGTTGGCGATCGCGGGGCTGGAAAGGCATCATTTTCCATTTGTCATTTCTCATTTGTCATTGAGGAACCGGTTCAAGCTTCCTGGATTGAACTGCCCTCCAATGGTCATCTGGTGGATTCAACTTGGAGGCGCAACTCTTTCAAAGAATTCAAGAGGCCCAATTGCATCAGAACCGAGGAGCGGTAGCGACCAGGCCGCCACCGCCTCAGTTCAACTCTTCGGTTCAGTTGACACGTTCGGACGTTTGAAATTCGGGTAACTTGAATGGAGGCGCAGCGGCCCGGTCGCTACTCGGTTCTGATCCTTTCGCACCAACACTTTGGACGTCATGCTGCGCTTCAGAGTTGAATCCACCAATGACAAATAAGAAATGGAAAATGGAAAATGGAAAATGATTTGAAAGACTACTCAACTACCGAGCCAACGTACCTTTTTTCCTTACCCTTCACCCTTCTTCGCCTCCTGCCAAAGCGCCTCTAGTTCTGATAGCGTGCAACTCTCAAAACTCTGACCGCCGCTTCGCAAACTCTTTTCAATGTGGCGAAACCGCCGGCGAAACTTGCGGTTGGTTAACTTCAAAGCCGCTTCCGGCTCCACGTGCAGCTGGCGAGCGATGTTCGTGACCGCGAAGAGTAGATCTCCAATCTCCTCGCGCACTTGAATGTGGTCAAACTCATTCTGCGAAGTGGCGTGAGTAGTAATGGCTGCGCGTAACTCGCCAATCTCTTCCTGGAGTTTTTCGAAGATATCGTCCAACTTCTCCCAGTCAAAACCGACTCGAGCGGCTTTGGTCGAAAGTTGATGCGCTTCCATCAGCGCCGGCACTTTCGTGGAGACACCGTCAAGAATCGAACTATCGTTTGGCGAACTTGAAGGTTGGGCTGCCTTTTTCTCTTCAGCTTTAATTGCTTCCCAACTGCGCAGGACCTCGGTCGAAGTGTCGGCGCGGGCTCCGCCAAACACGTGTGGGTGGCGCCGGACCATCTTGGCATGAATGGTCTTAGTCACATCGTCGATGCAAAAGTCGCCCATCTCTTTAGCGACTTGAGCGTAGAAGACAATCTGGAACAGCAGATCGCCGAGCTCATCGCGTAATGCCAAAGGCTCACCCTCGCGCGCCGCTTCAACCGCTTCGAATGCCTCGTAAGCTTCTTCCAGCAGCATGGGTGCGAGCGTGGCGTAGGTTTGTTCGCGGTCCCAGGGACATCCCTCCGGTGAACGTAGCTTTGTCATTAAAGCAACTAGATCGGTGAATGTGGCAGGCATGACGATAGTCTAGAGTGCGAGAGGCCAAAGTCCAAAACGCGAACAGAAGCGACCAAAAGGCGGCCACAGATTCACACAGATGAACACGGATTAGATCAAGTCAGCCAGATATTGATTGATCTTCATTCTGGGTTCTTTCTGATCCGTCTTATCCGTGTCTACCTGTGGCCTGCTGTCTTGCGAGCGCCGAAACCCTGATGTACCATCCAGCACAACCCCAAAAGGAAGATGTATGCGGCCTCGGTTTCGATTTTATACGAGGCACGTCAGGATAAGCAGACTCATGAGCGAAGAACAGACGAATTTCAAAGTTACTGACCGAAGGTCGTTCAATGCCGACGGCTCGCCTCGTGAAGTACCGCCCGAAGAGAAACCTGAGCCCGTAGTGTCAACTATTCCGGCAGCCGATGTGAGCAATGAAACGATGTCCGTGGAGAGTGCCGCGCCAGACCAACCACGGATAGCGGCTACCCCGCCTGAACCTGCGGATATCGAAGAAGAGGACGAAGAGTTACCTGACGCCGACAATCCCGCTGGCTTCGTCAACTTCATCATGTCGATCGCTTCAAACGCCGCGTCTTCGTTGGGGATGATGGAACACCCGGTCACGCACAAGCGCGAGGTCGATCTGGAATTGGCCAAGCACTGGATCGATATTCTGGGAATGCTTCAACAGAAGACCAGGAACAATCTGGCGCCACAGGAAGAGAAGATACTCAAAGGCTTGCTCGCTGATTTGCGCATGCAGTATGTCTCGCTCACGAATTCCGCTTCACCCAAATCCTCCAGCGCCTTTACCGGCCGCGACATTCTCGGCGGCTAACAGCGGTCCAAAGTCCAACGTCCAAGGTCCAAAGTCGTCGGCAGTGTTGTTGATTTGACTTTGGACATTGGACATTGGACATTGTGACTCGATCATGAAACTGACTTTTCTGGGTACCGGTACCTCTACCGGGGTTCCATCGATTGGCTGCGACTGTGAGACGTGCACCTCGAGCGATCCCAGGGACAAGCGGCTGCGTGTATCGATTCTGGTAGAGCAGAGCGACAAAACGGTCCTGGTCGATACGTCTTCTGATTTTCGCCAGCAAGCCTTGCGTCATCAGCTGAAGAGGCTCGATGCTGTGCTCATCACACACTGTCATGCGGATCACATCTTCGGTCTCGACGACATCCGACCTCTGAACTTCCGTTTTGGCCCTCTTGGCGTTTACGCCAACGAACGGGCCTGGCCAGACATCCGGCGCATTTTCAAATACATTTTCGAGCCGTCGCATTTTGGCGGTGGTTTGCCTCAGGTGATTCCGCACACAGTCGTATCTCGAGCTCCGTTTTGTCTCGGTAACGACCTGGAGATCACGCCGCTTGAAGTCATTCATGGTCGTCTTCCCGTGATGGCCTATCGTTTCAACGACTTCGCTTACGCTACCGACCTGAGTGAAATTCCGCCGGAGACGATGGATGCGATGCGGAACCTCGATGTTTTGGTGCTTGATTGTTTGCGTTTCAAAGAACACCCGACGCATCTCTGGGTGGATAAGGCGCTGGAATACGTCGAGAAGCTAAAGCCGCGACGCACCTTTCTGACCCACATCGCGCATGATGTGAAGCATTCGCGGGATTCGGCGCGGCTGCCGGACGGAGTTGAATGGGCCTACGACGGCTTAGTGGTTAGTCAGAGGTAAACCAACTTTGGCGCAAATTTTCAGCATAAAGCGAATAGGGCTATCGACTATCCTGGGATTTGTCCTGCCGCTAAGCTACGTGATAACGCTGGCAGTTTGGACCCAGCAAAATGGGAGAAGGCCATCCGATCTGGCGATTATGCCCTTTGGTTGGCCGCGACGGCTCTGGATTTTTCTAATGGGCCGGCAACCTTCAAGCGAAGATCTTGTACCCGCGTTGATATTCCTCACATTTTGCAACATCGCACTGTACGGGGCGATTAGCTACGCCCTGTTGTTCACGGTATCTCTGCTCCGAGGGAGGCCCGTGGACCGTGAGCCACCACAACCACCGCCACCGCCGCAGTTCTTTATTTCCGGCTCGTGAATCAGCTTGGAGGTTATGCGCCTTTTTCACGGAACTGACAACGCGGACATTCTCCGGCCGACTGTGCTGACGCTGGGAGTTTTCGACGGACTTCATCTCGGCCACCAGTTGATCATGCGCACGGTTGTGGAGCGAGCTCGCGAGCTGCGAGTGGTGCCGACCGTGATCACGTTCGATCCGCACCCGCGCGCGGTACTCCATCCCGAATCTTCACCCCCATTTCTCCAAACACTGGATCAAAAGGTCGAAGGGTTTGGTGTGTTGGGTATTGAGCAGACTATCGTAGTTCGTTTCACCAGGGAGTTCTCACAGATCCGGGCCGCGGATTTTCTGAAAGACATCGTTAAGGATCGTTTACATGCACAGGAAGTTTACCTTGGGCGTGGGTTCGCTTTCGGCCACAACCGTGAAGGCAACATCGAACTTCTAAAACAAGTTGGTAACGAACTTGGCTTTCTCGCAGGTGAAGTACCCGAAGTGCGTGTTCGCAATGAGCGCGTCAGCTCCAGCAAAGTCCGACACTTGCTGGCTCAAGGAAGAGTGAACTTGGCGCGGCGAATGTTGGGGCGTCCTTACGGCGTGGAAGGTCGCGTAGAACGAGGCGAAGAACGCGGGCATGTGCTCGGGTTTCCGACGGCCAACCTGCATCCTCAGAACCGCGTCATACCCACCAATGGTGTGTACGTCACGGGCACCCTGGTCGACGGAAAATGGCGGCGCAGCGTGACAAATGTGGGCACGCGACCCACGTTTGAGACGGACACGGAACCTTCAGTGGAGACTTTCGTACTCAATTGGTCGGGGGATCTTTACGGCGACGTGGTGCGGGTGCGTTTTCTTCACCGATTGCGAGATGAAAGGAAGTTTGGGTCGCTGGAAGAGTTGAAAGGTCAAATCGAGAAAGACGTCAGACGGGCAGAGAGTTACTTTGAACGCGCGGGCGCACGACACATGCTCTCGATCCTTTAGAAGATGAAAACTGAACAAGAATTGATTCCGGTATCGACGGTTCGTCCTGCAGGCAACGGTATCTCCAAAGTCGGCCTGAAGGTCGAACTCTCGCCTTCAATCGGAACGCCACCAAAACTCAACGATGAGCTGGTTGATGAGATCCTGAAAGGTCGTGGCCTTCGTGGCTGGCTGCGCGTGGCTAAAGTTGGACGCGTGCTCGGGCTGCTGTCGCTCTACCTGTTCCTCGACACTTACGAGATTCGAGCCAGGTTCAGCCGCCGCTCATCGGAACGTTTAAGGGCAACTGCTCGCAGCCGGGGCCGGCGAGCCCAACTGGATAGGTTCTTACGGGATGTTTGGAGCCGCGCGCTCGACGGAGCACTTCGGACGCTGCGCTTCATGGTGTTTCGCGGCGCGGATGGGACAGACAAGAAGGAGGCCCGACTGGCTCACCAGGCAACCTGGTTGCGCGAGAATCTGATTGCCCTGGGACCAACGTTCATCAAGATCGGTCAAGCCCTGGGCACGCGTGCTGATCTCCTGCCTCTGGCTTACGTAAAGGAACTATCAACGCTTCAGGATCAAGTTCCCGCATATCCCGGCAGCGAGGCTTTCGCTCGAATCGAATCGGAGCTTGGCCGTGGTGTGTTGGAGGCTTATGCGGAGATCGATGCTGAACCTATCGCTGCGGCGTCGTTGGGCCAGGTCTATCGGGCTCGCCTGCATAGCGGGCAGGAGGTGGCCGTCAAAGTCCAACGGCCGAATCTGAAGGAGATCATCAGTTTCGATATTGCGGTGCTTTATCGGATAGTAAAGCTGACAAACCGCTTCTTTCCCCGGGCCAACGAGAACGCTGACTGGGAAGGAATGCTGCGCGAGTTTCATCTGACGATCTTCGAAGAGATGGACTACGCACGGGAAGGCAAAAACGCTGACCGGTTCCGTTACAACTTCCGCGACTGGCGCGTGGTTCGGGTCCCGGAAATTTATTGGTCACACACAACTTCGCGTGTTCTCACCATGGAGTTCATCCGCGGAACCAAAGTCATCGACCTCGTCGAGTTGCGCGCGCGACGAATTTCACCGGTTAAAGTCAATCGGCTCCTCGTTCGTTCTTATCTGAAACAGTTGCTGGAGGACGGCTTCTTTCACGCGGATCCGCATCCCGGTAATTTGCTCGTTATGGACAGTGGCCATCTGGCGTTCTTCGACTTCGGTATGGTCGGTCGGATCACGCCGCGGCTTCAGGCGCAGATGATAGACGCTTTCTTTCACGTGGTGGGTCGAGACGTTCACGGGCTCGGGCAGGACATCATTAATCTGAACTTCCTTAAGCCGGGAGTTAATCCTGATTCGATTCGGCGGGTCGTGGAGGGTCTCTTCCAACACTACCTGAATCTCAAGCTTGGTGAGGTGAATTTCAAAGAGTTAACTTATGACCTGGCGGAAGTGATGTACGAATACCCGTTTCGTCTCCCGGCAAACTTCACTTACGTAATGCGGGCCCTGATGACGCTGGAGGGCATCGGCATCGTGACCGATCCTGAGTTCAGTTTCTTCGAAACGGCTAAGCCCTATGCGAAAGAATTCATGCTGCGCAGAGAAGGCCGTGTGTTTAGGAAGCTGATATTCGACAAGCTGACTGGCCGTGAGAATGGCGACGGCAAAATTGAGTGGAGCAAAGTTTGGAAACTCACCAAGATGGCCGCAGGGATGTACCTGAGAACGTAAGCCTTCCTCTCTCCCATTTTCGAAAATAATTCAAGCTCTTAACCGGGACCGCGGGCGTCTCGCCCGCATCGAGCGCCGTCAGGCGCGAGAGCAATTGTAGCGAACGGCCAGCTCGCGCCTTCGGCGCTCGATGCGGTCGAGACGCCCGCGGTCCCAGTGTTCGCGTTTGAATGCAGTCGCAGAGGATTATTGCTGCCTAGGTTTTTATATGCTTGCGAAACCAAGCGCTGCTGAATGGCCAATCCTCGGGTCGAGCACACAGTCCAGCCTTTACAGGATTGTTTTCTATGTATTGCACAGTATTACGAAAGTGCTGGGAATCACGCATATATCGATCGAAGTAGTCATCCATCCAGAATTTTCCCTTCCTCTGTAAAATCCTATTTGCTTCGTGGGCTGTGTACGATTTGAACGCCTGCATAAGGTCCGAGAGCTCGAGGCCCTCAAATCGTGTTTGCAGAGAATGCACGTGATTCGGCATTACTACCCACGAAAACAGAGTGTATCGAATGCCATCAAACTTCAGTAGTGAGTTTTGGACCATCGTGGCCACGCGTTCGTCCTTCAAGAAAGCATTCCCGTAACCTAAGTCTAGGTATTTCGATTCGTTTCTGTAGCAAGACTTTTGATCGTTCGGATGTCTCGATACGTAGTTCTCGTCGCCACTTATCGATGACTGGTCGGGGAAGGGAATCGCCGAGGTGAAGTGTGATGAATTGTGGTATTGCTCGACCATCAAAGTGTGGGAGGTAACCGCGACTGTGCCAGCCGGCTGCACGAAGCTCGTCTTTATGGGAGGCGTTTGTGAGGCCCATGTTGTTCTCCTGTGAGGTGGAGTTGATTTTGATCCGATAATTATCCGGATGACTAAAGACAAGTCAAGCTATTTACTCGGACCGAGACTAACCCTGGGACCGCGGGCGTCTCGCCCGCACCGAGCGCCGTCAGGCGCGAGAGCAATTGTAGCGAACAGCCACCTCGCGCCTTCGACGCTCGACGCGGGCGAGACGCCCGCGGTCCCAGGGTTCGCTTTTGAGCTTAAACACCGGGACCGCTGACATCTCTCAAAGACGTTATTTCGTTTTGGCAGGTTCGCCGTTTGTAGGCAGGTTCAGCCGGTCGCGGAATAGGTTCAGCAGCAGCAGTGTACCGATGCCGCCACCTCCCTCGGCGCCGCTCCCAGACGCCATCACGTCGGGTGTGATGCGCACTCCCTTTTCGCCGATGACTTTCAGCGTCTCTACCAACGCTACACCCTGCGCTCCCAGAGCGTTCACCTGTTCGTGGTAGGCGACACCCTGAGCTTCACCCATTAAGCGAACCTTCTCAGCTTCTGCCTTGCCAGTTTGCAAAATGTAGTGAGCCTCGCCGTCGGCCTCCGCCTTGCGCTGCTACGCACGTTTGCCGGCAATCTCTACACCAACAGTCGCAGCCATCAGGTCTTTCTGGTTGTCGGCCTGAGACTTTGTCTTCTCCAATTGAATGCGTTTCTCCTCAGCCTCGCGCTGCGCGTTGAACATATTCTGTCGCTGCTCGGCCAGGATCTTCTCCGTCTGAGTCTTCATCAACTCTTCCGGCAGATGGATGTGGCAGATCAGAACGTTGACCACATCTACGTGATACTTCAACAGGTGGGCGCGGACCCTGGCTTCGGCGCGTTCCTGTTCTTCGTGACGATTTTGCAGGTAAGCCATGGCCGACGATTCCGACGCCTGGTTGCGGAAAATCGAGTCAATGAGCGGGTGATTACGTTTTGGATCAAACGTTCGATGCCGCCAATCTTGGCCACCATGAAAGGCGCATCCTCCGGCTTGACGCGGAAAACGACGCGCACTTCCAACTGCATGGTGAAGCCGTCTTTCGAAATCACTTCAAACGGATTGAAGGTGTTGGCGACTTCGCCGGCAGTCCACTCTACTGTCTGGTTGGTGGTGGGAATTATTATCGGCGTGATAGCCAGAGTGTTGACGTAGTAACGGCCAGGACCAACAACAGTTTCCTGGATGCCACGGAAACCCTCAGGGACGACATAAGCCTCGTGGGCGCCTTCGTCCAGGCGACGGTCCGCCGGGTCGCCGGCCATCAGATCTGCTTTGATCTCTTCCACGGTTTTATGGTCGTCCATCTTGTCAAGACGAGCCGCCGACTGCGCGGCCTGCTCATTTTCTTCTCGCTCCATCCGAGCTCTTACTTTAGCAGCCATCTCCTTGCGAACTTCTTCGGAAGGATCCTTACCCACGTTCGAGACCACAACGGCAACCTCGCCGGGCTTTACTTCTTTCGCTGTCTCGAGAATCACCTTGAACAGCAATGGATTGATGTAGTAGGTGCCTGGAAGAAGGATGTCCTTTTGCGGACCACGCTGGCCACCGCTGCCGATAAACTCGTGAGCGTCCTGAAAATTGTCATGTCCCGCAAACGATTCAGCGACGTAATCGCGTGGGTTGAGCGGTGCGCCATCCAGAGCCTCAACCAGACCAATCTGGTTCTCGTTGATGACGGTTGCGTCATATAGCCTGACGCTGAAAAGGCCTGGTTTGACCTCTGTGCTGCCATCGCATGGGCCCGACTGAGTCAGAATCCTATAAACGCCTGGGGTCAGAAGATCGACTTGCGGGCCTCTCTGGCCGTCAGCGGCGATGAAGTGCTCTGCATCCTGAAAGTTGCGATGGCCCGTAATGGCCTTGCCGAGCAAACGACCAGGATCGAGTGCACCGCCGTCGGCAGCGATGATTATGCCGACTTTGCCCTGGGGCACTACCGTCGTCTTGGCGACTGAAACTCGGAAGAGGTAGGGATGGATAGGCCACAAACCTGGAGGCAGTGTGCGCAGTTGCATCCCTTTCACTCCGCCTTGCTTGATAAAAGCTATCGGATCTTGGAAGTTGTTGTGGGCATTCTGCGCACGGTCGGGCGCGAAAATTCTTCCCGGCGGCATTGGCTCGCCATCAACGGCTTCGATAACTCCCAATTCATCTGCGCCGATTTCAATGAGCGGCACCTTATGCACGACCCGCTCGAAAGGAAACTTGATCAAGTGGAGACCCGGTTTGAGGACGTCGGCCTGAATACCGACCTCACCTTCGGTTGCTACCACTCTTCCTGGCGGCATTTTTGCGCCCAGGTACCTTCGTTCCTTGATTGCGATTTCGCGGGCGCCGACGTTGACAAAGATTCGCTTCAGGAACATCAGCAGGACGATTAGCAGAACAAATGCGACCACGAGCATCGGGAGCATTGATACGCGATCAAAGTTTTCCATGGGGTTACCTCTTTTCAGTTAGATCGGGTCAGGAATTCTGACCGATTTCAGAATCCAATTCGCGTCGGGCATTTGCCAAGGTCCGCTTCAAAAGAAAGCCCGCGCCAGAACTGCGTTCGTTTGAAGACAAGATCCAAAACTCGCCGTCGATAAGCGACTTTAACTCTTCGGCAGAAACATCCCCGAGAGCGCCTTCGCGCCATCGCCGCAAAGTCGCTTCCACTGCGGTCTCATACATCCGCGCATCGTTAGCGAGCGCAGCGACGTGTAACATCTCAGCCGTGGAATTCCGCGTGGGAGCATTCTTCCAGGCAGCCAAACATTCTTCTGCCAGCCTCGTGTTGACGGTTAGATTATTGCGGGAAACAAAGGAAACCAGAGAGAGCAACTTTGGACCTTCCGACACCGCCACCAGGGAGGTCAGGACTTCTTCATAAAAAGCAGCATCGCCTGAGGCGTCGGCGTCCTTTAAGGCCGAATTTGACCCGGCGTGCGCGCGCGAGAGAATCTCAACCCGTTGATCATCTGGTAACGTCCTGCTGCTCTCGGTTTTTGGCTCAATTTCCGCGTCGTCGGGCGCAAATAAACCACGGCTGCTCGGATGTGTTGGTAGGAATTCTGTTTCGGTTGAGTTAGTGGGTTTCTGCCAAAAGTAAACTACGACAGCTAGTAAACCCAGAATGACGAGCGAAGTGATGAAAAGGGTGACCATTTCGGCCACGATAAAAGCGGGCGATAAGTTAAGCGCCGCTTTCGTCGGCTAGTGGGTTATACGTTTGCTGGAATCCAAAGTTGCAGGAACCGGAGACTCTTTGGGGGTGCGACGTTAAGCGAAGCGGCGACGTGCCTTAAGTCCGACACACTTTAGTTTGTCGTTTTGCGTACGTCACGACAAACCTAGCGAAACTGCGCAACTCTTTGGAGTGCGGCGCTTTGTCGCCGCTTTTTGTCCGAGGCGGCTTGACGCCGTTGTCTCGCTAGAATCTGTGCCCCAGGCAGCCGCGACAGGTCGCGTACGGGCAAAGCGCTGACAGGTCAGCGCACTCCAAGGAGTTGCGCGCTTATACTTGATCAGAGCTTCCTTTAGTTTGTCGAAGCGCTCGATTAACGCAACCGAACGACCAACTTAAGTTGTTGGACACGAAGCTTGCTTTTCGCGCCGCCAACGACAAACTAAAGTGTGTCGGACATCCTGCGACAACTTGAAGTGTGTCGGACATCTACTTCCTGCTGATTGCATTGAAAAAAAGCGGGTACGTGGCCAGCGATTGGGCGCGATATTGCGGCCGAAAACCGAAGAGAATTATTCGGCCCTGGCCCATTTTTACTTCGACAAGAGCTGCTTTCCCTTTGATGCGATCTCCTCCCAACAACCAACCTGATAACAGGGGATCCTTGTTGGGTGGATAACGGGCTATGACCCGTACGTTCGCCGTATCACCCCAATCGCTCACCTGCGGACGATCAGTGATTTCAAAGACGGGCGAGTCTTCAACCCAGGCAATCGATTCTTTAGGCATACCCTCGCTCAGTCCGTGAGAGTCGTCGAGCTCAATGCGCAGAATTGACCCGGGAACGTAATAATCGCTACGAGGCAACCCCGCAACAACATTGCGGACCGGCAGCTTGAATTGTTCTATTGCGAAATCAGATGCGCGATTCAAGAACACGAGCGTGCCGCCTTGCTCGGCATATTCGCGCAACGCCTTTACACCTTCCTCTCCAAGTCCGCCGGTGTATCCCTCGGGCATCGCCCCCGTACGGTGTCCGTTAAGCAGTGTGTTGCGCGCTTGATCGGGAATCACGATCGCGGGAAATCGTGCGTTGAGGTTGCCGGCGCGAATCTGCTTGTCATTGAGTGAGAAGTTGGTCTCAATGCCGCGAGCCTTCAAAAAGTCCTCAATTACCCACCTGGTCCAACCTTCGTCCATGGAAGGGACGTGGGAGCGATAAATGCCAACTGTGAAGGGCACGGGCCTAATGGCGGGAGTGGACGTTGTGATTGACTCAGATTTTGCAGTTGGGTAATTGAACGGAGCCATCACTGGTTTGACGTAGACGTTCATGAGCAGCGGCAGGGTATGTGCGGTTACATCATAAGGCGGGACCGGATGCCCGCTTGAGTCTCTCAAATCGGGATAGTGTTGAGTTTCCAACAGTGTCTTCGCAAATCGTCCGTAAGGTTGATCCATTCGAACAATCCGAGAGTTAGCTGGATAAGTGATGCCGTCAATCGTGAAAGCCTTCTGACCGCGGGCCCAATGGACCTCAACACCACCATCCATGAGCAGGTTGATAAGCTTCGTGCTGTTTTGCGAATACGATCCGGAAGGCACAATTATGAAGCCAAACAACTCGCCTGCTTTCCGTTGCCGCACTGACTCCCTGCCCATCTCGTAGAACCTATTCAGCCACATCTCACGATTCTGCGCGGCGTGTTTCAGCAACAGAAACGCGGCGGTGGTCATATATTTGGTGATATCTCGCAAGTGCCACTCGCCGCCGCGCCACACCGGGCCAAATTTGTCCGACTCCTTTTGTGGATCGAATCCCTCGCGCGAACGCAGTTGTTCAAACTTCAACGTGATCGGTGTTGCCAGACGCGCGGAGGCAGTTTCGGACAGCATGCGCACGCCGGCGTGGTAATGCGAATAAGCGCGTGCAGGCGTCCACGCGTCGTAGGTCGAGTTGGTGGTAATTCCCTGAAAGCCCTTGGCCCGCATTTCACTCGCCATCCAGTTGCCAAGCTCTGTATATCCCTCGACGATTTGTTTCGGCACATTCGGCTCAACCGGCGCCATGTATGGGGGAAGAAACAGGCGCGAGCCAAAGGCGCCCTGTTGATGTATGTCGTGGACGATCTGCGGATGCCAGACGTTGTGAATCTTGTCGACGGTGATCTGCGTCTCTACCTGCGTGAATGCATACCAGTCGCGGTTGTTATCATGGCCGACATACTTGTGATACAGCTCCGGTGGCTCGGTGCCCTCGAAAGGCGTGCCGAGTGTTTTGTCGTACCAGTTTTTCACAATGTCCACCCCGTCAGGATTCAACGAGGGAACCAGCAGAATGATTGCGTTGCGCAGAATCTCCTTAATCCCGGGTTCATTTGACGAAGCGAGGCGATAGGCAATCAGCATGCTTGAAAGAGTCGAACCAACTTCGGTGGAATGTATCCCGCAAGTAATCAGAACAACCGTTTTGCCTTTCTTGATAAGCCCGTTCGCGATCTGCGGGGACGACATTCGACTCGTGACGCCCGCGAAGCCAGGTTGCCTCGACAGACTTCCCATCCCCTTTGCTAATCCGTCGATCTTACGCGGGTCTGCTAATGCTTCTTGAAGCGCTTTGTATTCTTCGAGCCTCGCCAGGTTTTCCGGGGCGCTGATCGTGGCCATCACGAATGGCTTGTCCATGGTCGTCTTGCCCAGCGTTTCAAACTTCACGCGATCACTCGCGCGGTCCAGTTTGTCGAAATAGAGGAGTATTTGGTTCCAGCTGGCGAGCTTGCGATCATCGCCTGGAGTGAAGCCCAGTACTTCCTGCGGGGTAGGGATGCTCCCGGATCTTGCGGTGCTGTAGAGCGTGTCTTCGTTCTGCGCATGCGATTGCTTGAAAGGGCAGAACGGAAGAACCAGTGTCAGGACTAGTAACGAAGCCAGTCGACGTGCGCGCATTTCGAAGAATCTCTCTCTCACGAAGTTGTTGAAAGGCGAGTGAAGTGTAATCGAAAGCGTTGGAAAAAATGTAGTCGCCAGCGGCAATGAGTACACTGCGGTTTCTCTGGTTGTTTTCATGAGGCGCTGGTTGTTGTAAAGAACCGATCCACGAAATCACACGAAACATCACAAAAAGAATTCTTCGTGTTGCTTAGTGTGATTTCGTGGATCGTTATTGTTTGTTCGAATTGGGACCTAAGCGAAGTGGGACATTGGCCCAAAACAAGCTTGCCCTGTTCATGTGGGGCCGTGTAAAGTAGCGCTCGGCCCAAACCCCTGAGCTCTCCCAGATCCACAAATCGTCGGAGGTGACTAATGTCCACTGAAAGCGTTGACGCTTCTGAGGCTGCTCGCGCCCAGGGGTTTCCTGATCGTACTGGCTGGAAGCCAGACAATCCCTACCTGGCCACTTTTCGTCCCTTCATTCCTCCGAACGTTGTCATTCCAGAGCTGACAGCTCGGGCCCTAATCGTGGGCACTCTCCTGGGCATCGTCTTTGGCGCGTCGTCTCTTTACCTGGTATTGAAAGTTGGACTCACCGTCAGCGCTTCGATACCCGTGGCAGTGATCTCGATCACGCTCTTTCGCGTGCTCTCACAGATCGGAATCCGCAATGCCACGATTCTCGAGAACAACATTGTCCAGACAGCCGGCTCAGCTGGTGAATCGATCGCCTTCGGTCTTGGGGTCACGATGCCGGCGATTTTGATTTTGGGCTTCGATCTCGATCTGACCAGGGTGATGCTGGTTGCCATACTTGGTGGCTTGTTAGGCATTCTGATGATGATTCCGCTGCGACGCGCTCTAATTGTGCAACAGCACGGAATTCTGAAATATCCTGAAGGAACTGCTTGCGCGGAGGTCTTAAAAGCTGGCGCCTCTGAAGAATCACTGGAGGCGGCGCATAAGGATCCGTTATCGGCAAAAGTAGCAGATCAAGCGACCATCGGGGGCAAAACCATCGTTGCCGGATTCGGTATAGGCTTCGCCTTCTACGCGCTACAGCAGATTTTCAAAACCTGGAAAGAGATTCCTCAGAAGGTGTTCGGTCCTCCGTTTCAGGCTGGTTCACTTTCTATTGAGAACAACCCAGCTTTACTTGGCGTTGGCTACATCATCGGTCCACGGATCGCGTCGATCATGTTTGGCGGCGGCGTACTCTCCTACCTGGTGTTGATTCCCATGATCAAGTATTTCGGCGAGGGACTGATTGGTCCGCTGCCACCGGGAACTAGAGCAATCTCGCAGATGCCCATCGATGGCAAAGACAGCATCCAAAGCACCTACATTCTTTACATTGGCGCAGGCGCAGTTGCGGCCGGAGGGATCATCAGCCTTGTGCGAAGCATGCCGATTATCTGGAGTGGTATTAAGGGAGGTCTTGCGGATCTGCGTGGCAGCCAGGCTGCCAGGGCGAGCGCCCTTCGCACCGATCAAGATCTTTCGATGCGGTTTGTCATTGGCGGCATCATAGTGCTGCTCGCCGCAATCATGCTGGCACCACAGCTCAATCTGCGATTCAATATTCTGGGCGCGCTTCTCATTGTCGCCTTCGGTTTTCTCTTCGTAACTGTGTCCTCCCGGCTTACGGGCGAGGTCGGTTCTTCTTCGAACCCGATTTCCGGCATGACGGTAGCCACGCTGTTGCTTACCTGTCTGGTGTTTCTGATTATCGGGTGGGTTACTCCGCCTTATTTCGTCACAGCGCTTTCGATCGGCGGCATCGTTTGTATTGCCGCATCCAACGGAGGCACGACTTCACAGGATCTGAAGACCGGGTTCATCGTCGGCGCGACCCCGAAGAACCAGCAGATTGCGATCCTGGTCGGGGCCTTAGCTTCAGCACTGGTGCTTGGCTACGTCCTGTTATGGCTTAACCAGGCGTCGACTGTTTATGTGCCGGCGGCTGACGCCAAGAACGTCACTCTTCCTGCCGGGTACCGGTTCGATGTGAACAACTGCGAACAGAGCGGCGGTCAACCCAAACGTGAAGAGCGTGCCGGCGCCAGTTACATTGTCTGCCATCAAACAGACACTAACATTGGCACCACTGGGCGATACCTGGTCAACGACCAGGGTATGCCGGCCTTTCTCGTCGATCCGGGCATCAATGGAGTTATTACGACCACGCCAGAGGGTCACAGCGTCGTTAAGTACAACGCGCCCAAGGCGACGCTCATGTCCTACATCATCAAGGGCATTCTCAGTCGCGAACTTCCCTGGGGTCTGGTGTTGTTAGGCGTCTTTATTGCCATTGTGCTGGAACTGGCGGGCATACCTTCGCTCGCGTTTGCGGTTGGAGTCTACCTGCCGGTTTACGTATCCGCGCCGATATTCGTCGGTGGCATGGTGCGTCTCGGAGTGGACAAATACCTGCGCGGCAAGTTTGCCAGCCAAAAACTGACGCAGGAGCAGTTTGTAGCCGAAACGGACAAGAGCGCCGGAGTATTGCTGGCCTCCGGTTACATCGCGGGAGGGGCGCTTGCCGGAGTGGCGTACGCATTTCTAAATCTCAGCGAGAGTATTACCGCAAGACTAAACGGATTCGAAGACTGGTCGAAAGCGAATAATGCATTCTTCCTGGGGCCACATGCAGGTAAGTTGGCTCTCATTCCATTTGCTATCCTGACTGTAGTCCTATATCTGGTCGGTCGGGAGCTGCTCTTGAAGGCCAGGCCCAACTCAACCAGAGGTGGTTAATGGTTAAAATTCAGCTTTGATTTCCCAGCTGAATCGTGTAGCTTCTGAAAGGTTCTTCTCGAGGCGCGCTGCTTATCACGGGGCGCGCCTCAATTTCATCGAAAAGGGAAATTCCGACGTATGAGCGTGGCAAGACTGTTTACCAGATTGTTTTCGACCGTCGCTTTAGCTGTTTTCGTGATCAGCTTGGCGGTGCCTGCTGCCAGTGCGGTCCAAACCACACAACGGTCTCCGTCTGAAACGGTTCGTGAGTTCTACAAAGCGATGCGCGAACGACGTTTCCGCGATGCTTTCAGTCTATCAATCTACAAACCGGCGCTCGATAGTCTGTCGAAGGAAGAGTATGAAGATCTTGTACCCGACTTCGAAAAGACTGCCATTGCGGTGTCGGAGAGAATTCCGGAGAAGTTAGACTTTACTGGAGAACAAGTGAGCGCCGATTCAGCCACGGTGTTTCTCAAAATCCTGGACGCCGATGGAAAAGAGAAGCTGGAACTCGCTACGTTGATTAAGATTAATAACGTCTGGATTCTCGGCGATCGAGAGAACCAGGAGCTTGTGAAGAAAGCCGGCAAGCGGTTCTTCTTTGATGCGCGCATTGATGCTCACCACAACGACGTGCAGGACATGCTCACAAGGATTTCATTGGCGGAGGTGGTCTACGGTCAGCAGCACGAGGGAAAGTTTGCGGATCTGCCGACTCTGGTTAGCCTGGGATTGATTCCGAAAGACATCGAGAGTACAGCCTCAACCGGTTATCGCTTTCGTATCACGGTCTCGCCAGACCGCAAAAGCTGGAACGCCGGGGCCGAACCGGCTCAATACGGGCGCACTGGGCGACTCTCATTCTTTTTGGACCCGACGGGGGTTAGAAGTGGCGATGTAGGCGGGAAACCACTCCCTGCTGTGCCACCAAAGAACTGAGATATTCCAGCAAACGGCGACTATCCAACATTCCCATTGCAACCGGCTCGCTGATTTCCTTAGAATGGCTATTGCGGCTTAGTCTTTTCCCCCAGTGCCCTGTCCTCACACTCAGTAACACTTCCCGGTTTGAAGATCGGGGCCAAGGGTGTGCGCGAGATGCCGGAATTGATCCGATCGATAGTTGACCGTTTACGGGAATATGCAGGCGATCGTCGCCGCGCTTCGCGACGTCGCGCACGCCTGCTGTTCAAGGTTTCGATCCACTATGGACCTGGAGAGCTCAACGGTCGTCGCCCGCCGCGGGCGTTGGAGGGGTACACCCGAGATTTCAGCCGCGCAGGAATCGCCTTGGTTGTTCCGGCAATACATATTGGTGGTTCTTATTTGACCGGAGAAGATCGTCGCCTGCGGCTGGTACTGGAGTTACCATCTGGCCCGATTGAATTAATCGTCGCACCGGTTCGCTATGAACCGATTGAAGACGACCCGGACGAGCAGGGTTTTGTCATAGGATCCACAATAGTTGAGGTCAGCCCTCCTGATCGGGAACGTCTTGATTCATATCTGAGCGGCAAAACAGCCACTCCTCAATAACGTTTTCATCCTTCAACAAAAGTAACGCAGCCAAAAACTTCCGGTACGTGGAAGTTTGGTTTTTGAGTAAGCGTCGGCTGCCACGACAGATAACCGCGGTTCTCGCCGGCTCCCACGCAACGAAAGAGATTTACCCGCCACTGATCTCCACCAACAGGTTTGCAGATCGAGTCGCTCCACGGAATGCGCATTCCGATGGTGACCAGTTCATTTTCTGTTTTCGCGGCGACGGTCATGCCTGATTCAAATGTCGAATCGGTTTCCCGACCGTCCTGTTTCCAGGAAATGGCCAGGTCAATCCATTCACCCGTGGGCGCCGCTTCGAATTCAAAATACCTGTGGACATCCGTGGGATCCGGCGCCAGGAAGATTTCACAAACGTCGCGATCCCAAAGCCCCAACGTCTTGGTCGCTGTCTGGGAATTGAAGCTGACTACCATCGGTTCTTTTTGAACACACACGAAGCGAACGGCCAACGCCTTGTCTGACCAGAGGAGACGCGCGTCGGCCCAGCGTTCTTGCGGGGCTGCTTCGCCTGACCAATAGTGCCTGATTTGAACCGGCTGCGCCCGCTGCCATTCGGGGTGATCCAATTGATCGGCGCGGAGATCAAGAACTGCGTATTGGGCTTTGACGGTCGCAGAAGATCTCATTTTGTCTAGCGAACGACTTATGACTTGAACGTTCCCCGAAGAAATTACAGCAGACCCCGAATCCAGCCACCGTCCACTTGCAGGGTGACGCCTGTGATGTAGGAGGCGCGTTCCGAAGCGAGAAAGGCGACCGCGGCTGCGATCTCCTCCGCTGAGGCCAGCCGAAGCATCGGAATCTGAGAAGCCCATTCCTGGATTATTGAGTCCTTCGACTTGCCTGAACTATTGGCGCGAAACGCTGCCAACTCATCTTGCCGCTCCGTCAGGGTGTATCCGGGAGCCACGTTATTTATTGTGACGTTATCCATCGCCACTTCAGCCGAGACGCTCTTGGCCCAGCCTGTCAAAGCTGCGCGGACAGTATTTGAAAGCAACAGTCCTTCAATCGGCTGCTTCGCAGAAATGGAGGTGATGTTTACAATGCGTCCCCATTTTTGCTCGCGCATCCCTGGAAGGACCAGCTTGGCTAAACGGATAGCTGAAATGGCGTTCAGTTCAAACGCCTTGCGGAACGCGTCGAGATCGGTTTGCGCAAAACTTCCAGCCGGAGGTCCACCGGCATTTGTGACGACCACATCGATGCAGCCGGCTTGTTCTTGTGCAAGACTTACGAAACGACCCGCAGCCTCTTCGTCAGTGACATCGGCGGCGATCCCCGCGACCCTGGCTCCTGTTTCGTCGTGGATCTTGCGCGCAGCCTCGCTGGCCCGTGCTTCGTCCCGCGAGCACAGAAAGACCCGTGCTCCTTCGCGGGCGAGTTCCCGCGCGGCGGCGTAGCCGATGCCCTTGCTCGCTGCGGCCACCAGGGCAACACGATCTTTTAATCCTAAGTCCATTTAACCGGTCTCCGTTTGAGGTGGCTTTCAGCGTTCATGAAGAGCTGCCAAACACGCACCCAGCAGCGTGTCTGGGTCGGCGTCCTGAAAAACGTGCGGGTCGGATCGAGATGAGAACTTCTGCAACAAATAGTCTGCCTCATCCGCGACCCCGCCCGTGCCGGTAAGGCAGCCGATGATTCTCCCCACGTCGTGAGCGATGGTGAATTCGTTCAACGAACCCATTCCACCGGCGAAGAAGAGCACAATGTCGCATGAACGCACAAGTACGACATTTCTGCCTTTTAACCCGAAACCCGTGTAGATCAACATATCGCAGGCGTCGGTAGGAAGTCTGTAACGATTGCAGTGCTCAGTTTCAGAGCTTCCCGGTGAAATGCCGACGTGAAACACACCCTCCTCACGCGCCGACTTGCCGACGGCATAGATCAAGCCGGTTGTGCCACCGGTTAGTAAGATCACATCGCGAGCCGCCAGCGCGCTGGCTAAAGCTGCGGCTTTTGTCCGCAGGGCGTCACCAGCTGCGCCGTGATCTGGTTCAGCTGCAGATCCCATGACTCCGACTTTGATCTTCAAAATAATCTCCATTTCCTGTGCGCAGGGTCTTTGCTCAAAAGTCATGCGCCACGAACCGTCACGGCTTTGCCGCCTGATGTGAGGCGGTGGCTCTGCCCCGCCGTAAGATCCTTATTTAAGATTCTGGGGCTATGCCCCGGTTCCGTGGCGACGGCAACTTCGGACAAACCTGGAAAAGGGGCGTAGCCCAAAATCAAATAGAGCATCGTACGGCGGGGCAGAGCCGCCGCCTCACATCAGGCGGCAAAGCCGTAGCGTCAACAGCTTATGACTTTTAAGGCAAGCCGTGCGCTGGGCTATTTTCAATCGTCCGCTATCGCGGACTGAGGGAGTGGATTTTTGTTCAAAAGCATCATCTCATCCGGTCCCCTGTCCCACCATCTTTGAGTAGCAAACCAGATAATGCCTGGTATCAGAAATATGATTCCCATGCCGATAACGGCCAAACGAGGTGACAGACCAAATCGATCCAACATCTCTCCGGTAGCATAGTTTGAAGCCGCCATGGTGAGTGTCAGCAAAGCCAGTTCGGCGGCAAAGACGCGCCCGCGGTAATTGTCTTCAACTTCCTGTTGCAGGCGAACCGTCGAAAAGACCCAAAGAATACTCCCTCCACAGTGCGCCACTCCCAACACAATTAGCGCTACCACGAAACTCGAAGTACTTCCGAAGGCAATATAAAACAGACCGCCAATCAGAAACGAGATACCTATCGAGGCCTGCATGCGTTTCTTGCCTTCACCAGAAATTCGACGAGCGACGATCGGTCCCACCGCGGTTCCTATTCCTCGAGCCGCGAAGAGGACGCCTATTCCTGTGGCCGCACTGCGTCCGACCGGGAAAATCCTTTCACCAAAGACGGCAAGCAAAGTGAGAATTCCGCCACCTAAACCCCATGCCGGTTTCACCAGAAGCAGGGCCAGGACTCTGGGTCGGTGTTTGACGTACCTTGCTCCTTCGAGAGTTTGAGTAATACCCAGAGCCTTAGCGATAGTCAGTTTGCTTTTTTCCCGCGGCGGGCGTTTAGGAAGTCGGACGCCGGCAATCAGCGCAGCTGAAAGCAAGAAGGTGAGCGAATCCAGAACGAAAGAGACATCGGTTCCAAACCAGCCGGTAATAAATCCGCCAATCGCTGCGCCGAGAGTCAGCATTACCGACCAGGTGACTGCTGATATGGCATTTGCAGCCACCAGCTCCCGGTCAGAGACAACTGAGGGAATGGCGGCGGTCTTGGCCGGTTCGAAAAACGTGGATAGACCGAGTTGGAGAACGGTCAGTACGTAAATGATCCATAACTGATCCGCACGTCTTACAAAAAGAAAGCCCAGGACTACGACGGCCCGGAGCAGATCCGACACAATCATGATCGTTCGCCGACTAAAACGATCAGCAAGAACACCTGATAACGGTCCAAAAACAAAGCTCGGCACAAATCGGGCCACCAGCAATAGCCCGATGTCTCGACCAGATCCGGTGAGATTCAGGATGATTGTGTAAAGAGCGATGGTATTAAACCAATCGCCCATTTGGCTGACGACCTGACCGAGCCAAAGCAGACGAAAACCGCGATTGCTCCGTAGGAGTTCGATGTAGCCGACTGATGGCTGAGTCTCTAACTTTTTCGCCAAATGTGATTCTGCGCCTTGCGTGTTATGACGAGCTTCGTTCGATGATTCTGTATTAGACGCGATGAGCCTGCCCGGACAAGTAGGCCGTTGTCAACCAGACTGAAGTTTCGTTATTGATGCTGAGTTCTCAGAAGAGAATTGCAGCGGGAATCGCAATGAGCGACAAGTTCTGTCGGCGCCGACGTCCTGTTCGTCACTCATCGCCTTGGCTTTGCACAAAAAGTCACCGACCAGTTTCGAAACGACCGCTGAGAACGGCTAAGATCAGCACTGCTTCGTGAAATTTCGTGTAATTTCGTGGATCGTGTGCTTAGGATTGGGCGCCTTACGACCCACGAAATCACACGAAGGAACACGAAACAAGAGTTCCGGTGCAAAGCCCGTCGCCTTCCGTCTGCCTCACGAAAAATCGTGTAAAAAGGCTCGTTGTCCCAACCACCCATCAACCAGCTTGACTGAATTTTTCAAACTGACAAGTCAGACTGCCCTAGTGAATTTTTGATCCTGGAATAGCCTCTCAGAGTTCCCGAAATTGCATAGCCTTTCGCGTTTAGTCTGACTTGCATCAAGCGGCACATCAATTGAAAAGGATAACGGCGCGGCTGAGGAGCTCAAGGCTTCACGGGCTCTCCGCACGGAGCCCGAGCCGCCAAATTTTTGATAAGGATGCCTTCATGGCATTGACAGGAGTCTCACCCAGCAAAAGCGGACAAGTGCGGGTCCGCTGCTTGCCCATAATAGCCGGAAGCGATGTTGAGTTGCTCCCACGTCGCTTCCGGCTAGTAAAATTCAAGAGAGTTTGGGACTTCCGTGAATCTTAGGTCTCCAATTTCCCGACACACTCTAGTTTGTCGTTGTCAGCGCCGAGGTCAACTGAAATTGAAACGCATTGGGCGTCATCGGCAAACTGAAGTATGTCGGACGCCGGCGATAATTTGGACCGCGGCCAGCTAACCCAAGTAGATGGAATTGACGAACATCGCTGAGATAATGATTCCGGCCATGGTCTTCAAGACCGGCGCGACTTACATCCTTTTCTGGGTAGGTTTGGCTGCCGCTCTTTATGTTATCTACCGAACCTCATTCGAACGTCTCCACATCAAAACTCGCGAAGCCGAAGAACTGAGTCGATTGCATCTCGCCACAGCCGAAGCTTTGGCTACTGCAATCGACGCTAAGGATCAGACAACGCACGGACATGTGCGCCGCGTGCAGATCTATGCCGCGGGTCTGGGCGAGGTGTTGAGGTTATCAGCTGCTGAAATAGCCGCCCTGAAAGCCGGTGCCCTGTTACACGATGTGGGTAAACTGGCCGTGCCGCCGCATATTCTCAATAAGCCTGGCCGGCTGTCGTCAGCAGAGTTTGACAAGATGAAGATCCACACAACTGTTGGTGAACAGTTGTTGAGTCGGGTCGACTTTCCTTACCCAGTGGTGCCGATTGTTCGTCACCATCATGAACAATGGAACGGCCTCGGCTATCCGGACGGACTCAAGGGTAAGCAGATACCGATTACCGCTCGCATCATATCGGTTGTCGATTGCTTCGACTCGGTTCGCGAAGACCGTCCCTTCAGGCGGGGGATGACCCGTGATGAGGCAATTGCCCTGCTGCTCCGCGGTTCGGGAACTCACTTCGATCCCCAGGTGGTGGATCTGTTTATTAACCACTTACCCAGGTTCGAAGCAGAGATCGCCGCGCTAAGGCTTCCACAGCAAATGCATATAGCCAATACGCACGAGCCTTTCACGCTGGCGCAGATCGACATGGCCCAAACGAGAGAGCGCGGCTGCTACATGGCTTATGACCAAATCAAGAACGCTCATCGAGAGGTTTACTCGCTTTACGAAATCGCCCGCACATTTGGATCGTCTCTGGACATCGAGAATACTCTTGCCATCCTGGTTGATAAGATTGGCCACGTAGTGTCGTTTGACACTTGCGTGGTCTATCTTTTTAGTGAATTGCGAGGATATGCGACCGCCGCGCACGTGGCGGGCAAGAACGCTCAATTGCTGTCCGCAAAATGCGTCGCGCCCGGCGAAGGGGTGACTGGATTCGCGCTGGCCAATCGCAGTCCGGTAAATCAGCTTCAGCCAAGTCTTGATTTCAGCGCAGCGGAAGCTGAACGCGGGATCGAGTATCGATCGATGGCGTCGCTCCCGTTGGTCAAGGATGAGATGCTGCTGGGCGCAATTTCAGTCTATTCGAAAGAGTTGGAGCACTATACGGAAGATCACATGCGGCTGCTGGAGACGGTGACCAAACTTGCTTCAGACGCCATTGCCAACTCGATGCAACATGCCGAGGCTGAGTCGAATGCTTTGACAGATCTGCTGACAGGCCTGCCAAACGCCCGCTACCTGGCGCTGCGCTTTGAAGAGGAAGTCTCGCGCGCCCGCCGCACCGGACGTTCATTTCAAGTCGTGATGCTCGACCTTGATGAGTTCAAACTTGTTAACGACACATTTGGCCACAAGGTTGGTGACAAGATGCTCCGTGAAATGTCGCGAATCATCTCTAGTCAACTTCGAGAGTACGACTTCCTGGCGCGCTACGCCGGTGACGAGTTTGTCGCGCTCGTGCAGGAATTCGCTGACAGTCAGGTAGAAGAGTTGCAATCGCGCATTGAGAATGCGGTCTTGCGCTTTTCATTACATGTTCGTGGAGATCAGCGTGCGCGCGTTGGTATCAGCATCGGCACTGCAACTTTTGGAACTGACGGTGAAACTCTCGATCACCTTCTGATCGCGGCGGATCAGGCTATGTATCGAGTTAAGTCGTCTCACAGACTCGAAAAGGCTTCTGACCCTGCGGTAGCTCCAGGGATAACTATCGACTCGCCCAACGAAAGCCTCGTCACCACTTCTGTAAATTAGAATCGCCCCGAACAGAGGGACGATCCACGCGCGTCACACGAATCGGCACGAAACTCGGTTTTTTCGTGCAGTTTCGTGCTACTTCGTTGATCGTGCGCTAATCATCGGAACAAAAACTTCAAACTAACCCACAATCGATTCTTGACATTCGCAGCCTGCATCGCTTTCAATCGCTAACAGGGGCGTTCTATTGCGCCCGGTTCGTCCAAAGTGGCGAACACCGAGACGCTGCCAGAATCATCACTCAATCAGTCCCGGTCCCGATTGGCTCTAGGATTGAAGCATGCCTGCTCCGGTAAGCAACGATATACAAAACGCAACACTTCTGATTGTTTTTGAAGACCCCGATGCGCGCGAGCGACTTCATGGAATCTTCGAGGCAGCGGGCTATCGTGCCCTGACTGTCTCGGACGCTACGTCGGCGCTACGGGTAATTCACAAAGAACACTGCGATCTGGTTGTGCTTGACCTCGAAATTCCGGGGGTCGATGGGCTGGCTTTGTGCAGATTGCTGCGTTCTCAACCAGCTACCAGAAAACTGCCCCTCATTGCGCTTTCCGAAACCGACCGCGAAAGCAGAAAAGAGGAAGCGTTTGCCGCCGGTGCAGATGACTTCGTTCCCAAGCAGTCGTCGCCCGGCGAGCTCGTCTCGCGCGTGACTTCGCAGCTCCGTGCCGCGCGCCGAGAGTGGGAATTAATTGGCAGTAACCGTGAACTAAGATTTCTAGCGGATTTGGGTCGGGGTCTGCTTCGGACGCTTGAACCCGATCAATTGGTACGCCGGGTTGCCGGTTCTACTTACGAGGGAACGCAAGCTGTTTTGTGCGCTGCCTTCGTTAATCTCTCTCCCGAACGCGAAATAGGTTGCGTCTTCGATCGCGATGGGAGTGCAGAAGATACCTCTCTCCTTCATATCGCGCGTCTACAAAACTGGCTGGCATCCTCAGCTACGTCAACTTCGTCGCTCCTGAATGATAGAGACCTCTTCTTTCTTCAAGATGAACAGCACACAGTTGAGTATGTAGTACCTCTGATGTTCGGTGGTCGTGCCAAGGGAGCTTTGATTGTGGCTTTCGATCGCCCGGAACATTGCGGCGAAACAGAATGCCGCCTGGTTGATGCCGCTGGTCAACAAGCAGCTCTTGCCGCGCACATTTCCTCGCTGTATCAAGCTGCTCGCGAATCATCTACTACGCTCGCGAAAGAAGTCGACCGTCGCACGGCAGAGGCTGAGTCTCAGCGCCGCTTTACCGAAGCGATTATCGATAGCCTGCCACTATCGCTCTACGCTGTAGATAGTAACTACAAGATCGTAGCCTGGAACCGGAACCGAGAATTGGGAGAACTGGGTATTCCGCGCGGCTCAGTATTGGGCAGGAACATCTTCAGCGTGCTGACTCTGCAACAGCGCGACGTGCTGGAGCGTGAATTTGCTCGTGTCTTTGCAAGCGGCCAGATTGAACGGATTGAACAGGAAACGATGCGAACCAATGGCGAGGTTGCGCATTGGCTAATTAGCAAGATTCCCATGTGGATCGACGATAGCGGTCGCGTCTCACATGTGATCACGCTGGGCGAAGACATAACTACTCGAGTCGAGGCGAACCGAGCAGTTGCGCGAGCCGAAAAGCTGGCAGCGATCGGCCGGCTCGCAGCCGGAGTGGTGCATGAGATAAACAATCCGTTAGCGACCATCTCCGCCTGTGCGGAAGCCCTTGAATCGCGTCTGGAGGAGGGAGCGTTTTCGAAGCCCGATACTGCGCAGGCGCTCGATGATCTGCGTGAGTATCTTGGCTTAATTCGAAGCGAAGCGTTTCGTTGTAAATCGATCACGAACGGGCTGTTGGACTTCAGCCGGTCCCGACCGTCTGAACACACTTTGATTGACCTGGCTGGAGTCGTTAACTCGGCCGCGCGGTTGCTGGCTCATCAGCAACACGACCATCGAATTGAGTTTCGGATACAGACTCCTGACGACCTGCCGCCGTTTTCTGGCGACTCGGCTCAAATACAACAGGCAATAATCGCACTGGCTACGAACGCCGTCGACGCTATGCCTGAAGGCGGCATACTAACAATCTCCGCGCGCCAGCAAGGCACCGATGTTTTGGTTGAAGTTAGCGATACAGGTGTCGGAATCCCAGTCGAAAATCTGGCTAAGATCTTTGAGCCGTTCTTTACGACCAAAGAAGTTGGTCGAGGTACGGGACTTGGTCTCGCAGTCTGTTATGGTATCTTAACGGAGCATGGCGGCAATCTAGACGTGCAATCAACCCCGGGGGTTGGTACTACGTTCACGATTACTCTTCCAGCCGTCAGTGAAGTCGGAGAATCGAAGGCTTGAGTGAGCAACAACAAGCAGCACGAATTCTGATCGCCGAAGACGAAGCCAACCTGCGTCTGGTATTGCAGAAGGAGCTCGAACGTCTGGGCTACCGAGTACAAGCTGCGCCGGACGGTGAAGCTGCCCTCCGCAAATTAGAGGAAAGTAATGTTGACGTCCTGCTTTGCGATATCAACATGCCACGGATTGACGGGATGGAAGTCCTGCGTCGGGTCCATGAAAGACCGAATCCGCCGGAAGTGATTATGCTGACAGGGCAAGCCACCGTGGAAACTGCGGTGGAGGCGATGAAGCTCGGGGCTTACGATTACCTCACGAAGCCATACCGCATTACCGAGTTGGATGTACGCGTCAGCCAGGCGGCTGAGAAGCGCCGGCTGCGAGTGGACAATCTGCGCCTTCGCGAACAACTGGCGCGACAATCGCCGTTGCCGGAGATTGTTTCAGTCTCAGAAGCAATGAAGGAGGCCATCCGACTGGTCGAGCGAGTTGCTCCTTCGGACGCGTCGGTATTGATCACAGGTGAATCAGGCACTGGAAAGGAACTTGTGGCCCATGCCATCCACCGTCTGTCGAGCCGCGCGAGCGCTTCGTTCATTGATCTCAACTGTGCGGCGTTTCAAGAGTCGTTGCTTGAATCGGAGCTTTTTGGATACGAGGCCGGGGCTTTCTCAGGCGCGAAAGGTCGCAAGCTGGGGTTGATTGAGCTTTCAGACGGCGGCACGCTTTTCCTCGATGAAGTGACCGAGCTGCCCGCTCAGCTCCAGGCGAAGCTCTTGAGGGCGATCGAGACGAGAACCTTTTTCCGCGTCGGTGGCGTTCGCAAAGTTGAAGTCAATGTGAGGATTGTCGCTGCCACCAATCGAAATCTCGACTCGGTAGTGGCTGATGGGTCGTTTAGATCTGACTTGCTTTATCGAATCAACGGATTCCAGATTACCCTGGCTCCGCTGCGCGATCGACCAGAAGATATCGAGCCGCTGGCGCTTTATCTAATTCAACAAGTTGGAGGTCCAAATCCTCCCACGCTCGATCCGGATGCCCTGGAAGCGCTGAGTTCGTACAGCTGGCCGGGTAATGTGCGTCAATTGAAGAACTGTCTGGAGCGAGCGGTAATTCTGTCGAACAACGGGCGGGTCACGATTAGTGAATTACCTCCCGAGGTAGCTCGACCTTCCGGCTTTGTGCCCGTGATGATCGCCGCAGCTCCGTCCGGCGCGGTTGCCGACTCCGGCGTCCCGGCGACGTCCTCTCCAGCCTCCCTGCGCGACATGGAGCGTCAACAAATCCTCTCAGCGCTTGAACAAACCGGATGGCATCGCGGCAAGACTGCGGAAATCCTGGGCATTTCTCCCTCCACTCTCTATCGACGACTGCGCGATTACGATCTGGAGAAGCACAGGTAATTGTCTCCAAGCTTCAGTTCACGAAAGCAAATTAGCCGCGGATTTACGCGGATACACGCAGATCTGAAAGAGAGTTAGAAGGATAGACAAAGGGGCGGATCCTTCCTGCTTTGCCTTGGTTCTGATCCGCGTGTATCCGCGTAAATTCGCGGCCAATTATCTTTACAATCGGGAACCAAAAAGCTACCGCGCGAATAGGGGCAAACTAATCGCGCCGGTTTTGTTGTTAGGGGTTGGGTTGGGGAATTTATTCGACCTTCGCAAGCCGGCGTTTGCGACGCAGGTAGGCGCCTGCCAAACCTGTGCCCAGGAGCACCATTGTGGTGGGCTCAGGGACGGCGTTCTTTTCCGTATAGATTGTTAGAGTGATCCCGTCGTTGAAGAAGTGGCAGTCAGGATCGAAACCAAGTGCGAAGTTGCCACCGTTGGCTATGTAAGCTGCCAACGCGGAAATTTCAGCCTGGGTGAAATTGTAGACGAAGGTTTCAGGTGTCGTGCCAAAGGATCTCGACGTCAGGAACGTGTCGCCGGTTCCGGCAGCTACCAGCCAATTGGGATCGTTGTGAAATCTTGGGTTGGCGAAGTCGTCCGTAATGTCCGTCACGGGTGAACTGTTGGTTGGATCGTCAATAAACGACCGAACGCCAGATCCTCTGGCCGTGTCGAGCAAATGCACGAAAAGCCGGTTCGGGTTAGTGTCCCAATTTCGGATGTTGCTAAACGTCAGCCTAACACCGGTGATCGTCTGACCGTTCAGATTAACGTTGTCAATCCGCCAGGTGTAAACCGAGTGATGATCAAGATCGTTCAAATCTCTCGGAGAGGGAACGAAGGTCAAGGTGTCGGCAAATGCGGTAGCCGGTAGACCAAGAACTACCAGAGTGGCTATCGCTAAAATTAGTCGCCTCATGTGGGACGCCTCCAATCGAACTGGTTACTGATGAATGGTTACAATTTCTCTACACTGACAATTGACGTGCTTCCGGAGATTTCCGGAAAGTTCACCTAAACAGCGAGCACAACGCTGTTGAGCATGCGATCACTGATTACTTTTGATCGCCTCAACATCTTAGGTTCTTATTGAATGAATAGTGTTGATCGCGACGAGTTTCCAGAAAGGTGACTTGAAAGGTGGGGAAGTTGATTGCTAACTCGACCTCGAGACACAGAAATCGGCACGAAGGGGGGAGAGTACCATTCGTGCCGATCGAAGTAGCTAACTTGGGAAGCGGTTCAATACCTACTTTCCAGAGCTATTCTTCATCTTCCGGCGGCGGCGCAGATAGAAACCGGTGGTCAACAGTCCCGTCCCTAACAAAGCGAGTGTCGCAGGCTCCGGTACCGGTTGTTGACCGGAGGTATAGATCGTAAAAGTGATGCCGTTGTTCCAGAAGTGACAATCAGGATCAAAGGCAAACGCCAGGTTATTTCCCTGCGAGATGTAAAGGGCTAAGGCTGACAACTGCGATGCGGTGAACGTGTGCGTAAAGTTCTGAGCTACATACGCACCTGGTCCCGCCCAATTTGGGCTGACGCCTTGGCCGACCATATTGAAGCCTCGCTGAAACAGCAGAATGTTGTCGATTCCAGGTGCCGGTCCCAAAGAATTGGCGGCTGCGAAGAAGTCGCTAATGGTAGTCACCGGAACTCCGGAGGCATCCACAACGGAACCTACTCCACCATTATTCGCGGTGTTCAACAGGTGAACGAAAAGCATGTTAGGGTTGGTATCCCAGTTTGCGATGTTGCGGAATGTAATTGTTGCGCCGGTGATTACGTGTCCTGGCGGGAGCGTTACATTACTCAGCCTCCAGGTGTAGGCGCGATGGTGATCAAGATCGAACTGATTCGCACCACCCTCATAATCCGTTTCGTTTGTATTGTCTGTAGCGTTGTTTGTATTAGGCGCGGTCGCAGTGATGTTGAAAGTGATCACATCGGCCATGGTGGTGACTGGCATAGCTAACAAAGCGACGGCGGCAAGCAGCAACATTTGTCTTTTCATGATTCTCTCTCTCCCTGATTCGCAAGTTGTTTGATTTTTCCCTACACAGCAACCCGGCGCGGCGTTTCCCATAAGTGGCTTCCAGAAACACCACGACATCAGGCAAGGACCTTTTGTTCAAAATCCTGTGCTAAGAACTGATTACCGCACGTACACTTTGAGCGTTTTTCAGCAATTACAAGGCCATGGAAGATTGAACGACTGGGTTATGGAAAGTGCCGCAATTGGGCTAGCAATTCACACTTAGAGTGAGGCCGTGTTCCCGGCGGATCTCAATTTCATAAGTCCGGTCTGGATTGTGGACGACAAATCCTTGTTCAGGGAACGACTCGAAACGAACCTTTGACTATGCGGCTGGCCCGTCAAAAGCGGCACGAAGCTTTTCAGGGAGTGGCACTGGACGGCGAGTGTCGAGATTCATAGCGACGTGAACCTGAGTCGATTGAACGCAAAGCAGCCCATCACTAACGCGTTTCACGCTGTATTCAAATATGGCCGACGTTCGACCGGGGCGCGAGACGAAAACTTCTACATCAATTTCGTCTCCGTAAAGAATTGGAGCATGGAATTCAGTTTGGATATTGACGGTCGGGAATCCAATGCGTTCCTTAACCAACAGTTGTGCGTAAGGATAATCACAGTGATGCGCAAAGAACTCCTCCATCGCGATGTGGAAGTAGTGAAAGATGTTTGGGTAGTAGACCAGACCCGCAGGGTCAGTATCGCCGAAGCGGATTCTTATGCGAGTGGAGAGAGGCATGGTGGCTGGAGCAATCGGCAATCGGGAATCCGAAATGTCAATCTCACTTTTCTTTGAGCTTCTTGCGATCGATTTTCCCGCGATCATTTTTGGGCAATGATGGAACAAACTCGATCCACCTGGGATACTTGTAAAGGGGAATTCGCGACTTAACGAAGTTTATTATCTCAATCTGCAAATCTCCGTTAGCTTCATAACCTTCTCGGGGCACGATGAACGCTTTAGGTTTTACCAATCCATCTCCGGCATCGTGGCCGACTACGGCACATTCCTGCACCGCCTGGTGCTGGAGCAGACAGTTCTCAATTTCGCTCGGAGCCACGTAGATACCCGACACCTTCAGCATATCGTCGGTGCGGCCGTGGTACCAGTAGTAACCGTCCATATCGACGTGAAACTGATCTCCGGTAGTGCACCAGTCTCCGGCAAATGTTTCCTTCGACTTCTCGTGAGCATTCCAGTAACAAAGCGCGGCTGAATCACCTTTTATCCGCAGCGTGCCCATCTCGCCGGTTGGCACTTCGGCGTTTTCGGCGTCGACAACTCTTGCTTCATAACCTTCGACGATCCGACCCAGGCTCCCGGGCTTAACGTCACCAGGTCGATTGGAGATGTAGATATGAAACATTTCAGCTGACCCGATACCGTCGTAGATCTCAACGCCAAACCTCTTAATCCAGCGATCGTATAACTCCACGGGCAGAGCCTCCCCGGCAGAGTAACAAAAGCGTAAGCTCGAAAAATCTCGTTGTGTTGACCCTTCCGCGTTGAGCATTCCGTTAATCATCGTCGGCACGGTTGTAAGGATCGTTGGGCGGTAGCGGTCGATCACCTCAAAAATCTTTTCAGGAGTTGAACGCTCGGCAAATAGCGCTGTGGCCCCACCAACGGCGAACGGAAAAAGGAGGTTCGTTCCGGTAGCATATCCAAAAAAGAGCTTCGGGACGGAGACAGTGAGGTCGTGTTCACTTAAGCCGATCGTCCGTTTGGCGAAGACTTCAGTGTTGAAGGGAAGATCATGCTGGAGATGAACGGCTGCCTTCGGATGCCCGGTAGAGCCGGAAGTAAACAGCCAGATAGCGATGTCATCGCGACGAGTATCCGCTCGCGGGCACTCGTCGGCACTCGCCATAACGGGACCTCCAAACGACAAACATTCGATGCGAGGATTCCGAAAATCAATGTCAGGCTCGTCATCTTCTTCACTTACAACCAGCACGGCCCGCAGGTAACTTGCATTCGCAGTCGCTTGAACGAACGCTGGCAGCACAGATTGATGGACGACTGCCACTCGAGCACGTGTGTAGTCGAGGTAATACTCATAGTCTGCGGCAGGCAGCAACGGGTTGACCATTGTGATCACAGCGCCGATGCGCGCCGCTCCAAACCACGTCCAGACAAACTCAGGGCAATCAGGCAGGACAATCAGAATCCGGTCTTCGATGTTCAGCCCCAGCTCGCGGAGTGCGTTGCCGGTGCGATTTGCCAACCGGGCAACATCGCCGAAGGTGAAGGTTGAGTCTCGGAAATAAAGACAAGTCTTGTTTTCCCGGCCTTCGTCGAGGTTGTGATAGAGGAAGTAGTCGGCAATATTGAACTTCTCGGGAAACTCGATGTTCATTACCGTATTAGGTGGTTCGGTCGGGTCACGATTGTTGCGTCTGGGCCAGCTCACGATTCAAGAAGGCTATCAAGTGCTCCATATCTTCATCGCTGGAAGAGGTGAATCGGGCGGCGAATCCGATTTCGTAGGCTGAATCGACGACTTCAGACCAAAAATAGACAGTGCCAACGTCGGGCAATTCAATCTCCAGTCTGATTAATTCCTTGGATTCAACCTGGCCGCCGGTAAGAACAAAACAGCCGCCCTGGCTTAAGCTGGTTATGGTTGCTGTCTGCTGGGTGAGCACTCCCTCCCAGCGAGCCGGTAGATTTACCATGATGCGGGGAAATTGTCGTCGTTCGATGCCCATGCGATTGTTTTCCGTGGGAGTTATCGCAGCCAATACCGGGCTTGTAACCGCTACTGAAGACTTTGGCCCGATGGGGTTGCGAAAGGACAACCTTCCATCCCATGCTTTACGTCAAGATAAGTACGCGCTTCCCACAGTTCAGGGAAGAATTTCTTTTCCAGCGTCGTTCGTAAATAGCCAATACCCTCGGAACCTCCGGTACCTCGCTTTGCGCCCACCATCCGTTCCACCATCTTGATGTGATGTGAGCGCCAAAGCGAAAAGTACTCGTCATGTTCCAGCAAGGCCTCAGCTAGTTCAAACTCCTCATAGCGATCTTCGAAATGGGTGAGGATTTCGAGCACCGCTTCACATCGTCTTCGATAAAGCTTTTTACGTTCGTCGTCGCTAAGCGACTCGTCGTCGGCAGGTGCATCGAATCTGCGTCGACGCAGCGCCGCGAAGAAGACCTCACTTAGCGAGGGTGCTTCAAAGCGTGACTGGAGGCGTGCGTAGGCGAAATCATCGTTGCGAAACTCCTTCAAAATCCCTGAATGTTTTTGTCCGGATGAGAACTCGATCTCACGGAATTGCATCGATTGAAATCCACTTGCAGGATTGAGCTTCTCGCGGAACCCGAGAAAGCTGATCGGGGTCATACTCTCCAAAATATGAATCTGATCAATCAGCAGCTTTTCGATCTCGCCGATGCGTCGCAGCGTTCGCGTCGCCGGGGGTAGACGATCTTCTTCAATAGAAGCCACAGCGGCATCGAGCTCATGCAGAATTTGCTTGAACCATAGTTCGTACGCCTGATGCACAGTGATGAAAAGAAGTTCATCGTGATGTTCACGCCCCGACAGACAGTCTTGCAACCCTATCAAGTCGGGGACACGAAGGTACTTGTTGTAAGAAAGAGGAGCTGATTTGCCGTACTCGTTTGCCATTATAGGTGGTCTTGATCTTTAGAAAGCTGCTCCAGCCGCCTCGTGCCTGGCATATGCCTCCGTGTCTCTGATCGATGACATTTCTTGTATCACTAATTCCAACTCTTCATCGGTTGTATAAAAGTGTGGCGAAATACGGACACCGGCGCCAGGGCGAAAATCGACGATGAATTCACGCCTTATCAGTTCGCTGGTAATCGCGGCTGCGTGCTGGTGCATGACGGTGACTGTGCCACCGCGTTGGGCCGAATCCTTCGGGCTGGTGACCTCGAAACCAGCGGCTTCCGCCAATTCGATCAAGCGAGTAGTTTGCCGCACGTTCTTCCTGCGAATATTCTCGACTCCAACTTTGTTTATGATTTCATAACCGGTCTGAGCGGCGTAAAGCGCGGGAATCGCGGGAGAACCATGAAGGAACCGAGCCACATTTGGAGCGTAACGAAGCTCAGTGTCGAAAGCAAAAGGCTCTTCGTGAGCCATCCAACCTGTGGTTTTGGGCTGAAGTTTTGAGTGCAGGTCAGGTCTCACGTAAAGAAATCCTGCGCCCGGACCACCACAAAGCCACTTTACTGATCCGCCGGTCGCAAAGTCGACATTCAAATCGCGCACGCTAAAAGGCACCGTCCCGGCCGATTGATACACGTCAAGAACTACCATCGCCCCGACTTCGTGCGCTCGTGCGGTTATGGCTTTGGCATCCTGAAGAAACCCACTCTTGAACAGTACGTGCGAAAAGGGGACCAGCAACGTCTGCTCGTCGATGGCAGCCAGCATGCGCTCAAGTGGAATCGTTATGCCATCGTCTGATTTCACTGTTTCAATGTGCAGATTCCCGTTGCGTGCATGAGCTTCGTAGACATACATCACGGAAGGGAAGTTCAGCTCCGAATACACGATCTTGTTTCGTTGAGGCGTCGGTTCGAAACACGAGAGGACGAGCGACTGACACACGGACACGTTCTGATGCATCACCACGGTGCCAGGGTCTGCGCCGATGATGCGCGCCACCTGATCTCCGATCGTCAGCGGCATTTGCCACCAACCCTCGGCCCACGCGCGTACGCCTCGCGTGGCCCAGGCTTCAGCGTAGTCGTGCAGCCGTTCGTAGGTTGCCCTGGGCATAGCGCCCAGACTGTGTGAAATCAAATAAACAGTCTTGTCCAGGATAGGAAACTCGCTACGCCATTTGAGAAGCTCGTCAGTCAAGAAATCCTCCCATTAATGTGCGTTTAATTTACCACATGGAAGAAACTTAAGGCAGGCGGGTCTAGTTAGGGAACTCCCTGACTTTGTGCTGATCATGTCCGACACACACTTTGGTTTGTCGTGGGCAACGTCATCGAAAGCTTAATGAAGCTGCCCAGCTCTTCGGAGTGCGGAGACCTGTCGCCGCTTTGGTCCGAGGCGGCTTGACGCCGTTGCTTCGCTAGAATGTCTTTGACGGTAGCCGCGACAGGTCGCGTACGGCCAAAGCGCTGACGGGTCAGCGCACTCCAAAGAGTCGCGCTCCATTCAATCAGAGCTTGCTTGTTTTGCGATGGTGTGTGTAACCGAGACTCAACGACAAACTATAAAGTATGTCGGACATGATAAAGTGACGCGAAGATGTGGAAGTTCAAGAATCCCGTTCGACATCAAATACCCGAGGCCCGGTGGCCCACCGCGGAAGAAGCGACGGGCTCGCTTCTGTATAAGCCAATCCAAGTAGGTTCATTGATGCTGAGCAGCAGAACCTGGGTACCTGCCATGGTGCCCTGGCGGGCGACCGAGGATGGCTTGGTAACACAAGACAACCTCGATTGGTATCGTAGATTTGCCGAGGGCCGGCCCGCAGCAATCGTGGTGGAAGCAACCGGCGTGAGAGATATTCCCAGCGGTCCATTGCTGCGCATTGGTCACGATCGCTTCATTCCTGGATTACGACAGTTGGTTGAAACGGTCAGACAAGCTAGCGAAGGACAGACCAAGCTTCTGATTCAAATCATAGATTTCCTGGCCGTAAAGCGAAGGCCGGACAAGTCGAAGTACTTCGAACGATTTCTACGCGTCAACGAACGCCATCGCCGAACCGTCGCTGAGATAACCCAAAATGAAATCTGGCTGGGGTGCGAAGAGTCGGATCTGCGTGCTTTTCTTTTAAACGCCAATGACGAGGTGTTAGAGCGGGTCCTGGATGAACGCGAACTCGAGTCGCTTCGATTCGGTTATCGCGAGCGGGTTACGGACACGGAGCTGGCGCACATCCGCGAACTGCCTGAAGTGCTGCCCGGAATATTCGCTGATGCCGGTCAGCGCGCGCGCGAGGCTGGGTTTGATGGGGTGGAACTACACTACGCGCATGCTTACACCATGGCCTCCTTTTTGAGCGCACTGAACACTCGGGAAGACGGCTATGGGGGGTCCCGCGAGAATCGGGTGCGTTTGCCTCTGGAAGTTTATCGCGTCGTGCGCGAGCGAGTTGGTCGCGACTACACCGTGGGCGTTCGCTTTCTGGCTGACGAGGTCATCGAAGGTGGGAACCGTGTTGACGACGCAATGTACTTCGGCGTGAAATTCGCCAAAGCAGACTTCGATTTTCTTTCGATCTCGAAAGGCGGAAAATTTGAAGACGCACAACAGCCGAAGGTGGGCCAGGCGGTTTACCCTTACACGGGTCAAAGCGGTTATGAGTGCATGCCGACAACTCTATCCGACAAGATCGGCCCCTTTGGACGCACTGTTCCGCTAGCCGCGGCAATCAAGCGAGCGGTAAACGGGGCTGGCTTTTCGACGCCGTTGATTGCGACAGGTGGCATTACGACCTTTGAGCAGGCTGAGGAAATACTCAGGCGTGGTGAGGCGGACCTCGTCGGACTGGCGCGGCAGGCTTTAGCCGATCCGGACTGGTTCTCAAAAGTCAGGCTGGGTCGCGGAAACGAGATCCGCCGTTGCACTTATACGAACTACTGCGAAGCGCTCGATCAGGCACACCGTCCGGTGACGTGCAAGCTTTGGGATCGCGTTGAGTTGGACGAGCCGGGAATTCCGACTGTTGATGAAGGCAGACGGCGACTCCTTCCGCCCGATTGGAATTCATGATGTCCGACACACTTTAGTTTGTCGATGAGCAACGTCAGCGCCGATCTAACGGAGCAGCGCAACTCTTTGGAGTGCGGCGTCTTGGCGCCGCTTTGGTCCGAGGCGGCTTGACGCCGTTGTTTCGGTAGAATGCAACGCGCGGAAGCCGCGACAGGTCGCGTACGGCCAAAGCGCTAACAGGTTAGCGCACTCCAAAGAGTTGCGCTGACACATAATCAGAGATCTAAAGTGTGTCGGACAAGTTCTAAAGCTCTGCCTCATACGCAGAAACAAAAGCCGGATCGCGCTGCTTGAGTTCCAGATGATCTACCTTCCCGCTGCGCATCATTAACGAGTAAGCCAACTCAGTTGGGCTTAAATGCATGTAGCGTTGCACGTTTTCAAACCACAGCATGCTCTCGTAGGCGGCAGCCTGATACTCCTCAATAATTGGTTTTCGGGTCGACTCAAATCCGGAAAGCGCGTTGACGACATCGGATTCTGACTGAAAACACTCGTGCAGCGCGATCGCATCCTCGATCGCCAACTTCGTTCCCGAGCCGATCGAGAAGTGGGCGGTGTGAAGCGAATCGCCAATCAACCCGACGTTTTCAAAGAACCAATGCTTATTCTTCACGAGCACGAAATTGTTCCATTTTGAGTTGTTTGAAAGCAGCGGGTGAACATCAAGATCCTGTGCAAACACGCGCCTCAGTCGGAGACGAGTTTCCTCGTCCCCCAAACTGGCAAAGCCGCCCCTTTGCCAGGTTGATTCGTCACATTCAATGATGAACGTGCTGGTCGTTTTGTTGAAGTTGTAGGAGTGAGCAGCAAACACTCCGGTCTCGTCTTCACGAAACGTCAGTGTCAATCCGTGAAACAGTTGGTTTGTTCCGTACCAGATATATCGGTTTGGCCTGAGGTCCAGAGCAGGATTGAATCGATCGGAGTACTGTTTTCTGACCGTGCTGTTTACGCCATCAGCGCCGATCAGCAGATCGCATTTCTTTCGCAAGGACTCGATGTCTGCAATCTCTGTCTGGAAGAGCAAACTGACGCCAAGTTGTTCCGCACGTCGTTGTAAGATCTTCAATAACTGAAGTCGTGAGATGCCCGAGAAACTATTGCCATGGATTGAGACCTTTTCGCCGCGGTGCACGACGTCGACATTGTCCCAGGCCTCAAACTGTTTGGTTATCTCGGTGTGAGATTCCTGATCCGCCTCGCGAAGATTTCTCAGCGTTTTCCCTGAAAAGACTACTCCCCACCCGAAGGTGTCGTCGGGTCCGTTGCGCTCGTAGATTGTGATCTGGTGGGCTGGATCAGATTTCTTCATGAGGATTGCAAAGTACAATCCAGCTGGTCCGCCACCAATGATGTCGATTTTCATGAATTCATTGTCCGCCAAACAAATAGGTCCTATAGGACTTATAGGACCTATTCAGGGGGGGTGTCTTGGCGGTTTATTCTTTCAAAAGCTGACTCGCAATAATCAGTTTCTGAATCTCTGACGTTCCCTCGTAGATGCGCAGGGCGCGCACATCGCGATAAAGACGCTCAACTACACTGCCTCGCACCAGTCCCGCGCCGCCATGAATCTGCACCGCGTGATCGACGATTCGACAAGCAGCTTCCGTGGCAAACAGCTTGGCCTCGCTGGCTTCCCGACTGACACGACTGCCCGCTGTGTCTTTCAAGTAAGCGGCGCGATAGACCAGCAGCCTGGCGGCCTCGAGTTCTGTCACCATGTCGGCGAGCTTTTCCTGGACCAGTTGGTGCTCCGCCAGCATGCGGCCAAATTGTTTGCGGCTCGTCGCGTAGCGAATTGATTCCACCAACGCCCGGCCGGCCATGCCACACGCAGCGGCTCCGACGCTGGCGCGAAAGGTGTCGAGGGTGCGCATGGCGAGCAGAAAGCCGTCGCCTTCTGCGCCGACCATGTCCTCGGCCGGAACCCGACAACCATCGAATTCGATTTCGCCGATCGGATGGGGCGACATCATCGACGTGCGCTCAACTACTCTAAAGCCGGGCATCTTCGCGCCCACCACAAACGCCGACAGCTCAGCCCGTCCGCCCGTTTGGGTCCCGGTTCTCGCGAACACTGTGTAGAAATCGGCGATACCGGCGTTGGAGATGAATCGCTTTCGGCCATCGATTACCCATGAATCTCCCTCTCGCCTGGCGGTCGTCTTGATCGCGGCGACGTCTGACCCGGCTTCGGGTTCCGTCAAGGCAAACGCCGCGATAGCTCTTCCCTCGCCGGCACGCAAGAGCCAGAAGTCGCGTACGTGTTCAGGGGCGGCCTGACTTATTGCGTAGGTTCCCAGTCCCTGCATCACGAAAGCCAGGTCGGCCAGGGTTGAAGAATAGGAAAGCGTTTCGCGGATCAGGCACAACGCTCGAACATTAAGCCGAGCATTGGGGGTGCCAATTGCATAACGAAGAAATCCCGCGTTGGCGAGCGTTCCAACATATTCCTTTACTCGCTCTCCACTGTCGCGTTCGTCAGCAGCCCGCGGCTCAATCTCGCGTTCAACGAAAGACGCGACGCTGTTCGCGAGGGTGCGATGATCCGGACTAAAGAATGGCGTTTGTTCGATGAATGGATCCATAGATCATTTCCAATTGGCGATTGCCGATTGCCGATTTTTCCTCATGAGGCGGAAGCTCTTAAGAGATCTAAAATCGAATTGAGTCATGTGAACTTAGGTTTACGTTTTGCAACGAACGCCTCATAAGCCTCGCGATAGTCGGGATGCTGCATGCAGATCGCCTGAGCCTGCGCTTCGCACTCAAGCGCGGAGTCGAGATTCATTTCAAACTCGCGGTTGAGCATCTCTTTCGTTTTCATTAGAGCGAAGGAAGGACCTCGCGCCAGCTGTTCCGCCAGGCCTCGGGTTTCTTCGGCGAGTCGGTAAGGCGGCACGACCCGATTGTACAACCCGATTCGTTCGGCCTCCTGGGCTGTAATAAAGTCTCCGGTGTAAAGCAACTCAGTGGCGCGTCCGAGCCCGACCAGGCGAGGCAGCAAGTAAGCGGCGCCCATATCGGCTCCCGATAGTCCAACATTTACAAACAAAAAAGCGATCCGGGCTTCATCATTGGCAATGCGAATGTCTGACGCCAATGCGATGCAGGCGCCGGCGCCGGCAGTTGTACCATTCAAACTCGCTATCACAGGCTTTCTTAGCGCACGAATATTTTGAACCAGCTCGCAGGTCATGCGGGTGAATTCGAGCAGGCCTTCCATGTTTCGCGAGAAGAGCTCGCCGATGATGTCGTGAACGTCACCACCCGAACAGAAGGCGCGCCCACCTCCCGTAATTACTATCACTCGCGCTTCTTTGTCATCGTTGAGCGACGCGAATGTATCTGTTAGTTCGCGATACACTTCGAAGGTGAGAGCGTTGAGACGCTCAGGTCGGTTGAGCGTGATAGTGACGACGCCCGTTTCAGTTTGGTCAAGCAGAAAGCTTTTTGGCTCTTTCATTCGCAGTCAAACTATTTGATAACGTCCTCGCCGACGACCTTCACAGGCGCCGGCAGGGCCCCTGATCTCAAAACATGAGCCAGGTCTTCCGCGGAGTGTTTCGTAAAGCTGCCCGTGATCTCACCCTGATCGAATATTTGCGACTTGATGTAAGCGATGGATTTGACCTGGTCGTTCAGCACCACACCCATGTACTGATTGACGTTGGCTCCGGTCCAGGCCCCAAATTTATCCGCGCCGGTCGGCTTGAGTGAAAACTGGATTACGTAGTCGTGACCGCCTGCTTGACGCTGGGTCGCGGTAGCGCTTCTCAGGTCGCGACCATCAACGATCGGCGGCCACTCAACCACGACCCATCTCTTTGGCTTCTCAACTTTCTCAGCAGTCGGGCTAGCGTCGGTGTCGTCCCTTTCGGAATATGGCAATAGCTTCCGGTTCGGTGGCACCGCTCCTCCCAGCGACCCCACGGCTTCTTCCTCTGTGTTGAAAGTTTGAACCGGCGCAGGGCTAGGTGGACTCACCACGTGTGCCAACTCTAATCGACCTCCCGCAGTAAGGTAGTGCTTCAATCGTTCGGGATCAGGCACATCTGGAAGACTGACCAAAATCCGTGAATTGCTCTGCGATCTGACTTCACAATTTGAGACGCCCATGAGATCCAAACGCGTCGTTATTACCCTCATCGTTTGATCCAAGGCGGCAGCTTGCTCGCTGGCTGGCGCGACGACCTCCAAAATCAGAACCGATTTCAGCCGAGGCTTAGGGCGTAACACTGAGCAGCCTAAAGCAGTCGCAATTAGAAGGAGAAGTGTGAGCTGAGGGAAAAGTCTTTCCTGCATAACCAGGTACCGGAAAGGTGATCAGACACTTAGAATAGCGATGCCTTCAATTTCCACCTTGGCTTCGTCATCGAGTAAACCTTTGACTTCTACCAGTGACATTGCTGGGTAGTGTTTTCCCATGTGAGTCCGGTAGCGTTCGCCAACCTCGCGGGTTCGCGCTTCATACTCCTTTTTATCGGTCACGTAAATAACCAGTCGCGCGATCCGGTCGGGGGTTCCACCAGCTTGCTCCACGACTGCGACGACATTTGCCAGTGCGCGATTAAATTGGTCTACAAAATCCGCGCTTACAATCTTCTGCTGTTCATTCCAGGCGATCTGGCCTCCGATAAACAGTAGGCGGCCACCAGGCTCCGCAACTACTCCGTTTGAATAGCCGCGCGGAGAACCCAGTGAAACAGGATTGATGAATTTCAGAGTCATGTCGGAAGCGGTTGAGCGAACAGCAAGGTATTAGATTCTGCGCGGATCGGCAAGAGTGGTCGCCATTCTACATTAACCGCCAAGACGCCAAGGGCGCCAAGAGAACAACGAGGAAAACTTCATTGAGTGCCTTGTCCGTCTCGACTGCTTCTTCCTTGGCGCTCTTGGCGTCTTGGCGGTTCCGAATCAAACGCGCTTAACTATGTGACTAGCTAACGCGCAAAGAGGCCGCCCGGTTACGGAGCGGCCTCATGCGACTAGTCGGCTGTGTCTAATTACAGGATTTTATCGAGACGCGACGCCAGTTGGCCCGCGAGATTGCCCTGAGGATCCAGGCCACGGATTGGTTCGCCGACCATGTTTCCGTTTTTGTCCAAAATAATTATGGAAGGTAGTTGGTCGATGCCCAACTTCTTGGCGATTTGGCCATCGGGATCGCGTAGCACCGTCACTTTGAGTCCATACTTTTCAGCGAAGCCACGAAGCTGCTGATCAGAGGCGTAGTTTTTCGATTTGGAATCCTCTGATTCGGCGCTGACAAAGTAGACGACAACGCTGCGAGAGCTATACTCATCGGCAAGTTTTCTGAGCCCCTGGAGTTGTGTGCGAGAGAGCGGAAGCCATGAAGCGCCAAACGCCAGCACCACGACTTCGCCGCGCAAGCTTTCGGAAGTAACCGTCTGACCATCAATCGACCGCATTGAAAAATCCACCGGCTCGCCAGCGCCCTTTTGCCCGAACGCCAGACTGGTGCCAAGTAGGACCAACAAAAAAGCGGCCACGCGGGCCTTACAGTTTGAGGAAATCATCTTTTCTCCTTCGCCGGGCCGCCTGCCTTACCGGCTGGACAAGTCCAACAGTGCTTTAGATGTGCCCGCGAACGGTTTAGTTGGGTGTGATTTGGGCCTTCCCCGAGCCGAGTTATCAGGATTCTGGCCTGGGTTCTCCTCCGAAGATTTCTCGGTGCAAAGCGCGATAATCATCCCATGTATCCATGTCCTCCGCAATGAAGGGGGAATTCACCGGAACTCTGCGAACCTCTGAACTGTGGGCGACAAAGAAAGCTTTCAAGCCACGGTCGGGATCCAGATCCAACAACTCTTCGCGCCACCTCAAACCCACCAGGGCGGGATGGCCGCCTCGGCCTTCAAAAACCGGGATAACCAAGCGGTTGCCGGCTTCCCATTCACTGACCAGATCTCTGATTACTTCCGGCGGAATCGCCGGCTGATCAGTCAGTGCGATTAGCGTGGCTTGTGTTTCCGAAGGCAGCTCACGAACTCCGCAAGCAATCGAAGCGCTCATCTCGCTGTCGGGGTCCTGGTTGACTGCAAACTTGAGTTTCAAGTCGCTCAGACTTTGCCTAACGGCTTCAGCTCGATGGCCCACGACGACGACGATGTCTTCGATATTTGCTTTGCGGAGGTTGTCGATACAACTTCGAATGACAGTCGTGTTACCGAACGGAAGCAGCGGCTTGAAAGCGCCCATGCGTTTAGAACGGCCTGCGGCGAGGAGGATGGCGGCTACTGATGCCATACATGATTTCCGAGGAAAACCAACGATCCACGAACCCACACGAAGATACACAAAATCTGTTTAGTGTCTCTTCGTGAATTTTCGTGGATCGTAAGGCCTTCCTCTCAGAACCGAAGACTAAACGAGTTCCTGGAGGGCTCGCAGTGCGTATTGCCGCGTCATTTGTTTGCGCCAGTTCATGACGAAGTCGGTGTTGTCGAGCGGGCGGGCTTTGATATAGGCGGCCTCCGCCGCGGCTTCGATGTGTTCTCGTTGCAGAAGATTGCCAACTAGAGCCTGGCTGGCTTCCTTAACTTCCAGCGGCGATGGAGCGATTCCACCAAGTATCAGCTTCGCATCGCTCACCGTGCCGGCTTTGTCCAGTTGCACCCAGGCAGCAACGCCAAGCACTGGAAAATCAAACGCCCCACGACGGCGAAGTTTTTGATACGACGCTCGCCAGCCGTTGATTGGCGGGAGTTGAATATCGACAAGCAATTCGTCAGGTCGTTTGTGCAGGTAATCGATCCCGTCGTCGTTGTAAAGACCGGCCGCGTCGACGGTGCGCTCGCCCAACGTCGACGCAAAACGGAGTTTCGCGCCAATGGCCACCATCACCGGAACCAGATCGGACGATTGCACCGCCCAGCACTTCGAGCTGCCCGGGGCCACCCAGCAAACGTCACCATCTTTCTTCAGACAGAAGTTGATGCCCTTGCGCCATTCGTAGTTCTGATCGTAGTAGTTGCAACGCGTGTCGAGCAGCAAGTTGCCGCCGATAGTGCCCATGTTGCGAAGGATGGGTGTCGAGATTGTTCGAGCCGCGTGGGCCACTACGGGGTAATCGCGATTGATTAGTGGATTCTCGCAGATATCGGTCAGCGTAACTGAGGCTCCGATTCTGACTCCTGACTTCCCATCGCCGAAGATCTGATTAAGCTCGGGCAGACGCATCACGGAAATGACCGTGCGTGGCGTTTGTTGCCGGCGTTTCATGTTGGGATAGAGATCCGTGCCGCCCGCTACAAACTGACCGTCCGGTCCGGCGCCGGCCATAGTCTTCACCGCCTCCGCGATTGTCCGCGGAATGCGGTACTCGAATTTGGGAAGACGCATCATCTGAGTTCGTTCGTCCGCTGACCGTGCGGCGGACAATTGTCAGAGGTCCTCAAGCGCTCTTTCTGTCGGTGATCTTGAATTCAGGGTGACGCTTGATGAAGCCCCCTCGTTTCATTTTATAGCGGCCTGGTTTGAGTAGCGATTCATCCCCTATCCCAGCTGCCTTTTCGCGTTCGTAATCTTCTTCAGAAACCTCAATCGTAACGGTTTCTCCATCGTCATCAACGATCGTGAAGGCAAAACCTTCCTCAAAGTTTTCTTTGCTCATAGGCTTCGTGCTTATGCAATTAAGAATGCACCGCGACTCTCGGCATGCCGGTGCCGTCACCACCTTCAGCCGGCGTCAAGACTCGCAAAGGTTCGGGCCAATCGATTGAAGGCACGGAATCCGGACCGTAACGAGAATCTCGTCCACGTTCTTTCTCTTTCAATGCCTTCAAAATCTTTTCCGGTGTTATCGGCACTTCGTCGATGCGCACACCAACAGCATCGTAAACCGCATTTGCCACCGCGGGTGGAACCGGCAGGAGCGGTCCCTGTCCAACTTCCTTCGCGCCAAACGGCCCATTCGGATCGGCATCTTCGATCAGGTAGGTCTTGACGTCGCACATCTCCATTGTCGTCGGACTCTTGTATTCCAGCATGGAAGGAATCTTGTGAACGACGTTCCGATTATTCCGATAGGCCATCTCTTCCATCAAAATCTCGCCGAGACCCATGTAGACACTGCCTTCAACCTGGCCCATCACCAGCATCGGGTTGATCGACTGGCCAATGTCGTGCGCAATCCAGATACGCTCGACTACCACGATGCCGGTTGAAGGATCCACATCAACTTCAGCTACGGCCGCGGAGTAGCTGTACGCCGGCGACGGACCCACGCCGGCGCCTTTGAACTTACCTGGCGACGCTGGAGGCGAGTAAGAACCCACCGTGCCAATCGTGCCAAACTTTGACTCAGCTAGTACCACGGCCTCCGCGAATGAAACTCCGACCTCCGGATTCTCAACATCGAAAGCACGCCTCTCAGCGAGCGCAACGTTTTCAATCGGAACGCCCAGCTTCTCCGCAACCGCCATGGTGAGAAGTTCGCGAGCTCTTTCAGCGGCCTGAATGGCCGCGTTGCCGGTCATCAACGTTACCCGGCTTGAGTAGCTTCCCAAATCAACTGGCGTGAGATCCGTGTCGGCAGTGACCACGCGTATGTCAAAAGGATCGATCCCTAAAACTTCCGCGACGATGTAGGCCAGAATCGAATCAGAGCCTTGTCCGATGTCGGTGGATCCACACATCACACAAACTCCGCCCTGCCGATCCAGCCGCAGCTGGACGCCAGACTGGGGCATGTTGTTCCAGTAGATCGGCAAACCCGCGCCGCAGATATAGGAGCTACATGCTAACCCGATGCCTTTACCGGGCGGCAGTTGCCGGTTTTGTCGATCCCAACCAGCAAACCGGTTCCTCCAGTCAGACCCTTCAACCACTTTGTCGATACACTTGCCCAAGCCCATGCTGCCGACGCGCAAATAGTTCGCCGTGACTGAATACGGTTTCACCAGATGCCTACGCCGCATGTCGGCCGGATCGAGTTTGAGTTGTTCGGCAGTCTTGTCTAACTGAACTTCCAGTGCATAACGCGGCTGCGGCGTACCGTGACCACGTTTTGGTCCGCAAGGAGGCTTGTTGGTGAAGCCACGGACGCCCTGGAATTTGTAACGTGGCACATCGTAGGTGACTGTTTGCAGGGCGCCGGTGTAGAAGGTGCTGGCCACGCCGTAACTTCCATACGCTCCGCCATCGAGGAACGATTGGAAGTGCATGGCGGTAATGGCACCGTCTTTCTTGACTCCGGTCTTAACGTGCATCAACACCGGATGGCGCCCACGATGGCAGTAAAAAACTTCCTCCCGTGTCAGCGTACATTTCACGGGACGACCGGTGATCATCGACAGTTTGGAAACCACAACTTCGTGATTAAACGGATCGCTCTTGCCGCCGAAGCCTCCGCCGTTTGGTGTGGCGATCACGCGGATGTGACTCGCCGGCAGTTCCAGCACCTTGGCCAGAGCTCGATGGACGTAATGTGGCGTCTGGGTTGAACTCCAGAGCGTTAGTTTGTTGTCAGTGTCGAAGTAGGCAACTGCCGCGTGTTGCTCCATCGGCAAATGGGTGTTGCCTTCGTAGAAGAAAGTATCTTCGCGAACCAGATCAGCTTCGGCGAATCCTTCCTCGACGTCGCCGAATTCTAAAGAGACTTTCTTGTGCACGTTGCCGCCGTCGCCATATTCGTGAATCCGCGGCTCCTCGATCAGCACTGATTCTTCGATCGTCGAGATGGTGTTAAGCGGTTCATATTCGACTTCGATGAGATTCATCGCATCGAAAGCGGTGTCTTCATCGATGGCCACGACCGCTGCGACGGGATCGCCGATGAAACGAACCTTGGAGATGCAAAGCGCGTGTTCGTCCTGGCTGACGGGAAGGATGCCATACGGAATCGGCAGATCCTGCCCAGTGATGACGGCAAACACGCCTGGAGTCGCGAGTGCTTTTGTGGCGTCGATTTTCTTAATCAGAGCATGAGGCAAATGACTGCGAAGAATCTTGGCATACAGCATGCGCGGCAGGACGATGTCGTCGGCAAACTTCGTTTGGCCGACACACTTCGCCCGCGCATCGACTTTACGAAACGGCTTACCGACTACTTTTAGGGGTTCGCCCTTTTTTCCCATGATTTTCAATTAATGCGGAATAATCTGGATGCCCGACTTTAGTTCGTGTTAATTCGTGTAATTTCGTGGATCGTATTGAGCGGTTTCGCTGACGTTTTATCCTCTGACAGAAACGATCCACTAACTTACACGAACACACACGAAGCGGTTCGCATGAATCCCGTTGCCGATCATTCCAGTCCGTAAACGCTTTCACGGGGCAGTTCCATCTCTTCCCCTCGCATGCGTGCCGCTGCGAGCTCCACGGCTTCGTAGATCTTTATGTAACCGGTACACCGGCAAAGATTGCCGGACAGGGCTTCCTTGATAACTTCGCGTGAAGGACTGGGATTCTTCTTCAGCAACTCTTCTGCGACGAGCAAAAAACCCGGAGAGCAATAGCCGCACTGAGCAGCTCCGGTGTCGGCAAACGTCTCCTGCAACGGGTGAAGCTGCGCGCCGTCGGCCATTCCCTCGATGCTTTTTACATCGCGACCTTCCGCGTCTAAACCTAACATCAAACAAGACAAGATCGCCCGCCCGTCAACCAGTACGGTGCACGTGCCACACTCACCCAGTTCGCAGCCATGCTTTGTCCCCGTGAGATTCAGGTCTTCACGGAGGACCTCAAGCATCGTCTTGTGCGGCGCAAACGCCACCTCCGCCGCTTCGCCATTTAGAGTGAACTTGATGTGAGCTTTTTGTTTATTTACTTCAGACATCAGTTTCCGATAGGTGATTGTCACAGAAGGCTAAGCAAAAACAAAATGATGAGCGAGTCGTTGATGTCCGACACACTTTAGTTTGTCGTTGAGCGACGTCGGAGACAACCTAGAAGAAACAGCGCAACTCTTTGGAGTGCGCTGACCTTACAACCACCCCAGCCGGGCTGCCCGGCTGGGGACCCCGGTGTCAGCGCTTTGTTAGTCCGCGACCTGTCGCGGCCGTCAAATGTTGAACTCTCGCGACAACCGGCGGCAGGCCGCCTCAGACCAAAGCGGCGACAAGGCGCCGCACTCCAAAATTGCCGCAGTTTCTTTTGGGCTGTCTCCGGCGTCGCTCGACGACAAACTAAAGTGTGTCGGACATCAAGGCGATGCGCCAAAATAATTCGCAGGTTGAGTAAGCTGGTTTACCCTGCTTCACTTCGCGATTCTCAAGCGGGGTAAACCGTCTTTCCCAACCTGCGATTAGTCTCGCTTGAGTGACCAGAAAGTAACAGCCGCTTCAAGCCTTCGCAGATGCTCCGTCTTTCTTCTTCGAAGCGTTGAGCGTCGTGTTGTCAATCAGCCGAGTCTTGCCGACGTAAGCAGCCACCGCGATCAAAACCGCTCGCTCGTCAAGCCGATCCAGCTTCTCCAGAGTATCGGCGTCGCTGACACTGACGTAGTCGACCCGCGCGCGTGGCTCCGACTCGATTGTGCTACGGACGAGTTCGGCGAGTTTGGCGCCGCTGCGCTCTCCTGCCTTGTATGTCTCCTTGGCTTTAGCCAGCGCTCGATGGATGACGGTGGCAGCCTCCTGCTCTTCCGGCTTCAGATAAAGATTTCGTGAAGACATCGCGAGTCCCGAGTCTTCGCGGACGGTTGGCAGCACAATAACTTCCGTATCAAAGGCCAGATCGCGAACCAAACGGCGAATGATGACGGCCTGCTGCGCATCCTTCTGGCCAAAAAAAGCAAAATCGGGTCGCACCACGTTGAACAGAATGCTCACCACGGTGGCAACGCCGCGAAAGTGGCCCGGCCGCGCCGCTCCCTCAAGTTGCTCTGAAAGACCCTCGACAGTTATGTATGTAGAAAAGCCCTTTGGGTAAATCTCTTCGATGGGCGGCGCAAAAATGAAATCAACGTTGTAGTCAGTCAGCAACGCAGTGTCTTTGGTCAGATCTCTGGGGTAGTGTTCGTAGTCTTCACCCGGTCCGAACTGGGCGGGATTTACAAACACCGAAACAACCACCACGTCACACATCCGGCGGGCTTCACGCACCAAACTCAAATGGCCATCGTGGAGCGCGCCCATTGTTGGCACTAGTCCGATGGTTCGGTCCTGCTCGCGACGAATCTTGCGCGCGACGGAACTCATGCGCTGACGACGATTTATGATCTCCATAGTGTTGGGGGAATCTAGGACTTCTTGATCTGCGGGTCTTTCACCGGCGGTGTTAAGTTGAGTTCCTCAGCGGCTTCTGCGGGCAACGCGTAAGATTCATTGTCCGAAGGATAAGTGCCGTTTCTCACTTCGTCGGCATAACGTGTGACAGCTCCGGTGATTGTCTCACGCAGATTGGCATAGGGTCTGACGAAGCGGGCAAGTTTGCCGAACGAGAGGCCCAGCATGTCATGAAGCACGAGCACCTGAATGTCGCAGTGGACTCCGGCACCAATTCCAATGGTAGGTATGCTGACCGTTTCGGTGATCAGTTTTGCAATCTCGCGCGGCACCACTTCCAAAACGATCGCGAAACATCCGGCTTCTTCAAGTGCCCGGGCGTCGTCAAGCAACTCGCGTGCAGCCTCAGCGGTCTTGCCCTGAACTCGATAGGCGCCCAACTTGTTGATCGACTGCGGAGTCAATCCAATGTGGCCCATCACCGCAATCTCTTCATCGACCAGCCGTTTTATTAGCGGCAGTCTTTTACGCCCACCTTCGAGTTTGATGGCTTCGGCGCCGCCTTCTTTTACCAGCCGCAGAGCGTTCCTTACCGCATCATCCGCGCCGGTGTGAAATGATCCGTAAGGCATATCTGCCACGAGCAGGGCTCTCTGCACAGCGCGCCGGACAGCTTTGACGTGAATCAGGATCTCATCAAGCGTGACGGGAACCGTGTTGCCGTAACCGAGCACAACATTTCCCAGGCTGTCGCCCACCAGAATGACATCCACTCCCGCTTCATCGACCACTCTAGCGGTCGGGTAATCGTAGGCTGTCAAACACACCAAACGCTCTCCGCGTTGTTTACTGGCTCGAAGTGAAGGCGCGCTAACTTTTTCCGGACGCTCAGGTTTGAGATATGGCATGGTTCAGCTCTCAGACTGCCAGTGTTAGTGGCGATTTAGACTGCCATTCTGCGGTCGGATTCCCACGATGTGCAAGGCGTGTGAACAAGTGGCGGCATTATAACGAGAAACCAAAAAGAGCAAAAGCAGGTACTGACGCAGTTTGGCTGGTTACCTGGTTTCTTTGCGTCCTTTGCGGTACAAAAGGCAGACAAACGCAAAGGTCGCAAAGGATTTCGCAAAAGACGCAAAGTCGAACCGCATCAGTGCCCAAAAGCAGCAAACGGTCCACGCGCATCACACGAAATGTCACTCCGGTTTGTTCGTGTTACTTCGTGTAATTTCGTGGATCGTTCTCTGTAAAAATGCGAAACATTGACACTACCCCCAGTACCATTCAGATCCAAAATATCCGACGTTTTGATCACGTGGGCGACCAGCGCTTCACGGACGAGTTGTCTTCTATCTCTTTGAGCAATTCGCTAATGGTGCGCTGTATTGTTGGGTGAACCAGCCTGGGAGAAAGCTCCGCCAGCGGCTCAAGCACGAAACGGCGCAGGTGCATTCGTGGATGGGGAAGCTTGAGGAATTCCGTATCGCGCGTTTCGTTTCCGGAAAGCAACAGGTCGAGGTCAAGTGTTCGTGGCGCCATCCGAGCTTCACGTGTGCGGCCAAGGGAATATTCGACGCGCAGCAGGCGCGCCATCATCTGTTCGGGTGGTGGGAGTGTGTTTCCCCTCAGCTCAGCGACCATGTTCAGAAAAAGCGGCTGCGCATCTGTACCAACCGCTTCAGTTTCGTAGACGCTGGATAAGCGAACTACCTCCAGCCCGGCGTCGAGCATGCCGCGAACTCCCAGCAGAAGATTCCCCGCCCGGTCACCCAGGTTCGAACCGAGGCCTATGTAAGCATTGCCGCGAGGTGAATGGAGCATGGATTTAGTTGGTGTAACGCTAAGCCCAAAGGATCAGAAGCGAGGAGCGATAGCGACCGGGTCCTTGCGGTAGAGACATTCTCGCAGTAATCAAGCTCTTTACTCAAAAAATCGTTAGTTGATGCTACCGACCCGGTCGCTATCGCTCCTCGGTTCTGATCGTTTTCGGCTTCGTTGAATTGAGGTGAATCGCTCGGAACTTTCTTAGGCAGTATAGAATAAGAATTGTCTGAGCTTACACAAACTAATTCCCGAGTAACAGAACCGAAACCGTGTCACAACTCGCAACCCTAATCTGGCTCAAGTGGCGACTGTTCAGAAACTCACTGAGATCGGCTAAGGCGGTCTTCAATCGCGTGGCGTCGATCCTGGGAATGCTGGCGGCTCTGGCTTTCGCTTTGGTGATGGCGCTGGCCCTCGGCCTGGCTGCCTACGCCCTGACCGCTCCTGGCCTAATGCCATCGGCGGCGAGGAGTGATCTGCCATCGGCCGAGTTCATATTTTTTTCCATCTTCGCGTTCTTGTATCTGATGTGGGCCACGTTGCCGCTGAGTGTCGGAAGCGGCAGACAGTTTGATCCTGGCCGACTACTCATGTACCCGATCAGTCTCCGAAAACTATTTGCGATCGACTTCGCCAGCGAAGTGACAGGGCTCCAATCAATATTCGCCATACCGGCAATTCTCGCTATTGGACTGGGTGTGGGCCTGGGAACTGGCCGAATGGGAATGGCGATGCTGGCGACCTTGCCCGCGGCGCTCTTCGGAGTTGCCCTCTCGAAATGGCTTACGATTTCAGTGGGATCGCTCTTGCGGCGCAAGCGCACCGGCGGTGAAACATTGATTGCAGTGATCGGCGTCGCCGCGGGTCTGGGAGGTGCACTCATAGGCCAATTGGCGCCCACAATCTTCAGGCACGTCGATTCACTAAAGGGACTACGGTGGACACCGCCGGGAGCCGCCGCATATGCCTTGACTAATGGGTTGGCCGAAGGTGCTACCGGACAATTTTTGCTCGCCCTCGCCACTCTTACCGGATACTCCGTGCTTCTGATCGCTGTAACTTACTGGGTCGCTCGCCGCGCAGCGATGGGAGCCGGCGGGGCAAAGCGTAGAAGTGTTCAGACAACTACCCGAGACGCGGCCGCTGGCTACTCGGGCTGGGACCTTCCGTTTGTGTCGCCGCAGATCTCGGCAGTGATCGAGAAAGAGCTGCGCTACGTATTCCGCAATGCCCAACTCCGCATGATGGTGTTTATGCCCTTAATCTTGATCGTGATCAGACTCCTCAACACGAACCGTATGCGGCCGGCGGGAGCTCCGAGCACTGGAATCATGAGAGACCTATTGTTTTACGGCGAGGGGTTTATGGCGGCCGTAGGAGTGCTCTACGTCTTTTTGATTCTTACCGGGCTCTCGTGCAACCAGTTTGCTTTCGAGGAGGGGGGAATGCGTACGCTCATCCTTTCGCCGCTGGATCGAAAGAGGATTCTGATTGGCAAGAACATCGCAATCAACTTCGTGGCGCTGGTCTTCTCTATCGCTTTGCTGGTGATTAACGAGCTGGTGTTCCGCGATCTGACAATTCGGGCTCTTCTGTTTGCTTCGCTGGCGTTCGTAACGTTCGCAGCGTTCACGTCAACCATTGGCAACTGGCTCTCGGTTCGGTTCCCAAAACGGATGAAGTTTGGTAAGCGGCTAAACGTCTCGGGCGTGGTCGGATTGCTGGTGATTCCGTTACTTATCTTTCTTGCTCTACCGCCGGTTGCGGCCGTTGCCGCCGGTTACTTCAGCCGGAGTCTGACGGTCGAGTATGCTACACTCGCCACGTTCGCAGCGTTTGCGGTTTGTTCCTATTTACTGTTGATCAATTCGCAGGGAAGAGCGCTTCAGCGGCGCGAAGTTGAGATCCTTGAAGCCGTGCGCGAACCGACCGATGAGTAAGTAGCACGGACTTTAGTCGGTGCTTCAATCTGCATCGCGAGGAATTTTCTTAAAATGCACGATACGATCATCTCCGAAGTTTGTTTACTGAAAGCGAATACACAGACTAAAGTCTGTGCTACCTAAACTTATTCCAGTGATGCGTTCTCCCACGCATCCGGGCGGGCAAGAGAAGCGGCCCCGTCAATACAAAATGGCTCGCAGAAGATTTCGCAACAACCAGCGGCACGAACCGAACACCGAACGCTCCTTCCAGGAGTACATCCTCTCCACCCCTGGCCCGCAAACCTCCAGAACCGAACTCCTGAGGCTGATCCGCGGCGGCGAAGACACTTTTCTCGAGCTCAAAGTAAAACTGTCAAACTCTGAGAAGATCGCTCAGGAGATTGTTGCTCTGGCAAACACCGGTGGTGGGGTAATCGTTTTCGGCGTCAACGACCAGATGCGCGTAGAAGGTCTCGATGATACGGAGAACGTTCAGCAGGAGCTGGCGCGGATCTGTCGCGAGGAAATCGAGCCACCGATCATTCCGTACATCGATCGCATCGCTTTCGATAGTGGACGAAGGATTGTGGCGCTTGACGTCGACGGCAAACGACGCCCCTATCGCACTCACGACGGTAGGTTTTACCTGCGAATCGGAGCCGAGAAACGTGAAGCCTCCCGCGAAGAGCTGTCGGCCCTATTGGATGAATCGAGGCCGCTTCGTTACGAAAACGTGCCCGCCATCGGAGCTACGATCGATGATATTGACGAGGCGCACCTCTGGAGTTTTCTGCGTGAGTTTTCGGGAGACGCCTTCGACGAGACTAACGCGACGGGTTATCCGACGGCTGAGGTACTTGAACGCGATCTCCTGTTGGCCACCAGTAACGGTGTTGAGGTAGTTCCAACCACAGCGGGCTTGCTTCTCTTTGGACGTGATGAACGAGTTAATGAGCTATTGCCTCGTTCGGCTGTCACGGCCACCAGGTTCGCCGGCGATTCGATTCAGGCCGGCGTCGTCGAACGGGTCAAACTTACCGGCAATCTGGCCACGCTCTACGAAGCCGTGCTCCGTTTTGTCAGCAGGTACGCGGATTTATGGGATACGCGTCAGAAAGTTGCTCCTATAGTAGACGAAGGCGACAGTCCGATCGCTGCGCGCGCAAATTACCATCGGAACGCAGTCCGTGAAGGAGTAGCCAACGTACTCATCCATCGCGACCTGGTGGTCAGGGAGCAGCCGACCCGTTTGAACATTTTCGACCACAGCCTCGAGCTGGTTAATCCCCGTCGCACCCACGGTTTTTCGCCGGTGGCCCAGAAGGCAATCCGTTACGGGTTGCCACAACGGCTGAACCCACAGATTGCCGCTCTATTCTCGAGTCGGGCGTACGGTCTGGACGTGCCAGTAGGGGGATTGCCGATGTTGCTCAGGGAGTCGCGGCTGTTCTCTGGGAAACGCAGTGAGACTTATGCGTTCAATGACGAGTTTCGCTTAAGAATCCACGGTTCGTGATTGCCGCAAGCAATTGGCTTTGCCTCAAAAGCCATAAACCGTTGTCGCCACGGCTTTGCCGCCTGATGTGAGGCGGTGGCTCTGCCCCGCCGTAAGATCGCTTATTAGATTCTGGGGCTATGCCCCCCGCGCCGGGGCGTTTGGTTATGAGAATCTCTGCCTGAAATCTGGAAAAAGGGGCGTAGCCCAAAATGAAACAGAGCACTGTGCGGCGGGGCAGAGCCACCGCCTCAGTGCGCCGGGATAAACCGGCAGGTTGTAGTGAATGAAAGAGTCACACGTTAAAGGTGTAGCCAACCATAACGGCCCCGAGTCATGCGTCATGTGGAGTG
>Ga0187892_10000054_pt1 | contig 241927 bp, 223 predicted proteins | sample MA1701073metaG_FD_139345 | JGI IMG/M metagenome (GOLD analysis project Ga0187892, IMG submission 139345) | Bio-ooze microbial communities from a basaltic lava cave in the Kipuka Kanohina Cave System on the Island of Hawaii, USA - MA170107-3 metaG ... | reverse complement strand
TCTTCACCGACCTCACGCAGATGGAAGCGGCTCGACGCATCGGCATCAGTCAAAAACACGTCTCGCGCGTGCTGGCGAGCTCCTTGACGAAACTCCGGGCGCTCCTCAGCCCGGCGATGTGAATCCGGAGGGAGCCACGGTGTCGCAGATCAAGGACGTGCTGGCAGAGCTGGCCAAGGTGGAAGGGGTCCTCGCGGTCCTGGTCGTTGGACGGGACGGGTTCGTCATCGAGGGGATTTCCACCGAAGACGTGGACCTGGAAGGCGTGGCGGCCATCGTCGCGAGCAACATGGCGGCCGCCGAAGCGATGGGCACCGAGATGGTGCGCGGGATGATCCGCGGGCTGTTGATGGAGTTCGAAGAGGGGCCCGTGGCCGTAGGCCCTGCCGGCCCCGATGCGCTCCTGGTCGTGGTGGGCAACGCCCGCTGCAACCTGGGCCGCATCCGGCTGGAGATGAAGCGCAACAGTCAGCTCGCCGCCGCGCTGGTCTAAGACGCTTTCGCTGTACCCCGGCCCCCCGCACGACCGCACGGGGGCGCGGACGCCCACCCCGTCTGCGCCCCCGCTGCGTTTGCCTGATGGACCTTCTCCGCTCCTTCCCCCGTTACAGGGATAATCGCACGGCATGCCGCCTGTTGGGAGGAGAGAGATGAGAGTTCGCGTCCTGGTACTGGTGCTGATGCTGACGCTTACCGCCGCCGCGCCCTCCCTGGGTCAGCCCGCGGCGCCGGCAGCGTTCGACGCCCAGGCCGTCTATGCGCTGGCCGCCCCTGCCGTCATCGTGGTGCGCGGTCTCCAGGATGGGCGGCCGGTGCTCGGCAGCGGGATCGCCGTCGACGCGGATGGGTGGATCCTCACGGCGAGCCACGTCGCCCGCACCGCCACGGATCTGCGCGTGGAGTTTCCTGAGGCGGGAATCTTTTCGGCCCAGCTCGTCGGCTACGACGCGCGCCGCGATCTCGCCCTCCTGCGCGTGGCCGCGTCGCGGCGTCTGCCCGCCCTCAGCGTCGCCCGTGACGTGGCGCTGGGGGAGCCGGTGGCGGTGATCGGAGCGCCCCGGGGACGGCGCGGGATCATGACGACCGGTCAGGTCGTCGGCGTCGCCGCCTCGCTGCCCGGCCTGGTCCCGGAGATCATGATCCGCGTCACGGCCGAGGTCGCGCCCGGGAACTCCGGCGGGCCGGTGCTGAACGGCCGCGGGGAAGTGGTCGGGCTGGTAGTCGCGTCCAATCGCGAAGGGCACGGCCTGGCCGTCTCCGCGCCGACGATCGGCGGCGCCCTGAGCGGCCTGCGCGCGGGGACCAGAATCGACCGCGCCTGGATCGGCATCGCGGGCCGGACCCTCACCCCCGCTCAGGCGCGTGAGCGCGGCGTGGCCGTGGATCGGGGCGCCCTCATCCTCGAGATTCTCGAGGAGGGCCCTGCCGCCCGCGCCGGACTGCGCGCCGGGGACGTCATCGTCGCCCTCGACGGCGCTCCGGTTGAAGAGTGGGGCGAGCTGCTCCAGGCTGTCGCCGTGCGCCAGCCCGGCGGCACCGTCCGCGTGACCATCGTCCGCGGCAGCGAGCGCACGCAGGTCGATGTCACGCTTGGGGTCCGGCCTTAGGAGAGTGGTTGCGGCGTCCCGGCGACCGCCGGGGTGCTGCGTGTCGTGTGCGCGTTGATGTGCCAGACCGAAAGCCCACCCTGACGAAAACCGTGAGCTTGGAGTTCGAGTTTTCGGAGGGGTGGGCTTTCGGTCAGTTACTCCGCCACGTACACGACACGCAAGATCTCGTCAATCGTCGAGACTCCGGAGAGGACTTTCTCAAGGCCATCGTCCCGCAAAGTCTGCATACCCTCACGGACTGCTTGCGCTTTGATCTCGGGGGAGGGGGCGCGGCGGACGATCATCTCCCGGATGGTGTCGGAGAGGACCAGCAGCTCGAAGACCCCGATCCGACCTCGATAGCCCGTGAAGCGACACTCCTCGCAGCCCTGCCCGCGGTAGAGCTGAATGTCCTCCTTCGACGCCTCCAGCCCGAGCCGTTTCAGCGCATCGGGCGGCGGCACATAGGCGATCTTGCAGTGCGAGCAGATCTGTCGCGCCAGACGCTGGGCCATGATAGCCAGCACCGAGGAGGAGATGAGGAACGGTTCGATCCCCATGTCGGTCAGGCGGGTGACGGCGGTGGCCGCGTCGTTGGTGTGCAGCGTGGAGAGAACCAGGTGGCCGGTCAGCGCCGACTGGATCCCCACCTCGGAGGTCTCCCGGTCGCGCATCTCGCCGACCATGACGATGTCGGGATCCTGGCGCAGGATGGAGCGCAGGCCGCCGGCGAAGGTCAGCCCCGCCTTGACGTTCACCTGCACCTGATTGATCCGCGGCAGCTGGTACTCGACCGGGTCCTCGATGGTGACGATGTTCTTCTCCAGCGTGTTGATCGTCCCCAAGGTGGCGTAGAGAGTCGTGGTCTTGCCGCTGCCAGTCGGGCCCGTCACCAGGAGCATCCCATAGGGCGAGCTGATCGCCTGCTCCCACAGCCGCAGGGTCTCGCTGTGAAATCCCAACCGGTTCAGCCCGATCAAGGGGGTGGCCTGGTCGAGGAGCCGCATTACGACCTTCTCGCCGAAGATCGTCGGCAGGGTGGAGACGCGCAGGTCCAGGCCCCGTCCGTTGCTGCGCAGGTGGATGCGGCCGTCTTGCGGACGGCGGCGTTCGGCGATGTCCAGGTCGGCCATGATCTTGGCGCGGGAGATCAGGGGGGCGCGCAGGTTGCGGGCGGGCTTCATCACGTCGTGCAGGACACCGTCGATGCGGTACCGCACCAGAACGCCGTTCCGCTGGGGCTCCACGTGGATGTCGCTGGCGCCTTCCCGCACCGCGTCATCGATGATCATGTTCAGCAACCGCACCACCGGCGCGTCCTCGACGAGCGCCTTCATCTGCTCGACGGAGACCTCGTCCTCGCTCACCTCCGCGGCGAGGTCCTCCATCGTCTCGCGGGAGGGGGCGTCCATGGCGGAGTCCACCTGGTAGTGGCGGTTGATCGCCGCCATCAGCTCGTCCTCGGTGGTGACCACCGGCTCGACCTCCTGCCCGGTGATCAGGCGGACGTCGTCCACGGCGATGACGTTCAGCGGATCGGTCATCGCCAGCACGAGCCGGCCGTGCTCCCAGGTGATCGGGATGACGTGCAGGCGCAGCGCCAGGGAGTGGGGGACGAGCTTCACCGCGTCGGGGTCGATGCGTACGTCGGCGAGGCTGAGGTAGCGGTAGCCCCACTGCCGGCCCATCGCTTCGGCGAGCTGGACCTCGGTGATGACCTTGAGGTCGATCAGGATCTGTCCGAGCTTCTCGCCCGTGCGGCTTTGAATCTCCAGCGCCTGGGTCAGCTGATCGGAGTCCACCAGTCCCATCTGTTGGAGGACCTGGCCCAGCGATTCCGCTTTCCGCGGCACCGCGCGCGCGCCCCGTTTCCCCCCCTCCTCGCGGCCGCGCGCCTCGGGAGGCGTCTCCTTCTGGGGCGCATCCTTGGGCGGGGCTGCGGGGGCGCCCCGGGTGGCTGGAGGCGGCGCCGGCGCGGCGCTGGGCGGATCGGCCCGGGCCGGTGCGGCCGGCATCGACGCCCTGGCCGTGGGGGGCGGGGGGGGAGGGCCGGGAGGGGCAAGGCGGCTCCGCGGGGGAACGGCCAGCCGGGCGAGGATCTCCGGATCGCCCGGGGCCAGGGCGGCCGCCTGCTGGAAGGTCCGCTGCTCCGCGGCCGTGCGCCCCTGGCGCAGATAGAGGTCGGCGAGGGTGAGCAGCACGACGATCGCTTCCTGCGTCGACCCGCGCAGCCCGTACAGCGCTGCCAGATCCTCATAGATCCAGGGCTCCTCGGGCATCAGCTCGAGGAGCCGCTTGTGGGCCGCGATGGCCTCGTCGACGGGACCGCGTTGGGCGATCGACCGCGCCTCGTGGTAGCGAAGCGCGTCCTCCACGACGTGGTCGGCGGCGGAGAGGCCAATCCGCGCTTTGTACTCGGGGATGGTCACGCCGTCAATCATGGGCAGGTCCATGGCAGACTACTCGGAAACCCTATTCCCTTTTCTGCCCGGAAGCGTGACGGTGCAGACGGTCCATCCGCAACGCCGCGAGCGCCGTCCGATAGCCTCCGTGGGCGCCATGCGAACGGACTAACGGATCTGCGCCTGGGGCATATCCCGTGTGGCTTCGCGGAGGATTCGGTGCACTTTCCCTCCACAAGGTGTTGGACCATGTACCCGAAGGACCCGCCGGATGCGCCCGGTTGGTGCCGCGGGTTGGGGTGAACGATGGACTATCACGACGTTGAGACCGCGGTCCTGAGCGGGTTCTTCCGCGATCGCCACATCTTCACCATCGCGCTGAACGAAGGGTTTCACGCCGACCTGCTGGCGACGCCCGCGGCGAAGCGCCTGGTAAAGTGCCTCTTCGACCTCTACGCGCGCGGCACCGCGGTGGACGAGGTGGCGGTGCGCGCCTACCTCGACGACCATGGGTTGCTCAACCCCGAGATGGTGCGCTACCTGACGGCGGTGGCGCAGCGCACGCCGCCCAACGCCGGCCAGATCATCGCCTACCTGGACCTGCTCAAGGCACGCGAAGCGCGCGAGCTGCTCACCCGGGTGCACGAGGATCTGGGCGCCTACCTGCACAAAGGGGGTGACCGCCCCGTCGACATCGTACAGGTGACCAGCGACGCGGTCGGCCGGCTGCTGGACATCCAGAAGCGGCGGATGCGCAAGCAGGTCGCGCCGATCGGGCAAGCCTTCGGCGAGCTGATCGAGTACGCGGAGAACGTCGAACCGGCCGCGCAGCTGGGGTTCTCGATTCGTCCGTTCGACCGGCTCAACGAGGTCCTCTCCGGCCTGCGCCGCGGCTTCTACTACGCCCTGGCGGGGGCGCCGCGGCGGGGCAAGACCAACTTCGCCCTCGAGCTCGCCACCTACGTCGCCGCCAACCACCGCATCCCCGTCCTCTACTACACCTGGGAGCAGACCCGCCGCGTCCTGGCGGCGCGCCTGATCGCGCGGGAGACCGGATTGAACCCCACCTGGATCCTCTCCGGGGCCGACGCGGACGGGCGGTCGGTCGGGCCGCGCCTGCGGGTGGCGCAGAGCAGCACGGGACGGTACGCGCCCTTCGTCTACCTGGTGGAGGCGGGGCGCAAGCACACGCTGGACCGCGTCCGCGCGCACGCCTACAACCTGATGCAGGAGTTCGAGACGTCGGACATCGTCATCTTCTTCGACTACCTGCAGAAGATCCCGCTGAACGAGTACGTGGCCGACCAGCGCGCGCGCACCGACTTCATCTCTACGGAGCTGGCGGAGATGAGCCTGGAGCTGAACTGCCCCATCTTCGCCATCTCGCCGCTGGACAAGGAAGGCTGCCGGCTGGACGAGCGGCCGGCGGACGAGGACGAGGAGTTCTCCGTCTACAACAGGCCGACGATGCACCACTCCATGGGCAGCGGCGACCTGGAGTACGACCTGGACGTGGCCATGGTCCTGGCCAAGGACTGGAAGGCCACCCACGACCTGACCTCCCTGCTGGAGTCCAAGGCCCGTGCCGAAGGCATCGACCCGGCGGTGATGCCGCGCGTGGACATCGTCAACCTCTTCGTGGACAAGAACCGCGACGCCCCAGAGACCGCGGCCTACATCGTCCAGTACGCCTTCTTCGTCACGCTGAACAAGTTCCTCGAGGTGGACTACAAGCTTGAGAAGGAATACCGCCCCGACTTTCACGGCTTTGCCAAGACGCAGGAGATCTACAGTTACCTGCGCGAGGGCGGCTATATCCCGTCGCGCGAATTGGCCCCGAAGAGCTAGCGCGGGGAGGAGGACGGTTCGATGATCGTGGACAAAGAGGCGCCCATTTACCCGATCCGCACGGTGGCCCAGCTCACGGGGGTGAACCCGCGCCGGATCCGGGCCTGGGAGGAGCAGTACCACCTGATCACTCCGGCCCGCACCGGGGGCGGACACCGCCTCTTCTCGGAGGAAGACGTCGAGCGGATCCGCTGGATCAAGGCCATGGTCGACCGGGGCATGAGCCTCAAGGGCATCCAGCGTCTCGTCGAGGCGCCCCCCGTGCCTCTGGTCACCGAGGGGAGAGGGGGCCGCCGGTGAAGATCGAGCTCGACCGTCAGCCGATCCTGTTGTATACGGTGCTGCACCGGATCGAAGGAGATCTGCCGCTGCCGCCGACCTCGCGGATCAGCGACCGGCTGAACCAGTCGCGAGACTTCCTGCCGGTCACCAACGCGAAGGTCTATACGCTGGAAGGGCAGTTTCTCTACGAGACCGAGGTGCTGCTGCTGAACAAAGACCAGATCGTGATGATGCTCGAACGCGACGGACAGATGTAAGCAGCCGGCGCAAGCCGGCCGCGACGAGAGCCAGAACGCGCATGAGGAGCCCGAGGAGGAGGAAGAAGGATGGCTAAGGCCGTGAGTTTCAGCGTGACCGTACGAGACGCGGTCGGCAACGTCTCCGTGGCTGACGCCCGGGGAGCGATCGATGAGCCGCCTGTGATCGACCACGTCATCGTCGACCCGCCGGTCGTGACCTCCGGCGGTGTCGCCCGCGTGACGGTCGTCGCCCGCGATCCGGAGAACGACCTGCTGACGTTTGAGGTGCGGGCCAGCGAAGGAACGCTGGAGGAGACGACCGAACCGAACGTGTTCCTCTGGCGCGCCCCCTAAGACAGATCCGGCGATGCCCGAGCTGTCTGTCACGGTGCGGGACCGCTTCGGCCAGCCGGCCTCACAGGTGGTCGAGGTAGACGTCGCCGCGCCTGTGGTTCCCCTCGAGGGGCCGACGCGTCGCGCGCGGGAGGAGTCTCCCGCGCCGCCGCCCCCCGCGCAGACACCACCCCGCTATACTGAAGGACTGCAGGGTGGGAGTGCTCAACCGCGGAGGGTAATGGGACAGGTGCGTCGTCGGGTCCCTATCGGCAAGATTCTCCTCGACGAGGGGGTGATCACCGAACCGCAGCTGGCGCGTGCCCTGGAGCATCAAAAGGAGACGGGGGAACGGTTGGGCCGGGCGATCCTCTCCCTGGGCCTGGCCTCGCCGGACCGGATCGCTGCGGCGGTGGCCCGGCAGATGGGGATCGACTTCGTCGACCTCTCCGAGGTCATGCTCGACGACTCGACACTGCTGCGCATCCCCGAGCACCTGGCCCGGCGGCACCGGGTCATCCCGATCCGTGTGGAGAACGGGACCATGCTCATCGGGATGGAGGATCCCGGCGACATCATGGCCCTGGACGACCTGCGCCGGGTCACCGGCCTGGAACTGCGCCCCGCCGTCATCACGCCCGACGCCTTCCAGCGCGCCCTCAATGAGTATCCGGTGGCCGTGGACGCGACCCTGGCGGAGCTCCGCCAGCAGGAGATCGTCGGCGAGGAAGCCTCGGAGCTGCAGCTGCGGGCCGTGGCCGATGACGCCCCGGTAGTCCGCCTGGCCAACCAGATCATCACCCAGGCGATCCGCCAGGGCGCGAGTGACATCCACGTTGAGCCCCAGGAGCAGCGGGTGCGCATCCGCTATCGGGTGGACGGCGCGCTGTACTCGGTGATGACGCCGCCGAAGTCCGTCCAGGCGGCGCTGGTTTCCCGCCTCAAGATCATGTCCAGCATGGACATCGCCGAGCGCCGTGTCCCCCAGGACGGGCGCATCGAGATGAAGATCGACAACCGCGAGATCGACTTCCGTGTCTCCACCATTCCCAGCGTCTTTGGGGAGAAGGTGGTCATGCGCATCCTGGACAAGAGTGGCGCCTTCGTCGGGGTAGAGAAGCTGGGGCTTCTCCCCGAGGATCACCAGCGTTTCGACCGCATCATCACCCGGCCACACGGCATCATGCTGCTCACCGGACCCACCGGCAGCGGCAAGACCACGAGCCTCTATGCTATCCTCAACCGGCTGAACAAGGTGGAAGTGAACATCACCACGATCGAGGACCCGGTGGAGTACCAGCTGCCGGGAATCGCGCAGGTGCAGATCAATCCCAAGGCGGGGCTGACCTTTGCCGGCGGGCTGCGCTCTTTCCTCCGGCAGGACCCGGACATCATCATGGTCGGGGAGATCCGCGACGAGGAGACGGCGCGCCTGGCCATCCAGGCTGCCCTGACCGGCCATCTCGTCCTCTCGACGCTGCACACCAACGACGCGCCCGGTGCGGCAACGCGGCTGGTGGACATGGGGATCGAGCCCTTCCTGGTCAGCTCCTCCGTCATCGGCGTCATCGCCCAGCGGCTCGTGCGGGTGCTCTGCCAGCGCTGCAAACAGGGATACACCGCGACCGAAGACATCCTGCGGCGCGTCGGCCTCTCCCATCTCGCCGCCAACCCCCCGACGATTTATCGGGCGGTGGGCTGCGACTTCTGCAGCAATATCGGCTACAAGGGCCGGCTGGGCATCTTCGAAATCATGACCGTGGACGACGAGATCAAGTCTCTCATCGTCAAGCGCGCCACCAGCGGCGAGATCAAGGAGACGGCCATTGCCGCGGGAATGCGCACGCTGCAGCAGGATGGCCTGGTCAAAGTGCTCAATGGGACCACCTCGCTGGAGGAGGTCCTGCGGGTGGTGTTCGTCGAGGAATGACCGACGGCCGGCGCCCGGCGCCGGCAAGGGAGGCTCTGGGGAATGCACATCGATGATCTGCTACGGGAAGTCGTGGAGGCGCAGGGCAGCGACCTCCACCTCACTGCGGGCATCAAGCCGACGATGCGGGTCTGGGGGCGCCTGACCCCCATGGAACATTACGACCTGCTCACCCCGGAGGACACCTTCCAGCTCGGTTACAGCATGCTGAACACGTTCCAGAAGCAGAAGTTCGAGAAGTTCTGGGAGCTGGACCTCTCCTACGGGGTGCCGGGACTGGGCCGGTTCCGGGTGAACATCTACCGCCAGCGCGGCGCGGTGGGCATCGCCGCCCGCGTCATCCCCATGACCGTCCCCAGCGTGGAGGCCCTCAACCTGCCGGCGATCCTCAAGGAGCTGACGCGCAAACCGCGTGGCCTCGTCCTGGTCACCGGCCCCACCGGGCACGGCAAGTCCACCTCGCTGGCCAGCATGATTGATTTCATCAACGGCGAGCGCAGCGTGCACATCGTCACGATCGAGGACCCGATCGAGTACCTGCACACGCACAAGAAGTCGATCATCAACCAGCGGGAGTTGGGCTTCGACACGCAGTCCTTCCCCAACGCCCTGCGCGCCGTGCTGCGCGAGGACCCCAACGTCGTGCTGGTCGGTGAGATGCGCGACCTGGAGACGATCAGCGCCGCCCTCACGATCGCCGAGACGGGGCACCTCGTCTTCGCCACCCTGCATACGGCCAACGCCGGGCAGTCGGTGGACCGCATCATCGACGTCTTCCCGCCCTACCAGCAGCAGCAGATCCGCATCCAGCTCTCCGGAGTGGTGGAAGCGGTCATCTCCCAGCAGTTGCTGCCCAACGCCCGCTACAATGCGGCGCGCGCGGACGGGCGCCCCTCGCGCTCCCGCCTGGGGGGGACGGGCCGGGGTGCCTGGCCCTCCCTCGAGGAGGTCGGCCGGGTGCCCGCGGTCGAAGTCATGTTGGCGACGCCGGCCATCCGCAACCTCGTCCGCGAGGCCAAGACGCACCAGATCGAGACCGCTGTCCAGACCGGCAACCAATACGGCATGCAGACAATGGACCAATCGCTGCGCGACCTGTACCTGCGGAAGTTGATCGGGTTCGAGGACTGCATGGCCCGGGCGATCCACCCCGAAGAACTGCGGAAGATGATTCGCGAGGCGGGCGGCGAGGAGCCGGCGGTCGCCCTCAGCCGGGCCCGCTCGGGCTAGGAGAGACTCTGTGAGGATGGTGAATCGAGATGGCAGTCTTTAGGTACAGCGCAAAAGACCCCACCGGCCGCGTGATCGCGGGGACCATCGAAGCGGACAACGACGCCGTCGTGGTGGACCGCCTCCGCGAGATGGGGTTCTTCATCACCAACCTGGAGCGGACAAAGGCCCGGACGGACATCGGCGAGGTTCTCCAGGGCGCGTTCGGAGTCGGCCTGAAGGACCTGGCCGTCTTCTCACGCCAGTTCGCCACGATGGTCAACGCCGGACTTTCCCTCGTGCGCGTGCTTTCTATCTTGGAGCAGCAAACCTCCAACAAGAAGCTGCGCGAGGTGGCGGGGGCGGTGCGGGTGGACGTCGAGGCGGGGCGGCCGCTCTCCGAGTCCATGGGCCGCCACCCTAAAGTCTTCTCCAACCTCTACGTCAACATGGTCAAGGCCGGCGAGACCGGCGGTGTGCTGGACGAGGTCCTCAACCGCGTCGCCACCTTTCTGGAAAAGGAGCAGGCGCTGCGGGCGAAGGTGAAAGCGGCCATGGTCTACCCGGCCCTGCTCACCATGGCCGCCCTGGGCGGGTTGATGTTCATGACCATCGTCATCCTGCCGCAATTCCAAACTCTCTTTAAGGAATTGGGCGGCGAGGGGTCCCTCCCGCTGCCCACCCAGATCGCGATGGCGGTCAGCGTCGTGATCCGGCGCTACTGGTACGCGGTCTTCGGCGCGATGGGTCTGACGATCTGGCTGCTGCGCCGCTACCTGAAGACGGCGAGAGGGCGGGCGCAATATGACCGGCTGAAGCTGCGCCTCCCCCTCATCGGCGAGCTGAACCGGAAGATCGTCGTGGCGCGCTTCTCTCGCACGCTCGGTACGCTGATCGCCAGCGGCGTCCCGATCATGCAGTCCCTCGAGGTCGTCGCCAAGGCCATCGACAACACCGTCATCGGCCAAGCGGTCGAGGCGGTGCGGGCCTCCATTCGGGAGGGGCAGACGATTGCCATTCCGCTGCAATTTTCCGGCGTCTTTCCGCCGATGGTCGTGCAGATGGCCAAGGTGGGGGAAGAGACCGGCGCGCTGGAGCAAATGCTGGAGAAAGTGGCCGATTTCTATGACGTCGAGGTGGAGACCACCGTGCAGAGCCTGACGTCGCTGCTGGAGCCGATCCTGATCATCTTCATGGGGGTCGTGGTCGGCGCCATGGTCATTTCCCTCTACCTGCCCATCTTCTCACTGGCGACGGGAGGTGGCGCGAAGTAGCCGAAGTGTCCGTCACGGAATTGTGATGCACTGGGGCGAGTCCTTCCCTGACCCTCACCCGGGAACGAGGAGTGTGTCGTCATCGTACGTTCTGGTTGAATCGAATGGGGAAGGCGCAGCGGCGGCTTCACGCTGATCGAGCTGGTCGTTGTTCTGGCGATTCTGGGAATTCTTCTCAGCCTGGCGATTCCACGTTATGTGGGCGTTCGGAAACGAGGCTACAAAGAAGAGGTTGTCCACATTCTCATGGAAGCCACCGACCAGTGCTCGATCTACCTCAGCGCCACCGGCGAAGCCTCCCAGGGATGCTCCTTTTAGGGGACTGAGCGGTCGGAGGTCTAGCCCCACAGGTCCCCGGGTATAGAGGTTTGGTAGCCCAGACGCGGATATTTGGGAGGTGGTGAATCGCTCGCAGGAGCGTAAGATAAGCCTACCTTGCCGATAGACCGGTTGTGCGAGTAAATGGGACGTATGGGACGTATGGATGGAACTATCTCCGTGGTGAAGGGAGGAAGGTCTCTTGTTTAGATTCTTCGTCACGCAAAAGCGGCGCACGGCCGAGGGGGGCTTCACCCTCATCGAGCTGGTCGTCGTACTGGCCATCCTCGGCATCCTGCTCGCGTTGGCGGTGCCCCGGTACCTGGGCGCCCGCAAGCGCGCATACAAGGCCGAGATCGACAACATCCTCCAGGAGGCCAAGACGCTCTCCTGGGCCTACTACCAGGAGCAGAATCTGTTTCCAACCACTCTCACTGACATCGCCTTGCAGATGCCGGCCGGCTCGGCCTGGCAGTCGCCGGTGGTTGCGGGCGGTGGTGGTTCCGGCGCGTTCATCACCTGGAGCGCCATCGGGCAGGCGAGCGGTTTCCCTGTCACGGCGGGCGACAGCTGCTCCGTGACCATCAGCAACAACGGTGACTCTGCCCAAGGCTGCAGCTTCTGACCTGGAGGCGGAGAGCCGGAAGATGTGGGGGCGGCCGCTGAGGCCGCTCCTACATCTTCTTGACCTGTTACGATGAGGCCCGTGGAAGCGGGTCTCTGGCGTCGGTTGCAGCCGGTGGGCTTGGCCGCGGTCGTTCAGTCCCGCGTCCGGGCGGCATGGGTACCGGTGGCCTTCGGCGCAGTGCTGCTCGCGGCCGCGTTCCTGCGCGGCTGGGGGCTGGCGGCCAAGAGCCTCTGGTTCGACGAAGCCTACAGCGTCTTCGTCGCCCAGCAGCCTCTGACGCAGATCCCCCGGCTCCTGCGGAACTTCGACACGCACCCCCCTCTGCATTACATGCTCCTGAACGTCTGGATGGCCTTTTTCGGCAGGAGTGAGGCGGCGGTACGGCTGCCCTCTTTGCTGGCCAGCCTAGGTGTCATCGCGCTGACTTTTCTCCTGGGGCGGAGGCTCAACGGGAACCGCGTCGGCATCCTGGCCGCCGCGTTCGTCGCGCTCTCCCCCTTCCAGATCACGTCAGCGCAGGAAGCGCGGATGTATCCGTTCCTCACGCTCTTCGGGTTGGGCGCCACCTACGCGCTGTGGCTGGCGCTGGAGGAGGGCAGACCGCGGCACTGGATCGCCTATGCCGTGCTGCTGCTGCTGGCCCTCTACTCGCACCATTTTGCCTTCCTGCTCATCCCGGCCCACGGAGCGTATCTGGTCGCCGCGCGCCCGGGACGCCCCGCAATGCGGGCCTGGCTGCTGGCGATGGCAGGCGTTGTGGCGGGCTATCTGCCGCTGCTGCCCGCCCTGGCGGCGCAGTTCGGTACGGCCCGGAACTGGCCGAACATCCGGCCGCCGTTCGGCCTCGGCGCGCTGACCGATACCCTCGGGTTGCTCAGCTTCGGCGGCGGGATTCTCGGCATGGGGACCTACTTCCATCGAGGAGTGCTGGCCCTGGGTGAACGTGTGCCCATCCTGCTACCGTTCATGCTCCTGGCCATGGCCGGCGCCATTGGGCTCAGGGGACGAGGGCGAATATTCACCCTGACCTACTGGCTCGTCCCGCTCCTGGTGGTGTCGGCGGTCTCTCTTCGGTGGAACATCTTCTACGAACGGTATTTCTCCTTTGTCCTGCCGCCGTTTGCGATTCTGCTGGCGGCCGGGGTATTCGCTCTAACCGATGCGGTCCGGCCCCTCCGGCGTACGGCAGTACTGGCGGGCGCTGTGGCGCTGGTATTTTCCTTTATCCTCCCCTCGTTGGCGAACGTCTACCGCGCCCCGACGATGTATGACTGGCGTGGGGCAGCGCGGTATGTGACCTCGAACGCGCGCAAGGACGATTTCATCATGTTCATCCCCGCATTTGCCCGTATTCCCTTCGAGTACTATTTCTCCGGCTCTCAACCGCGGCGGGGGGTGAATCCTCGCGAGCTCCTGACCGCAGAGCAACTTGCGGCGGCGGGGAGGATCCAGGTGCAGAACGCCATGCCGCCGCGGGAGATGGCCAGGCTGGCGCGGGGACACCCCCGGTTGTGGATCGTTGCCACGATTCCCATCGGATACGAGGCGCGCGTCCGCATCGGCAAGGTGCTCTCGCCCTCGTTCCGGGAAGTCGAAGGGAAGATCTTTGGCCAGGCGGTGTTCACCTTCCTTTGGGAATCCCGCTTCTACCCGGGACCGCTCGGCCGCTGGTAGCACAGTGCGGCGCGGGAGGGTCGACCGAGGCCATGGCTGAGGACGTTGCCCCACGGGTCCGCCGGCCGGGGGTGGAGTACGTCGGTCTCCTTGGGCTGCTCGGTGTGGCCGCACTGCTGCGCGCTGCCCTCCTCAATGGCCGGGGCCTCTGGTTCGACGAGGCCTTTTCCGTGGGGGTCGCGCGGCTGCCCCTGGCGCAGGTCTGGCAACTGATTGCCCGGACCGACGCCCACCCGCCGCTCTACTACCTGCTTCTACACTTCTGGTTGGGACTGGGAGACTCGCCGGCGGTCGTGCGTTCCCTTTCTGCGCTGGTCGGGATTCTCATAGTCCTCGTCACGTGGTTCTTTGCGCGAGAGGTCGGTGGCTCGAGCCTGGCCGCGGTCGCCGGCGCCCTGATGGCCGGGTCCACTCTGGCCATTCAGGCCACCGTGGAAGCACGGATGTATCCCCTGCTCGCCCTCTTGGGAACGACGGCGACCTGGCTGCTGTGGCGGATCACGTCCGCCGGTGCGCGGCCCCGCACATGGCTCCTCTATGCCGCCACCATGGCCGTCGCGCTGTACGTCCACTATTTTGCTTTCTTATTGCTGTTCGGGCACGGCCTGTATATGCTCGTGTACCGGCGCCGGGGACCCTTCCTGCGCCGCTTCCTGCTCGCTGTGGCCGCCGCGCTGCTCCTGTATGCCCCCTGGTGGCCCATCCTGGTGCAGCAACTGGCGGAAGGACGGGCTGACTCGGTCTGGAGCGGTCCGATGCCCCCCGGCACGCCGGTCAACATCGTGGCCCTCTCGTCGTTCGGCGGGTACCTTTTTGGTCTGGGGGGCTACCTGCTAGACGGCGGCGACTGGTCGTGGAGGCAACTGGCAGTCGTGCTGCCCTTCCTCGCCCTGCTCGCTGCGGGCACAGTGGCCATGATCAGGCGCGACGCGGGCAGGCTGTTGCTCACGGCATGGCTGGCCCCAGTGGCCATCCTACTGGCCGTGTCGCTGTCGTCAGGCGTCTTCTATGCCATCCCCAGGTATGTCTCATTCGTCCAACCGTTCTTCGTCATCTTGATGGCCCAGGGCATGGTCAGCCTTGCTGTGCGCATCCGCTCTAGGGCAGTGCTCGCCCTGACCACCGCGGCGGTTGTCCTGCTCAACCTCGCCGTCCTCACGATTACGCTGGTGGACGCGCGATACGCGCCCTATGACTGGGCGGGGGCTGCCCGGCACGTCCAGGCCCGCTGGCGCACCGGCGACGCTGTGGTCTTCTACCCGCAATCCGCCCGCGTCGCGTTCGGCTACTATTTCGGCGGAAAGATTCCGTCCGCGGTGACGCTGTATTCGCCGCCGTGGCGGGCGAGGATCAGTCAAACCGAAATCCAGCGAGCGGTCCCCCCGGTGGCCAGGATGGTAAACGGGGCTCCGCGGGTGTGGCTCATCCTCACCGATCCCACCCCGCCCGGCAGCAGCGAGGCGCTGGTAGCAAGCCTGGTGCCGTCCTACAGGATCACGGGGTTCATTGACTTTCGGCGCGTCTACGTTCTGCTCTACGTGAAAAGCTGAGCGGCGCCTCACCCGGCGGGCCGCAGCCCTCCGGCGTCTACACCGACGCCCTTTCGGGCAAGCGATGGCTGGAAGTTTGCCGGCGATCTGCGGTGGTTTGCGGGGGGTCTTGGTGAAAGTTTGGGTCGTGCTCCCGGCGTTCAATGAGGGCGAGAACCTGCCCGCGGTCCTGGACGGTCTGGCCGCCGTCCTGCAGCGCCAGGGGGTCTACTGCATCGTCGTTGTCGACGACGGAAGCGCGGATGCGACCCGGGCCACTGCGCTCGCGTACGGCGGGCGGCTGCCGGTCGAGGTCGTCTCCCATGAGCGGAACCTCGGCCTGGCGCGCGCGATCCAGACGGGCCTGCGCGCCGTGGTCGACCGCGCGCAGGACGAGGATATTGTCGTGACGATGGATGCGGACAATACGCACCCGCCCGAACTCATCAACCAGATGGTCGAGGCGATTCGCCGCGGGGCGGACATCGTCATCGCCTCCCGGTACGCGTCCGGCGGGGCTGAGGTGGGCGTCCCGATGCTCCGGCGGGTGCTCAGTGTCGGGATCGGCATGCTGATGCGTCTCCGTTTTGGTTTGCGGGGCGTCCGCGACTACTCCTCCGGCTACCGCGCCTATCGGGCCCGGCTCGTCCGCCTGGCTCTGGACCAGTTTGGCGCCGCGCTGGTCGAGTCGCGCGGCTTCGCCGTCATGGCCGAACTCCTGGTCAAGCTGGCGGCGTTCGGGCCGCGGGTGGTCGAGGTCCCGCTCGGCCTCCGCTACGACCGGAAACGGGGGGCCAGCAAACTGCGGATCTTCCCCACGGCGGCCGACTACGTGGCGCTCCTGTTATCCTCCCGCCCGCGGGTCCAGTGAGCGAAGGGGACCCACTGCTGCGCACGACATCGACCGGGAGATGGGATGTCTTCGCGACGCGCCGCGCAGATCTCCTGGCCGTCGGGCTGCTCGCCGCATTGACCGCCGTCTTCTTCGGTCGGCTCCTCTTCGGCGGACAGGCGCTGTTCTTCGGGGATACCATCATGGGGATGTATCCCGCCCTCGACCTGTGGCGCCAATATGTCGCCGCGGGGCATCTGCCGCTCTGGAATCCCTACATCTTCACGGGGATCCCGTTCCTGGCCGATGCCGAATTCTCCACGTATTACCCGACGATGGTGCTGAATCTCCTCTTTCCGCCGCACCGGGCGATGGCCGTGGACATGGCCCTGCACGTGTTCATGCTCGCGGCCGGCACCTACCTCTTCGTAAGGCGCCACGCGCTCTCTGTGGTCTCGAGCCTCCTTGGCGCCGCCACCTTCGCTTTCAGTGGGTTCGTGGCCGTGCGGGTCACGCAGCCAAACCTTATCCGGACGATGGCCTGGCTTCCCTTGCTGTTGCTCGCGATGGGTGGCCTGGCCGATCCACGGACGCGCCGCAGGGCGCTTCTATTGAGCGGCCTGGTCCTGGCCATGCAGGTGCTTGCCGGCCACCTGCAGACCGTGCTCATCACCGGGCTGCTCGGTGTGGCCTATGCCCTCTGGCGGACCGTCCGCTTCGAGGATCCGGCCCGGCGCCTCAGTACCCGGGTCCTTTCCCTCGGGCTGATGGTCCTGCTGGCCGGGGTTCTCGCACTGACGCTGGCCGCCGCGCAGATCCTTCCCGGCGTGGAGCTCGTGCGCCAGTCCGACCGCTCGGGCGGGACATCACCTGGCTTTGCCACATCTTTCTCTCTGCCCCTACGGCAATTGCCGATGTTGCTGGCGCCGGGCCTGTTCGGGAATCCCGTCCAGGAGCTCTACTGGGGCGACTGGTTGTACTGGGAAATGGTCGGTTACGCAGGGGTCGCGAGTTTCCTGCTGGCCCTCCTGGGGCTCCTGGGCGGACGAGCGCCCGACCGGCTGTTGTGGGGCGGCGTCGCTTTTGTGGGCGTCGTCCTGGCCCTCGGGGAGGCTACGCCGGCGTATCGCGTCGCTTCCTCGCTCCTCCCCCCACTTCGCTACTTCCGCGTCCCCGCGCGGTTCTTTCTCTGGTACGGTTGGGCGGTGGCCGTCCTGGCCGCGTACGGCCTCGAGGCGCTGAGGTCATCGCGCCTCTCCTTCCGCGGATGGAGGGTGACGGCGGGCCTATGGCTGCTCGTCGGCACGGTCGGCCTCTACTGGGCGATGGGGGCCCCGGGAGTCCGCACAGCGCTGCAAAGCCTCGCCGAAGGGGCGATGCGCACCGCGCGCTTCTTCTCCACCGCCTTCTACCCTCAGGTGCCCGCCCTGTCCTGGGAGATTGGCCACCGCGAGGGGCAACGGCTGGCCCTGCTGTGGATCGGGGCAGGCGCAGTGATCCTGGCGTTGAAGACGCGCCGCCTGAGTGCCTCACTAGGGGCGGCGCTTCTCATCATGATGGTCGTGGTGGACCTGTTCTCGTTTGGCATGAACTTCTACCCGACCCTCGCCGCGAATGAGATCTACCGGCCCGTTCCCCTGGAACGCCGGATCCAACTGCAAGGGGGAGCCTACCGCATCTTGACCACGCCTGCGTTTGCCTTCGGCACCTGGGTGCGGGCGATGACCAGGACCTCCATCCAGACCGCGGAGGACCTCTTTCAGTATCGGTCAGCGCTCGTCCCGAACATCGGCGCCCACCGCGGCATCTCAAACGTCTATGGATACAGCCCGATCGAACTGGCGCGCAGCACACAGTTCATTGGACTGGCGGTCCAGCAAGCCGCCGGGCGGGACGGCCGCTCGGCGCTCCTGGACTTCATGGCCACCAGATACATTTTGACCCGGGCCAACCTTGCCGCCACGTACGAGAGGATCCAACAGGACGGGTACTTCGTGTGGCTAAACCCCCGCGGCCTCCCGCGGGGATTTCTCGTCACGGACTTTGTGGTCCAGCCGTCGGATGGTCGTGTGCAGAAAGTGTTGGAAGGAAAGTGGGATCCTGCCCGTGTGGTCATCCTCGACCGAGCGCCGCGCCAGACCTACGGCCTTCGGCCCAGTGATGATCCGGGAAAGATCGTCGGCCGTTCGTATGAACTCAGTTCCGTCAGCTTCGGCCTCGACCTTTCCGACCCCGCCATTCTTGTGCTCAGCGACGCGTACTATCCGGGCTGGAAGGCCATCGTCGACGGTGTGGAAGTTCCCATCTACCGGGCCAACCACGCGTTTCGCGCGGTCTTCTTGCCCGCCGGAGCGAGGCGCGTGGAGTTTGTTTTTCGGCCGCTCAGCGTTAGCGTCGGACTGGTCGTGAGCATGACCGGCTGGGGCGCCGTCGCAACCGTGCTGCTACTGGCCCTGCGCCGGAGAGCTCGGCTCGCCCTCCCGCTGCCGGGGTCCAGAAGCGTGCCAGAACGTGTGGGGGTAAGGGCGGAGTGACCCGTCAGGCCAGTTCACCGTGGGAGAGGTAACGGTTCCCTTCGTGGATCTAACGGCGCAGTATCGCGCCATCGAAGGGGAGGTCCGGGTGGCCGTCGACGGAATGCTCGCTGGCGGCGCTTACGTGCTCGGTAGTGCCGTGGCTGCCTTCGAGGAGGAGTTCGCTGCCTATCTCGGCGTGCGGCATGCCGTGGGCGTGGCCAACGGCACCGACGCGCTGACCCTGGCCCTCCGCGCCGCCGGGATCGGTGCGGGCGACGAGGTGATCGTGCCGGCAAACACGTTCGTCGCGACGGCCGAGGCCGTCGTCCACGCTGGGGCGCGTCCGGTTCTGGTGGACGTCTCGCCCGGCGCCTATCTGGTGGATGCGGGCGGGTTGGCGGAGCGTATCACCGCCAGGAGCAGAGCCGTCATCCCCGTGCACCTCTACGGCCAGCCTGCCGAGATGGAGCCGATTCTGGACCTGGCCGACGCTCGCGGGCTCCTGGTCATCGAGGACGCCGCCCAGGCGCACGGTGCAGTGTATCGTGGGCGCAAGGTGGGATCCTTCGGACGGGCGGCCTCCTTCAGCTTCTACCCGGCAAAGAACCTCGGAGCCTACGGGGATGCCGGCGCGGTGGCGACGGACGACGATGTCGTCGCCGATGCCGTCCGCAGGCTCCGTGATCACGGCGGGCTGCAGAAGTACCAGCATGACGTCATCGGGTACACCAGCCGCCTGGACGCGGTGCAGGCGGCGGTCCTCAGAACAAAACTACAGTACCTGGACAGGTGGAATGCCCGGCGGCGGGAACACGCGCGCCTCTACGACAGGCTGCTCGCTGGCATCCCGGGGGTAGCCGTGCCCGTCCAGCTGCTGGAAGCCACCCATGTCTTCCACTTATACGTCATCACGGTGGACCCTCAGCGGCGCGACGCGCTGCGCCAGGATCTCCGCGACCATGGGATTGGGACCGGCATCCACTATCCCCTGCCGGTCCACCTGACGCCGGCCTTCCGGTTCCTCGGGTACAGCGCGGGCGACTTTCCCGTCGCGGTGCGCGCGTCGCAGAGCGTCCTCTCTCTTCCGATGTACCCGGAGTTGAGCGCCGGGCAGATCGAATGTGTCGCGGGGCATATCAGGGAGTTCATGCAGGCGCGGATGCCGAAAGACGAAGGAGGCGAATGATGCTGCGCCTGGGCGTGGTCGGTGCTGGATATTGGGGCCCGAACCTGGTGCGGAACTTCTTCAAGGTGAGGGACTGCCAGGTGGGTACCGTCGCCGATGTAGACGAGGAGAAGCTGGAGTCCTTACGCCGGCTCTATCCGGTGAAGACCACAACCTCGGCGGAGGAGGTCCTGAGCTCCGACGACCTGGAGGCCGTCGCGATCGCGACACCCATCGCCACGCATTATCCTTTGGTGAAGCAGGCGTTGGGATGGGGGAAACACGTGCTCGTGGAGAAACCGCTGGCATCCTCGGCGGCCCAGGCTGAGGAGCTGATCGCGCTGGCGGAGGAGAAGCGGCGCACGTTGATGGTGGATCACACCTTCGTGTACACGGGAGCTGTGCGCAAGATTCGTGACCTCATCCAATCTGAGGAGCTCGGCGAGATTTACTATTATGATGCGGTGCGGATTAACCTCGGCCTGTTTCAGCACGATGTCAATGTCTTATGGGATTTGGCGCCGCACGACCTCTCGATTCTGACGTACCTCCTGGACAAGGACCCGATCAACGTCTCCGCCTTCGGCGCCGCTCCTGTCAAGTGGGACGGTTGGAGGCTGGAGAGCATCGCGTACGTCACCGTCGAGTTTGCCGACGGGAGTCTGGCCCACCTGCACGTGAACTGGCTATCCCCGGTCAAGATCCGCCGGACGCTGATCGGCGGCAGCAGGAAAATCGTCGTCTATGATCACCTCGACCCCGACAACCAGGTCAAGATTTTCAACAAGGGGGTCGAGATCGTCGCCGACCGGGACCGGTACCGCACCCTCGTGCAGTACCGCACGGGGGACATGACGGCGCCGAAGATCGACCAGACGGAGGCGCTCGAAGCCGTCTGCCAGCACTTCGTGGAGTGCGCGCAGACGGGGCGTCGGCCGATCACCGATGGGTGGGCGGGACTGCGAGTTGTCCGCCTGCTCGAGGCCGCCCAGAAGTCGATGGAGCAGCGGGGCCTGCTTGTCCGGGTCTAACGCCCGGCGGCCACTCCGATGCGCCACATCGCCGACGACGTGAAGCTTGGGACAAACGTGGTGATCCACGATTTCGTCAACCTCTACGGGTGTGCGATTGGTGATCATACCCGGATTGGAGCCTTCGTCGAGATCCAGAAGGGCGCGACGATTGGGAGAAACTGCAAGATCTCCAGTCATACGTTTATCTGCGAGGGGGTAACGGTTGAGGACGATGTCTTCGTCGGGCATCATGTCGTATTCATTAACGACCCTTACCCACGCGCCGTCAACGCGCGCGGCGACCTCCAGACAGAGGCGGACTGGTACGTCCGCCCCACGGTGGTGCGCCGCGCCGCCTCCATCGGTAGCGGCGCGGTCATTCTCTGTGACGTCGTCGTTGGCGAGGGAGCGATAGTGGGTGCGGGCAGCGTCGTGACCAGGAACGTGCCTCCGCGCACCATCGTGGCGGGCAATCCCGCGCGGGTGCTCCGAGGCATCGAGGAGGCGTGAAGGTGGAGGAACGGGACGCTGCGGCCCGCCCGCTCCGCCCGGAGGGCACGTGGGTAAAGCGGATCTCTGTGGTCGTGCTCGTCTACAATGAGGCGGCCAACCTTTCGGCCCTGTACGAACGGCTTTCCGCGGTCCTGCGCGCATTGAAGGGGTACGATGTCGAGCTCATCTTTGTGGACGACGGCAGCCAAGACGAATCCTTCACCATCCTTCGAGGGTTTCACGAGCGAAATCCGACGGCGAAGGTGCTCCGTCTCTCCCGAAATTTTGGATCCTGGAGCGCCGTGGCCGCCGGCGTCGCCGCGGCAACCGGCGATGCGGTCGCCTGGATCACCTCCGACCTGCAGGACCCACCGGAACTGATCCCCGATCTCGTCCGGCGCTGGGAGAGCGGAGCCGACGTCGTCTGGGCGGTGCGCACACGCCGTGAGGATCCGTGGCTGCGGCGTACACTGGCGACGCTCTTTTACCGGCTACTCAGGCGTGCCGGTCTCCCGGAGTATCCGCTGCAGGGGGTAGATATCTGCCTGATGGACCGCCGCGTCGCTAAGACATTCAACAGCCTGCAAGAGCGCAACCGATTCACGCAGGCCCTGATCATGAGCCTGGGCTTCACGCAGGTCGCGGTGCCCTATGTCCGCGAACGCCGCCGGGGGGGGACGTCCAAGTGGGGGACCCTGCCGCGGCTATCCAAGATCGCTTTCGACATGATCGCAGGCTCCTCGTACTATCCATTCCGCGCCATGCTGGTCGTGGGAGGGGCGATGCTTGCCCTGAGTCTTGTCCTGATCTTGACGAGCCTCGTGCGCGGGCTGGGCATCTTGCAGCGGCCATCGGCCTCGCTGGTGATCGTCGCCGCAGTCGTTGGCGTGGGGGGGTTGCAGGCAATCATGCTGGGAGTGCTGGGCGAATATCTGTGGCGGGTGCTCGAAGAGGTCCGAGGCCGGCCTTACTACATCGTGCGAGAGCGGCTGGGATTCGACGAACACCGGGCGGCGCCGCGGCAGAAGGACTTCTCACAGGCGGCACCGCCTCGCCGGTCCTGAGGGGCTGAATCTTGGCTCGATCTGTATTGGGGCAGGATTCACTGGGCGCGCTTCGGTCGGCCGCCCGGCGATTCTCCAGCCTCGCGCTGCGCCTGGACAGCCGGCCGGCGAGGTTTCTGCTCGTCGGCACCACGGGGGTTGCTGTAAGCAGCAGCGTGCTGTGGCTGGCCAGCCGCGTCCTGGGTTTCCCCACCTTTTGGGGCGGTCTGGTGGCGGGAGCGACCGCCACTTTCACCAACTTCCTCCTTAACGACATCTTCACCTGGCGCGACCGCCGCTCCCTTACGCTGCGCGAGAAGGGCGTCCGGATGCTGCGCTACTATGCCACGACCGCCGTGGGGAATACGATTTCCTTAGGGGTACTCGTCGCCCTGAGTGACGGCCTGCACCTGTTCCTCCTGCTGGCAAACCTCATCGCGATCGGGGTCGGCGGAACGTTCAATTATCTGATTCACAGCGTATGGACTTTCCGCCGGAGAGAATCTCTGTGAGCCGGGGTCTGGGATTCGGAGCCCTGTGGACACTCTGGCCCCCGGCTGGGCGCAGCCGGGCGTGGGCCACGGCGTGGGCCGCTGCCGGCTCCCGCTGGCGCCTGGAGGCGTTGATCGTGTCGGGCCTGGTCCTTCTCGCGCTCGGGCTCCGCGGGGCCCTGCTCACGGCGCGCAGCCTGACCTTCGAGGAGACCTTCAGCGTGCATGTGGCGCGATTGCCCTGGGGGCTGGCCTGGCGGACCGTGGCCAGCATCGACTCGCACCCCCCACTGTATTACCTGCTGCTGAAGCTCTGGATCTGGTTTGGCAGCTCACCCATCGCCGTCCGATCGTTCTCGGCGTTTCTCGGCGGCCTTGCGGTCGTGCCGACTTGGCTCCTCGCCCGGCGGGTGGGTGGCCGCCCTGTGGCTGTTGGTGCCGCCGCGCTGGTGGCCACCTCCGCCATGGCGATTCAGGCCAGCATCGAGGCCCGCATGTATGCTCAGATGATGTTCCTGGCGGTGTGGGCCACCTACTTCTTGTTGCGTGCGAGCGCGAACGGCAGATACGAATGGTGGGTGGCGTATGGGCTCGCCATCGCCGCCGCGCTGTACACGCACTACTTCGCCTTCTTCGTCGTGCTCGCACATGGTGCGTATGTCTTCACCGATCGCCGGGCCGAGTGGTCGGTCCGGCGAGGCTACCTCATCGCAGTGGCGGGAGCGTTCGTGGTCTATGCCCCCTGGGTACCCGCCGTCGGCCAGCAAATGGCTGTGATCCTTCGCCCCGACGTGGTCCGCGAAACCTGGGGACGAATCCAACCAGAGGTGGCGCTGAACATCCTGGCGCTGCCGAGCATAGGAGGCTATTTCCTTGGCCTCGGCGGATACTATGTCTCCCCGCCGTGGCAGTGGCCCCAGATGGCGTTGGTGCTTCCGTTTGCGGCACTGGCAGTAGTGGGTGGTCTGGCCCGGTCGCACTCGGATACACGCCGCCTGATCCTGTTCTGCTGGTTTGTCCCGGTCTCCGTGCTGATGGCGGGATCCCTCGTCGTCGCGGCGCACTACGCACGTCCGCGGACGACATCGTTCCTTGAACCGTTCTTCGCGATCCTGCTCGTGCTCGGATTGGCCGCATGGCTGCGGCGAAAGTCCAGGCCGGATGTGGGGCTGGCCGTCGCCGTGGGGTTCCTGATGGCGCTGAACCTGGCGGCTCTAGGCCTCTCTCTGTCCGATTCCCGCTACCGGCCGTTTGACTGGGCCGGCGCGGGGCGGTATGTGGAGCAGCGCTGGCGCCCCGATGACCGCGCCGTGCTGTATCCGTTCCCGGCGCGCATCGCCTTTGGCTACTACTTCCCCCAGGCGTTGCCGAACGCGGTCACGGTGCTCGCTCCATCCCCCGGGAGCACGCTGACTGCCGCCCAACTGCGCGATAGCATGCCGCCGGTCGTCCGGTCCCTTGGGAGCGCGCAGAGGATCTGGTTTGTCGTAACCCTTCCTGTGCCGCCGGGGACGGTGGAGCTCCTCCTGGAATCCGTCCAGTCCACGTACGAGCGGCGAGAGGCGGCCGCGTTTGGCGGCATTTGGGTATTTCTCTTTGAGAAACGGACGGGTGACAGATCATGAGAGTCAGCGCCGAAGCGAGCCGTCTCGTCGCCAACGTGGAGCGGGTCATCATCGGCAAACGCGAGCCGGTGGAGATGGTTGTCACGGCCTTGCTCTCCGGCGGGCACGTGGTTCTGCAGGACGTGCCCGGCGTGGGTAAGACGATGCTCGCCCGCGCGCTCGCCCGCTCGATCGGAGGCGAGGCCTCTCGCATCCAGTGCACCCCTGACCTTCTCCCTTCCGATATCACGGGGAGCTCGGTCCCGGACCAGCGGGCGGCCGCATCCGGCGCGGGCGCGGAGTGGCGTTTCGTGCCGGGACCGATCTTTGCGAACGTCGTGCTCGCCGATGAACTGAACCGCGCGACCCCGCGCACGCAGGCGGCCTTCCTCGAACCGCTGGATGAGGGGCAGGTGACAGTCGATGGACGGACTCACCTGCTCCCGCAGCCATTCTTCCTGCTGGCCACGCTCAATCCCAGCGAGCATCACGGCGTCTTCCCGCTGCCAGAGGGGCAGCTCGACCGCTTCACCCTCTCCACCTCGCTCGGCTACCCCGAGTTCGATGACGAGCTGCAGATCCTCTCCTCGCATGTGGCCAGCCATCCCATCGCCGACCTGGCCCCCGTCCTCACCCTCGATCAGGTGATCGGGTTGGTGCGCGACGTGCGCGCGGTGCACCTCTCCGACGCGGTGCGGCGCTATGCCCTGGAGTTGATCACGCGGTCGCGCAGCGCTCCCGGGGTGATCCTCGGCTGCAGCCCCCGGGCGGGGATTGCCCTGCTGAGGACGGCGCAGGCGCGGGCGGCGCTGGACGGGCGCGCCTTCGCCCTCCCCGACGACGTGAAGGCCCTGGCGCCGGCCGTGATGCCGCACCGGATGCTCATGAGACCGGACGGACCCGCGGCCGCTGAGACCATCCAGAAGCTGCTGGAGGAGGTTCCGGTTCCCCCCAGGCTGAGCACGGGACGAGCGGGGGCTTAGGTGTCTGCCCCCGGCGTTCTGTTCGGGGGCCTCAATCCCAGAGAGTGCGCGTCTCGATCGCCAGGTCGGGAAGGAGCGGGGACCGCGGCCCGCGCGGGTCGGCCCGGGATGGCACGAGTTCGTAGGCGCCCTCGTGCAGGTTGTAGATCTCCAGGGCCTGAAGGTCAGGATCGACGATCCAGTACTCAGGCACGCCGAAGCGCGCATAGGTTTCCAGCTTTCGACCCCTGTCTACCGGCGCCGTTGACGGGGAGAGTACCTCGATCACGAGGTCGGGTGGCCCCTGGATGCTGGTCGTCGTGACGATGTGGAGCCGTTCCGTCGTGACCACGACCAAATCGGGCTGGACGACGTTGATCTGGCTGAGCACGACATCTATCGGAGAGGGATACAGCTTTCCCGCGTGATGTTGGGACAAGTAACCTTCCAGGAGGATGGATAGGTTCGCGACCACTCGTTGATGGCGCGGGGAGGGGGCGGGTGTCACGTACAGATCGCCCTCGAGGATCTCTCGCCGGTTGCGATCCTCGGGCATCTGCAGGTAGTCCTGGTAGGTGAGGACGAGCTTGTCGCGGGCCATGCCGGACCTCCCATCGCGGCCGCGGCTCAGAGTACGACCAGTGTAGGATTGCTCCCAGGATCGGTCAAATTGACCATGATCCGCGCATGCAAACTTCACCTTCGGCACGGCGTGGAGATGCTCCATGTGGGCATATCGCCACCGGGGGATGAGTTTCCGGGGGCCTGACCGTTGCGACTGGGACTGCGCCTGACGCCTGAGGGACTTGCCGTGCTGTTCCTCGCCGGCTTCCTCTTTTTCCTGGCGACCAACCTGATGGCCGGGTGGCTCTACTTCCTCGCCGCCTTTCTCGTCGCGCTGTTGCTCCTGGGACTCTTCTCGGCGAGCCGCACCGTCCGCTCGGTGGAGGTGGAAGAGGACGCCGGGGTGATCCGGGGCGTGGAGGGAGGGGAGGTCGCCGTCCCGGTGCTGATGGAAGGGCGCCGCGGCGCGCGCTTCCTCAGAGTGGCCGTCACCGTCGGTGAGCGCAGGGGCGAGGTCTTCATCCCCCGCGTCTCCCCCGGCGAGCGCGTCCGAACGCTCATCCGGATGCCCGCGCCCCCGCGTGGGTCCTACCCGGCGCCGCGCCTCGAGATCATCTCCTCCGGTCTGGTGGGAATGTTCCGCGCCCGCCGCGCGGTTGCCGCGCGCGGAGAGCTCCTTGTCCGGCCCCGCTTTCAGGTTCTGAGCGCGGTCCCCTCAGGGGTGGAGGGAGAGGGAGACGTGGTTCCAGGACGGCGCCGCGGTGAGGAGCTGGGCGGCGTGCGGGAGTATCAGCCGGGAGATCCGGCGCGCCACATCCACTGGCGCAGCAGCCGCCGGCACCGCCGCCTCATCGTCAAGGAATTCGACGACCCGGCCGCTCCGGCGACGGCGGTGGTTCTCGACGCCTCATCGGGACAGACGTCCGACGCCTTCGATCGGGCGGTCCGGGCGGCCGCCTCGCTGCTCTACACGGCGCTGGGGCAGGGCCGCGAGGCGGCGCTGTGCGCGGTGGATGGGCGCGGGCCGCTGATCATCCGGGGCGCCTGGGAGCGGCATTGGGACGCGCTGGCGCGCCTGCGGGCGGATGGGCCGTCTTTGGGCCGGGCGATCCCTGCCCTGGGCAACGCCCTGGCGGGCGCCGCGCCGGTGGTCGTGACGGCGCGTCCGGAGGCGGCGCCGCGAGGGGTACTCGTGGTCGGACCGGAGGGGACGGAGTGTCCCTGGGAGTTCGAGGCTGAGGGAGGAGTGCGGCGGCGGTGGCGCGCCTGAGCCGTCTGCGCATCGCCCAGCGATTGGCCGGCGGGGGCGAAGGGTCGCCGGCCCTGCGGGTCTGGGCCTACGCTGCCGTGATGCTCTCCGTCTTTGCCATCACCGCCAACGAAGACTTCGGGGCGCTGCGCTATGCCATCGCCGGCCTGGTGTCTGTCGGCTTCCTCCTCTCCTGGCATCGGCGGCGCCGCCGCAATGTCTGGCTGAAGGCGGCCCTGACGGTAGGCTGCCTGTGGGCGGCCGCGAATTTCCTCAGGGCGCTGGCGGCCAATCCGTTCCATACCAGCATCCCCCTGGCGGTGCTGCTGCTGTGGCTGCAGACGCTGCACAGCTACGACCTGCCGCGCCGCCGCGATCTGCTCTTCAGCCTGCTGACCTCGGTGGTGCTGATGGCGGTGGCCGCGGCGTTCAGTATCGATGCCTCCTTCGGCCTCTACTTTGCACCGTATGCTCTGGCCGCGTGTGTGGCGCTGATCTACAACGCCCACGACGCCGGGCGTGAGGCCGCGGGAGGGGAACCGGCGGCGCAGCCGCGGGGGACGCTGCGGGGGCGGGAAGCGGTACGCGCGGGAGGGACGCTGCTGGGCGCGCTCGCGCTGACGGGGGGCCTGGTCTTCCTCTTCACCCCCCGCCTGCCCGGTCTCTTCATCGCCACGCTACCCTTCACGCCGACGATCCCGGCGGGGGAGCGGTTCACCGGCAGCATCGTCAACCCCGCCTACCCCGAGGTGAGCACCGGCGAGACGCTTTTCAACCCCAACGGCTACTTTGGGTTCGGCCCGTCGGTCGACCTGCGCGTGCGCGGCCGCCTCAACGAGGGCGTGGTCATGCGCGTGCGCGCCACCGAGCGGAGCAGCTGGCGCGGCCTGGTCTTCGACGTCTACACCGGCACCGGGTGGCGGATCGACGACCATCGTGTACGGAAGTTCACCTCAGCGGTTCCTCCGATCGCCCTGGTCCACGGGCGAGACGACGTCTACGCCTACCGCAGTCGGGAGCGGCGCGTGGTGCAAACCTTCTACATCCAGCGGAACCAGCCCAACGTGGCCTTCGCGGTGCCGCGGGTGGAACAGATCTACCTCCCGGGCGATCACGTTTATGTGGACCGCTACTCCTCCGTCCGCCTGCCCTTCATCCTGGAGCGCGGGATGATCTACACGGTCGTCTCCCGGCCGCTCGACCCGACGCCCGAGCAGATGCGGCGGGCAGGAGCCGATTACCCGCCCTTCATCTTGGAGCGCTACCTGCAGCTGCCGCCCGGCGTCACGGCGCGGACGCGGACGCTGGCGGCGCGCCTTGTCGCGGGGGCGCCGACGCCCTACGACGCCGTGCTGGCGGTCAACCGCTACCTCTGGACCGCCTACCGCTACGACCTGACGATCGGCCCGCAGCGCCGGCCGGGGGATGCGGTCGACTACTTCCTCTTCGAGGAAGGGCGCGGGTACTGCGAGCAGTTTGCCAGCGCGATGGCCGTGCTGCTCCGGGCGGCGGGGATCCCGGCCCGCCTCGCCACGGGCTACGCGGCCGGAACCGTGCACCCGCTCACGGGACTGATCGAGGTGCGCAACACCGACGCCCACGCCTGGGTGGAGGTCTTCTTCCCCTCGGTGGGCTGGGTGGAGTTCGAGGCCACGCCTGCTCCTGACCCGGGCGCCGTCGAGGGCTCCGGTGTGCCGCGCTGGGGGTGGCAGGGCGTGACCGAGTACTTCAGCGCGCGGTTGGGGACGGTGACGCCGCCGCGCTGGCTGATGGCCGCCCTCCTGCCGCTTGCCCGCGCCGCGCCCTGGATGCTAGGCGCCGGGATTGTGACGGCGTTCCTCATGCTGAGTCGCCTAATGCGACCGCGCAGGGGGAGCGGCGCCGAGGCACACGTTCTGGCGGCCTACGAAGGGATGCTCCGCCTGCTGGCGCGCCGAGGATTCCGGAGGGAGCGAGGAGAGACCCCGCGCGAGTTCGCTACACGCACCAGGCGAAGGTGGGACCGCCCAGAGATCGGGGAGCTGACCGAGATGGTCGAGAGAGCGCTCTTCAGCCCGGCGGGCCCGGGGATTGCCGATCGAATCACCGCCACCCGGGTGTTGCGCAAGTTGCGCAAAGTGTACTAAACTTGAGCCATGGCACAGACCATCAAGGAGACGAGGTTTTCGGAAGCTCGCAGTCAGCTGAGCCGCCTCTTCGACGAGGTGATGGAGGACCTCAGACCGGTTCTCATCCGCCGGAAGGGGCGCGAGGAAGCGCTGTTGCTGCGGCGAGAGAACCTGGAGGCTCTGCTCGAGCCTTTTACCTTGAAGGCCAAGGTCATGCGCGAAGACGATGGATCGACGACGATCGCCGTCGATGAGCTGGAGTGGGCCGTGAACGGGCCAACGCGGGAAGCCGCGGTGAAAGCGCTCCTTGACGACCTCCGGCAGTACGCCGGCGACTACCTGGCGCGCGCGCCGGTGTTCCTACGGGCGCCGAATAGGCGGACGCACTTCCCTTACGTGCTCCGAATCCTCCTCGATCCGAGAGACGAACCACTCCGGCGGATGCTGCACGTGTAGTGCCCCCCACCTTTCGCGATCTGAAGCGCTACCTGGAGCGGGACCGCTGGACGCTTGTCCGATCTACCGATCACTGGCACTACGAGAAGATCATGGCGGACGGCCGTGTCCTTCGGACAAAGGTGAGCCGTGCCTTGCACCGAGAAATTCCTCGCCATTTGTGGGAGCGGATTCTCAAGCATCAGATTCAGACGACTGAGGACGAGTTTCATAGGAAGAGCCGATAACGCATGCGCCACGTCTACCTCATCCTCGTCGTACTCCTGTTCGCAGGGGCGGTCCGCAGCGCCCGGCTCGACATCCCCTCGCGTATGATCTTCGATGAGGTCTACTACGCCAAGGCGGCCAACCAGTACCTCGCCCGCCAGGAGATCACCGAGGAGATCACGCAGCCGCCCCTCTCCAAGCTCCTGATCGCCGGGACGATCTGGGCCCTCGGCGACCGGGCGGTGGGGTGGCGCGCCGCCAACGTGGTCGCTGGGGTTCTGTTGGTGCTGCTCGTGGCGCTGCTGGCCTGGGAGTTGACGCACAGTCCCTTCGTGGCCGCGGCCAGCAGCTTCCTCGTGGCGATCGACGGCCTGGCCTTCGTGGAGAGCCGCATCGCCAAGCCGGACATCTTCATCGTCCTCTTCCTCGCCGCCAGCTACTGGACGTTCTGGCGCCATCTCCGCGGGGGCTCCGTGGGATGGCTCTACCTCTCCGGGCTGGCGGCCGGAGCGGCCCTCTCCACCAAATGGACGGGCGTGGCGCCGCTGGGCACGATCCCCTTGTTCCTGATCTTCCTCTTCGGGCAGGGGCGCTGGCGGCCCTCAGGCCGGCGGGCCTGGCTCCATCTCGCCGGAGCCTATCTGGCCGTGCCCGTGGCCGTCTACCTGCTCTCATGGATCCCCTATTTCGCGATGGGCCATTCGGTGCGGGAGTGGCTGAACTTCCACGTCTTCATGTTCCGGTTTCACGCCGGGCTCACCGCCGGCCACCCCTACCAGTCCCAGTGGTGGTCCTGGCCCCTGCTGCTGCGGCCGATCTGGTACGAGTTCGAACAGCTCCCGACCGGGTTCTACCGCGGCGTGCTGGCCATCGGCAACCCGGCGCTCTGGTGGGCCGCCATCCCGGCGATGCTCTATCTCGCCCGCACCGCCTTGCGCAGCCGCGATGCGGTCGCCACCTTCATTGTCACCGGCTTCCTCGTCAGTTACCTGCCCTACATCTTCATCGGCCGGGCGCTGTTCCTCTACCACATGCTCCCGGCCGTGCCGTTCATGGCCATCGCCACCGCCATCGCCGCCGCGCATCTGCGGGCGCGGCTGGGACCGGCGATTCCCCTCGCCTACCTGGTGATCGCGATCGCCTGGTTCGTCGCCTACTACCCGGTCCTCGCCGCGTTGCCCATCGCCACCGCCCGCTTCTACCGTTTGATGTGGTTCGGCACCTGGCTGTGAGCGCCGCGGCCGCGGCCCGGTTGCGCCCGACCATCAGCGCCGTGCTGCCCGCCTACAACGAGGCGGCCAGCCTGGAGGCCACTGTCCGGGGTCTCGCTCCCGAGCTGGCGCGCGTCAGCGGCGCGTGGGAGATCCTCGTCGTCGACGACGGCTCGACGGACGCGACCGCGGAAGTGGCGGGGCGGCTGGCCGGCGCGCAGTGGGGGCTGATCCTGTTGCGGCATCCCCGCAACATGGGCTACGGCGCGGCGCTGCGCACGGGCTTCTCGGCGGCGCACTACGAGTGGATTCTCCTCGTTGACGCCGACGGGCAGTTTCTGCCCGCCGAGGTGCAGCGGCTGGTCGCGGCGGCCGAGTCGGCCGACCTGGTCGCGGGGGTCCGAACGCGTCGCGCCGACCCCTGGCACCGCCGGAGCTATGCGCGGATCTGGCGCGCCTTGATGCGCGTCACCCTCGGCGTGCAGATCGCCGACCTCAACTGCGGGTTCAAGCTCATGCGCACCGCGCTGATCCAGTCGCTGGATCTGCGCGCCGGCGGTGCGCTGATCAGCGCGGAACTGCTGGCCAAGGCGGCGCGCGCCGGCGCGCGCCTCGTGGAGGTCCCCGTCTCCCACGTCCCGCGCGCCCACGGCACGCAGACCGGCGGCAGTATTCGTGTGCTATTGCGCGCCTACTGGGAGTTGGTGCGCCTGGGCTGGCAGATCCGCCGCTTCGGCGTGAGCCGGCGTGAGGACCGTCCGAACAAAACCGTAATCTAGTCGTTCGGTTTTGGCAGGACGGTCCTCGCCTGTTTACGGCGGAGTGGCTTCTCTCCAGCTGGGGCGAACGCCAGCCAGCGGCTCGCTTCCCTGCGCCAGCTGGTACAGGTTCGTCGTCGGGAAGTAGGGCGGAGAGAAGCCGCGGGACATCCGGCGGTCGTACCTGAAGTTGCGGCCGTAGCCGGTGAGCGTCGCGCCGGTGGCAGGGTCGAAGGTGCCGAACGCCCCGTAATACTCCTCGATGATCCCCCCGATCAGGTTGACCGTCCCCCGCGGGGAGCCGCTGTTGTAGTTCTGCACGTTCACGGAGCTGTTCAGCGCGTCGGCGGGGGGAGGGCTGCCGGACATCAGCACGCCGTGCAGGATGAGATCGTTGGGCGCGGCGCTGGTGATGCGGATGTCGTTGTTAGCCGCGTACAGCCCCAGGACGTTCAGCGGGTTGTCGTTGGGGTCGGTGACGTCCGGCGGGTCCTCGTACTGCAGGTTGTTGGTGATGTCGATGCGCCCGGAGGTGGCGATGGTCGCCTGCTCCTTCTCTTCGAGCGTGCCGCTGAGGGAGTTGATCCCCCCCTCGACGTAGACGATTGTCGCGTTGGCGTTCCCGGCGCCCTGCCATCCCTTGGGCGCCCCGCTGAAGGCGCGCGTCTGGGGGGCCGGCCAGGAGGTGTTGGTGACGCTCGTCGTGCCCGCGGCGCGGTCGACGGTGACGGTGACCGTCTGGCCGCCTGCGACCAGGGTATAGACGCCCAGGTTGTTGGTCGGCCCACCCAGGCTGAAGGTGAGGCTGGTCAGGCTGCCTTGCACGTAGATGCCGCCCGCCATAGGCTCGCCCGCATTCGAGACACCGTTGCCGTTGCTGTCGGTCACCGGCACGTAGATGCCGTTGGGGACGGCGTTGTTGTTGTCCGCCAGTTCCGGGATGACCTGGCGGATCTCCAGGTTGGTCACCGGCGAGACGTTGGCGGGGTTGCGGCCGACGCTGACCCCCTTCTGGCTGTAGGGGTTGGTGGGCATCGGAATGGCCGCCACGCCGCGCGTGAAGTTAGCCGGTCCGTTGTCATTGTCGTCGTTGATGTTCAGCGGGGTGGCGTCGAAGACCACGGGCGCGTCCCGCCGGACGCCGCCCACCACGTTCTCGTTGGCCGCCAGCTGCACCGGGTTGCCCAGGTTGTTGAACCACGCGGTGCCGCTCACGCTGGTGAGGGTGTCGGAGAACTTCGGGAAGAAGGCGAAGCGGAACTGGCCGTTGGTGTGCACCGGCCCGTCGAAGCTGCCGCGGCTGGTGAACCAGATCGGCGAGTTGGTCGGCGTCAGGTGCACGTGGGTGAAGAGGGCAAACTGGGCGAAGGACTGCCGCTGCACGCGCACGCTGAAGTCCCCCGCCAGCGTCACGCGCCGGCGCGCCCGGGGCGGCGAGGCGCCGTCGCTCGTGACCAGGTAGCTGTAGAAGAACTCGTACTCGTCGGGGTTGAGCTGGTGCACGTAGCAGGGGCTGGGGGCGCAGGACGCGTGCGCCGTGGCCCGGCGCGTGATCGTCACCTCCGCGGCGTAGCTGCCCGTGGCCAGGGCGTTCGGCGGGGGCCCGCCGGCGGGGACCTGGAGCTTGCGGTGCAGCTGGGGGAGGGCCCAGTTGGTTTGGAAGGTAACCGCGTTGGTCGCCGCCGTCGCGCCCAGGGTGTACTGCTGGCCGTCCAGCACCAGGTAATCCAGGATGGCGAAGGCGTTCTGGTTTCCCATCACCCCCGCGGCGTACCAGTTCGCCAGCGTCGCCCCGGTGAGGGATGGGTCGACCGTCGTAGTGCCGACCGGGTTATCGCCCATCAGCACCATCAGCGCGGCCCGCGTGGCGAAGCCGCCCCCCTCGGCGATGTAGCGGCTCTCCAGCCCGCGGACGCGCACCGCGCCGAGGGCCTGTTCCTTGCCCACCAGGTGCAGGACGAGCGCCCCGACCAGCCCGACCACGAAGATCATGGTGATCAGGGCCATCATCACGAATCCCCGCTGATCGGCTCCACCCATCATAAGGTTCCCTCCTCCGTTCTCTCGCTAGCGGCCGCGCAGCGCGGCATCGTCGGTGAGCGTCCGGCTGATGGTGCCTCGGGTGGCGGTCAGCGTCCCCCTGATGCGGACGACGTCGGTGAGGGGGACGGGGGGAATCGCCATCATCGTCCCGAAGGTGTCGAAGTAGGCGAAGGCCAACCCATCGGCCCCGCTCGCCTGCACGATGTTGAAGGCGACGGGGGTGGCCGCGCCGGGAGGCACCTGGCGCGTGACCGTGTCGGCCGCGGCATCGTACGCGAAGATCACCGTGTAGGCGGCGCCCCCGTTGAAGGGTGTGCCGGCGGGGACGGCGAGGGTGACGGAGGTCGCGGTCGCGGCCTGGACGCTCTGCGCCCAGCGGGCCTCCTCGAGGATGCCGTCGAAGGCCGCGCGCAGCTGGGCCTGGGATTGGACGAAGTCGTTGGTCTCCCGCGCCGAGCGGGTGCCGGTGGCGACGAACGCGTAGATGCCTCCGCCCAGGACGGCGGCGAGCAGGGCGAGGGTGATGACCAGCTCGAGCAGGGTGAGGCCGCGCTGGCCGATCCCGGAGGTTTCGTTGGCGCTACAGGTCATCGAGGATCGTCCCCAACGTGATGTACGGCGCAGGGTCCGCGGGCCGGAAGACCTGGACGACGACGGTCCGGATGGTCACGTTGACGTCCGGGGTGACGATGACGGCGACGTCAAACGGATAGGGGCTGGGGTTGACCACGTTCGCGTAGGGCGCGGGCAGAGGCATCGGGGTGCGGGCCATCCCGGCGAACCCGACCATCGCGTAGGGGTTGACGCTGGCCTGGACCTGTTCCATCACCTGCGTCGCCACCGCCATGGCCGCGGCCTGCTCGTTGGTCCGTCCCGAGTGGGCCATGCTGGCGATGAAGACCTGCATGATGAAGAGGGAGAGGCCGGCCAGCAGAGAGAGCGCGACCATGAGCTCGACCAGGCTGAAACCGCCTTGCCGCCGCCCTGGGGTGGGATGAGCCGTTCGATGGCGTGGCCGCGCGCCTACGGTGTGCATGGGCATCAGGTTCGCTCCGCGGTGCGCCCCCACACCGACACGGCCCTTCGTAAAAGAGAAGCGCCTTCCGCGAAGGAAGACGCCGGCCTTCCCGTTCGGCAGCCCGGCTGACTGCGCCCGCAGTCCCGTGGCTTTGCGGACCGCCCTCGCGGGCGGGGTGCCTTTTGTCGCGGGGGTCGTGCCCGCCTGTATGAGGTGTCTGGTCTGATATGCCCTGCCCTGGCTTCTGTTAGACCTGGCTCCCCAGGCGTGAGGACCGACCTGCCGAAACCGAACTACGAGATCACGGTTTCGTTCGGTCGGTCTTCACGCCTCGCCCGCCAGAGCACCCAGAGGAGCCAGGGGAGGGCAATCATCGCCAGGGCCGACATCGCACGCGTGGAGACGTCCGCGAAGAGCGTGCGATCGATCACCGGCGGCAGGAGGAACGTCTGGACGTAGGGGCGGGTGTAGGCGTAGAGCAGGTTGAGGCAGAGCAGCACGCTGAGCAGCAGATAGGGCGTCCAGGCGCGGCGATCAACCGTGGGGGCCAAGGCGAGGAAGGGGAGGGCCGGGATCAGGTACCGCTCGTGGATGCGGGTGGGCAGCAGGAAGGTCACGAGGAGCGCCGCCGCGGCGGCGATCACGATCGTGCCCCGGGTGGGACGGCGCCACACCGCCGCCAGAACGAGGAGCTCGCCGACGAGGGCGGCCGCCGCCCCCCAGGTGAAGAGGGGCAGCCCGGCCAGACGGCCGAGGTCGCTGTGCCAGAACCCCTGCACCGCCCCCCAGAGGTTGAAGGCGACGACGCTGCCGTACGGGTAGATCCCCAAAGCGGTGCGCAGGAGGCTGACCAACCGTCCCGGTCCCACGTGAAAGGGGGCACCCACCAGCACGATCGTCGCGCCGGCGATCAAGGCGGCGGCGATGATCAGGTCTGGGCGGGGACGGAAGTCCGGCGGCCGATCTGGAGGCCAGAGGCTGCGCCGGATCAAGGCCACACCGAGGACCGCCAGCAACGGTCCCGTCTGTGGCTTCACCAGGAACGCCAGCGCCGCGAGGGCCCAGGCCAGGGGGTGCGCGTTGAGAAAGAGCGTCAGGGCGCCCAGCGCCGCGGCGGCCCCGACGCTGTCCGCCTGCCCCCAGTAGGCGCCGGTGAAGATGAGGGCCGGATGGAAGAGGTAGAGGCCGCCCGCCAGCAGCGCCGTCCGGGTCGAGGTCCAGCGCGAGGCCAGCCTGTAGAGCAGGACGGCGCCGATCAAATCCGCCGCCGCCGCCGGCAGCTTGATCGCAAACAGGAAGGTCTGGTCGTTGAAGCGCAGGCGCGCCGCCAGCTCGCCGATGATCCAGAGGACGTACAGATATCCCGGCAGGTAGTCGGCGAACCCGCCGCCGTAGAAGGCCGCCGGCCCGCGCTCGGCCAGGCCGTTGGCCCAGCCCTTGAAGGTGCCGATGTCGGTGGGGAACCCGCCGTAAGGCATGATCACCGCGCGCAGCACCGCCGCGGCCGCGAAGAGTCCCCACCACAGCCGGACGTCCGGCGGGGCGGGGGCCAGGTCATCGAAGGTTAGAATACCCAGAGACGAGTCAATGGGAGGGCGCGCGGATCTCGGCCAGAGCATGAAGAACGCGGGTCAGGACGCCGCCGGGCGGTCGGCGCGCTCAGCGATGACGAAGATCGCTGAGGAGAAGAGGCGGAAGAGCCCGCTGATCAGGTGCAGGAAGAGCCCGCCCGGGAGCGGCACACGGAGGATGCCCTTGAACACGACCGGGCGCAGTCCCACCGCAGCCAGACGCGTCAGCCAGAGCCCCCGCCCATACCGGTGCACGTGGGTGGCGTCTCGGTCCAGCACTCCGAACGCCCAGCCCGCCGGGGTGTCGTACACCGGCACGGCGATCGCCAGCACCCCCGACGGCGCCAGCAGGTCGCCCAGTCGCCGCAGCGCCAGATCCAGGTCGGGTACGTGCTCCAGCACGTCAAAGCAGGTGACGACGTCGTACCGCGCCTCGGTGCGAAACTCCTCGATGCGCCCCTGAGTCAGCGGGATTCCGGGCAGGCGACGTCTCGCCGCTTCCAGGGCGTAGGCGGAGATGTCCATCCCTGCGCAGCGGTAGTGCTGCCGGGCCCGCTCGAGGAAGCGCCCAAAGGCGCAGCCGACGTCGAGGAGCGCGCCGCCCGCATGGACGGCCAGAATCTCGCGCAGGTACCCGGCGATCTTGTGCGGCGGGTTGTACCAGTCGTACCGCCCGTTGTAGTTGCTCTCGGCGCCGAAGTAGGATTCATCGAAGGTGCTCGCTTCGAAGCGCTCCGGGACGGCGGTCGGCGGCGCAGCGGCATCCCGGGCCGCGCCGGCGAAGTCGTGCGGGAGCGAGGTGCGTCCGAGCATCCATGTCCCCCATGCCCGCGGCCCAAGGTCGCTAGACGGGCGCGCGTGACGACGGGCGGCACCGCCGAATTTGACTACCATCCCAACGCGCGCACCCAGTAAACGCCCAGCGCGTTCATCCCGATTGAGAGCGTCAGCAGCGCATAGTCGATCCCGCGAGGGCGCTCGCCCAGCGCGAACGCCAGCAGCACCAGCAGGAAGATCCACCAGTCCAGACTATAGCGGTATCCGAACTGCACCCAGCCGACCGAGAAGAACGTCAGCATCGGGAGCGCGATGGAGAGAATCACGGCCCCCCACCAGAGCCAGGGAGGCCGCTGCGCCGGAAACGCCAGCCGCAAGGCCAGCGGGCTCGTGAAGAGGAGGGCCATCCCCCAGGGCGACGGGCGCAGGTAGGGCACCTGGGGGATCAGCTCCGGAGCGCGCACGAACATGCCGTAGAGGTGCTCGGGGACGTAGCGCAGATTGAAGAAACCTCCCGCGGCGACGGTCTGCGCGTTGACCGCCGCCAGCGAGAGCAGCCGGTAGCCGCTTTGCAGGGGATCCCCAAACCGAGCCACATTGTAGAGCATATAGCCCACTAAGCCGGCCGCGCTCACCGCGAGATAGAGCGCAACCGCTGCGATCCGGCGGTGGCGGGTCCAGATCCAGAGGGCCAGGACGGGCAGGGCCGGCAGCAGGGTCAGCCGGGTCAGCCACGCCCCCGCCAGCGCCGCCGCCAGGACGGCCGGGCGCGCCGCGCCGCCGAGTTCCCAGGCGAGCAGCGCCGTGGCCAGGACGACCACCTCCTGCGCGAAGAACCAGCTCGTGCCGATCGCCGAGGCCGGCCAGAGCACGCTCCCGAAGGCGAGGGCCGCGGCGCAAAAGAGCCGCACCGGTCGGGGGATGGACCAGCGCCGCAGGGCGGCCACGAAGAACGCCGCGGCCAGGGCGGCCAGCCCCTGCCCGATCCGGCCCTGATCGGTGCGCTCCCCCGCGACGGCGACGGCCGGCATCAACAGGAGGGCCGGGACGGGGGGAAACGGCGCGTAGGTCCGCCCCTGGTAGACGATGACGTCGTGGTAGTAGTCGGGCACGCCTACCAGGTGCACCCGTCCTGCCAGAAAGGCGTCGGCCATGTAGACGAAGTGCCGATAGGAGGGATTGGTACGCGGCGTGATGGCAACGTAGGCCGCCAGGACCAGGATGAAGACGGCCAGAGGTTCAAAGAGGGAGCGGCTGGACCAGAAGCGTCTCACATCCCCACCCAACCCCATCGCGTCCAGAGCACGCCCCAGGCATTGACCGCCACCCCTATCACGATGAGCACCTTCGCCGCCGTCGAGACGCGCCCGCCCATGCCGCGCATCATCAACAAGAAGACGAGCGGATAGAAGTCCGTGGCGAAACGGTAGCCGAACTGCTGCACGCCCGGATTGCCCCACATGAAGTCGACCGCCGCTACCGCAGCGATCCCGCTCCAGGCGGCCACGGTCTCCAGCCGCAGGGGTGCGAGCAGGGCGTACACGAACACCGGCGTGGTGAGCCAGAGGGCCAGGCCGGTCAGCGGAACGAGCAGAAAGGGCGGATGGTCGACGAGGATGGGCAGTTTCGCGAAGAGGATCCGCAGGTGGCGCGGGATGTACGATGGATGAAAGAGGCCGCGGGCGAACCACCCCTCTTCGAAGATGCCCGGGCGTGTAGCTTCCGCGACGTCTGCGATTGTCCCGAAGCGTGCCCAGTTGTAGAGGCCGTTGAGCAGGAGCGCGGCCGCAATCGGCGCGCCCAGCCAGATCAGGTAGGCGAGGTCGATGCGCCGCCACTGCCGCATGCCACCGGGGGCCCAACGCCGTGCCGTCGCTGGCAGAAAGTAGGCCAGGGTGAGGATGGTCGGCAGGCGCGTCCAAAACGCCGCGGCCACCGCCAGGCCGATCAGCGCAGGGCGCCTGCGGCCCAGCGTCTCCAGGATGCCCAGGGTCAGGGCGGCGACGACGACGGCGTGGGAGAGGAACCACGAACTGCCGACCGCGCTGAGGTACCAGAGGATCGTGCCGAAAGCGGCCAGCAGCCCCAGCCAGAGATAGGCGCGGCGCGCCGGCAGGAGGCGGGCGCCCAGCAGCAGGAGGAGGGCGGTCGCCAGGGCGCCGATGATGTGGCTGACCAGCGACTGATTGGCGGCCGGGCCGGCGATGGCCACGTAGGGGAGCATCAGGATGGCCGGGAACGGCGGCGGCATCATGTACGCGCGGCCGCGATAGGTCGTCACCTCGAGGTAGCGCGGGGGGTCAATGAAATCCACCCGCCCCTGCAAAAGAGACTGGGCCAGACGAACGTAGTGGTCGAAAGGCGTGGGGTCGCGGAAGGAGGCGTGGTAAACGGCCAACGCGAGCAGGCCCGCCGCGACCGCCCAAAACATCGGCTTCTGCGCGATGCCGGCGACCGCTTCCAGCGTCGAGGAGCCGTTTCGTTGGAGGATCATCGCTGCTTCACAGCACCATCAGTGGAGCTTGCACCCGCCTGGGGTTCAACGGCTACCTGCCCAAGTCCCGCCCTTCCAGACCTCGGTGCGGTGGGGGTGCGTCCGGGTGCGCATCCATTGCGGCGATGGTCGAATGACAGATGAGCGCCGCGCGGGAAGTTGATGCGGGATCGCATCGAAGGATAGACCAAAAACCCAGCAACGACGCGGTTTTTGGCCTCCTGCCAGGAAGGACTTCTCCTCTCGGTGTGGAAGTAGGATGACTGCACAAAGGCGACTGCGGTTCGCGCTTTTTGTTTTTTTGGGCATAGGGAGAGTATTGAGGCCGGATTCCGCCGGGGTCGAGGCGATCAGGCGGGCACGGCCTCGTGTGGCGTATTCGCTCGCACAGTTCGTTGAGGAAGGTGGCGGTTCGGTAGTGCGGAGGCGATATCAGATCGAAAGAGGCGCCCCCGGGTTCACCATCATCGAGGTGCTGGTGGCCCTGACGCTGCTCGCCGTCGTGATCCTCCTGGTGACGCGCGCCTTTCTGGTCGTGCTCAGCGTGACCAGTCAGGGAGGGCGCATCACCACCGCCACGGCGCTGGCGGCCAAACAGCTGGAAACGGTCCGCGCCGGGGTAGAAGCGCAGCCTGACCAGGCAGCCTGGCGCACGGCCTTCTGCAACATCGCCTCCGTGGGACGAACGACGTTCCCCGCGCCCTATGGGGCCTACGAGTACGAGCTCTTCATCGACGGGACCGCGGTCTCAGCCACGGCCGGGCAGGAAGACGCCCTGCTGCCCTGCTTCACCGTCGGCTGGGCGCGCGCCGGATGCTCGGGGCCAGGATATGTTCCCGATTGTGCCGGTGATGGCAGTCCCACGCAGGAGGACCGGCTGCGCTGGGTTACCGTGGAGGTCTTCTACCGCGGGGCAACGCAACCTGTGGCGCGCATGACGACCGCGATCATCCGCGGCGCCTACCACTGAGGCGCCGTCCGATGGGCACTTGCGGTCGCCGGACTCCATGAGAGGACTCTCCCTACTGGAAGTGATGGTGGGGCTGGCGATCCTGGTCGTCGCCTTGATCGGGATCTACGGCCTCGTCGGCCAGTCCATCCGCTCCTTCGGGGTGAACGAAGACTTTCTGGAGGTGCAGCAGAACGCCCGCGTGGCCCTGGTGAGATTGGGAGAAGAAGCCAAGTGGGCGGAAGGGGTGCTGCCCAGCAGCGGCGGCTGCCCATGGCCGACGTGCGTGGAACTGAGCGTCTCTCCGGACAACCCGATCAGCCCGGCGGTCGCCTACCAGGTGCAATTCAGGTTCAACGCCGCGGCCCAGCAGTTCGAGCGGATCGAGGGAGCCACGACGCGAACGCTGGCCGATTACGTCACCGGGATCACCTTCAGGTACCTGAACCTCAACGGGACGGACTGCGCCCTGGGAGGGTGCACGGCTGCGGATGTCATCCGGGTTGAGGGAGAGATGACGCTGCAGCGGGGCGACGCCTCGGCGAGGATCGTCAACAGCGACGTCTTCCTGCGGAACGCCCCGCCGACCGCGGCTCCGCCGGTGCCGACGGCAACCGGCCCATACGGCACGCCTCCCACCTCCACGGTCGGCGCCGGAATCCCGACGGCAACGATGACCGCAACCGTGACCGCCACGCGGACGGCCACGGTGACGGCGACGGCGACTTTCACCATCACGCCGACTCCTACGGTGACGGCCACGCCGACCTTCACGATCACTCCCACTGCCACCGTGACTGCGACGGCCACCGTGACAGCGACGAGGACGCCGACTGTGACGGCGACGCCGACCTTTACCGTCACGCCGACCGCCACGGTCACCCCCACGGCGACGGTGACGGCAACACGGACCGCCACCGTCACGCCGACGCGAACGGCCACCCCGACGGCAACCCCGACGCCAACCGTGCGGCCAAGGTAAGAGGGAACCGGGTGGAGGAGCGCTGAGGAGATGAAGGCGATGCTGAGAAACCCGGAGAGGCGCGGCGCGGCAGGATGGGTGGGCGCGGCTCAGGAGGGTGTGGCGATGGTCAGCGCCATGCTCGCCATCTTCATCATGACGGTCGTGGTCGCCGCCCTGGCCCTGGCGAGCATGGGGGAGACCGGGCTCTCCTTCGACCAGAGCCGCAGCAGCCAGGTGATGCAGCTCGCGGAAGCGGGAGCCTATCGGGCGCTGGCCGAACTCCGACGCCGTGTGGCGGTCGACCTCAACCAGCGAATCGGTCCCGCCATGTCCGCCTACCTCATCGCGCGGTGCGAGCGGCAGGCCTACCGCATTATCGGCGACTACGCCTTCCCCACAAGCCTGGCAGTGACGGATTGGGTTGAGGAGGTCGGCAACGACCGCGCACTGCTGCGGATCGGAACCCAGGCGTCACCGATTGAGGTGCGGGACGCCGCGGGGACGTTGCTCGGGTCCTTCTACGCGACGATCTACGTCCGGCAGGCGGATAACAGCGGCGCCGACACGACCAACCTCTGCGATCAGCCAGCCGGCAGCGACAGCTATCAGATGTGGTTCGACTCCTTCATCGTCTCGACGGCGGTAACCCGAAATGCGCAGGCCACCGTCTGCCTGAAGAACACCGGCAACCTGGCGAACTGCGGGTCATGGCTGGCCGCGGCCAACCCTGGGAACCCCTCCTGGGACTCAGCCCCGCCCGGCCACGGATGGCAGGTTCTCATCCGCAAGGCGTCCTACGCGCGGTGGGCGCTGATGACGCTGGCGACGTCCACGACTTGGCTCATCACCGGATCGAACTTCCCCGGACCCGTGCACACGAACGACCGCTTCTCGATCTGGGGCAACCCCACGTTCTACTCCACAGTCACCCAGGTCCAGAACGACGTCAACTTCGGCAGCGGCGGCCTGCAAGCCGACGACAACTGGTGCCCACCGGCGCACCCCGGCGGGACCGACTGCCCCGTCTACAACGGGTCACGGATGTTCCGCAGTCCCACGACCTACCAAGCGCCGCCAGGCGCGGACAGCCCCTTTTGGGCGGTGTTGGACCAGATGAATACGGGCGTGCCAACCAACGCTCAGATCCGCGGCCAGACAACTGATCTGCCCAACGGCGCGGCCGCGATCCCCGCCGGTATCTACTTCATGGATGAGTGCGCCAATCCCACCTGCGGCGGCATCATGGTGCAGGGCGACGTGAGCAACATGGTCCTCTGCGTCGCCGGGCTGGCCAGCCCACCCTGCCCCACCGGACCCGGCACGAACGGCCTCCAGCACATCGTCGTCACCATCCCCGGCGGGACGACGAAGATGTACGTGTTGAACCCCGGCGGCGTGCAGGAGTGCAGCGGTCCGCCTGCATACTCGACCTGCGTGAACAAGGGCAAGGGGTTCAACGGCGTGATCTACGTCAACGGCAGCATCACCAGCAGCGCGGGGAATCCCAACACCGGCCTCTTCGGGAAGCTGGCGCAGAGCAGCAAGATCACGATCGCTGCCGACGGGGAGATCACCATCACCAACATGCTGGTCTACGAGTACGTGCCGCGGGTGGGCGACCCGTTGGATCCGCTGCCCACGGTGCTCGGTGTCTACTCCTGGTGTTCCTCCGCGCCCACCTGCCCCAACCGCAACGTCACCGTCGACGGGTCCCTGTCGCCCAATGACCTGCACGTCTACGGATCGATCCTGACGCCCTGGGGCAAGTTCTGGGTGGAAGGGTGGGACACCATCGCGGACAAGGGGACATTCACGGTGATCGGTGGGACCGTGCAGCAGGACTTCGGCGAGTTCGGTGGCTTTCTCACGGACTCGTTTGGCAACATCATCGGCTACACTGGATATGGGCGAGACATGATCTACGACGACCGGTTTCTGGGCAGTTTTGCGCCACCGTTTTTCCCCCTGACGAATACGTACACGGCGGATCGGGCCAACATCCGCGACGACAACCTCTACGACCGGCCCCTGTGGGAGGAACTGGCCGCGCCGTGATCGCCGGCTCCGGGCGCGGGCGGAGCGAGGGCGGCTTCTCCATCATCGAGGCCGTCGTCGTGCTGGCCCTCATCGGCATCGTGCTGGCCGCCGCGTTCGGTGGTCCCAGCCTCATCGCCAACCGGCGGCTCGTGGGTGCGGCCCGCGTCCTGGCGACGGAGATGCGCTGGGTGGAACAGCGGGCCCGCGCGGAGCGGCGCTGCTGGCGCCTCATCCTCGATCCCGCCGCGGAGGATTACGACATCGAGGTCCTGGTCGGCGGCGCGTGGAGTGCCGGCACGGGGTGCACCGGCGGCGCCTGGACCACGTACACATCGGGACGCACACTGGCCCGGACGATCGATCTCGTCAGCACGACTTTCGGCTCCGACACCATGACGGTCACCCCCTTCGGCAATCCCAACGCCGGGACCGTCCTCCTGCAGGGTCCCACCGGGGGGCAGCGGCAAGTGGTCGTGAACGTCCTCGGCCGGGTCGTCATCACTCCCTAGAAGTCTCGCCAGGCAGCCGGGCACCCCCTGGGGAAGCCGAACTAATGTGATGAAAAGGCTGCGCCCTGACCGGCGCGAAAAGTCGGTGATGGCACACACTCTTCACGAGGGGAGGGACGCAGCCTGATGCAGTATCTCGGCTTTGATATCCACAAGCGGTACACCTTCTTCACCCAGATGGACGCCACCGGCCAGGTGCTCCGCCAGGGCAAGCTGCCCAACACCCGCCAGGCCCTCGGGGACTTCTTCGCCGATGTCGGCGAGCCGGCCCAAGTGGTCCTCGAGGCGACGATGAACTGGTACCACCTCTACGACCTCCTGGAGACCCTGCAGATCCCTGTCGTCCTCGCACATCCGATGCGCACCCGCGCCATCGCCGAGGCGAAGGTGAAGACTGATAAGGTCGACAGCACCACCCTCGCCCATCTCCTGCGGAGCGACCTGATCCCTCGCGCCTACATCCCCCCACGCGCGATCCGCGACCTCCGCGAGCTCCTGCGCTACCGTGCGGCGCTGGTGCGCCTCCAGACGGGGGTGAAAAACCGAGTCCACTCGATCCTGCTCAAGCACGGCTACGAGGCTCCAGTGACAGATGTCTTCGGGACCAAAGGCCGCCGCTGGTTGGCGACGCTCTCCCTGCGGGCCGTCTACCGGGACGCGCTGGCCGGCCTCCTCGCGGTCCTCGATGTCGTGCAGCAGCAGATCGCGGCGGCCTCGCGCACCATCGATGACGAGGCGGCGCGCTCCCCGGCGGCGCAGCGCCTCCGCACGCTCCCGGGCATCGGCCCCTACAGCGCGCTGCTGATTCTCGCCGAGATCGGCGACATCATGCGCTTCCCCGACCCGAAGCACCTGGTCTCCTACGCGGGCCTCGCCCCGCGGGTGCGCGCGTCGGGTGGGCGCACCTTCATCGGCCACATCTCCCGACAGGGCTCAGCGTGGCTCCGCTGGGTCCTCGTCGAGGCCGCCCAGCACGCCGCCCGCCGTCCCGGCCGGTACCAGGACCTCTTCCGAAGGATCGGCGCCCGCAAGGGACGCCACATCGCCCGAGTCGCGGTGGCCCGGGCGCTCCTGACAACGATCTTTTGGACGCTCCGCCACGATGAAACGAGGCAAGGCTCGGGACTCCCCGAAGCCCGAATGGTCCCCGGAGGACCCGTGAACTAATTGGGAGCCCGAGTCGCAGCACACGGTGTGCCGGGAGGCACGGATAGATAACTGACTTCGGGTCGCAAGGAGAGGAATCCAGAGGGTTGGCGGGCGCAGCCTTTTTCATAGATACGGGCTCACGGTTTCCTTCGGGGGTGCCCGGCTGCCTGCGGAGACTCCCAGAGTATCTAATCGGCTGAACGCCTGACCCGATGAAAACCGTGATCCCGTCTTTCGGTTTTCAGAGGGTCAGGCGTTCAGCTAGTTAGGCACTTTGTGGAGTCTACGGCGGCAAACCTCCGGGCACAACTTTCCAGGTAGGGAAGCCGACAACCGAGGTCAGGTGACAGAGACAGGACAATGGCGCCCCGACGGCGCATCGTCGCCGGCTTTACCGTTATTGAGATCCTCGTGGCCCTCACCCTGATGGCCATGGTGATCCTGCTGGTGACGCGCGCCTTCCTGGTCGTGCTCAGCGTGAGCAGTCAGGGGGGTCGGGTGACGACGGCCACGGCCCTTGCCGCAAAACAGTTGGAGGCGATCCGCACGACGGTCGAGGCCCAGCCGAACCGGGATGCCTGGCGCACCGCCTTCTGCACGATCGCGGCCGTCGGCCGGTCGACATTCGCCGCCCCCTACGGATCCTACGAGTATCAAGTTGAGCTGAACGATAACGCGGTGACCGCCCGCGCCGGCCAGGAGAACGATCTGCTGCCCTGCTGGAGCGTGGAGTGGAACCGCACGGGGTGCGTCGGCCAGCCGGGCTATGTCGGGACCTGTGCCGCCGACTCCGATCTGGCGCAGGACGACCGGATGCGGTGGGTGACCGTCGAGGTCTTCTACGGCGGGGGCACTCAGCCGGTGGCCCGACTGACGACCGCGATCCTTCGCGGCGCCTACCACCGGTAGCGGAGCGTCGATGGGAATCTGCGCAGCTCTGATCAGGCGGCGGGGCCGGGACGGCGGGCGGGAGTGGCAGGGAGGCCTCTCGCTGGTGGAGATCCTCGTCGGGCTGGCCGTTCTCGTCATCGCTTTGGGGGGCATCTATGGGGTGGTCAGCCAGTCGGTGCGCTCCTTCGGGGTGAGTGAAGACGTCCTGGAAGTCCAGCAGAACGGGCGCGTGGCCCTAAACCGGCTGGCCGAGGAGGCGCGGTGGGCAGATGGCATCCTCGCCAGCGGGGCCGGCTGCGCGTGGCCCACCTGCGTGGGGTTCGACGTCTCCGCGGATAATCCGATCAAGAATCCCCCCGCCGCCTATCAAGTCCGCTTCAGCTGGGACGGTGCGAATAACCGCTTTGAGCGCACCGAGGGCGGCACGACCACCGTTCTCGCCGAGCACGTCACCGGCGTGACCTTCCGGTATCTGGATCGGAACGGCACAGACTGCGCGCTCGGCGGCTGCACGGCCGCAGATGTGGTGCGCCTGGAGGCCGCCATCAGCGTCCAGCGGGGCAACACCTCCACCCGCGTCGTCAACAGCGACGTCTTTCTGCGCAACGCGGTCGCCACGCCCGCCGCCGGGGCCAGTATCCCGGCGGTCCGGGGCACCCGGCCGACGTCGGTGCGCGGGGCCGGGGTGCCGACCGCGACCGCGACCGCTACGGCGACCGCGACCGCCACCGCGACCGTGACGCGGACCCCCACCGTCACTCCGACGGCGACCCGGACGGCCACGCGGACGCCCACTCGGACGCCCACCAGGACGCCCACGGTGACTCCCACCGGAGCGACGCCGACGCCCACCCCGACGCCCACGCCCACGCGCACGCCCACGCGCACCCCGACGCGCACCCCCACGCGCACGCCCACGGTGACGGCCACCCCGGCCCCGACCGCGACGGCAACCCCGACGCGCACCCCGACCGTGACGCCAACCGTCACGCCCACGGCCACGGTACGTCCGCGGTGAGGAGGGGATCATCCGGATGATCGTGAGCCCGCTGCGCAGCCAGTCGGGGGTGGCGATGGTCACTGCGATCCTGGCCATCTTCATCCTCACCGTCGTCGTGGCCGGCCTGACCATGGCGACGATGGGGGAGACGGGAATCTCCTTCGATCAGAGCCGCTCCAGCCAGGCGCTCCATCTCGCCGAAGCCGGCGCCTACCGCGCGCTGGCGGAACTGCGCCGCCGGATGGTCTACGACCTGGACGCCAACGTGCGCTGGGCCGATCGCCTCCAGGTGCAGGGATGGTGCAACGGCAACCAGGGCTGGAAGTTCGTCTCGGATTACGGCGGGGCGGGTTGGGTCGACGACAACGCCAACCGCCGCGCCGTCCTCTCGATGGGGAGCGCGGGAGCCCCCATCGAGGTGCAGGACACAACCGGGGCCGTGCTGGGCTCCTTCTACGCCACGATCTACGTGCGGCCCGCCGACAACACCCCCGGCCCCAGCCCGAACGTCTGCAACGACACCGGGGTGGAATCGTACCAGATGCTGTTCGACTACTTCATCGTGGCCACCGGTCTGACCCGGGACGCTGAGCGCACCGTCTGTCTGAAGAACCCCGGCAACGTCGCCAACTGCGGCGCATGGCTGGCGAGCGTGGCTCCGGGCTCCCCCGATCCCGGGGACGACACCTGGGACAGTCCCCCGGCCTCCCACGGCTGGATGATCCTGATCGAGAAGGCCTCTTACTCCCGCTGGGCGTTGATGATGCTCACGACCTCCTCAACCTGGCTGACCGACAGCGCCACCTTCAACGGCCCGGTGCACACGAATGACCGGTTCCTGATCTGGGGAGACCCCACGTTCGGCTCCTCCGTCTCTCAGGTCCAGCCCGACGTCATGTTCGGGAACGGGGGGAGCCCGGTGCTCCTTGCCGCCGATCAGAACGCGCCCACGGATGTCCCCAACTACCTGGCGACGCGGATGACGTTGGGCGCCCAGTCGATCCTCGCGCCCGGCGACAACAACCCCTGGTGGGCGGTGCTGGGGGACGACCCGGCGCGCAGCGGCATGCCGAGCAACGCGGACACCCGCAACCGGACGACGGCGCTGGCGGACAACGGCACGCCCATCCCCAACGGCATCTACTTCATGGACCAGTGCGCCAACCCCAGCTGCGGGGGAATCTTCGTCCAGGGCCAGGTGAACAACATGGTCCTGGCGGTGGAGAGCGGCAAGCAGACGATCACCATCATTCCCACCCTCGGAGTGCCGCCGAAGAAGTACATTCTCGATTCCAGCACCGACACGCGCGAATGCACCGGGCCGCCCTCCTACGCGACCTGCGTCAGCATGGGGAAAGGCTTCAACGGCGTGGTCTTCACGACCGGCGCCATCGCCTACACGGCGGGCAATCCGCAGACCGGGCTCTATGGGACGGTGCAGCAGGACACGCGCCTGACCATCGCCGCCGACGGCGCGATCGCCGTCACCGACCATCTCGTCTACGAAGCCCCGCCGGCGGGCGCCAACGATTCGGTCCAGAACGTGCTGGGGCTCTACGCCTGGTGCTCCACGGCGCCCACCTGTCCCAACCGCAACGTGACCGTGGTGGGGTCGATGACGCCCAACGACCTCTACATCGATGCCTCCGTGCTCTCGCCGTGGGGGAAGTTCTGGGTGGAGGGGTGGGACACGCTGCCGGACAAGGGCACGCTGCACTTCCTGGGCGGCACGGTGCAAGACACCTTCGGGGAGTGGGGCGGTTTCGCCGTCGACGGCAGCGGCAACATCATCGGCTATACGGGCTACGGGCGGGACATGACGTTCGACGCGCGCTTTCTGACGAACAACGCGCCCCCCTTCTTCCCCCTGACGACTCAGTACACGGCGCCTCGCTATCCTCGCCTCACCCCGGATCCGCTCTACGACCGCCCCCTCTGGGAGGAGCTGGCCGGCCAGTGAGAACCCCCCGGCGCGTCCCCCCGCAGGCGCGGTGGCCAGAGGGCGGTTTCTCGCTCGCTGAGACCGCGATCTCCGTGGCTATCCTGGGCATCCTCGTGGCGGCGGCGATCGGCGGGGTCAGCCTGATCAACAACCGCCGCCTCGCCGGCGCGGCGCGCGCGCTGGGGACCGACGTGCGCTGGGTGATCCAGCGGGCGGAGACCGAGCGGCGCTGCTGGCGGATCGAGTTCGATTCCGCCGGAGAGCACTATCACATCCAGTATCTGGCCGGAGGCAGCTGGACGCCCGGCGGCGGCTGCAGCGGAGGGACCTGGACCGATTACACCTCCGTGGCCGGGCGCTTCTTCGCCCAGGGGGTCGATCTGCTCTCGACGACGTTCACCTCGAACACCATGATTGTCTCTCCCTTCGGGGGGATGAACGCCGGCCTGATCATCCTGCAGAGTCCGGGAGGTGAGCAGCGCCGCGTGGACGTCAACGACGTGGGCCGGGTGCTGATCTTCCGGTGATTCCCCGGACTCCCCGCGCCACCGGCAGCCTGCGCAGGGCTTTGGGGCAGGTGCGTCGAATATAGGCCGGACGAACGGCCGAAAGGCGGTCGCCACATGGGCTTCCTCAGACCCTCTTCAACCCTCGTCGGACTGGACCTCGGCAGCGACCGGCTCAAGGTCGTCGAGCTGACCCGCGCCGGGCGGAACTACCATCTCGCCCGCATGGCCAGCGCCCCCGTCTCCGCCGCCGCTTTCCGCGACGGCGTCCCCTCCGCGCCCGAGGAACTCGGGCCGCAGATCCGTTCGCTCTTCGACAAAGCGGGCATCCGGACCGACCGCGTCGTCGTGGGCGCGGGCGGCCAGAACGTCACCGTCCGCGAGGTGCGGGTGCCCCCGATGACGGCGCAGGAGCTCACCGCCGCCGTGCGCTACGAGGCGGAGCGCTACCTCCCCTACAACGTGCAGGACGTGCACATGGACTACCAGGTGATGGGGGAGTCCAGCGAAGACGGCCGCAAGATGCTCGACGTCGTGGTCGTGGCGACGCGCCGCGACGTGGTGCAGCGCATCGTCGAGACGGTGGAGGCGGCCAAGCTCGAGCCCGCGATCATGGACGTGGAGTCCTTCGCCCTCTTTCGCTCGCTGGTGGGTGACGGGGCGGAGACGCGCACGCTGGTCTTCATCGACCTCGGAGCGGAGGCCTCGGACATCGTCATCACGGAGGGGCAGCGGCTCCGCCTGACGCGCAACATCCCCATCGGCGGCAATACCCTGGTGCACGCGCTGGAGGAGACCCTCAGCGTGGATGCCGGGGCGGCCAAGACGATGCTGGAGGAGCGCGGCGAGATTCTCGATGAGAACGTCATCCCCGACGACCTGACGGTGCAGCGCATCCACGACACGATCGCCCCGCAGATCGGCGACCTGGTCACCGAGATCCGCCGCTCGCTCGACTACTATCAGACGCGCGCGCGGTCGGCGGTGGTCAACCAGATCATCCTCACCGGCGGGCTGGCGCGCCTGCGCAACATCGGCCGGGTCCTGGCGGCCGAGCTCGGCGTGCCGGCGGAAGTCGGCAATCCGTTCTCCCGGCTGGAGGTCTCCTCGGCGGCGTTTCCACCTGACGTGCTGGCTGCGCAGGGGCCGTCGATGTCGGTGGCCGTCGGCCTGGCACTGCGAGGGGGGGACCAAGCGTGATCAGGATCAACCTGCTGCCGCGGGCGCCGCGGCGGCGCATCGCCGGGCTGCCGCTCCTGGAGATTGGGCTGCCGCTCGTGGCGTTCCTGGTCGTCCTCTTTTGGTGGGTGGCCCTCAACAACCAGATCTCCGGGATCGAGCGGCAGATCGTCGCCGCCGACCAGCAGATTACCGAGCTGCAGCCGCAGGTCGCCCGCGTCCAGGAACTGAAGCGGCTCATCGACGAGGCCAAGCGCAAGGAAGAGCTCCTTGATCAGCTCCTGGCCACCCAGTTGCCCGCATCCGCCATCCTGGCCAACATTCGCGTGCTTGTCCCGAAAGACGTCTGGCTGAGCACGCTGGGCGTGCCGGATACGCGCAGTTTCACGCTGGATGGGTTTGCACTGTCCTACGTGGCGGTGGCGCGCCTGATGGACAACCTGGAATCGGCGCGGCTCTTCGAGGGGCTGGACCTGACGTCCGCGGAACGGGAGCGAATCGGCGACCGCGAGGTCGTGAAGTACCAGGTGACCGGACGCCTGGTCAAACCGTCCGCCAGCCCGGAGGGTCGGCCATGAGAATCGGCGGACGCGAACGGATTTTGATCAGCCTCCTGGTGACCGCCGCCATTATCGCGGGGTTCTACTTCTTCTTCTACAGCCCCCTGACGGTGAAGCGAGACGCCCGCGCGGCGCACCTGCAGACGCGGCAGGCCGAGCTGAAGCGGCTTCAGGATCTCGTGGCCCAGCGCGAACAACTGGAGCAGGAATACGCCGAGCGCCAGCAGCGCATCCAGGCGATCGAAGCGAAGCTGCCCGCGGCGCGGGAGATCCCCACGCTCCTGCGGCAAATGCAGACCGTCGCCACCGAGACCGGCGTCAAGTTGACCCTGCTGCGCCCCGGTGCGCTGGAAGCTCCCAGTGGAAGCCTGCCTGGGGCCGCGCCGCCCCCCGCGCCCGCCGGACAGCCCGGCCAGCCGGCCCCTGCCGCGGCCGCGCCGCCGTATCAGCTCTTCAAGCTGGAGCTTGGATTCGAGGGGCCGTACGACAAGGTGCTGACCTTCCTCCGCCGGCTGGAGAACTTCCCGCGCTTCATCGCGATGACGCAGCTCGCGCTGGCCATTCAGGAGCTGCCGACGCTCCGTCTCAGCGTGACGTCGAATACGTTCGTCCTTCCGGAGCGCACGCCCTAATCCACAAAGCTGAGGACCAGCCCCTCCGAAAATCGAAGGACAGGATACGGTTTCCTTAGGGGCGGCCCTCAGCCTTACTCGCGTACCGCGTGCGATCGGGGCCAACGACGCAGTCGCGTCACGTGCAGGGCGGAGAGGCGGCAGGTCACGTGGCTTACTCTCGTGCGTGCACGCCCATAGACGTGAGCGCGTTGTGCAAGGGCTGAGAGCCACCCCCTCGGAAACCGTGATCCCGTCTTTCGGTTTCTAAGGGTGTGGCTCTCAGCCCTTGAAGAAGAGGCTTACGTCTATGGCCATTCCGGCACGGGAATACGTCAGGTGACTTGGAACCCGTCCGCCTGCACGCCGCCCTCAACTGGATTATCGATACCTCCGCCGACCTGCTCCCCGACGGCAATCTGGAGGGCACGCTCGAGCGCTACCTGGACCGCCTGTTGGAGTGGGTCGGGGCGGAACAGGGGTCGATCATGCTCCTCAAGGAAGACGAGCTCTCCATCGTCGCCTCGCGCGGCCTGGGGCCGGAGGTCCAGCCGGGGATGCGCGTGGGCCTGGACGAGGGGCCGGCCGGTGAGGTGGTGTCGGACGGCCGGGCCCGCCTGATCACGGGCCGCATCGACAGCGAGCGCAGGACCAGCCGCCCCCGCTCCGCCATGGTCATCCCGATCCGCGCCCAGCAGCGCATCGTCGGCGTGCTCAATCTCGGCAAACTCTCCGGGGCGGAGGACTTCACCCCGGAGGACCTCGAGGCCATCTCCGTCGTCGCCGCTCAGCTGGCCTGGATCCTGAGCAACTTCGAGCTGATGGCGAAGATGTGGACCCTGGCCATCACCGACGAACTGACCGGCCTCTACAACCGGCGCTACTTCACGCTCCGGCTGCGTGAGGAACTGCAGCGCAGTGAGCGCTACGATACGCCGCTCTGCCTGGTGATGATGGACCTCGACGGGTTCAAGGAGTTGAACCGCAGCCACGGCCACCTCATCGGGGACGAAATCCTCACGCAGGTCTGCGCGTCGATCCGAAAGAACCTCCGGGCGGTCGACGTGCCGGCGCGCTTCGGCGGAGACGAGGTGGTGGTCCTCCTGCCGGAGACTCCGGTGGCCGCCGGGTTCAACATCATCACGCGGCTGCAGCACGCCGTAGCCGGGGAGGTCTTCGTCGGGCACAACGGGGTCCCGGTGAAGCTCAGCCTCTGCGCCGGCATCGCCCAGTTTCCCGGGGACGCGGTCAACCCCGAGGAACTGATCCGCAAAGCCGACACCGCGCTCCTCGACGCCAAGCTCATTGGTAGCGGGCGCGTCCTGCTGTCAGAGTAACCGCGAGGCGCGGACCGAATCATCCAGTGCAGGCCCGAGTACGCGCCATGTCATTACAGAACGACGAAGGGGTTCGTCCGCTCCAGAAGTACAGGATACTTCCGCGGACGAACCCCTTCGTCGTTCTGGAACGTCTAGCTGCGGACGCGTGCCTGCTCGCGAATGATTCGCGCGGCTTCGCGGTAGCTCAGCCAGAGGCCGCTTTGCTGAAACACCAGATAGCGAAGGTATCCTGACAGCGACATGTACTCTGTTTCGGGTGAGAAGGGCTTCAGGTTCTCCACGAAGGGCAGCGAGATGAACGCGGCCTGCGCCTGGACGTGCGGGGTGTAGACGAGAATGACCGCCACGCTGCCGCCCTCAAACCCGAAGGCCAGTCCGAGGTAGTCGTAGGCAATGCCGGGCGTCCCTTCGACCACGACGTCCGTGAACTGGGCGCCGTACGTGCGGCGCACTTCCGCGTCAGAGGCGCCCAGGCCGATGCCCTCGGGGGTGCGGAAGATGCTGTTCGCGGTGGAGACCGCGCGGATGATGTCCCCGTCGCCGTACACGGTGATGCCGAACCGCGCGAACACGTACAGCGTGCCGTCGCGCACGGTGCGCGTCTGGCTGGGCGGGCCCAGGCGGGCCATCACCGACCGCACCGACCGCCCCAGGACGATGCCGGCGACACTCTGCCCGGGGACGATCAGAACGGGGGAGGGAGCCGGGGCGTCTGATTGGGCCAGGAGCGGGAAGGAGAGTCCGAGAATCGCTCCGAGCGTGAGACCGAGCGCGGCGACTCGCAACGGCGATGCCTCCTCGACGACTGCTGCCATCATGGCGCCGGTCGGGGCGAGCCGGCGGCTGTGGTGTGAAAATCTTACATTCGTGGTTCGACAGCGACAGCGGAAGTCCTGCCGCAGCGGGCGAGGGGCCCGTGGCTGAAGGGCTCGTCGCCACGCTCTTGGGCGCGATGGCGGGGAGTTTCGCCAACGTGGCGATCTACCGCCTCCCCCGCCACGAATCGGTCGTGCGGCCGCGCTCCCGCTGCCCGCGCTGCGGGGCGCTGATCCGCGCGCGCGACAACATCCCTCTGTTCAGCTTTCTCTGGCTCCGCGGCCGCTGCCGGGACTGCGGAGCCCGGATCTCGTGGCGCTATCCCCTGGTCGAGGGCGTCACCGCGCTGCTCTTTCTCGCGGTGTGGTGGCGGTTCGGCCTCTCTCTCGCCGCCCTGCGCGCCGCGATCTTTGCCCTGATCATGGTCGTGGTCATCTTCGTCGACCTCGACCATCAAATCATCCCCAACGCCGTCACCTATCCGGGCCTGGCCGTGGGGCTGCTCCTCTCGCTAAACGGAGGGCCGCGGGAGTTTCTCGTCCATCTGGCGGCCGCCCTGGGCGCGGGGCTGTTTTTCTTCCTCATCGCAGTCGTGAGCCGGGGAGGGATGGGTGGCGGTGACGTCAAGCTGGCCGCGGTGATGGGGGCCTTCCTCGGGTGGCCGGTCATCGCCACAGCGCTCTTTCTCAGTTTCATGTTGGGGGGTCTCGCCGGGATGGCGCTGCTGCTGGCCAGGCGCCGGGGTCGGAAAGACCCAGTACCCTTCGGCCCGTTCCTGGCCGCGGGAGGTCTGGCCGCTCTCTTTTGGGGGAATGCCCTTCTCGAGTGGTACTTGAGGTAAAGCGCCTTTGCGTCCGTTGGAGCCCTCGAAAACGCAGAGAATAGAGGGTTTGCCCCACGAATGGCGAATAGCGCTCGGGTACACTAAACGGGACGCAGGCGCCGCACTAACGGAATAGGAGCTCAACGCCGGATGAACCGTCTTACATCCCTGGTCCGTCGTTATCCCATCGCGTCGATCGCCGTCGTTCTGCTGGTTGCGCTCGGCGGGTTCTTTTTGCTGACCGGAAACCGGCAGCCGCGCACCGGGAGCGCCGTGGCGCCGCCTCAGCCCGCGGCCACGCCGGTCGGTCCCGTCGTGACGCCTGCGCCACCGTCCACACCGGCTCCAGCTCCAGTTCCAACTCCTGTGGTCGCTCCTCCGCCTCCGCCTGCTCAGGCCGCCGGCCGTGCCGATCCGTTTGCGCCGCTGGTGCGGGCTCAGGCCGGAGGCGCCGCGCCTGCGCCCGGACCCGCCCTGCCGCCACCCCCGCCGCTGCCGCCGCCGCTCTTTCCGGGTCCCGGCGCCTCTCCAGGCGCGCCGGGCGTCCCGCCGGCACCGGCGCCTGCCCGCCTCTCATCCGGCGCGCAGTTGGTCGGCGTTCTGGGTGATACGGGCAAGGTGGCGATCATCAAGATCGGCAACGAGGTCTTCATCGTCGCGCAGGGCGAGACGATCCAGAACCGGATTCGCGTGGAACTCGTCGATGCCGACGCCGGGTTGGTCGTTCTGATCGAAGACGGAGAACGCGTCGAACTGCGGTTTACGTAGCGTAGAGGAGGAGCCAGCGCACATGTCCCTCACCGGTCTCCGCACGTTCCGCCGCCTCATCTTCCTGATCCTGGCCGCTGCCCTCATCGCCACGAGCTGGCCCGCCACTCCCGCCGCCGCGGCTCCACTGCTGGTGACCTCGGTGGGCGTGAAGGCCTTTCCGGGAGTGCTGCAGGTTGCCATCGCCGGCACCGGAGCGCTGCGCTTCCGCACCTCGACGATGTCCTCCCCGTCGCACCGGCTCTTGATCGACATCCCCGGCGCACGGTTGGACGGCAGCGTCCCGGCCACACAGGCCGTGAACAAGGGGAACGTGCTGCGCGTCCGCGCGGCCCAGTATGAGATCGCGCCGCCGATGGTGCGCATCGTCATCGACCTCTCCGCGCCGACCTCCTGGACGGTGACGGCGGTGACGCCGCAGGTCCTGGCGGCCCGCCTGCCCCTGCCCAAGACCGCGGCGGCCAAACCGGTCACCGCCGGAGCGCAGGCCGCCGCGCCAGCGCCCGGCCGGCCCGTCGCCCAGCCCGCGCCGACGCCCACTCCCGTCCCGCCGATCGACACCAGTCGCGTCACCATTACGCTGGAGCTGCGCAACGCCGAGCTGGCCGACGCGCTGAGCGCGCTGGCCAAGCTGTGCGGATACAACATCGTCACCGACTCCTCGGTGAAGGGCACCATCACCCTGCGCCTGGTCGACGTGACGTGTGACGAGGCGCTGCGCTTCATCCTCGACGCCAACAACCTGGGCTTTCGCCGCGTCGGGAGGAACCTGATCATCATGTCGGCGGAAAAGCTGGCGCCGCCTCCTGAGGCGCCAGAGGCCGTCATCTACAACATCGGCTTTGCCGACGTCGATAAGGTGCGCGCCGCCATCGCCGCCTCCGTTCCCGGCGTGCGCGTGGCCGTCGATACCCGGGCCAACGTGCTGATCGTCTTCGGAACCTCCGCGCAGCAGGAGCAGGTGCAGAAGATCCTGGCGGCCCTCGACATCCAGATCCCCCAAATGGTCGTCGAGACGCGCGTCATCGACATCGGCACCAACGTGTTGCGTGACCTCGGGCTGAACTTCGGCACCACCGGCGGGATCCTCGGGATGCCCGTCGGCGGCGTCATCAACATCACGGGCGTCTTCCCGAGCAACTTCACCATCGGCGTCACCGGCAGCTGGTTCCCGGGATTCGGCGTCTTCCTCACCGCGCTGGTGCGCGAAGGCAAGGCCCGCGTCCTCTCGGCGCCGCGGGTGGCGGTCATCGACGGCAACAAGGCCTCCGTCAACCTGGGTGAAGAGGTCCCGATCCCCCAGGTCGACGCCAACGGCCGCATCACCTTCACCTTCAAGCCCATCGGCGTCGTCCTGGAGATCACGCCGCGGCTGAACAAGGACAACATCATCACGGTCATGGTCGCGCCGGAGGTCTCGTCGGTGATCGAGTTCTTGCAGACGCCGGCGGGCCCCGTCCCCCGAATCGCCACCCGCAAAGCCAACACGACCATCCAGGTGCGCAACGGCGAGTCGATCGTCATCGCCGGTATGATCAGCGCCCAGGAGCGGGTCACCACGGTCAAGGTGCCGTTCCTCGGGGACATCCCGATTATCGGCTCGCTCTTCCGCCGCACGACGACGGACCGCTCCGAGAGCGAGGTCATCTTCATCATCACCCCGACGGTTGTCGGGACAGGGCCCTAACGCCGTGGTCGCCCGCACAGCGGCTCTACTCCTGGCGGTCCTCCTGGCGCTCCCGGTCGCCGCGGCTGCCCAGCAGCCTCCGGCCCAGCCCCTCCCGGTCTTCAATCAGGGACGGGTCTATACGCGCGAGGCCGACTTCCAGCGTGCCATCGCGCCCTATCAGGCCGCCATCACCGCCAACCCGAACAACGCGCGGGCGCACTACTGGCTGGGCGTCGCGTACCTCTACGCCTACCGGCAGTTCCGCGCCGGTGTCGCCCCGTATGCGTCGGGATACCTGCCGCGGGCTACGGCCTCGCTGCGCCGGGCGGTGCAGTTGGACGCCACCCACATTCCCGCCTACATAGCGCTGCACGATGCGTACGTCCTGGCCGACAACCTGGAGGAGGCCGCCAAGGTGGTGGCCGAAATCGCCAAGCGCACCACCCCCGCTGGGCTGCCCTACACGCTCCCGTCAGCGCCCTGAGTCCTGATCGGCCGCGCGCTGGCCGCGCGCCTGCGCGTGTGGCGGGCGTGCTGGTGTGCCTGCTGGCGGCCGCGCTGGTGCCTGCCGCTGCGGGCCCCGCTCCTCCTTCCTTCGTCTCGAAGATCGCTGCCTTTGAGCCCAAGACGATCGAATGCCGCGTGGGCATCACCGTCTACGTGGGCGGCGGGGTCCGGATGGAGATGCGCCTCTGGGCGCTCCCTCCCGCCCGGTGGCGGATGGACGTCACCGGCGTGACGCCCGACGCCCCCCCGCAGAACGCGGTTCGGGGCATGCGCGTCATCTTCGATGGGGAGCAGGTCTCGGTGTACGACCCAAGCACCCGACGGGTGGTCAGCCAGCGGCGAGGTCCGGAAGTGGCCTCCCGGCCCGCCGCGTCCGGGCGCGCCGGCTTCACCCTCTCCGAGCTGCTCTTCGTGGACGATCCCAGCAACTACGAGCTGGTCGCGATGGTGCCCCAGACCGTGGACGGGCGGGCACTGGTGCGCTACGACTTCGCCCTCCACCGGCCGGTGCTCATCGAGAAGGTGCTGATCGCGCGGGAATCGATCTGGGTGGACCCGCGCGGCGGCGAGCCCGTGCGGGCGCAGCTGTACGACCCGGTCGGGCGGGCCGTGGGCATCGTCGCCCTCAAGGACCACCGCCGCATGCCCGGCGGGGTGGCCCTGCCGATGACGGTGGAGATGTTCCTGGAAGGGGAAGGCGGACAGCAGATCACGCTGCGCATGCGCTACCAGATTCGGGAGGATCAGTTCTACTTGCCGCTGCGCGTGGACATGTATCAGCGGTCTGAGGCGCTGATGTCCGTAGAGTATTCAGGCTGGATCCTCAATCGCCCGATTGATCCCGCGCTGTTCAAACCGTAACCGATAGGGCTGAGGGCGAGACCCCCTTCAAAACCGAACTACAGGATCACGGTTTTGGTCGGGCGTCTCGCCCTCAGCCATACCGCTTACGGGTCCAGCAGAGCGGATCGATCCGGCGGTGAGAGGCCCGCCTGAAGGCTTTGGACGGCGCTCTCGGCCTTTCTGTCTCCGGGTTGTGCAGGCGGCGCCGTCCGTCGCTGACGGTGCCTCTGGGGATTGTGGGGCGCACCCCGATGGAAACCGTGATCCCGTCGTTCGGTTTCTGGAGGGGTGCGCCCCACAGTCTTCATAGGGTATCATCGCGACGGATGTCTACGGCGTTGCAGGTTCCGAAGACAGAACGGCTGGAGCGCGCGCGGGCCCGCATGGACGAGGAGCGCCTCGATGCGCTGGTGGTGCTCAAGGCGGAGAACCGCGCCTACCTGACGGGGTTTACCGGGTCGGCGGGGATCGCCGTCCTGGCCCGGGAACGAGCGCAGCTTCTTGTAGATTTCCGTTACGTGGATCAGGCCGGGGCGGAGGCGGTGGGGTGGAGCGTCCTGCGCACGAGCAATCTCATGGAGGGGTTGGGCGCGCTGCTGACGGAGGCGGCCGCGGCCCGCGTCGGGCTGGAGGCCGATGCGGTCACGGTGGCGCAGTGGCGCACACTCGAGACCCCCGGCCGTGAGCTCGTCGCCCTCGAGGGCGTCGACCGGCTGCGCTGGCGGAAGGATCCCGCCGAACTGGACCTGATCCGCCGCGCGGCGCAGATTGCCGACGCGGCCTTTACGGAGATCCTCCCACAGGTCCGGCCCGGCGTCCGCGAGGTGGAGCTGGCCGCGGAGCTGGAGTACCGGATGCGCCGCGCCGGCGCCGAGCGCGCCGCCTTCGAAACGATCGTCGCGTCGGGTCCGCGCTCGGCGCTTCCCCACGGACGCGCCTCCGAGCGGCCCCTGCGGCGCGGCGACTTCGTCACCTTCGATTTCGGGGCGGTGGTCGGCGGGTATCATTCTGACTGCACGCGGACCCTCGTCCTCGGGCCGGCCTCGGCGGAGCAGCGGACGGTCTATGCCCTGGTGCGGGACGCGCTCGAGGCGGCCGAGGCCGGAATCCGGCCCGGGATGACCGGACGAGCGGCGGACGCGCTGGCGCGCGCCTGGATCGCCGCGGCGGGATACGGGGAGGCCTTCGGCCACGGCCTCGGGCACGGCGTCGGCCTGGCGGTGCACGAAGGGCCGACGCTCTCGCCGCGCGAGGAGGCGGTCCTGCCTCCGGGAGCGGTCGTCACCATCGAGCCCGGCGTCTATCGGTCCGGATGGGGCGGGGTGCGGATCGAGGATCTGGTCGTCTTGGAGGACGGTGGGCCACGACGCCTAGGGAGCCTGCCCCGGGAGCTGCTCGAGCTGTAGGCAGGATCAGGAGGATGAACACGACGCGATGATTTCTGCGGGGGACTTCCGGCCGGGGAATGTCGTCGAGATGGACGGCGACCTCTACGAGGTCGTGGAGTTCCAGCACAACAAGCGGGGCCGCGGCACTGCCGTCGTGCGCGCCCGCGTGCGCAGCTTGCGCACCGGCGCCATCACGGAGCGCACGTTCATGCCGGAGGAACGCTTCCCTCAGGCCTACCTGGAGCGGCGGCGGATGCAGTACCTCTACCGCGACGGGGACCACTACGTCTTCATGGACCAGGAGAACTACGAGCAGCTTCCGCTCGATCCCGGCCTCGTCGGCGACGGGACCCGCTATTTGACCGAGAACAGCGAGGCGACCGTCGTCTTCCACGAGGGACGGCCGATTGGCCTTGAGCTGCCGAATGCGGTGGAGCTGCAGGTCACCGAGACGGCCCCAGGCGTACGCGGGGACACGGTCGCCGGCGGCGGCAAACCAGCGCGGCTGGAGACCGGCGCCACGGTGACGGTGCCGTTCTTCGTCCAGCAGGGGGACCGCATTCGCGTCGACACTCGCAGCGGCGCCTATCTGGAACGGGTGAAATAGGTGTCCTTGCGCCGGGCCGCGTCGCTGCGATGAATCGCCGCCGGCGCGCCCGCGGCCTCGCCCTGCAAATGCTCTATCAGGCGGAGGTCGGTCGGTTCCCGGTAGAGGAAGTCCTGGAGCAGACCCGAGCCCAGCGGCCGCGAGAGGAGTGGCCCTTCATCGTCGCCCTCGTCGGGGCGGTCGCCGGCCGGCAGCGGGCGCTCGACCGGATCATGCGTCCCCATCTGCGAAACTGGAGTCTCGACCGGCTCTCCACCGTCGACCGGATCATCCTGCGCGTAGCGATCCACGAATTGCAACTGGGGGAGATCCCGGCGCGCGTCGTGCTGAGCGAGGCCGTCGAGCTGGCGAAACGCTACGGCGGCGCGGCCTCGGCCCGCTTCATCAACGGTGTGTTGGGCGCCGTCGCCCGGACGGGCCCACAGGGTGCCACGGCAGAGAGGCCGGTGGCTCGGAGGCGGCGCGAAGGATCACGGGCATGAGCGCGGGCGAGGGCGGCGGAGAGCGGGTGCGCCGCCGCCTGGTGCTGGAAGGGCGCGTGCAGGGCGTCGGGTTTCGATACTACGCCGCCAGACAGGCCCAGGCCCTCGGGGTAGGGGGCTTTGTGCGCAATCTGCCCGATGGGCGGGTCGAAGCCGAGGCGGAGGGTGTGGCTTCGGCGGTGGAGACGTTTCTTCAGCGTCTCTCTCGCGGCCCGATGGGGTCGGCGGTGCGCCGCGTCGAGTCCGCGGTGATGCCGCCGCGCGGCGAGGAGGTCTTCCGCATTGCGTGAGGCTCCGGCGGAGGAGGGGCTGACCTCGTACCTCGCCGCCCGCGCGGCACAGGTCGAGGCAGCGTTGGACGCGCTGCTGCCGCCCGCGGAGGCCTTTCCCAGCGTGGTGCACGAGGCGATGCGGTACAGCGTCTCGGCCGGAGGCAAACGGCTCCGGCCGCTGCTCACCCTCGCCGCGGCGGAAGCGTCGGGGGGCGCCGTGTCCGCGGTCCTCCCGGCCGCCTGCGCCGTCGAGTTGATTCACACCTACTCGTTGATCCACGATGATCTGCCCTCGATGGACGACTCCGCCACGCGCCGAGGACGCCCGACCTGTCACGTGGTCTTCGGGGAAGCCGTGGCCGTCTTGGCCGGAGATGCGCTCTCTGCCCTGGCCTTTGACTTGCTGGCGCGCACGCTGCCTCCGGTCCCTCCCGCGGCCGTGGTGCGGGTGGTCGGGGAGATCGCCACCGCCATCGGCACGGAAGGGATGGTGGGAGGGCAGGTGCTCGACCTGCTCGGGGAGCGTCGGCCGCAGCTGCCGGCGATGCCCTCCTGGCCCGCGGGGTTGCAGGACGCGGTGCGTGATATCCATAGCCGCAAGACCGGCGCGCTGATCCGGGCGTCGGTGCGCGCGGGCGCGGTGCTTAGCGGCGCCTCCGACGCCGTCCTGGAGGCCCTCAGCGAGTACGGCGGTCGACTCGGCCTGGCCTTCCAGATCGTCGACGACATTCTCGATGAGGTCGGGGAGGCCGCTCGGATGGGGAAGGGAGTGCAGCAGGACGCGCAGCGGGCGAAGCTCACTTTTCCTGCCGTCTGGGGGCTGCCCCGCTCCCGGGAGATGGCGGAGGCGCTGACCGCCGACGCGGTGGCGGCCCTCGCCCCGCTGGGGGCGGAGGGGCGGCGGTTGGGCGAGGTGGCGTCGTGGCTGCTGCACCGCGAAGCGTGAAGGCGGCGCAGCAGCGCCTCGACGCGCTCCTGGTCGAGCGGGGTCTCCTTCCCAGCCGGGAGCAGGCCCGCGCGGCGGTGATGGCCGGCGAGGTGCGGGTGGATGGCCGGGCGGTCGAGCGGCCGGGCACGCGCATCTCCAGCGCGGCCACCCTGACCCTCGAGCGGCGGCGTCCGCTCTACGTCAGCCGCGGCGGCATCAAACTCTCTCACGCCCTCTCCACGTTTGGGATCACGATGGAGGGGCGCGTCGCACTCGACGTAGGCGCCTCCACCGGCGGGTTCACCGACGCCCTTCTCCAGGCGGGGGTGACCCGCGTCTACGCGGTGGACGTCGGGACCGGGCAGCTGCACTGGCGCCTGCGGCGCGATCCGCGGGTGATCGTGCGGGAGCGCACGCACGCGGCGCGCCTCACCGCCGCCGAGGTGCCCGAACCCATCGACCTCGCCACCGTCGACGTCTCCTTCATTTCGCTGACCCGTATCCTTCCCGCCGTGGCGGCGCGGTTGCGCCCGGATGGGATCCTGATCGCGCTGGTCAAGCCCCAGTTCGAGGCCGGGCGGACCCTCGCGCGCGGCGGCGTCGTGCGGAGTCCGCAGGTCCACCGCGATGTGCTGCGCCGGCTGGCCGGCTGGGTCGCCGATCGGGGCTGGGGGGTCGCCGGCGCCACCGCCTCTCCCCTGGCGGGGCCGAAAGGCAACCGGGAGTTTTTCTTCTGGATTCGCCTGACGCCGCCGGCCGAAGGGTCTGAAGGAGTCGAGGCGATGATCGAGGCGGCCCTCGCGGAGGCGCACGCGTGAAGGTGGTCGGAATCCTGATCAACGCTCCGAAGCTGAACATCTATCCCGGCGGGCCTGAGCTGGCGCGGCGGGCCGTGGGGGCGTTGCGCATGGCGGGGGCGCGGTTGCTGGTGAACGAGGAGGGCGCCGCCCTCATCGGCGCCGAGTCGATGGCCGTGGCCGACGCGCCTCTGGGAGAACAGGCAGAGCTGCTGGTCATCCTCGGGGGAGACGGAACCATCCTGCATGGCGCCCGCCTGGCCGCCGGCCGGATCCCGCTCCTGGGGGTGCGCGTGGGTGGATTCGGGTTTCTGGCGGAGGTCAACCTGGAGGAGCTCGCCGGAGTCGCCGGCCAGATCGCCCGGGGCGAATATCAGGTGGAAGAACGGATGATGCTTCAGGCGCGGGTCGAGCGCGAGGGGATGGAGCTCGCCTCGTTCGTTGCCCTCAACGACGTCGTCGTCGGGAAGAGCGGCGTCGCCCGCGTGCTCCGGCTGGTTGCCTCGGTGGATGGGGAACTGCTCGCCCGCTATCCGGCCGACGGCCTAGTGGTGGCCACGCCCACCGGCTCGACGGCCTATTCGCTCTCCGCGGGCGGTCCGATCGTCCACCCCAGCGTGGAGCTGATCATCATCACGCCGATCAGCCCGCACACCTTCAACGCGCGGGCGGTGGTGGTGGGACGCGACGCGCGCGTGACGATCGAGCTGGCGGCGGGGCAGGAGGGCCGGCTCACCGTGGACGGCCAGGTGGGCTATCCGATCGAGGCAGGCGATCGGGTGGTGGTAGGCCGCGCGGAGGCGACCACAAAGCTCATCCGCCTCAGCCCCCCGTCCTTCTACGGCATCCTCCGGGCCCGGCTCGCGTGGGGCGAGCCCGAAGCGCGTTGAGATCAGGCTGAGGGCGAGACCCTCCAGAAACCGAACTCCAAGCTTACGGTTTCTATCGGGTCTCGCCCTCAACCTCATTATCCACGCTCTATCGGCTCCGAATCGGAGTGTGGCGTCGGGCTGAGACAGGCACCGGACAAAACCGTGAGCTTGGAGTTCGGTTTTGGCAGGTGCCTGTCTCAGCCCCGCCTTGCCCGGTCCTCTTCGCCAGGTGTATAAGTATGTGGTGACCAAATTCATCTTCGTCACCGGCGGTGTGGCCTCGGCATTGGGGAAGGGCATCACCGCTGCCTCCATCGGTCGCCTCCTCAAAGCCCGCGGTCTGGCCGTCACCCTCCTCAAGTTCGACCCCTACGTCAACGTCGACGCCGGCACGATGAACCCGCATCAGCACGGCGAGGTCTTCGTCACCGACGACGGCGGTGAGACCGACATGGACCTGGGTCACTACGAGCGCTTCATCGACGAGAACCTGAGCAAGGCCAACAACACGACCACCGGTAAGATCTACCAGGCGGTGATCACCCGCGAGCGCCGCGGCGACTACCTCGGCGGCACCGTGCAGGTGATCCCACACGTCACCAACGAGATCAAGGACGAGATCCGCCGCCTGGGCACCGCCGCGGGAGCCGACGTGGTGATCGTGGAGGTGGGAGGGACGGTCGGCGACATCGAGGGGCTGCCGTTCCTCGAGGCGATCCGCCAGTTCAAGCACACCGCCGGGGAGGGCAACGTCTGCTACGTGCACGTCTCGCTGATCCCCTACATGCCGCAGTCGGGAGAGCTGAAGACCAAGCCCACGCAGCACAGCGTCAACGCGCTGCGTGGCATCGGGATTCAGCCCGACGTGCTCGTCTGCCGGACCGAGCGGCCGCTTCCGGGCGGCGTGAAAGAGAAGCTCGCGCTGTTCACCGACGTGCCGGCGGCGCGGATCATCCAAGCGCTCGATGCGGCCAACATCTACGAGGTGCCGCTGATGCTGGAGCAGGAGGGCCTAGGAGAGGCGATCGTCCAGCGGCTCGCGCTGTCCGTGCCGTCCCCCGACCTCGCCGAGTGGCGGGAGATCGTGATGCGGCTGCAGACGCCCGCCGCTACGGTCCGCATCGCGCTGGTGGGAAAGTACGTGGGCGTAGCGGACACGTACGTCAGCATCGTGGAAGCCCTGCGCCACGGCGGCATCGCCCACCGCGCCGGCCTCCAGGTCGTCAAGGTGGACAGCGAGGAATTGGAGCGGTTGACCCAAGAAGAGGTGGACGCGCACCTCTCCGGCTTTGACGGGATCGCCGTCTGCCCCGGGTTCGGCGCGCGCGGCGTGGAGGGCAAAGTGAAGGCGATCCGCTTCGCCCGTGAGGGCAGGGTACCCTTCCTGGGGATCTGCTACGGGATGCAGTGGGCCGTCGTCGAGTTTGCCCGCCACGTCTGCGGCCTGGCCGGCGCCAACACCACCGAGGTCGATCCCCAGACGCCGCATCCGGTGATCGCCCTCCTGCCGGAGCAGCATGGGGTGACGGAAAAGGGAGGGACGATGCGGCTGGGACTCTACCCCTGCCGGCTGACCCCCGGGAGCCTGGCCGCCGAGGCGTACGGGGCCTCCGAGGTGGCCGAGCGGCACCGCCACCGCTACGAGCTGAACAACGCCTATCTCCACGCGCTCACGGCCGCCGGGCTCCGCGTCACCGGCCTCTACCCGGAGAAGAGCCTGGCGGAGATCATCGAACTGCCCGATCACCCCTGGTTCGTGGGGACGCAGTTCCACGCCGAGTATCGCTCCCGGCCGACGCGGCCGCACCCGCTGTACGCGGCATTCGTCGGCGCGGCGCTGCGGCGCGCCGGCAGGGAGTCGTGGCGCGAAGCGCCCACACTTGGGTAGAAGTCTTAACGGAGCCATCACAACTGAGCCAGGGAGGAACCCGATGGGCCTCGTGACCTACGTCAACGGCGCGTTCGTGCCCAAGGACGGCGCCTCAATCTCGGTGTACGACCACGGGTTGCTGTACGGGGATGGGATCTTCGAGGGCATCCGCGCCTACAATGGTCGCGCCTTCCGCCTGGAAGAGCACCTCGACCGCCTCTTCGACTCCGCCAAGACGATCATGCTGCAGATGCCGCTGTCCCGCGAGCAGATGCGTGACGCCATCCTGGAGACGCTGCGCCGCAACGACCTGCGCGACGCCTACATCCGGCCCCTGGTCACCCGGGGGGTCGGTGACCTGGGCCTCGACCCGCGCCGGTCGAAAGGGGCGACGGTGATCATCATCGCCGACACGATCCAGCTCTATCCCAAGGAAGCGTACGTGAACGGGCTGCGCACGGTCACGGCCACCACGCGCAAGCCGCGCCCCGACGCGCTCAACCCGCGGGTGAAGTCGCTGAACTACCTCAACAGCATCATGGCCCGCATCGAAGCGAACCAGGCCGGCGTCGACGAGGCGATCATGCTCACCGCCGACGGCTACGTCTGTGAGTGCAGCGCCGACAACATCTTCGTCATCCACGACGGACAGATCTGGACCCCGCCCCCGTTCCTGGGGATTCTTGCAGGAATAACCCGCGGGGCCGTCCTCGATCTGGCGCGGGATCTGGAGATTCCCGCGGTGGAACGCGTCTTCACCCTGCACGACGTCTATTCGGCGGACGAGTGTTTCCTCACCGGCACCGGCGCGGAGATTGGCCCGGTCGTGGAGGTGGACGGGCGGGCGATCGCCGACGGGCGGCCCGGCGCGCTCACCGGCAGGCTGATCGAGGCGTTCCACGCGCTGGTCCGCCGCACCGGCACCCCGATCTTCCCCACGGAAGCCCGCGTCGGCGGCGCCTGAACGCTTCAGAGCGTGCGTCCCGAGACTCTGCTGAGCAGCCGCCGGATCCACGTCGGGCGGGTGGTCAGCCTGCGCGTGGATGAGGTCCGCCTGCCCGGCGGCGGCACCGCGCGCCGTGAGGTGGTCGATCATCCGGGAGCGGCCGTCATCGTCCCCCTGACCGATGGCGGCGAGATCCTGATGGTCCGCCAGTACCGCTACGCCGTCGGCGAGTTCCTGCTCGAACTGCCCGCGGGGACGCTGGAGCCCGGCGAAGGTCCGCTGGCCTGCGCGCGGCGGGAACTGGCCGAAGAGGTGGGCGCGGCGGCGGCGCACTGGGAGCCCCTGGCGGTGTTATATCCGTCCCCCGGCGTCCTGACCGAAGTCATGCACCTCTTCCTGGCGCGCGGGCTGACGGAGGGTCCGCCCAGCGGCACGGAGGAGGAGACCCTGGCGGTGGAGCGGCTCCCCCTTCTCGAGGCGTTGGAGCGCGTGCGCCGCGGGGAGATCCGTGACGCCAAGTCCGTCACCGGGCTGCTGCTCACCGCCGAGCGGACGCGCCGCTGATGCCGGTGCGTCGGGCCATCCTCCTGGTGCTGGACAGCGCCGGTGTGGGCGCGCTGCCGGACGCCGCCGCGTACGGTGACGAGGGCAGCGCGACTCTGCCCCACGTCGCGGCCGCCGCGGGCGGCCTGAGATTGCCGCACCTGGAACACTTGGGCCTGGGACGCGTCGTTCCCCTCGCCGGCGTCACCCCGGTCGACGCTCCAGAGGCGGCGTTCGGCCGCATGGCCGAACAGTCCGCGGGCAAGGATTCCACGACCGGGCACTGGGAGATGATGGGGCTGATCGTAACCACACCGTTCCCCACCTACCCGAAGGGCTTTCCCCGCGAGCTCACCACCGCCTTCGAACGGGCGATCGGCCGCCCCGTGTTGGGCAACCGTGCCGCCTCGGGCACGGCCATCATCGATGAGCTGGGTCCGGAGCACCTGCGCACTGGTCAGCCCATCGTCTACACGTCTGCGGACAGCGTCTTCCAGATCGCGGCGCACGAGGAGATCGTTCCGGTCGAGCGGCTCTACGACTGGTGCCGGGCCGCCAGGGGGCTGCTGGTCGGAGAGCATGGGGTCAGCCGCGTGATCGCCCGCCCCTTCATTGGGACGCCGGGGGCCTTTCGCCGCACGGACCGGCGGCGGGATTTCTCTCTGCAGCCGACCGGCCGCACCGTGCTCGACGCGCTGACGGACGCCCGCCTTCCCGTCCTCGCCATCGGCAAGGTCGGCGACCTCTTCGCCGAGCGCGGCATCCTCGAGTCGGTGCACACGCGCGACGACCTGGACGGTCTGGCGCGCACCGCCGAGGCGGCGTCGCGGGTGGACCGCGGATTCATCTTCGCCAACGTGGTGGACCTGGACACCGTCTATGGGCACCGCAATGACGCGCAGGGCTACGCGCGGCGGCTCGCCGAGATCGACGCCGCCCTCGCGCCCCTGCTCGCCGCCAGAGGAGCGGAGACGCCCTTGCTCATCAGCGCCGATCACGGCAACGATCCCACGACGCCATCGACCGATCACTCGCGGGAGTACGTCCCTCTCCTCGCCCTCGGCCCCGGCTTCCGGGCAGGGGTGGACCTGGGCACCCGCCGAACGTTCGCGGACGTGGGCGCCACCGTCGCCGCCGCGCTCGGCGTCCCGTGGTCGGGTGCGGGGTCCAGCTTTTGGGAGGAGGAGGCGTAGAGGCAATGACCGCAGAGGGCGCGTGGACCGCGCGGATCGAGGAAGCCGCCGCCTACGTGCGGGGGCACAGCCGGACGCGCCCCGCCCTCGCCGTCATCCTCGGCTCGGGCCTGGGAGGGCTCGCCGAGGCGGTGGAGCGCGAGGCCACCATCCCCTACAAAGACACTCCGCGCTTCCCCGTGAGCACCGCGGTGGGGCACGCCGGGAACCTGGTGCTGGGCACGCTCGAGGGGAAGGCAGTCGTGGTGATGCAGGGCCGCGTCCACCTCTACGAGGGCTACGAGGCCGCGGAGGTGGTCTTCCCCCTCCGCGTCATGCACGCCCTCGGCGCGTCCACCCTCCTGGTCAGCAACGCCGCGGGAGGGCTGAACCGGCAGTGGGCGGCGGGCGACCTGATGGTCATCGCCGACCACATCAACTTCATGGGGCGCAACCCGCTGGTGGGACCGAACGAGGAAGATCTGGGGCCGCGCTTCCCGGACATGTCCGCCGCCTACGATCGCAGCCTCATCGCGCTGGCCGCAAGGGCCGCCCTGGAGGAAGGCGTCGTCCTGCGCCGGGGCGTCTACGTGGCGGTGAGCGGCCCCAACTACGAGACCCCGGCGGAATTGCGCATGCTCACGCGCTGGGGCGCCGACGCCGTCGGCATGTCCACGGTGCCGGAGGTGATCGCCGCCAGGCACCTGGGGATGCGGGTGCTGGGCTTGACCGCCATCACCGACATGGCCACCGGCGAGCAGGTGGAGTCCGTCACCCACGACTCGGTGCTGGCGGTGGCCCGCGAGCTGGAGCCGCGCTTCGTCCGGCTGGTCCGCCGGATCGTCCGAGAGATGGAACTCTGAGAAGCCACAGCGGAGGGTTTGCCGAGGCACGCCGCCTCACTGCATAATTCTGTTATACAAACGTATAAGGAAGTGATACAATTGGAAGCAAGATGAAGAAGTCACGCGGGAGGCGCACGCTCCTGGATTCCACCCTGAGTCACCTGCTCACCTCGGGAACCAGGGCGAAACTGCTTGTCATTTTCCTCACTCAGCCCAACAGGGAGTTCTACTTGCGTGAACTCGCGCGCCGGATTGACCGGGCGGTTGGAGCGGTGCAACACGAGCTTCCCCGGCTTGAGCTGATGGGTCTGATCGGGACCCGTCGGCGCGGTCGGGAAAAGTTCTACCGGGTGAACGCAAGCCACCCAATCTATCCCGAACTTCGTCGGATTGTCTACAAGACGGCAGCGCTGGGAGATCTATTGCGGGATGTCCTTGAGGAAGTTGAGGGGGTAGAGGCCGCGTTCATCTATGGATCGGTTGCAGAAGGCCGAGAAGAGCCAAGATCTGACGTGGACCTGATGATCATTGGAAAACCGTCTGTTGACCGCGTTCACGCTTCGCTGAAGGATGCCGAAGAGGCTATGGGGCGCGAAGTGAGTTTGACGACGATGAGCAAAGAGGAGTGGACTCGCCGACGTACGACCCGCGACGGTTTTGCCCGAGAGGTCATGCGCTCGGAGAAGATCTTCTTGGTGGGAGATGAGCGAAACCTTCGTCGGTCTTGAGCAAGAGGGGAAGATTGAGCGCGTTCAGAGGGGGGACCACGCGGTGGCCGAATTGCTCGCCGTCGTTGACCGAGACCTAGCCACCGCCAAACACGCATGTCACGCGATTATTGCCGCCCATGGTTATCGGACGCGAGGAGAGGATCAACATCGCACCGCGATAGAGTTTGCGCGCCAAGCCATTCCTGAGCAGTCCGCGCAGCTTGTTCCCTTCCTAAAGCAGAAGGCCAAACGTACGGACTCAGACCGGGCGAAGTCTTGAAATGGGTCGTCCTTACGACCTGATTCTCAAGAAGCGCGACGGAGGCGAGCTCTCGCCCGAGGAGATCGACGCCCTCCTCGGGGCCTACCTGCGCGGGGAGATTGCCGACTACCAGATGAGCGCCTTCCTGATGGCGGTCTTCTTCCGCGGCATGAGCGCGGCGGAGACCGCGGCGCTGACCTTGGCGATGGTGCGCTCGGGGGAGACGCTCGACCTGGAAGCGCTCGGGGGCGCGCCGGTGGACAAGCACAGCACCGGCGGGGTGGGGGACAAGACCTCCCTGGTGCTCATCCCTCTCGTCGCGGCGGCGGGGGCGCGGGTGGCGAAGCTCTCCGGGCGCGGGCTCGGCCACACCGGCGGCACGATCGACAAGCTGGAATCGATCCCGGGCTTCCGCACCGACCTCAGCCGCGAGCGCATGGTCGACCAGGTCCGGCGGATCGGCTGCGCCCTGGCCGGGCAGACCGCCGACCTCGTCCCCGCCGACAAACGCCTCTACGCCCTGCGCGACGTGACGGGCACAGTCGAATCGGTGCCGCTGATCGCGGCCAGCATCATGAGCAAGAAGATCGCGGGTGGGGCGCGCGGGATCGTGCTCGACGTGAAGACGGGCAGCGGGGCCTTCATGAAGACCGTCGAGGACGCCAGGCGGCTGGCCGAGGCGATGGTCGCCATCGGGCGTGAGGTGGGGCGGCGGACCGTGGCGGTGATCAGCGACATGGACCAGCCGCTCGGCCGCTCGGTGGGCAACGCCATCGAGGTGGCGGAGGCGATCGCGACCCTGCAGGGCACGGGCCCGGAGGATCTCACCGCCCTGTGCCTGACGCTGGGGTCGCACATGCTGCTCCTGGCGGGAGCGGAGAGTTCCCTCGCCGCGGCAGAGGCGCGGCTGCGCCGGACGCTCGAGGATGGCCTCGCGCTGGAGCGTTTTCGCAAGCTCGTGGAGGCCCAGGGCGGCGACCTGCGTGTGGTGGACGATCCCGAGCTGCTGCCGCGGGCCCGCCATACCCTCCCGGTGGTCGCGGCCGGGGAGGGCGTGGTGCGGGCCATCGATGCGCAGGCGATCGGGCGGGCGGCAATGGGTCTCGGCGCCGGCCGGGCGCGGACGGAGGACCGTATCGACCCCGCCGTCGGCGTCAGGCTGGACCGGAAGGTGGGCGAGCGGGTGGTCGCGGGAGATCCGCTGGCGACCGTGTTCGCCAACGACGAAGCGAAGGGGGCTGGCGCGGTCCGCCAGATCGAGGAAGCGTACGCCATCTCCGGCCCAGCCGCCGCGCCCGCGCCGAGGCCGTTGATCCACGCTGTGGTCGGCGCCGCCGCCTGAGCGGTGCCGCCCCGCCTGCAGATTCCCCACGATGCGCTGGTCGTGCTCTGCGGCCCGGCCGGCAGCGGCAAGTCTACCTTCGCGGGCCGGCTCTTTCGCTCCACGGCCATCGTCTCGTCGGACCGCTGCCGCGCCATGGTCGGGGACGACGAGGCGAACATCACCGTCTCCCCCTGGCCTTCGAGCTCTTTCATCTCATCATCGACATGCGGCTGCGCCAGCGCCGTCTCACCGTCGCCGACAGCACGGCGCTGCGCCGGGAGGCGCGGGCGGACCTGCTGGCGATCGCCCGGAGGCGGGGGGTGCCGGCGGTGCTCGTCGTGCTCAACGTCTCGGAGGCGTGGGCGCACGCGCGCAACGCGCGGCGGAGGCGCCGGGTGGCGCGGCCCGTGATCAGGCAGCACTGGGAGCGGCTGCAGGAGGCGCTCCAGTCAGTACCCGCAGAGGGCTTCGATAACTTCTACATTGTTGCTGACAAGGAGATCGGCGCGGCGACGGTGGAACTCACCGGCCGCGGGGCCTAGTGGCGGACGGGTTCGCCGCGGGTGAGGGCAGGGGCCGCGGCCGGCGCGCGGAGGCGCAGCGCGCGCACGAGCTGCGTGGAGCGCAGGACCCGCCGTTCGGGAATCCGCAGGCCGCGCCTCGCCCGCGCGGCCGTCTCCTCCCGGTCATACTCCTGGCGCCGGGCGTCGCTGAGCAGGTGGAGAAAGTGGTCGTGCGCATCCCTTTCGGAGCGAAACCCGCGGCGGGGCTGGGCGGCCACAGAGGAGTAGCGCGGAGGCGGACCGCCGTCGGTCGAGGCGCCGTCGGCATAGCCTTCCAGGTACAGCTTGAAGCGGCCTCGCCCCGTCCGGACGATGACCAGACCGAAAGGACCCTGCATTCGTCCTGACCTCTCGCGTGGATTATTGAGAGGTTCGTCTCGCCGGCCGCTCGATCCTGTGAGCGAGCCCCGTCTTCTCGAAAAGTTACCATGATCTTACCCGAAATTGCCGTCCTGGATCACCAAGACATCGCTCCCGTGTAATAAGAGCGGCAGGGCGGATGCAGGAGGAGGGTGACGCGGTGGCCATCCGGCAGGTGGGTGTGGTGGGGTGCGGGTTGATGGGATCTGGCATCGCGGAGGTCTGCGCGCGGGCCGGGTACTCCGTGGTCGTGCGAGAGGTTAGTCAGGAGCTGCTGGACGGCGGTCTCGCCCGCATCGACGCCTCGCTGGCGCGGGCCAGGGAGCGCGGGAAGATCGGTGAGAAGGAGGCTGGGCCGGCCCGGGCGGCGATCCGCGGGACCACCAGCATGGCCGACCTGGCGGCATCCGATCTGATCATCGAAGCGGTGATCGAAAAGATGGCGGAGAAGCAGCGCGTCTTCCGCGAGCTGGACGCGCTCTGTCCGCCGCCGACGATCTTCGCCTCCAACACCTCCTCGCTCTCGATCACGGAGATGGCCGCCGCCACGGGCCGCCCCGACCGCGTCGTGGGGCTGCACTTCTTCAACCCCGTGCCGGTGATGACGCTGGTGGAACTGGTTCGTGGGCTGGCGACCTCAGACGAAACCCTGGACGCCGCGAAATCTTTCGCCGCGTCGGTGGGCAAGACGGTGGTCGTGGCGAAGGACTACCCCGGGTTCATCGTCAACCTGCTGCTGGTTCCTTACTTACTTGATGCGGTGCGGGCGCTCGAGCTGGGCGTGGCTTCCAAAGAGGACATCGACACCGCGATCACTCTCGGCCTCAACCATCCGATGGGGCCGCTCACTCTGTTGGATTTCGTGGGATTGGATACGACCTATTACATCGCCGAAGCAATGTACCAGGAATTCCGCGACCCGCGGTACGCTCCACCACCATTGCTCAAACAGATGGTCCTGGCGGGGCGGCTGGGCCGAAAGAGCGGGCGGGGCTTCTACGACGCCTCCTAACCTGCGGCGGGCGCACCCGCGCCCCGGCGGCGCCGGCGGCCTCCCCGGACGGCGGTGGCCAGATCCTCGGCGAGCACCAGAATGCCCCGCTGCCGTCCACCGCCGCCACGGCCGATCAGGGCGTACGGGACGTTGTGGTTGCGCAACCAGTTCAGCATCCGGGTGACATCGCCGTCGTTCTTGGGGTCCAGGCCCGCCTTGCTCATCAACTCGGCCAGTCCGACAATCTGCCCCCAGTTTTCGTTCATGGACCCACCTCCACAGATACAGAATCAGAAGTCGGTAATTGGACGATTATCCCTACTCTGAGGCCTTTCCTGCGCCTCCCTACGATAGCACGAGAGGGACCAGAAATGCTCTCACCGGAAGTGCAGAATGTCCTCGATCACTCCGCGCCGCTGCCGCTTCGGCCGGAGTACCGCGGAGACCCGCTGACCGATCCGGACCTTCGCAGGCTCGCCGGCGAGCGGCGCGAGCAGGCCCCCTTCTGTTCCCTCGATCTGGACGAACCCGATCAGCCTTGGCCGGGAGAGGGGGCGGCCGTCCAGGTCCGCATGCAGGAGGGTGAAGGTGTGAATCTCGCCGCGCGGCGCCACCTCGTCCCAGTGCCCTTCCAGGTCCTGGAAGTCCTTGGGGCAGTAGAGGCGCGGGGGCAGGTAGGTGCTGCCACACTCGGGACAGCGCGTCACCGCAAACGTCCCTTTCGCGCGCAGCGTCTGGAAGAACCGCTCGCCCGCGGCCCCGGCGGTGTAGCGGAAGGAGACGCCGATCTCTCCTTCCCAGGCACGCAGCCGGGCGGCCTCGGTGATGCGGTCGCGCAATCCCATCAGCGCCGCCTCCCTAGCGGCGCAAAGTGCAGGATGTCCGTGATCGCCCCGGTGCGCTGACCCGCCGGCTTCCACACCGCACGCACCGGCAGCCCCAGCCGCACCTCGCGGCGGATCCGTTCCACCGTCCGTCCGCGCAGCCCGCCGAGGGTGTGCAGGAACCCGACGCGGGGCGAGGTGCCGTCGATCTCGATCACCGCGGGGACCTGCGGGACGCGCAAGGGCCGCATGTCCCAGGTGATGAAGCAGATTGAGAAGGTGTTGACCGTGCCCGTGTCGGCGAGCTCCACCCACTCGTCCATCGGGACGAAGCAGATCTCGCAGAAGGCGCGCGGGGGGGTCACCGTCCGGGCGCAGCGGCGGCAGTGCACCCCCAGGATCTTCCCTTCGCGCAGCCCTTCCAGGAACCGCCCGATCGCGACCCCGCTGTCCCAGCGGTAGCTCAGCGCCGGCTCCCAACGCTCCAGGCTCACCGCCCCGCGCGTCAGATCAGCCTCCCGGAGCGGCGTGCCCCGAAGCGGGTGGGAGACCCCCGGGATGGTGCGGGTGGTCTGTGTCGCCTCGGGTGGCGCAGCGTCAGCGGGGCGCCGGCGGCGGGCCACCTCAGCGCACTCCTAGGATGGCGACGGTGCCAATCTGCATCAGATCTCCCCAGGCCTGTGCCAGCCCCCGCCTGGGACTGTTGGGCACCTGACGCGCGCCGGCCTCACCGCGCAACTGCCAGTAGAGCTCGCAGAGCTTCATCAGACCCGCCGCGGCGATTGGGTTGCCCACCCCCATCAGGCCGCCCGAGGGACAGGACGGGAGAGGGCCGTCGCGGTCGAAGCGCCCGTTGGCCAGATCCTCCGGCGCTTTGCCACGGTCGGCCAGCAGCAGCCCCTCCAGGTGGTGCAGTTCCTTGTAGGCGAAGGGGTCGTAGGGTTCGACGACGTGTATCTCCTTGCGGGGCTCGGTGATGCCCGCCATGGCGTAGGCCATCCGCGCCGCGTCTTCCACGTAGCGGGGGTAGGCGAGGTCGCGGTTCCCCCAATACGACGTATCGAGCGCCCAGCCGATGCCTTCAACCCACACGGGGCGGTCGCTGATCCGCGTCGCCACCTCTTCGGCGGCCAGGACGATCGCCGCCGCGCCGTCGGAGATGGGACTGACCATCAGCCGGTGCACGGGCCAGGCCACCACCTCGCTGGCCAGCACCTCCTCGACGGTGAGTTCCGCTCCCAGCTGCGCGGCGGGGTGACCGAGGGCGTTGTGCTTGTTCTTGACGGAAACGCGGGCGATGTCTTCGTTGGCGATCCCGTAGGTGTGCATGTAGCGGCTCTGCTCGAGGGAGAAGATCCAAAGCAGGTTCGGCCCCAGCGGCCGCTCGATGGTGTGGTCGAAGATGCTGATGAAGGCGGCCTGGGGATGCGGCTGCGTCGGGCTCATCTTCTCTTCGGCCACGACGAGGACGACGTCGAACAGACCCGAGGCCACCAGCGTCCAGCCGGAAATGATGCTGAAGACGCCCGATCCCCCGCCGACGTAGGCGCGCAGATAGGGTTTGCGCCACCCGCCGGCGCCGTCGGAGAGGTACTCGCCTTTCATGTGCACGCCGTCGAAGGCATCGGGGGCGCTGGCCATCACCACCGCCTGGACGTCGCGCCGGCGCAGCCCCGCCGACTCGAGCGCGGCAGAGGCCGCGTAGTAAGAGAGTTCCTTCCCTGTCTCCAGCGCGCGGCGGGCGAAGAGGGAAAGTCCGGCACCAACAACGGCGACGCGCCGGCGCGGGCGGGGGCCCTTAGGGAGCACCGAGCACCACCGCCCCGCCCGTGGTCGTGGGGATGCCCCTCCAGGAGAGGACGAGAGCCGAATGGATGTCCTTCAGCTGTCCCGGTCCGGCGGTGCCCCGCAGCTGGTGGGCGGTTACCGCCGTTCGAAAGAGCGCGGAGGCGTCGTAGCCATACCCCATCCCCAGATTGCCGCCCGAAATGTTGACCCGCAGCTGTCCGTTCGCCGTCCGAGCGCTCTCGGTCAGGCGTGCGCCCTCGCCAACCTCCAGGCCCAACGCGGCCTCCAGATGCTGGAGCTCCTTATAGGCGTAGGTGTCGTCGACTTCGAACAGGTTGATCTCCCCGACGGCCGAGCGGATGCCGGCCTGCGCGTACGCCGCCTGGCAGGCCATCCGCGCGTAAACCGCCGTCCCCCAGGGCCGCCCCGAGAGGGACGGCTCGTCCGTAGCCCACCCGATCCCGCGGATCCAGACCGGAGTGGCGCCGCGATCGGCGATCCACTCGGCTGAGGCCAGCACCAGGACCACGGCGCCGTCGGCGTACCGGCTGACCTCGAGCTCGCGCAGGGGATCGGCCAGGGGCGCGCTGGCCAGCACCTCGTCCCCCCCGATGTCGGCGCCGTAGGCGGCATAAGTGTTGGTGAGGGCGGCGCGGCGGTTCTTGCTCACCACCCGCGCAGTGGCCTCGGGCCCCACCCCGGCCTCGTGGAGGTACCGGCGCATCTCCAGCCCCGCGACCGCGTGCGGGTTGAACCGGCGGGGGCGTTCGAAGGTGGGATCGAGGGCCAGCGCCAGGATCTGCTCGTGGTGCACGATGTTGCTGGCTTTGCTGTGCGCCTCCACGACGGCGGTCTCGGCGATCCCTGAGCGGATGAGCATGTAGGCGGTGGCCAGCCCTTGCAGGCCGTCCCCGGCGATGGTCTGTACCGGGCGCCGCACCGCCCCCAGCTGGTCGGGGGTGTACTCGTCGGTGATGCTGGTGCCTTCGTGAAAGTCCTCCGCCACCGTGACGAATGTGTCGATCTCGCGCGGCGTCACCCCGGCGTCGGCGTACGCGCGGGTGGCCGCCTCGAAGATCATTTCGCGGAAGGACACATCGGGAGAAACGGAGCGCAGGGGGGTCAGGCCGATGCCGATGATGGCGACGGAGGGTTCCATTTGGGCGCAAGACGACCGATTCTGTCCAGCTTTGTCGACAACCTGCTGCGCAAGGGTATGCGCTAATTGTGGGAGGCACAGGGTGTGTTATGAAAGTTATGATGTTACAATTTAGTCGGTGGTGTGGAAATGGAGATCAAGCCGTGGGGAACCTGGACCATCGGGGAGGGCAGGTCGATCGTGGAGGCTTTCGTGGACGGGCGGATCAACGAGGACACCGCCGTGGCCCGGGTGCGAGAGGTGTGTGTTGCGGCTGGAATGAAAGGCGAGTACGAACTCAGCGACGCGACCCTGCGCGCGGATGTACGGTACTACGCCCGCAAGGTGCGCAAATCACGCAAGGCCCTGGCGGGAGTGGGAACCGGGGAACCGCCAGCCCGCTCGATCGATCGGACCACCGTTGACCAGGAAGGACGGGTGATGATTCCCGCAACATTTCGCGAAGCGCTTGCAATGAGAGAAGGGGACGAGGTTACTCTCTGGCTCGACGAGGATGAGGTTCACATGATCCCAACCGCTCGGGTATTGAAGCGGGTGCAGGCGCTCGTTAGGCGCTACGTCCCTGATGGGCGGTCGCTTGCGGATGAACTCATCGCGGAGCGGCGCCAAGAGGCTGAGCGCGAATAAGACAGAAGTACTACTTGGGGGGATCCCATCGGTCCTTGCTCCAGCAGGTTCGCGGTCATCTCCCTCGACGCTGGAAATGCGTTCGAGGCGGGATTGCTGAGGCCTTCAGCGAAGGCGATGGTTGGTGTGCTGAGTTCGTGGTAATGACCTGAGGTATGAACACCGACCTCAGCGAAGACCACCGGCTGATCCAGGCCACCGTTCGGGATTTCGCGGCGAAGGAGATCGTGCCCGTCGCCGCGCGGCTCGACCAGGAAGCGCGCTATCCCTCCGAGATCATCGCGCGGGCGGCAACCCTCGGCTTGATGGGGCTGATGGTCCCCGAGGAGTATGGCGGCGCGGGGATGGATAGCATTGCCAATGTCCTCGTGCAGGAGGAACTCGCCCGGGCGTCAGCCGGCGTGCAGGTGATCGTCAGCGTCAACAACTCCCTCGTCTGCGATCCGATTGTCCGCTACGGCACCGCCGAACAGAAGCGGCGCTATCTCCCGCCGCTCGCCGACGGCCGGTCGCTGGGCTGCTACTGCCTGACCGAACCGTCCGCTGGCTCCGACGCCATGGCGCTGGAGACGCGCGCTCAGCGGCGCGGGGACGACTGGGTGCTCGACGGCCGCAAGTTCTTCGTCACCAATGGAGTGGAAGCCGATATCTGTATCGTCTACGCGCGCAGCGAAGACGCCCCGGGCGCGCGGGGGCTCTCAGCCTTCCTGGTCGAGAAGTCCTTCCCCGGCATCTCGGTGGGCAAGGTGGAGCACAAGCTGGGCATTCGCTGTTCCTCCACCAGTGAGATCCTGCTCGATGACTGCCGGGTGCCGGCGGAGAACCTCCTCGGCGGCCGGGGAGAGGGCGGGAAGATCGCCCTGGCCACCCTGGATGGTGGGCGAATCGGCATCGCCGCCCAGGCGGTCGGCCTGGCCCGGGCGGCCCTCGAGGACGCGACCGCGTACGTGAAGGAACGCCACATCTTCGGGCGCCCGCTCTCGAACTTTCAAGCGACCCAGTGGGCGCTGGCGGATGCGGCCACCCGCATCGATGCCGCACGGCTGCTCACATACCGCGCCGCGTGGTTGCGCGACCGGGGCGCACGATGCACCCGAGAAGCGGCGACGGCCAAACTGATCGCCTCCGAGACGGCCATGTGGGCGACCCACCGGGCAGTGCAGCTTTTCGGCGGGTATGGATACATCCAGGACTACCCGCTCGAGCGCTACTTCCGGGATGCCAAGATCACGGAGATCTACGAGGGCACCTCCGAGGTCCTGCGTCTTGTCCTCTCCCGCGATCTGCTAGGATCGAGAGGGAACGCCCACCAATGAACGTCATCGTCTGCATCAAACAGGTGCCGGATACTGAAGCGCCGATCCGTATCCGCGCGGGCGGGGGTATCGACGAGACCGGCCTCAACCTGGTGATGAACTACTACGACGAGCACGCCACCGAGGCGGCGCTGCGCCTGCGCGAGCAGTTCGGCGGGACCGTCACCGTGGTGGCGGTGGGCCCCGAACGGACCCGCGAGGCGCTGCGCCAGGCCCTTGCCATGGGCGCCGACGAGGCGACGCTGCTCCGCGATCCCGCCCTCGACGCCGCCGACCACCTCCAGGTGGCCCGCGCGCTGGCCGCCTTCATCCGCTCCCGCACACCTGATGCCGTCATCTGCGGCAAGCTGAGCACCGACGACAACGCCGCCGTCGTCGGGGCGGCCCTGGCGGAGCTCCTGGACCTGCCACAGGCGACCGCGATCGCGAAGCTCGAGCTCGACGCCGGAGCCGGGCACGCCACGGTTCACCGCGAGCTGGAAGGGGCGCTAGAGATCCTTGAGGTGCCGCTGCCCGCGCTCTTTACCGTCGAACGCAGCCTCAACGAGCCGCGCTATCCCTCCCTGCCGGGGATCATGAAGGCGAAGCGGAAGGAGATCGCCGTCCTGGATCTGGCGGCCCTGGGGCTCTCCGCGAATGAGCTGGGCCCAGCCGGGGCGACTCTGACCGGGCTGGCGACACCGCCGGGCCGCACCGCCGGCATCCAAGTCAACGGCGCCGACCCCGACGCCGCGGTGGAGGCGATCGTCACCTTTCTCGGCGATCGGGCCAAGGTGCTCTGATGGCGCAGGGGGCGCTCCCGGAGGTCTGGGTGCTCGTCGCCCACCGAGAGGGCTCGGTGCGCAAGATCACCTACGAGCTGTTGGGCACGGCGCGCGGCCTGGCCGGGGAGGGGCGTGTCGTCGCGGTGCTGCTGGGCGGCGGGGTCGAGGACCCCGCCCGGATCTTCGGCCAACGTGGGGCCGATGAGGTCATGGTGATCGATGACCCCCGGCTCACCCAGTACACGACGGAAGGATACGCCGCGGCGCTGGCCGCCCTCGCCTCGGAGCACACACCGGCGCTGCTGCTGATCGGCTCGACGGCCCAGGGACGCGATCTCGCGCCCCGCCTCGCCGCGCGGTTGGGGGCGGCGATCGTCACGGACTGTCAGACCCTCGCGCTCGAAGGCGGAGAGCTCGTGGCGACGCGCCCGATGTACACGCGCAAAGCCATCGGCACGGTCCGCCTGGCGCAGGGACGGCCCTGGATCGCCGTCGTCCTGCCCGCGGTCTTTCCCGTGCCGGAGGAGAGCGACCGCAGCGTTGAAGTGCGGGAGGCATCGCTGCCGGCGGAGGTCCGCATCCGCACACGCGTCGTCGAGACCCGTGCCATCGAGCGGGAGACGGTGCCGCTGACCGAGGCGGACGTGATCGTCTCGGGCGGCCGGGGCCTGCGCGGCCCGGAGAACTTCGCCCTCCTCGACGCCCTGGCCAGGGCGCTGGAAGCGGCGGTGGGCTCGTCGCGCCCGCCGGTGGACTCGGGGTGGGTCCCGCACGACTACGAGATCGGCCAGACCGGCAAGACCGTCTCGCCGCAGGTCTACATCGCCTGTGGCATCTCCGGCGCGCCGCAGCACCTGGCCGGCATGTCCGGCAGCAAATTCATCGTCGCCATCAATAAGGACCCCAACGCGCCGATCTTTCAGCTGGCGGATCTGGGAGTGGTGGGGGACCTCTTCGAGATTCTTCCGCGACTGACCGAAGCCGTGAAGAAGCGGAAGGCGGCGGGCTGATGAGCGAGCGGCGGGACGGACGGGGCGAGCCGGCCGCGGCGCCGGAGCGGCGGCGTCGTTTTTCCACCATCTCGGACGTGGAGATCCGCCGCCTCTACCAGCCTGAGGATCTGACGGGGTGGGACGAAGCGCGCGACCTTGGCATCCCGGGCGAGTACCCGTTTACCCGCGGCATTCACCCCACCATGTACCGCGGGCGCCTCTGGACCATGCGGCAGTTCGCCGGCTTCGGCACCGCGGAGGACGCGAACCGCCGCTTCCACTACCTGCTGGAGAAGGGGCAGACTGGGCTCTCCGTGGCCTTCGACATGCCCACCTTGATGGGCTACGACTCCGACCACCCGCGCGCCCTCGGCGAGGTGGGGCGGGAGGGGGTCGCGGTCGATTCCCTGGCCGATATGGAGATCCTCCTCGACGGGCTGCCGCTCGACCAGGTCACCACCTCCATGACCATCAACGCGCCGGCCAACGTGCTGCTGGCGCTGTACGTCGCCGTAGCCGACGGCCGCGGCATCCCCCGCGACCGGCTGGGGGGGACCACGCAGACCGACATGCTCAAGGAGTTCATCGCCCAGAAGGAATGGGTGGTGCCGCCGCGCCCCAGCATGAAGCTGATCCAGGACATGCTGGTCTTCGGCGCGCAGGAGCTGCCCCGCTGGAACGTGATCAGCGTCAGCGGCTATCACATTCGGGAGGCCGGCTCGACGGCCGCTCAGGAACTGGCTTTCACGCTCGCCGACGGCATCGCCTACGTGCAGGCGGGGATCGAGGCGGGTCTCGAGGTGGACGAGTTCGCGCCGCGCCTCTCCTTCTTCTTTGACTGCCACGTCGACTTCTTCGAGGAGATCGCCAAGTTCCGGGCGGCGCGGCGGATGTGGGCCCGCATCATGCGCGAGCGCTTCCGGGCGCGCAGTCCGCGCTCCTGGTGGCTGCGCTTCCACACGCAGACCGCGGGGGTCTCGCTGACGGCGCAGCAGCCCCGCAACAACATCGTGCGGGTCGCCCTCCAGGCCTTTGCCGCCGTGCTGGGGGGGACGCAGTCGCTGCACACCAATTCCATGGACGAGACCTACGCGCTGCCCACCGAGGAAGCGGCGACGTTGGCCCTGCGCACCCAGCAGATCATCGCGCACGAGACCGGGGTCACGCAGACGGCGGATCCCCTCGGCGGGGCGTACTTCGTCGAGGCCCTCACCACCGAGATCGAACGGCAGGCCTGGGACTACATCCGCCGCATCGACGACCTGGGCGGCATGATCGCCGCGGTGGAGGCCGGTTTCCCCCAGCGCGAGATCGCCGAGGCCTCCTACCGCTACCAGCAGCAGCTGGAACAGCGGGAGAAGGTCGTCGTCGGCGTCAACGAGTTTACTTCCGGACCGGGTGGCGCCGAGGCCGATCGTCCCATCGAGATTCTGCGCATCTCGCCTGAGGTGGAGCGCCGGCAGATCACGCGCACCCGCCACGTGCGGGCGGAGCGCGATCAGCGCCGGGCAGCCGAGGCGCTAAGACGCCTCACGGAGACCTCAGGGGCGGGGGGCAACACGATGTACGCGATCGTCGACGCCGTCAAGGCGCACGTCACCCTCGGGGAAATCTGCGATGTCTTCCGCGCCGTCTACGGGGAGTATCGCGAGCCCGCCGTTATCTGACATTGTCAAGTTTCATGGAACCTTGTCGGAAACTCGCCCCGGGGCGAGTTGAGGCAACATGAGGAATCTGCTAGGTTCCAACCTCAGGGAATTTAGGTAACGTAAAGTACCGCAGGGCACTGCTCGCTTCCGCCTGCCAGAGGCAGCCTGTCTGCTAAAATACGGCCGGTGACGCCTCTCTGACCGCGTCCCCGCTATGCCGGACGCTAAGATCCGCATCCTGGTGGCCAAACCGGGCCTCGATGGGCACGACCGCGGGGTCAAGGTCGTGGCGCGCGCGCTGCGCGACGCCGGCTTCGAGGTGATCTACACCGGTCTTCACCAAACCCCGGAGATGATCGTCAACGCGGCGATCCAGGAGGACGTGGACGCGATCGGCCTGTCCATCCTCTCCGGCGCCCACAACGTGCTCTTCCCCAAGATCATGGAATTGCTGCGCGAGCGCGACGCCGGGCACGTGCTCGTCTTCGCCGGCGGCATCATCCCCGAAGAGGACGCGCCGGCGCTGCGCGAGGCGGGTCTCGCGGCGATCTTCACCCCCGGAACCTCCCTCCAGGAGATCACCGGGTGGGTGCGCGAGCACGTCACGCCCCGGGGGATCGCCTCCTGACCGGCCGGACCGGGCCGCTCGCGGCGGGCGACGTCGTCCTGCTCCTCGACCGGCGGGGACGGCGGTACCTGGCCACGCTGGCCGCGGGCGGCGTCCACGACCTGCGCGGCGGCAGGATTCCCCACGATCTGATGATCGGTCGCGAGGAGGGCAGCGCCGTCGAGAGCAGCCGCGGCGAGCGCGTCCGCGTCTTCCGCCCCACGCTGGCCGAGTTTGTCCTGGAAATGCCCCGCGGGGCGCAGGTGATCTACCCCAAGGACCTGGCCATGATGACGCTCTGGGGCGACGTCTACCCAGGCGCCACCGTCGTCGAGGCCGGAACGGGCTCGGGGGCGCTGACCATGGCGCTGCTGCGCGCGGTGGGCTCGACAGGACGGGTCGTCTCGTACGAGATCCGCGAGGATTTCGCCCGCCAGGCGCGACGCAACATCAGCCGCTTGATGGGCGAGCCGGAGGCCCTGACCCTGAGGGCGCACGATATCTACGACGGCATCCCCGACCTGCCGATCGATCGTCTGCTGCTCGACCTCCCCGAACCGTGGCGCGTCGTGCCGCACGCGGCTCAGGCGATCCGCCCCGGCGGCATCTGGGTGAGCTACGTTCCCACGGTGCCCCAGGCCGCGCAGACCGTGGAGACGCTGCGGGCGGCAGGGGCCTTCGCCACGATCGACACCTTCGAGACGCTGCTGCGTCCCTGGAACATCGAAGGGCTGTCCGTGCGGCCGGCGCACCGGATGGTCGCGCATACCGGGCTGATCACCACGGCTCGTCGCATCGCGGGGCCTCCCGCGGTCGAACCGTCGTGAGGGAGGCGTGCGGATGGCTCAGGTGAGCGCCTCCACCACCATCGGCGCGCCGATCGAGCAGGTCTACGCGGCGGCCAAAGCCGTGGAGACGTTCCCGGACTTCATGCCCGATCTGGAGAGCGTCGAGGTGTTGGAGCGGTTCAACGGCAACACGGTCAGCCGCTGGGTCGGCCTCGTCCAGGGGCGCAAGATCCGCTGGGTGGAGGAGGACCTCTGGGACGATCGCGCCTATCGCTGCGACTTTCGTCAGCGCGAGGGCGATTTCACCCGGTACGAGGGCTCCTGGCGCTTCGAGCCGGCGCCCGAGGGCACCCGCACGACCATCGAGGTGGATTTCCAACTGGACATTCCTCTGGCCGGGGTCCTGTTGAGCAACCTGCTGAAGGTGCTGATGCGTAAGAACATCGAAGGAATGCTCGCGGCGCTGAAGGGGCAGATCGAGGCCGGGCGGTGAGGGCCGCCGTTTGAGGCGATGACGGGACGGGTAAAGCAGTCGAGGAAATCTGTTGCGGAGGAGGGACACATGATGATCACTCGGTGCACGAACTGGTTCGGGACGGTCGCGGCGCGGTACGCGGGCACGGAGGCGGGACAGAGCATCCTCGTCATCCTTCTGGTGCTCTTCGTCATCTGGCTGTTGCTCACGGGAGGACGCGTGGTCGTGCAGTAGACCTTCCCCGAGCATGATCCGGAAGCCGCGGCGCTCGCTGCGGCTTTCTTTGTTGGCCGCCGTGCGGACGCGTGCCGGGTCCGGACGCCGCCGCAGGATCGGTGCGGGAGAAAGTTGAGCGTGCGACACGGAGACTATAAGATGAGGTCCATGCGCACGGCCGCGAAAATTCCCATCGCGCACCCTTTCATCGGAGACGAGGAGCGGCAGCGAGTCCTGGACGTCCTCGCGTCGGGGATACTTGTCGCCGACCGGGTCGTGCGTGAGTTCGAAGACGCCTTCGCGGCCTACATCGGCGTCCCCCATGCCGTGGCGACATCCTCCGGCACGGCCGCCCTGCAGGTGGCGCTCGAAGCCCTGGGCATCGGGGCGGGCGACCGCGTGGTCACCACCCCGTTCACCTTTGCCGCGACCAGCCATGCCATCCTCCACGCCGGCGCGCGGCCGGTCTTTGCCGACATCGATGCGCAGACCGGCAACCTCGACCCGGCCGCGGCCGAGGACGCGGTGCGCCGCGAGGGCGCCAAGGCGATCCTGGTCGTGCACCTCTACGGTCTGCCCGCCGACCTGGACGCTCTCGGCGAGGTGGCCGCGCGGCACGGCCTGCTGCTGATCGAAGACTGCGCCCAGGCGCACGGCGCGACCTACCGCGGCCGCAAGGTGGGATCGTTCGGCGACGCGGCCATCTTCAGCTTCTATCCCACCAAGAACATGACCACCGGCGAAGGCGGCATGGTCCTCACCGCGGACGCCCAGGCGGCGCGACGGGCGCGCCTGCTCGTGGATCCTCGCGGAGAAGACGAGTACGTCTACAGCGTGATCGGCTACAACTTCCGCATGACCGACGTCGCTGCAGCGATGGGACTGCCGCAGCTGAGGCGCCTCGAGCGCTCCAACGAAGCCCGTCGCCGGAACGCCCGAGCGCTCACCGCGGGGCTGAACGGGCTGTCGTGGCTGACCACCCCCATCGAACCGGCGGGGGCGACACCGGTCTACACCGCGTACACCGTGCGCACGCGGGCGAGGGAGGCGTTGATGGCGCATCTCGCCCGGGAAGGGGTCGGCCACAAAATCTACTACCCGATGCTCATCCCCCACACTCCCGCCTACCGCGCGCTGGGGTTCGACGGTGACTTTCCCGTGGCCGAGCGCTGGACGCGGGAGGTCCTCTCGCTGCCCGTCCACCCCGCGCTGACGGATGAGGACCTGCGCCGCATCATCGAGGTCGTGACCGCATTCTCCCCCAGATGAGCCGTCGCGTCCGCATCGCGGTGGTCGGGCTCGGTCAGTGGGGCCGTCACCACGCCCGCATCCTGGCCCACCTGCCCGACGTCGAGCTGGCCGGCGTCGTCGACACCGATCCGCGGGAGGCGGCCCACCTGGGCCACCGCTACGGGACACGCTCACACCGGGACTACCGAGACCTCCTGGGGCAGGTCGAAGCGGTGACCATCGCCGTGCCCACGGTGCTGCACTACGCTATCGCCCGGGATTTCTTGGAATCGGGGGCGCACGTCCTCGTGGAGAAACCGATGACCGCCACCGCCGAGGAGGCGGCGACGCTCTCCGAGCTGGCCGCTGAGCGGGACCGCGTGCTCCTGGTCGGCCACATCGAGCGCTTCAAGCCGGCGGTGCAGCGCCTCTTCCGCCTGGTCTCCGATCCCCTGGCGATCGAGGCTCGGCGGATGCGACCCTACGACTCCGGCCGGTCGATGGATACGGGGGTCGTAATGGACCTGATGATCCACGACATCGACATCGTGGACTCGATGCTGCCGGGACGCTTCGAGGACCCCCAGGCGATCGGAGTGTGCGTGCACAACTCCCACGAGGATCTGGCAATGGCCCGCATGCGCACCTCCAGCGGCTGCATGGTCACCTTCACCGCCAGCCGCGTCGCCGCCCGCAAGACCGCGGAGATGGAGGTGACGATGGCCGACCGGGCCATCCACCTGGACCTCCTGCGGCAGAGCATTGCCATCAGCTTCTTCAACGGCGAGACCCAGCGGATCACCCTGGAGGGAGAAGAGCCCCTGGAGTTAGAGCTGCGTCACTTCGTCGAGTGCGTGCGCAGCGGGAGCCGTCCCCTCGTCGGCGGCGCAGACGGCCAGCGCGCTCTGGAGATCACCGAAGCGATCCTCGAGCGAATGGTGCGGATTACGCCGCCTGTACGTGTCTGAACACTTGCGGGTGCGGGGAAGGCTCTCCGGCTCGAAAACGTTTTGACTCGCCGAGCGAGCCTCCCCCCGCACCCGCTAGCGCTCACGGACGCACAACGACGCAAGTCACAACCTTTGCGATCCCATCGATCCGCTCGAGCTGCGCGGCTAGGGTGGGGAAGCCCTTCGTGCCTTCCATCTGCGCCGTGGCAATGATGTCGACCTCCCCCAACGTGACGACGGCCTCGCCAATGCCGGGAATGCGCCGGACGGCCCGCGCGACCTCTGCCGGTGTGTGGCGGTTGAGGGTGATCAGGAAGTAGGCCGTCTCCACCATGGTGCTATAGTATCGGCGATGATTCAGGGAAAATTGCTTCCGCCCCTGCTTCGCCGCCTCGTCTACCCGCATCTCCCCACACGCCCGGACGTGCTGGTGGCTGCCGCCGTGGGCGAGGACAGCGCCGTCCTCGATTTCGGCACGTCGGTCTGCGTGGCCACCTCCGATCCCATCACCGGGGCGGTGCAGCACATCGGCCGACTGGCCGTGCACGTCGCCTGCAACGACATCGCGGCCACCGGGGCCGAGCCGGTGGCGCTCTTGCTCACGGTGCTGCTGCCCCCCGCTGCCGGGGACGCTGAGATCGAGGCGATCATGCGGGAGGCCGGGAAGGCGGCGTCGGGAGTGGGCGTGGCCATCGCCGGCGGTCACACCGAGGTGACCGCCCGCGTGACCCACCCGGTGGTGGTGGTCGCCGGCATCGGCCGCGCCGCAGCGGGTGGGTACGTCCATGCCGGGGGTGCGCGCCCGGGCGAGGCGCTGCTGCTGACCAAGGCGGCGGCGATCGAGGGCACCGCCATTCTGGCGACCGACCTCGCCGTGGAGCTGGCGACCCGACTCCCTGCGGAGGTGCTGGAGCGGGCGCGGCGCTTCATCGATGAGGTGAGCGTGTTGCCGGAAGGGCGCATCGCGGCGCGGGCGGGAGCGACAGCGATGCACGACGTCACCGAGGGTGGGGTGATCACCGCCGTCTGGGAAATGGCCGAGGCGTCGCGGTGCGGCGTCGAGCTGTGGGCCGACGCGGTGCCCGTCCGGGCCGAAACCACAGCCCTGTGCGCCGCTGTGGGCGCGGACCCGCTGACCCTTATCGGCAGCGGCGCGATGCTGATCGCCACCGCCGTCCCGGCGCGGACGCTGGCGGCGTTTGAGGAAGCGGGCATCGCCGCGGTGCAGATCGGCGAGATGCAGGAGGAGGATCGCACGCTGCGCCGGGGGGAGCGGAGGGAGCCATTGTCTCCTCCCGAGCGTGATGAGCTCTGGCGGATCCTCGAACAGCGCTCCTAGCCTGGTTCGCGCGCGCCGGCGTGGTACGATGAGAGATAGAATCGCATAGCACGTGCTGGGGGAGCCCGGTCGAGCCGGGCTGAGAGTGCAGCCGGAAGCACTGCTGCAGACCCCTCGGACCCGATCCAGGTCATGCTGGCGTGGGGAAGCGACGGTGGTTCTCGCCGCCAGGCCCGGTCGGGCCGGCGGCGTCTGCACGCCTGGGGGCCCGGCACGCCACGGTTCTAAGGAGATGTCGTGATGCCGCAGCAACCGTTACGCCGGCTCACCGAGACAGGCCTGGCCTTAGCCCTGGTAGCGGTGCTCAACCTGCTTCCGCCGCTCTTCAAGCTGCCGCAGGGGGGATCGGTGACCTGGGGCAGCATGGTGCCGCTGTTCTTCATCGCGCTGCGCTGGGGTGCTCCTTGGGGGGTGCTCACCGGCATCCTCGGGGGTCTGATCAATTACTGGATCGATCCGCAGTACTACCATCCGCTGCAGTGGATCCTGGACTACCCGGTCGCGTTCGGGGTGCTGGGGATCGCCGGAGTCTTCCGCGGCTTCCCGGCGGCGGGGATCGTCCTGGGCGGCGTCCTGCGGTGGGCCGCGCATGTCGCCTCGGGCGTGGTCTTCTTCGCCTCCTTCGCACCGAAGGGGATGAGCCCGCTCCTCTACGCCATCGTGTACAACGGGAGTTTCATGCTGCCGGAGGTCGCGATCAGCGTGGTATTGACGCTGCTGCTCTTGCGCGCGATGGCGCGGCTCACCCCGGCGATGCGGTGATCGCCCTCATCATCACCCAGGGCCCGGCGCGCGCCCGCCGGTCCCTGCGGGATCTGGCCGCGCGGGCCGATCTGATCCTCGCCGCCGACGGCGGCGCCCGCGTCGCCCGTGCCGCCGGCGTGAACCCTCACCTCATCATCGGGGATCTCGACTCCCTTGACCCGGCGACCGCCCGTTGGGTGAGCAGGCGGCGCATTCCCCGCCGGCGTTTTCCCGTCTCCAAGGACGCCACCGACGCGGAGCTGGCGCTGCGAGAGGCGCTGCGCCGGGGCGCCGGCGAGATCTGGATCTTCGCGACGCTGACGGGACGCATGGATCAGGCTCTCGCCAACCTGCTCCTCCTCATCTCTGCGCGCGCGGCGCGGGCGCGCGCTGTTCTCACCGACGGCCGGGCGACCGCGTGGCTGGCCTCGGGGAGGGCGCGGATCAGCGGGCGCCCCGGAGATCTGGTGTCGCTGCTGTCCCTGTCGCCAACCGTCAGCGGCATCGTCACCGCGGGACTGCGATATCCCCTGCGCGGAGGGAGCCTGCGGCGGGGCAGTACCCGCGGGATCAGCAACGAGATCATCACGGCCCCGGCCTCCCTGCGCGTCGGTCGCGGCGATCTGCTGGTCATCCAGACCCCGCGGCGCGCGCCGCGCTGAACGCAGACCGCGCGAGAGGCTCGGCGGGAGGCGATGCTACAATACCCGCATGCCGGACACCTTGATGCGCGCCATTGCCGCCGACGGCGGCGTTCGCGGCGTGGCGGCCGTCGCCACGGCGACGGTGGAGGAGGCGCGTCGCCGCCACGACACCGCGCCTACCGCTACCGCTGCGCTGGGCCGCACCCTGACGGCGACGGCGATGCTCGGGGCCGGGTTGAAGGATGATCAGAAGATCACGCTGCGGGTGCTCGGCGACGGGCCATTGGGAGGCATCATCGCCGACGGCAACGGCGGGGGCGCGGTGCGCGGCTACGTCGCCAATCCCGACGTGGACCTGCCGGTGACCGTACGCCGCAAGCTCGACGTCGGAGGCGCCGTGGGACGGGGGACGCTGCATGTCACCAAAGACATGGGTCTGCGCTATCCCTACCACGGCAGCGTCCCGCTGATCTCGGGAGAGATCGGCGAGGACGTGGCGCGCTACCTGGTCGTGTCCGAACAGGTCCCGTCAGTGGTGGCTCTGGGCGTGCTGGTCAATCCCGACGGCGAGGTGCGCGCGGCGGGCGGCTACATCCTGCAGGTCTTACCCGGGGCGCGCGAGGACCTCCCCCGCTATCTGGAAGAACGCGTCCGGGCGCTCCCCCCGGTCACCGAACTTGTGCGCGAGGGCATGGAGCCGCAGGCGATCCTGGAACTGGCGCTGGGAGAGCTGGCGCCGCGGTCCCTCGGCGGCAGTCCGATGACGTTCACCTGCGGGTGCTCGCGCGCCCGGGTGGAAGCGGTCTTGATCGCGCTGGGGAAGGATGAGGTGGAGACACTGATTGCCGAGCAGGGACGGGCGGAGGTGACCTGCCGCTTCTGTGGGGACCGCTACGTCTTGGGGGCGGAGGAGATGCGGCGCCTCTTCAGCGCGCCCGCGTAACCCGGCCGGAGCGCAGGCAGGTCGTGCAGACGTGCACCCGGCGCACGCGGCCGCCGATCACGCCCCTGATGCGCTGGACGTTGGAGCGAAATTGCCGCTTGCTGCGAATGTGGGAGTGGCTGAGCGAGTAGCCGCTCACCGTCCCCTTGCCGCAGATCTCACACTGTCGGGCCATGCCGTGACTCCTCTCACGCCACGCCTGCCAAAAACGTCATTCATGCTAGCACGCGCCTGACGGGGCCGCAACGCGTGCGGCGCAGGAAAGGGTGGCACACGCAGACCGGAGGAAAGGTGGCGCCCACAGAGAAGAGGATGCCCGGCTTGAGCGCGCGGTCCCAGACTCCCTCCGCCCCACCCCGGCCCGCCGCGGGGTCCCCTCTGCTCGCTCCGGTGCAGTATCTCAAAGGCGTCGGCCCCGCCCGCGCCGCCGCCCTCGCGCGGCTCGGTGTCGCCACCGTGGAGGATCTCCTCCTGCACGTGCCCCGCCGGCTCGATGACCGCACCCGCCTTGTGCCGCTGCGCGATCTCCCGCACGGGGCGGAGAGCACCGTCGAGGCGACGGTGGCGGCCGTGAGCGAGTTCCGGCCGCGGCGCGGCCTCACCGTGACCAAGGCGGCGCTGACCGACGACAGCGGCATCGGGTACGCGATCTGGTACAACCAGTCCTACCTGAAACAGCAGCTGCGGCGGGGGATGCGGGCGCTCTTCTTCGGCCGGGTAGAGCGCCGCGCTGGCGAGATCCGCCTCACCGCGCCGGAGTTTGAGGAGATTGAGAACGGGGAGGAGGAGACCTGGCACACCGGCCGCCTGGTACCGATCTATCCTGCCACGGAAGGTCTCTCCCAACGCGTCCTGCGCAACGTGGTGCGCGGCGCCCTGACCGCCCATGCCGGCGAGGTGCAGGAGATCCTCCCCGAAGAGCTGCGCCGACGTCAGCGCTGGGGCGGCGTGGCGGAAGCCGTGTGGGCGCTGCACTTCCCCGACACCATGGAGGCGCACCGTCGCGCGCGGGCGCGTCTGGCCTTCGAGGAGCTGCTCGTCCTCGAGCTGGGGGTCCTGCTTCGACGTCAGCAAGGGCAGGCCGCGGCCAAACCCCAACGCTATCGGAGCGGCGGCCTCGTCGACCGTTTCCTCTCCTCCCTGCCGTTCCCGCTGACCGGGGCGCAGCGGCGCGCCATCGACGAGATCGTGCGCGAGTTGCGCCTGCGCCAGCCGATGAACCGTCTGCTGCAGGGCGACGTGGGGTCGGGCAAGACGATCGTCGCCATTGCCGCGCTGCTGACCTGCATCCAGGGCGGGTTTCAGGGCGCGCTGATGGCGCCGACGGAGATCCTGGCTGAGCAGCACTACCTCACGGTGCGGCCGTGGCTGGAGGCGCTGGGCGTGCAGGCGGTGTTGCTCACGGGCAGCCGCAGTGGACGCGAGCGGGCGCAGCGCCGCGAGGCGGTGGCGGCCGGAGCGGCAGACCTCATCGTCGGCACCCACGCCCTGCTGGAGGAAGAGGTGGCCTTCGCCCGGCTCGGCCTGATCGTCGTCGACGAGCAGCACAAGTTCGGCGTCCTGCAGCGCGCGCGGCTGCGCCGCAAGGGCTTTGCGCCCGACGTCCTGGTAATGACCGCCACGCCCATCCCACGCACGCTCGCGCTGACCGTGTACGGGGATCTGGACGCCACGACCCTCGACGAGTTGCCCCCCGGCCGCGGCGCCGTCGCGACCCACTGGCGACAGGCCTCGGCGCGTCCGAAGGTGTATGCGTTCGTGCGCGAGCAGATCAGAATGGGCCGGCAGGCGTACGTGGTCTGCCCGCTGATCGAAGACTCGGAAAAACTCGCCGCCCGTGCGGCCGCGGCCCTGGCCGAGGAGCTGCGCGCAACCTTCTTCGCCGACCTCACCGTCAGCCTGCTGCACGGCCGGATGGGCGGACCGGAGAAGGAGCGCACGATGGCCGTGCTGCGGGCCGGGGAGATCCACGTGCTGGTCGCCACCTCCGTCATCGAGGTCGGCATCGACGTCCCCAACGCCTCGGTGATGGTGATCGAGGACGCGGATCGTTTCGGGCTGGCCCAGCTCCATCAGCTTCGCGGACGCGTCGGACGGGGGGCGCACCGCTCCTACTGCGTCCTCATCGCCTCCCCCTCCACCGACGAAGGCCGGCGTCGGATGGAGGTGATGACCGAAACGACCGACGGCTTCCGGATCGCGCAGGAGGACCTGCGTCTGCGCGGGCCGGGGGAGATCCTGGGCACGCGGCAGCACGGACTGCCCGATCTGCGGGTCGCCGATCTGACGACGGATCTCGGGCTGTTGGAAGAGGCGCGCGCCGCCGCCGTGGAGCTGCTGGGCGGCGATCCCGCCCTCGCCGCGCAGGATCACCGCGGCCTGGGCGGGGCGGTGCGGCGCCGGTTTGCGGGCGCCAGCCTGACCCTGGTCGGGTAGGTGGCCGCGGCCCGCGGGCGCGGCGGGGCCGCGGGCCGCGGCGGGGTTCGGCCGACCGCGCGGCGGGTGCGGGACGCGCTCTTCAACAGTCTCGCCGCCCGGGTCGAAGGCGCGGCGGTGCTCGATCTGTTCGCCGGCACCGGCGCGTTGGGGCTGGAGGCGCTGGCGCGGGGGGCGAGGGTGGTAGTCTTTGTCGAGCGCGACGCGACGCTGGCGCGCCGGCTCCGCGACCACCTGCGCGCGGAGGACCTGACCGCGCAGGCGGAGGTCTGGCGGGCGCCCGTGCCGACGGCGCTGACCCGTCTGGGTGAGGAGGGACGGCGATTCGATCTCATCCTGCTCGACCCACCGTACGGCCGCGGTCTGCTCGACCGGACGCTCGAGGCGCTCGCCGGCGGCGAGGCGCTGGCGCCGGGGGGACGCATCGTCGCGGAAGGGCACTGGCGGGACGCGCCGCGCCTGCCCGACGGGCTGGCGCTGGTGCGGGAGGCCCGCTACGGCGAGACCGCGCTGTGGGAGTACGCGCGCAGGGAGGCGGCGTGAGCACGGCGCTCTACCCGGGCACCTTCGATCCCGCCCACCACGGCCACCTGGACGTCATCGTGCGCGCCTCCCATCTCTTCGAGCGCGTCGTCGTGGCCGTCTCGCGGGAAGCAAAGAAGAACGGGCTCTTTTCGGTGGAGGAGCGCGCCGCGATGCTGCGCGACGCCACCACCGGACTGCGCCGCGTCGAGGTGGTCACGTACGGCGGTCTCACCGCGGCGTTCGCCCTCTCCGTCGGAGCTGACGTCATCATCAAGGGGCTGCGCGGCCCGGAGGACATCCCCACCGAGGCGCGTCAGATGCTGATGAACCGGCACCTCGGCGGTCCGGAGACGCTCTTCCTGCTGCCGTCGCCCCTGTATGCGCAGGTGAGCTCCACGCTGATCCGCGAGGTGACCCGGCTGGGCGGGGATGCCTCCGCGTTCGTCCCCGAGGCGGTGGCGCGCCGGCTGGCCGCCCTCGGCGCGCGCGGACGTGGTCGATCCCGCCGCGGCGGCTGATGGAATCGGTCATCGCGCTCCTGGACCGGTTGGAGAGTCTGCTCGCCCCGGGGCGGGGAGGCGGAGCGCGGCGTCCCGAGGCGGCGGAGGCGCTCGCCGTGCTGCGCATGATCCGCGCCGCGCTCCCCGCCGAGCTGCATCACGCGCAGCGGCTCCGCGAGGAGGCGGAGACGCTCCATCGCCGCGCCGCCGACGAGGCGCGCCGGATGATCCTGGACGCCGAGGCGCTGGCGAGGCGGCAATACGAGGAAGGGCCGCACTCCGAGCTCGTGCTCCGGCGGACGCACATGGTGGAGGAGGCGCAGGCGGAGGCGGACCAGATCCGCCGTGGCGCGGATGAGTACGCCGCGCGCGTCCTCGCCGCCCTCCAGGCTCACCTGGAGAGGGTTCTGGGGGCGATCCAGCGCGGCAAGACGATGCTTGGATCGGACGGAAGGTAGAGGCGTGATTGTGACCCGGCTAGGTGGGTCAGTATAATGACAGGAGTTTGTCGCCGGGAGATCCGGTCGTGATCGTGGATCTGGACGGGCTCGAGCTGGATGACAGAGGAGCCGGGTCGCTATCCTTCACCGAGGTGATCGAGAGCGGCGCGGACGTGCCTTTCCCGCGGCCGGTGGAAGGGCACATTCGCTTCAGCCGCGCGGACGGCGTCACCTGGGTCCGCGGCGAGGTCGGGACGGAGGTGACGCTGCTCTGCGCCCGGTGCGCTCGGCCCTTCACCCACCGGCTGATGGGGAGCTTTCGCGAAGGGTACCGGACCAGCGGAGCGGCTGAGCACGGAGGGGACGGCAGCGGGACGCCCGTCGTGCTGACGCTGGCCGGCTCGCTGCTCGACCTTAGCGAGGTGGCTCGTCAGCACCTCGTCCTGGCGGTGCCGATGGCGCCGCTGTGCCGGCGGGAGTGCCGGGGGTTGTGCCCGACCTGCGGCGCCGACCGCAACGAGGGAGACTGCGGCTGCGGCGCGGACGCGCTCGACCCGCGCCTGGAGGCGCTGCGCGGCTTTCGCCCCACCGCGGACTAGCACGTATTAGAAGGAGGAGAGACGGTTGGGAATTCAGAAGCGGAGACACTCCCGAGCCCGGACAGCCCGGCGGCGCAGCCAGTGGAAGGCCGCGCCGGTAACGCTGGTGAGCTGCCCGCAGTGCCACCAGCCCATGCGTCCGCATCGGGTCTGCCCTACCTGCGGCTACTACGCCGGCCGGCAGGTGATCGAGCGTGAGGAAACCACCACATAGACGGCAGAGGCCCCGACGCTGATCCGGCGAGTCGGTCGGACCCGATGAAGGTACGGGTGGCCGTCGACGCCATGGGCGGGGACTACGCGCCCGACGAGGTGGTCGGCGGCGCCGTCGACGCCGCGACGGCCCTCGGCGTTGGCATCACCCTCGTCGGACCGGCTGAACGGATCCACCGGGTGCTGGGGAATCGAGCACGCGGCCTCCCCATCGAGGTAGTCGACGCCCCGGAGGTCATTGGGATGGACGAGGCCCCGGCGATGGCCGTGCGCAAGAAACGCCGCGCCTCGGTAGTCGTCGCGCTGCAGCAGGTGCGGGACGGTCGGGCCTCCGCGGTCGTGACCGCCGGCAACACCGGCGCGGCGATGGGCGCCGCGCTGGTCACCCTCGGCCGCATCCCCGCGGTGGACCGCCCGGCCATCGCCGCCATCCTACCCACCCTGGGCAAGACGCCGGCGATTCTCCTCGACGTCGGGGCCAACGTTGACTGCAAACCGAAGCACCTCCTGCAGTTCGGGGTGATGGGATCCGTCTACGCGCACCGCGTCCTCGGTATCGCCTCCCCGCGCGTGGGGATCCTCAGCATCGGGGAGGAGGCCGGCAAGGGCAACGACCTGACGATTCCCGCCGCGGAGCTGCTCCGCGCCTCCGGGCTCAATTTCGTGGGCAACGTGGAGGGGCGGGACTTCTTCTCGGGGCACACCGACGTGATCGTCTGCGATGGATTTATCGGTAATGTGGTGCTCAAGTTCGGCGAAGGGCTGGCGCTCTCGCTGCGCCAGCTCCTCCGCGAGGAGCTGCGCGGCACGCCCGGCGTCCTGCTGGGGCTGTACCTGGCGCCGCTGAAACGGCGCGGGCTGCGCATCTGGCGCCGGCTCGATTACCGCGAGTACGGCGGCGCCCCGCTGCTGGGGGTGGACGGCGTCTGCATCATCGCCCACGGGCGCAGCAACGCCTGGGCGATCCGCAACGCCATCCGCGTCGCCGCCGAGGCCGCGGAGCGGCACATCGTCCAGCCCATCAGCGCCGAGATGGCCGCCGTCGAGGCGCGCCTCGCCGGCGCCGCGCTCTCCGACGAGGCCGTGCTGGGCGCCCGTGGGGCGGCGGGGGCGGAGTCTTGAGCGGGCGCGGCTCCACGATCACGGGGTTGGGGCGGGCGATTCCCAGCCGCGTCCTCACCAACGCCGACCTCGAGCGGATGGTCGAGACGACCGACGAGTGGATCGTCACCCGCACCGGGATCCGGGAGCGCCGCATCGCCGCCGAAGGCCAGACCACGTCGGACCTGGCCTACGAAGCGGCGCGGGAAGCGCTGGCCCAGGCCCAGGTGGAGGCCGACCAGCTCGACCTGATCATCGTCGGCACGGCCACGCCGGACATGCCGTTCCCGGCCACCGCCTGCCTGCTGCAGGACCGGCTGGGGGCGACGCGGGCTGGGGCCTTCGACGCCGCGGCGGCCTGCACGTCATGGATGTACGGCGTGGCCATGGGCCATGGCTATATCGTCGCCGGGCTGGCCGAGACGGTGCTGGTCGTCGGCGCCGAGACGCTGTCGCGGATCACCAACTTCAAGGACCGGGCGACCTCCGTGCTCTTCGGCGACTCCGCGGCCGCGACCGTGCTGCAGCCCGCGCCGGAGGGCAGCGGCTTCCTGTCGTTCGTGCTCGGGTCCGACGGGTCGGGCGGTTCTCTGCTCAGCATTCCCGCCGGCGGCTCGCGGGCGCCTGCGTCCTTCGAGACGGTGGAGCGGGCGCAGCACTTCATCCAGATGAATGGCCGGGAGGTGTATAAGTTCGCGGTGCGGATGATCCCGCGCGCCATCCAGGAGGCGGCGGCCCGCGCCGGGATTCCCCTGGAGGAGGTAGACTTCTTCATCCCCCATCAGGCCAACATCAGGATTATCGACGCCGCGGCGCAACGGCTGGGCGCGCCGCGGGAGAAGTTCTTCGTCAACGTGGAGCGGTACGGCAACACCTCCTCCGCCTCGGTGCCGGTGGCCCTCTACGAGGCCTGGGCAGAAGGGCGGATCGCGCCGGGGGATCTGGGCGTGCTGGTCGCCTTCGGCGGCGGGCTGACCTGGGGTGCCTGCGCGCTGCGCTGGACGAAGGCGGCCCCGGAGAGCGCGACGTGATCGCTTTCCTCTTTCCGGGGCAGGGGGCGCAGTACCCGGGGATGGGCGCCGGCATCGCCGCGCGGGAGCCGGCGGCCGCCCGTCTCTTCGCGCGCGCCAGCGCCGTCCTGGGCTTCGACCTGCTCGCCCTCTGCGCCGACGGCAGCGCAGAGGAGCTGCGGGCGACGGAGAACACCCAGCCCGCCATTCTCGTCACCTCGCTCGCCTGCGCCGCGGCCCTCGAGGCGCGCGGCATCCGCCCCTCCGCCGCCGCGGGGTTGAGCCTGGGGGAGTACTCGGCGCTGGTCGCCGCGGGAGCGCTCGGGTTCGAGGACGCGGTCGCGCTGGTGCGCCGCCGCGGCCTCTTCATGCAGGAGGCCGTGGCCGGACGAGAGACGGCGATGGCCGCGCTGATGGGTCTGGACCCTGACGCCGTCGAGCGTCTCTGCCGCGCGCACCGTCACCTCGGGGTCGTCGAACCGGCCAACTACAACGGCGGCGGGCAGATCGTCATCGGCGGCGACGCCGCGGCGGTGAAGGCGGCCATGGCCGCGGCGAGAGAGGCGGGGGCGCGGCGCGCGGTGCTGCTGTCTGTCTCATCGCCGTTCCATACCAGCCTGATGGCGGCCGCGGCCGCCCAGCTGGCGCCGCTGCTGGGCGAGACGTCCCTGCGCGACGCCGCGGTGCCGGTCGTCGCCAACGCCAGCGGAGAGCCTGCGCAGGTGGCCGCCGACATCCGCGAGCTGCTCATCCGCCAAGTGGCCTCCCCGGTGCAGTGGGAACGCTCCGTTCGCGCCCTGGCCGCCCTCGGCGCCGACACCTTCATCGAGGTCGGCCCGGGAACGACGCTCTCCGGCCTGGTCCGCAAGATCATCCCCGCGGCCGTGATGCGGCATGTCGAAAACACGCGCACCCTTGACGAGACCCTGGACGCCCTCGGAGCCCGGGTGCGCTGAGGTGGTCGCCCTGAGTGGGCGGGTGGCCCTCGTCACCGGCGCCTCCGGAGGGTTGGGCCAGGCCATCGCCACGGCCCTCGGCGCGGCAGGGGCCGCAGTGGGCGTGCATTACTCCGCAAACAAGGCGCGGGCGGAAGAGGTGGCCGGCGCCATCAGCGAAGCCGGCGGGCGGGCGGCCGTCGTGGGAGGGGATCTCACCGATCCCGATGCGCCGGGCCGCGTCGTCACAGAGACGATCGAAGCCCTCGGCGGCCTGCACATCCTGGTCAACAACGCGGGCGTTGTGCGTGATACCTTGATCCTGCGGATGAAGGACGAGGAGTGGGACGAGGTCCTCGCCACCAACCTCACCGCCGCCTTCCGCTGCACCCGCGCGGCCCTGCGGCCGATGATCCGTCAGCGCTCTGGGCGGATCATCAACGTGACGTCGGTGGCGGGGCAGATGGGGAACGCCGGCCAGGCCAACTACGCCGCGGCGAAGGCGGGCATGATCGGGCTGACCCGCGCCACCGCGCGGGAGGTGGCGTCGCGCGGGATCACCGTCAACGCCGTGGCGCCGGGGATGATCGAGGTGGGGATGACCGCGCGCCTCACCCCCGACCAGGTGCAGCGCTTCGTCGAGGCGGTGCCCCTGGGACGATTGGGGACGGGCGAGGAGGTGGCGGCGGCCGTGGTCTACCTGGCCTCAGACGGCGCCGGGTACGTGACGGGGCAGGTGCTGAACGTGGACGGTGGGCTGGTGATGCGCTAGGCTCGGCGGGTCACCCGCCCGCGCGGAGCGGGGCGGGACTGAGTAGGGTGGGCAGAGGGAAGGGAGGAGACGGCTGGATGGCGACGGTGTTCGACCGGGTGAAGGGCATTGTCACAGAACAGCTCGGCGTCGACGAAGGGCAGGTCACTCCCGAGGCCTCGTTTGTCGATGACCTTGGCGCCGACTCGCTCGACGTGGTCGAGCTGGTGATGGCGCTGGAGGAGGAGTTCGAGATCGAGATTCCCGACGAGGACGCGGAGAAGATCGTCAAGGTGGCGGAAGCGGTGAAATACATCGAGCAGCACATACCCGAGGGCGCCGCCCCCGCGTAGAACGAGCGGCAGCGGACCAGGCATGAGAACGCGTCGCAAGGGGCGGCGGGTCGTCGTCACCGGCTTGGGCGTGGTCAGCCCAATCGGCATCGGCGCAGACCGCTTTTGGAACAGCCTGATGGAAGGGCGCTCCGGCGTCCGCCGCATCAGCACCTGGGATCCCTCTGCGCTGCCCACCCAGATCGCCGCGGAGGTGCCGGACTTCGACCCCTCCGCCTTCATGGACCGCAAAGAGGCGCGGCGCAACGACCGCTTCGTCCAGTTCGCCTACGCCGCGTCCCGCATGGCCCTCGACGACGCGGCGCTCTCGATCGGCCCCGCCAACGCGCAGCGCGTCGGGGTCCTCATCGGGTCGGGCATCGGCGGCGCGATCACCTGGGAGGAGCAGCACCGCATTCTTGAAACCCGAGGACCGGACCGCGTCAGCCCCTTCTTCATCCCGATGATCATCATGAACATGGCCTCGGGGGTCGTCAGCATCCTCACCGGGGCGAAGGGACCGAATGAGTGCGTGGTCACCGCCTGCGCCACGGGCGGCAACGCCATCGGCGACGCGATGCGTATCATCCAGCGCGGCGACGCCGACGCCATGATCGCCGGCGGCACGGAGGCGGCGATCACCATCCTCAGCGTCGCCGGGTTCTGCGCGATGAAGGCGATGTCCACGCGCAACGACCCTCCGGAGCGCGCGGTGCGCCCGTTCGACGCGCAGCGGGACGGCTTCATTATGGGGGAGGGCGCCGGCGTGGTCATCCTGGAGGCGCTGAAAGCGGCTGAGGCGCGGGGCGCCCGCGTCTATGCGGAACTGGTCGGCTACGGCATGTCGGCGGACGCCTACCACATCACCCAACCCGATCCCGAGGCGGACGGGGCCTCGCGCAGCATGCGCAACGCCCTCGACGACGCCGGCCTGGCGCCCGAAGCGATCGAGTACATCAACGCGCACGGAACCAGCACGCCCTACAACGACCGCACCGAGACGAGCGCCATCAAGAAGGTCTTCGGTTCCCACGCCCGTCGTGTCCCGGTCAGCTCGACGAAATCGATGACGGGGCACCTCCTCGGAGCGGCCGGCGGGATCGAGCTCATCGCCTGCGTCCAGGCGATCGAACGCGGCGCGCTGCCGCCGACGATTAACTACGAGCACCCCGATCCCGAGTGCGACCTCGACTACGTCCCCAACGTGCCGCGGGAAGCTAAGATCACCACCGCGATGTCCAACGCTTTCGGCTTTGGCGGACACAACGCGATCTTGATCGTGCAGCGGATGGCCTGACGTGGCGGCGCGCGGGCAGGGCGCCGACGGCGCTGCGACCCTGCCGGATCGCGTCGAGCAGCTCGCCGGCCTGGAGGGCGCGCTGGGGCTGCGCTTTCGCGACCGCAACCTCCTCGACATCGCCCTGCGCCACGACTCCTTCGCCCACGAGCGCGGCGCGCGCGCCGAGCACTACGAACGGCTGGAATTCCTCGGCGACGCGGTCCTCAATCTGGTCGTCTCCGACTACCTCTTCCGCCAGTTCCCCGAATACTCTGAGGGCGAACTGGCCAAACAGCGCGCCCGCCTGGTCAACGAAGGAGCGCTCGCACACCTGGGGCGAGCGGTCGGGTTGGGCCGCTTCCTCCTGCTCGGCCGGGGCGAAGAGAAAGGCGGGGGACGCGACCGGCCCGGGCTGCTGGCCGACGCGGTCGAGGCCGTGCTCGGCGCGGTGTACGTGGACGCCGGGTACGGGGTGGCCCATGCGGTGGCCACCCGCTGGTTGTACATCCTGCTGGAGGCGCTGCCCGAGAGCGGCACCGATTACAAGAGCCTGCTGCAGGAACGCCTCCAGGAATCCGGCCGATTTCCCCGCTACCGCATCATCCAGGCGGAGGGCCCAGACCACGCCCGCGCGTTTCGCGCCCGGGTGGAAGTCGAAGGTCAGGTGGCCGGGGAGGGACGCGGACGCAGCAAGAAAGAGGCCGAGCAGGCTGCGGCGGAAGAGGCGCTGCGCTGGCTCGACCGCCGCCGCGGCGCTCGCGGCGGGCCGCGGCCGCCGATCTCGTAGGGGGTTTCCGATAGACATCCTTTGGGCACCCTGGCGGATGGCGTACATCAGTGGTCCCAAGGAAGACGGCTGCTTCCTCTGTGAGGCCCCCACCGCAGATGACGATCGTGCGCGTCTCCTCCTGCACCGCAGCCGCCGCGTCTACATCATCCTGAACTCCTTTCCGTACAATCCCGGCCACCTCATGGTCGCGCCCTTCCGGCACGTCGCCGCCCTTGACGCGCTCGACGCGGAGGAGCGTCTCGATCTGATGAACACGGCCGCCCTGGCGGTTTCTCTGCTCCAGTCCGCCCTCGCACCTGACGGGTTCAATCTCGGCATCAACCTGGGACGGCCTGCCGGGGCCGGCCTGGAGGGACACCTGCACCTGCACGTCGTGCCGCGGTGGATCGGCGATGTCAATTTCATGCCGGTTCTGGGAGATGCCAAGGTGATTCCAGAGCATCTCGACGCCACGTACGACAAGCTGGCGGCGGCGCTCGCCGACCTCGGTCCCGCCGCCGCGTCCTGACCGCGGTTTCTCCGCAGACGAGAGAGCAAATTCCTCCTGATGACAGATTGGTAGCTCCCGCGCACGTCTCTATGATGGGACCAGCCGGTACGAGTACGGGGTGCGGGAGTGAAAAGCGTCCGGGAGGTCATGACCTCCGACGTGGTGACGCTGGGTCGGGAATCCAGCGTCGCCGCGGCGATGCAGGCGATGCTGACCCATGGCATCACCGGCATTCCGGTGGTCGAAGGACGCCGGGTCGTCGGCATCGTCACCGCGCGTGATCTCCTCGGTCAGGCTCTCTACCGCCTGGTCGGAGACATCATGACCGGAGAAGTCGCCACCATCGCCCCGGAGGCGTTGATCACCGATGCCTATCAGCTGATGGAGGCCCGCAACGTGGCGCGGCTTCCCGTCGTCGACGATGGGGCGCTGGTCGGGCTGGTCAGCCGTCCCGAGATCCTCCGCGAGTTGGGGAAACTCACCGACCCGTTGACCGGCCTCCCCTGGGCCGGCACGCTGCGGCACCACGCGGCTACCCTTCTAACGGAGGGGATGGAGATCGTCGTGCTCTTCGTCGACCTCGATCGCTTCCGCTTGGTGAACAAACAGTTCGGCCACGTCGCCGGCGATCGGCTGATCGTGGACGCGGCGAGAGTACTCAGCCGGCTGATCGACCCGGGCAGGGATCTGCTCTGCCGGTACGGCGGGGATGAATTCGCGGTCGTCACCACCCGCAGCCTCTCCGAGGCGGAGGCGCTGGCGGAGACGATGCTGACGGGCCTGCGGGGGCTGCGCGTCACGGAGCCGGATGGGTTCGTGCTAGGGGCGAGCATCGGGCTGGCCGGCGGGCGGCGTCTCGAGGAACGCGAGGCGCACCCGGAGGCGACCGTGGACGATCTGATCACCATGGCCAGCCGCGCCTCCACGGCCGCCAAGACGTTGGAACGCTCCATCCTCCAAGCGCATCAGATGGAGGCGATGGAGGCGCTCACCCGGGCCCTCCCTGATGAGGAGACCCGCCTCCGCCTGGCCGGCGTGCGCCTGACGGTGGAGGGAGAACGGTCCTCGGCCGCAGTGGAACTGGAGCACGAAGGGCGGCGTTACACTGGCACAGCGGAGGGGTCGTCGATCGGCCACGGCCCGGTCCGAGTGCTGGCGCGGGCGGCGGTGTCCGCCGTGGCGCAGTTGCTGCCGCCGGGGTGGGACGCCGAGGTCGAGGAAATCGCCTACACCTCCTTTCCGCTGGGCGATGCCGTGTCGGTGGCGCTCGCGCTGGCCACCCCGGCTGGGGAGGAGTTGCTGATGGGAACGGTACCGTACGCGCATACCGACGCCTCGGCGGTCGTGCGGGCGACCCTCAAGGCGGCGAACCGCCGGCTCGGCCGGCTGCTCGTTCTGACGCACGCGTGAGCCGCGCTCGTCTGCGATCCGGCGGCCTGACGGCCGCGGCCTTCCTCTTTGTCGTTGCGCTTGCCTCCGCGCCGCTGCGGGCGGCGCCGGTCCTCCCCGCCGCCTCTCCGGCCAACGCGCTCCGCCACGTCACCGTCCTGAGCCGTCAGATCGGTCCGCGGCCGGCGGGGCAACCCGCCTACCTCGCCGCGGTGGAGTACATGGAGGGGCAGCTCCGAGCGATGGGCTACGAGGTGGAGCGCCAGCCCTTCTCCATCCTCTACTTCGAGGCGCGCGCCGCGGTGCTGCGGGTCGGCGGTCCGGAGGGCGTCGAGCTGCGTCCGACCATTCTCCAATACTCCGCCGCCACGTCCGGCGCGGGCGTGGAAGGGACGCTGGCGGCGGCCGGCCTGGGGCGGGCGGACGAGGTGGCCCGGGCCAACCTCAGCGGGAAGATCGCGCTGATACAGCGCGGGGAGCTGACCTTCCGCGAGAAGGTCGAAGCCGCCGCCGCGGCCGGGGCGCTCGCCGCGATCATCTACAACAACCGGCCCGGCACCGTTCCCGCGGCGACCCTCGCGGCGCCCTCGCGCATTCCCGCGGTCCTCATCACCGAGGACGCGGGCGAACAGCTCCTGGCCCAGGTGCGCCAGGGGGCGGTGCGGGTGTTCCTGCGGGTGGAGACCGTCACCGAGCAGCGTCCCACCTGGAACGTGGTGGGACGCCGGGCGGGGCGGGATGCGCGCACCATCGTCATCGGCGCCCACCTGGACTCGGTCGAGGTCAGCCCGGGGGCGAACGACAACGCCTCCGGCATCGCCGCCGCCCTCGAGGCGGCGCGGCTCCTCGCGGAGATCCCGCTGCCGCTCTCGGTCGAGATCATCGGGTTCGGCGCGGAGGAACTGGGGTTGTACGGGTCGGCGCACTACGCGCGCGTCCGCGGCACCCGTGTCGCCGGGATGGTGAACATGGACATGGTGGGGCGCGGCGCGCTGGTCATCGGCAGCTCCAGCAGCGATGGTCGGCTGGTCGAGGTGGGCGGCCGTGCCGCCGCGCGTCTCGGGCTGAGCGTGGGGCGCTTCCGCCTGGGCCAATCCGATCACGTTTCTTTTGAACGCGCCGGCATTCCCACGCTCTTCATCCACACGGGAGACGACCCCGCGATCCACACACCCGGCGACACCGTGGACCGACTCGAGCCGCAGAAGATGGCCGATGCGGCGCGGCTCGCCGCAGCCGCCGCGCTTGATGCTGGTGAAGTTCTGAGATAGGCGACTAGCGGGGAAGGCTTAGAGGGGTGCCGACCGCGGACGTATCCCGTCCTTCGGGAGCGGGAGGCACCCCTCTAAGCCTTGAGCGCTAGCTCTTCAACCGCCGGATCTGCACCAGACCAATCCGGGTTCGAGTGGCAGTCTCGATCTTGAATTCGAGTTGATCCACCTGAAACGTGGTGCCGGCTTCGGGGATGGCGCCCAGGTGGTGGAAGACGAAGCCGCCGAGCGTGTTCGCCTCCTCCATGGGGAGGTTGATGCGGAAGGCGTCGTTCAGCGCGTCGAGCGGGATGGCGGCGTCGACGACGATGCGCTCGGGCTGCTGGAGGACGATTAGGCGCTGCTCCCGGCGGAACTCACCGGGGATCTCGCCGACCAGTTCCTCCAAGAGATCTTCAATCGTCACGATCCCGGAGGTACCACCGAACTCGTCAAGCACGACGGCAAGCTGAATTCCTCCACGCCGCATCTCTTCTAGGAGGTCGACGACCGGTTTCATTTCCGGCACATACAGCACTGGGCGCATCAACGGCGCGACGGGAGCGGACCCGCGGTCGTCACTTTGAGCTAACAGCAGATCTTTGACGTGGACCATGCCGGCGATGTGGTCGAGGTCCACGTCGAAGACGGGCAGGCGGGAGTACCCGGCTTCCCGGACGACGGCCACCGCGTCGAGGACCACGGCATCTTTCGGAACGCCACGCACATGGACCCTGGGGACCATCACCTCCTCGACCAGCCGGTCGGCGAACTTGAAGACGCGGTGGACCAATCGCGCTTCCTCCTCCTCGACCACGCCGGCGTGCCGGCTCTCCGTGATCAGCAGGCCGATCTCCTCGGAAGAATAGACGTGGCGTCCGCTGGGCGCGTGCAGCCCGACGAGGGAGAGGGTGGCATTGGCCGTTGAGTTGAGCGCCCAGATGAAGGGGCGAAAGATCCGGTAGAAGAGGTCAGTGGGCGGGGCGACTACTAGGGCCGTGGCCTCCGGCCGCCAGAGCGCGGCGCTCTTGGCCGCCAGCTCGCCGAAGACGATGTGCAGCCCGGTGATCAGCGCAAAGGCCAGCACGACGGCAATGGTGTGCGTGGTCGCGTCCTGGAGCCCTCCCGGGAGCCATCGCACAAGCGGCTCCACAAGCGTTGCGACGGCCGGTTCGCCGATCCATCCCAGACCCAGGCTAGCCATCGTGATGCCCAGTTGCGTCGCCGCCAGGAACGCGTTGGGATCCTCAGCCGCGCGCAGCACGAGGCGCGCCGTCCGTGACCCCCGCTCGATCATGGGGATGAGACGCGTGCGGCGCACCGAGACGATGGCGAACTCGGCGGCTACGAACATCCCGTTTGCCGCCACCAGCACCAGCACGGCGGCCAAACGGATCGCGATCGCTAAGACATCCATAGGTAATCGCTCCTTCAGGGCTCCGCCGACGGTTTCGTGAGCGGCGCGAAAGGGTGCACAGGGCAAGCCCGGGCGCGCCAGGGTTGTTCGCAGGAGGGAGCGGTGAATCCCCCAATCGGCGGAGCACAAATCTGGCATACTAGGATCGGCATGGCGGACGAGACGCAGACCCAGAAGGCGACGGCAGCCGACGACCCCGAGCGGCTGGCCGCGTTTGAGGAGCGGCTGGCCCGGGGCGACCGGGTCGAGGCGGGGGAGTGGATGCCCGCCCAGTACCGCTTCGAGTGCCTCCGCCTCATCCAGATGCACGCGAACTCGGAGATCATGGGGGCGCTGCCGGAGCGGGAGTGGATTCCCCGCGCGCCCACCGTGGCCCGCAAGATGCAGCTGGTGGCCAAGGTGCAGGACGAGGTGGGGCACGGCCAACTGCTCTACCGCGTGGCGGAGGACCTGGGCAAGCCCCGCGCGCAGATGATCGCGGATCTCCTCGCCGGGCGCAGCAAATTCCACAACGTCTTCCACTACCCGGCCGAGACGTGGGCGGACGTGGCGATCATCCAGGTCTTCGTCGATGGGGCGGCGATGCAGACGCAGGGCTCGCTGCGCTCCTGCTCCTACGCGCCGTACGCCCGGGTGCTCAAGCGCATCTGCTACGAGGAGGACTTCCACATCCGTCTGGGCATCGACAACTTCAAGACGCTCGCCGAGGGCACGCCGGGCCAGCGGGCGATGCTGCAGGATGCGCTCGATCGCTGGTGGACGCCGATCATGCACTTCTTCGGACCGCACGATACGGTCTCGCCGCACCTGGAGACGATGATGCGCTGGCGGATCAAGGTGAAGAGCAACGACGAGTTGCGCCAGCAGTTCCTCCGCCAGTTCGTCCCCCTGATTACCGAATACGGCATGCGCGTGCCCGACCCGGCCATGCGCTGGGACGAGGGACAGTCCGCCTACGTCTACACCGAGCCGGACTGGGAGGAGTTCAAGCGCGTCATCCGCGGCGAGGGCCCGAAGTCCGCCGCCCGCCTGGCGCTGCGCAACGAGGTCTGGCGCCGCCACACCTGGGTGCACGAGGCGGTGCAGCGCTGGGAGGTGGCGGCCTGATGGCGCGGGATGGCATCGACCCCGCGGCGCTTTACGAGTATCTGGCAAAAGCCCGCGCGCCGGTCCTCGAGCGGACCCGCGCCCTCGCCCGCGAGCAGTACACCCGCGAGTTCCCCTTTGGGCTGAAGACCCTGCGGAAGACCCTCGTCGAGATACCCAACGCGGAGTGGAGCTGCATCTCCACGACAACCGGCGGGCTCGCCACCCAACTGGTGCTGCACGAAGTGCATCACCGCGCCCAGGCGATGGCGATGCGCCGTCAACTGGGGGCGCCCGTGGAGGACCTGGACTTCTCCACCCTGACGTTTGACTGGGAGGTTCTTCCGGCGCCGGTGACCCGATGAAGCTCTCCGAGATCACACCGGGCGCCGCACACGTCTTCGCCGTCTTCCGGCAGGACACCAAGGCCGACCCGCACGTGCACGTCGGCGACGTGCACGCCACGGACGCGGAGATGGCCCTCATCCTGGCCAAGGAGCAGTTCGCCCGTCGCGATCCCTGCGTCAGTCTCTGGGTGGCGCCGTACGCGGTGATCGAGGCGAGCCATCCCGACGACGCCGACATGTTCGATCCGGCTATCGACAAGAGCTACCGCTTCGGCGGGAGTTACCGCGAGCAGCAGCGCGTCTACCGGCGGCGGGGCGGCTAGCGTGGCGCGAGCCGCCGTCTCGGTGTCGGACCCGCCGGCCCGCCGGGCGCTCGCGGCGCACCTGCTGGCCGTCGCCGACGACGAGTTTCTGCTGGGGCATCGCCACGCCGAGTGGACTGGCTTCGGCCCCGACATCGAATCCGATGTCGCCCTCTCCTCGATCGCGCAGGAAGAGATGGGACACGCCCGGCTGTTCTACCAGCAGGTCCTGGCGCTGGGCGGACGGGGAGAGGGAGAAGTGGACGCGCTGGCGTACGGCCGGCCTCCCGCCGAGTTCCGCAACGCCGTGCTGGTCGAGCGGCCCAACGACGACTGGGGGTTCTCGATCCTCCGGCTGGTCCTCTACGATCTCGCCGATGAGGTGCGCCTGGGGGTCTGGGCGCAGAGCTCCATCGAGGTGATCCCCGACCTGGCGCGCACCCTCAGCCGTGAGGAAAAGTATCATCGGCTGTACGGAGAGGCCTGGCTGGCCCGCCTGGCGGAGGCAACGCCGGAGAGCCGCGGACGCGTCCAGGCCGCTCTTGACGCCGTGTGGCCGGAGGCGCGCGGTCTCTTCGAGCTGGTCGAGGGTGAGGGGGAGCTGGTGGACGCCGGCCTCGTGACGGAGCCGGCGGCGGCGCAGGCGGCACGGTGGGAAGCGCGCGTACGGGCGCTGCTGCAGCCCCTCGACCTCAGGCTCCCAGACGTTCCCCCGAGCCTGGGCGGACGAGCCGGCCGGCACTCCCCGGACCTGACCGCGCTGCTCGAGGAGATGACGTCGGTGTGGCGGAGCGACCCCGGCGCAACATGGTAGAGAACCCGGCCGTCCGCCCCGTCGTTCCCTCCCCCGCGGAGATCCGGCAAGCCCTGGAGGAGGTCCGCGATCCCGAGCTGCCCATCGCCGTGACCGATCTCGGCCTGATCCGAGACATCACGCTGGATGGGTCGGCGGTGCGGGTGGATCTGGTTCCCACGTTCTCGGGCTGTCCGGCGATCGAGGTGATCAGGCGGGACATCCGGACGCGCCTGCTGGCCCTGCCGGGGGTGGAAGAGGTCACCGTCACCCTGGTCTTCGACGACCCCTGGACGATGGCGCGGATGTCCCCGCGCGGGCGCGCCGCGCTCTCGGACTTCGGCCTCAGCCTTCCCCGCGGCGGCGCGGATGAGCCGGTGGCCTGCCCCTTCTGTGGATCCACCAACACCGCGCTGGAGAACCCCTTCGGCCCGACGCTCTGCCGCGCGATCTACTACTGCCGCGACTGCCGCAACCCGATCGAGCGGTTCCGCCCGCCCGGGGTGTGAGTCCGGCGCCTCGCGGCCCGCGCGCGCGCCGGGTGGAGAAGCGCCCCCAGAGGGCGCGGAGCCCGCGCCCTCCGCTGCCGGACGACGTCTTCTTAAAGCGCCAGCGCGACATGATCCTCGAGACCCGCGGTCGACGCACGGGGAGGCCGCATCGGGCGCAGCTCTGGTTCGTGCACCAGGCCGGCCACCTCTTTCTGATGGCGTATGCGCGCCGCCACGGGCGGGGCACCGACTGGTATCAGAATCTCCGCCGGGCGGGCGGCGGCAGAATGGAGGCGGGGGACCGCCGCTATGAGGTGGAGTGGGAGGTGATTCGGGACCCTTCAGCCGAACTGGCGCGGATCACCGAGCTCTTTTCAGGCAAGTACGGACGGCAGATGGTGGCGTCCTATTACCTCGAGAGCAGGCGTTTCCCCGTGATCCTCCGGGTCAGACCGGCCGGGACCTGAGGGGCCGACCGCCCGGTCTCGAAACCGGCTCGACCCAGGTCTAAGAAGGCGTCCTTCCCAGGTCTAAGAAGACGCCCCTCGGTGGCATAACCACTCTGAATCCATTCTCGGAGTCGAGCGATGTGGGTCCGCACTGATCGCCCGCGGCGTGCTGCGGGCAGGAAACCATATCGCCTGGAACGGGCACAGGCCGGCGAGCAGAGCGCCGCCTGGGTGCGCGTGGCCATCATCGCGCTGGGGACCTACGTCTACGCGGTGATGGACAAGGCGGGGACCTTTCCGTTCCTGGCCTATCTGCTGTTGGCCGCGGCCTGGCTGTACGGCCTGGCTGTGGCGCTGCTTCGGCCCTCGCGGCGTTTTTCGCAGCCGGCGTCGATCTACTTCACCGCGGTGACCGACGGCATCCTGACGATGCTCTGGCTCTATGCCACCGGCGGCTTTGCCTCGCCCTTCTTCGTCGCCCTCTATCCAGCGGTGGTCTCGGTGCCGCTGCGCTTCGACCTCCGCGAGACGGCGCTGGCCGTGGTGGGGTACGCGGCCGGTTATCTGGCGCTGCTGGCCCTGCTGGGCCAGCTCGGCGCCCACCAGACCGAGGCCTTGATCCGGGTCGCCTACCTCCTCTTCGTTGCCGGCGTCGCGGGGCTGCTCGTGCGCGAGACCCACCGGCAGGCGCGCGCGAAGACCCGGGTGCACGGGCGGTTGATGCGGGAGCTGCGGCTGAGGGAGGCGCGCTACCGCGCGCTGTTCGAGGACGTCCCCGTCCCGCTGTACCGCACCACGCCCGAGGGGCGCATCCTCGATGCCAACGAGGCGCTGGTGCACATGCTCGGCTACGGCAGCCGGGAAGAGCTGATGGCCGTCAACGCGGCCGCGCTGTACGCCGATGCCGCGGTGCGGGAGGCGTGGAAAGAGGCGGTGGAGGGGCGCGGCGTGGCTCGCGATTTCGTGCTGGAGCTCCTCCGGCGGGACGGATCGACCATCTGGGTCCGCGACAACGCGCGGGCCGTCCGCGACGAGAGCGGCACGGTGCTGGCCTACGAGGGCATGCTCGAGGACATCACCGAGCGCCGGCGCGCCGACGAGGCGCTGCGGCGGAGCGAAGCCCGGCTGCGCGGGCTCGTCGAGGGTATTCCGGCGCTGGTCTGGACGACCGATGCGGCCCTGCAATTGACCTCATTTCTCGGGGCCGGGCTCGCCGCCCTCGGGCTGCGCCCGAACCACTTCGTGGGCACATCGCTCTACGAGGTCTTCTCCACGAGAGATCCGCAGTTTCGTCCCATCGCCGCGCACCGGGAGGCCCTCGGGGGGACGGCCGTCGCGTTCGAGATGAAGTGGGGCGGACGGACCTACCAGGCGCACGTCGAGCCGGTGCGCGGGGCGGGCGGCACGATCACCGGTCTCACGGCGGTGGCGATCGACATCAGCGAGCGCGTGCGGGCCGAAGAGCAGCGCTGGGCCGCAGACGGGTCCCGCCGTCCCCTCGGGGGTTCGCTGACCGGCTAGCAGTCTGTCCTGCCACTCATCCTCCCGCGGGATTGTCACAGTCTAGCGGTCTCTCCTTTTGGGCAGCAAGTTTTGTGTCGCTAATCTTTCAATCCCAGAAGGCGGGAGTGCTGGCGCCGGGAGCTCTGATGGTGACATGATGCCCGGGGGATCGGTTCCTCATCTGAGGGCGGACCTGGCCGCGGCGAGGCGGGAGGTCGAAGCCGAGCGTCTGGCGCGGGCCGCAGCGGTCGAGGCCAACCTGGCCAAGAGCGAGTTTGTCTCGCGGCTCAGCCACGAGCTGCGCACGCCGCTGAACGCTATCCTCGGATTCGCCCAACTGTTGGAGATGGAGCCGCTCGCCGCGGAGCAGCAGGAGTACGTGGCCCAGATCCTCAAGGGTGGGCGCCATCTGCTCGACCTCGTCCGCGAAGCGCTGGACTATGCCCGCATCGACGCCGGGAGGCTGACGGTCTCCCTCGAGCCCGTGGAGGTCGGCGAAGTCCTGCGCGAGGCCACCGACCTGATGGCGCCGCTCGCCGCGGCCGCCGGGGTGACCATGACCGTCGAGCGGGCGGAAGGGCCGGAGCGGTTCGTCAAGGCGGACCGTCAACGCCTCAAGCAGGTGCTCCTCAATCTTCTCTCCAACGCCGTCAAGTACAATCGCCAGGGCGGCGCGGTGACCCTCTCCTGCGGTCCCGCTCGGGTGGGGGTCCTGCGGATCGCCGTCACCGACACCGGCCCAGGGATCCCCACGGAGCGCCTGGCACGGCTCTTCATGCCCTTCGACCGCTTGGGGGCTGAGGCCGGGGAGGTCGAGGGCACCGGTCTGGGCCTGGCCCTCTCCCGCCGGCTGGTAGAGGTGATGGGCGGATCCCTCGGCGTGGTCTCACTTGACCACCGCGGCAGCACCTTCTGGGTGGAGCTACCGCAGAGCAAGGACCCCGTGCAGTGGCTGGAGCGGCTGGGAGGCGCGGCGGAGCCACCGCCGGGGGAGTTTCTTCCCGCGGCGCGGCAGACCGTCCTCTACGTGGAGGACAACCTGTCCACCTTTCGCCTCGTTCAGCGTCTGCTCGCGCGGCGTCCTGGCATCCGCCTGCTGCCGGCGATGCAGGGACGGCTGGCCCTCGACCTGGCCCGTGAGCATCGTCCCGACCTCGTCGTCCTGGATCTCCACCTCCCTGATCTCTCCGGCGCAGAGGTGCTGCGCGCGCTGAAGGCCGATCCGCAGACCGCCCGGGCTCCTGTCCTCGTGATCAGCGCGGACGCCGCCGCTTCCCGCCGCGCCGAGGTGCTGGGCGCGGGCGCCAGCGCCTACCTGGCCAAACCCTTCGAGGTGCGAACCTTCCTCAGGATCATTGACGAGGCTCTCGGGAACGTCTAGAGAGCCTCCCTGATGGTGCATATCCTCACTAGGCCGCCGGGCCGGCGCGGTGTGCCGTCGCGGTCGCCGACGAGGACTCTCATGCGCCGTCTGCCCTTTACCAGCCTGCGCACACGGCTTATTCTGCTCGTCCTGCTGCCGGTGCTGCCGATGCTGGCCCTCTCCCTCTACAGCTTCTCCCAGCAGCGGGCCCAGGCGGTGATGCACGGCCGGGCGGAGGCGCTTCGCCTCGCGCACGAGGCCGCCCTCGAGCAGGAGCAGTCGCTGATCGGCGCTCAGGACCTGCTGAAGGTCCTCGCCCAGCATCCCCTCGTCCGAGCCCGGCAGCGCCCCGGCTGCCACGCCGCGGTGGCCGCGCTGATGAGCCCCTTCTTCGTCAACCTGGTGGTGGCCGGCCCGCGAGGAGAGATCCTCTGCAGCGCCCTGCCGCTCCGCCGGCCCGCGACGTGGGGAAGCAGCCCGGAGATCACAGCAGCGGTGGAGACGCGGAAGTTTGCCATTGGGACTTACCGGCGCGATCCTGTCACCGGCCGTCCGACACTGCCCGCGGCCTACCCGGTCGTCGCCGGAGGGCGCGTCGTCGCCGTGGCAGTAGCGGCGCTGGATCTGAGCTGGCTCTCGCGCGGCGCTGAGAAGATCCTTATCCCGCAGGGTGCGAACGTGCGCATCTTCGACGCCGGCGGTGTCGTCCTCGCCGGCGTGCCATCCCCCAGTCCCGCGATCGGAGAGCGCGTCGAGGATGGTCTGGTCCGACAGGCGATCCTGACCCACCGCGCCGATGCCACCGGACAGGGCGTCGACCCGGCAGGAGACCCCACCCTGATCGGGATCACCACGGTGTCCGTCACGGCGGACGCCGGCCGGGTGTATGTGAGCGTGGGGATTCCCACCGCCGTGGCGCTGGCGGAGGTGCGGCGGACGCTGGCGCAGGGGCTGGCCGCCCTCGGGCTGATCGCGGCTGTGGCCGTCGCCGGCGCCTGGGTCACGGGCAACGCGCTGATCCTCCGGCCGGTGCGGACGCTGGCGGGGGCCGTCGAGCGGCTGCGCCGCGGCGACCTGACGGCGCGGAGCGGGCTGGCCGGGGCCACCGAGTTGGGCCGGGTAGGACGCGCCTTCGACGAGATGGCGGCGGCCCTGGATGATCATCTGGCCGAGCGGCGGCGCGCCGAGGAGGCGTTGACACGCTCCAACCGTGAGCTCGGTCTGATCCTGCGGGCGGCGGGCGAGGGGATCTTCGGGTTAGACCTGCGCGGGTACGGCACCTTCGTCAACCCCGCGGCGGCGGCGATGCTGGGGTGGGCCGCCGAGGAGCTCGTCGGCCAGCCGATCCACAGCATGATCCACCACCGCGGCCTGGACGGAAGCACCGGTGCGCCGTCGGACTGTCCCATCTACGCGACGCTCTCCGACGGCACCGTCCACAGCGGCGACGATGAGACCTTCTGGCGGAAAGATGAGAGCAGCTTCCCGGTTGCCTATACGAGCACACCCATCCGCGAGGCCGGCAAGATCGTGGGGGCGGTGGTCGTCTTCAACGACGTCACCGAGCAGAGGCGTGCGCAGGTGGCCCGCATGGCGCAAGAAGCCGCGGAACAGGCCAACCGCGCCAAGTCGGAGTTCCTCTCCCGGATGAGCCACGAACTGCGCACCCCGCTGAACGCCGTGCTGGGATTCGCTCAATTACTGGAGATGGATTCCCTGACCGGCGAGCAGCGCGAATCGGTTCAGCACATCCTCAAGGCGGGACGGCACCTGCTCGATTTGATCACCGAGGTCCTCGACATCGCGCGCATCGAGGCGGGGCGGCTGGCCATCTCTCCGGAGGCGGTTTCGGTGCAGGAGATCGTCAGCGAGAGCCTGGACCTCATCGCGCCGCTGGCCGCCGCCGAAGGGATCCGCCTGGAGGACGGGGTGGGAGGGGGACGCCCCCGCTTCGTGCTGGCCGACCGGCAGCGGCTGAAGCAGGTGCTGCTCAACCTGACCAGCAACGCCGTGAAGTTCAACCGGCCAGGAGGGCTGGTCTCCGTTGCCGCCGAGGAGACCTCCGAGGGTACGCTGCGCATTAGCGTGCGCGACACAGGTGCCGGTATCGACCCGGAGCGGGCGGCCCAGCTCTTTGTGCCCTTTGAGCGCCTGGACGCCGACCGCAGCGGCATCGAGGGCACGGGGCTCGGTCTGGCCCTCTCTAAGCGCCTGGTCGAAGCGATGGGCGGCGCCCTGGGACTGGAGCAGGCGCCGGAGGGGGAAGGGTCCGTCTTCTGGGTGGAGTTTCGGCCGGCGGACCCACCCACATCTCCCCGCCGCGATCCGGATGAGGGCGAGGCGCCCGTCCCCAGCCACCGCGGGGAGGCGGGGCGCACCGTGCTCTACATCGACGACAACCTCTCCAACGTCGGCGTCATCCGTGGCCTGCTCGCGCACCGTCCGGGCGTGACCCTGCTGCCGGCGATGCAGGGGCGGATGGGCCTCGACCTGGCCCGCGAGCATCAGCCGCACCTGATCCTGCTGGATCTGCACCTGCCGGACATGCCCGGGCAGGAGGTGCTCGACCGGCTGCGCGCCGATCCGGAGACCCGCCACATCCCCGTCGTGGTCATCAGCGCCGATACCTCGGGGACGGAGGCCGAGCGGGTGCAGGCCGCGGGCGCACAGGCCTACCTGCGCAAACCGCTGGATATGCAGCAACTGCTGACGGTCCTCGACGACGCGCTCTCGGCCTCAGAGAGAGAGACGCCCCGTTCCGAGCGACGGGTTCACGGAGCGCCGCCGTGATGGAGCAGCGCTACCGCGACCTCTTTCACAACATCCCCATCGCACTCTACCACTCCTCGCCCGATGGCCGGTTTCTCGCGGTCAACCCGGCCTTCTGCAAACTCCTCGGCCGGACGGATCCCGCGGCGTTCGACACCCTCAACGCGGCGGATCTCTACGCCGATCCCGGCGAGCGCGACCGCTGGGTCGCGGCGATCGAGCGGGAGGGGTCCGTCCGCGATTTCGAGACCCGGATGCGGCGGGGGGACGGGACGGTCATCTGGGTGCGAGAAACCGCCCGGGCGATCCGCGACGGCTCCGGGCGCTCCCTCTACGTTGACGGCAGCCTGGAGGACATCACCCAGCAGCGGGACGCTGCCGCGCAAATTCGCAAGCTCTCCGCGGCCACGGACCAGTCGCCATCCATTGTCGTGATCACGGATACGGACGAACGGATTGAGTACGTCAACCCCCGGTTCACCGAGGTCACCGGCTATGGATCTGAGGAGGTCATGGGCACCAACGCCACCCGGCTGGCCGAAGATCTGCCTCCCGACGAGTACCGCCGGCTGCGGGATGCTCTCGCCGGAGGGCAAGTCTGGCACGGCGAGTTCCGGGCCTTCAAGAAGAACGGAGACTGCTACTGGGAGCGCGCCACGGTTTCGTCTCTGCGGGGTCCTGACGGCGCGATCAGCCACTTCATCAAAGTGGCCGAAGACATCAGCGCCCAACGAGCAGCGCTGGAGGAGCAGCGGAGATTGGAGAGGTTGTCCCGCGCCCTGCTCGAGCACGCGGAGGAGGGCACCACGCTCATCACGGCCGAGGGAGGCTATTTCTTCGAGAGCCCCGCCACCGAGCGGATTCTCGGCTACGCGCCGGGGGAGCGGCTCGGGCGCTCAGCGTTTGAGTACATCCATCCCGAAGACCTGCCGCGGGTGCGCGCCCTCTACGCCCTAATGCTGTCGCAGCCGGGAAAGACCGTGTCCGGTGAGACGCGGCACCGGCACAAGGACGGCGGCTGGCGGTGGCTCGCCTCCACGGTGACCAACCTGCTGAACGATCCCGACGTCCGCGCGATCGTGGTGAACTTCCGGGACATCACCGAGCAGCGCCTGATTCAGGATGAGATTCGGCGCTTGAACGTCCAGTTGGAGCAGCGGGTGATCGAGCGCACGGCGGAGCTGCGCGATGCCAAGGAGGAGGCGGAGCGGGCCAACCGGGCCAAGTCTGACTTCCTCTCCCGGATGAGCCACGAGCTGCGCACGCCGCTGAACGCCATCCTGGGATTCGCGCAGCTGCTGGAGATGGATGCGCTCTCGAGCGAGCAGCGCGATTCGGTCGCGCAGATCCTCAAGGGAGGGCGGCACCTCCTGCACTTGATCAACGAGGTCCTGGACATCACGCGCATCGAGGCTGGGCGCACGTCGCCGTCCCTGGAGCCGGTCCGGCTGGCGGGGATCGTGGAGGAGAGCCTCGACCTCATCATGCCCCTGGCGGCGCACCGGCAGATCCAGGTGGTCAGCGCGACGCCCGGTATCTGGGATCGCTACGTCCGCGGGGACAGTCAGCGGCTCAAACAGATCCTCCTCAACCTGCTCAGCAACGCCGTGAAGTACAACCGCGATGGGGGGATGGTCCGCATCTCGGGGGAGGACCGCGCCGAAGGTCGGCTGCGCCTCACCGTTACCGACACCGGCGTGGGCATCGCGCGCGAGAAGCTGGCCCGCCTCTTCGTCCCCTTCGAACGGCTTGGCGCGGAGCAGATCGGGGTGGAAGGGACGGGCTTGGGCCTCGCCCACTCGCGCGCCCTGGCCGAGTCCATCGGGGCAGAGATTGGCGTCGAGAGCGATCCCGAGCGGGGCAGCGCCTTCTGGATCGATCTCCTTCCTGCGGAAGAGCCGGATCTCGGCATCGAGTGGAACGGGCAGCCCAGGGCGACTGCGTCCGAGCAGTCGGAACCGTGGCGGACGGTTCTCTACATCGACAACAATCCCAGCAACCACACGCTGATCGAGCGATTGCTGGGCCAGCGGCCTGAGGTCCGCCTCATCCCCGCCATGCAGGGGCGGCTGGGGATTGAGCTGGCCAATCAGCACCACCCCGCGCTGGTTCTGCTTGATCTGCACCTCGACGACATCAGCGGTGAAGAGGTGCTGCGGCGGCTGCGCGAGGATCCGGCCACGGCGGGGGTCCCGATCGTCATCATCAGCGCCGATGCGACACCGGGACAGCGCGAGCGCCTCCGCGCGCTGGGCGCCCAGGACTTCCTCGCCAAGCCGGTGGACCTGCGGAGGCTGCAATCGATCCTGACGAACTTTCTGACCGATCCCACAGCGGTGCTGCCGTGAGAAGGGCGGGCGAGGTCGACCGTTCAGGCGAGCACCGGCAGGCTGCCGCCGTGCTCGAAGACCTGATCGCCTCCAGCCCGGTAGTGATGTTCCGGGGCGGCCCGGCCTTCGGGAGCCTGGAATACGCCAGCTCCAACATCGAAGGGGTTCTCGGGTACACGGTCGAGGAAGCACTTTCCACTCCGCAATTCTGGTTCGAGCGGATGCATCCGGACCACCGAGACGCGATCGTGGCTGAGCGCCGGCGCCTCTTCGCCGCAGGCGCCGGCGGTTTCGAGTACGAGGTCCCCTTCCGGCGGAAGAGCGGCGAGTACGTCTGGCTCTACGTGGTTGCGCGTTTCGTGCGGGATGAGACGGGGGCGCCCGCGGGAGTCTTCGGGTACGCGATGGACATTCAGCAGCGCAAGGCGGCGGAGGAGGCCGGCTGCCAGGCGCGCGAGGAGGCAAACCGGGCCAGCCGGGCCAAGAGCGAGTTCCTCTCCCGGATGAGCCACGAGCTGCGCACGCCGCTGAATGCCATCCTCGGCTTCGCCCAACTGCTGGAGATGGATGCCCTTTCCGCCGAACAGCGGGACAGCGTCAAGCAGATCCTGCGGGGGGGACGGCACCTGCTCGACTTGATCAACGAAGTCCTAGACATCACCCGGATCGAGGCCGGACAGTCGCCAGTGTCGCTGGAGCCGGTTGGGCTGGCTGAAGTCATCGCAGAGGCGCTCGACCTGATCATGCCGCTGGCCGCCGGACGCGGGATCACGATCACCAACGAGACTCCGGAGGAGTGGGCGCGCTTCGTCCTGGCGGACAGCCAGCGGCTGAAACAAGTCCTGCTCAACCTGCTCAGCAATGCCGCGAAATACAACCACCCGCGCGGGAGGGTCAGCGTATCCTGCCGGGAGCGTCCGGGCGGGTGGATCCGCATCGGCGTCGCCGATACGGGCCCGGGGATCGCTCCCGGCAAGATCGAGCGGCTGTTCGTCCCCTTCGAACGGCTGGACGCCGAGCGGATCGGGGTAGAGGGCACCGGCATCGGCTTGGCCCACAGTAAGGCCCTGACGGAGTCGATGGGCGGGGTCATCGGCGTGGGGAGCGAGGTCGGCCGAGGATCAACCTTCTGGATCGACCTGCCCGCCGCCGAAGGCCCCGAGGCCGCGGAGAGTGTGATCAGCGCGCCACCGTCCGAGACGCTACGGCGGGCGCGCGCACAGCTGGTGCTCTACATCGACAACAACCCCTCCAATCACGCGCTGATGGAGCGGATGCTCGGGCATCGACCGGACATCCGGCTGCTGGCGGCGATGCAGGGGCGGCTGGGTCTGGACCTCGCCCGGCAACACCATCCCGCGACCATCCTGCTGGACCTGCACCTGGAGGACCTGAGCGGTGATGAAGTGCTGCGCCGCCTCAGAGCCGATCCGAGGACCGTGCGAACGCCGGTGGTCATTCTCAGCGCCGATGCGGATCAGGGGCAGGTCGACCGGCTCCTCGCCCTGGGGGCCACCGCCTACCTGACGAAGCCGGTGGACGTGAAGAGGCTGCTGGGAATCCTCGGCGAGACGCTCGCCGAACGCAGCGGGGTGCGGCCGTGACGACCATTCTCTACATCGAGGACAACCGCTCCAATCTGGAGCTGGTGCAGCGCGTCCTGGCTCGGCGGCCCGAGGTGACACTCCTCGTGGCCACCCAAGGACGGCCGGGACTGGAGATCGCGCGCACGCAGGGGCCCGACCTGATCCTCCTCGACATGCACCTGCCCGACATGACCGGGGAAGAGGTGCTGCGGCATCTCCGCGAGACACCCCAAACCCGGGAGGTTCCCGTCGTCGTCATCAGCGCCGACGCGATCCCGGCGCAGATCGAACGGCTCCTCGCCGCCGGCGCGCACGCCTACCTGACCAAGCCACTGGACGTGAAGCAGTTTCTCTCCGTGCTGGATCAGATCATGGGAGCACGGCCCTCGCCGGCCGGATGAAAGAGACATGATTGACGACGCCACTCTCAAAGCGGCCCGCATCCTGGTTGTCGACGATCAGGAGGCCAACGTCCGCCTGCTCGAACGCATTCTGCGCCAGGTCGGTTATGTCAACGTCCAGGGCATCACCGACCCCCGCGACGTCGCCGGGATCGTGGAGGTGGCGCCCCCGGATCTGATCCTGCTCGACCTCCTGATGCCCCACCTAGACGGCCACGAGGTGCTCGCGCAGCTGCGGCCGCACCTGAAAGCAGAAGGGTACTTCCCCGTCCTGGTGCTCACCGCGGACATCACCGGCGATGCCAAGCAGCGCGCGCTCTCGGGCGGGGCCAAAGACTTCCTGACCAAACCGTTCGACGCCACGGAGGTACTGCTGCGCATCCAAAACCTGCTGGAGGCGCGCTTCCTCTATCAACGGGTGGCGGGCCAGAACGCGGTCCTGGAAGAGAGAGTGGCCGAGCGCACGCGGGACCTGGAGGAGGCCACGTTCGAGACGCTGGATCGCCTCGCCCGCGCCGCCGAGTACCGCGACGACGAGACCGGCCAGCACACCTACCGGGTCGGCCGCCTGGCCGCGACCATCGCCCGGACGTTGGGGTTGGAGGCGTCCCGCATTGAGATGCTCGGCCGGGCGGCGCCGCTGCACGACGTCGGCAAGATCGGCATTCCCGACCGGATCCTCCTCAAACCGGGCAAGCTCACCGACGAGGAGTTCGAGGTGATGAAGACGCACACGACGATCGGCGCGGGCATCCTCGAGGGCAGCCGCTTCCCCTTGATGCAGATGGCGGCGGAGATCGCCCGCACCCATCACGAGCGCTGGGACGGCCGGGGCTTTCCCCTCGGCCTGCGCGGCCGGCGCATCCGGCTGGAATCGCGCATCGTCTCGGTAGCCGACGCCTTCGACGCGATGACCTCCGATCGTCCCTACCGGCGCGCCCTGCCACAGGAGGAGGCGTGGGAGATCCTCTGGGGCGGCGCAGGCTCGCAGTGGGATGAAGAGGTCGTGGAGGCGCTGACGGCCGCGCTGGACAGGCGCGTGCAGGAGGTGGTTACCCATGGCGACGGGGCGACTGGCGGCAGGGGTCGTCAGGTGGCTGGGGACCCGCGCCGTTGACCGTGCCTCAGCGGGTCAAGGTCATCGAGACGAGGCTCCCCGCGCGGGGGAACGGGCACAAGGTCGTGGAGAGGGATGACGACGGTGGACCGACCGAACGGGCCTAGGCCGCCCCGGATCCTTGCCGTGGACGACCAGCCGGCCAACCTGGCGCTGGTGCGGAAGATCCTCGTCCCGGCCGGCTTCGAGGTGGGGGAAGCGCGCTCGGGCGCCGAAGCGCTGGCCTCGGCCCGGGAGCGGCCGCCCGACCTGATCCTGCTGGACATGCACCTGCCCGACATGCACGGGCTGGAGGTGCTGCGCCGCCTCCGCGAGAGCGCCTGGGGCGCCGATCTGAAGGTCGTGGCGATGTCGGCGCTGGCCAATCCCGAGGACCAGCGCCTCTGGCTACGCGCGGGCTGCCTGGGCGCGATCGAGAAGCCGATCACGGTGGCGACGTTCGTCGAGACGGTCATGGGGTTTCTCGCGGCGCATGAGGGCGGAGGGGAGCTGCCCTTTGCCCTGCCGGGGGAGGGGGCTGAACGCGACCGGTTGGGCGACATCCTGGTAGCGGCGGGACTCACCTCGCCCGATCAGCTGACCCGGGCGGTGGCGAGCCAGCGCTCCAGCGGCAAGCGCCTCGGACAGATCCTGGTCGAACAGGGCGCCGTTTCCGAAGACGACATCGCCTGGGCACTGTCCAGCCAGCTGGGCTATCCCTACATCTTTCTCACGCCGGACATCATCGACGAGAGCGCCGCGCGGGCGCTCCCCGGCGACTTCCTGCGGCAACGGCGCGTGCTGCCGATCCTGCGCTTTGGTGAGGAAATGACCCTGGCGATGGCCGACCCCACCGATCAGCGCACGGTGGACGAGGTGGCCGGGCGGACGCGGCTGGCCGTGAAACGCGCGCTCGCGCTGGGCTCCAACATCGAGGCGATGCTCGACCGGCTCTTCGCCGGCCCGCGCCCCGCGACCGACGTGGAGGTGACCGCAGAGGCGCAGTACCTCCAGTTCCATCTGGTCCAGGCGCTGCAGCAGGACGCCACGGAGATCCACTTCGATCCGACCGACGAGGGGCAGGCCCGGGTGCGGTACCGGTTGTGGGGTGATCTCGTGGATCGGGCCGCCCAGCCGGCCGAGCTGCACGCCGCCGTCCTCCGCCACCTGCGCCGCCTCACCGCCGCGGGGGAGTCCGCGGCCGCCGTCGCAGAAGCCCGCGTCAGCGCCGCCGGCCACGACCTTTACCTGCGGGCTGCGTTCCTGCCCACGGCGGCGGGCCCTGCCGCGACCGTAGCGTTCTACCCGCGCCGGGCGGAGGTTCCCTCACTCCTGCCCCTGGGGGTGTCGGACCGGACCGTGGGTGCCGTGCGCACCGCCCTCGGCGCGGCGCGTGGGCTGGTCCTCATTGGCTGTGCCGACGGCTTCCTGCGCTCCACCCTGCTGCACGCGTTCCTGCCGGAGGTGCAGCGGGGGAAGGTCTGGACCCTGGAGACGCTGCCCATCTACCGGCGTCCGACGCTCAACCAGACCATCTTCGTCCAGCCGGAGGAAGTGCCCGGGTACCTGCGGGCCGCTGAGGCGGCGGGGGCGGACCTCCTCGCGCTCGACGACATCGGAGGGCGCGGGGCGCTGGCGGCCGCCTGCAACGTCGGCGCTGTCCGGCTGATCCTGGCCGCCCATCCGCACGACGAGCCCGCCGGGCTTCTGGCCCTTCTCGTAGAAGCCCCGGGGGCGGCCGCGGCCGCGGCGGCGCTGCGCGCCGTGGTGACCGCCCAACCGATCCGGCTGCTCTGCCCCTCTTGCAAGGAGGCCACCGTCCCTGAGACCGCGGTCCCTGAGGCGGGGCTCCCCGGCGGTGCGCACACGTTTGTCCCGCGCGGATGCGAGGCTTGCGGCTTCACCGGGTTTCGCGGCCGGCGCCTGCTGACCGCATTGTGGGTCGTCGCAGCGGAGGACCGGCGACTCCTCCGCGCCGGCCAGACCGAGGCGCTCTCCGACCGCTTGGCCCGCGAAAGCGCGGAGGCACTGCGTGCGCAGGGCCGTTCGCTGGTCGAGGACGGCCTCACCTCTCCGGCGGAATTGGCGCGGCTGGTCGAGGACGCCTAGTGGACATCACCGACCTCCTGGTCCTCACAAAAGAGCGCGGCGCCTCCGATCTGCACCTGACGGCGGGCGCCCCACCGACGCTGCGCGTCCACGGCGCGCTGGTGCGCCTCGAGCGGCAGGCGCAGAGCCGCGAGGAGATCCACGCGATGCTCTACGACGTCCTCACCGACCAGCAGAAGGCGCGCTTCGAAGCCACGCACGACCTGGACTTCTCGCTGGAACTCGAGGGGGTCGGGCGCTTCCGCGTGAACGCCTTCATGCAGCGGCTCGGGGAGGGGATGGTAATGCGCCTCATCCCCGCCGAGATCCGCACGCTCGACCTGTTGGGCATGCCGCCGGTGCTGAAGGACCTGGCCCTGCGCGAGCACGGCCTCGTCCTGATCACGGGCCCGACGGGGTCGGGGAAGTCCACCACGCTGGCGGCGATGGTGCACCACCGCAACGAGGAGCGGACCGACCACATCATTACCATCGAGGACCCCATCGAGTACGTGCACACGGCGCGCAAGTGCAACATCAACCAGCGGGAGGTGGGCCCGCACACCGATTCCTTCGCGGCCGCCCTGCGCGGCGCGCTGCGCGAGGACCCCGACGTCATCCTGGTCGGGGAGATGCGCGACCTGGAGACGATCTCCCTGGCCCTCACCGCCGCCGAGACCGGCCACCTTGTCCTGGCCACCCTGCACACGAACAGCGCTCCCCAGACGGTGAGCCGCATCGTCGACGCCTTTCCCGCCCACCAGCAGGAGCAGATCCGCACGCAGCTGGCCGAGGCGCTGCTGGGCGTCGTCGCCCAGACCCTCATCCGCACAGTGGACGGCAAGGGGCGCGTCGCCGCCATCGAGGTAATGGTGGCCACCCCGGCGGTGCGCAACATGATCCGCGAGAACAAGACGCACCAGCTGCCCTCGGCGATCCAGACCGGCGCGCGCGACGGGATGCAGAGCCTGGACCAGCACCTCAAGACGCTGGTGAAGCTGCGCAAGATCGATCAGGCCGAGGCGTTGAAGAAGGCGGAACACCCCGACGCCCTGCTGCAGGACCGCGGTCCCCTCGCCGGCGCCGACATCATGGGGCCCGCCCCCCGCCGGCCGTGACGCACATCGACGACCTGCTCATCAGCATGGAGGCGCACGACGCCTCCGACCTCTACCTCAAGACGGGATCGCCGCCGGTCCTGCGCGTGGCGGGGACGCTCCGGCCCGCCGGGGAGACGCCGCTGGCCGACGAGGCCATCCTGCGGCTGGCGGAAGAGATGATGTCGGAGCGCCACCGCCACGAGTTCGAGGAACGCCGCCGCGCCGACATCGCCTACACCTCGCCGACCCTGGGGCGGTTCCGCGTCAACGTGTACGTCCAGCGCGGCTCGCCGGCCGTGGTCATCCGCCGGGTGCGCAGCCAGATCCCCTCCTTCGAAGAGCTGCGCCTGCCGCCGGTCGTCGCCGAGCTGGCCCTCGCCCCGCGCGGTCTGGTGCTGGTGACAGGGCAGACCGGGTCGGGCAAGTCCACGACGCTGGCGGCCATGGTGGCCCACCGTAGCCGCGAGCGGGCGGGGCACATCGTCACGATCGAGGACCCCATCGAGTTCGTGCACGCCGACGCCGCCAGCCTGGTCAGCCAGCGCGAGATCGGCACGGACTGCGAGTCCTACAGCCTGGCCCTGCGCGACGCCCTGCGCCAGGCTCCCGACGTCATCCTCATCGGGGAGATCCGCGACGAGGAATCGGCCGTCGCCGCCGTGCACTTCGCCGAGACCGGGCATCTGGTGCTCTCCACGCTGCACTCGACGAACGCCAGCCAGACTCTGGAGCGGCTGCTGCACTTCTTCCCGCCCGCGGCGCACGCCGGCGTGGCGCTGCAGCTCTCCCTCAACCTGATCGGGCTGATCTCGCAGCGTCTGGTCCCCCTGGCCGACGGGGCGGGCCGCGTCGTCGCCGTCGAGGTGCTGCTCAGTACGCCGCGCATCCGGGAGCTGCTGCGCAACGCCGACCTGGCCGGCATCCGCACCGTGATGCACTCTCCCGCCGGGATCGCCGAGGGTATGCAGACCTTCGACTACGCCATCTACCAGCTCATCCAGCAGGGATTGGTGGACGTCGACGCGGCAATGGCCGCCGCGGACAGCCCCAACGATCTCCGGCTGCGCCTCAAGGGGTTGCGCTGATGAAGCCGTTGGACATCCGAGAGAGGGTCGTCCTCCTCCTCGGCGTTCTCACGCTGGCCTTCATCCTGGCCGTGGCCTACCTCAATGACCTCGTGGGGGACCGGGCGCGGCGGCTGCTGCACGCGACGCAGCAGGAGAGAGAGCGAAACTTCGACCAGCTCGTGGAGCTGAAAGGGTCGTCCGTGGCGACCTTCGCCAAGGACTACACCTTCTGGGACGACATGGTCCGCTTCGTCCAGACCGGCGACAGGGAGTGGGCGACGGAGAATATCGATGTGGGATTGTCCACGTACGTGCTGGACGCGGTCTGGGTCTACACGGTCGGCGGGACGTACGTCTATTCCGTGAATACGCCCGAAGACCCGCGGTTGAAGGACCTCCCCGTGCCGCGGGAGGCGCTGACGTCCCTCTTTGGATCGAAGCGGTTCGTCCACTTCTTCGCCGCCACGCCGCGCGGCTTCATCGAGATCCGCGGCGCCACGATCCATCCGTCGGTCGACAGCAAGCGGCTCACGCCCCCGCGCGGATACCTCTTTGCCGGCCGTCTCTGGAACGCGCAGTACGTCGGAGACCTGGCCGAGCTCACCGGATCGTCCATCGGCATTCTGCCGGTGAGCGCGGGCCAGGCCGGACCCCCGCGGGTCACAACGACGGCGGTCACCTTTGCTCGGGGTCTCCCGAGGTGGGATGGAGCCCTGGCGGCACGGGTGGAGGTGCGGAGCGAAGCCCCAGCGGTCGAAGGGCTGACCCACACCGCGAATCAACTCCGTCTCCTCGCCGTTGGATTTGCGGTGTCCGTGCTGGTGCTGCTCTCGCTCGTCCTCTGGCGGTGGGTGACCGCGCCGCTGACGCTGCTGTCCGCCAGTCTCTCCGCCGGCAGCCCCGGCCCGATTGCGGGGATGCTCGGTGACAGAACCGAGTTCGGGCGCTTGGCCGCGTTGATCCACCGGTTCTTCGAGCAGAAGGCTACTCTGGAGACCGAGGTGTAGGAACGGGCGTCCGTGGAGGCCGAGGTCCGTCGGTTGAACGTCGAACTCGAGCAACGTGTCCTCGACCGGACGACCCGGCTGGCCGATCAGGAGCTGAAGCTCAGCGAGGCCAAGAGGTTTCTCGAGCATCTCATCGCCAGCACTCCCGGCGTCATGTTCCGTCGCCGCGCCGACGAACACACCATTACCTACGTCAGCCCGACTATACGCACCGTGATGGGCTACGCCCCCGACGAGGTGGTGGGCGTCCGGGACTGGTGGCCTGGCGTGATCCATCCCGATGACCGGGCGCGGGTCCTGGATCAGCTGCGTGATGGCTTGCGGGGCCGCGCCCCGAGCGTCGCCTACGAGTACCGGTATCGCCACCGGGATGGCGAGTATCGCTGGTTTCATACGGAGTTGCGCCCCGAATACGACGAGGCCGGCATTCCGGTGGAGATCCTCGGGTATGCGCTGGACGTCACCGACCGCATGCAGGCCCAGCGCCGCCTCGCCGCTCAGGATGCCGTCACGCGGATCCTCGCGGAGTCGTCAACGTTGGCGGAGGCCACCCCGGGCATCCTGCGGGCGGTCTGTGAAACGCTGGAATGGCAACTCGGCGGTCTCTGGGCGGTGGACCCGTCTGCCAACGTCTTGCGTCTGGTGGAGATGTGGCGTGCGTCTCCGGGAGACGTCAGCGCATTTGTCGATCTCAGCCGCCGGACGGCCTTTCCGCCCGGAGTGGGGCTCCCCGGCCGCGTCTGGGCCAGCGGCATGCCCGCCTGGATTCCTGACGTGGTGGAGGATGACAACTTTCCGCGTGCCCCCATCGCGGCTCAGGTGGGGCTGCACGGTGCGTTCGGGTTTCCCATCCGCATCGGCAGCGACCTCTTTGGGGCCCTCGAGTTCTTCAGCCACGAGATCCGCCAGCCGGACGACGAGCTGCTCGCCATGATGTCGGCCATTGGTAGCCAGATCGGCCAGTTCATCGAGCGGCGGCGGGCCGAGCAAGCCGTGCGTGACAGTGAGGCGCGCAAGACGGCGATCCTCGAGACGGCGCTCGACTGCATCATCACCATGGACCATCAGGGACGGGTCATCGAGTTCAACCCGGCAGCCGAACGAACATTTGGCTACGACCGCGCCGAGGCCATGGGGAGGGAGGTTGCCGACCTGATTATCCCCCCGGCGCTGCGCGAGGCGCATCGGAGGGGGCTGGCAGGCTACCTGGCGACCGGAGAAGGCCCTGTGCTCGGCAGGCGTCTCGAGCTGCCCGCCGTCCGCGCCGACGGCACCGAGTTTCCCGTCGAGCTGTCCATTTCCCGCATTCCCACGGACGGGCCTCCCATCTTCACGGCGTACGTGCGCGACATCACCAGCCGCAAGCGGGATGAAGAAGCGCTGCGCCGGAGCAAGGAGGAGGCCGATCGTGCCAACAAGGCCAAGAGCGAATTCCTCTCCCGGATGAGCCACGAGCTGCGCACCCCCCTCAACGCCATTCTCGGATTTGGTCAGCTCCTGGAGATGGACCCGCTAGAGGTGGCCCAACAGGAGAGCGTCTCCCACATCCTCCGTGCCGGCCGTCATCTCCTGGAGTTGATTGACGAAGTGCTGGACATTTCCCGGATTGAGGCGGGCCGCCTGCGGCTGACGCTTGCGGCGGTGCTGGTCCGGGAGGTGGTGCAGGAGTGTCTCGACCTGATCCTGCCCGCCGCGCGGGAGGCTGGGGTCGAGGTGAGCGCGGTGGAGGGCTCCGCGGAGTGGGTCGTCCTGGCCGACCGGCAGCGACTGAAGCAGGTCATCTTGAACCTGCTCTCCAACGGCGTGAAATACAACCGCGAGGGCGGAACCGTGACCGTCTCCGTGGAGCAGTCGTCACGCAGTCACCTCCGCGTGCACGTCGCCGACACGGGGGTGGGCATCGCCCACGAACGGCTGGAGCGGCTCTTCACGCCCTTCGAGCGGCTGGGAGTCGAGAAGGCCGGCATCGAGGGGATCGGCCTCGGCCTGATTGTCTCGAAGAGCCTGGTCGAGGCCATGGGTGGCACAATGGGCGTCGAGAGTGTCCCCGGCGTGGGGACGGCCTTCTGGTTCGAACTCCCGATTGTCCCGCAGGCCGTCGCCGAAGAGGCCGACGCCAGAACCACGGCTGGCTCGTAGAAGTTTGGCTCGGTCTGACCCAGCCTAGCCCCCCTTGCGTTTTCTGTAGACGTCGCTGCGGTGACGTACCGTGAGCACCCACACGAGCTCATCCCCAGCCTGATAACGATAGATGACGCGGTAGGCGCCGACCCGAAAGGCATACTCGCCGGCGAGGGGTCCTATGAGTGCCCTGCCACGTCGCGGGTTCTCTTGAATACGGTCGAGCGCTCGGTGAACTCTCTTCTGCACAGGGGGGTCGAGGGATTCATAGCTGCGCTGGAACCGGCGCGTGATGAAGACGCGAGCCACTTATGGGCTTTTGAAGTACTGTTCGTACGGCAGGTAGCGTCCCGCCTTGATGTCCTCTGCAGCCTCCCGGATCTCCTCGAGCAGCGCGCGATCGGCCATGATCTCGAGGGTCTCCACTTCCTCGACACTGAGGAGGACCGCGCGAGGTCGCGATCGTGAGGTGATGATGTAGCGCGCTCCTCGTGCCGCTTCCTCCACGACCCTACGGAGATTCCCGCGAATCGCGGCGACGCCAATGACCTTGTCCACGTCCACACCTCACCCATCGGCCGGAAGGTTCAGTCTTTCCCGGCCCGTACCCTGAGCAATCCTGTTATGTACGTTTGATTGTACATCGGCTATTTCATCGTATTGCCTGTCCTGTTCGGCATTGACATACGAACACTTGTTCGTATAATGGCCTCAAACCACATGGTGTAGCGATGAATGCACTGCTCCCTTCACCAACCACCGCGCAGGGGCTCGTTGTTCTGACGGGGCCCGATGCCTGCTTGACGGTGGGGCTGCTGCTGGCGCTGCAGGTGGAGATCGAACGGCGCCCGCTGCTGGTGATCGACGGCGCCAACGCGTTCGACCCCTATTTGATCTCGACCATTGCCCGGCGGATCGGCCTCGCCCCGGGGAGGCTGCTGCGGCAGATCCGCATCTCCCGGGTCTTTACCTGCTATCAACTGGAAGCGCTGCTGGACGAACGGCTGCCGCGCGTGCGCGAGCGGTTCGATCCCTACGCGCTCTTCCTCTCGGGACCGCTGGAGGCGCTGCTCGACGAGGAGATCCACACGGGGGAGGCGGCGCGTGTCTTTCGCCGCATCCTGATCGCGCTCGACCGCGTCCTGGAGTGGCCCTGGAGCGTCATCGCCGCCAGTCCGGATACCGAACCTCCCCCGCCGGGACGCGAGTGGTTTCTTCCTCAACTCCGCCGGCGGGCCAGATCGGTCTTCCGCGTGGCGATAGAAGAGGAAGGGTGGCGCATCAGCAGCGAGCCGGGAGGCGGATCGCGAGAATCGGGCGGGAGCAGCTGGTTGTGGCAGCCGCGGATCGGTGCGCTCGAGGCGAGGAGGTGGTGGTGAGGGGTGGGACGGACCGTTGCCACGATGACCCAGGTCGTCGACCAGGAAGCGGCCAACTTCAGCCAGTTCCGCCGCGCCCTGCGCAAGGAAGACCAGGAGATCTTCGACCGCCTCTTTGCCGCCGCGCGCCACCACGCCGCGCCGGCCGCCTACCAGTCGCACGCGTCGCCCTTCGAGACCATCCTGCTGGCGATGCTGCTCGAACTGGGCAAGGCGGTGGTCGGGCTGCAGCGCCGGCTGGGCGAGCTGGAGCCGGGTGCGCCGCTGCCGGAGCGCACCGGTCCTCCCGCGCTGCCGGAGCCCGTTCCGCCCGACGGCCCATCGCGGGCCTCGCTGCCTCCCGCCGGAGGGGGGCAGCGGCGGCTGCGCGCGCGCACCTCGCGGTGATGGCGGCCGGTGCGGGGCTGGCTCTTCGACGTCTATCCGTCGGGAGAGGGGATGACCCTGTGGTTTCTGGACGAGGACGGCCGCCCCCACCATCTCCGCACGGAGTACCATCCGGCCTTCTACGCGGCGGGGTCGGCCGGGGCATTGGAGCACCTCTCTCGTGACCTGACCCGCCGGCGCATCGCCGCCGATTTAACGCCGATTGTCCGGCAGGAACTCTTCAGCGGCGCGGAGCTGCCCGTCACGCGCGTGGCGGTGCACCGGCCGCTGCTCTTCCCCGCCGCGGTCCGGCGCGCCGCGGCCATTCCTGCCCTCACGCTCTACACCTGCGACCTCAGCGCGGCGCAGCTCTTTCTCTACGAGAGCGGGTTCTTTCCGCTGGGGCGGTACGAGGTCGGCGCGGCCGGCGGCCTCCTGCGCGACGCTACGCCGCTAACCCGCCCCGAGGACATGGAGTACGAGCCGCCGCCGCTACTGGTGATGCGGATGCGCCTCGACGGCGACCCGATCAACCCCACCCACGGGTGGCGCGGGGAACTGGAGGTGGCGGTGCCCGGCGAGCACGTCGTCCTCAGCGGGGAGCGGCCCGAAGACCTCTGCCGCAGCCTCAACCGGATGCTCGCGCGATATGATCCCGACGTCCTGCTGACCGACTGGGGCGATCCCTTTCTCATCCCCCGGCTGCTGCGGCTGAGCGCGCTGGCGGGCATCCCCCTTGCCTTCAGCCGCGACAGCCACGCCGGCATCGGGGTCCGCCGGGGGCGCTCCTACGTCACCTACGGCAAGACGGTCTACCAGGCCGGGGCGCACATTCTGCACGGCCGCTGGCACCTTGACCTGCGCAATTCCTTCATTTATACGGAGTCGGAGATGGCCGGATTGCTGGAGATCGCCCGCTTGGCCCGCCTGCCGGTGCAGCGGCTCGCCCGCACCTCCACGGGCACAGCCATCTCCTCGATGCAGCTGGCCCGGGCGGTCCAGCGCGACATTCTCGTACCCTGGCACAAGAGCGAGCCGGAAGGGTTCAAGACGGCGGCGGAGCTGCTGGTTACCGACAAGGGCGGGCTGACATACCAGCCGCTGGTGGGCGTCTACGAGGGGGTGGGGGAGCTCGATTTCTCCTCCATGTACCCGACGATCATGGCCCGCTTCAACGTCTCACCTGAAACGATTAATTGCGACTGCTGCGCCGGCGCGGCACCGGTGCCCGAGATCGGCCACACCATCTGCCAGCGCCGCCGCGGTCTGGTGCCGCAGGTGCTCGATCACCTGCTGGAGCGGCGAGAGTACTACAAGCGGCGCAAGCGCGAGAGCAGCGGGCCGATGCGTTCCACATATGACCAGCGGCAGACGGCGCTGAAGTGGTGCCTGGTTACGTCATTCGGGTACCTTGGGTATCGTAACGCCCGATACGGTCGCATCGAAGCGCACGAATCGACGACTGCGTACTCCCGCGAGATGCTGCTGCGCGCGAAGGAGGTCGCCGAAGCGCAAGGCTACCGCATGCTGCACGCCATCGTCGATGCGATGTGGCTGCAGAAGCCGGGAGCGGATCATCAGGCGTACGAAAGGCTTGCCCTCGATATCGAGGGCGTCACCAACCTCCCGGTCGCCGTGGAGGGCGTCTACGGCTGGGTCTCCTTTCTTCCTTCTAAAACGCATCCCGGGGTGGGGGTCCCCAATCGCTACCTGGGCGTCTTCCAGAACGGGGAGACGAAGGTGCGCGGGATCGAGGTTCGACGGCACGACACACCCGCGTTGATCGAGGAGATGCAGGCGCGGATGCTGCAGGAGATGTTCGCCGCGCCCACGATCGCCGCGCTGCTCAGTCGCCTCGCCCGGGTACTGGCCGTCCTGGAAGAAACGCTGGTTCGGCTGCGCGAGGGCTCGGTGCGCCCGAGCGAACTGGCCCTGACGACCACCATCTCGCAGGAGGTGCCAGAGTACCGCAGCAACCACCCCGTCGCTGTGGCCGCGCGGTCGATGGCCGCCGCCGGGATTCGCCTGCACCCCGGCGAGGCGATCCAGTATGTCATCACCGACGCCGACGCCAAGTTGGTGGACGAGCGGGTGCGGCCGCTGGCGTTGCTGGGCGCCGACTGGGTCTACGATCGGGAGCGATACGCCGAACTGATCCTCCGCGCCGCCGAAACGGTGCTCGAGCCGTTCGGCTATACGGTGGAGCGGCTCAGAGAGGAGGTCTGGCGGCCGCTGAGGTCCGCGGGGGTTATTCTGTGACGCTCTCCTGGGGGACCGACGGCTCGGGGGAGGGGGCCTGGCCGAGGCGCTCCGCCAGCATCCCCTGAATCTCCCGGGCGTTCCGCCCGGATTGCCCGCGGAAGTGGTTGTTAAACATCAGGTAGAGCCGGCGCACGTCGCCGGCGAGGCGTTCGGCCGTCTCCGCCCACGGCGTCAGCTCCTCGGTCGAGTACTCGTAGTCGTAGGCCTGGTTGGTGGTAACCCCTCTCTGCGCCAGTGCGGGATTGCGTCCGTGGAAGCGGATCACGCTGAAGTCGGTGGTGGTCTCCACGGTCGGCGGCGGCAGATAGCTCGCCTGCGCCAGGTCGGGAACGACGTAGGCGAATCCGTGCTCGCGCAGATAACTCATCAGGGTGCCGCGGGCCTTGCCCAGCAGCCAGTCCTTGTGGCGGATCTCGATCGCCACCGGCCAGTTCTCCAGGTAGAGCGCCCAGGCGTCGAGATACTTGAACAGCTCCTGCGTGAACGGCTGCCCCTTGGGGAACTGGAAGAGCACGTAGCCCAGCCGCTCGCGCACCCGGAGGGCGTCGATGAAAGCGGCAAAGTAGTCCCAGGTCGCCGTGACGATCTCTTCGGGCAGCCGCATCGGCGAGATTGAGCGCTCCGCCTGCATCGTCCTGGGCAGGAGGACAAAGATATCGCGGGGCAGCCGGTTCGGGGCGCTCTCGTGCCAGGTCAGCCAGCCGAAGGCTTTGACGGTGAACTGGAAAGGCGGCGGCACCGTGTCCGCCCACTGCACGGCGCGCTCTACCGGCTGGAGGGCATGGTAGGTGGCGTCCACTTCCACCGCCGGGAAGTGTTCGGAGTAATACCTCAGGCGCGCGCGGGGCTTGGCGCGGACCGATTCAGGGTAGAACTCGCTGACGAAACTGGGGTCGGCCCAGGAGCAGGTGCCGGTGTAGACTTGACAGTCCCGAAGCGCCAACGGCGCCGCGGGCGCGCCCCCGGTGTCGGGGAACAGGCTCATACCGGCTCTAATGGTAAAGGAGCGGAGGGGGTTTGCAAGTGAATGTTCCCGCTCGATCCTACTTCAGGGCGCCTTGGCAGGACCGCAGCCCGCTGCCGACCGGGAGGGCGATCGTGTAGTTCTCCTCCTGGTTGGAGGCTACGGCGATGCCGATGACGGCTCCCGTGCCGTCCAGCACGGGCGAGCCGCTGGCCCCGTAGTCCAGGGCCGGCTCGATGGCCATCATGGGCGCGGCGACGATCCGTCCGCTGATCGTCGCGGAGTTGAGCAGATGCGTAATCCGGCCGATACTGACCTGCCACTTCCGCAGGGGGTATCCGGCGATGGTGACCGCCTCGCCGACGGCCGGCTCCCGGAAGCTCAGCCGGTACTGAGGCGTGCGCGGCGGGAGCGGCGCCTTGACCACGGCCAGCCCGGCGATCTGCGTGCGGCAGCTGGGCTTGCCCGCCCGGTTCCCGCCCGGCAGGAGGACCTGCACGCTCTCGGAGAGGAGGTGGTCCGCCGTGACGATGGTGTCCCGCCCCACGACCACGCCGGTGCCGTACTGCAACAGGGGTCCGCTCCGGCCGACCAGGGGCAGAATGGCGCGTGGGTCCGGCTGGCTCAGGACGGCGTTCGATGTCTGGCCGTGCGACGGCTCGGCCGCGAGTAGAGGGGCCAGCAGAAGCAGAAGCAATAGGGGTCGAGGAAAGAGCCGACTCAAGGCGCGCATCCGTCGCTCCGGCAGTCGCACGTGATGCTTCGTCCTCTAGCCATCAGATGCCCCTCTCCGCGGCGGGGCAGTCCTGCGCAAAGGGCGCCTTTGGTATACTGGCGTCGCGTTTGTCGTTCATGATTCGTCCATAGAGGCTTGGAAATCGACGGAGGCTTGAACGTTTCTGCAAGCCTCCGGCAGTTAGGAGAGCGAGCGATCATGTCTCGGACTACCTGGAGAGTGCTTTTCGTCGTCATCGTCGCGCTGCTGGCGGCCCAGATCGCCACCGCGCCGCTCGCCTTCGAGGGCTACCGTCCCCGGCTGCAGGCTCCACGGCTGCGGGTGAGCCTCGGCCTCGACCTGCAGGGGGGCAGCCACCTGGTCCTGGAGGGGCAGGATACCGCCACCGTCAAGGCCACCCCCGAAGCGGTGGAGGCAGCGATGCGCGTGATCGAGAGCCGCATCGACCAGCTGGGCGTGGTCGAACCGACGATTCAGCGCGTGGGCGACCGCCGGATCATCGTCGAGCTCCCCGGGATCGAGGATCCGGAGCGGGCCCTGCGGCTGATCGGCAAGACCGCCCTGTTGGAGTTTACGAACACCGGCCGCACGCAGCTGCCCGAGGGGTCGCGCTGGAACGCGGCGGGCACGAGCGTGACGGTGCCGGGGGCGCAGCCGCGCGTGATCCCCCTCAAGAAGGACGTCATCCTCACCGGCGCCGACCTGGCGGAGGCTCAGGCCGGCTTCGAACAGGGCAGCGGGGTGACGACCGGCACGCCGGTGGTGAGTTTCCGCTTCAAGGGACCGGCGGCCAAGAAGTTCGAGACCTTCACCGGCAGCCACGTCGGTCAGTACCTCACGATTGTGTTGGACAACGAGGTGATCTCCTCCCCGGTGATCCAGGAGAAGATCGGCGGGGGCTCGGGCCAGATCAGCGGCGGTTTCGCCGATATCGCCGAGGCCCGCGACCTGGCCGTGCTGCTGCGCGCCGGCTCGCTGCCCATCCCCGTCGAGGTGATCGAGCGGCGCACGGTCGGCCCGTCGCTCGGCCAGGACTCCCTGCGCCTCAGCCTGCGCGCCGGGGCCATCGCGGTGGCGCTGATCATCGCCTTCATGATCGCGCTCTACCGCCTGCCCGGGGTGCTGGCGGATGTGGCCCTGATCCTCTACGCGCTCTTCCTCTTCGCGGCGCTGACGGCTCTTGGGGCGACGATGACGCTGCCAGGGATCGCCGCCTTCATCATCTCGGTGGGCATGGCCATCGACGCCAACGTGCTCATCTTCGAGCGGATCAAAGAAGAACTGCGCGCCGGCAAGACCCTGCGCGCGGGCATCCACTCGGGCTGGAGCCGCGCCTGGTCGGCGATCCTCGACTCCAACGTCACCACGCTGGTCGGGGCCGCGGTGCTCTTCGCCCTGGGCACCGGCCCGATCAAGGGCTTCGCTACCACGCTGTTCATCGGGGTCGTGATCAGCATGTTCACGGCGATCCTGGTCACGCGGGTGCTGGTGGACTCGGTGGCGCGCCCGCCCCTCGACCGCTACCTGCGGTTCGGCGCGTAGATGGCCATGCGCACCTGGGACATCATCGGCAACCGGCGCTGGGGCTACCTGCTCTCGCTGCTGGTCATCATTCCCGGGGCGATCGCGCTGGGGGTCTGGGGCATCAACCTGGGGATCGATTTCACCGGGGGTACGCTGCTGGATCTGCGCCTCGGCCGGGAGGCGCGGCTCGAGGAGGTCCGGGCGGTCCTCGCGCCCTTCGGTCACGGCGACGCGGTCATCCAGCAATCGCCGGAGCGGCCGCGCCAGGTGCTTATCCGTACGCGGCTGATCGAGGAAGCCGATCTCGGCCGCGTACAGAAAGCCTTCGCCGACGGCTTCGGTGGGGTGGAGGTCCTCCGCGCCGAGCGGGTCGGCCCGAAAATCGGTGAAGAGCTGCGCGCCCGCGCCATCCAGGCGGTGGTCCTCGGGCTGCTGTTGCAGATCCTCTACATCACCTGGCGGTTCCGCTCGCTCCGCTTCGCCCTCGCCGCCGATATCGCGTTGGTCCACGACCTTTTGATCGTCGTGGGCATCTACGCGCTGCTGCGCAAGGAGGTCGACTCCTCCTTTGTCGCGGTGCTGCTGACGGTGGTGGGCTATTCCATCAACGATACGGTGGTCATTCTCGACCGCATCCGCGAGGAGCAGAACCTGCGCAGCCGCGAGCCCTTCCCCCGCCTGGTCAACCGCTCCATCCTCGAGGTGCTGGTGCGCTCGCTGACGACGGGGTTCGGGGCGATCATCGCCCTGCTGATCATCTACTTCTTCGGCGGGCCGACGATTAAGGACTTCGTGCTCGGCCTGGGGATCGGCGTCATCACCGGCACATACTCCTCCATCTTCATCGCCAGCCCCGTCCTGGTGGAGTGGCACAACTGGAGCGAGCGGCGGCGAGGGAAGCCGCAGCCGCCGGCCGAGACGGTCAGCCGACCGGCACCCGAGCTGGCGACGGTGGGAGGCCCGGACGGGCGCAAGGCGCCGTCGCCTGTGCCGCGCCGGCGGCGCAGCCGGAGACGGAGGTAGGGGGTCGCGATCATGCGTGTCCTGCTGCTTCTCGCCCTGGTGTTGCTGGCGGCGGTGACGATCTTTGCGCTCAACAACACGGATCCCGTGACGATCAGGTTCCTGCTGTGGAAGCAGCCGACATCTCTCGCCCTGGCGATGATCGCGGCAGCCATCGCTGGGGCGCTCATCGTCTACATCGCCAGCCTGACCGCGCAGCAGGGATTGAAGAATCGTCTGCGCGCGGCCGAATCGCGTCTGGCCGATATGGAGCGGCAACGCGCCGCCTCGCCCCCGCCTCCCCCAGCGTCCCGCGTCTAACCGTCGGGGCAACCTCGAGTGACGGCGCAGGCCTCGTTCTTCGCCCTTGCTATAATGTCGGGCAAGGCACCCTCGTGACCGCACGGCCGTGACGCTCTTTCCACCCGCCCGCTGGATCATCAGGCATCCCGATGCCGAGGAGGCCGCCGCTCTCGCCGCCGGCCTCTCGATCAGTCCCCTCGTCGCCCAGTTCTTGCTGAACCGCGGGCTGGCCGATCCTGAGACCGCACGCGTCTTCCTGCGCGCCGCGCTGGAAGATCTCAGCGACCCCGCCATCTTGTTAGACCTTCTCCGGGCGGCCGAGCGGCTGCTGTCCGCGCTGCGGGCCGGGACGCGGATCATCGTCTACGGCGATTACGATGCTGACGGGGTGACGTCGTCGGCGATTCTGTTGCGAGGGCTGCGCGCCCTCGGCGGGCGACCGGAGGTCTTCATCCCGCGGCGGGAGGTTGAGGGATACGGCCTCAACAGCGACGCCATTACCCGCCTGGGAGGACCGGGATTGCTCGTGGCCGTGGACTGCGGCATTACGGCGGTAGACGAGGTGGCGCAGGCGGGCGCGCAGGGGCTGGAGGTGATCATTCTCGACCACCACCTTCCCGGAGCGGCGCTGCCTCCGGCGGCGGTTATCGTCGGACCGAAGAGGGAGGGGCAGCCGCCGGTCACCCCCTTCGCCGCCTGCGGGCTGGCCTTTCAAACTGTCCGCGCGCTCTGGCGGCTGGCCGGGCGGGACGAGGAGCCGGTGGAGCTGCTGGATCTCGTCGCGGTCGGCACCCTGGCCGACGTCGTTCCCCTCGTCGGCGACAACCGCATCCTGGCCCGACAAGGGCTGGCCCGGATGGCGGCGGCGCCGTCGCTGGGGATCGCGGCGCTGCTGCGCGTGGCGGACGTCGCCGGGGCCGTGCGGATCCGCGACGTCACGTTCGGGCTGGCGCCGCGTCTCAACGCCGCCGGACGTCTGGGGGACGCCATGGTGGCGGTGACGCTGCTGACCACCGAGGATCCCGCCGAGGCGGCGGAACTGGCGCGGACGCTCGACGAAGAGAACCGGAGACGCCAGGAGATCACCGAGACGGTGCTGGCCTCGGCCGCCGCGCAGGTGGAAGAGGGCGGGTGGAAAGACGGCCCCGCGCTGGTGGTGGCGGGAGAGGGCTGGCATGCCGGGGTGATCGGCATCGTCGCCTCTCACCTCAAGGAGCGTTACAACCGTCCCGTCGTGATGATCGCCGTCGCGGACGGCGTCGGGAAGGGCTCCGCCCGCTCCATCGAGCCGCTGCCGATGGTGGACGCGCTCGGGGCGGTGGGCGACCTGCTCAGCCGCTTCGGCGGCCACGCTATGGCCGCGGGCCTGACGATCGACGCCGACCGCATCGGAGACTTCCGCCGCCGCTTCATCGAAGAGGCGGGGCGCCACCTCACCCCAGAGGACCTCACGCCATCCCTGACCATCGACGCGGAGGCAGAATTGGCCGACCTCACGCTGACGCTGGCGCACGAGGTCGAGCAGATGGCGCCGTTCGGCCCCGGCAACCCGGAGCCGCTGCTGGTCCTGCGCGGTCTGCGCGCCGCGTCCACACGGGTCGTCGGCGACGGCCACCTGCGGGTCGGCCTCACGGACGGGCGTGGGTTCGTGGACGCGATCGGGTTCGCCCGCGGCGATGTCGCCGAACTCCTGGCCTTCACCGGGGCGAAGGTGGACGTGGCCGCGGCCGTCGAGCTCGACCGCTGGGGTGAGACGGAGCGCGTCTCGCTGGTCCTGCGCGATCTAAGCACCCCCGGGTTAGACCTGGAGACAGTGCTGGCGGATGGGGATCTCCTGCTGGAGCGTCTCTTCGCCCGCGCGGAGGAGTACCTGGGGACCGGATTCCGTGGCATCGAAGGCGCCTGGTCCTTCTACACGAAGGTCGCCGGCGTGACCTTTGAGGGACGCCAGGAGTGGCTGCCGTCGGTCCGAACGGGACAGCCGCTGCACCTCGTCCGGCAGCCCTCGAACCCTTACGATCCTCACGCGATCGCGATCTTCACCACTGAGGGACAGCAGTTGGGCTTCCTCAGTGCCAGGATCGCGGGACGGCTCGCCCCTTCCATCGACGCGGGGATGCGCTACACGGCGACCGCCTCACAGCTCACCGGTGGTGGCGATCGCTCCTACGGGTTGAACATCTTCATCCAGCGGGAGGAATCGGCGTTCAGCGCCGACGGGATGGCTTGGACCTCTTGGCGGCCGCTGCCGCCCGCTGCTCTGCTGGAGCGGTTGCGCATCTTCTTGCACGGGGGACGTCCGCTCCGCCGACCGCAATCCGAGACCATTGAACGGCTGCTCACCGAGGGGAAGATCACAGCAACCCTCGGCCCGGGGCGGCGGGGGGCGGTGACCGCCGTCATGGCCGCGGCGGCGCTCGCCGCGCAGCGCGCCCGTCCCGCGGTGATCGCGCTCTCGCTGGTCAGTCAGGTGGAGCGCTGGTTCGATACCTTTAGCCCGCTGCTGCGTGAGGCAGGCTTTCGCGTCTACCGCGCGCACGGTGCGCTCTCGCTGCGCCCGCAGCAGCGCCTGGCCCGCGCGCTGGAGGAAGGGCGGGCGGACATCGTGCTGGCCAGCGCGGTGTGGCTTGCGCGGGGTGGACTGGACGCGCTGGCGAAAGGGCTGCGCTCGGCGGTGATCACTGCCGACGGCGACATGCCGCAGGAACTCGCCGATCGCCTGATGGCCGCCGTTGAGCCCTACCGTGCATCGGGGGGCGGGGTGGCCCGGTTTCTCTGGAGTGGCGCTGCGGCAAACGGCGCGGACAGGACGCCTGACGCGGCTGCGGCCATCATGGATGGATTCGTCCGCACCAATCTGCGCCTGGTTGATCGCAGGGACGATCCTGGCGGGGAGACGCTGATCGCGACGCTTGCGGGCAGCGGAAACAAGACTCTCCTCTTCGTTCCTCAGCGCGCCGCGGCGGTCGCCCTGGCCGCCTCGCTGCGCGGTCGTGAGGGCATGGGTCCCGTCGCCTACTATCACGGAGGGCTTCCGGCGCGCGTGCGCCGCGTGATCGAGCAGTTGTTCCTCGACGGCAAGGTCCGGGTGATGGTGTCCACCGGTGCCTTTCCCGAGAGCTTCGCCCCCGGGGACGTCGCACAGGTCATCCTGGCCGGTCTTCCCGCGACCCGGAGCCAACTCTTCGAGATGGCCGCGCTGGCGGGCCTCGCCGGGAAGCCGGCGACCGTCGTCCTGGCCTACCGGCGCGACGATGCCACGCGGATTCGTGCGGACATCGACGAGCGCTTCCCCTCGCGGGATCGCCTCGCCGCCTTCTACCGGCTGCTCCGGACTTCTTCACAGGCAGGGGGAGGGGAGGCCCTGATCTGGCCGGGCGACCCCCTGGGGTCGGCGGTAACCGGAGCGGGATGGACTGCGCAGGCTGCGGGAAGCGCCCTCGATACGCTGGTGGAGACCGGGGTGATCCAGCTCGAGGTCCTCGAGGGCCGCTGGCGCATCGAGCTGCCGGACAGCGGCCGGCGAGACCTCACCGATTCGCTGCGCTACGTGGAGGGTGAACGCGAGCAAGCGGCGCTACAAGGTCTCCTGCCCGTGGCCTTTGGCCCGGTCTCTGCGATCTTGCGCGGGGTGGCGAGTCCTCGCGCCAGAGACGTGCTACCCTAAGGAGAAGTATGAAGTGGCTCGAGCAGCGTAGAGCCCAGAGCGCCTTCCAAGACCTTCCCAAAGACGCCCAGGACCTCATTGCGAAGATCCGGGCGCACTTCACCCGGGCCGATCTGGACGTAGTGCGGGAGGCCTATCTCTTTGCGGAGTCGGCCCATGCCGGGCAGACCCGCGCCTCCGGTGAGCCCTACATCCGCCACTCCTACGCCGTGGCGGACATTCTGGCCGACCTGCGGATGGACCCGGTCACCATCGCCGCCGCCCTGCTGCACGACGTCGCCGAAGATACCGGCGTCACCCTCGCCAAGGTGGAGGAGCGGTTCGGGCCCGAGATCGCCACCCTGGTCGACGGCGTGACCAAGTTGGGGCAGATCGAGTGGCAGTCGCGGGAGGAACGGCAGGCGGAGAGTCTGCGCAAGATGTTCCTGGCGATGGCCAACGACATCCGCATCGTCCTGATCAAACTGGCCGATCGCCTGCACAACATGCGCACGCTGCAGTATCTCCCCGAGTGGAAGCGCAAGCGCACCTCCCAGGAGACCCTCGATATCTACGCGCCGCTGGCGGAGCGGCTGGGCATCGGGCAGTTGCAGGCGGAGCTGCAGGACCTGGCCTTCCGCGAGCTCAACCCGCAGTCTCACGAGGAGATGACCACCCAGCTCACCCAGGCCGAGGCGACCAGCCAGACCTTCCTGGACGGCGTCATCACCGTCCTGCACCGGGAGCTCAACCGCGCCGGGATCAAGGTGGAACGCTACAACATCACCGCCCGACCGAAGCACCTCTACAGCATGTGGCGCAAGATGCAGCGCCCCAAGTACACGGGGCAATCCGTGGCGCGCATCTACGACCGGCTGGGCGTGCGCATCATCGTCGACGACGTGAAGGAGTGCTACGCCGCCCTGGGCGTGGTGCACTCGCTGTGGCGTCCCATCCCCGGCGAGTTCGACGACTACATCGCCAATCCCAAGACCACGGGCTATCAGTCGCTGCACACCGCGGTGCTCTACGAGGGCGAGCCCCTGGAGATCCAGATCCGCACCGCCCAGATGCACCACGAGGCCGAGTACGGCATCGCCTCGCACTGGAAGTACAGCCAGCGGCCGGATCGCGCCGGCAAAGACGGCGCCGGCGATCGCGAGTTCGAGAGCAAACTCTCCTGGCTGCGCCAGTTGTTGGAGTGGCATCAGGAGGTGCAGGACGCCCGCGCCTTCGTCCAGTCGGTCAAGCTCGACCTCTTCCAGAACGAGGTCTTCGTCTTCACCCCCAAGGGCGACGTGATCGACCTGCCGGCGGGGGCGACGCCGATCGACTTCGCCTACCGCATCCACACCGAGGTGGGGCACCACGCCACCGGCAGCAAGGTAAACGGGCGGCTGGTGCCGCTCTCCTACCAGATGCACACCGGAGACATTGTCGAGATCACCACCGCCAAGACCGCCGCCGGTCCCAGCCGCGACTGGCTGGCCTTCGTCGTCACCTCCAACGCCAAGACCAAGATCAAGCAGTGGTTCAAGCGGGAGCGGCGCGAGGAGAACATCCAGCGCGGCCGCGAGCTGCTGGAGCGGGAGCTGCGCCGGGCGGGCGGCGGGATCGCCGCCTACATGAAGACCGAGCGGCTGCGCGAGGTCGCGCACGAATTCGGCCTCCCCTCCGAGGAGGAGCTGCTGGCGACCCTCGGCAACGGCGATCTCTCTATGCTGCAGGTCGTCCAGGCGGTACGCGGCCCCGATGCGCCGCCCCTGCTGGAGACGCTGCCGGCGGGAGAGGGCCTCCCCGCGCTGGCGCCCCGCGGCGGCGTGCGCGTGCGCGGCGTGGACAACGCGCTGCTGCGTTTCTCCCTCTGCTGCACGCCCGTGCCGGGCGACCGCATCGTCGGCTACGTCACGCGGGGGCGGGGGGTGGCGGTGCACCGCGAGGACTGCCCCAACATGGCCTTCCTGCGCCAGCACCCGGAGCGGCTGCTGGAGGTGGAGTGGGAGACGCTCACGGACGGCACCTATCCCGTCGAGGTGGAGGTGGAGGCGATCGACCGGGTGGGCCTCCTCAAGGACATCCTGGCCGCTATCGGCGAGTCCCGTACCAACGTGGTCTCGGTGAACGCGCGGGTGCGCAAGGACAAGGTCGCCGTCGTCAACCTCGTGCTGGACGTCGGCAACGTCGAGCAGTTGCGGGCCGTGCTCCAGCGGGTCGGGCAGGTGACGGATGTCTACAGCGTCGAACGCGCGCTCCCGTCCTAGGCATCGGCCGGTCCGGCGCGCCGCCCTCGCCGATCTGGTGGGCCGCCAGGTCGCCGCGCTGAACCGCCAGGACCTCGACGGCCTGATGACCCTCTACGCGCCCGATGCGGTGCTGGAGTTTCCCGCGAGTCCCGTCGTGCCCGGACGGGAGGCGATCCGCGCCGCCTTTGCCCGCTTCTTCGCCGATTGGGAGGAGGAGATCACGCTCTCGCAGCTCCTCTTTGGCGCCCAGGGCGTCGCGGCGGAAGGGACGGTGCGCGGGCGCCACCGCACCCTGCACCTGAAGATCCCCGGCCGGACTGCCGTCCCACAGCGCACCTACGAGCATCCCTTTGCGGCGTTCCTGGAAGTACGGCGCGGCCTGATTCGCCGCCACCGCGTCTACTACGACGCCCGCGATCTGGTGCGACAGCTCCTGGGGGGAGGACGCTAAAGTGCGCACGGCGGCCCGCGTGGGGCTCTTCACCGAGTCGGTCATCCGGGAGATGACGCGCCTCAACAACCTGCACGGTGGGATCAATCTTGCCCAGGGGTTCCCAGACTTCGCACCGCCAGCCGAGCTGGTCGAGGCTGCGAACCGGGCGACGGCGGAGGGCTACCACCAATACGCCATTACCTGGGGCTCGCCGCGGTTGCGGGCGGCGGTGGCCGAAAAGTTCGCCGCCTACAACGGGGTGGAGGTCGAGCCGGAACGCCACATCACCGTGACCTGCGGCGCGACCGAAGCGATGATGGCGACGCTCTTGGCAGTGGTGGATCCCGGCGACGAGGTGGTGATCTTCGAGCCCTTCTATGAAAACTACGGTCCCGATGCCCTGCTCTCGGGCGCCGTGCCGAGGTACGTGCGCCTCAATCTGGAGGACCCCGACTTTGGCTTCGATGGCGACGAGCTGGCCGCCGCCTTCGGGCCGCGGACGAAGGCGGTCATCATCAACACGCCGCACAACCCGACCGGGAAGGTCTTCACGAGGCCGGAGCTGGAGCAGATCGCCGAGCTCTGCCGGCGCCATGACGCCCTGGCGATCACCGACGAGGTCTACGAGCACATCCTCTTCGACGACGCCCGGCACGTCAGCATCGCCGCGCTGGAGGGGATGGCCGACCGCACCATCACGATCAACAGCATGTCCAAGACCTACAGCGTGACGGGCTGGCGCGTGGGATGGGCGATCGCCCCCGATCCGGAGATCACGGTGGGGATCCGCCGCGCGCATGACTTCCTCACGGTGGGCGCGGCCGCGCCGCTGCAGGAGGCGAGCGTGACGGCCCTACGCTTTCCCACCCGCTACTACGACGACCTGGCCGTGCTCTATCGGGGCAAGCGAGATCTGATGTTGCGGATTCTCACGGAGGCCGGTTTCCGCGCTTTCGTCCCGCGTGGCGCCTATTACATCATGACCGACATCAGCGCCGTCGGCGCGACCGACGACGTTGCCTTTGCCCATGCCCTGGTGGCGGATGGAGGGGTGGCCACGGTGCCGGGGAGCTCCTTCTACCACGAAGCAGCCCTTGGCCGTTCCTACATCCGCTTCGCCTTTCCCAAGCGCCCCGAGACGCTGGCGCAGGTCTCCGGCCGGCTCGCGCGGCTGCGCGAGGTCGCGGGGCGATAGTCTCTCCCCACAGCCACTCATGAAGCCGCGCGTCCAGCCTGCCCCTCCAGGCTGGGCCGAGTACCGGAACGAGTTTCCCATCCTCGAGACCGCCACCTACCTCAATACCTGCTCTCTGGCGCCGCTGGCCCGGCCCGTCGAGGCGGCCGTTCATGAGTACCTGCGCCACTGGCACGCGGCGGGCTCCTCGGCGTGGTACGGACCATGGTGGGAGGAGATCGCCACGCTGCGCGGCCGGGTCGCGAGGGTGATCGGAGCGACCAGCGACGAGGTGGCCCTCTTTCCGTCCATCACTGCCGCCCTGAGCGCCGTCGCCTCCGCCCTGGACTACGGCGCCCGGCCGAAGGTGGTGATGAGTGCGCTGGAGTTCCCCACGACCCGTTACCAGTGGCAGGTCAAGAGCGTCCTCGAGACGGTGGAGATGGCGTCCCCCGACGGGCTGAGCGTCTCTCCTGACCAATATGCTGCGGCGGTCGACAGCCGGACGGCGCTGGTGGTGGGCTCGCATGTCTACTTCACCAGCGGGATGATTCAGGACATCACGGCCCTCGCGGACATCGCCCATGCCCGGGGCGCCTACTGTTTGATCGACGCCTACCAGTCGGTCGGACAGCTCCCGCTCGACGTGCCGGCCACGGGTGTCGATTTCCTCGTGGGAGGCGCGCTGAAGTGGCTGCTGGGCGGATCGGGGCTGGCCTTCCTGTACGTCCGAGACGACCTGCTGGATCGTCTCCGGCCGGAGGTGGTGGGCTGGTTCGCGCACCGCGATCAGTTCGCCTTTGCCCCCGAATTCGAGTACGCGGAGGACGCCCGCCGGTTTGAGGGCGGGACGCCGTCGGTCGCGGCCGTCTACGCGGCGAGCGCCGGGTTGGCCATCGTCGAGGAGATCGGCCCCGAGCGCCTGCGCGCCCGCCAGCTGGAGCTGACCGCGGATCTGGTCGAGCAAGCGCGCGCGGTCGGGCTGGCCCCGCGTGTGCCCGCCGATCTTACCCGGCACGCCGGCATCGTCACGATCCCGCGGCGTGATCCGCCGGCCGTGGTGCGCGGCCTGCGGGAGGCCGGGGTGATCGTCGATTCCCGCCCGGGGGTCGTGCGCACCTCTCCCTTCTTCTTCAACACCCCAGAGGACCATCGGCGCGCGGTCGAGGCGATTGGCGCGCTGGCCCGCCGCGGCGTTGACTGACCGCCCCGCGACCGGACGGTCTGGGTGGTCCAAGGCCCGCGTCCTGACGCGCCTGTGCGCGATGGCCGATCCCCGCGCCGCGGCCTCCGCCGCGCGCTTTGGGATCACGGGCAAAGGGATCGTCGGCATCCCCACGCCGCGTCTTCGCGCGCTGGCCCGCGAAATCGGCAAGGATCACCGGTTGGCCCAGCAGCTCTGGCAGACCGGCTTCCACGCCGCCCGGCACCTCGCCGTCATGATCGATCGGCCGGAGTGGGTGACCGAGGCGCAGATGGAAGCGTGGGTCGGCGACTTCGATTCGTGGGACATCTGCGACGGCGCCTGCTGGAACTTCTTCGACCGCACGCCCTTCGCCTGGAAGAAGGCCGCCGCCTGGACCCGCCGCCGTCCTGAGTTTGAGCGCCGTGCCGGGTACGCTCTCATCGCGGGGCTGGCTCTCCATGATAAGGACGCGCCCGATCGCGCCTTCCTCAGGTTCCTCCCGCTGATCGAGCGCGGCGCCTCGGACGATCGAAACTTCGTCAAGAAGGCGGTGAGCTGGGCGCTGCGCCTGATCGGCAAGCGCAGCCGCGCCCTTCATCACGCCGCCGTGCGGTCGGCTCAAGCGATCCGCCGCCAGGACAGCGCGAGCGCCCGCTGGGTCGCCGCCGACGCGCTCCGCGAGCTCACCGCTCCGGCCGCGACCCGGCGGCTGGCGCCCTAGCCCGTGCGCCTGGTCATCCAGCGTGTCTCCCGCGCCGCCGTCCGCATCGACGGCGCCGCTGTCGGCGAGATCGGCCTCGGCCTGGCCATCCTGGTAGGTATCCGTACGTCGGATACTCCGGCGGAGGCGGAGTGGCTCGCCGAGAAGGTCGCCAACCTGCGCATCTTTGGCGATGACGCCGGAAAGCTGAACCGCTCCCTCCTGGAGGTGGGCGGGGCGGTCCTCAGCGTCTCCCAGTTCACCCTCTATGCAGACACCAGCGGGGGGCGCCGTCCCTCCTTCATCGGGGCGGCCACAGGCGCCGATGCAGAAGGCGTCTATGAGGCGTTCAACGGGGCCCTCCGGGCGCGGGACGTGACGGTGGCCACCGGCCGGTTCGGCGCGGTGATGGAAGTGGAGATCCACAACGACGGACCGGTGACGATTCTGCTGGAGCGTGAACCGGCCCCGGGGCGGGGATGACGCTGACCGCGATCAGCGCGCCACGGCGTCCGGGCGGAGGACGGCGGCCACCTCTTCCAGGTCCTTGACCGTGTCCACGCCCCGCCAGAAGGCGCGGGAGGGGTAGGCGGCCAACCGCCCTTCCGCGGCCAGCCGGGGAAAGGTCGTGTCCTCGTGATCCCCCCGCTCCGGCAGCAGCGGGAGGACCGCGCGCGACAGCACGTAGATGCCCGCGTTGATCCAAAACGGCAGTTCCGGCTTTTCCCGAAATCCGCGCACCGTGTTGGATTCGTCCACGTCGACGATGCCGTAGGGACTGCGGAGAGGCGTCACCACGACCGTCGCGCTCGCGCCGCTCCGGCGATGCTCAGCCAGCACCGGGGCAAGGCCCAGGTCGGTGATGACGTCTCCGTTCGTGGCCACGCACAACTCTGCGCTCGGGCCGAGGGCGCCGAACGCCAGGCGCAGAGCGCCGCCGCGCCCCAGCGGTTCCTCTTCGATGGAGTAGGTGATCGCGAGATCCCACGAGGCGCCGTCGCCGAAGTAGCTCTGCAGCGTTTCGTGGCGATAGCCGCAGGCGATGACCGCCCGGTCGACCCCCTGCGCGCGCAGCCAGCGGAGCTGATAGGCGAGCAGGGGGATGCCGTGGACCTCGACCATCGCTTTGGGCCGATCGGTTGTAAACGGCCGGAGGCGCTCCCCCTTGCCCCCCGCCAGCACAATCGCCTGCATCCTGAAACACATACTTTCCCGAACCGGCGCGTCTTTCCTTGCCCTTGTCCTGGTCACCCCACCGCGGCGGGAGTGCTACATTGGCCACAACGGGGAGGGCGGGGGATGAACGACCGGTCGCGTCAGACAAGCGCGGTAGTGCTGGCGGGCGGAATCAACCAGATCTCCCTGTACGAGGGCTACCGTCCTGGATACAAGGCGCTGGTGGAAGTGGGCGGCCGGCCGTGCCTTCGCTATGTACTCGACGCCCTCGCGGCCTCCCGGTCCGTCGGCGAGATCTGTGTGGTCGGTGCGGAGGACCTCCTCGCCCCCGCGGTAGGCGATCGAGAGGTGATCTACCGGCCGGCGGAGGACAACCCCCTGGGCAGCTTCCTGACCGGGCTGCGCGCCTTCCAGAGCAGCGAGCACGTGCTCGTGACGGCGGCCGATCTGCCCCTCCTCACCGGTCCGATCGTCGACGCGTTCCTCGATGGCTGTGCGGCAGCCGCGACGGCGCATCGCGAGACCCTGTGCATCTCGGTGGTCCGTCGGGAGGATTTCATCGGACCGTTTGTCCGCACGCACAAGGCGATCAATCACTTCCGCGATGGGATCTTTGCCCACGGCAATCTGGCCCTCGCTGATCCGCAGATTCTGCGGAACGCGACCGCGATGCAGCGGATCAACGCCATGTACGCCGCGCGCAAGCGAGCTGCGCTCCGCCCTGGCCCTGGGCGCCTCCGTCGGGCTGGCGTACGTCATCGGCGTGCACTTCCTCCACCTCTTGACGCTGCGCCAGATGGTGGCGATCGCCTCCCGACGCTTCGGGATCGACCTCGTGCCGGTGGCGCTGCCCCATCCCGAAGTGGCGGTCGACGTCGACGAGCCGGAGGACTTTGCGGTCGTCTCCGAACTTCTCGCTTGACCGTCCCCGCAAGCGGCTCCTACAATCAGGACAGCCTGCGATGATGGGCAGCAGTAGGAGGCGATCCTCGCAGCGAGGGATGCCGGCTCGACCGTGGTGGAGAGCATCTCCAGGCCCTCGCCTCCGAAGACAGCCCTGAGCAGCGGGCGCGCTCCGCCCGCCGGATCTCATCCCGTGATGATGAGCAAGCGCCGCCCGCGGTCACCGCGTGATCTTGGGCGGAAGCAGGGTGGTACCACGGGCACGCTCCCGTCCCTGATGGACGGGGGCGTTTTCCATTCTCGGCACGTCCAGGTGGCCAGAGGACGTTGATGCAGCGACGGATTGAACCACGACTCCCCAGGGGGATGCGCGACCTGCTCCCCGAGGAGATGCTCCGCCGTCGCCACGTCATGGACCGCGTGCGTGAGGTGTTCGAAGCCTTCGGGTTCGGCCCGCTCGAGACCCCGGCGCTGGAGCGCGAAGAGACGCTGCTCGGCAAGTACGGTCCCGAGGCCGAGAAACTCATGTACTCGGCCCGCCACGCTAAGGGTAAAGACCGCCTGGCCCTGCGCTACGATCTCTCCGTCCCTCTGGCCCGCGTCGTGGCGGCGCACCAGGATCTGCCGAAACCATTCAAGCGCTATCAGATCGCGCCGGTCTGGCGCGCGGAGCGGCCGCAGAAGGGGCGCTACCGCGAGTTCTACCAGTGCGACGTGGACACCGTGGGCGCCCCCGGCATGCTCGCCGACGCCGAGATCCTGCAGATCGTCTACGAAGTACTGTCCCGGTTGGGGTTCTCCGAGTTCACGATCCGCCTCAACAACCGCAAGGTCCTCAATGGGATTGGGCAGATCGCCGGTGTGCCCGCCGAGGCCCTTCCCGGGTTGTATCGCTCCATCGACAAGCTCGATCGCATTGGTCTCGATGGCGTGCAGCAGGAGCTGGAGAGTCACCACATCCCCGCCGACGCGATCGGACGGTTGATGGCGTTGTTGCAGGTGGGCGGAGAGAGCCATCACGTGCTCGCGGCGCTGCGGGACCACCTGGGCCGGTCGGCGGAGGCGGGCGAGGGCATCGGCGAGCTCGAGGAGATCCTGAGCCTCCTCGAGGCGATGGCGGTGCCCCCCGAGCGCGTGCGCGTGGACTTCGCTATGGTGCGCGGATTGGAATACTACACGGGGCCGATCTACGAGACGGTCGTGGAGCGTCCGCGCATCGGCAGCCTCACCGGCGGAGGCCGCTACGACCGGCTGATCGGTCTTTTCGCCGGCCGGGACCTGCCCGCCACCGGCACGTCGCTAGGGATCGAGCGGATCATCGATGTGATGGAGGAACAGAGCATGTTCCCCCCCGGCGTGAGACGGACGGTCACCCAGGCGCTCGTCACCGTCTTCGATGCCGCCCTGCTTCCCGCGTCGCTGGCCCTGGCGGGCCGCCTGCGCGGCGCCGGCGTGAACACCGAAGTCTATCTGGAGCGGCGTCCCCTCTCCGACCAGGTCCGCTACGCCGATCGGAGCGGCATTCCCGTGGCCCTCTTTCTTGGTCCGGAAGAAGAGCGCGCCGGCCTTGTCAAGTTGCGGCTGCTGGGCACCGGCGAAGAACGAGCGGTGCCGGCCGAGCAGGCCGCGGCGACGGTGCGCGCACGGCTGGAGGCGCCGCGCTGACGGCGCTCGGCGGCATGGAGCGCCGCGTCTCTGCGCTGCCCCGGACGCTGGCCGCTGAGGTGCGGCCGCAGCAGGGGGAGATCCGCCTCGCCGGGTCTGTGCACACGGTGCGCACCCTGGGCGGCGTGGCGTTCCTGATCCTGCGGGACCGCTCCGGGACGATCCAGGTCGTGGCTCCGGGTGCCCTTGATCTTCCGCGCGAGGCGATTGTGGAGATCACCGGGACGGCGCGGGGCGACCCGCGCGCGCCCGGAGGCGTGGAGGTGGCGGCCACCGGAATCACGGTGCTCTCGCAGCCAGCCGGACCGTTGCCGCTCGACGTCAGCAAGCCGGTGCTGCATGCCGCGCTGGAGACGGCCCTGGATCACCGGGCGCTCAGTCTGCGCCACCCCCGGTCGGCGGCAATCTTCCGGATCGCCTCCGCGCTCACCGGCGGATTTCGTCGCGCCCTCGCGGCGGAGGGGTTTACAGAGATCCACACCAGCAAACTGGTCGGCAGCGCCACCGAGGGCGGCGCCGGGCTCTTCCGCGTGGAGTATCCTGACCGCCCCGCCTATCTGGCGCAGAGCCCGCAGTTGTACAAACAGATCTGCGTCGGCGCCTTCGAGCGCGTCTTTGAGATCGGGCCCGTCTTCCGTAACGAGCCGCACGAGACCACCCGCCACCTCAACGAGTACACCAGTCTCGACGTGGAAGCCGCCTACCTGGACCTGGACGCGCTGCTCGATCTGGAGACACGGGTGCTGGGAGCAATGCTGAAGGAAGTCGCCGGGACGGCCACCTCCGCGCTGAATCAGTTGGGCGTGAAGGCGCCGGCGATCGGCCGCATCGCCCGCCTCCGCCTCGAGGAGGCGCGGGCGCGTCTGGCCTCCCGGGGGAAGCGCTACGCGCCGGAGGACGACCTCGACCCGGCGGGCGAGCGTCTCCTCGGAGAGGTGCTGGCGGAGGAAGGCCATGAGTTCGTCTTCGTCACGCACTACCCGGCGGCGGCGCGGCCCTTCTACGCCGCTCCCGACCCCGACGACCGCGCGCTCACGCTCTCCTTTGACCTGCTCTTCCGCGGCATCGAGGTCACCACCGGGGGCATGCGCATCCACGACCTGGCGCTGCTGCAAGAGAATATGCAGCGCTTCGGCCTCGACCCTGCCGCGTTCACCGGTTATCTCGAAGCGTTCGCCTGCGCGATGCCCCCGCACGGCGGCTTCGCCATCGGCCTGGAGCGGCTCACCGCCCAACTGGTCGGTGCGCCGAACCTGCGGTGGGCCACCCTCTTTCCGCGGGACCGCCGCCGCCTCGATCCCTGATGGGACCGTTCCGCACCGATGGATGCGGCGTCCTGCGCGCCGGGGACGCCGGCCGCCGGGTCCGTCTGGCCGGCTGGGTGCACCGCCGCCGCGATCTCGGAGGCGTGATCTTCATCGACCTCCGCGACCGGGAAGGGATCGTGCAGGTCGTCGTCCAGCCGCAGGCCGCGGAGGCGTATCGTCACGCCGAAGGGGTGCGCGGGGAGTTCGTCCTGGCGGTAGAAGGTGAAGTGCGGAGCCGGCCGGCCGGCACTGAGAATCCCCGACTGGCTTCGGGGTCGGTGGAAGTGCGCGCGGAGCGCGTCACCATCCTGGCGGCCGCCGAGACGCCCCCCTTTCCGCTCACCGAAGAGCGGCCGGTCGATGAGGCGCTGCGGCTGCGCTACCGCTACCTCGATCTCCGCCGTCCCACGATGACCGCCAATCTGCGCCTGCGCCATCGCCTGGCCATGGCCGTCCGCCGCGCCCTCGACGACCGCGGCTTCGTCGAGATCGAGACCCCGATGCTGATCAAGTCGACCCCCGAAGGCGCCCGCGACTTCCTCGTGCCGAGCCGCCTCCAGCCGGGGCACTTCTACGTCCTGCCGCAGTCGCCGCAGCTGTTCAAGCAGATCCTCATGGTGGCCGGCCAGGATCGTTACTTCCAAATCGTCCGCTGCTTTCGCGACGAAGACCTGCGCGCGGACCGCCAGCCCGAGTTCACGCAGGTGGACATCGAGCTCTCCTTCACCAACGAAGAGGAAGTGATGGAGATCACCGAGGCTGCGCTGGCCGATGCGGTGGCCGACGCCGCCGGCGTCACGCTGCCTCGACCCTTTCCCCGTCTCACCTATGCGCAGGCGATGGCGCGCTACGGTACCGATAAGCCGGACCTGCGCATCGACCTTCCTATCAGCGACGTCACTGATCTGGCGGGAGGTCCCGACAGCCCGCCGCTCTTCAGGGAGGCCGTGGCGTCGGGCGGGGTCGTCCGCGGGCTGGCAGTTCCGGGCGCGTCCGGCTTCTCGCGCTCTCAGATCGACCGGCTCAGCGAGACGGCCCGCCAGGGCGGCACCCGTGGCCTGGCCACATTGGCGATGACGGCGGAGGGGCCCGGAGGCTCACTGGGCCGACAGGTCAGCGCCGACCTGTCGCGGCGCCTCGCCGATCACCTCGGCGCTCGGGTGGGCGATCTGCTCCTCTTCTGCTGGGGACCGCCGGCGGACGTCGAGGCAGGACTGGGGCGCATGCGGATGGCGGTGGCCGGGGAACTCAATCTGATCCCGGTGGGCCACATGGCGCCCTGCTGGGTGACGGAGTTTCCCCTCTTCGAGCCCAGCGACGCAGGCGGGCTGACGGCGGTGCATCATCCGTTTACCGCGCCGCAGGAGGACGACCGTGCACTGCTGCAGACCGAACCGCTGGCCGTGCGGGCGCGCGCCTACGATTTGGTCCTCAACGGGGTGGAGGTGGGAGGGGGGAGCATCCGCATCTCCGACCCGCAGGTGCAGCGCGAGGTCTTTGGGCTGATCGGCCTCTCCGAGGCTCAGGCGGAGGAACGTTTCGGGTTCCTGCTCGAGGCGTTCCGCTACGGAGTCCCGCCCCACGGCGGCATCGCTCTCGGCTTCGACCGCCTGGTCATGCTGCTGGCGGGTGAAGAGACGATCCGCGACGTCATCGCCTTCCCCAAGACCACCACCGGCGCCGACCTGATGACCGGCGCACCCTCGCCGGTCGAGCCGGACCAGCTCGATGAGGTCCACATCAGCGTTCGATCTCCGGACCGCTCCTCGTGAGCCCGCGGGTTATGTTGTTTCCCCGCGCAGACGGGTGGTAGAATGACCGCAAGCAGGCGATCCCTGCCGTACTCGAGCGCGCCAGAAGTTCCGAGCCAACACCGCGTGAACGGGAGCCCGGGCTCTGGCCGCGGATGACAGCTCCCGGGACCCGGCGCACCACCGTTCGGTGATCCCGCTCGGAGTTGTCAGAAACGGACAGGAGGGCACCCACCTGTCGAGGACAGGTTCGGGAACTCCGGCGCCCACGGTACGGCGGGGATTTGTCTAACGTGACGAGACCGTGAGCCTTTTTCCGCAGGACCGCCTGCCGGAGGACGCGCCGCTGGCCGCGCGGGTACGGCCGCAGACGCTCGACGAATTCGTCGGGCAGGAACAGATCGTCGGCCCCGGCACCTTCCTCCGCCGGGCCATCGAGACGGACGACCTCTCCAGCCTGATCCTCTACGGGCCGCCCGGCACCGGCAAGACCTCCCTCGCCACGATCATCGCCCAGATGACCCGCTCCCACTTCGAGCAGGTCAACGCGGTCACGGCGGGCGTCGCCGATCTCAAGCGCATCATCACCGAAGCCCAGGACCGCCGCGCCTACTACCAGGCACGCACGATCCTCTTCATCGACGAGATCCACCGCTTCAACAAGGCCCAGCAGGACGTGCTGCTGCCCGCTGTCGAGGACGGGACGATCATCCTCATCGGCGCGACGACGGAGAACCCGTTCTTCGAGGTGAATGCCACCCTCGTCAGCCGCTCCCGCGTGCTACAGTTGGAGCCGCTGCGCGAGGACGATCTGCGCGTCATCCTCCAGCGCGCGCTGGCCGACGAGCGGGGTCTGGCCGCCCAGCAGGTGAGCATCGACGACGACGCCCTTGCGCACCTCGTCAACATCGCCAACGGCGATGCGCGGGTGGCGCTGAACATCCTGGAGGCGGCCTCCCTGATCGCGCCCGCCGGCAAGGATGGACGACGGCGCATCACGCTGGCCATGGCGGAGGAAGCGGCGCAGCGCCGCGCCCTCCTCTACGATCGCGAAGGCGACGCGCACTACGACGCCATCTCCGCCTTCATCAAGAGCATGCGGGGAAGCGACCCGGACGCGGCGGTGTACTGGCTGGCGCGGATGCTCGCGGCGGGCGAGGACCCGCGGTACATTGCCCGGCGTATGGTCGTGCACGCGGCCGAAGACGTCGGGCTGGCCGATCCGATGGCGCTGGTGATTGCGACGGCGGCGGCGCAGGCGGTCGAGTTCGTGGGGCTGCCGGAGGCGCGCATCCCCATGACCGAGGCGGCGATCTATATCGCCACCGCGCCGAAGAGCAACTCGGTGGTGGAGGCGATCGGGGCGGCCTCCAGCGACGTGGAATCCGAGCGGGCCGAGCCGGTGCCTCGACATCTCCGCGACAGCAGCCACAGAGGGGCTGTGGCCCGCCTGGGACACGGCAAGGGATACAAGTACGCGCACGAATTCCCTGGGCACTTCGTCGAGCAGCAGTATCTGCCCGACAACCTGCGCGACCGCCAGTACTATCGCCCCTCCGACTCCGGGCTGGAGAAGGAGATCCGCCGGCGATTGGCGGCCTGGTGGAAAGGGATCAAGCGGTACGCAACCCCGAAGGCTAAAGAGGAATGAGTGCGATTGAGCGGACTGCGCTGCTGCGTTGGGGACGCTCACTTGAGATATTCACCATTCTCTGGAACAGCGCCGAGGGCATCGTCGCCGTCCTGCTAGGCCTGCTCGCCGGCAGTATCGCCCTGGTGGGCTTCGGCATCGACGGTTTCATCGAGATGAGTTTCGGGCGTCGTGCTCCTCTGGCGCCTGCAAACCCGTCGAGACGAGGAAGCGGCCGAGCGCGCCGAGAGGACGGCGCTCTGTCGGTCATGCCTCTCCTGGCCCGGGCCAAGCGGCGCGCGCCGCCGCCATCGACAGCCGCGCCCTCGAGGCCGACGCGCTGCAGACGAGCATCCGCACCTACCTCTCGATGATCCTCCTCGGTGGATTGGGGCTGAACGCTCTCCTAGGGTGGTGGTGGGCCGATCCGGTGGCGGCGCTGGCCATGACCCCGTTGATCGCCCGGCCTCGTCTTGGGCGCAACAGAATCACCAGGGTATAATTGATCTGTTATGGTTGAACTTGCCGTCGCGATGAGCGGCGGAGTAGACAGCGCCGTGGCCGCCGCGTTGCTGGTGGAGGAGGGGCACTCGGTCGTCGGGCTGACCATGAACTTGTGGCCGGAGTGGCTTCCCGAGCCCGACGACGCCTTCCGCGCCTGCTGCGGCGTCAGCGCGATCGGCGACGCCCGCGCCGTGGCCGCCCAGCTCGGCATCCGCCACTACGTCCTGAACCTGCGGCAGGAGTTTGAGCGGGCGGTTATCGACGAGTTTGTCGATGAATACGCGCGCGGCCGCACGCCCAACCCGTGCGTCGCCTGCAACCGCGCGATTAAGTTCTCGCTGCTGCTGCGCAAGGTGCAGGCGATGGGGTTGGAGGGCTTGGCCACCGGCCACTACGCCCGCGTCCGCCGCGACGCCAAGGGGGGCCGGTATCAGCTGCTGCGCGGGCGCGACCCGGCCAAGGATCAGTCGTACGTGCTCTTCGGCCTGACGCAGGCCCAGCTGGCGCGGCTGCGCTTCCCCGTCGGCGAGCATACGAAGTCCGGCATCCGGCAGATCGCCCGACGCCTGGGGCTGCCCGTTGCCGACAAGCCCGACAGCCAGGAGATCTGTTTCGTCCCTCGGGGCAGTTACGCCGACCTCGTGGCGCAGCGCCGCCCCGACGCGGCGCGGCCCGGCCCGATTCTCGACCGGAGCGGGGCACAGGTGGGGACCCACGCCGGCGTGGGACGGGTCACCATCGGGCAGCGGCGCGGCCTCGGTCTGGCAGCCGGGCGTCCCCTCTACGTCACGGGGATCGATGCGGCGCGCAACGCGGTCGTCGTGGGAGATGCGAAGGATCTGCTCGCGGGCGAGGTTACGGCGCGGCAGGTGAACTGGATCGGCGGGACGGCGCCGCGCGAGCCGCTGGCGGTGACGGCGCGGGTGCGGCATGGCACCCGCGAGACGCCGGCGCTGGCCTGGATGGAGCCCACCGGCGCCTTGCGCGTGCGCTTCGACGAGCCGCAGCGAGCGGCGGCGCCGGGGCAGGCCGTGACGCTCTACCAGGGCGAGGTCGTCCTGGGAGGCGGGATCATCGAGAACGTAGCCGCCGCCGGTGCGGGAGGGCGCGACTCACTTCATTCGAACGGACCACTGATGGAGGTGAACCAGCATGTCTGAGAGCAACGACTTTGCCAGAGGGTTTCTGTTCGGCGCCCTGATCGGCGGAGGGGTCGCCCTCTATCTGACGGCGCGGTCGAGCCCGGAGGTCCGGGAGGCGCTTCGTGAGCGGGGGCAGGAGATGGGGCAGCGGGCGCGGGCCAAGGCCGAAGAGATGGCCGGCATGGCGCGCACCAAAGCGGAAGAACTGCGGGGCCGCGCGCGCGAGACGGCCGGGGACCTGCGCGGCCGCGCCCGAGACACCGCCGAGGAGTGGCGCGGGAAAGCACGAGAGACCGTCGAGGACCTGCGGGATCGAGCCCAGGAGATGATGAAGCGCGGGCGCGACGAGGCGTCCTCGGCGCTGGAGGACTGACCACCAGCTCGAGAACGCCCGAAGCGTCCTCTCTTCCCGTCGACGCGCTGGAGATCATCCAGACGCTCCGGCGCGCAGACTATCAGGCGTTTGTCGTCGGCGGGGCGGTGCGGGATCGCCTCCTCGGCCGCCCCGCGCATGACCAGGACGTCGTCACCGCCGCCCGCCCAGAGGTCATTTCGACGCTCTTTGCACGGACGATCCCTGTGGGGGCGGCCTTCGGCGTCGTCCTGGTAGCGACGCAGCAGGGACCGGTCGAGGTCGCCACCTTCCGCCGCGAGGGGCCCTACCTCGACGGGCGGCGCCCCGCGTTCGTCGAGTTCGCCTCCCTGGAAGAAGACGTGCGGCGGCGTGATTTCACCATCAACGCGCTGCTGTACGATCCCTTCGAGGACCGGGTCCTCGATCTCGTGGGAGGGCAGACCGATCTCAGCGCCCGCCTGATCCGGACGGTGGGCGATCCCGACGCCCGTTTTGCCGAGGATCGCCTGCGCATGCTGCGCGCCATGCGGCTGGCCGCTGAACTCGATTTCGCGATCGAGGCGGAGACCGCCGCGGCCATCGCCCGCCACGCGGAGTCGATCAACGAGGTGAGCGGCGAGCGCATCCGCGACGAACTCCTCCGTCTGCTCGCCGCGGCGGGTCGGGCCGCCGGGCTGCAGACGCTGCAGCGCTCGGGGCTGTTGGCGGAGATCCTCCCCGAGGTGGCGGCGATGGACGGCGTGGCGCAGCCGCCGGAGTTTCACCCCGAAGGCGACGTGCTCACCCACACGCGTCTGGCGCTCTCACACCTGCGCGATCCCTCGCCTATCCTCGCGCTGGCCGTGCTCCTGCATGACGTGGGCAAGCCGCCGACGTTTGAGCGCGCCGACCGGATTCGTTTTAACCGCCACGCCGAGGTCGGGGCGGAGATGGCCGAGGCGATCTGCCGCCGCCTCCGCCTCAGCGCCGAAGAGAGCGAGCGCGTCGTAGAGCTCGTGCGCAATCATCTCCGCTTCATGGATCTGCGGCAGATGCGCCCGGCGCGACTGAAGCGCTTCCTGGCGCAGCCGGACTTCCCCGATCACCTCGAGCTCCACCGCGTCGATTGCCTCGCCAGCCACGGCGACTTGTCCACCTGGGCCTGGGCGCGGGAGCAAGCAGCCCGGCTCACCGACGGGGAGCGCCGTCCGCCGCGCCTTGTCACCGGCGAGGATCTGATCGCCCTCGGCTATCCCCCCGGACCGCGCTTCCGGGAGATGCTCGAGGCGCTGGAAGATGCCCACTTGGAAGGGACGATCCGCACTCGAGAGGAAGCGCTGGCCCTGCTGGCGCGGGACTTTCCGCAGGAGAACGCCTCCACCGAACGGAACTGATCGCCCATGAGCGAGCGAGAGGCCCTCATCACCTTCGTCATTCTCCTCGGTGCGATGCTGGCGGTCGGCGCGCTGCTGCCCTCAATCGCCCCCGGCCTGATCAACCTGCTGAATCGCACCGTGCTGAAGGGAGAGAAGCGCCAGGACGGCCACTAGCCGGCGGACAGACGCTTCGATCGTCGCGCCCGTCTGGGGTTGTGGGTTCGGGCGAGCTTAGAAGTAGGCTGAGGAAGGCAGTGCCCGCGGAAGTATCCTGTCCTTCTGGAGCGGGGACTGCCTTCCTCAGCCTGTTTGTAATCTAGTCCGGATCCTCTATCCCTGCGGGCGCGCCAATCGGGGCTGGTCTTCCTTCGCCAGCGCCGTCCCGGATGCTGAATTCCCGGTCGAGCTTACCCAGTCGGACCACGATGCCGCCGTACTCGAGTTCCGAGAACGGTAGGGTGGCAGGCTCGAAGAACCCCTGGCGGCGCATCTCGATCGCCTTGGCGGTGATGCGGTCGCGGACGTGCTGCCAGACCGGATCGGCGAAGAGGTCGATCGGCTCGGTCAGGATGCCCTCGTGCATGGAGAAGCCCAGCGCCGAGACCATGGGGACGCAGAAGAAGGTCGAGGCGGGCGTGTTCATCGGCACGGGCATGAGGGGGAGGTTATGGCTGCCCCGCGTATCGCCGCCGACGTAGGGGCCCAGACCGAAGACCGGGCCGAACTCTTCGGTGGCCGGGAAGATCTTCTGGGTCCGGATGATCGCCGGCGGGTCGTCCTTGCCGACGTATCTCCCGGCGATGTTGCGCAGGCGGGTCGTCCCGACGGCCGCTGCCTGCTCCTTCGCATGCTTCCGCGACCAGATGGCTTCGATGGCGTACCGGTTCGTATCGCGCAGCAGCGTGGCGATGTCGTACAGCCGCTCCGGCGCCTCCAGGACGATCGACCGGTCGCCCTCGGTGTGATCCATATCCATGATGTGGAAGGTGAAGCCGTCGTGCAGCCCCTCGCTGAGGAGGAGTCCCGGCGAGTACATCGGGTCGGCAAAGGCCAGGTAGAGCGGAAGGTTGAAGGCGCCGGGGCCGCACTTGTCCGCCACCAGGATCATGAGCGCCTCGCTGGGGCGCTCATCGAACTCCATCTCGGCGGAGCCGGGCCCCATCCCACGGACGTTGCCGGAGAAGGCATCGCGCAAGAGGTCCTGCCCCGCCCCGTAGAGGCCTTGCGTTTTCGCCCTCTGCGTCGCGGCGAGGAAGGTATCCCAGGCCAGCTGGTGGACGCGTGCGTCATCCACCCCGTGGGTATGCGTCATGACGAAGGCCAGGTCGTCCCCGGTGTGGCCGACGAAGGCGTCGATGAGGAGAGACCCCTTCGCCTTGCCGATCCGCTCTCGAACGATGGCCAACACCTCAGCGCTGGGGGCGGTATGCCCCCCAACGGCCCCGATGTCTGCCTTGATCAGGCTGACCGTAATCCGCATGCGCGGCCTCCTCTCGCGATGGCGGGTGATGGGGTGATGGGTGATTGGTTCGCCTTCGATTGTACCGCCCCGCCCGCCGCCCCCGCCAGCGGGGCCGCGCCGAGGGGGTCCGCGGAGGAGAGGCGGCGCCTGCCCCGGAGGAACGTCCGTGACCGTATCTTGTGGTCGTGAGGCCGCGGGAGAGGAAATATGGGGGGAAGGTCGAACATGGTGACAGATGAGCGTGGCGCGGCTGCGAGTGAGCAAGCTGACCGTGGAGCGAGAGGGAGGCCGGGTGCGCGTCGACGTGGAGTTGGCCCACGACGAGCGTGTCATGCTCGGCCGCGCCGAGACCGGCGAAGGGGTCCGTGGCACCGTGCAGGCGGCCGCCGCGGCGACGGTGTCCGCGTTGAACCAGTTCCTGCCCGCTCCCTGGCACCTGCGCTTCGACGAGGCGGTCCTGCAGTCGGTGGCCGAGCGGGAAGCCGTCATCGTCCAGCTCCGACTTCGTTCGGAGGAGGTGGAGGAGCGACTGATCGGCAGCGCCGTCAGCGACCGTATCCCTGAGGAGGCGGCCGTACGGGCGGTGCTGAACGCAGCAGAGCGTCGCACCACGCCCCTGTTGCATTAGAGGGGGCGGGAACGCGGCCGGCTGGTTGGCCGGCCGCCCATGGAGGACACCGTTGCACCAGCCTGGCCAGACCCGCGTGATCGCGCTCGTCAACCAGAAGGGCGGCTGCGGCAAGACCACTACCGCCGTCAATCTCGCCGCCTCCCTCGCGCATCAAGGCCGCCGGACCCTCCTGATCGACCTCGATCCTCAGGCCAACGCCACCATCAGCGTAGGCGTCGACCCGACCACCCTGGGGCGGACGATCTACCACGTCCTGGTGGAGGGCGGCGAGAACGGTGCGGGCCCGCCGCTCGAGGAGATCCTCACCGAGACCAAGGTGAAGAACCTGATCCTCGCCCCCGCGACGATCGACCTGGCGGCGGCCGAACTCGAACTCGCCCCGCGCCTGGGCCGGGAGAAGGCGCTGCGCAAACGGATCTTCCCCGCCGCCTCCTCGTTTGAGTTCGTCATCCTGGATACCCCGCCGTCGCTGGGGCTCCTTACGCTCAACGCGCTGGTGGCCTCCGACGGTGTGATTATCCCCATTCAGACGCACTACTACGCGCTGATCGGCATGCGCCAGCTCTTGCGCACGCTGCAGATGGTGCGTGAAGAGGTGGGCCATCAGGTGGAGATCATCGGCGTCTTGCCCACCATGTACGATGCCCGCACGAACATCAGCAACGAGATCCTCGCCGGCATCCGCGAGCGCTTCGGCGATCTCGTCTTCAAGTCCACCATCCACTTCAACATCAAGCTCGTGGAGTCGTCGATGAACGGGGTCCCGCTCTTCGTGACGCAGCCGGACTCCCGCGGCGCCCAGCAGTATCTTGAACTGGCCAAGGAGGTCATCGCCCATGAGCAAAGGACGCGAGGAGCTGCGGCGCGGCGTTAGAGACATTCTCGAGGGCGCGTCCGAGGAGATCGACGCGCTGGCCGAGGCGGCGGTGCCGCATCGTCATCAGACCGTGGAAGCCCGGCCGATTCTGCGCCTGGTGCGCGAGCCGGCGCCCGCCACCGCGGCGCCCGCGGCTGCGCCTGCCGCCTCTCCCGCCCCCTTGGCCGAGCCGAGCCTGCCCGAGGTCCCGGTGATGCTTCCCAAGAAGGGCGTCTGCCAGGCCTACTTCATCAACCGCCGCTGCTGGGAGGTGCCGGAGGCCTTCTGCAACACGGCGCTGCAGGTCTGCATGACGCGGGAGTGTCCGGTCTACCACCTACACAAGGAGGATTTGGAACAGCGTTTCGCCGCCAAGTACAGGCACTTCTGGTAACGTCCGCCTCCCCACTGTCTAGCCCAAAATGAGTGCGCCTCCCCGTGTGTTTGTCGACGCGCTTCCCGACCACGTTGGTGAGACGGTCCAGGTCTGGGGCTGGCTGGCGAACAGACGGAGTAGCGGGGGGATCCACTTCCTCCAGGTTCGAGACGGCAGCGGCCTCGTCCAGGCGGTGGTCTCGGGCAAAGAGGTCGACGCGGAGACGTTCGCCCTGGCCGACCACCTCCCGCAGGAGAGCAGTCTGACCCTCACGGGGACGGTCCGCGCGGACCGACGCGCGCCTGGTGGCGTCGAACTGACAGTACGCGCTTTGATGATCCTCCAGGAAGCCGAGTCCTACCCGATCACGCCCAAGGAGCACGGCGTTGAGTTCCTGATGGACCACCGCCACCTCTGGCTCCGCTCTCCGCGGCAGTGGGCGATCATGCGCGTGCGCGCGGAGGTCATCCGGGCGGCCACGGCCTTCCTCGAGGGCAAGGGCTTCCTGCGCGTCGACACCCCGATCCTCACGCCCGCGTCGGTGGAGGGCACCACCACGCTCTTCGACGTGGACTACTTCGACCTGGGAAAAGCCTACCTGGCCCAATCCGGCCAGCTCTACAACGAAGCGGCTATCGCCGCGTTCGGGCGCGTCTACTGCTTCGGCCCGACCTTTCGGGCTGAGAAGAGCAAGACCCGCCGCCACCTCATCGAGTTCTGGATGCTCGAGCCGGAGGTCGCCTTCCTCGGGCTGGACGGCTACATGGAGCTGGCGGAGGCGTTTCTCGCGGCAATCGTCCGCGACGTGCTGGCCCGCCGCGCCCGCGAGTTGGAAGCCCTCGGTCGGGACCTGGAGCCGCTCCGGCGGGTGCTCTCGCCGTTTCCCCGCATCAGCTACGACGAGGCAAGGGAGATTCTCGCCTCGGCCGGCAAGTCCATCCCCTGGGGGGAGGACTTCGGCGGGGACGAAGAAACGGTGATCTCATCCCGGTTCGACCGCCCCGTCTTCGTCCATCGTTACCCGGCGCGCGCCAAGGCATTCTACATGGAGCCCGACCCGGACCGGCCCGAGGTCGTGCTGTCGGCAGACCTACTGGCGCCGGAAGGGTATGGAGAGATCATCGGCGGCGGGGAACGGATCTCGAATCTGGCGCTGCTGGAGCGGCGGCTGGCCGAGTGGGGCTTGTCGCGGGAGACCTACGAGTGGTACCTCGACCTGCGCCGCTACGGCGCCGTGCCCCATTCCGGGTTCGGCCTGGGCATCGAACGCACCGTGGCCTGGATCTGCGGCCTCGAACACATCCGCGAAGCCATCCCGTTTCCCCGCCTCATCAATCGCATTTCGCCATAGGGCTGCAGACCACACCTGTGCAAACCGAACGACGGGATACGGTTTGCTTCGGTGTGGCCTGCAGCCTTACGGAGCAGTGCACAGTTGATGTGGCGGGAAACTGGATGACCCACCCGACCTACCAGAGCAGAAACGCCTGCTCGAAGAAACCGTATCCTGTCTTTCGGTTTCAGAGAGCAGGCGTTTCTGCTCTGTTATGTTGGGTTCTCATCCGCTTCCGGGGACCCGACTGCGGCGGATCCGGGCTCTGAGGGCTCCAGGTCGGAGAGCAGCGTCGACCAGGCGGCGACGAGTTCTTCCTCCGACGCGTACGGCTGCGCGGTCACTGCTCCCTCGCTCTCCCGCGTCACGATCACGCCTGCCGCCGCTTCCAAGGCCCGCAGTTCTCCAGGATCGACTGCGGGTTCGCCGTTGGCCTGAGCGTCCTCCAGGACTTCGCGCGTCCGCCGGGCAATCTCCGCGCCGTCGCGCAGCAGGGCGGCCCAGAGGTGTCCTTCCTCGATCTCCGGCCCCGCGATTTCGTCTGCTCCATCCTGCGCCAACGTCAGGAGGATCGGGGCGAGCGATTGGTCGAACTGGCGCGGCATCGTCTCGGCGGCCGGTTCCATCGTCGTGGGCGTGCGACGGCTGGGCCGCACCTGCTTGGCTGCGCCGGTCGCTTTCCTCACGGTCTTGCGGGGTGCCGCCTGCTGTCTCTTGGTGGCCATCACGTCCTCCTGTGCGTTCCTCTCGCTTGCGAATGCGGACGCCTTCATCGAGAGGTTACCCCGGCGCGCGGGGTCAGCGAATCGCCGGTTGATTTGTCTCTTCGAACTCGCTGTGATATAGTGTGAGGTGAAGACCGATCCGGAGAGGCACCGGATCGCCCATCGTAGTGATGCGGAGTGGGTTGCGGCCCGCTCTTTTTTTTGAGCAGGACAAGGATCATGAGCAGCGGACGGGACACGATCGCCGAGCGGGTGGCGGGGATGGCCAGGCCAATTGCCGCCCGTTGGGGCCTCCAGGTTGTCGACGTGGAGGTCCTGGGAGAGGGACCGCGGACCGTCGTTCGCGTCTTGGCCGAAGGCCTTGACGGCGTCACGGTGAACGAGCTGGCGCGGGTCAGCGAGAGCCTGTCCTCCCAGCTCGATGCGCAGGACCTGATCGGGCACGCGTACACCTTGGAGGTGAGCTCACCGGGGTTGGACCGGCCGCTGCGCAGTGAGGCCGACTTTACGCGCTTCGCGGGGCGGACCGTGGAGATCTGGGTCGACCCTCCGGTGGAGGGGCGGCGCCGTTTCAAGGGACGGTTGCTCGGTCTGCGCGGGATGGGTGGCCAAGAGGTGGAGCTGGCGCTCGACGCCGGAACGCCTCCGCAGACGGTGCGGCTGGCCCGCGACCGGGTGACGGCGGCCCGGCTGGTCGTGGACGAAGAGATGCTGAAGCAGGACCTGGCCAAAGGAGGCCGGAGAGACGGATGAACGCGGAACTCGTGCGGGCGCTGGAGCAACTGGAAGAGGAGAAGGGGATCAGCAAGGAGGTCATCGTCGAGGCGATTGAGGCCGCCCTGCTCTCCGCCTACAAGAAGAACTTCGGCGTCACCGCCCAGAACATGCGCATCGAGGTCGATCGGGACACCGGCGAGGTGCGGGCCTTCCAGATCCGCACCGTCACCGAAGAGGTCGAGGATCCGACAACCCAGATCGCCCTGGCGGAGGTGCGCCAGTACGACCCTTCCGCCGCCATCGGCGACATGGTGGAGTTGGAGGTCACCCCCAAGGACTTCGGCCGGATCGCCGCCCAGACCGCCAAGCAGGTAGTTGTGCAACGCCTGCGCGAGGCCGAGCGGGAAATGGTTTACAAAGAGTTCCGCGACCGCGAGGGCGACATCGTCACGGGCGTGGTGCAGCGGATCGAGCGCAAGAACGTCTACCTCGATTTGGGCCGCATCGAGGCGGTGCTGCCGCCGCCCGAGCAGATTCCGCGGGAATCCCACCGCCAGGGGGAGCGGGTGAAGGCGTACGTCGTGGAGGTGCGGCAAGGCACTCGCGGCCCGCAGATCGTGGTCTCGCGCACGCACCCCGGCCTCCTCAAGCGCCTTTTCGAGCTGGAAGTGCCGGAGATCTACGAGGGCATCGTGGAGATCAAGGCGATCGCCCGCGAGGCGGGCGCGCGCAGCAAGATCGCCGTGGCCTCGCGCGACAAGAACGTGGATGCCGTCGGCGCCTGCGTCGGGCCCAAGGGCTCCCGCGTGCAGGCGATCGTGGACGAGCTGCGCGGGGAGAAAATCGACATCATCCTCTGGAACATCGACACGGCGGTCTTCGTCGGCGCGGCCCTCAGTCCCGCCAAGGTGGTGCGGGTCGACGTGAACGAGGAGACCAAGACCGCCCAGGTGATCGTCCCCGATCACCAGCTCTCTCTGGCCATCGGCCGGGAGGGACAGAACGCGCGGCTGGCGGCAAAGATGACCGGCTGGCGGATCGACATCAAGAGCGAGACCCAACTGAAGGAGATCGAGGCGCAGAAGCTCTTCATCGACCTGCCGCCCGAAGAGGCGCCCGCGGCTGCCGCTCCAGAAGCGGCCCCGGCCGCTGATCAGGCCGCGGCAGAGGGAGCGCCCGAGGCAGCGGCTGCGGAATCTCCGGTCGAACCGGCCCTCCCCGCCGAGGAGGCGGAGGAGCCTGCGGCGGCCGAGGATGAACCACGAGGGGCGGTGGAGGGGACGGCCCCCGACGGCGCGGAGGGAGACACGGAAGAGGACGAAGAGAAGGCACCGCAACCCGCGGGAGAGCCCGCGGGCTAGGGGGGACGCCTCGGCGTGCCGCCTCGTATCCGCAAGATCCCCCAGCGCATGTGCGTGGGCTGCCGGGAGATGCGCGCCAAGCGTGACATGGTGCGCGTGGTCCGCACGCCCCATGGAGAGATCCGGGTCGACCCCACGGGGAAAGCGCCGGGGCGGGGCGCGTACGTCGATCCTCGCGAGGCCTGCGTGACCGCCGCCCTCCGGGACCGGCGGCTGGCCCAGGCCCTCGAGACGGAGATCCCGGCCGAGATTGGGGATGCGCTGCGCGCCGCCCTCACCAAGCCGGCCGCGCCGGCCGAACCAAAGGTCATCAGGATTCCCGCGACACGCGGACGGAGCGCACAGAGGACATAGCAGATGCGGGTTCACGAACTAGCCAAGGAACTGGGGCTCAGCAGCAAAGACCTCATCGACCTGCTCGCCAGGATGAAGGTCTCGGTGAAGAGCCACTCCTCCTCACTGGATGAGGTGACGGAGCGCCGCGTCCGGGACGAGGTCGCATCCGGCGCGGTCACGCCCACGCCCGCCGCCGGCAAAGCCGCGGCCGGAAAGGCCGGCGCGGGCAAGGCCACGGCGAAGGCCGCTCCCGCGAAGGCGAGGCCCCCGGCCATGCCCGCCGCTCCTCCGGAGCCTGCGCGCGCCGACGTGAAGACACCGACCGGAGAGCGCATCCTCTCCATTCGCAAGATCGTGGCGCCGCCCCCCGAACCGGTGGCGGTCGAGCCGGCCGCGCCGGCTCCGGCCGAGGCGGCGGGTGAGCCATCCCGCGCGCCTGACCTCCGACCCGAAGTCGAGCGGCCCGCCGCGGCCGCCCCGGCTGCGCCCGGCGTTGCCCCGGCGGCGCCCAGGGCCCCCTCCATTGGAGACGGGGCGCCGATCCGCATCGCGCCGGTGAAACCGCCGACACGGGAGGCCCGCGAAGCGGCCCGGGAGACGGTCACCCCCGCGGAGATGGCGCAGATCTTTGAGCCGACCGCCGCGCCTCCGCCTCCTCCCGCAGAGGCCCCGCCCCGGGAAGCCCGTCCGGTCACCCCTCCCGCGGCGCCGCGGCGCCCCGAACGCCGGCTGCCGCCGCCGCCGCCACCGAGGCGGTTCCATGCCGAACGGCGCCAGCGTCGCACGGAAGCGAGGCCTGAAGCCGTCCCGGAGGCCGCGCCGGCGCTGCCGGAGTCCATCAGACTGAGCGGTCCCATCGGCGTCGGTGAGCTCGCGGCGAAGCTGGGCGTTGGGGTCGGCGAGATCGTCAAGAAGCTCCTCGAGTTCGGCATGCTGGCGGGGATCAACCAGCAGCTCACCGAGGAGGTGGCGGCCAAGACCATCGAGGCCTTCGGTGTGGCCCTGCAGCGACCCGAAGCCGCCCGCGGCGCCGCTCCGCGCGCGGCCGCCCCGGTGGACGAGGCCGCCGTGACGCGGCCTCCCGTGGTCACGGTGATGGGGCACGTCGACCACGGCAAGACCAGCCTGCTGGACGCCGTCCGTGCCACCTCGGTGGCCGCCCAGGAGGTCGGCGGGATCACCCAGCACATCGGCGCCTCCACGGTGGACATCGACGGGCGCCGCATCGTCTTTATCGACACGCCCGGCCACGAAGCCTTCACAGCCCTGAGGGCCCGCGGCGCCCGCGTCACCGACATCGCCGTCCTGGTCGTCGCGGCGGACGACGGCGTGATGCCGCAGACGGTCGAAGCGGTCGACCACGCCCGCGCCGCCGGTGTGCCCATCGTCGTCGCCGTGAACAAGACCGATCTGCCCCAGGCCAACCCCGACCGGGTCAAGCAGCAACTCTCCGACCTGGGCCTGGTGCCGGAAGAGTGGGGCGGCGAGACCGTGACGGTGCCGGTGTCGGCGCGGCAGCGCCAGGGCCTCAAGGAACTGCTGGAGATGATCCTGCTGGTCGCCGACCTGCAAGAGCTGCGGGCGAATCCCGACCGGCCTGCCAAGGGCACCATCCTCGAGGCGCGGATGGACCGCGGCCGCGGCCCCGTGGCCACAGTGCTCGTGCAGGAGGGCACGCTGCGCGTGGGCGACCCGATCATCGCCGGAGAGGCGCTGGGGCGCGTGCGCGCGCTGCTCGACGAGCGGGGCGCCCGCGTGGGTACGGCGGGGCCGACGACGCCGGTTGAGGTCGTGGGGTTGGAGTCGCTGCCCAACGCCGGGGACGTGCTCGAAGTGACTTCTGAGGAGCGGGCCGCCCGGGCGGTGGCCCAGGAGCGGGCAGACCGCCGGCGGGCCGCGGAGGGCGCCGCCCGTGGTGGGATGGTCGAGCGCGTCGGCGGGGAAGGGCGGGTGGAGCTCCGCTTGATCGTGAAGGCCGACGTCCACGGCTCGGCGGAGGCCCTCCAGGCGGCCCTGACGCGGCTGGAGGACGCCGAGGTCACGGTCTCCGTCCTGCACGTGGCGGTGGGACCGATCACCGAATCCGACGTGATGCTGGCTGCGGCCAGCCGGGCGGTCATCGTGGGCTTCAACGTGCGCCCCGAGGCCGCCGTGCGACGACTGGCCGAACAGGAGAAGGTGGAGATCCGGCTCTACCGGATCATCTACGAAGCCCTCGAGGATCTCGGGGCGCTGGTGCGGGGGCTGCACGCTCCCAAGACCCAGGAGGTGGTCCTCGGCCAGGCGGAGGTCCGCCAGACCTTCGCCATCCCCAAGATCGGCACGATCGGCGGATCCTACGTCACCAGCGGGCGCGTCGTTCGCGGCGCCTCGGCCCGGCTGCTGCGCGAGGGCGCCGTGGTCTATGAGGGCGCCATCAGCTCGCTGCGGCGGTTCAAGGATGACGTGCGGGAGGTCGCCGAAGGCTTCGAGTGCGGCATCGGGCTGGAGCGCTTCCAGGACATCAAGGTCGGCGACGTCATCGAAGCGTATCAGATGCAGCAAGTCCCGGCCTAGTTCAGTCCGGGGCAGGGGAAGCCAGGTGATCGTCGGCGTGCTGCGGGCTGAACTCGCCCTGGGTGGGGTGCGCAGCCTGAAAGACAAGCGGCGGATCATCCAGAGCCTGCTCGATCGGGCGCGGCGACAGTTTCGCGTCGCCGCCGCCGAGGTGGAGGCGCAGGACTCCTGGCGGCGGGCCGTGCTCGGATTCGCCTGCGTCAGTTCCGAGGGGGCTCACGCGAGCCAGATTCTGGCGCGGGTCACCGCCATGATCGAACAGGAAGGCGACGTCACCCTGCTCGATGCCTCCAGTGAGTTGCTGTGACACGTCCATGAGCCTGCGGCGAGAGAAACTCCAAGAGCTGTTCAAGGAAGAGACCGGCGTCATCCTGCAGCGGCGCCTGCGCGATCCGCGGGTCGGGTTCGTCTCGGTGACTGACGTCGAGCTGAGCACCGACCTGCGCCACGCCAAGATCTTCGTCAGCATCCTCGGAGACGCGGCGACCAAGGAACGCACCATGGCCGCCCTCGAGGGGGCCGCCGGGTTCGTGCGCGGCGAACTGGGCCGCCGGGTGCGGATGCGGTTCGTGCCCGAGGTGATGTTCCGGCTGGACGACTCGATCGAACACGGCGCCCGCATCAACGCGCTGCTGCGCCAGGTCGTCCCGCCGGCCGGCAGCGCTTCCGCTCCTCCCGGCGAGGGCCAGCGGCCGCCCGAGACTGAAGAGGAGCCATCGCCCGAGCCTGGTGACTGATTCCCCTTCCAACGAGACAGTGACGCCGCGCGCCCGCATCGCCGCGGCCCTCCGCGCCGCCGAGCGGATTCTCCTCGTCAATCACGTGGATCCGGACGGCGACACCCTGGGGTCGACCCTGGCCCTTGCCCTGGCGCTGGAAGGCCTGGGCAGCGGCATCGAGAAGCGCGTCACCGTCGGTAGCGACGGCGGCGTTCCCGCCAACTTCGCGTATCTCCCCGGCGCCGCCCGGGTGCTCCGCGAGCATCCGGTCGGCGCCGCGTTCGATCTCGCGCTGACGATGGAGTGCGGCACGCTCTCCCGCTGTGGCCGCTTCGCCTCTGTCGTCGCGCAGGCGCCCCTCATCGCCGCGATCGACCATCACGAGAGCCACACCGTGTATGCGCAGCTGGATGACTGGGACCCGCGCGCCGCGGCGGCAGGGGAGATGACGGCCGATCTGATCCGCCTTCTCGAGGCGCCGATCACGCCGCCCATCGCGACGGCGCTGCTGACGGCGCTGGCCACCGATACCGGGGTCTTCCGTTTCCCCACGGTGCGGCCGGAGACGCTCCGCCTCGGCGCGGCGCTGATGGAGGCAGGCGGCAACCTCACCGCCATCGTGGAGGCCGTCTACGAGCAGCGCTCCCTCGCGGCCACCCGCCTGCTCGGGTACGCGCTCCTGCGGACAACCCTCGCCGAAGATGGCGCCGTCGCCTACACGACGCTGACCGAGTCCCTGGCCAGGGCGGCGGGGGCGCGCCCGGAGGACAGCGCAGGGATCGTCGGCGCCCTCCGCGCCATCGCCGGGGTCAAGGTGGCGGTGGTCTTCGAGGAGACGCCGGATGGCATCAGCGTTTCGATCCGCGCCCGAGGGGGCGTCCAGGCCCACGTGATCGCCGAAGCGCTGGGCGGCGGAGGGCACCCCGCGGCGGCCGGCTGCGTGGTGCCGCCTCCGATGGAGCAGGCGGTCGCGCGCACGTTGGAAGCGGTGCGGGAGGAACTGGGGCGCTGGTCCGCGAGTCGCCGCGGCGCCGCTCCCGCGGAAGCGGCGCGGACCTTCGGAGCGTGACCATGGACGGGGTCCTCAACGTCCTCAAGCCTGCGGGGATGACCTCCCACGATGTCGTCGACGTCCTGCGGCGCCTCGCCGGCCAGCGGCGGGTCGGGCACACCGGCACCCTGGACCCCGGCGCCGCGGGCGTGCTGGTGCTGGTGCTCGGGCGGGCCACCAAGATCGCCGAGTTCCTCACCGCCTCTGACAAGGCCTACCGGGTGGAAGTTGCCTTCGGTGTCTCCACCGACAGCGGGGACGCGTTCGGCACGGTGGTGCGCACGTCCGACGCCTCGGCCGTCACGGAAGGGCGGTTGGGGGACCTCCTGCCGCAGTTCACGGGAAGGCTGCAGCAGACCCCGCCGATGACGTCGGCGGTGAAAGTGGGCGGCGTCCGCCTCTACCGCCGCGCGCGGCGAGGAGAGACGGTCGAGGTGACGGCCCGCGAGGTGACGATCCACAGCCTGACCCTGCTGCGCTTCTGGGACGGGCCTTCTCCGCGCGCGCTCCTGGACATGGAGTGCTCCAAAGGCACCTACGTCCGGGCCATCGCCCGGGACCTGGGCGAGGCGCTGGGGACGGGTGCGCACGCCTCCTTCATGCTCAGACGACGGGTCGGACGGTTCGAGTTGGCGGAGAGTCGCACGCTGGAAGAGCTGGCACGGCTGGCCGCAGAGGGAAGTCTGCCCGGCGCCCTTCTAGAGATGGACGGGGCGCTGTCGGATCTGCCCGTTGTGGATCTCGCGCCGGGGCAACGGCGTTCGGTCCTGGAGGGAATCCCCCTGCCTCTGTTCCGCGTGCCGGATTGGCAGGCGCTGCCGTCAGGGGCGTCCATCCGGCTGCGCGACCGGGGAGCCTTGATCGCCCTGGGGCGGATCGAAGCCGGCGTCCTGCGCCCCTTCAAAGTGTTGAGCGGCCCTTCTTGAATGGAGGTCTTCCGAGCGCTTGAAGGGCTGGTCGCGAGCAGCCCTCTGGCCACGCTGGCCTTGGGAATGTTCGACGGCGTCCACCTGGGTCATCGGGCTGTGCTCCTCCGGACGAAGGCGGAAGCCGACCAGGCCGGGAGCCGGGCCGGAGTCCTCACCTTCGATCCCCACCCGCAGCGGATCATCGCCCCGCCTCCCGAGCCGATCCTGCTCACGACCGTCGAGGAGCGCCTCGAGCTCTTCGCCGGACTGGGGATGGATCTCGCGGTGGTGCTGCACTTTGACCAGGCCTTTCGCGAGACCCCGGCCGAGGAGTGGGTCGCCGTGCTGGGGGAGGCCGCCCGGGCCGGGGTGGTGTCCAGCGCGCATTACAGTTTTGGGCGGGATCGAGCCGGGAGCGTCGAGACCCTCCGCGCGGGAGGAGCCAGGCTCGGCTTCGCCGTGACGATCGTTCCTCCGGTGCACGTCGCGTCCACCCTCGTCAGCAGCACGCTGATCCGGCGTCTGGTCCGCCGGGGAGCGATGGAAGAGGCCGCGCATTTCTTGGGCCGGCGGTACGCTCTCCGGGGCCGGGTCGTGGAAGGAGAGCGGCGGGGACGCACCCTGGGGTTCCCCACCGCCAACCTGGAGGTCCACCCCGACAAGATCCTGCCGGCCAAGGGTATCTATGCCGGCTGGGCCCGCGAGGAAACCGATCTCCAGCCGGCGGCCATCAGCGTCGGGGTCCGCCCCACTTTCGGCCTGGGAGCGCTTCTCGTCGAGGCGCACCTGCTCGATTTTTCCGGCGATCTCTACGGGCAGGAGCTGGAACTGGTGTTTGCCGCGAGGCTGCGAGACGAGCTTGCGTTTCACAGCATCGCCGACCTGGTGGCGCAGATGGGGCGGGACGTCGCCCTGGTGCGGGAGGTCCTGGCAGGGACCCCTTCTATGCTAGAATGAGCGGTGGCCCCGGCTGGGAGCGCCGACGCTCCAACGGCTTCTCGGCTGTGGGCGTCGTTCTATCATCCTCCCGCCGTCCGCGCCGCGGACCCGGCGGGGGTCGGAGGAGCATCCAATGAGCCTGCAGCCTGGGGAAAAGCAGTCAATCCTGACGGCCTACCGCCGTCACGAGGGCGACACGGGATCTCCTGAGGTCCAGATCGCCCTCCTCACCCAACGGATCAACCAGCTGGCCGAGCATCTCCGCGCGCACAAGCGCGACTTTCACTCCCGCCGCGGCCTGCTGAAGATGGTGGGCCGCCGCCGGCGCCTCCTCACCTATCTGATGAAATCCGAGGTGGACCGCTACCGGCAGGTGGTGGAGCGGCTGGGGCTGCGCGGATGAGCGGTTGGGAGCATAGCAGCGGCATCGATCAGGCGGAGCGGGGGACTCCCCGCTCCGCTTAGCATAATCGGTCGGCCCTAGCCGAAGACGACGAGAGCCAGTCATTAGGAGGTTGGGATGATCGTTTCGACGCAACGACAGGTTGAGATTCAGGTGGGGGGGCGCACTCTCTCCTTCGAGACCGGACTGCTGGCCCGTCAGGCCGACGGCGCGGTGGTCGTGCGCTATGGAGACAGCCTGGTCCTGGTGGCGGCGACGGGGGCCGCCGAACCCCGCGCGGGGATCGATTTCTTCCCCCTGACCTGTGATTACGAAGAGAAGATGTACGCCGCCGGAAAGATTCCCGGCGGGTTCTTCAAGCGGGAGGGCCGGCCGGGGGAGGGGGCCATCCTCACCGCGCGGCTGATGGACCGTCCCATCCGTCCTCTCTTCCCCAGGGGCATGCGCCACGACGTCCAGGTGATCGCCACCGTGCTCTCGACGGATCAGGAGAACGATCCCGCCATCCTGGCGGTCAACGGCGCCTCTGCCGCGCTGATGCTCTCCGGACTCCCCTTCGAGGGGCCGGTCGGCGCGGTGCGCGTGGGCCTCGTCGATGGGACCCTCGTGATCAACCCGACGATGCGGCAGATCGAGGAGCAGAGCCGGCTGGATCTGGTCGTGGCGGGGACGGCCGGGGCGATCATCATGATTGAGGCCGGCGCGAAAGAGGTCCCTGAGGAGCAGATGGCGGCGGCCCTCGACCTCGCCCAGACCGAGATCCGGCGGATCGTGGAGATCCAAAACAGGCTGGCCGAGCTGGCCGCGAAGCCGCGGCGGGAGATCCCCCTGGCCTTGCCTGATCCCGCCCTCGCCGCGGCCGTCCGCGAGGCGGCCCTCCCGCAGATCGTCGAGGTCTACAGGCACCCCGAGAAGCTGGCGCGGGAGGAAGCCTTGCGGGACGTCCAGCGAACGGTGGCCCAGACCCTGATGGAGCGGGATCCGGAGCGCTATGGCGGCGCGAGTGCCGCCGTGGCCGACGTCGTCGATGCTCTGGCCAAGGAGGAAATGCGGCGCCGGGTCCTCGGGGAGGGGCGGCGCGCCGACGGCCGGGGCACGACGGAGATCCGGCCTCTCACCGTCCAGGTCGGGCTGCTCCCGCGGGCGCATGGCTCGGGGCTGTTTCAGCGGGGGCAGACCCAGGTGCTCACCGTCGCCACCCTCGGCACCGGCGAGGACGAGCAGAAGCTGGACAACCTGGGGCTGGTCGAACGCAAGCGGTACATGCATCACTACTCCTTCCCGCCCTTCAGCGTCGGAGAGGTTCGGCCGCTGCGCGGGGCGGGGCGCCGCGAGATCGGACACGGGGCGCTGGCGGAGCGGGCGCTGGCGTGGGCGATCCCCTCCGCGGAGGCGTTCCCGTACACCATCCGCTTGGTCTCGGAGGTGCTGGAGTCCAACGGCTCCACATCGATGGCCTCCGTGTGCGGCTCCACCCTCGCTCTGATGGACGCGGGCGTGCCCATTCGCGCGGCGGTCGCCGGCATCTCCGTGGGTCTGATCACCGACGATGCCGGCCGGGCCGCCCTCCTCACCGACATCCTGGGGATGGAAGACCAGATGGGCGACATGGACTTCAAGGTCGCCGGCACACGGGATGGCATCACGGCGATCCAGCTGGACCTCAAGATCAAGGGGTTGAGCCGGGAGCTGCTGCTGGGCGCTCTCGCCCAAGCACGCGATGCCCGCCTCACCATCCTCGACCGCATCGCCGAGGTGCTCCCGTCGCCGCGGACGACGCTCTCGCCGTATGCGCCGCGCATCCTGACCATGGAGATCAACCCCGAGCGCATCCGCGAGGTGATCGGGCCGGGCGGCAAGGTGATCAACAAGATCACGCAGGAGACCGGCGCGAAGATCGACATCGAGCAGGACGGGCGGATCGCCATCGCCTCGGTGGACGAAGCGGCGGCGCGGCGGGCGATGCAAATGATCGAGGAGATCGTCCGCGAGGTGAAGGTGGGGGAGCTCTACCTCGGGCGCGTGACGCGGCTGATGAACTTCGGCGCGTTCGTCGAGGTGCTCCCGGGCAAGGAAGGGCTGGTCCACATCTCCGACCTCTCCGACGACCGCGTGGAGAAGGTCGAGGACGTGGTCAAGGTGGGAGACGAGCTGCTGGTCAAGGTGAAGGAGATCGACAACCTCGGCCGGGTCAACCTGACCCGCCGCGGCATTGGCGCCGAGGAAGAGAGTGCGATCCCCGAGGGCATGACCGCCCCGCCGCTGCGCCCCCAGCGCGACGATCGTGGACGCCGGGGAGGACGGGGTGGCCCGGGCGGGCCCGGGGGTGGTGGCCGCAGGGGAGGGGGACGGGGTCCCGAGGGCGGGCGGGGTGGGCGTTCCCACGGCCCGCGCAGCCACGGGCGAGGTGAGCACCGGGGCGCCGGCGCCCGCGGCGGTTCAGACGGGGGCGGCGCCGGAGGGGCGTCGGGAGAAAGCGGAGGCGGAAGCGGCGCGGCGCTATAATGACGCAGCGGACGGAACACACCATCCTGCCCAACGGCATCCAGGTCCTCACCGAGTCGATGCCCGCCGTGCGTACTGCCGCGGTGGGCATCTGGATCGGCACCGGCTCGCGCTACGAGGAGGCGCCCCTGGGGGGAATCTCCCACTTCCTCGAGCATCTCTTCTTCAAGGGCACGGAAACCCGCACCGCCCTGGACATCGCCAGCGCCGCCGACGCCATCGGCGCGCAGCTGAACGCCTTCACCGACCGGGAGGGCACCGTCCTCTACGGCAAGGCGTTGTCGAACCACCTGCCTGACGTCCTCGATCTGATGGCGGACATGCTCCTGCACGCCTCCCTCGAGTCGAACGCCCTGGAACGGGAGCGGCAGGTCATTCTCGAGGAGATCAAGATGTACGAAGACTCCCCCGACGAGCTCGTCGGGGACCTCTTCGCGCAGACGGTGTGGAACGGCCATCCCCTGGGCCGCCCGGTCATCGGCACGGTGGAGACGGTGCGCGCCCTCACGCGAGACGACTTCCTGCGCTACCGCGCCCAGCACTATCAGCCGGGCAACGTCATCGTGGCCGTGGCCGGGGACGTCCGCCACGCCGAGGTGGTCGGGCTCGTCGCCGAGCGCCTGGGCGGCTGGGAGGGAACGGCGCTGCAGCGGCCGACCGAGCGTCCTCTGGTCCGTCCCGACATCTCGCTGCGGTCGAAAGAGACCGAGCAGGTGCATCTGACCATCGGCACGCGTGGCCTGCCGCAGGGGGACGAGGGCCGGTACGTCATGGCTATCCTCGACGGCATCCTCGGCGGGGGAATGTCCAGCCGGCTCTTCCAGGAGATCCGGGAGCGGCGTGGCCTGGTTTACACGATCACGACCTACCACTCCGCCTACCGGGACGCCGGGCTCTTCGTGGTCTATGGGGCGATGAGCCCCTCGGCGGCGCCGCAGGTAACCTCGCTCGTCCTGGAGGAGTTCGAGAAGATCAAGGACCGGATTCCGCCAGAAGAGTTGAGCCGGGCCAAGGAGTCCCTCAAAGGCGTAATCATGCTGTCGTTGGAGTCGACGGACAGCCGGATGTTCAACCTGGCGCGCTCGCAGATCTACTTCGGCCGCCAGTTCTCCCTCGATGAGATCCTCGCGCGCATCGACGCGGTCACCGCCGAGCAGGTGCAGGCCATGGCGGCCGAAACGCTCGTCCCCGAGCGGCTGGCGCTGGCGGCTATTGGGCCGTTTCGTTCGGATGGAGCTCTCTCCCGCACACTCACGCAAGCCTTCCGTGCGGAAAGCGCGCTTACCGCATAAGGATCTTTCAAACGAGGATGAGAGCCGCACCCTCGGAAACCGAACTACAAGCTCACGGTTTCCTTAGGTGCGGCTCTCATCCTCGCGTGCAGATGCTCACGCGGTGGGAACGTTCTGCGCGGAGACTGCATGCATGTGAGGCTGAGGAACCCATCCGAAGAAACCGTGATCCCGTAGTTCGGTTTCGGAGGATGGGTTCCTCAGCCTGAGAGGCACGTTCTTCGCATGACCGATCCAATCCGGGTGATCGTCAGCGGCGCGGCCGGGAGGATGGGCCGCGCGGCGGTGCGGGCGATTGCGGCCAGCGAAGACCTCGCGCTCGCCGGGGCGGTGGGACGCAACCGGGCGGTCGGCGAGGATGCCGGCCTGACGGCGGGGGTCTCCGCTCTCGACCTGAGAATCGACGGTGATTTCGAGGCGCTGCTGGAGCGGGTGCGTCCCGACGTGCTGGTGGAGTTCGCCCCTGGCAGAGCGGCCGTGGCGCACGCGCGAGCGGCCATTCCGCGGGGCGTGCGGCCGGTTATCGGCGCGACCGGTTTGACCCCTCAGGAGGTTCAGGACCTCACCGGCCTCTGCGAGGCCCGCCAGGTGGGCGCGGTGATCGCGCCCAACTTCGCCCTGGGGGCTGTCTTGATGATGCAGTTCGCGCGTCAAGCCGCGCGGCACTTTCCCCACGTCGAGGTGATCGAACTGCACCATGATCGCAAACGGGACGCCCCGTCCGGCACCGCCGCCAAGACCGCACAGATGATCGCCGACGCGCGGGGCGAGGCCCCCGCGCCGAAAGTTCAGGAGGAAGAAACCGCTGCGGGCGCGCGGGGCGGGACGGTGGCCGGGGTGCGCGTGCACAGCGTCCGCCTGCCCGGCCTGGTCGCCCACCAGGAGGTCATCTTCGGCGGATCCGGCCAGGCTCTGACCATCCGCCATGACTCCTTCAACGAGGAGTCTTTCATGCCGGGGCTGCTTCTGGCGATTAGGCGCGTCACGGCCTTGAGTAGCCTGGTGTATGGCCTGGAGAACCTGCTCGAGTAAGTCACCCGTCGATCCTTCATGCAGATTGAACGCATCGAGGTCTTCGGCTACGACCTCTCCTACGCACACGGCGAATACGTCATGTCGGGCGGACGCTCGGTCCGGCGTCTTCCCTCAACCGTTGTGCGCATCCTGACTGATGCCGGGGAGGAAGGGTTCGGGGAGGTCTGCCCCCTGGGACCGACTTACCTGCCCTCGTTGCGGAGGGGGCGCGGGCTGCGCTGCGCGCGCTGGCTCCTGTTCTCATCGGCGCCGACCCGCTCAATCTGGCTGCGGTGGAGGAGCGGCTCGATGGGGCGCTGCGCGGGCACGAATATGCCAAAAGTCCACTGGATGTGGCCTGTTGGGACCTGCTGGGGCAGGCGGCGGACCTTCCTGTCAGCGCGCTACTGGGAGGGGCCAGGCAGGCAGAGTATCCCCTCTACATGGCCGTTCCCCTCGGCTCGGCGGAGGAGATGGTGGAATACGTGCGGGCGAGCCGCGCCGAGGGCATCCACCGGTTTCAGTTGAAGGTGGGCGCGGAGCCGCGGGCCGACGCGGAACGGGTCCGGCGCGTCGTCGAAGCGACCGGGGAAGAGGACGTGATCATCGCCGATGCCAACGGCGGCTGGCGGCTCAACGACGCCATCGTCGCGGCGCGGTTGCTGGAGCCGTTGCCGCGCGTCTACTTGGAGCAGCCCTGTCCGACGCTCGAAGAGTGCGCGCGGGTCCGATCGATTACCTCGCTGCCGATGATCTACGACGAGATCGTCACCGACGTCCCCTCGCTCCTGGCCGCCGTGCGCGACGGCGGAGGAGGGGGGATCAATCTCAAGATCAGCCGGGTGGGCGGCCTCAGCAACGCGCGCGTCCTGCGCGATCTCGCCGAGGCTCTGGGTATCGCGTTGACGATCGAGGACAGTTGGGGCGGGGACGTCGTCACCGCCACGGTAAGCCACCTGGCCGCGACGGTGCGCCCGGAGGCGCTCTTCACCGTTTCCTTCATGAACGACTGGGTGAACGAACACATCGCCGGCTACCAACCGCGCTCCCGAGGCGGCATCGGCGCTCCTCCGAAGCGGCCCGGACTCGGCGTGGAGGTCGACCGCTCCCTCCTGGGCACTCCACTCTTCGTCGCGCCATGAGCGAGCGGGAGAACGCTGACGCAAGGAAGACGCGAAGCGCGGAGCGAAATCTGAAGAGAATGGACGGGCAAGGCCTCACGGTCGCCGTGGTCGGCGCCACCGGCGTGGTCGGCAACGAGATGGTTCGTGTGCTGGCGCAGCGCCGCTTTCCCGTCAGAGCCCTCCGCCTCTTCGCCACCGCCCGCTCCGCCGGTCGACGCCTCCCCTTTGGAGACCGCGAGATCGAGATCGAAGAGACCTCCGCGGCGGCGCTCAGCGGGCATGAGGTCGTGCTCTTCGCCGGTGGAGACGATGCCAGCCGGCAGTTCGCCTGGACCGTCGCCGACGGCGGCGGGGTGGCGATCGACAACTCCTCCACCTGGCGCCTCGATCCCCGCGTGCCGCTCGTGGTCCCCGAGGTGAACGCGCACGCCCTGCCGGCGCACCAGGGGGTCATCGCCAATCCCAACTGCACCGCCGCCACCATGGTGATGGCGCTGGCGCCGCTGCATCGGGCGGTGGGAATCAGACGGGTGGTGGTGGCCACCTACCAGTCGGTCTCGGGCGGCGGCGCCGACAACGTGCGCGCGCTGCTCGAGCAGACGCGGGCGCTGCTGGACGAGACGGACGCGCTGCAGGACGGCTCCCTGGACCGCATCGAACGGGCGACGGGCACGGCGCACCCACTCGCCTTCAACGTGCTGCCGCAGTGGAAGTGGGGCGCCGACGGCTACACGGAAGAAGAGCTGAAGATCGTCGCCGAGACGCACAAGATCCTGGAGGCCGACTTTCCGGTGCTGCCCACGACGGTGCGGGTGCCGGTGCTGGTGGGTCATACGGTGGCGATGCACCTGGACCTGGGGCGGCCGCTCGCGCCCGAGGAGGCGCGCCGGATTCTGGCGGCCAGCGCTGGCGTCGAAGTGGTGGACGCTCCCGAAGCGGGGCGCTTCCCCACGCCGCTGCTCAGCGCGGGACGGGACGAGGTGCTGGTCGGACGCATCCGCCGGGATCCGAGTTCGGCCACAGGGCTGCTCCTGGTCGCCGCGGGGGACAACCTGCGCAAGGGCGCCGCCCTCAACGCGGTGCAGATCGCCGAAGCGCTGGTGGCGGAGAGGCTGCTGCCGCGCGCGCCCGCCCGGGCGTGATCCAGCGGAGGAGAGCGGAAGGGCTGTTTCGGAAATGCCTGTGATCGTCCAGAAGTACGGCGGCCTGGTCCTCGGCACGCCGCTGGGGCGAGAGGAGGTGGCCGCCCAGGTCATCGCCACCCGCAGCGAGGGTGCTCAGGTCGTGGTCGTCGCCTCCGCTATCGGGCGGGAAGGAGATCCCTACGCGACGGACACCCTGCTCGGCCTCGCCACCCGGGTGGATCCCAGCGTCTCGCCGCGCACCCTGGATCTGCTGCTCAGCTGTGGGGAGATCATCTCCACCGCGCTGCTGGCGCACACGCTGGAGCGTGCGGGCGCCCCGGCGGTCGCGCTCACCGGGTCGCAGGCGGGGATCCAGACGAGCGGCCACTTCGGCGAGGCGCGGATCCTCTCGATTGATCCGGACCCGATCCGCCGCCACCTCGAGGACGGGCACATCGCGGTGGTGGCCGGCTTTCAGGGCGTGACCGCCGAGCAGGAGGTCACCACCCTGGGACGCGGCGGCAGCGACACCACCGCGGTCGCGTTGGGGGCGGCGCTGCCCGCGGACCTGGTGGAGATCTACAAGGACGTGGAAGGAGTCATGACCGCTGATCCCAAAGTTGTGCCAGAGAGCCGCGTGATCTCGCAGATCTCCTACGACGAGGTCTCGCAGATGGCGGCCCTCGGCGCGAAAGTGATCCACCCGCGGGCGGCGGACATCGGCCGCGAGCACGACGTGCGGGTAGTGATCCGTCGGATGGGGTCCGGACGGACCGGAGGCACTCTGTTGGTACGCGGCCCAGAGCTGGGCGTGCCGATCAGCGACGGCCGCCCGGTGATCGCCCTCGCCCATCTGCCCGACATCGTGCAGCTGCGGCTACGGCGCCCGGCGGGCGAGACCCTCACCCATCCCCTCAAAGCGCTGCGGCGGCTGGCCGCCGAAGGAATCAGCATCGACCTGATCACGTTGATGTCCGACGTGCTCGCCTTCACCGTCAGGGAGGAGGACTACGAGCGCGCCGTGCGGCTCCTCCGCGACGAAGGCTACGAAGTCTCCGTCACCCGCCCCTGTGCTAAGGTCTCCATCATCGGCGCGGGGATGCGCGGCGTCCCCGGCGTGATGGCCAGGGTGGTGAAGGCGCTCGAAGCGGCGGAGGCGGAGATCCTCCAGAGCGCCGACTCGCACACGACCATCTCCTGCCTGGTCCGACGAGAGCAGATGGAGCGGGCGCTGCGCGCCCTGCACGAGGAGTTCGGCCTGGCTGAGGCGGTGGCCTCCGAACGGGAGGCTCCCGGCTGACGGGGCGGCAACGACAGGAGGGAAGAGGGATGACGCAGTTCGGGTACGTGATGACCGCGATGGCGACGCCGTTTGACCGGGAAGGGCGGCTCGATGAGCGCCGCGCCGCCGAGCTGGCGCGCCGGCTGGCCAATGGGGGCAGCGAGAGTCTGGTCGTCGCCGGGACCACGGGCGAATCGCCGACGCTCTCCGATCAGGAGAAGATCGCGCTTTTCCGTCTCGTCAAGGAGGCGGTGGGGGATCGGGCCAAGGTCATCGCCGGCACCGGCACCTACGACACCGCTCACTCGATCCACCTGACCAAAGAGGCCGCCCGCGCGGGCGCCGACGGGATTCTGCTGGTCAACCCCTACTACAACCGCCCCAGCCAGGATGGGCTCTACGCGCACTTCCGGGCGGTCGCCGAGTCCACCGCGCTGCCGGTGATTCTCTACAACATTCCCGGCCGCACGGGCGTGAACTGCCTTCCCGAGACCGTGGCCCGCCTGGCCGAGGTGGACAACATCGTCGGCATCAAGGAAGCCACCGGCAGCCTCGACCAGGCCTCAGAGGTACGCAAACGGACGCCCCGGGACTTCCTCATCTACTCGGGCGACGACAGCCTGACGCTGCCGATGCTGGCGGTCGGCGGCACCGGCGTGGTCAGCGTCGCCTCCCACCTGGCTGGCGAGGAGATTGGCAAGATGATCCGCGCCTTCCACGCCGGCGACATCTCCACCGCGCTGGCGCTGCACCTGCGGCTCTGGCCGCTCTTCAAGGTGCTCTTCATCACGACCAACCCGGTGCCGCTCAAAGCCGCGCTGCGCCTGGCCGGCTTCGACGCAGGGGCTCCGCGGTTGCCGCTCGTGGAAGCCACGCCGAAGGAGCAGGAGCAGATCCGGGCGGTGTTGGGCGAACTCGCTCTCCTGCCCGTCGCAGTCTGATCGCTCGGCTAGGCTCCAAGACGGGGCGGGAGCGGGCGCTTGCCGTCCTGCATGCGCAAATCCGGGCCTGTCGGCGCTGCCCGCTCTGGCGGACGCGAATCAAGGCGGTCCCGGGGGAAGGCCCGGCCACGGCCGCCATCATGCTCGTCGGGGAGGGGCCGGGACGCCAGGAGGATCGGGAGGGCCGGCCGTTCGTCGGCAGCGCCGGGCGGGTCCTAAATGGCTGGCTTGCCCTGGCGAAGCTCTCGCGGCAGGATCTCTACATCACCAACGTCGTGAAGTCCCACCCCACAAACAAGAAAGGTGGCTCGAACCGGCCGCCACAGCCGCATGAGGTCGCCGCATGCTGGGACTGGCTCGAGCAACAACTGGCGATCCTGCGGCCTGCTGTGGTCGTGACCCTCGGTGCGCACTCCCTGGCGGCCTTCGCCCCGCAGGCGAAGCTTTCGCTGGCGCACGGGCGCCCGTTGCCGCAGGGGAAGCGGACCATCTTCCCCCTCTACCATCCCTCGTATGCTCTCCGGCAGAACGTTCCGCGGCAGACCTTCGAGGCGGATGCCCTGAAACTGCGCGTATTGCTCGAGCGCATCGGCGGGCTGGCGTGAGCACCCCCCGTAAGCGGCCCGCGCCGCGGCGGCGGCCACGGCGGCCGCTCCCTAGCCAGAGCAAGCCGGGACGCGGGCGGGACGGACTGCAGATCGTCCCCCTGGGCGGCGTCGGGGAGATCGGCAAGAACGCCACGCTCATCCAGTCTGGCAGCGATGCTCTGCTCGTTGACGCCGGGCTGCGCTTCCCCGAGGAGGAACTGTTGGGGATCGACCTGGTGATCCCCGACTTTTCCCTCATCGCCCAACGGCAGGTCAAACTGGCCGGGGTGGTGCTCACGCATGGCCACGAAGACCACATCGGCGCATTGTCCTTCCTGCTGGACCGTGAGCACCCGACGGTCGTTGGATCGCCGCTCACCGTGGCCATGGCGAAAGAGCGCGCCGCCGAACGCGGCAAGGAGGCGCGCTGGCACCCCACCGCCTACCGGGAAGAGGTCGGGCTCGGTCCCTTCCAGGTCGAACTGGTGCGGGTCAGCCACAGCATCCCCGGCGCGGCCGCGGTGGTCGTGCGCGCCGGCGGGGCGGCGATCGTGGTCAGCGGCGATTTCAAGTTCGACCAGACGCCCGTCGATGGACAGCCCACCGACGTGGCCCGGCTGGCGGAGGTGGGAGAGGCCGGGGTCACGGCGCTGCTGCTGGACAGCACGAATAGCGAGCGACCCGGGTACACTCCCTCGGAACGGGTGGTGGGGGAGGCGCTGGCCCGCAGGGTCGACGGTGTGCGCGGCCGCATCATCGTTACGACCTTCGCCAGCAACGTGCACCGCCTGCAGCAGGTGATCGATCTGGCCGCCGCGATCGGCCGCCGCGTTGGCGTGATCGGGCGGTCCATGGAGCAGAGCGTGCGCATCGCCCAGGCCACGGGGCACCTCACCGCGCCGCCGGGCGTGCTGGCGACAGTCGAAGAGGTGCGGCAGCTTCCCGACCACCGGGTGATCGTCCTGATCACGGGCAGCCAGGGGGAGCCGCTCTCGGGCCTCTCCCGCGTCGCCGCGGGCACCCACCGTGCCTTCACCCTCAAGCGGGGAGATACCGTCATCTTCTCCGCGTCGGCGATCCCTGGCAACGAGGCCGTGGTGGCGCGCACGATCGACAACCTCTTCCGCCGTGGCGCGGAGGTGGTGTACGGGCGAGAGAGCGGGGTGCACGTCTCGGGGCACGGCGCGGCGGAGGAGTTGAAGCTGATGACCAACTTGCTGCGCCCGCAAGTCTTCATTCCCGTGCACGGGGAGTACCGGATGCTCGTCCAGAACAGCCGCTTGGCCGCGCAGACGGGCATCCCCCCCTCGCGCATCCTGCTGGGAGAGAACGGCACGATCTTCGATGTCGGGGCGCACCCGCGCATCTCCGGGAGGCTGCAGGCGGGCAACGTCCTCGTCGATGGCCTGGGGGTGGGCGATGTGGGCGCCGTCGTCCTGCGCGACCGGCAGCACCTCGCCCGAGACGGGATGGTCGTCGTGCTGCTTGGACTGGATCAGGCCTCCGGCGAGATCGTCAGCGGTCCAGACGTGGTCTCCCGCGGCTTCGTCTACATGCGTGAAGCGGAGCCGCTGCTGGCCGAGGTGCGTGGGCGCGTATCGGAGACGATTAAGGGACTGCAGAAGACGCACGGCACGGATTGGGCCGAGGTGAAGCGCGCGATCCGCGACGACCTGAGCAAGTTCCTCTACGATCGAACCCGTCGACAGCCAATGATCTTGCCAATGGTGGTCGAAGTTTGACTCTCACAAGCAGCCTTGACCCTCAAAGGGAGAAGAGGGGCGGTCGGCGAATCGGCTAGGATCGTACTGAAACCAGCGCGGTTCATCGGACTTCTCGTCGGAGCAACGTATGGCGCAGATGATCATCCTCGGCATCGTGCAGGGCCTCACCGAGTTCCTCCCTGTCAGCAGTACCGCCCACCTCGTCTTCGCCGAACACTTCCTCCGCACGCCCCGGCCGGGCGTCATCCTGGAGGCGGTGCTGCACCTGGGCACCGCGCTGGCGGCGGTCGTCCTCTTCTGGCCGCAGGTGCGCCGGCTGGCGCGTGCGGCGATCGGGCGGGAGGAGAACGGTCCCGACGGACCGTACCGGCGGCTCGCCTGGCTGCTCCTGGCCGCCACCGCGGTGACGGCCGTGATCGGTCTGATCTTCCGCGCTCCGTTTGAGCGGATGTTCTCCTCGGTCAGAGGCACCGCCGTGCAGCTGATGATCACCGGCGTCATCTTGCTGCTCGCCCGGGAGCGGGGGAAGCGGCGGATGGTGGACGCCCGCCTCCCGGACGCGGCCGCTCTGGGCGTGGCGCAGGGGATCTCGATCGTGCCCGGGATCTCGCGCTCCGGTCTGACGATCGCCGTGGGCGTGTGGGCGGGGCTGACGCTGGAAGAAGCGGCCCGGTTCTCCTTTCTGATGGCCATCCCGGCGCTCCTCGCCGCCGGGCTCTTCGCCCTGCGAGACCTGGAGGACGCCTTGATCCTGGGGTACACGCTGGCGGAGCTGGCCGTCGGGTTTGCGGTCTCCGCGCTCTTCGGCATGATCGCGATCCGCTGGCTGATGGACTGGATCCGCCGCGGCCGCCTGCTGTACTTCGCCGTCTACTGCTTGGCGGCGGGGCTGGCCGTCTTCCTCTGGACCTTCCGGTGAGACGATCCGCCTCCCGTCGTCGCAGGTCACGCCCCCCGCGGCGCGGCGGCGCCGGTCTCTTGCTGCTGCTGGCGGGGGTGCTGCTGGCGCTGGGATTCCTGCCGCGCGCGACCGGGGCGGCTCTTCTGCTGGGACGCTGGCAGCGCCTCGCCCTTGGTGTGGCGGCACCCGTGATCCCGTTCGTCATCTTTCTCAGCGGCGCCATGATCATCCTCGCCCGGGGACGCGCGCGGTTCACCCCTCGGGTGCAGGGACTGCTCCTGGGCGCCGTGGCCGCCGCCGCCGCCGGCCACGCCGTTGTGCCGGCGGGGCGCGAGTTCGACGCCGCCCGGGCGGGGCAGGGCACCGGCGTGGTGGGGGCCGCGCTGACGTGGGCGGGGCGCGCTCTCGTCGGGGAGGCCGGGCTCTGGGTCCTCATCGTCCTCGTGGCCTCCGCGGCCGTGCTCAGGTTCCTCAGGGTGCCGCTGCCCCGCCTGATCGACTGGCTGCTGGCTGCGGCGCGGGCGGGGGCGTGGACGGTGACGGCGCTATTGCGGGGCGCAGTGGTCCTCGCCAGGCTGCTCGCCGCCGGCGCTGCGGCAGCCGCGCGCGCCCTGTACGCGACGGCGAGAGCCGCGTCGCGTCAGACTCTGGCGGTGACGCGCCGCGCCCGTGCCGCTCTGGCCTCACGGCGGGCGCGGGCGGCCGTCGCGCTGCGGGTTGAGGAGTCGGAGCCTTCGCTCGAGCCGGCAGGCAATGGGGCGCACGCCGACGTCCTCGACGACGTGCTCCTGCCCCTTCCCGCCGCGGTGGCGGTCGGCTCGGCGTCTGGCCCGGCGGAGCCCTCGCGGGTCCCGCCGGCGGCACGGCCACGTCCCTCGAGGGTGCGCGAGCGCGTGCACCAGGAATCGCTCCTCCCCGAAGCGCCGCCCGTCCAGGAGAGGGCAGGTTCGCGCATGCCTGCCGTCTATGAGCGCCCGCCGCTGGAGTTGCTGAGCGACTTCTCCCGCGGTACGCGGTCTCCGCGCAGCGACCCGGCGGAGACGGCGCGGGCCCTCGAGCAGACGCTGGCCAGCTTCGGGGTCGAGGCCAAGGTGGTGCACTGGGAGCAGGGGCCGGTGGTGACCCGCTACGAGGTGCAGCCGGGCGCGGGCGTGAAGGTGCAGAAGATCACCAGCCTCACCAACGACATCGCCTTGAACCTGGCCGCGCCCAGCGTGCGCATCGAGGCGCCCATTCCCGGGAAGTCCGCCGTCGGCATCGAGATCCCCAACCAGAAATCCAGCCTGGTGCACATCAAGGAGATCCTCACACAGCCCTCCTTCCAGACGCAGGTGGGCTCGCTGATCGTCGCATTGGGCAAGAACCTGACCGGTCAGCCCATCGTCGCCGACCTGACGGAGATGCCGCACCTGTTGATCGCCGGGGCCACCGGGTCGGGCAAGTCGGTGGCGCTCAACGCCATCATCGCCAGCCTGCTCTTCCGCTACACTCCTGACGAGGTCCGCTTCGTCATGATCGACCCGAAGCGCATCGAGCTGACCAACTACAACGACATCCCGCACCTGCTCATCCCCGTCGTCACCAACCCACGGGCGGCCGCGGGGGCGCTGAAGGAGATGTTGCGCGTGATGGAGGAGCGCTTCGAGAGCTTCGCCGCGGCCGGGGTGCGCAACATCCAGGCCTACAACGAGCTGGCCGACGCCGACCCGCTGCCCTTCATCGTCATCGTCGTCGACGAGCTGGCGGATCTGATGATGGTCGCGCCGGCCGACTTCGAGGACGTGATCGTGCGCCTGGCGCAGATGACGCGCGCCACCGGCATCCACCTGGTCGTGGCGACGCAGCGCCCCTCGGTGGACGTGATCACCGGCCTGATCAAGGCCAACATCCCGTCGCGCATCGCCTTCGCTGTGAGCAGCCAGGTGGACAGCCGGACGATCATCGACGGCCCCGGGGCGGAGAAGCTGCTCGGGCGCGGGGACATGCTCTTCCTGCCGATGGGCGCCTCCCGGGCTGTGCGGGCGCAGGGGTCCTTCATCGGGGACGGGGAGATCCAGGCGCTGGTGGACTGGTGGCGGGGACAGGGCAAGCCGGCTTTTGACGAGTCCATCCTGGCCGCCGGGCGCCAGTCCGCGGCCGGCGGGGGCGGGGAGGACAGCGAGCGCTTCACCGAGGCCGCCCGCATCGTCGTGCGCGCCGGCTATGGTTCGGTCTCGCTGCTGCAGCGCAAGATGCGCATCGGCTACGTCACCGCGGCCCGGCTGGTCGACCAGCTGGAGGAGCGGGGCATCGTCGGGCCGGCGCAGGGCAGTAATCCCCGCGAAGTGCTGATGGGACTGGACGCGCTCGAGCGCACCCTCAGAACCAAAACCCCCCAGGACGCGTAGGGACAGGTGCCCGGGGTGAGGAGAGGGGTGCGGGGGCGGGCCGCGAATACTCCGTACGGCCTTCCGGGAGAGAGTCCGCAAACCGCGCCGGCCTGACGCCGGCAGTCATCAGGAGGTGGAGGCATGCGTAGACTGCTCCGCACGGGAGCAGCCCTGGTTGTTGCTGGGCTGCTCCTGATGGGCACCGTGGCCAGTCAGACGGCCACGGCGCAGGCACCGAAACTCAAGATCGGGCTGGTCTATGACGTGGGCGGCCGGGGAGACCTGTCCTTCAACGACATGGCCGCGGCCGGCCTGGACAAGGCGAAGAAAGACTTCGCCGCTAGGCTGGCGGACGTTAAGGAACTCGAACCGACCGCCGGCGGGGAGAACCGCGAAGAGCTCCTGCGTCTGCTGGCCGGGGAGAAGTTCGACCTCATCCTCGGCATCGGGTTCCTCTTCACCGACAGCATCACCCGCGTGGCCAAGGACTTCCGCGGCGTCAAGCTGGCCATCGTGGACGGGTTCATCCCCGACCAGCCGAACGTCGTCGCCCTGCTCTTCAAGGAGAACGAGGGCTCCTTCCTCGTGGGCTGCGCCGCCGGGCTGAAGACCAAGACCAACAAGGTCGGCTTCGTCGGCGGGATGAAGATCCCGTTGATCGAGACCTTCGAGGCGGGCTTCATCGCCGGGGTGAAGTACTGCAACCGCCGGGCCCAGACGTTCAGCGACTATGCCGGGACGACGGGAGAAGCCTTCCGCGACCCGGTCAAGGGCAAGGAGCTGGCCAGCGCCCAGTACGACCGCGGCGCGGACATCATCTACCACGCCTCCGGCGGCACCGGTATCGGGGTCTTCGAGGCGGCGGTGATCAAGAAGAAGATGGCCATCGGCGTCGACGCCGACCAGTCGCTGACGGTGAAGGCCGACCAGCGCCGCCAGATCCTCACCAGCATGCTCAAGCGCGTGGACGTGGCCGTCTACGAATCGATCCGCTCGGTCGTCAACGGGAACTACAAGTCCGGCATCCGCACCTTCGGGTTGAAGGAAGGCGGGGTCGGGTACGCCGTGAACCAGTACAACAAGGCGATGATCCAGGACATCGTCCCTCGTCTAGAAGCGATCAAGAAAGACATCATCGCCGGCAAGATCAAGGTGCCCACCGACAAGAAGACGCTGGACGCCTTCGTCAAAGCGCTGAAGTAAGGAAGGACTGAATCATGCGGGGGGATCCAAGTCTAGGGGTCCCCCCGCATAGAGCAGTAAAACGCTACCGCTTTCCTTTCGCAGTGTCAGGTCGTCGCTCTCGTTCGCTCCGGGCCTTGCGCACGGAGCCCGCATGAATCCCAAGGAGCCGCCCAATTTCACTTGAAGGCACACGGAGACGCGTGAGAATGGAGATTTGGAGTTCTTTGGTCTTTCCCTTGAACAGCTATGACTCCGATCAAGCGATCCAGTTTCTGGCTGATCTCATGCAGACGATCCTTTTCAGTTAGACCGGGTCGCGACATCTCGACTCCCTATCCTCCGTTCCCGGATCCTTCTTCAGTCTGAGGCTGAGAGCGTCCTCGCTTTCGCCGGATGCCGTAGAGTGCCACCCTTATGGCGTTCGGTGTAGTGCCTATGATGGTTGCCATTTCTTTGGGTTTGAAACCCGCTGCATCGAGAAGCCTAACACGATCTCCCTGCTTCTTCCCGTCCGTTAAGCTAAGGGCTAGGAGACGTAGGATCCGGTCCATCTTCTCCAGCACAGCGCTATGGTTACTGTTTCCCATCGACTCTCCCGCCCTTTCGCTTCCTGTACGACATTGCCCCTGTCACGTAGTTCAAGGGTTTCCCCAGAATTCTGGCGATTTCACTCGGCGACAACCCTAGCTCGCTGAGCCTGGATATCCTGTCCACCATTGAGATCTTCGTCTCTCCTTCGCCCTGCAGTAGCAGCCCAATTATGACGTCGAGCCTCCGGATGATTCCTTGTTCGAATTTCCGTTCTTCAGCCATTTAGGCCTCCTAAGCAAATCTTCGCTCTCCTAATGATATCTGTGGCGCTCACACTTATTCAATAGTCGTTCCTTGACAGGTCGTTAGGCGAAGGATTAGAATCCTTCGCGGCCCCGCTTCGCTTTTCCCCCAAGAGGGGCGTGCGGGTGAAAGATAGCACATGCAGGAGGAATCGATGGCAAAGGATTGGGCGGATCGAGCGAAGGATGACGGGGTGGAGCTTCTGCGGGACTTGCTCATTGTGCAGCTCGCCCTTGCGGGCGTATCTCAGCACACCATCCGGGCCATCGCCCGTTGCGACATCAATAGGGTGAACCGGATCGCCAAGCACCTACGTTCTGGGGCGCGTCGAAGGGACGTGAGTGCAGGATCGGCGCGCGCCGCAAGCCAGGAGGGGCACCCCGAGGGGAGTTAGGTGAATGGCGAAAACACGGCTTGACCAAGCAATTCTGGCGAAAATCGCTGAAAAGACCGAGAAAGACTCCCAGTATGTCCGGGAGCAGATCAGCCGAAAAGCCTCGCGTATGGCCGTTTCCTCTGAAGCGGCACAGGTTCTATGGGCGAAAGAGCTCGGCGTCAGCACGTCGAGGTTTCAGCGCTCTCTTCCCCCTCATATCAATGAAGAGATCCGGACCTCCCTCCCGGGGCTTTTTGCCCGTCGCTCCCAAGGGGGAGTGCGTGGGAATGGCCAAAGAGCGGTACATCCCCGCCCTGTTGACCAAGTCCGCCTTGCGGTCGATTACCTCCTGCAAGATAGGGAACTGAAAGACAGGTGCGGAGACCTCATTAGGGCGGGAGGACACTTCGATAGGGTGGTCAGGGAAGCGACTACGGTACTTGACGATCGTTTGAAGACCCTAGCTGGAATCACAGGGAAGATGAACCCTGTTGATGTCGTGGGGAAAGCGGTCAATCCAGACCCAGCGAAGGCTGTACTGAAGGTCAGCAATGACCGCGATGAGCAAGAGGGCTTCTTCAGTATCTGCAAGGGGCTAATGTTGGCTTTCAGGAATCCAGCTCACCACCGCCTGACGAATCGCTTCTCTCGGCAGGATGCTCTTAGGTTTTGTGGTTTTGTGGACACCCTCTTAGCCGCCTTAGGGGGTGCGACCATTCAGTCCCCGACCCCTTAACGCCGACACACACAATCGGCCAATTGATCCCCCTTACCGTTGGGGGGAAGGCCTGAGGCCCCGGCGAATGGGTGGGAGGCCCATGGCCTCCCCCGAGTTCTTTCTCGAACTGCGGGACATCAGCAAACGCTTCCCCGGCGTCGTCGCCAACGACGGAATTAGCCTGGCCGTCCGCAGCGGGGAGATCCACGCCCTGGTGGGGGAGAACGGGGCGGGCAAGTCGACCCTGATGAAGATCCTCTACGGCCTCTACCAGCCGGACGAGGGAGAGATCGCCATCCGGGGGACCCCGGTGCGCATCGACGGCCCCCGCCGCGCCCTCGAGCTGGGCATCGGCATGGTCCACCAGCACTTCATGCTCATCCCCGTCTTCACGGTGGCGGAGAACGTCATCCTGGGCAGCGAGCCGACGAGCGGCGGGCGGCTGGCCAGCGCCAAGGCGATCGCGCAGATCGAGGCCCTGACCAAACAGTACGACTTCGACCTCAACCCCCGCGAGCGCGTGGCCAACCTCTCTGTCGGGGAGCAGCAGCGCGTAGAGATCATCAAGGTGCTCTACCGGGGAGCGGAGCTGCTCATCCTGGACGAACCCACCGCCGTGCTGGTGCCGCAGGAGGTGGAAGAGCTCTTCGTCAACCTGCGCCGCCTGCGCGAGCAGGGCAAGACGATCATCTTCATCAGCCACATCCTCGACGAGGTGCTGGCGATCGCCGACCGGGTCACGGTGCTGCGCCGCGGGCGCGTCGTAGGGACGGTGGCGGCGAAGGAGACCACGAAGGGCCAGCTCGCCGAGATGATGGTGGGCCGCCCCGTGCTGCTGCAGGTGACTCGGCCGGAGATCACGCCGGGGGAGGTCCGGCTGGCCGTCGAGGGGCTGACGGTGCGGGGCGCGCACGGCCGGCCGGTTGTGCGCGATGTGACGCTGGCGGTGCGCCGCGGAGAGATCTACGGGATCGCCGGCGTGCAGGGGAACGGGCAGACGGAGCTGGTCGAGGCGATCGTCGGCCTGCGGCCCATCGCCTCCGGCGCGGTGCGCGTCGACGGCACCGACGTGACCCGGGCGGGAACCGGCCGCGTGCGCATGGCCGGGCTCGCGCACATCCCGGAGGACCGGCACCACCGCGGGCTGGCCCTGCCCATGCAGGTAAGAGAAAACCTCGTCCTCGGCCATCACCACCGCGGGCTCTTCACCAAAGGTCCCATTCTCGACCTGGCGGAGATCGACGCCTTCGCCCGCGGGCGCATCCGCGACTACGACATCCGTTCCCCGAGCACGACCACCCCGACCCTGGCGCTATCGGGGGGCAACCAGCAGAAAGTGATCGTGGCGCGCGAGTTCGCCTTCGCCCCCGGGGTCCTCCTGGCCGCCCATCCCACGCGCGGACTGGACATCGGGGCCACCGAGTTCGTGTGGCGCCAGTTGATGGAGGCCAAGGCGCAGGGCATGGCGGTCCTCCTGGTCTCGGCCGACCTGGACGAGATTCTCTCCCTCTCCGACCGGATCGGGGTGATGTACCGCGGCGAGCTGGTGGCGGAGCTCGCTCCCGGGGAGGCCTCGCCGCAGGAGCTCGGGTTGTACATGACCGGCACCAAGCGCGCCTCCGCGGAACCGGCCGCCGGATGAGGTCGAGCGCGCGCTTCGCCCTCCTGCAGGCCGCCGCGCTCGGCCTGGCCATCCTCTTCGGCGCCCTGGCCGGTTCGGTCATCCTGCTGGCGATCGACCAGAACCCGCTGTACGTCTACCCCTTGATGGTGCGCTTCAACCTGGCGCGGATCGACAGCATCGTCGCCATCTTCTACCGGGCGACGCCGCTGCTGCTCGCCGGGCTGGCCACCGCTCTGGCCTTTCGGGCGAACCTCTTCAACATCGGCGTGGAAGGCCAGTACTACGTCGGGGCCGTCGCCGCCGCCTTCGTCGGCTTCACCGTGGCCGGCCTGCCCCGCCTCGTCCACCTGCCGCTGACGATTCTCGCCGGCGTGCTGGCCGGGATGCTCTGGGCGCTGCTGCCCATCGTGCTCAAGCTGCGGCGGGGCGCGCACGAGGTCATCACCACGATCATGATGAACGCGATCGCCGGCGCCCTCGTCCTCTACCTGTTGGAACCCGGCCTGCTGCGGGACCCGGCCCAGGCGGGGACGCCGCGCGTGCGCACGCCGGACATCCTCCCCAGCGCTCTGATGCCGCTGCTGCACTCGGCGCTCAGGGCGATCGGGCTGGAGATCCCCAGCTCCTCGCGGCTGAACTGGTTCCTGCCGCTGGGGATTGCCCTGTGCGTCTTCTTCTACTGGGTGCTGCGGCGCTGGCGCTTCGGCTTCGAGGTGCGCGCCGTCGCGCATAATCCCAGCGCGGCCGAGGCCGCGGGCATCTCCACCCAGCGCGTCCAGTTCTACACGTTCCTCCTCAGCGGCGGCGTCGCCGGACTGGTCGGCCTCTCGGATACGCTGGCGTTCTTCGGGTACTTCGACATCGACTTCCCCAAGGGGTACGGCTTCCTGGGCATCTCTATCGCCCTCTTGGCCAAGAACAACCCCCTCGGCGTGGTGGCCGCCGCCCTCTTCATCGCCTTCCTCGACCGCGGCGCCCAGGGGGTGCAGGTCTTCGCCGGCGCGCCGCGCGAGGTCATCACCATCCTGCAAGGGTTGATCATCCTGGCGATCGTGGTGGGGTACGAGTTGCTGACGCGCTACATCCGCGCCCAGCGCAAGCGCGAGGCGCAGGTCGCCCCGCCGCTGGCCCCGGCCCTGGCCGCGACGGGAGAGGGAGGGGAGTAGGTGGATCTCCTGCTCACCCTCGTCAGCGCCGCCCTGCTCGCCTCGGCGATCCGGCTGACGATCCCCATCCTGCTCGCCGCCCTGGGCGCGGTCTTCTCCGAGCGCGGCGGCGTGGTCAACATCGGCCTGGAAGGCATGATGATCATGGGCACCTTCTGGGGAGCGGCGGTGACGCACTTCGTGGCGCAGGCCTTTCCCGGGGTCGCCGCCGTCGCGCCCGACCTCGCGCCGCTGGTCGGGATGCTCGCGGCGATGGGCATGGGAATCCTGTTTGCCCTTCTGCATGCCCTCATCACCATCACCTTCCGCGTCGACCAGATCATCAGCGGGGTGACGATCAACCTGCTGGCCGCGGGGCTGGCCCGCTTCCTCAACATCATCTTCTTCCGGGTGGCCACCCAGTCGCCGGGAATCCGCGGGTTCACCGCGATCGACATCCCGCTTCTCGACCGCATCCCCGGGTTGGCGCCGCTGGTGACCGGGACCTCCCCGGTCATCCCCGCGGCCATCATCCTCGTCCTGATAGGACAGTGGGTGCTGCGGCGGACGCGCTTTGGCCTGCGCCTGCGCGCCGTCGGAGAGCACCCCCTCGCCGCGGACACGCTCGGGGTCAACGTCGTGATGATGCGCTATATGGGCGTGCTGATCAGCGGGGCGCTGGCCGGGCTCGCCGGCGGCTACCTGGCGATCGAGCAGGGGCGAGGCTACCTGGAGGGGATGACGCAGGGACGAGGGTTCATTGCCCTGGCTGCGATGATCTTTGGCAACTGGTGGCCCCTGGGCGCGCTGGGGGCCTCGGCGCTCTTCGGCTACTTCGACGCGTTCAGCCTGCGAGTGGTGAACCTGCGCGTCCCCTACCAGTTCATCACGGTCCTGCCGCACATCGCCACGATCCTCGTCCTGGCCGGTTTTGTCCGCCGCGCCCAGATGCCCGCAGCCGACGGCATCCCCTACTCCAAAGAAGAGGAGTAACCGCTCTCTAGCTGGTCCTGCCGCCCTGGTGGGACGGACTGCATTCCGCGAAAAGGCCCGCCGATAGCATGTGAGAAGGGCTGCATTGCGACTGATGAAGGATTCTCTAGGAATCAACGAGAATCAATCTATGTCAACATACTTCAAACAGAGAGCAGGGCCGCACCGATGAGCGTCGGTTTCGAGCAGGGCCTGAGGGACGTGATCGCCGTCGAGAGCGCGATCTGCCAGGTCGATGGCGCCGCGGGGCGGCTGCGCTACCGAGGGTACGAGATCGGGGACCTCGCCGCCGGTGCGAGCTTCGAGGAAGTGACTGTCCTGCTCCGGGACGGAGAGCTTCCCGATGCGCAGGCCATCTCCACCTTCCGCGAAGAGTTGGGAGCGGCGCGTGCGCTGCCCGCCGACGTCATTGGCGCGATGGAGGCCTACCCCCGGAACATCCACCCGCTGGAGGCCGTGCGCACCGCGATCTCCCACCTCGCGATGTACGATCCGGACCGAGCGAGCACGGGAGCAGACTCGCTGCGCCGCACCTGCCTGCGGCTGACCGGAGAAATCGCCTCGGTCGTGGCGGCGTGGCGGCGGATCCGCGACGGACGACCGGCGGTGACCCCCCATCCTGCCCTCCCGCAAGCGGAGGACTTCCTCTTCATGCTCAGCGGCAAGGCACCCGATCGGAGCGCGGTCGAGGCCATGGACGCGCTGCTGGTGTTGCACGCCGAGCACGAGCTCAACGCCTCGACCTTCGCCGCCCGCGTGGTCACCGCCACCTTCTCGGACGCGCACTCCGCGGTCACCGCGGCGATCGGGGCGCTGAAGGGCCCGCGCCACGGCGGCGCCAACGAGGACGTACTGGCCATGCTGGAGGAGATCGGGGTCCCCGAGCGGGCAGAGGCGTACATCGCGGCGCGGCTGACGGCCCGCGAGCGGATGACGCGGGCGGAACGGGCCCAGCCCCGTGCCCGCATCCCCGGATGGGGGCATCCGGTCTATCTGGTCGATGATCCGCGCGCGGCGCACCTGCGGGCGGTCGGCCGGCGGGTGGCGGAACAGGCGGGGGTCGCGGCGCTGGCCGACACTGCCGAGGCAGTCTACGGCGTGATGAAAGCGCGCACGGAATTTCCGGTGAACGTGGATTTCTTCTCCGCGGTCCTCTACCGGGCGCTGGAGATCCCTATCGACCTGTGCACCTCGATCTTTGCGGTGGCGCGCATCGCCGGCTGGTGCGCGCACATCATCGAGCAGCGTGGGGGCCGTCTGATCCGGCCGCGGGCCGCCTATGTCGGCCCGGCGCCGCGCCCCTTTCAGCCGCTCGAGACCCGCGCCGCCCGCCCGCCCGGGCCGGCCGCTTCCTAACGATGGTCGTCTGGATCGAGGAGCAGGCCTATCTCAGCGCGGCGGAGGTCTGCGCCGCTCTGGGAGTGAAGCCGCAAACACTGTACGCGTACGTCAGTCGGGGGGTCCTGCACAGTTACCGCCAGGGCAAGCGTCGGGAGCGTCTCTACCTCCTCCATGAGGTCGGGGCCCTGATGCGGCTGCGTCCGGCCAGCGAGCGGCGGCCGCATCGGGTTGGCCTGCCCAGGGCGGACGACTGGATCGGTGAGGTCTAGCCTTCGCGCAGAACCGCGGCTCGAGGAGAGGCCAGAGCGGTCGCCCGCAGGTCCTCGGGCAAGGAGTCGAAGATCCTTCTGAGTAGCCCCCGCAGGATCTCGCGGTCCTCGGGGCGGCGGAACCACTCCCACAACCGTTCGTAGCCCTGCGCTTCGAGCGTAACGTTCCCGATGGACCGGGCCTGCGCGATGCCCTCGTTCAATTTCGCTTCCGCCTCGTCCCCCCGTTCGTCATGGTGCGCGAGGAGCGCGTCGAGAAACGCCAGGTTCGCCAGTTGGTGCGGCGCTCCCCAGCGCTCGATGCCTGGCCGCCGGTCGGCGACGAAGGCGCGCAGATCGTCGATCCGGCCCGCGTCGTACAGCGCTTCCCCGACCGGCCCGATGACCTCTCCATCGTCGGGGATGAAGACGTTCCAGGGCAGCGCGAGGATCTGGTCGATGGCCCGATTCATCGCGGGGCGGTCCCCCTCCAATCGGGCGGCGAGGACGCTGGAGATGAGCATCATCTGCTGCCAGCCCGGATTGGGCGGCACCTCCGCCGCCAGCGCCTCGGCCAGCAGGGCGCGGGTGCGCTGCAGATCGCCGATCGCATAGATCGCCTGAGCCAGGTACATCAGGGCGAAGGAAAAATGGATCTTCGCAGACTCTCGGAGCATGAGCGCGATCTCTTCGATCCGGCGGATCGCTTCGCCCCACCGTCCCAGGCCCAGGAGGACGGGCGCGAGGAAGCTGACTGCAAACGCCATCCTGCGTCGGTCGCCGATTGAATCCGCGAGGGCGTAAGCCTCCTGCCCAAGGCGCAGGGCCTCTTCGTACCGACCCCAGTAGGCGTTGATGACCGAGAGGTAGCTGATGCTGGTAGCCTCTTTGGACTTGTCCCCGGCGGCGCGCGCGGCCGCGAGTGCCTCCTCGACCGCGGCGATCGCCTCCTTCCCGTTAGCCGCGGAGAAGTGACCCATCGCCAGCAGGTTGAGGCCGCGGGCCACGCCGGAGAGGTCGCCGGCCTGGCGCAGAAGCGCGATGCCCTCGGGCAGACGCGGGTCCTCGAGGACGGCCTCTCCCCGATCCCACCCCACGTTCGCCAGGTCGAGAAGGGAGAGGCCGAGTGTGCGCCGGTCGCCAGTATCGCGCGCCAGGAGCACCGCCTTGGCGAAGTGCTCCTCCGCCTCGGGGAGCCGCAGCTCGCGGTGGTGGATGAAGCCCACCCGTTGCTCCAGCTGCCCTTCCAACTTGGGGTCCCCAGCCGCCCGAGCCAGGATGAGGGCCTTGGTGAAGGCGGCGAGGGCCTCCGGATAGTTCCCTCGCAGTTGGTGGACCTCCCCTTGGTCCCGGCTGAGTTTCGCCAGCTCGGCAGGGGGGAGGCTGGCCCGGGTTGCCGCCTCGATGGCCTGGTCGAAGAGGCGGAGAGCGTCCTCATTGGCATAGAGCCGGCGCGCTTTGTTGGCCGCGCGATGGAGATAGCGTGCCGCGCGCTCCTCGTCTCCGGCCGCCCGGGCGTGCTCGCCGAGGATGTCGATTACGTCTTCTGTGCGCTCGCCGAGGGTGTCCTCCAACCAGCGGAGGGCTTCGGCGTGCGCCCGCTGCCGCTGAGCTTTGGGCAGCAGTCCGTAGGCGACGTCGCGCGTGAGGATGTGGCGAAAGGCGTACTCCGGCTGACCGCCGATGGCGGAGCGCGGGCGCGCGACCACGAGTTCCTTGCTGATGAGGGCGGCGATAGCCGTCTGCACCGCGTCCTCGGCGAGACCGGCGAGGGCGGCGACGGCCGAGGGCCAGAAGGCCCGGCCCAACACCGACGCCGCCTGCAGGGCGCGGCGTTCCTCGGGGGGCAGCCGGTCGATGCGCGCGGTGAGCACAGCCTGCACGTTGTCAGGGATCGCCCCGCCCGGTCCGCCCCCTTCCATCAGCATGCGCACCAGCTCTTCCACGAAGAGTGGATTCCCCTCGGCGCGCTGGGCCACCGCCTGGCGCAATTCGGCGGCGAGGCCCTTGCTGCTGAGGGCGGCGACGAGCGCCTCCGCCTCGTCGGGGCGAAGCGGTTTGAGTTCGAAGGAGATGGCGTTGCGCCCTCCCCCGCCCCAGTTGCGCCGCCGCTCCAGCAGCTCCGGGCGGGCGAGGCACATGACAAGTATCGGCGCCTCGGTGATGCGCTCCACCATGGCCGAGATGAGATCGAGGACCCCATCGTCCGCCCACTGCATGTCCTCCAACCCCAGGATCACCGGCCGGTCGGCGGCCAGCTGCACCAGCAGTCCCTGCCAGGCGCCGAAGAGCGCGCGGCGCGACTGCTCCGGGTCGGCGGCGGCCGCGGCGGAGCCCTCGGTGGCGCCAAAGCTGAGGAGCAGCCCCTCCAGCAGGTCCTCGCCGCCCTGGCCGAGGGCCTCGGTCAGCCATTGGCGCATCTTCGCGCGCACGACGTCGGACCGATCGGTGTCCATCAGTCCGGCCTGATTGCGCAGGATCTCCAGCAGCGCATGGTAGCCGATCTGCCCGCCGAGGGCGATGCCGCGGCCGCGCAGCACCAGGGGCGGCGGATCGGCGTCGCGCACCTCGGCCAGGAATTCCCGCAGCAGGCGGGACTTGCCGACGCCCGCCTGCCCGAACACCGTCACCATCTGGACGAGGCGGTCCTCCCGGCTGCGCTGGTAGAGGTGGCGCAGCAGGCCGAGCTCGCCGTGGCGGCCGATCAGGGGAGCGGCCATCCGGCGGACCTCGGGCGATTCCGGCAGCGGGGCGAGGGCGGTCCAGACCATCAGGGGGGCCGACTTGCCCTTGACGGTCAACGGGGGAAGGGGGCGAAAGTCGATCGCGTCCTTGGTCGCCCGGTACGTGCGCTCTCCGACGACCACGCTTCCCGCAGGCACGTTCTGCATGATCCGCGCGCCCGTCGTCACTGCGTCGGCCACCAGGAAGTCCCGGTCGAAGGTCGATCCGGACGCCGCGACGACCTCTCCCGTGTTTACGCCGACGCGCACCGCCAGTTGCACGCCCGCCGTGGCAGCCAGGTGCTCGTTGAGCACCGGCAGGGCGTCGCGGACAGCCAGCCCCGCGCGCACGGCGCGCTCGGGGTCGTCTTCGTGCGTGACGGGCAGGCCGAAGACGCAGAGCACTTCGTCTCCGATGAGATTGGCCACCGTCCCGCCGAAGCGTTCGACGGCGTGCTGCACGACGGTGTAGAACTTCCCCACGACGGCGCGCGCGTCTTCCGGATCGAGTTGCTCGGTCAGCGGTGTGGAGTCGGCCAGATCGGCGAAGAGGACGGTGACCACCTTGCGCGCCTCAGCGGTGAGCACCGGACCGGCCGCGGTCGGGTGCGGGTGAACGGCCAGGGGGATACCGCAGTTGGCGCAGAAACGGGCGCCTTCGGCCACGGGAGTGCCGCATTCAGGGCAGAGCTCCTGCTGGGGCTTGCCGCAGTTCGCGCAGAAGCGGGCGCCGGCCGGATTAGGCTGACCGCAATTCCAGCAGGGCCGTTCCTCGGTGCTCATGCGTGCGATCCGCTCATGGCAGGGGATTCCCACCCGCCGGAGGGAACCCCTCCGGCAGCAACCGCTGGGGGGCGACCCATCGGCCCAAGGAGACTCCTGGCTGACGCCATTATCGGTCATCGCCATCGGCGGCGCCAACGTCGACGTCAAGGTCCGCGCGTCGTCGCCGCCCATCGAGGGCCGCTCGACGCCTGGGGAGATCCATCTCGCCCCGGGGGGAGCGGCGCGCAACGTGGCGGAGGCGCTGGCGCGGATGGGGGCGCAGGTGGCGCTGCACACCGTCGTGGGCGCGGATCTCTTTGGCGATTGGCTGATCGCCGCGACCAGCGCCGCCGGGATCGAGTGCGCCGGGGTCCTGCGCGGCCGTGGTCAGACCGGGATCTACGTCACTGTCAACGGCGCCGGCGTGGCCGACGCGTCGATCGTAGAATCGGGCGCGCCGCGCGCGTGGCCCGCCTGGCCCGGTCCGAAGGGCACAGTCTGCGTCCTCGACGCCAATCTCTCGGCCTCGGCGATCGCGCGGCTGACTCCGACGGCATCGCGCCTCGTCCTGATCGGCACCTCACCGGCGAAGGTCGGACGGCTGCGGCCACTGCTCGGGGGGGCCTGGCTGCTCGCGCTCACCGCGGCGGAGGCAGCGGCGCTCCTCGGACCTGCGGCGCCGTCCGCCGGGGAACCCCTCGCCCGCGCGGTGGCGGCGCTGGGGCCGCAGCAGGTGCTCCTGACGGAAGGTCAGCGCGGATTGGGCCTGCTGGCATCGGGGTGGTGGACCTCCCCGGCCCGTCCCGTCGACGCCGTGGTCGATCCCACCGGCGCGGGGGACGTCGCAGCGGCCGCGCTCATCGTCGGGCTCACCGCCGGTCTGGCGCCCGAGCGCATCCTCGCCGCGGCGGCGGAGGCGGCGGCGCTGACCGTCAGGACCTGGGGGAATGTGCCCCCGGAAGTGGGAATTGTATGGAAAGGGAACGCACAGCGATGAGACCGCAAAGCCCTATCCCGCTTGACGTCAGCGACGAGATCCAGGTGACCCTCGGTCTGGGGGGACCGGTCGTCGCGCTCGAGTCCTCCGTGATCACCCACGGCCTGCCGCACCCGGCGAACCTGGAGGCGGCCCGGCGCATCAAGCGCGCCGTCAGGGAGGGAGGGGCGACCCCCGCGGTCGTGGCGCTGGTCGGAGGGACGGTCCGGGTCGGTCTCTCCGACGCCGACCTGGCCCAACTCGCCGCGCGGGAGGTCAGCAAAGTGGCGCGCCGAGACTTGGGCGTCGCCATCGCCCGTGCGGCCAGCGGCGGCACCACCGTCTCCGCCACGCTGGCCGTGGCCCACGCGCTCGGCGTCCGGGTGCAGGCGACGGGTGGGATCGGTGGGGTGCACATCGGCGCGGAGCGGACCTGGGACATCTCCGCCGACCTGGACGAACTGAGCCGGCGCCCCCTCGTCCTCGTCTGCTCGGGCCCCAAGGCCATCTGCGACGCCGGCGCGACGCTGGAGGCCCTGGAGACCCGCGGCGTCACGGTGGCCGGCTACCGCACGACGCGCTTTCCGCTCTTCTACATCGCCGACAGCGGATTTCCCACGCCCTGGACGGTAGAGACTCCCGCGGAGGTCGCGGCCATCTCGCGCGCCAAAGAGCGGCTGGGCGATCCGAGCGCCCTGCTGGTCGCGAATCCCCCGCCGCCCGGCTCGGCGCTCGATCCCGCGTCCGTCGCCGAGGCGGTGGGAGCCGCCATCACCCAGGCGGAGCACGCCGGCGTCCGGGGAGTCGACCTGACGCCGTTCCTGCTCGCCGAGGTGGACCGTCTCACCGGGGGCCTCGCCGTCGAAGCCAATCTCGCGCTGCTGGAGGCGAACGCCGCGCTGGCGGCCGAGATCGCCGTGGCGCTCAGCGAGGAGCGTCTCCCCGCCTGAGCCTGAGGGGCGTGCCGGACGACCGTCCAGGACTAGGCGAGACCCTGCGCCGCGCCCGAGAGGCCCGCGGTCTCTCTCTGGCCCAGGCCGAGCGCCTGACCAAGATCCGTGCCGTCCACCTCGCCGCGCTCGAGGAGGAACGGTTCGCCACCCTCCCGCCACGCCCGTACGCGAGAGGGTTCATCCGCACCTACGCCGCGGCGCTTGGCCTCGATCCCGGCGTCTTGCTCGAGGCCTTCGAGGCCCACCTCCCACCCGTGGCGCCGATGCCGCTGAGCGAGGCCGCTGAGATCCCGCTGGAACCCCCGGCACCGCCTTCCCGGCTGCGCCGGCTGGTCACGGTCGCCCTGTGGATCCTCGTGCCGCTGGTCATCGTCCTCGGCCTGGTCCTCTACGTGAACGTCCGCGACTTCGTGCGCACGGGTCCCCCCGCAGCGTCCTCGTCGCCGCCGGCACCCGCGCCGGTGAGCCCGCCTCCCGCTGCCCTTCCCGGACCCCCCCCGCCGGCCGCGGCATCCCCACCGGCAGCGGTCGCGACCGCCTCCCCGGTGGAGGGCGTCACCGTCGCCGTGACCGTGACCGAGGAGAGCTGGCTGCGCGCGACCGTGGATGGCCGGCGCGTCTTTGAGGGCCTCATGGCTGCGGGTGACACCGCGACGTGGACGGCGCAGCGGGAGGTGGAACTGAGGATCGGCAACGCCGGCGGGGTCACGTTGAGCGTGAACGGCCGTGACCTCGGGGTCGCCGGACGTCCGCGCCAGGTGGTGACCCGGCGCTTCACCGCCACGCCCGAGGCACCCTAGCGCGTGCGCGCGGAACTCCTCTCGGTCGGCACCGAGCTGCTGCTCGGTCAGATCACCGACACCAACGCCGCGTACCTGGCGCGGGTCCTGGCAGAGGCGGGCGTGGATCTGTTCTTCAAGCAGACGGTCGGGGACAACGTCGCCCGTCTGAGCGACGCGGTGCGGCTGGCCCTGACCCGGGCGGAGCTCATTCTCGTCACGGGTGGGTTGGGCCCGACGGAGGACGATCTCACCGTGGCGACGGTCGCGGATACCCTGACGCTGCCGATGCTGCGGCACGAAGGCGTCGCCGAGACCATCCGGGCGTTCTTCGATGCCCGGCAGCGAGCCGCGCCGCCCTCCGTCTACAAACAGGCGCTCATTCCCGCCGGCGCCACCATCATCCCGAACCGCCGCGGCACCGCTCCCGGCGTGGTCGTGACGTACGACGGGGCGACCATCGTGATGATGCCCGGCGTCCCCAGCGAGATGGAAGGTATGGTGGAGGACTTTCTGCGGCCCTGGTTGTCCGAGCGGACGGGCGAGACGGTGATCCGCTCCCGCGTGCTCAAGGTCACCGGCCTGGGTGAATCGGCGGTGGAAGAGCGGATCACGGATCTGCTGCGTCTGCCTGCGCCCACGATCGCGCCCTACGCGAAGTTGGGCGAGGTGCACCTCCGCCTCACAGCCAAAGGGACGCCCGCCGATGTCGAATCCGCGCTGACCGCCGGCGAAGGCGCCGTTCGCGAGCGGCTGGGTGATCTGGTCTTTGGGAGAGACGACGAGACCCTGGAGGCCGTGACCGGCCGTCTGCTGCTGGAGCGTAGCCTCACCGTGGCGGTGGGGGAATCGTGCACCGGCGGGTTGATCGCTGACCGCCTGACGGCGCTTCCCGGAAGCTCGGCGTACTTCCGCCAGGGCGCCGTCGTCTACAGCGACCAGGCCAAGACAACCCTGCTCGGCGTGCCCGCCGCGCTTATCGAGCGCCACGGGGCGGTGAGCGCGCCCGTCGCCGACGCGATGGCCCGCGGGGCGCGGGAGGGCACCGACAGCGACCTGGGGCTGGGCGTCACGGGGATCGCCGGTCCCAGCGGAGGCAGTCCCGAGAAACCGGTGGGGTTGGTCTTCATTGCCCTGGCCGATCGCGCCTCGGCGGCGGGGCGGGAGTGGCGCTTCGGCGGGCAGCCCGGCCGCAGCGGGATACGCTTCCTCGCCAGCCAGGCCGCGATCGATCTGATTCGCCTCCGCCTGCTGCGGGCCTGAGCGCGTGCGCGCTGAACGCGCCGCCGCGCCGCACCGCCGCCGCATCTTCATCGCCGTCTCGCTGGATGAGGCTCTGCGAGAGGAGATCATTCGGCTGGAGGACCGGCTTCGCCAAGCGGGCGCGCCGCTGCGCTGGATCGCCGCCGAGAAGCTCCACTTCACCGTGCGGTTCTTAGGAGAGATCACCCCCACGCAGCTGGCGGCGGTCCGCCTGGCCACCCGAGAGGCCGCCGCTGCGACCCCGCCCTTTCAGCTGACCCTTGCCGGCGTGGGGGCCTTTCCGTCGCTGGCGCGGCCGCAGGTGATCTGGGTGGGCGTGCGCGAAGGGAGCGAGCGTCTCGCCGCCATCTCCGCCCATTTGGATGACGCGCTCGCCCGGCACCGCTTCCCCCGAGAGCAACGGCCCTTCATCGCTCACCTCACCATCACGCGCCTGAAACACCAGGGCCGGTGGGGCGAGATCGTCCGCGCGCTCGCCGGATTCAAGGACGTCCCGGTGGGGGCGCAGGAGGTGCGTGCGCTGGACGTCAAGGAGAGCCACCTTCATCCCAAAGGCGCCAGGTACACCACGGTGGAGGAGGTTCCCCTCGGGCGCGCCTTGAATCTTCCTGAGGAGCACCGCTAGATCTGGTGCGAGGCACGGCCGATCACCCCAAGGCTGGTGCGCCTGCGGCACAAGGACATCCCTCACACACATCGGCCGGGTGACAGCGGTTTGCAGAGTTGACATGCGAACATTTGTTTGGTACGGTTTCCACCAGCGCAAACGCCACCAGAGCGGTTCGGGCGGGAGCCGTGTGTTGAAGGAGGATGGCAGGTATGAATGAGCGCCAGCGGGCGTTAGAACTGGCATTGACGCAAATCGAGAAACAGTTCGGCAAAGGCTCCATCATGAAACTGGGCGAAGCCTCGGCCAGATTGCAGGTGGAGGTGATCCCGACCGGCTCCGTGACCCTCGACGTGGCCCTGGGCATCGGCGGCGTCCCCCGGGGACGGGTGGTGGAGATCTTCGGGCCGGAAGCCTCCGGCAAGACCACGCTGGGCTATCACATCATCGCCGAAGCGCAGCGCGAGGGCGGCGTGGCGGCGTTCATCGACGCCGAGCATGCGTTGGATCCCAACTACGCGCGGGCCGTGGGCGTGGACATCGACGGCCTGCTGCTTTCCCAACCTGACAGCGGCGAGCAGGCCCTCGAGATCGCGGAGATGCTGGTGCGCAGCGGGGCGGTGGACGTCATCGTCATCGACTCGGTGGCCGCGCTGGTCCCACGCGCCGAACTCGAGGGGGAGATGGGTGACGCCCACGTCGGCCTCCAGGCCCGCCTGATGTCCCAGGCGCTGCGCAAGCTGGTGGGCACGATCAGCAAATCCCGCACCACGGTCATCTTCATCAACCAACTCCGGGAGAAGATTGGGGTCATGTTCGGCTGCTTCCACTACGATGCGCGTGTACTCCTAGCCGACGGCGGCACGATGAAGATCGGCAAGATCGTCAACCAGCGGCTGCCCATTGAGGTTCTGAGCTTCGAACCTACAAACGGTACCATTCAACCCCGGCGCGTCGTGAACTGGTTTGACAACGGGGTTGCCGACCACTTTCTCCAGTTTGAAGTAGAGGGAGGGCCTTCTGGCCGCCGGCGCTTCGCTGTGACTTCCAACCACACGATTCTTACCCCAACTGGCGAAATTCAGGCTGGCGAACTGCGAGTAGGAGACGTGGTGCTGTCGCAGGTCGAGGATTACAGGCTCACCGAGGATCAGTTGCAGCTCATCCTGGGGAGCGGTTTGGGAGATGGTTCACTACGCCAGGTCGGTACACACGCAGCGACGTTTCGGGTTGGCCACGGTGAGAGGCAAGCCGACTATGTGCGCTGGAAGCATTGGATGCTAGAGCCGTTCTCGCGTGCATACGGTCGTGCCAGCAATGGTGAAGGATTTGACACCATAGCCTTTCCCGCTTTGGCGGACCTGCGAGTCGCTCTTTACGAGGATAGCGGCCGGCGCACCGCAACCACGGCGGCCCTGGAACGCCTCGACGCCCGCGGCGTGGCCGTGTGGTATGGAGACGACGGATCGTTCGGGGGCCGCTTCGACCGTTGGGGCCACGGTAAATCAGTTATCTACAACAAATCGCTGACGAGGGCTGCTCGCGACCAGGTGATCGCCTTGTTTGAACGCCTGGGCATCGGCCGGCCGCGGGACGATGGTCGAGGGTTTTGGTTCTCCGCGGAACAGACATCCAAACTGCACGAGGTGATTGCGCCGTTTGTGCACCCCTCCGTCAACTACAAGCTGCACCCATTGGTGCGCGACCGCTACCGCTGGCAGCCGGACCTGAGTGACGCTCACTTGAACGGAACGCGCTTGGCTTCCCGCCGCTTTCTGCGTGCGGCGCCTGCCAGAATCGAAAGAATCTACATGAAGCCAAAAACACGTTCCATGCATCGATTCGATCTTGAGGTGGAGGGTAACCACACCTACCTCGTTGATGGTGTGGTCGTTCACAACTCACCCGAAACGACGACCGGCGGGCGCGCCCTCAAGTTCTACTCCTCTGTACGCCTGGAGATTCGCCGCATCGAGTCCATCAAGAGCGGCGAGGAGATCAAGGGGATACGGGCACGGGTGAAGGTGGTGAAGAACAAACTCGCCCCGCCCTTCCGCGACGCCGAGGTGGACATCTTCTACGGGCATGGGATCTCCCGGACCGGCAGCCTGCTCGACACCGCGCACGCCGCGGGCCTGATCAACCGCACCGGCACCTGGTTCTCCTACGGCGACCTGCGCCTGGGGCAGGGACGCGACAACGCCCGGGACTTCCTGGAGAGCAATCCCGAGCTGACCCGCGAACTGGAGACACGGACGCGCGACACGTTAGGGCTGCCCCGGCGCAACGGCGCCGGGTCGCGCGACGGCGCCGACGGCAAGCGTGATGCCACAGCAGTCAAGGAGGCGCCGGTCAAGGCCAAGGCCTGACGATGCAGATTACACGAATCCGGCCGGCGGGACGGGGCGGCCACCTGCGCGCCGTCACGCTCGGTGATGGCCGCCGCTTCCTCGTAGACGCAGAGCGCGCCATCCCCTTCGCCCTCGCCGAAGGGTTGGACATCGACGCAGCACTGGAGGAACGGCTCGCGACCCTGGCCGAAGAGACGCGCGCCCATGAGGCGGCATTGGCTCTGCTTCGCTACCGGCCGCGCAGCCGCGTCGAGCTGCGGAACCGGTTGCGACGCCGCGGCTGTGCTCCCGCGGTCATCGAGACGGTGTTCGCCGATCTCGTAACCTCAGGCGCCGTCGACGACCGCCGCTTCGCTAGGTTCTGGATCGAGAGCCGGCTCGGCGGCGGACGGAACGGCCCGCACCGCCTCCGCGCCGAACTCCGCCTCAAGGGCGTGGACCCCGCCATCATCGAAGAAACGCTGCACGCGTCGCTGCCGACGGAGCAGGAAGCGGAGCTCGCCGCGATCGCTGCCGATCGTTACCTGGCGCGCCGGCAGGCGCTCCCCGCCGAGGTCGTCCTTCGCCGGCTCGTGGGTCTGCTCCGCCGCCGCGGCTTCTCCAGCAGCGTGATCGCGCCGATTCTCAGGGAGAGTGCGCGGCGGATGCGCGCGCAGAACGGGGATCGGCTCGGCGCCGGGGAGGTCGTAGACACGCCGTGACCACGCTCCCGCTGCGGCGGTCTCCCGACGGGCCCGAGGGCGGCCAGCTCGTGCTGGAGTTCGCCGCCAGGGAGACGCTCCGCGATCAGCCCGCCGCGCCCGTGGCCGATCGTGTCGCCGAGCGGGCGCCGGATCGCGTGCTCGAAGGGCTGAATGACGCGCAGCTGCGCGCGGTGACGTTCGGGGAAGGGCCCCTGCTCATCGTCGCCGGCGCCGGCACGGGGAAGACCTCCGTTCTCACCCGCCGTATCGCCTGGCTGATCGCCGCGCGGAAGGCGCGCCCCTCCGAGATCCTCGCGCTCACCTTCACCGACAAGGCTGCGGCGGAGATGGAAGAGCGGGTCGATCTGCTCACGCCGTACGGCTATTCGGACATCACCATCGGGACGTTCCATGCCTTCGGGGACCGCGTCCTCCGGCAGCACGCGCTCGAGCTGGGCCTGCCGCCCGATGTGCGCGTCCTCTCGCGCGCCGAGCAGGTCCTCTTTCTGCGGGAACGCCTCTTCGAGCTCCCGCTGCAGTACTACCGGCCCCTGGGCGACCCGACCCGCTACGTGGAGGCCCTCATTGCGCTGTTCAGCCGGGCCAAAGATGAGGACGCCAGGCCCGAGGAGTACCTTGCCTTCGCCGAGCGGGTGGCGGCGGCCGCGGCGCAGTCCCCCGAGGATGCGGAGCTCGCGGACGCGGCGCGGAAGCAGGCCGAGCTGGCGCAGGCCTACCGCGTCTACCAGACCCTCCTGGGGCGGGAGGGGCTGCTCGATTTCGGCGATCAGATTACCCTGCCGCTGCGTCTCTTCCGCGAACGCCCCGGCGTGCTGCGAACCTACCAGGAGCGGTTCCGCTACATCCTCGTCGACGAGTTCCAGGACACCAACCACGCGCAGTTCGAGCTGGTGCAGCTGCTCGCCGGGACCCCCCACAACGTCACCGTCGTGGGGGATGACGACCAAGCGATCTTCAAGTTCCGCGGCGCCTCGATCAGCAACATCCTCGGCTTTACGGCGACCTACCCCGAGGCGATCCAGATCGTCCTGACCCGCAACTACCGGTCGCCCCAGTCGGTGCTCGACGCCGCCTACCGCTTGATCCAGCACAACAACCCCGACCGGTTGGAGGTGCGCAACCAGATCGACAAACGCCTCACCGCGGTCTCGGGCGGCCCAGAGGTACAGCATCTGCACTTCGACACGCTCAGCGGCGAGGCCGACGGGGTGGCGGGCCACATCGCCGAGCGCGTTGCTGCGGGGGCCTACCGCTACAAGGACTTCGCCGTTCTGGTGCGCAGCAACAACGACGCCGACCCCTTCCTGCGCGCCCTGAACATGCGCGGCGTGCCCCACCGGTTCACTGGCAGCCGCGGCCTCTACAACCGCGAAGAGATCCGCCTCGTTCTGGCGTTCCTGCGGGCGCTGGCCAACCCGGGGGACAGCCTCAGCCTCTACTACCTGGGCATCTCGCCCCTCTACCTGATCAGCCCGACCGACCTGGCGAAGGCGTTGGCCTACGCCAACCGGCGCAACCGCACGCTCGAGTACGTCTTCCGCCGGCTGGACGCCTTCGCCGACCTGGCCGAGGAGCTCGGGCCGGAGACCCGGGCCGCGCTGGCCCGGCTCCTCGACGACCTGGACGAGATGCGCCGGCTGATGAAGGACCATCCCACGGGGCGGGTGCTCTACGCCTACCTGGTCACCCGCACCGGGTTCGTGGGGCGGTTGGCGACCTCGGAGAACCCCGTCGACGAGATGGCGGTGCGCAACCTGGCGCGCTTCTTCGAGATCGTCGGCCGGTACGGCGAGATCGCCGCGTACGATCGCGTCCCCGAGTTCGTCAAGCACCTCGACGCGCTCATCACCGCCGGCGACGACCCGGCGGTGGCGGAGGCCGATCCGGACACCGACGCCGTCTCCGTCCTCACTGTGCACAAAGCCAAAGGGTTGGAGTTTCCCGTCGTTTTTCTGGTCACGGCCGTGGCCGACCGCTTCCCGACACGCAACCGGGGCGAGCCGATCGCCCTGCCCGATCCGCTCGTGAAGGAGGTGCTGCCCCAGGGAGATTTCCACCTGCAGGAGGAGCGCCGCCTCTTCTACGTGGCGATGACGCGGGCGATGCGCGAACTGTACCTCACCACCGCGCGGGACTATGGCGGCGTGCGCGCGCGCAAGGTCAGCCGGTTCCTGCTGGAGGCGCTCGACCGTCCCGCGCCCGAGGCCGCCGTCTTCCGCGCCGCCCCGACCGAGACGATCCACCGCTACGCCCCGCCGGCGCAGGGGCAGCAGTTCCTCGCCGGCATGATCCCGCCGGAAGAGCCGCTCAGCCTCTCCTTTCGCCAGGTGGACGACTACGCCACCTGCCCGCTGAAGTTCAAGTACACGCACATCCTGCGCGTCCCGCTGCTGCGCGACCACCGCGTGGTCTACGGCAGCGCGGTGCACGAGGCGGTGCGCGAGTACAACCGCCGCCGCGCCCGCGCCCAACCGGTCTCCGCCGCCGACCTGCTGGCGATCTTCGAGCGCGCCTGGATCAACGAAGGGTTCATCAGCCGAGAGCACGAGGACCAGCGGATGGAGGAGGGGCGGCAGGTCCTGCGGACCTTCTTCGAGTTCCAGGAGGGGCAGGGGCGGCGCCCCACGTTCGTCGAGGCGCCCTTCTCCTTCCATGTCGGCCTCACGCGGGTGAAGGGACGCTGGGACCGCGTCGACCTGCGGGGCGAGGACGCCGTCGTCATCGACTTCAAGACGAGCGACGTACGCACGCAGAAGGACGCCGACCGCCGCGCCCGAGAGTCCCGGCAGTTGGGCATCTACGCGCTGGCCTACCGGGAGGTCTACGGCAAACTGCCCGACCGCCTCGAGCTGCACTTCCTGGGGCCCCGCCAGGTCCTGGTGGGCGAGACCGTCGCGGACGAGAAGATGCTGGCCGAGGCCACCGAGGTCATCGAGTACGCCTCCCGGGGGGTGCGGACGCAGAACTTCATCGCCACGCCCGACTACTACATCGCCTGCCGCTACTGCGCGTTCAACTCCATCTGCCCCTACACGGCGAGCGGCGATCCGGTGCTGCCCGAGACGCCTGAGTGAAGAATTGGGACTGAACGGCATGAATCGGTTTCAACGATCCAGAAGCATTCTCATGGGAGCATCGGCTTTGAACCGAAAGGGCAACGCAGCCTTGCGTCCGCTTAGGAAGACGGCCTCCTCCCTGGAGAGAGTTTCATCGGTCACTAAGAGGGAAGGCGTGTCGATCTTCTTGGGCGATGCCCTAAACCTATACCACAGGTGGCCCAAGCCCACTGTGATTATCTCGGACGGTCCCTATGGCCTTGGAAGCTATCCTGGGGATCCGCGTACAGTTGACGGTCTTCGTGAATTCTATAGATCCCACCTTGAGAGCTGGGCGAGATTCTCTCTACCCTCCACTACTCTCTGGTTTTGGAACTCAGAGCTCGGCTGGACGACTGTACATTCCCTCATAGAAGAGAGCGGCTGGGAATTTCGCAATTGTCATATTTGGAACAAGGGGGTCGCTCACGTTGCCGGAAATGCCAATTCGAAGACCCTGAGAAAGTTTCCGGTCGTTACCGAGGTCTGTGTCCAGTACGTAAGGAAGGTCTCTCTTCCATCGGGGAACCGTCTGCTTTCTATCAAAGACTGGGTGCGTTATGAATGGGATCGATCGGGGCTGCCGCTGTATCGAGCAAATCAGGCGAGTGGAGTTCTCAATGCTGCGACCCGAAAGTACCTGACGAAGGATCATCTTTGGTATTTCCCTCCGCCGGAGGCTTTTGAGAAGCTTGTCCGGTACGTGAATAGACATGGTGATCCACGGGGGAGGCCCTACTACTCCATCGATGGGATCCGGCCGCTTTCTGCTAGTGAGTGGAGCCAGCTAAGAGCAAAATTCTATTGTCTCTTCGGTGTCCATAATGTATGGTCTGTGCCTCCCGTGAATGGAGGGGAGAGGATCAGAGACGGCAACGCTGCCGCACATCTAAACCAGAAGCCGCTCGCTCTTATGGAACTCATCATTGCGGCATCTTCGGAGGAGGGCGACATCGTCTGGGAGCCGTTTGGAGGGACATGCACTGCAGCTGTTGCATCCCTCAGAATCAAGAGACATTGCTACAGTGCTGAGATTCTTCCTAGATATTTCAAACTGGCAGCCAAACGTCTGGAGACGTACAAGTGGACCGAGCAGCTCCGCCTGCCCGGGTAGATCCCCCCGCGGGAGAACCCAAAACAGAACTATGGTTGAGAGTCAAGGAAGCCATCCTATCTCTTCCCGTCTACTTCTCCGCTCCCGAGATTCGAATTGCTGGCGTCCGGGCGACCGAGATCTTTACACTAGCTGCTGCGCTTGAAGCTGCTGTTGAGGAACAGGTCGTCGCTACGCTCAATCGCATGCGTCAGGTGTGGGATCCGACCGATCGATTTCCGCTTCTAACATTTGTCAGGCAGCCCCAGACATTCCCTGACGTCCTTCTAAGATATCCCGCTGGCGGCGAGATCATGCTGGGAATTGAACTAAAGGGTTGGTACCTTTTGGCAAAGGAAGGCGAGCCTACATTCCGCTACAAAGAAACACCGGCGGTTTGTACTCCTTGGGATCTTCTTATTGTTGTCCTGTGGTATCTTTCCGACGTCATTTCCGGCAGTCCGCGCCTCTTGACGCCTTTCATTGAGTCCGCTCGGTACGCGGCTGAATATAGGAACTACTGGTGGAGGGAGGTCCGTGACACTGAGGATTCAAGGGAGATTCGGTCTCCAGTTGACGTGACTCCGTATCCTCAAAAGAGCGACCGGATATTGGATCATGCGGAGACTGACCCCGGGGGTAACTTCGGGATAATCGCTCGAACTGAGATCATTGATCCATACGTGAAGCAGATGCTAGGTGAGCAAATCGCTGGAATTCCCGCAAGATACTGGATGGGGTTCTTCAGCATCTTTAAGGAATCGCCGGACTCGGCTGAGATTGTTTCGGCGCTGGATCGAATGGGAAGACGGGCGGGCAGGGGCAAGGAAAGCAAGCTTCAAGCGCTCGCAAAGGATTTGGTGGCCCGGGTCGTGAGCGCACTCCGAAATCACGAAGGATAGGTTGGATGCTGAAACTTCTTCACACCGCCGACGTGCACCTGGGGATGGCCTTTCCGGCCCTGGGCGAACGCGGCCGCGACCACCGCGAGCAGCTCAAGCGGACCTTCGCGCGGCTGGTCGAGCTGGCGCTGGCCGAACGCGTCGATCTCTTGCTGATCGCCGGCGATCTGTTCCACTCGCATCGGCAGCCTGAGGCGACCCTGGCGTTCGTGCGCGAGCAGTTCCTCCGCCTGCGCGAGGGGGGCGTGCGGGTCGCGCTGCTGGCAGGCAATCACGACCGGTTGGGGGAGGGAAGCGTCTGGGCGCGGGCGCGCCTCGAGGAGGCCGACAACGTGACGCTCTTCGGCGCCGTTCCCCAGGTGAAGGCCTACCCCGATCTCGACCTCACGGTCCTCGGGCAATCGGTGGGCACAGACGGGCCGCAGTCTCTGCGCTCCTGGCCGCGGGAGCGCTCCAGCCGCTATGCGGTCGGTCTGGCCCATGGGGGCACCTACCGCGAGGGGGTCGTGGACGCGGGCACGATCCACCCCGCCGACATCCGGGCCCTCGGGTTGGACTACCTGGCCCTCGGCGACTGGCACAGCGCGCAGCAGGTGACCGGTCCTCCCGCGCCGGCCTGGTACGCTGGCGCGCCGGAGTTCCTCATGTTGGACCAGGAGGCGGGGCAAGCCCTCCTCGTGACCGTCGCCGCGCCGGGGCAGGCGGAGGTGACCCCCGTGCCGGTGGGGCGGCGGCGATACCGGCGCGTGGCCATTGACGTCACCGGCAGCGACGCCGATCGTGTGCGGGCCCGCGTGACCGCCGAAGCCGGCGCCGACGTGGTGCTGGACGTCGTGCTGACAGGCGCGGTAACGCCCGGGCAGAGCCTCGACGCGCGCGAGCTCGAGGAGGCCCTGGCGGAGACCTGCTTCCGCGCCCGCGTCCGCAACCAGGCCCGTCTCTGGCTGGATCAGCAGGCGCTCGATGCCTTTCCGGAGCGAACGCTGGTGGGCCGGTACATTCGCCTACTGCGCGCGCAGGCCGAAGCCGCGCCGGCGGAGGAGCAGGAGATCATCGAGGAAGCGCTGCAGACGGGCGTGAGCGAACTCCTCGCGGCGACGGGGGCCGCCTGATGCGGCTGCTGGCCCTGCGCTTGCGCCACTTCCGCCGGTTCGAGGAGGCGGAGTACCGCTTCGACCCCGGGCTGAACGTGCTCGTCGGGCCGAACGAGGCCGGCAAGTCCACCCTGCGCCAGGCCATCCTGGCGGCGTTCTTCGTCAACCCTGCCACGACCGCCAAGAAGATCGCGGACTGGCGCCCCTGGGGGTCCGAGCGGTTGGGATCGATCGCCCTCGAGTTCGAGTTGGACGGCAGGCGGTACGAGCTGCGCAAGGACTTCGAACACCGGGGCCTGGAGCTCCGCGACCTGCTACACGGTGTCTCCTATGAGCCGACGAAGGTGCAGGAGCGGCTGCAGGCGGCCCTGGGACTGTCCACCGAGCCGCTCTATCGCTCCACCGCCATGATCGAGCAGACCGAATTGACCGTCCTGCGCGCTGGCGCCGCGGACATCGGACAGCGCCTCTCCCGCATCATCCAGGCCGGGCCGGGGGACGCCGAAGCCGGCGCGGTGATCAAGAAGCTCGACAAGGAGCTTGCCGAGCTGGAGAAGGGGCTGGATGGCCGGCCCGTCAAGACCCCCGGCCGGATCCGCGGCCTGCAGGAAGAGGCGGCCGCCCTGACGCGGGAACGGGACACCCTGCGGCGCCGCGTCGAGACACTGGAGCATCAGCGCGAAGAGCTCCGGGCGATCCGCGGCGAGATCGATCAGGCCGACACCGAACTGGCCGACCGGGAGGCGCTGTTTCGCGAGAACGAGCGGCTGCTGCGCGTGCAACGGGAGCTGGAGCATCACCGGGCGGAGGCGCAGCTGCTCTCCGAGAAGGTGAGCGCGGTCGAGGCCGGATACGAACGGCTGGCTGCGATCGCCCGCCGCATGGAAGAGCTGCAGGCGCGGGGCGTGCCCGACGACGCGGCGGTCGCGAGGATGCACGCGGCAGCCGGCCGGGTGCAGCAGCAGGGGAAGACCGCAGAAGAACTAGCCCAGAAAGCCCGCGACGCCGAAGGGGTCGTGCGCGCCTTCACGGGCCGCGCCGCTGCCCCACGGAAGAGCAGGACACCACTCGCGGGGTGGGGACTCATGGCCCTGGCCTTCATCGCCGCTGTAGCCGCCTCTGGCTGGTCAGTCCTCGTCCTCTGGCCGATCGCCGTCGTCGCCGCCGCCGCAGGAGCCTTTCTCATCTTGCGCGGCACGAGGCAGCACAGGACGGCTCAGCAAACCGCCCGGGCGGGGGAGGCCGCCCTCCTCCAGCTGGCGCACGTCAGGGGGAACCTGGCCGCGGCCGAGGAGGAACTGACGGCGGCACGGGCGGTCCTCCAGGAGGCGGTAACCGCCGCGGGGAGTGGAACGATCGACGAGGCCCTGCAGCGTCATGGGCGGATGCGACAGCTGGAAACGGACCGGACCGCCGCCGAAAACCAGGTGGCGGCCCACCTGGGGGGACGCGAGCTCGACGAGGTGCGCGAGGCGCGCGATCGGAAACGAGCGGACGTGGCCGGACACGAGATCCAACTCCGGGAAGGGGAGGCCAAGCGCCTCACCGGCTTAGAGGTCACCCAGCTGGAACGGGCGGTCAAGGAGCTGACGCAGCGGGTGGCGGCCCTGGGAGGACGCCGGGAGTACTTGGAGCGGGAGACCGCCCAGGGCGCCCCCGACGACGAGGCGCTGGCGACCGTGGAGGAGCGGTTGGCCGACCGACAGGACCGGTTGGAAGCGGCCCGCCGGCGAGACCGGGTTCTCCGCCTGGCCGTGGAGGGTCTGCGCGAAGCCCGGCAGCAGACGCTCATCCCGGCCCGCCAGCGGGTGGAGGAGCGCGCCGGGGAGTACCTCAGCCTGCTGACCGGGCGGGCCTATGAGCGGTTGCGGATCACGGAGCCGCCGCTCAAGGTGGAGGTCTGGACCGAGGGCGCCGGGCAATGGGTCGAGCCGGCGGAACCGACCCTCAGCCGGGGCACAGCCGACCAGGTCTACCTGGCCGTCCGCCTGGCGCTGGTGGAGATGCTCTCGGAGGGACGGCGCCCTCCGTTGCTGCTGGATGATCCCTTCGGGTCATTCGATCCCGAGCGCCAGGCCGCGGCGATGGCGCTGCTGCGCCGCGTCAGCGAAAGCCATCAGGTGCTCCTCTTTACCTGCCGGCCGGAGTACGAGCCCTTCGCCGACCGCGTCATTCCCATCGACGCGGCTGCGCCGCCAACCCCGGAGCTCCCCGGCCCGCTCTGGCAGCCGCCGCCGCAGACACACTGACAGGTTTTCTTGACCTGTTTTTGACCTCTCCCTTACAATGTCCGGGATAGGCTGTTGCGCTCATTTCCGCTCGATTGGCAGGTGATGCGCGCGGCGTTCTGAGCAGGTCGACGGCCGCCCCGCCGGGGCGCCGTTTCATATGGGCCCGGTCGGGACCGGCCGGGTCGAGGAGGTGACCACCCATCGACCCCCTCGTGATCGTGTTGCTCATCGGGGTGGGGGCCGTGGCGTTCCTCCTTGGATTCTTCCTGCGCAAGAGCGTCGCCGAGGCGCGGATTCAATCCGCCGAAGTGGCCGCCCGTAAGATCGTCGACGAGGCGGCGCGAGAGGCTGAAGCTCGAAAACGGGAGGCCGTCGTTGAAGCCAAGGACGAGACCTTCCGCCTGAAACGCGAGGCTGAGCGTGAAACCCGCGAGCAGCGGGCCGAGATCCAGCGCCTCGAGCGGCGTTTGGTGCAGCGTGAAGAGAACCTTGAGCGACGGGGAGAAGTCCAGGAGAAGCGCGAACGGCTGATCACGCAAAAGGAACAGGAACTGACCGAGGCGCGCGAAGAGACCGACGGCCTCAGAGAACACCAGCGGACTGAACTGCAGCGCATTTCCGGTCTCACCGCCGAGGAGGCGCGGGAGCAATTGCTGCGCCAGGTCGGGGACGAGGCGCGCGGTGATGCCACCGCCCTGATCAAGAAGATCGAGTCGGAGGCGCGGGAGGACGGCGACCGGCGGGCTCGGGAGATCATCGCCCTGGCCGTCCAGCGCGTCGCCGCCGACCACACCGCCGAAGTCACCGTCTCGGTCGTCGCCCTGCCCAACGAAGAGATGAAGGGGCGGGTGATCGGCCGGGAGGGGCGCAACATCCGCACGCTCGAGTCCCTGACCGGGGTCGACCTGATCATCGATGACACGCCGGAAGCGGTGACGCTCTCCTCGTTTGATCCGGTGCGCCGGGAGATCGCTCGGCTGGCGCTGGAGAAGCTCATCGCCGATGGGCGCATCCACCCCGCCCGCATCGAGGAGATGGTGGAGAAGTCCCAGCGCGAGCTGGAGCAGCGCATTAAAGAGGAGGGGGAGGGGGCGGCCTTCGAGGCCGGCGTGCACGGGCTGCACCCCGAGGAGATCAAGATCCTGGGGCGGCTGAAGTTCCGCCACTCCTACGGGCAGAACTTGCTGCAGCACTCGGTCGAGGTGGCGCTGCTGGCCGGGCTGCTCGCCACCTACCTGGAGGCCGATCCGGCCCTGGCCCGCCGCGCCGGCATCCTGCACGACATCGGCAAGGCGCTCACCCACGAGGTGGACGGCACGCACTCCGCCATTGGGGTCGACCTCTGCCGCCGCTACCACGAGCCGCCCGAGGTGATCAACGCCATCGAGTACCACCACGGCGATGCCGAAGCCACCTGCGTCGAGGCGATCCTGGTGGCCGCGGCGGACGCGATCTCCGCCAGCCGGCCGGGGGCGCGCAAAGAGACCCTGGAGATGTTCATCAAGCGCAATCAGAGCCTGGAGCAGCTGGCGACCTCCTTCCCCGGGGTGGAGAAGGCCTACGCCATTCAGGCCGGCCGCGAAGTCCGCGTCATCGTCAAACCGACGGAAGTGGACGACCTCTCCGCCCTGGCCCTGGCCCGCGACCTGGCCAAGAAGATCGAAGCGGACCTGGAGTACCCGGGGCAGATCAAGGTCACGGTCCTGCGGGAGACGCGGGCCATCGAGTACGCCCGCTGACCGCCGTGGCGCGGCGCGGCCACGGGACGCTGCCGGGCGGTCACTAGCATGAAGATCCTGTTCATCGGGGACGTCACGGGCAAGCCGGGCCGGCGTATCCTCAAGGCGCTGCTGCCGCAGTTGCGGCGCCGACATGGGGCCGCCCTCGTCATCGCCAACGGCGAGAACGCGGCCGGAGGGATGGGGATCACCGAAGAGACGGCCGAGGAGATCTTCGGTGCGGGCGTGGACGTCATCACCGGCGGCAACCACAGCTGGCGCAACCGCGACGCCTACGCGTTTCTGGATGCCCACCCCCGTGTGCTCAGGCCGGCGAACTATCCGCCGGGGGCGCCGGGGCGAGGCGCCGCCACCGTCGAGGCGAACGGGACGACGGTGGGGGTGCTCAACCTGCAGGGACGCGTCTTCATGGGAGAGCTGGACGACCCGTTCCGCGCCGCCGATCACCACGTGGGAGAGTTGCGCCGGACGACTCAGGTGATTCTCGTCGACTTCCACGCCGAGGCCACCTCCGAGAAGATCGCCATGGGCTGGCACCTCGATGGGAAGGTCTCGGCCGTGGCGGGGACGCACACGCACGTCCAGACCGCCGACGAGCGCATCCTGCCGGGGGGAACCGCCTACATCACCGACGTGGGGATGACCGGACCGCGCGACGGGGTCATCGGGATGGACCGGGAGGTCATCCTGGAGCACTTTCGTTCGGGGTTGCCCAGCCGCTTCACGGTGGCCGGCGGCGTGACGCAGCTGAACGCCGTCGCCATCGAGGTAGACGGGGACGGCCGCGCCCAGACGATTGAACGCGTCGCGGCGCTGGCCGAGCCGGGAGAGTGACCGTGCGCATCGACCTGCACACCCACACGACCGCCAGCGACGGGCTGCTCAGCCCAGAGCAGCTCGTCGCCCTCGCCCGCACCGCCGGGGTCGAGATTCTGGCCGTCGCCGACCACGACTCCACCGAGGGCGTGGACCGGGCGATGGCGGCTGGCGCGGCGGCGTCCATCGAGGTCCTCCCCGCGATAGAGCTCAACACGGACGTCCCGGGTACGGAGGTGCACGTGCTGGGGTATCTGCTTGACCACCACGTGTCCTGGTTCCAGGATCTGCTCCGCCGCCTCCGCGACGGACGGGTGCATCGGGCCGAACGAATGGTGGAGAAACTGCAGGCGCTGGGGGCGCCCATCGCGATGGAGCGGGTGCTGGCCTTTGCCGACGGCGGGGCGGTCGGGCGGCCCCACGTCGCCCGCGCCCTCGTCGAGGCCGGGTGGGTGCGGGAGACCGCCGAGGCGTTCACGCGATTCATTGGGCGCAACGGCCCCGCCTACGTGGAGCGGCTCAAGGTCGCGCCAGGTGAAGCGGTGCAGATCATCCGCGGCGCCGGCGGTGTTGCGGTCCTGGCCCATCCGGGATGGCTGGGAGACGACGCGGTGGTGGAGTCGCTGCTGGGCGACGGCCTGGAAGGCATCGAAGCCTACCACCCTGATCACTCCCCGGAGATGGTGGAGCGATACCTCGGCGTGGCGCGGCGGCACGGTCTGCTGGTCACCGGCGGCACCGACTTCCACGGCGCCGACCTCGCCACCCGTGTGCCCCTGGGCAGCCAGTACGTCCCTCCAGACGCGCCGGCGAGGCTGCGGGAGCGGGTCCGGGACCGGCGGGCCCACGCGGAACCGCCCCCCCTGCAGCTCGCCGCTGAATAGGTGGGGGGTGGGTTCCTCCGATCCCCGGCTGCGGCTCCTGCCCTCGGTGGAGCGTGTCCTCTCACAGTTAGAATCCTCCCGCCGCCTCGACGGCATTCCCCGGCCGTTGGGCGCGCGGTTGGTCCGGCAGGCCGTTGACGCCGCGCGCGCACGGTTGATCGAGGGACGCGCCGATGAGGAGTGGTCTCCGGAGCAGGTCGTTGAGGACGCCGCGCGACTGCTCGCGCGCTACGGCCACCCCTCGCTGCTGCGAACCATCAACGCCACCGGTATTCTCATTCACACCAACCTGGGGCGAGCCCCTCTGAGCGCGGCCGCGCAGGAGGCGGTGCGGCAGGTCCTGGCCGGCTACGCCCTCCTGGAGATCGATCCCGAGACCGGCGAGCGGGGGTCGCGCCAGGCGCACGTCGAGGCGATGCTCCTGGAGATCTCCGGCGCCGAGGCGGCCTCCGCCGTGAACAACAACGCAGGGGCGGTGACGCTCGGGCTGGCGGCGCTCGCGGGGGACCGCCGGGTGATCGTCTCCCGGGGGGAGCTGGTGGAGATCGGCGGCTCCTTCCGCATGCCGGAGGTGATGACGCAGGGCGGCGCCGGGCTGGTAGAGGTTGGGACGACCAACCGGACCCACCTGGAGGATTACGAACAGGCGATCACTTCCGAGACCGCCCTCTTGTTGAAAGTGCACCGCAGCAACTTCACGATGTCCGGGTTCGTCCAGGAGGTGGCGGTACGCGACTTGGTGGCCCTGGGCGAGGCCCGCGGCCTCCCGGTGATGTACGACCTGGGCAGCGGCGCGCTGGTCGATCTGACCGAGCGAGGCCTCCCGGCAGAACCCACCGTGCAGGACGCCGTCGCGGCCGGGTGCGCGCTCGTCACCTTCAGCGGGGACAAGCTGCTCGGTGGGCCGCAGGCCGGTCTTCTGGTAGGCCGGACCGACGCGGTCGACCGCTGCCGCCGCCATCCTCTGGCGCGGGCGGTACGGATCGGCCGCCTCGATCTGGCGGCCCTGGCCGCCACGCTGCGCCACTACCTCACGCCCGGTGAAGCCTGGAGCGAGATTCCCGTCCTGCGCATGCTCGAGGTGGGGGTGGAGGAGCTGAGCCAGCGGGCCGGGGGGCTCGCCGGCCGGCTCGCCTCCGCCCTCGGCGATGCCGCCGACATCAGCGTGGTCGACGCCGAGGCGCAGGCGGGAGGCGGCGCGCTCCCCGATCTCTCGCTGCCGTCGCCGGCGCTGCTGGTGCGGCCGAGGGCGGCCTCGGCGGACCGGTGGGCGGCTGCGTTGAGACGAGGCCGGCCGCCGGTGATCGTGCGCATTCAGAACGACGCCCTCCTGGTCAACCTGCGCACGGTGGCTCCCGACGAGCTCGACGCGCTCGAGGGGGCCTTCGCCGCCCTGGCGTGAGCGTGCCCCCGGCGTCTGTCGGCGCCGCCGTGACGGCAGCCCCCTTCATCATCGGCACGGCGGGCCACATCGACCACGGCAAGAGCGCGCTGGTCCGCGCCCTCACTGGGATCGACCCCGACCGGCTGGCGGAAGAGAAGCGGCGGGGGATGACGATCGACCTGGGGTTTGCCCACCTCGATCTCCCCGACGGGCGCCGCGCCGGCATCGTCGACGTTCCCGGACACGAACGGCTGATCCGCACGATGCTCGCGGGGGCCGGCGGGATGGACATGGTGCTGCTCGTCGTCGCGGCGGACGAGGGGATCATGCCGCAGACGCGGGAGCACCTGGACATCCTGCGTTTCCTGCGGCCGCGCGGGGGCGTGATCGTCCTCTCGAAGATCGACCTCGTGGATGACCCTGCCTGGATCGCCCTGGTGGAAGGGGAGCTGCGCCGCCTCACCGCGGGCACGTTTCTCGAGGACGCTCCGCTCGTCGCCACCTCCATCCGCACGGGCGCGGGGCTGGAGGCGCTGGTCGCGGCAATCGGACGGGGCCTGGACGTCCTGAGCACGCACGGCATCGAGGGAGCAGTGCGCCTGCCGATCGACCGGGTCTTCACCATGCCCGGGTTTGGCACCGTGGTTACCGGCACCCTCTGGAGCGGTCGTATTCGCACCGGCGACATGTTGACCGTCCTCCCCCACGGCGGCTCCGCGCGCGTGCGGCAGATCGAGCGCCACGGCGTACGGGTCGACGAGGTGGCGGCCGGGTCGCGCGCCGCCCTCAACCTGACCGGGCTGGCGCGCGAGTCTCTGTCCCGCGGCTCGGTGCTGGTCACCCCCGGGACGCTGCAGCCGACCCTGCTGCTGGACGCGCAGGTCCGTCTGCTGCCGGGGGCGCCGGCGGTCCCTCATCTCTCGCGGCTACGGTTCTACCTCGGCACGGCAGAGGCGCTCTGCCGCATCGCGCTCCTGGACCGTGATCATCTGGCGCCGGGAGAGGAGGCGCCGGCGCAGCTGCGGTTCGAGCGGCCGGTGGTGGCAACCCCGGGCGACCGCTTCGTGCTCCGCCGGTATTCGCCGCTGGCGACGCTGGGGGGTGGAGAGGTGGTGGCGATCGACCCGCCCCGCCGCCGGCGGAACGCGGCCGCGGCCGGAGCGGTCGCCGGCCTCGCCACAGCCCCACCCGAGCGCCTGTTGCACGAGGCGGTGGCGGCCCGCGGCCTCGCCGGGGCCACTGCCGAGAGTCTGGCTCCCGTGCTGGGCGAGCAGCCCGCCGACCTGTCGGGGAGGCTGCGTGCTCTGGCGAAGGGGGGCGACCTCTTCCAGGCGGGCGACCGGTTCTACGCGCGCGAGGCGATCGAGACGGCGAAAGAGGCTCTCCTCCGTCTGATCGACCGGACTCACCAGGAGCAGCCCTGGCGCCTCGGCGTGCCCCGCGACGAGGTCCGAGGGCGGGCGCTGGCGGGGGCCGACGAACGGCTGGTTGCCTCCCTCCTGGAGCACATGGCCGCAACCGGACTCATTGGCCTGACTCGCGGGTTCGTCCATCGTCCGGAGTACCGTCCCCGGTATGGGCCGGAGGAAGCGCGATGGCGGGAGATCATCTCCGAGGCGATCGGGAATGGCCGCTTTGCGCCGCCCGCCCTCGGCGAGGTGGAAACCCAAGCCGGCGGCCGCGGGGGAGGGAAGGCGCTTGCGGTGGCGGTGCAGTCCCTGCGAGAGGAAGGGGCGCTGGTCGAGGTCGCTCCGGGAATCGTGTTCGCGGCAGCAGTCCTCGAGGAGATCCGGCGAACGGTCGTGGCGCGGATTGAGGAGAGGGGAGTGGTCACGGTCGCGGGGTTGCGCGACGCGCTGGGAACGAGCCGGAAGTACGCGCTGGCGCTGCTGGAGTACTTTGACGGAATCCGGGTCACCCGCCGGATTGGCGATCGTCGGATCCTCGCCGGGCAGGTGGGAACGAAGCCCCCTCCGACCTAACTCTCACCGGGCTCCCGGCGCGGCGGCAAGCCGCCGCTTACTTTGCCTCTTCCACCTTTCCCGCGAGGACTTTCCAGGTAGCCTGCCACTCTGCACCCGCGCCCAGGCAGGGGCCGGTCGCGGCCAGGTCGATGGGCACCTCCACGCGCGCGTTGGGGGCGAGTTCCGCCACGCGCACACTTCCTTTGCGGATGTCCGTAAAGGTCCTGGGGACCTGGGGGAGGGTGCTGCCCACGGGCGTCACCGTGCAGGTCCGGCGCATCTCGATCTCCACGACCAGTCCGGTGATCTTGAGGGAACTGCGGTTCGTCACGGCGGCGAAGGTCCCGCTGCCGCGTTCCGCCGTGGCCCCCAGGACCGTCACTTCCAGGAGACGCTCGAGGACAAGCGAGGCGAACCCGGCGACGTCCGACACCACCTGGGATACTTCGGCCAGCGCGATCGTCGGCCGGTTCATCGGCCGCACGCTGACGGTGAGGCGGGAGACGACGTCGTCGATAGGCAGGCGGACCTCAAAGGACCCCGTCCCGCCGCCCCCGATCGGATTGGGCACGAGGGTGGTCGTGCCTTCAGCCACCCGCCCGCCGTCGGGACCGACCAGGACCACTTGGACGAAGAGGGCCAGGGGAGAACCGGCGTTGGAGACCGACCCCGCGACAACGAAGGTCGTGCCTTCGACCCGTCTGGTGAGCGAGCGGAACTGGAGCGCGCTCTCCGCCCCCGGCGCGGCGGGTGTCGGCGTCACTCGGGCGGGCACTGCGTCGGGACGGAAGACCTCGATCAGCGTGACGCGCCCGTCCGTGAGGACAAATTCGACGCCGGTGAACGGAAAGACATAGCGAACCACCGAACCCGCGCGTCCGCGCAGGCTGCCGGGCGCCTTCTCGTAGGCCAAACGGACTCGCGCTTCGCTGTCCCCGATGCGTACTCCCTGGCCGGTCGCGCAGGTGGGATGGCGCGTGGCGATGCGGCTGACCTGACCGCTCTCCGTCGTGATCTGCGCCAGCGTCGTGGTGAAGAGGTAGACGGTCTCCGCCGCCCGGGTGCCGATGACGCGGCCAGCCGGATTGCCCGCCAGGCGGAGCGCCTCTGCGGTGGGCATTCCAAGCCGGATTGACCCCACGCCAACGCCCTCGACGATGGGGCAGGGGATAGGCGCCGAGTGGACGGGTGAGGGACCTGAGGCAGCCAGCAGCGCGGCGGCGATCAGCAGGAGAGCGAAACGCATGAACATCCCTCCGAGAACGTGTGATTGAGGGCCCCGCGCCGGACTTGGGGCCATGATAGCATACCGCTGAAGAGTCTTTACCCCGCTTTCTCCGCGGAGGGCAGTGTCCGCTGGTGCGGGTCCCGGTCTTCAACACCGGTGGCGGGGCCTCGGGTTCCGCGCTGGGTTCGATTCCCAGGGCCCTCCGCCACACGTCAAGACCTACCCGGGCCGGTCGGTGATGAGCGCCGGCTCGCGCCATCCGGATCCCGGCCAGTCGACGACCCCGTTCCCGTCCACTCATAGCCGAAGGCTCACCTGCGACGTGTGGGGCTGGATGTGCCGGATGTTGTAGAGGTGGACTTCGGCGCGCGAGAGACCGGGGCGCAGATCGGAGAGGATGCTCAGCGTGTCCGCGGTTAGCTCAGCGGCTTCGTATTGGTGAACGGTCAAGGGCTTGAAGGTGTCGAGCATCGGTCCCTCGCCCTGAGTATTGAGATTGCGAGAGGGGAGTCTGACTCCAATCATATGGGCAGATAACTAGGCGTGGGTCTGACGCCGGGTCTCACCATCGCCGACCGCTACATCGCCCGCGAGCTCCTTGGCCCGTTTTGCCTCGGGGTCGGGGGGTTCATCGTCGTCCTCGCCGGCGACATCCTCTACACGCTGGCGGAGTTTCTGGCCGCGGGACAGATCACGTTGGGGGTACTCCTGACCCTCCTGGCCTACAAGTTCCCCGCGATTCTGGTGGTGACCTTTCCGGTGTCCACCCTCTTCGCGGTCCTGCTGGGGGTGGGGCGGCTGGCGCGAGACCGCGAGCTGCAGGCCTTTCGCCTGGCAGGACGCTCGCTCGGACGGCTCTTCGTGCCTGTCCTCCTCTTCGGCGCGGTGATGGCGGGGGTGGGTCTGGCGACGAACGAGTTCTTCGCGCCGTGGGCCAACCAGCGGGCCAACGCGCTGCTGCGCCGGGCCGCCTTCGGCGAGGCGGGCCCGCCGGTCCGCCAGCAGGTCTTCTTCCGCGACTCCGGCAACCGCGTCTTTTACGTCCAGCAGGTCGACAGCGGTCGGAGAACGCTGCGCAACATCATGATCTACGATCCGGGCCGCCCCCTCCCGCGCGTGATCACGGCCCGGGACGCCGTCTGGGAGTCCTCGGTCTGGCGGCTGCGCGAAGGTGTGGTGCGTGAGCTCGACGAGCAGGGATTCACCCGGTTCGAGACCCGCTTCGCCAGCCTGGACCTGGCTGTGGCGGTGGAGGAGGGCGCGCTCACCGGCGAGGAACGCCGCCCCGACGAGATGACGGCCCGAGAGCTGCGCGGCCGGCTACGCCTCTTTAGGGCGGGAGAACAGTTCCCGCGGCTGGCCATGGAGTTCCACCGCAAGTTTGCGGTCCCCCTCGCCAGCGTCATCTTCGCGCTCCTGGCCGCGCCGCTCAGCCTGCACGTGGCGCAGGGGCGCTTCCTCAGCGTCGGGCTAAGCATCGTGCTGCTCTTTATCTATTACGCGGTGATGTCGATCGGGCGGGCCCTCGGTGCCACCGGCGCGATCACGCCGGAGCTGGCCGCCTGGCTGCCCAACCTTCTCTTCGGCCTGGGGGGCACCGCCCTGTGGGCCCGGGTGGACGGCAGGTGGCCGCGTCTTGGCCTGCCGGCGCCCGCGCTGCGAAGACTGATCAGATGAGCCGGATGATGCCTCTGCTCGGCGCGGTCCTCCTCCTGCTCGTCGTCGGAGGGACCGTCGGATCCCATCTGCGCGCTTCCCGTCCGGCCTCTCCACTCGCGCAAGCCGGGCCCGCCCCAGCCCCGGCGCCCGCCCCATCCAGCCGCAGCATGGCGGAGCTGCGCGGCACAACCCTGGTCGTGCGCAGCGCCGGGCAGAAACAACTCGAGGTGTCCGCCGATCGCGTCTCGCTCAGCAGCGATCAGCGCTACGCCGTCTTTTCGGGGACCGTCCGAGCCGCGCTGCATCTGCGCGGCGGCGTGGCGCTGCGGCTTAGCGCCGCGGAGGTCATCCTGGACCGGCAGCGTCAAGACCTGCGCATCAGCGGCCCCCTCGAGCTCACCTCTGCGGAGGGGTACCGGCTCACTGCGCCGGAGGCCTCCTGGAATGCGGCGCGGCGGCGACTGGTCTTCGGGCGTGGAATCGAGATGAGCGCGGGGAGCAGCATCCGGGCGAACCGGCTGACGCTCGATCCGGATGCCCAGTCCCTGCTGCTGGAAGGCGACGTCCAGATCACCTTCACGCTGGGCGAGGGCACGCCATGACCCGCCGGAAGCGAGGGCGGCTCGCGGCGCTGACCATCGCCACATTCCTGTTGGCGCTGGCGATCGGGGAGGCCCCGGGGTGGGGTCAGGCGATCCAGATGGCCCCCGGCGAGCAGGGACATTTGCGGGCCGACCGGGTGCGTTACGACGCCCGCGCCCAGGTGTTCTCGGCGGAGGGCAATGTCCGGCTCACCATGGGGCGTCTGGAGATCCGCGCGGCGCGTCTCACCCTCGAGCGCCGCACCCAGGTGGCCCGCGCCTCCGGCGGCGTCACGGTCCGGGGCGACGACCTGGGGCTGGCCGCGGCGCAGGTTACCTACGAGATCAAGACCCGAATGGCGCGCGCCAGCGGCGGAGTCGTTCTGACGCAGCAGGATGTGACGGTCCGCGCACCTCAACTGGCGATCGCCCTCACTGCCAATACAGTCGCCGCCTCCGGCGGTGTGACCGTCATCCAGGGACGATCAACCCTCCTCGGCCATTCGCTCGACGCCGACTTAAGCGCCCGCCGGGCCGTCGTGGCGGGGGATGCCGAGTTGCGACGCGCACCGGCCGAGGGTGCGGGGTCGCCCTCTTCGATGACCGCGGTGATGCGCGCGCAGCGGATGATCCTGCGCTGGAAACCCGACGAGGCCGAAGCCTCCGGTGGGGTGCGTGTCCTCCAGGGGGAGCGGGTGGCCCGGGCAGAACGGGCGCGCTACGTGGAATCGAGCGGGCGTCTCGACCTGGAGGGCGACGTGATGGTGGAACGCTTCGGAGAGCGTGCGCCCCTCGCCGGGGCGCGACTGTCCGCCCAGCGGTTGGCGGTCAGCCTGCGCGACGGCGGCATGGAGGCGCAGGAGACTGTGAGCGTCACCCAGGAAGGCCGGAGCGCGGCAGGGGAGCGGGCCACCTATCAGGAGCGGGAGCAGCGCATCACGGTCACGGGGCGTGTCCTCATGACCGACGAGGACGGCAACACGGTCCGCGCCGACCGTGTGGTCATCCTCTTGAATGAGGAATCGTTCGAGGCATTCGGCAACGTCGAAACCGTGTTCAAGGTGAAACCCGGCAAATAGAGGCCCGGTCCCCGATGCCCGGCCGTTCGCTCCTTCCGTTCATCCTCCTGGCCGCCGCCGCTGCCGCCCTGACCGCGCCGCGTCCCGCCGCAGCGCAGGAGACGCCGGATGGGCTCCCGGTGCAGATCAAAGCGGATACCTTTCGCTATGACCGCCGCACGCGCGTGCTCACGGCCACGGGCAACGTGGTCCTCACCTACCAGGAGGTGGCGATTCGCGCCGACGCGCTGGTCGCCAACCTGGAGAGCGGCGACGTCACGGCGGAAGGCCATGTCTTCTTGGAGGTAGCCGGCCAGTCCGTTGCCGCCGACCAGCTCGGCTACAACCTGCTGACCCGCTTCGGCACGCTGGCCAACGCCCGCGCGAGCTACACCGGGCCGCTCGTCCTTGGATCGGTGCGCCTGCGCGCCCAGCGGCTGGAGGGGATTCCCGATCAAACCGTGACGATCCGCGGCGGCTTCCTCACCACCTGCGACGAGACCGATCCGGTCGTGCACCTCACCGCCGACGAGATCACCGTCTACCTCGATGACCGGATCGTCGGCCGGCGGGTCTCCGTCTGGCTGGCCGGCCGCCGTCTCTTCACGCTTCCCGCGTTCGTGATCTTCCTGCGGGAACGCCGCGAGAGCCGTCTTCTCCCCGTCCTCGGCTACAGTGAGGCGGAGGGCATCTTCGTCAAGACCACCTACAACTACGTCCTCAACGCGCAGCACTACGGGTTCGTCTACGGGGACTGGATGGAGCGCCTGGGCGTGGGGGTGGGGATCGAGCACCTCTACCGGGTCGGTGGCGCGCAAGGGTCGGCGCTGGTCTACCGGCTGGACAACCGCCAGACCGGCGGGGTGGACCTGCGCGCGATCCTCAACCACAGCCAGAGCATCAACCCCAACCTGCGGCTCGCACTCTACGCCGATTTCGCTCAGCGCAGCACCCTGGGAGGGGCTCCCACCTCAGACTTCTTCGGCGCGCTCGACCTCAACTACACGACGCCGCGCTCCAATACCTACCTCTTCGCCACCGCCGCCACGTTTGCGCCCGGGCCCTTCTCCGTGCTCTCCGGCCGCCTGGCTCACGCGCAGGCGTTGAGCCCCCATCTCTCCGTGGAAGCGTTCCTCGACCTCAGCCGCGTCGAGAGCGCCGCGGGGACCGACGATGAGGCGGCGCCGCGTCTGGCCCTCCTGTACTACGCGTCAGGGCTCACCGCCGCACTGGTGACCGACCTGCGCTGGGACCTCGACGGCGATCGCTTCCCCCTCGATGCGCGGTACAGCCTGGAACGGCTGCCGGAGCTGACGCTCTCGTTGGCCCCGATCGGCCTGGGCGGCGGCGTGACACTGCAAGTGGACGGAGGACTGGGCCGCTTCCGGGAGACGACGGTGGGGGCGGGAACGGCCGTCCTCGAGCTGGAACGGGCCGACGCCGCGATCACCGTGAGCGGACCGCTGCCGCTGGGGCCGGGGACGCTCGGCGTCCGCACCCTGCTGCGCGGCAGCTGGTACAGCAACGGGGCGGCCCGCCTCGTCTACACCGGCCGCCTCGAGTACACCTGGCCCCTCGGCGCAGGGGTAGTGGGCCGGCTGGGCTACTCGGGACAGGGCGTCTCGGGGACCAGCCCCTTTGTCTTCGATCAGATCAGCCAGACCTTCAGCGCAGCCGACGCGACCCTGTTCTATCAGGCTGCCGGGGTATCCGCCAGGCCTCCGCCTACTACGACGTCCAGCTGCGCCGGTGGGGACGGGCGGCCGCCCAGGTCGTGCTGCTGCCGCGCCCCGGGTGGCTGGTCGGGCTGGCGGCCAGTTACGATCTCGCGCTGGGACGGCTGGAGCGCATCGAAGGCGCTCTCGATCTGCGCCTCAGCGACGAGTGGCACTTCCAGTACATCGGCTTCTACGACGGCGTGAGCAGACAATTCTTTCACGACCGTATCGCGCTGACGCGCATCTTCTGCGACTGTCTGGCGGTGAGCGCGAGTTACCTGGGGACGCGAGGGGAGTTCTGGCTGGAGGCGTGGCTGACCGCGCTTCCCTGGGGGCGTGGCCGCCTGGGGATCGGCCGGCGGGGAAACCTGCTGTTCGATCTCCCGACCCCCACGGTGCCCCGCCCGTGAGGAAGCCGGCTTGGGTATGAGGGAGTCAGGGAGGGAGGGGAGGGCGTGAGTCGAGTCCTGGTCGCCGTCCTGGTCCCCGTGCTGGCGCTGATGGTGGCGTCGCCACCCCTCGCCGCGCAGTCGGGCCCGCTGCTCGTCATCACCGTGCGGTTTGCCGAGCGCGTGCGCCAATCCGGGGGGTCCTACTACGTGGCCTTTACGGTGGATGAGACGTTGCTGGCCGGACCTCAATCCGACAGCAGTAACTGGACCCATTACGTCCTGCTGCGCGGCGGTCGCTTCTTTTTCGGACGGGTACCGACCACTCCGTTCCGGCCCTTCGGCTTCGAGGCCATCCGCCCTCCCGAGCCGTTCAGCTTCGGTCAGATCCTCCCCGACGGCCGGGGCCTGCGCGTGCGGGTGCCGCTCAGCGCGTTGCAGACAGGCGTCGCTCCGCCGACCGTGATCAAGCTCAACATCGTCACCGTCGACGGGCTGAGCCGCCCTTTGGACGCCCTCGGCCCGGGCGCCGCCGATCGGTTCGGCTTCGTCACCATGAACCTCACACGGCAACCCTACCTGACACTCACAGACCCGGCGCGCGACGCGCCCGATCCCGCCTTCGACATCACCGGCGGGGACGTGCAGCTGACCGCGCCGTGACGAGGAGGATCTACCCATGACACTCCGGCACGCATCCCTGGCGATCTGTGCGGCGTTGTTGCTCGCCGCCTGCGGCGGCGGCGCGACCGGCGTCGTCTCCCCGACGCCGACACCCCCTCCGACTGGAGGCTTTGGCACCGTCTCCGGGACCCTAACGGTCTCCGTGGCGGCGGGAGGGCCGGCGCGGGTATCCGGAGTCGGGGTCGTCAGAGGAGTCCGCCGGCCGCCTCCAGGCGGTCCGCAGTTCCTCCCCGACCAGCTCCTGGTGAAGTTCAAGCCGGGGGTGGGGACGGCGCAGGCCACTGACGTCCACAAGCAGTTTGGGACGCAAGAGATCAAACGGATCAACCGGCCGGGCGTCTCCGTGCTCAAGATCACGTCGAGTGAGGCGGTGCAGGCGGTGGTGGCCCGGTACCGGGCGCACCCCGCCGTGCAGTACGCAGAACCGAACTTCCTGCGCTACCTGGCGGCCGCGCGCGGCGTCAGCCCCCAGGCGACGCCGAACGACAGCTTCTACGGCCTGCAGTGGCATTACTCCGGCCTGGTGAATCTGCCCGCGGCGTGGGACGTGACCACGGGGAGCGCGCTGGTCGTCGTCGCCGTGATCGACACGGGCATCCTCTCGGGGCACCCCGATCTCGTCGGGACGACCGTCGCCGGATTCGACTTCTACGGGGATGACGCCAGCCCAGAAGACCTCGGCTGCCTCGGCCCCGGCGACGTGAGCCATGGCGCCCACGTGGCCGGGACGGTCGCGGCGCTGACGAACAACGCCACAGGCGTCGCCGGCGTCAACTGGGGCGGGGCCGGGCGGACGAGGATTATGCCCCTGCGCATCTTCGGCAACTACGGGGGCCAATGCACGACAACTTCCGCGGATATCATCGCGGCCATCTACTGGGCCGCCGATCACAGCGCCCGCGTCGTCAACATGAGCTTCGGCGGCGGGGGGTTCAGCCAGGGGGAGCAGGACGCCGTCACCTACGCCTTCAACACGGGAGTGATACTGATCGCCGCCGCCGGGAACGACAGCGCCGACTGCGCGGCCCAGTATCCGGCCGCCTACGCCAACGTCGTCGGGGTGGCGGCGACCGAATTCAACAACAACAAAGCACCCTACTCCAACACCGGCGTCTGCGTGGACCTGGCGGCGCCGGGGGGAGACATGAGCGTTGATCTGAACGGGGATACCTATCCCGATGGCGTTCTCAGTACCAGCGGGGCCCCCTCGGTGGGCAATGGGTACTACTTCTTCCAGGGAACCTCCATGGCGTCGCCGCACGTCGCCGGCCTGGCCGCCCTCCTTATCTCCAAGGGCATCACCGGCCCGGCCAACATCCAGACGGTCATGCAGACCACGGCCACGGACCGCGGAGCCCCGGGCTTTGACACGACCTACGGCTGGGGGTTGATCAACGCCGCCGCCGCCGTAGGCGCGCCGGTTCCGACGAACCCGATGCGCACGTTCAGCGGCAGTATCAGCGGAAATACGATTACGGTGCGCTCGGACATGGTCACCGTGGCCAACGCCATCACCTACGCGCGCGGCCTCGGCGTCACGCTCGTGGTGGCGGCCGGCAACAGCGGCTGCACCCCGCCCTCGACCGTCCTCTACCCCGCGCGCAACGCCAATGTCATCGCCGTCTCGGCGACCACCAACACCAACGCCCTGGCCAGTTACTCCTCCTGCGGGCCGGAAGTGGACGTCGCCGCCCCCGGAGGAAGCACCGGCGCGGGGGTGCTCAGCACGACCTGGAGCCCCTCGGGCGGCCACGTCTATGCCAGCTTTCAGGGGACTTCCATGGCGACCCCGCACGTGTCGGGCGTGGCCGCGTTGATCATCGCCGCGGGTGCCGCCACGACGCCGGCGGCGATTCAGACCCGACTGGAGAGCACCGCCACCGATCTGGGGGCGGCGGGGAAGGACAACGAGTTCGGATCCGGATTGATCAACGCCTCCTCGGCCGTCGCCGGCGGGTCGGCGACCTCACAACTGCGGATCTTCTCCGGCGTGATCAGCGGGACGACCGTCACCCGTCAGAGCGACATCGTCGTCGTCGCGACCAACGGGACCTTCACGATCACGAACGCGCAGACGGGCATCAAGGCGGTCTTCGCCTGGCAGGATTTCAACGGCAACGGGATCGTGGACACGGGAGACTCATACGGCACGAAGGGGGGCGTCGCGATCAACAACGGCGTCACGACGACCGGCGTTTCGGTGACGGTCTCCCGCTACAGCGGACCCGCCCTCACGGTAAACTAAGAGAGTCGCGCAGAGAGGCGCACCCGAAGAAACCGTGATCCCGTCTTTCGGTTTCAGAGGGTGCGCCTCTCTGCGTCCTAGATGCGGACGTCGATGATGGCCGAGACGCCGACGCCGACGACGCGGCGGAGGCGCTTCCAGGGCTCCAGGCTGTCCACGGGAATGAGCGCTCGGATCTGCCAGACGCCCGAGAAGTTGGCGTCGATGGCGGCGACCGCCTGGGTCCGCGCCACCGCGGAGCGCGGTCCCGCCACCTGCGCGGCCCCAATGGCGGCCCGTCCGGGCGAGCCGATCCCAATCGAGATGGAGAGGATGGGCACCACCTTCGTCGTCTCTCGGGTCTCGGCGTCTCGGGCCTGCAGGAGATTATTGATGAAGGTGTTGATCTGGGGGGCGAACGTGCGCACGGCCACCCCGATGCCGAGCGTCTTGATGATCGTGAAGACATCCTGCGCGTAGGCGCCGGCCGCCCCGCCAGTGAGCAGGGCCACCAGGACCAGCGCCGCGATCTTTAGCCTCACGCCTGATTCCTCCCTCCATCGATTCGTCCGATCTCTTCTACCTCGCCTGCGCGGCTATACTGACGGCGGTCACCAGTGATGACGGATAGCGGCCGCGCCGAGTTCTGGGAGAATCTCTATCGGAGCGGGGATACCGGCTGGGATCTCGGAAGCCCGACGCCCGTCTTCGTCCACCTGCTCGCCGGGCCGGATCCGCCGCTTCCGGGGACGATGCTGGTTCCCTGCTGCGGCCGCGGCTACGATGCCGTGCTCTTCGCCCGTGCGGGCTTCGCGGTGACCGGCGTTGACTATGCCCCCTCTGCCGTGGCGGCCGCCCGCGGTCTCGCGTTGTCCGCAGGGGTCATCGCCACCTTCCTCGCCGACGACCTCTTTTCCCTCCCGGCGCGCTTCGCCGGCGCCTTCGATTACGTGTTGGAGTACACGTGCTTCTGCGCCATCCCACCGGCGCGGCGCGCTGAGTACGTCGAGGTGATGGCCGCGCTGCTGCGTCCGGGGGGCGAGATCCTGGCGCTCTTCTTCCCCGTGCTCCCGCCGGGATACGGACCCGAGGGCCCGCCGCACGCGGTGTCGGAGGAGGATCTCCGGATCTCCTTCGGAGGACGCTTCGAGATCACCCATCTGGCGGCCAGCCCGCACACCATCTCGCCCCGCCGGGGCCGGGAACTGCTGGGCCGTCTGCGCCGCCGCTAGCGCGCCCTCACGGGTACCACTTCTTCAGCCATCTGCGGAGCATCGTCGCCTCCGTAGCCTCGGCCTTGACGATGGCGGCGCCGAGGGCCTTCACCTCCGGGCTGGCGCCCTTGGCGGCGGCCATGCGTGAGAGGGCCACGTTTCGATCGAAGTGGGTGATCAGGAAGGTCATGTACGTGCGTTCCAGCGCGGCGCCGCGCAGGGCGCGCACCTTCTTCACTGTCGGCGTGACCACCCCGACGTAGCGCTGCCCCGGTGCGGCGCTGAGCCCGGTGAGCACCGACAGCATCTGCCTGACCTGTTGGTTCTTGCGTTCGATCATCTTCTGGTTCCACTTCAGCAGGTCGGTGTGGTCCCCCCAGAGCGTGGCGGCCATCGCCACCTCGACCGCTTCCTCGTTGGCGGGAATGACCAGCCGCATGTAGGCGACGTCGAAGGACTTGCCGGACAGACGCGCCAGCGTGGCCACCGCGGGATCGGGGGCAGGGGAAGGGGCGGTGGCGGCGGCGAGGGGAGTGGCGAGAAAAACGAGCAGCGCAACGAGTACGATCCGCATGAGGTCACCTCGAAAAAGCGACGATGTTGGGGGCGTTCGGGGGCCGCTCCAGTCTGAGGTATTCGACGCGCACGGGCAGGATTCCTCGGCCCTGGCCAGAACAGAGCCCTAGCCGCGAGGCACGCGCTCGATGACCATCTCTGATCTCACCCCCATGATGCGGCAGTACCATGAGTTGAAGGCCCGTCTCCCCGAGACGCTGCTGCTCTTCCGCCTGGGCGATTTCTACGAGCTCTTCTACGAGGACGCCGAGCTCGCCGCGCGCGAAATGGAGATCACGCTCACGTCGCGCGAGGTGGGCAAGGGCCGGCGCATCCCCATGTGCGGCGTCCCGCATCACGCCGTCATGTCCTACGTGGCCCGCCTGGTCGAGCGCGGGCACCGCGTAGCCCTCTGCGATCAGACGGAGGATCCGCGCCGCGCGCGCGGTCTGGTGCGGCGCGAGGTGATCCGCGTGATCACGCCGGGGACCGTGATGGAGGCCGGCCTCCTGCCGGCGGCCGCCGCGTTCCTCATCGCCCTGGCCCATCAGGAGGGGAGCTGGGGGCTGGCCGCCTGCGATCTCTCCACCGGAGAATTCCTCATCACCGAGGCCGCCGAGGAGCAGCGCCACGCGGTCTGGGAGGAGATAGGACGCCTGGAGGCCCGTGAGATCCTGGCCCGGCTGGACGACGTGGAGTCCCTCCGCGCCCGGTTCCCTGCCACGCCGGTGACGGCGATCGAGCAGTGGCGCTGGGATCCCGCGTCGGCGCGCCGGACCATCCTCGATCATTTCCGCGTGCACAGCCTCGATGGGTTCGGCGCGGAGCCGCTCAGGGCGGCGACCTCCGCGGCGGGAGTTCTACTGGCCTACCTCAAGGAGACCCAGCGCAGCGCCCTGTCTCACCTGCGCGGGCTGCGCACTTACCACGTGGATGAGTACCTGGTCCTCGACGAGGGGACCCGCCGCCATCTCGAGATTCTTCAGAATCAGCGCGACGGGTCCGCGCGGCACACGCTGCTGGCGCTCCTCGATCGCACGCTCACGCCGATGGGTGGCCGCCTGCTGCGCGCCTGGCTGAGCCAACCGCTGCGCGATCCCGGCGCGATCGCGGCGCGGCTCGACGCCGTCGAAGAACTCCTCCGCCGCCCACCGTTACGCCAGGCCGCCCGCGCTGCCATGCGCCCGATCGCCGACCTGGCGCGCCTGGTCGGCCGGGTCGGCTACGGCTCGGCCACACCGCGCGACCTCGGGGCTCTGCGTCTCTCCCTGGAGCGGCTCCCCGCGCTCAAAGAGGCTCTCGGCGCCGCGGCCGCCCCCCGGCTCGCCGCCCTGGCGGGGCAGATGGAAGCGCACGAGGAGATTGCCGCCCACCTGGCGCGGGCCCTCGCGGACGATCTCCCCATCTCTCCCACGGAGGGCGGGATCTTCCGGGACGGCTACAACGCCGAGCTCGACGCGCTGCGCGGCGCCGCCCGCGGCGGCAGGCGCTGGATCGCCGATCTGGAGGCCGCCGAACGCGCGCGCACCGGCATCAGATCCCTGCGCGTCGGCTTCAACAAGGTCTTCGGATACTACATCGAGGTCTCGCGGCCCAACCTCCACCTCGTCCCCGCGGATTACGTCCGCAAGCAGACGCTGACCGGAGCGGAACGTTTCATCACCGCGGAGATGAAGGAGCGAGAGGCGCTCATCCTCGGCGCGCAAGAGAGAGGGGGAGCGGTGGAGGCGGCCCTCTTCGCCGACCTCCGCGAGGAGGTGGCGGGCCACGCCGGGGCGATGCAGCAGACTGCCGCCGCGCTCGCCGAGTGGGACGTCCTGGCGGCGCTGGCCGAAGCGGCGGAGGCGCACCAGTTCGTGCGTCCGGCGCTCAGCGAGACCGCGATCCTGCGGGCGCGGGCCAGCCGGCACCCCGTCTTGGAGGCGGCCCTCCCCGCGGGCGCGTTCGTGCCGAATGACCTGGACCTGGACGTCGATGACCGGGCGATCCTCATCGTCACCGGGCCGAACATGGCCGGCAAGAGCGTCTACTGCCGGCAGGCCGCGCTCCTGGTGGTGATGGCGCAGGTGGGATCCTTCGTCCCCGCGGCGGAGGCCACCATCGGGATCACCGACCGCATCTTTGCGCGGGTCGGCGCCGGCGACGAGCTCGCGGCGGGGCGCAGCACCTTCCTGGTAGAGATGCAAGAAACGGCCCAGATCCTGCACAACGCGACCCGGCGCAGCCTGATCATTCTCGATGAGGTCGGCCGCGGCACGAGCACCTACGACGGCATGAGCCTGGCCTGGGCGGTCGTCGAGCACCTGCACGACCAGGTCGGTGCGCGCACGCTGTTCGCCACCCACTTCCACGAGCTCACCGAACTGGCCGGCCTGCTCCCACGCGTGCACAACGTCAACGCGTTGGTGTCGGAGGAGGGAGACGAAGTGGTCTTCCTGCACCGCGTCGCCCCCGGCGCCGCCGACCGCTCCTACGGCATCCACGTCGCCGCGCTGGCGGGGATCCCCGCGGCGGTGATCGAACAGGCGCGGCGGGTCCTGGCCCATCTGGAAGCGATCTCCGTCGGCCCAGGCGCTGCGCTCACGCGGGACGCGGCGGGGCACGAGGAAGAGCCGGCCGCTCCGCTCCCGGGGAGGGCGCGCGCGGCCACCCAGATCCCGCTGCCGCTGACGGTGCCCTCTCCAGTGGAAGAGGAATTGCTGGGCCTGGCCGTGGAGACCATGTCGCCGCTGGAGGCGCTCAACCGGCTCTCCGAACTGCGCGAGCGGGCGCGCGCGGGCCGGCGCGAGCCGGAAGGGCGGGCAGACCGGCGGGTGCAGTGAGCCGCATCAGGATTCTCGATCCACGCGTCGCGGACCGCATCGCCGCCGGGGAGGTGGTGGAGCGCCCCGCCTCGGTGGTCAAGGAGTTGATCGAGAACAGCCTCGACGCCGGCGCCCGCGCCATCACCGTGGAGATCGAGGCCTCCGGCTCGGGATTGATCCGTGTCAGCGACGACGGCATGGGGATGGATCCCGACGACGCGGTCCTGGCCCTGCGCCGTTTTGCCACCAGCAAGATCGGCGCGGCGGAGGACCTGGAGCGGATCGCCACATACGGCTTCCGCGGCGAGGCGCTCCCCAGCATCGCGGCGGTCAGCCGGCTGACGCTGACGACCCGTCCGCCCGGCGCGGAGGCCGGCACGCGTGTCGAGAGTGAGGGAGGCGCCTCCCTCCGCGCGAGCGCCGCGGGGACCGCCCCGGGGACGGTCGTGGCCGTCGAGTCGCTCTTCCTGAACACCCCGGCGCGCCGGAAGTTCCTCAAGTCGCCCGCGCGTGAGTTCGCGCTCATCGTCGAGACGGTGCAGCGGCTGGCCCTGGCCGCCCCCGCGGTTAGCTTCCGGGTGCGCCACGCGCAGCGTGAGACCGCCGCTTATGCGGCAGCTGATCCGCAGGAGCGCCTGGCGCAGATCCTCGGCCGCGATCTCGCCGGGGCGATGGCGCCGCTGCGCGGTGAGGCGCGCGGGGTGACCGTGACGGGCTGGACCGTTCGTCCTGAACGCGCCCGGCCGGGCCGGCCCGCGGAGTATCTCTACGTCAACCGCCGGCCCATCCAGAGCCGGCTGTTGTCGCGCGCGGTCCACCAGGGCTACGCGGAACTCCTCCCCGTGGGGCTCGCGCCGGTGGTCGTGCTGATGCTGGACGTGGACGCCGCCGAGGTGGACGTCAACATCCATCCCCGCAAGCAGGAGGTCCGCTTCAGCGACGAGCACCGGATCTTTGGCGTAGTGCAGCGGGCGGTGCGCGAGGCCCTGCTCGCCCCGGGATCGATCCGGCACGTTCCGGAGCTTCCCACCGCCGCCCTGCCCGATGCCCTCGTCGCCGCTGTGGCGGAACAGACGCCTCCCTATGCCGCCGCGGGGTCGGTCGCCCCATCTCTCGCGCCGGCGGCAGCGCAGGGGACGGGGCGGCTGCCCACGCTGCGTCCGCTGGGACAGATCCTCCGCACCTACCTGCTGGCCGAGGCGCCCGACGGCCTCGTCCTGATCGACCAGCACGCCGCCCATGAGCGCATCCTCTATGAGCGCCTCCTCGGCGACGCCGCGCGGGGCGGGACGTCGCAAACGCTGACCGCGCCTGTGCCGGTGGACCTCAGCGCCGAAGAGCGCGGCGTCCTCGACGAGTTCCTCCCCGCCTCCGAGCGCCTGGGCTTCGCCCTCCAGCCCTTCGGCGGCTCCACGCTGCTGGTGCGCGCGATCCCCGCCGCGCTGCGGGCCCAACCGCCGGACCGCCTCCTGCACCGCGCCCTCGCCGCCCTGCTGGAACCGCGCAACGGAAACGACGCGCTGGCGCGTCTGGCGATTGCCACCGCCTGCCACACCGCGGTGCGCGCGGGAGATGCGCTGACGTTCGAGGAGATGACCGCCCTGCTCTCCGACCTCGCCGCCACGGAGGATCCCTTCACCTGCTTCCACGGCCGCCCCACCATGGTGTGGGTCTCCCGCCCGACGCTCGAGCGCTGGTTCCTTCGAAGGTGACCGGAAGCTGTTTGCTTCGAAGGTGATCGGGGACTGATCCCGTCGCACGTCATTGTCATCTGCGGGACGACCGCGACCGGCAAGAGCGCGGCCGCGGTAGCCCTCGCGCCGGAGATCGGCGGAGAGATCGTCACCGCCGATTCCCGCACGATCTACCGGGGCATGGATATCGGCACGGCCAAGCCGACCCTGCAGATGCGCCGCGCCGTCCCGCACCACCTCCTCGACGTTGCCGACCCGCGGACCGTCTTTACGCTGGCCGAGTACCAGGCTCTGGCCACCGCGGCCATCGCCTCGATTCACGCGCGCGGCCGCCTTCCTCTGGTCGTCGGGGGCACGGGCCTCTACATCCGTGCCGTCGTGGACGGGCTGCGCCTTCCCCGGGTGCGGCCCGATTGGGAGTTCCGCCGGACGGCGGAGGGGGCAGATCGACGCGACCCGGGAGTGCTCTACGCGCGCCTGCGCGAGCGCGATCCGGAGACGGCCGCGCGCATCCACCCGCGCAACGTCCGCCGGATCATCCGCGCTCTCGAGGTGATCGAGCGCACGGGACGGCCGCTCTCCGTCCAGCGGGCGGCACAGACCCCGCCCTGGGAGGTCACGAGGATCGGCCTTCGGATGCCCAGGCCGCTGCTCTGGCAGCGCATCGCCGCGCGGGTCGAAGAGCAGCTGACGGGTGGCCTGGTCGATGAAGTGCGCCGGTTGCTCGCCGACGGCGTGCCTCCCGAGGCTCCGGCAATGCAGGGACTCGGCTACAAGGAGATCGTGCCCTACCTCCAGGACCGGGCCACGCTGGAGGACGCCACGACCCACCTCATCCGCAACACGAGGCGCTACGCGCGCCGCCAGGAGATCTGGTTTCGCCGCGATGATCGCATCCGCTGGATCGACGTCGGGCACGCCGGGGCTGAAATGGTCGCGATGACGCTGCGTGCTATGCTTACCCTGTGATGATGGCCAATCGTCTGGAGCGCATCGGCGCCTATCTCTTCGCCGACCTGGACCGCAAGCGCGACGCGCTCGCGGCCAAAGGGGTCGACGTCATCAACCTGAGCATCGGCGATCCCGACCTGCCGACGCCCGAGCACATCGTCGAGGCGCTGCTGCGCGCCGCCAGAGATCCGCGGGCCTACCGCTATCCTCCCTATGGCGGCATCCCCGCCTTCCGCGAGGCCGTCGCCGAGTGGTACCGGCGGCGGTTCGACGTGCGCCTCGATCCCGCCACCGAAGTCCTCGCCTTGATCGGCTCGAAGGAGGGGCTGGCGCACCTACCCTGGGCGTGGCTCAACCCCGGCGACGCCGCCCTCATCCCCGACCCCGGCTATCCGGTCTACCGCTCGGCCACGATTCTGGCCGAGGGAACGCCGATCGCCGTCCCCCTCGATGCGGAGCGCGGATTCGTCCCCGACCTCTCGCGGATCCCCGCGGCCGACGCGCGGGGGGCGCGCCTCCTCTTCCTGAACTATCCCAACAACCCCACGGCCGGGGTTGCCGACCTCCCCTTCTTCGAAGAGGCCGCGGCCTACGCCCGCGCGCACGACCTGATCGTGGCGCACGACAACTCCTACTCCGAGATCGCCTATGACGGCTACCGGCCGGCCAGTTTCCTCCAGGCTGACGGGGCGAACGAGGTGGGGGTGGAGTTCCACTCGCTGAGCAAGACCTTCTGCATGACCGGCTGGCGCATCGGCTTCGCGGTCGGGAACGCCGCCGTGATCAAGGCGCTGGGGACGATCAAGACCAACATCGACTCGGGAGTCTTCCGCGCCGTGCAGGAAGCCGGCATCGCCGGGTTGCTCGGTCCTACCGAACCGCTGGCGGAGCGTCTCGCTATCTACCAGCGCCGGCGCGACCGCGCCAGCGACGGGTTGCGCGCGATCGGGTGGCCCGCGCCGCGCCCTCGGGCGACCTTCTACGTGTGGATGGCCGCGCCGGAGGGCCGCAGCGGCGCCGACTTCGCCGACGAGGTGCTGGAGCGGACGGGGGTCGTCATCACTCCTGGGGCCGGGTACGGGAAACAGGGAGAACGGTACGTGCGCCTCTCCCTGACCACCCCCGACGCCCGCCTCGACGAGGCGCTCGACCGTCTGGCCCGCGCGTACGCCGGCGAGGTGCCGCGCTCCCGCGTGGGAGGTGAGACATCCCTCAAGTCTGGGGACTGACCCGCGCGATCGACCCGACGCACCGGCGGATGCTCAGCGCGCTGCTGCGCCAGCGCGTCCCGCAGGACCGCGTGGCCTCGCCCCAGCTGCTGGCGACCCTCGCCCACCTGGCCCACGCGACGAAGCGGGAGGTCGGAGTCTACCTCGACCGCCACGGGACGGTGCGCGAGGTCGTGGTGGGCCGGCGCTGGCAGGAGTTGGTCCCTACGCTGGCGGCGCGGGCCTCGGCCACACGGCTGATCGGCCTGCGCTACGTGGCGGCGCATCCCGACGCGGAGCGCCGGTCGGATGATTCCCCGGTGACGGCGGAGCCAGGCGAGGGGGAGAAGCGCCACGTCATCGACGCGCGCCTCGATCTGGCCCTGCTCGTCGGGTCTCGAAAGGGCGAGCCGACGGAGGGCTGGCTGATCACGCTGGCGCCCGGCCGGAACGGCAGTCCTCCCGGGGCGGCCGCGGAGGGCCCCTACGACCTCGAGACCCTCATCCACCTCGAAGCGGCGCCGCGGATCAAAGCGACCGAGAGCGCCCTACGCCGCGCGCCCGCGTTGATCCGCACCGCCACGCGGCCCGAGCGGGCCGTGCTGGTGGGCGTGGCCATCGCCGAGGGCCAGGAGGCCGTGCCTACTGAGGATTCGCTGGAGGAGCTGGCGCGTCTGGCGGAGACCGCCGGGGCCGACGTCGCCGGACAGCTGACGCAGAGCCGTGGACGGCCCGACCCCGCCACCGCCATCGGCTCCGGAAAGGTCGCCGAGCTGCTCCGGCTCTGTGAGGAGCGCGACGCCGATCTGGCCATTTTCGACCTTGACCTCACCCCCGCCCAGCAACGCAACCTGGAACGCGAGCTGGGTCTCAAGGTCTTGGACCGCACGGCCCTCGTCCTGGACATCTTCGCGCGGCGCGCGCAGACGCGGGAAGGGCGGCTGCAGGTGGCGCTGGCGCAGATGACCTATCTCCTCCCGAGGCTGGCGGGGCGGGGCGTCTGGCTATCGCGCCTCGGCGGTGGCATCGGCACGCGCGGGCCCGGGGAGACGAAGCTGGAAGTGGATCGGCGGCGCATCCGCCAGCGCATCACCGACCTGCGCCGCGAGCTAGCCGAGGTGGGACGCCACCGCGAACGCCAGCGGGCCGGCCGCCGGGAGACCCGCCATCCCATCGTCGCCATCACCGGCTACACGAACGCGGGCAAATCAACCCTCCTCAACGCGTTGACACAGGCCGGCGTGCTCGTCGAGGACAAGCTCTTCGCTACCCTCGATCCCACGGTGCGCAAAGTTACGCTGCCGAACGGGCAGACCGTACTCGTGGTGGATACCGTCGGCTTCATCCACAAATTGCCCACCCACCTGGTCGCCGCGTTCCGCGCGACGCTGGAGGAGGTCGTCGCCGCCGATCTGCTCGTGCACGTCATCGATGCCGCCGATCGGCAATGGCGCCACCAGCGCGCCGTCGTCGACGCGACGCTCGCCGATCTCGGTGCCGGAGAGCGCCCGCAGGTCGTCGCGCTGAACAAGATCGACCGCCTCAGCGCGGCCGAACGGCAGGCGCGGCACGACGAGGTGCCCGAGGGGGTGCTCATCTCCGCGCAGCACGGGGTCGGCCTGCTGAACCTCCTGCGCCGGATCAGCCAGCGCCTCCCCGCACCGCTGGTGCGCGTCCGCTTCGCCATTCCCTACGCGGAGGCGGGACGGCTCTCCGAGGTCTTCGCGCAGGGACGCGTTCTGGCGCAGCAATACAAAGCCAACGCGATTTGGGTAGAAGCGGAAATCCCACCCGCGCTGGCGGCAACGATTCGGCGCCACGCAAGATCCTAGTCCTAGTGGCGACGGTCGTGTTTTCAGAGTAGTCCACCCCCCAAGGCCGGTCGCACCTCATTCTCCCAGCAGGGTTCCTGTGGAAGGGACCCTCTTTCCCTCAGTGGGTTCGGGCGTCGCCAGGATAATCGGGGTCATGCCGCCCTTGCCGGGGTGCCGGA